>LNFM01000072.1_pt1 | contig 227413 bp, 181 predicted proteins | sample 596031 | NCBI WGS metagenome assembly LNFM01 (sample SAMN04254537, study PRJNA301005) | activated carbon metagenome | isolation source: dual media filters at the Ann Arbor, Michigan drinking water treatment plant | place: USA: Ann Arbor | reverse complement strand
GCCCCGATCGCAATGGAAAAAGGACTCCGCTTCGCGATCCGCGAAGGCGGCAGAACAGTTGGAGCCGGAACGGTTTCAGAAGTAGTTTTGTAAGATTGGTAGCCAGTGGTCAGCAGCCAGTAGTCAGAATGATTGCTTGCTGCTGGCCACCGACCACCGACCACTGAGGTAAAAATGGCTAAAGGCTCGAGAGACAATATTATTTTGCAGTGCACTGAGTGCAAAGAGCGGAACTACGTAACAACGAAGAACAAGAAGAACACGCCCGGAAGGCTTGAGTTCAACAAGTTCTGCCGTCGCTGCCGCTGCCACCGGCTGCACAGAGAGAACAAGTAAGTGGACAACGAATAGTGAATAGTGAACAGTTCCAGAGCTTTTACTATTCACTGTTAACTGTTCACTATTCACAGGGGTATGGTGTCAATGGTTAGCATGGAGGTCTCCAAAACCTTAGGTGCGGGTTCGAGTCCTGCTACCCCTGCCATATAATTGATTTTTAGGAGAAAGAACGGTGTCAGAAGCAGCAATTGAAGGAAAACAGAAAGAGGGTATCGGCGAATTTGTTCAGAAGACACGTGCCGAGCTCGATAAGACCACGTTTCCTTCATCGGAGGACGTGAAGAATACGACGATCATCGTGATCTTGAACGTATTCTTTTTCGCCGCTTACTTGTTCTTGATCGATCAGGGCTGGGTGTACGTCATTCAGGGATTGACCTGGGTGATCAATCAGATCGCCGGAGTTTAAGGAATTTCACGATGAAGCAGTGGTATTTTATCCACACCTATTCGGGACACGAGAATAAGGTGGTCGAGAGTCTTGGTGCACGCATCCGCGATATGGAGCTTGCCGACCAGATCACCGAAGTGTTGCTGCCGAAGGAAAAAGTCGTCGAAATGCGCGGCAATAAGGAGTATGTTTCGGAGCGGATGTTCTATCCCGGATACGTACTTGTTGAGGTCGATTGTGACGAGAAGGGTAAGATCCCGGATAACGTTTTTCACGCGATCAAATCGACGCCGAAGGTGACTGGTTTTCTTGGCGGAAAGCAGCCAACGCCGCTAACGCAGGCTGAGGTCGACCAGATCATTAACAATATCGAGGTCGCGACCGAGAAGCCGAAGCCGAAGTTTACTTACGATGTCGGCGAGGTCGTCCGAATCAAGTCGGGGCCATTTGCGAGCTTTACAGGTAAGGTCGAGGAAGTAAACGAAGATAAATCGACCCTTAAGGTCTCGATCACGATCTTCGGCCGCTCGACGCCTTACGAACTAAGCTTCCTTGAGGTTGAAAAGGTTACTTTTGCGGAAGAAGAATAGAAGAGGACATTCCCTGAGATTTTGGGATCGTTAATCGAAAGAACATGGCAAAGAAGATAGAAGGTTACATTAAATTGCAGATCCCGGCGGGTAAGGCTAATCCTGCTCCGCCGATCGGGCCTGCTTTGGGTCAGCACGGCGTTAACATTATGGAATTCTGCAAGGCGTTCAACGCCAAGACGCAGAATGACGATCCGGATATGAAGATCCCGGTCGTGATCACCGTGTACGCCGATCGCTCGTTTACATTTGAAACAAAAACACCGCCCGCAGCCGACCTTTTGAGAAAGGCTTCGGGTATTGCAAAGGGTTCTGGCAAGGCAAACAAAGAAAAGGTCGGCTCGATATCGAAAGCAAAGATCGAGGAGATCGCCAGACTGAAAATGGTTGATCTAAACACGTCGAACGTCGAAGCAGCAATGCGTACGATCGAGGGAACGGCTAGATCGATGGGACTTACAATAGAAGGATAAGGCAAAAGGCGAAAGGAAAGAGGCAGAAAAAGTTTTTGCCTTTAACCTTCCGACTTTCTCCTTGGGAGAACGCTCACGCGTTCGTTACTACCTGGAGGTAAAATGAAAAGAGGCAAGAAATACCTTGCCGCACTCGAGAAAGTCGAGGCGGGCAAGAAACACACCCTTGACGAAGCGATCACGAAACTGAAAGAGATCGCCTTCGCAAAATTCGACGAAACAGTAGAACTGACGATGTGGCTCGGCGTTGACCCGCGTAAAGCGGATCAGCTCGTTCGAGGCACCATTGTGCTTCCGCACGGGCTTGGCGGTGCGACCAAAAAGGTCGTTGTCATTGCCCAGGGCGACAAGATCCGCGAGGCCCAGGAAGCCGGTGCGGACGAAGCCGGTGGCGACGAGATACTCGAACGCATCAAAGGCGGCTGGCTCGACTTCGACGCTTTGATCGCGACACCGGACATGATGGGCAAGGTCGGACAGCTCGGTAAGGTCCTCGGCCCACGCGGCCTGATGCCTAACCCAAAGACCGGAACGGTGACCATGGATGTCGCAACCGCGATCCAGGAAACTAAAGCAGGTAAGGTCGAGTATCGTGTTGATAAGACTGGAGTTATCCATTCGCCGGTTGGCAAGATCTCGTTTGACTCGGCGAAGCTCGAGGAAAACACTCGCGTTCTTATCGGCGCCGTCATCAAGGCAAAGCCGACGACCGCGAAGGGCCGTTATCTGAAAAAGATCAATGTAGCAGCGACGATGAGCCCGGGCGTTTTGCTCGATGAGCTGGCGTACGTTTAAGTGAGGAGTCAGAACCGGAAGCGATAGCGTCCGGGGTTTTCCGGGTGGCGAAAAGAACCACCCCGTCAGCCCAAAGCGGCTGACACCCCTCCTTCGCAAGGAGGGGAGCAGGAGGTAAAATGAAATCAAGAGAAACAAAAGCAAAAGATCTGGCCATCCTTACCGAATCGCTGCAGAACTCGACGTCGGCAATGGTCGTTAGTTTTAACGGCGTGACGGTTACCAAGGATCAGGAGTTTCGAAGTCAGCTTCGTGAAGCAGGGGCGAAATATCAGGTCGTAAAGAACACGTTGGCACGTATTGCGGTCAAAGGAACGCAGTTCGAAGATGCTACGGAATCTTTGAAAGGCGTCACGGCAATTGCGTGGACCGACGGCGATCCGGTCGTTCTGTCGAAGGCCGTTTCGAAGTTCATGAAGGAGAATGACAAGATCTACACCTTTAAGACGGGTGTTGTCGATGGCAAGCTTGTCAATCTCGAACAGCTTACGACGATCGCGAATCTGCCTTCGAAGGAAGAGCTTATTTCGAAACTCCTTTTCGTGCTCAATGCACAGGCGCAACGTATCGTTACCGTCATCAACGCGGTTCCGCGTGATCTGGCTGTCGTGATCAAGCAGATCGGCGAACAGGAAGGGCGTTCAGCTGGTACGCCTGCGGTTCAAGAAGCGGCTCCAGTTGAGGAAACTTCGCCCGCGGTCGCGGTTGAGTCAGATGGCGAGGCGGCCCAAGCCCCGGTAGAGCAGGCTGAAGAGGCTCAAGAGTCACGAGAAAATGACCAGGATCCAGGTTCGCCCGAGGGCGAACAGGCTGCAGTCGCAGCGGAAGAAGCTCCGGCAGAAGAGCCGGCGGCCGAAACCGAAGCTCCAGCGGAAGAAACTTCGGAAGAAGAACCTGCTGCATAGGTTTATGCTCGTGCCGAACCGGCACTTAGCTGGTGATCGCGAGCAAAAAGGATTTGAAATTTATAATTTCAAATTTGAGATAGGTGGGTGAAATACCTCGCCGGAAGCCGTACTCAAGGAAAAACGGGCCGCGTGATTTGTCAGGTCACAGTCGGCTTCGGACAGAAACGAAAAGGTGATGCAACCCGTTTCGAATTTGTCCCTGGGTTCTAAGCGGCAAAGACAAACGTTCGTAGTTCGTGGCTTGTTTTTCGTTGCTGGGAGTAGTGCAGCGATCAATGAACAACCAACGACGGACAAGTTATTAAGAACCCTAAATAGGAGATAGATAAATAATCATGGCAACCACTAAAGCAGACGTAGTTGAATTTTTGAAAGGCATGACGCTTCTCGAAGCGTCGGAATTGGTCAAAGAACTCGAAGAAGTGTTCGGCGTTTCCGCAGCAGCGGCAGCGGCTCCAATGATGATGGCGGCTCCGGCAGGCGGCGACGCTCCGGCAGCAGAAGAGAAAGATTCATTTGATGTCATTCTCACCTCGGCCGGCGGCAACAAGATCGCAGTCATCAAAGTCGTTCGCGAGATCGTTGCAGGCCTCGGCCTCAAGGAAGCTAAGGATCTTGTCGATGCTGCTCCGAAAGCCCTCAAAGAAGGCGTTTCGAAGGCAGAAGCTGATGAGATCGCTGTCAAGCTCAAGGACGCGGGTGCGACTGTCGAGCTTAAATAGCCGATCGTTTTTGATGGAAATGGTTGGTCGGAAACGCAATATGCGGTTTCGACCAACCTTTTACCACGAAGCGCGGTCGAAAATAATTATTGCTTTTTTGGCCAATGGCTGATAAGCTACTCTGTTCGCAGCACCAACTTATTTTCTTGGTTTTGCGAATTCGGCCGATGGCCTTTTTAAGGAATTTACCGTGAAAGCGGTGGGTCCCGCTGGTTTTAGACGCGGTTTTAAGGCCGCAAAATTGGAGAGTTGGTGTCCCTTTTTGGCACGCTCGGAACACGGATATAGTAGCAGTAACTGCTCGAAAGCGGTCTGGGTAAGCTTTACCTAGGGCCGCATTTGCCGTCTCTATTTGAAAGGATTACCGCGAAAACCTTGCTACGAGTGCATCGTACCAGCAAGTTTCGCAAAAATCAACAGGTTTTTATATAGCCCGCAATTTTAATAATATGATCAACAATCCTCTACAAAGCAGTTCAACGGGACTTGGGCGACGCACCAGCCAGTCTCCCCAGCGTGTGGATTTTTCGAAAATTTACACGTCGGCTCAGATCCCGAATCTGATCGAGGTCCAGCGCGAATCATACAATCGCTTTCTTCAGATGGACCTTATTCCCGAGGAACGCGATTACGTCGGTTTGCAGTCGGTTTTTGCGTCGATCTTTCCCGTATCGGATTTTCGCGAGACGGCGATGCTCGAATACGTCGAGTATCAGATCGGAAACTGGCAGTGTAAATGCGGCAATCTCGAAGGGCTCGAACATCTCCGTGCAAACTGTAAAAACTGCTCGGCTAAGATCAAGGTCGATCCGTTCAACCCGGCCGAAGTGCTTTGTAATAATTGCGGCACGTTCAACGCCGTCCGCCCAAATCTTTGCAACAACTGCGGTGAACCGGTTGGCCTCAAGCACAAGCATGATCAGCAGGAATGTCAGGAACGCGGCATGTCGTACAGCGTCCCGCTCAAGGTCAAGATCCGCCTAACGGTTTACGACAAGGATCCGGACACCGGCGTTTCGACGATCCGTGACATTAAGGAAGAGGACGTTTTCTTCGGCGAGATCCCGCTGATGACCGACAACGGTACGTTCATCATCAATGGAACGGAGCGCGTGATCGTATCGCAGCTGCACCGTTCGCCGGGCGTTTTCTTTAAGGGCGATCGCGATGAGTATCTCGCAAAGATCATCCCGTACCGCGGTTCGTGGGTCGAGTTTGAGTACGACGCGAAGGGAATTCTCCACGCCCGCCTCGGCAAGCGAAAGATCGTTGCGACAGTTTTCCTCCGTGCACTCGGCCTGTGGCTCAATCCGCAGATCGATATGAAAACGGTCTCGGACAGCATTCTCGAAGAGGTCGTTAAGAACGCGGAATACTCGAACGCGAGCATTCTCAAGCTGTTCTATGTGACCGATAACGTCACGATCGAAAAGGGCAAGCTTTACATTGACGTCAAGCCCGAAGGCGAGACGCACCTCGTCGGCATGCGTGCCGAGGAAGACATTAAGGACAAGAAAGAAGATGTCACCCGAAAGGGTAAGAAGGTGACAAAGTCAGCTTTGGCCGATCTTCGCCGCATGGGTAAAACCCGTGTCGAGGTGGCATCGGCAGATTTCGAAGGCGTTTACGCTCTCGATGATGTTGTTAATACCGAAACCGGTGAGGTTATCGTTGAAGCAAATACCGAGATTGTTGCCGGCAAACTCCAGCAAATCATAGAGGAAGGCGTGTCGGGACTGACGGTATTCTTCCCGAAACGCGACATCATCGGTGAGATCATCTCGGCGACGATCAGAAAAGATCCTATCTCGAAGCCAGTTGACGCGTTGCTGGAAATTTACCGCAAGATGCGTCCGGGCGATCCGCCGACCGTGCCGACCGCTTATCGTTTGCTCGAGGGAATGTTCTTCGACACGCGCCGCTTTGACCTTTCACGCGTCGGCCGTTTGAAGTTCAACATCAAGATGGGCCGTCCTGAAAAGGACCGCATCACCGACCCGCTGCTTCAGGCTGGCGACTTTATTGAGGTCGTCAACTACTTGCTCAAGATGAAGCGCGACAGTGAGCACTACAGCCAGGACGATATCGATCACCTCGGCAACCGCCGTGTTCGTGCTGTTGGTGAGCTGCTCGAAAATCAGTTCCGCATCGGCCTCGAACGAATGGAGCGTGCGATCAAGGAGAAGATGTCCATTCAACAGGACATGTTCACCACGATGCCGCGAGATCTCGTGAACGCTAAGCCGGTCACGGCAGCTGTTCGTGAGTTCTTCGGTTCGTCGCAGCTTTCGCAGTTCATGGACCAGACGAATCCGCTGTCTGAGATCACGCACAAACGCCGCCTGTCGGCGCTCGGGCCAGGTGGTCTTTCGCGTGAACGTGCCGGATTCGAAGTTCGCGACGTTCACCCGACCCACTATGGCCGCATCTGTCCGATCGAGACGCCTGAAGGCCCGAACATCGGCCTGATCTCGTCGCTTTCGTGCTTTGCTCGTATCAACGAATTCGGCTTTATCGAATCACCGTATCGACGTGTGACCGAGGGCCGTGTGGTCGAGTACGTGAGGGTTCAAAACGGCGGCGACACACCCTTCAAGCCAAACGATCACGTGCCGCTCGAGGATGTAGAAGCAGCAAATAAGAAGCTCAAGGCAGGCCAGCAGTCAGCTGTTTTCGAGCCGTGGCCATTCTACCTCACCGCTTGGGAAGAGGATCGCTACATCATCGGTCAGGCAAACATCGAGCTTGATGCCAACGGTAATTTTGTTAACGAGCGAAACGCGGCCCGGCAGAAGGGTGAATTCATCACCGCCGACCGTATGGAGATCGAGTACATGGACGTTTCGCCGAAACAGCTCGTTTCGGTTGCGGCGTCGCTGATCCCGTTCCTCGAAAACGATGATGCTAACCGAGCTCTTATGGGTTCGAACATGCAACGTCAGTCTGTGCCGCTGCTTCGTGCCGATTCGCCATATGTTGGAACCGGTATGGAGAAGATCGCCGCCCGCGACTCGGGTGCGGTTGTCATTGCGAAACGCGACGGCATCGTTGATTTTGTTGATAGCGAACGCATCATCGTCAAAGCTGATCATCAGGTCGACGGTACGATCTCTCGTGAGGTGACGGCGGATATCTATTCGCTCGTTAAATTCAAGCGTTCTAACCAGAACACCTGTATCAACCAGCGGCCGATCGTCGAAGTCGGCGAACGCGTCAAGAAAGGAATGGTCATCGCCGATGGCCCATGTACCGATCGCGGAGAACTCGCCCTAGGGCGAAACGTTCTGGTCGCGTTCATGCCTTGGCGTGGATATAACTTTGAGGACGCCATTTTGGTGTCCGAAAAGCTGGTCAAGGACGATTACTACACATCGATCCACATCGAGGAACTCGAGATCGAGGCTCGCGATACAAAGCTAGGTCCCGAGGAGATCACGCGTGACATCCCGAACATCGGCGAGAACATGCTCCGCGATCTCGACGAAAGCGGTATCATTCGCATCGGAGCTCAGGTCAAGCCGGGTTCGGTTTTGGTTGGTAAAGTCACGCCGAAGGGCGAAACGCAGTTAACCGCGGAAGAGAAACTTCTCCGGGCTATCTTCGGTGAAAAGGCTGGTGACGTTAAAGATGCGTCGCTTACTTCGCCTCCGGGAATTGACGGAACCGTCGTCGACGTCCAGATATTTACGCGTAAGGGCCAAGACAAGGACGAACGTTCACTCGATATCGAAGGAATGGAAGAAGAAAGCTTCCACCGCGATCTTGAGGACGAGATCCGAATTCTTCAAGAGCAGCGTGACGAGCGTATCTATGAGCTTTTCGACGGCCGCAAGCTGACGAAAGATCTCGTGGACGGTAAAGACGTCCTTATTAAGAAGGGCGAAACGCTGACCCGCGAGATCCTTAAGGAGATCGACACCAAGTTCCTTCGCAAGGCGGAAGTTGCCGCTGGTTCGATCGATATTTCGGGCGAGGTCAAGGAATATGAACAGCGTACCGAACGCCAGATAAACATTCTTCGTGATATCTACGACGAAAAGATCACCAAGCTAAAGCAGGGCGACGAATTGCCTCCGGGCGTGATCAAGATGGTCAAGGTCTTTGTCGCGATGAAGCGTAAGCTCAGCGTCGGTGACAAGATGGCCGGACGTCACGGTAACAAGGGCGTTATCGCCCGTATTCTTCCTGAGGAAGATATGCCGTACCTGCCGGATGGAACTCCGGTCGAGATCGTGCTCAATCCGCTCGGCGTGCCTTCGCGTATGAACGTCGGACAGATACTCGAAACGCACCTCGGCTGGGCGGGTAAGGTTCTCGGGCTTCACTTTGCGACACCCGTTTTCGACGGGGCCAGCGAGGTCGAGATCAAAGAGTATATTGGCCAGGCAAACGCCAAGTTCGACGAACTTGGTCTGCCCCCATCGGTCGGCCCCTCGGGTAAAACTCGACTTTATGACGGACTGACAGGCGAACAGTTCGAGCAGAAGGTGACCGTTGGTTACATCTATATGCTCAAACTATCGCACCTTGTGGACGATAAGATCCACGCTCGCTCGATCGGGCCATACTCGCTCATCACGCAGCAGCCGTTGGGCGGTAAAGCTCAGTTCGGCGGCCAGCGTTTCGGAGAGATGGAAGTCTGGGCACTCGAAGCATACGGTGCGGCACATATCCTGCAGGAATTGCTCACATGCAAATCCGACGACGTCGCCGGCCGTTCGAAGATCTATGAAACGATCGTCAAGGGCGTTTCGAACTTCGAACCGGGCATTCCGGAGTCGTTCAACGTTCTGGTCCGCGAGCTTCAATCGCTCTGTCTCGATGTTGAGCTAATTCAGGAAGAAGACATCGATCCGGAAGAGGTTGTCGCAGGGGTCGATGCACTGGTGGGAGTAGATTAGTTCCGGAGTTTCGGAGAGTTGCGAAGTTTCAGAGTTAAAACTTCGCAACTTCGTAACACTGTAACTCTGCCAACTTTATTGGAGATATATGTTTCGATTTAATAACGAAAACAAAACGCAGCTGACGACAAATTACGAAGCGATCCGCATCAGTCTCGCCTCACCGGAAAAGATCCATTCGTGGTCGCATGGTGAGGTCACAAAGCCGGAGACGATCAACTATCGAACGTTCAAACCTGAACGAGACGGCTTATTTTGTGCACGCATCTTCGGGCCCGTTTCGGACTGGGAGTGCTTGTGCGGTAAGTACAAGCGAATGAAGCACCGCGGCGTTATATGCGACAAATGCGGCGTAGAAGTCACGCAGTCCAAGGTTCGCCGCGAACGCCTCGGCCACATCAATCTTGCATCGCCGTGTTCGCACGTCTGGTTCTTTAAGGGCCTTCCGAGCCGAATTGGCCACTTGCTCGATATCACGCTGCGTGATCTCGAGAAGATCCTCTATTTCGAAACTTACATCGTTGTTGACGAAGGTGACGTGCCTGACCTCAAGCAGAAGGATCTGCTTTCCGACGAGCGGTTTCGCGAACTGACCCGTGATTATCCAAACCAGTTCATCGCGAAGATGGGAGCCGAGGCGATCAAAGATCTGCTTGCTCAGATCAACGTAGCCGAACTCGTCGACGAACTCCGCATAAAGATGCGTGAGGAAACGTCGCAGCAGAAAAAGCTGAAGTATTCCAAGCGCTTGAAGGTTTCGAACTCGTTCCTTCGTTCGGGTAACAACCCGCAGTGGATGATCCTGGACGTCATTCCAGTCATTCCACCGGAGCTTCGCCCACTCGTGCCCCTCGACGGCGGACGCTTTGCGACTTCGGATCTTAACGATCTGTACCGCCGGGTTATCAACCGTAACAACCGTCTGAAGAAGCTCATCGAACTTCGAGCTCCTGAAGTTATCGTTCGTAATGAAAAACGAATGCTGCAGGAAGCAGTCGATGCGTTATTCGACAACGGACGCCGCGGCCGCGTGCTGCGTGGTGCGAACAATCGCCCGCTCAAATCGCTTTCGGGCACACTTAAGGGTAAACAGGGACGTTTCCGTCAGAATCTGCTCGGTAAGCGTGTTGATTACTCGGGACGTTCGGTAATCGTTGTCGGCCCCGAGTTAAAGCTTCACCAGTGCGGATTGCCGAAGAAGATGGCCCTTGAGCTGTTTAAGCCATTTATCTACAACAAGTTAGAAAAAGATCAGCACGCTGCGACCATCAAACAGGCCCGCGAAATGGTCGAACGTCAGGAGCCGATCGTCTGGGACATTCTCGAAGAGGTCATTCGCGAGCATCCGGTCCTTCTGAACCGTGCTCCGACGCTTCACCGTCTCGGTATCCAGGCTTTTGAGCCAGTTTTGGTCGAAGGTAAGGCTATTAAAATTCACCCGCTCGTCTGTTCGGCTTTCAACGCCGACTTCGACGGTGACCAGATGGCTGTTCACATTCCGCTGTCGGCAGAGGCTCAGATCGAAGCAAGCGTTTTGATGCTTGCGTCGAACAACCTTCTTTCGCCGGCATCGGGCCAGCCGATCGCGGTTCCTTCGCAGGATATCGTCCTCGGATGTTATTACCTGACACTCGCCCGTGATGAGATGAAGGGCGACGGTAAGGTGTTCGGCTCGATCGAAGAGGTCTTGCTTGCACTCGACGCAGGTGCTGTCGAGACTCAAACGAAGATCAAACTCCGATGGAGAGGCGACCTCGTTGACCTCACCCTCGAGCACAGTCCGCAGGACGTGATGCGGGCGACGGTTCGTGAAAATGTCGACCTTATACTCGATACGACCGTCGGCCGAGCGATCTTTAACGAACGCCTTACGCGTGACGGATTGCCGTATGTAAATGGCGTCTTCAAGAAGAAAGGCCTGCAATCGCTCGTGACATTCTGTCACCTCCGGCTCGGCCATGAGCACACGGTTGCTCTTCTCGACGACCTCAAGTCAATGGGCTTCCTTTACGCGACCAAGGCGGGCGTGTCAATCGGTATTGACGACATGGTTACGCCGGCGTCGAAGAAGGGCATCATCGAAAAGGCACAGAAGGAAGTAGAAAAGCTTCGCCTTCAGTATCAGGAAGCGACCATGACCGACCTTGAGCGTACCAATAAGGTGACCGCAATTTGGTCGGACGTGACCGATCACGTCGCGAAGGAAATGTTCGCGGCGATGAACAAACGCGAAAAGGAACGCAAAGAGCTCAATCCGATCCTCGTCATGGCCGATTCCGGTGCCCGAGGTTCCGAAGCTCAGATCCGTCAGCTCGCCGGTATGCGAGGCCTGATGGCCAAGCCATCGGGCGAGATCATCGAAAACCCGATCCTTGCTAACTTCCGCGAAGGTTTGGACGTTCTGCAGTACTTCATCTCGACGCACGGTGCCCGTAAGGGTCTCGCCGATACGGCATTGAAAACGGCTGACTCGGGGTATCTGACTCGCCGCTTGGTCGACGTCGCTCAGGACGTGATCGTGTCCGAACAGGATTGCGGTACGCTTCGCGGCGTCTGGGCCGAGGCCATCATCCGAAACGGTGAAGAGGTTGAGTCATTACGCGACCGCATCGTCGGCTGTACATCGCTCGATGACATTATCGATCCGGTGGACGGAAACGTGCTCGTCGAAGCAAACCAGGAGATCGACGAAGATCTCGGTGCTCAGGTACAGCTTTCGGGCCTGCAGAAGGTCCGCATTCGTTCAGCCCTGACGTGCGAAACACGTCGCGGCATCTGCGTAAAATGCTACGGTCGAAACCTCGCAACCGGCAACACGGTCGAGATCGGCGAAGCAGTCGGCGTTATCGCCGCACAGTCGATCGGTGAGCCCGGAACGCAGCTGACGATGAGAACGTTCCACGTCGGCGGTACGGCACGTCTCGAACAGGAGACGAAACACGTCGCGGCAATGGACGGCACCGTGAAGTTCGGGCCGGACATGAAGGTCATCAAGAACCGTGGCGGCGAATTTGTTTCGTTGAGACGACAATCTGAGATCGCTCTTGTCGATGAGCGTGGCCGCGAGGTTGCCCATTACAAGATCGTTTACGGAGCCCAGATCCACGTCAAGGACGGCCAGAAGGTAAAGGAAGACGACGTTTTGGTTACGTGGGATCCGTTCACGTTCGCCATCCTTACCGAGGAATCCGGAACCATTAAGTATCAGGATCTCAAGGAAGGCAAGACGGTCGAAGAAGAGATCGATAAGGTCACCGGCCAGAAACGTCTCGTGGTGAAGGATTCTGACGAGAAGAACCAGCCGCGACTAGAGATCCGAAGCGGAAATAAGGTCCAAAAGACCTATCAGATGCCGATCCGGGCTAACCTTATCGTCGAAGATGGTGACGAAGTGAAGGCGGGTGATATCATCGCGAAGATCCCGCGTGAAACGACCAAGACAAAGGATATCGTCGGCGGTCTGCCGCGTGTCGTCGAGCTTTTCGAGGCACGCCGGCCGGGCGAGACGGCGATCATGTCTGAGATCAACGGTGTGGTCAGGTTCGGCCCGATCTCGAAGGGTAAACGTAAACTTATCATCACCGGAGACGACGGCAGCGAACGCGAATACGACATCCCGCGTGGTACTCACATCAACGTGCAGGAAGAAGATCGCGTCCGTTCGGGCGAACCTCTCATGGACGGACCACTCAACCCGCATGACATTCTTCGTGTTCTCGGTACGGGAGCCTTGCAGAATTACATTGTGAATGAGATCCAGGAAGTTTACCGCCTGCAGGGTGTGAACATCAACGATAAGCATATCGAGGTGATCGTTCGCCAGATGCTTAGATGGGTCAAGATCAAAGAGGTTGGCGACACGGAATTCCTGCTCGAAGAACAGGTCGATCGCTTCCGCTACGAGGATGAGAATGCTCGTGTTCGTGAGGAGGGCGGCCAGACAGCGGTCGGTGAACCTCTCTTGCTCGGTATCACGAAAGCCTCGCTTTCGACCGACTCGTTCATCTCGGCAGCCAGCTTCCAGGAGACGACACGCGTCCTTACCGAGGCGGCCATTTCGGGTCGCATTGATTATCTTCGCGGCCTCAAGGAAAACGTCATCATGGGACGTCTCATTCCTGCCGGAACCGGTATGAAATACTACCGCAACGTCAAGGTTGCTTACGATGCTACTGAGAATCGCAAGCAGGAGGACGAATTCGACGAAATGGGTGACTACATCCGCGGCGGCATCGATCTGCCGTTGCCCGCAGCACTCGCGGATGTTGTAAACGACGGATTTGTCGATGACGTGGACGAGGATCTCGATCTTGAGGTTGATGAGGTCGAGGCCGAAGAGGTCTTCGATATCGATGAGGCGATGAAGATCGAACTTGACGACGAAGACGACGACATTTGATCTAAGGACCGGTCAATAAGGCCGGGGAAGTTACTTTGACACATAGAAAAGGCGTGAAGCATTTGCCTCACGCCTTTTTTCTAAAGAAAACGGAAGTTGAAAACTAAAGGGTCGACGGTTTTTCGACCGAACTAGGTGCTTTACGCTTTGGGCCGTCATGTCGGCGGTTCTTGAAGCGTTCCTTCATTTCCGTCCGGCGGGCGTCAAGCTGAGCTCGCTGTTCGGGGGTTAGCACCGCAAGGATCTGTTCGCGAACAGCTTTGCCTTTCGTGCCAGCCTGCTCACGCATGGCCTGCATGCGGGCTTTCTGGTCAGCGGTCAGTTCCTGGCCGGCTTTGCGAGCGTCCCGAATGGCTTTCATCTCGGTGATCGCGGTCTGGTCGGGTCGGTTTGCTTCACGGATCGACTTGATCTGAGCTTTCTGAGCTTCGGTCAGTTCGATACCGCGAAGGCCAAATCCACCGCGTTTGCCGTGGTGACGGCCGCCAAAACCTTTGCGAGCCATTTTGTCGCGCTTGTATGACTTCTCGGCTTTTTCAGGCGATGGAATGACCGTTGTCGTCTCCTGAGCGATGGCGGCCGACGAAAGCAACGCTACGCCAAACATTAATGATAAGAAAGAAAGTGTTTTTGATTTAAGTGCCATTTGAATTTTACCTCTAAATTTTATTCGAAGCTTTCGCTTGTCCCTACTAAGACGATAGCGGAGACCTTTTGGTTGAGGTTTTTTTCGTGGTAATCGGTAAAGAAATGTAAAGCCTCTTCGACAGTTGTCGATTTGCCTTTTACTGCGTGAAAATGCGACATTTAATGGTAATTGTTAGAGTTTCCGGATGAGATTTTTATCTGAAATAAATTCACCTGCTGATCTGCGTCAACTCAAGGTTGAAGACCTGCAGGAAGTTGCTGACGAGGTCAGACAGTTCATAATCGATACATGCTCGCGAATAGGCGGCCACACGGGAGCGAGTCTCGGCGCGGTCGAGCTCGCGGTGGCGATGCACTATGTCTTCGACACGCCTAAAGACAGGCTCGTTTGGGATGTGGGGCATCAGGCGTACGCTCACAAGATCCTTACCGGGCGGCGTGATGAACTTCATACGATCAAACAGGACGGCGGTTTGAGCGGCTTTCTCAAGCGTGATGAGTCGGAATACGACACGTTCGGTGCGGGACATGCTTCGACCTCGATCTCTGCCGCTCTCGGGATGGCTGTCGCGAGGGATACTAAGAAAGAAGATTTTCATGTTTGTGCAATGATCGGCGATTCTTCGCTCGCGGGTGGAATGGCGATGGAAGGCATTAATCAGGCCGGCCACCTGAAATCCCGTCTCATTGTCCTGCTCAATGACAACGGCATGTCTATCGCTCCTGCGGTCGGCAGCCTTAGCGGATATCTAAACCGGATCAAGGAAGCACAGAGCTACCAGCACATAAAGGAAGAGATCGGCGATGCATTGGGCAGCGTTCCGGGCATAGGCAGCTCGCTTCGACGAGCGGCGAAGTCCTTTAAGGATGCGATCGCGGCCGCGGTCCTGCCGGGAGCTCTCGTCAATGAGCTTGGTTTTAAGTACATCGGCTACGTTGATGGTCACGACGTTGCGATGTTGGTCCGTGCCCTCGAAGAAGCTAAGAAGATAGATGATGGGCCTGTGATCGTACATGCTTTGACTACTAAGGGAAAAGGATTTCCAAACCCCGAAAAAAGTTATTACGCCTACCATGCAACGGGGCCCTTCGATCCAAAAACCGGACTTCCGTACCGTTCGAGCAAGGCGAACGCTCCGACCTACACCCAGGTCTTCGGCGATACGATGTGCGAATTGATGGCTAAGGACGACTCGATCGTCGCCCTCACTGCCGCAATGCCTGATGGGACCGGCGTCGATAAGGTGCTCGAAAAGTTCCCGGAACGCTCATATGATGTCGGTATTGCTGAACAGCACGCGATAACGTTTTGTGCCGGCATGGCGTGCGAAGGCCTGAAGCCCGTAGCCGCCATCTACTCGACCTTTTTGCAGCGAGCTTTTGACCAGGTGATCCACGACGTTTGTCTGCAGGATCTTAATGTAACGCTCGCGATGGACCGTGCCGGCATCGTCGGTGCTGATGGGCCAACCCATCACGGGCTGCTGGACATAGCTTATCTCCGCGGTTATCCCAACATTGTCCTAATGGCGCCCAAGGATGAGGCCGAGATGCGGGACATGATGCTCACCGCGATCGAGCACCCGGGCCCGGCAGCGATCCGTTATCCACGCGGTAATGGCTTTGGCGTCGATATCAGCGCCGAGCCGAAGAAGATCGAGATAGGTAAAGCCGAGATCTTGCGGGAAGGCCCGGACGCGGTGATCATTGCCTATGGCTCAATGGTCTATCCTGCCATCGACGCTGCGAAGCTGCTTGAGAAGCAGGGAACTAGCGTGACCGTAGTAAACGCTAGATTCGTCAAGCCGTTCGATGAGGACCTGATCCTCGACCTGGTTCGGTCTTCGCAGCTTATCGTTACGGTTGAAGAAGCTTACCTTGCCGCGGGATTTGGATCTGCGGTGCTCGAACTGCTTGAAGAAAAAGGCGTTTCCGATAAAATAAAGGTTGTTAGAATGGGCGTTCCGGACGAGATCGTTACGCACGGCGACCCTAAGAAACTGCTGGCACAATACGGTCTCGATGCCGATGGCATCGCGGCGGCTGTTAATAAAGCCCTCGACGGACAAGTAGAACAGCCTACAAACACGAGAATCCGAGCAGTAAAATAGAGAGTTTTTATGCCAAAAGAAATTAAAAGTAAGAAAGCCGAACCAAAAAGCAACATGCCGTTGCTGATCATCGGAGCGGTGCTGATCGGGGCCATCATTGGCGGTATCTGGTATTTCAGCTCGCAAAGATCGGCTCCGGCGACCGCAAACACAAACACGAGTACCGCAAACACGGCGACCACGCCAAGGCCGACGAACACGATATCGCCCAACGCTCCGGCGGGTGCGACTCCGCCGAATATGACCGGATCGCAGGCGGCCACGGTCACGCTCGAAGAGTTCGCTGATTTCCAATGCGGAAGTTGTGCTGCGGCCAATCCGATCCTGAGCGAGGTCAAATCGCTTTACGGATCACGCATAAAGTTCATTTTCCGAAATTATCCGCTTTCGATCCCGGCCCACGACAAAGCTTATGAAGCGGCTGTTGCCGCCGAAGCGGCTGGCTTGCAGGGCAAGTTCTGGGACATGCAGAACCTTTTATTTGTGAACCAGCAGGGCTGGACCGCTGCTCCATCGTATAAGCAGATGTGGAAAGGTTATGCCGAGAGGATAGGTATAGACGTAGCGAAATGGGAGGCCGACATGATGGGTATCGCGGCGAAGGGCCGTGTCGATGCTGACCTCGCCCGCGGAAAGGCGATCGGAGTGAATTCTACCCCGAGCCTCTACATTAACGGGATGCTCGTACCGTTTTCGGAGATGGCAGTGCCCAAGCTGAAGGCTATTATCGATGCCGAACTTGCAAAGACCTCGGCATCCCCTGCGGCAAATACGGCAGCCGCCCCGGCGGGAAATACCGCCGGCAACACGAACGCCGCAAAGTAAATGGATCCAGAAGTTTTGGAGGAAGAAGGGCCGCAAAGGCGAAGTGCTTTGATACCGTCGGTCGCGGCTATAGTCGCGATCGTCGGGCTGGCGGATTCGATCTATCTCACGGTCCACCATTTTACCTCGGAGCCGGTTCCGTGTAGCCTGGTCGAGGGTTGCGAGATGGTTCTCAACAGTCAGTGGGCTGAGATCGCAGGCATACCGCTGGCCGCGTTCGGTGCGGCGGCTTACTTCACTGCTTTTTCGCTGGCTGTGCTTACGGCATTCGGCGATAGCAGAATGTGGAAGCTTTTCGGTGCTCAGGTGACACTGATGGCGGGCTTTTCGCTCTGGCTCGTATATGTGCAAGCCTTCTTGATCAAGGCATTTTGCCAGTTTTGTTTGCTGTCGGCGGTTACGTCGATGTTGTTGTTTGTGCTATTTGTTATTTCAGTTTTTGTCGGTCGTTCGAAAAGTCGAACATCGGCATGAATCCAAACTAGGTTCTATCGCGAAATCACTCATGAAGGCCGCAAGCGGGGAGGAACGCTCCGCAATTAGGCAGTGTGATTGAAATAAGATAGCTTAGGGAGATAGACACCGTTCCACCTTAAGAGTTGTTAGTGACTGAAGCCATCTTAAAACGTATAGCAGAGGGAGATAGGAGTGCTGTTCAGGATTGCCTGAAGAAGTATGGCGGACTCGTGTGGTCAATCGCCAGAAAGATGCTCCGAAACCCTGACGACGCGGAGGACGCGGTGCAGGAGATATTTGTTGATATTTGGAAGAACGCCGAACGCTTTGACGAAACGAAATCGTCTGAGACGACGTTCATTGCGATGATCGCTCGCAGGCGGCTCATCGACAAGATCCGGTATTCGACCCGCCGCATTTCCGCCGATTCACTCGATGATGTTTTGCTCGAACCATTTACAAGAGCCGATAAGGACATGCAGGTAAGCCTCGAAGCACAACAAGCTGCTGAGGCAATGAGAACACTTCGGCCGGAGCAGCAGCAGGTTTTGCGACTTTCGATAATACAGGGAATGTCGCACCAAGAGATCGCCGACGCGACAGGGATGCCGTTAGGCACGGTCAAAACCCACGCAAGACGTGGAATATTACAAGTAAGGGAATTTTTAGGCCTCGGAAACACGGGCCTTTCACAGGAGGTAAGAGCATGAACGGAGAACAGCAGGAATTATTCTTCGATCTTCTTACCAAGAAGGCGATCTACGGCCTGGATGATGCCGAACAGCGACAGCTGGATCTTATCGATCCGGGCAATGGCGAGGACGAGCTGTTTTCTCTTGAAATGACGGCCGCCGCCATCAGCATGATCGACCTTCCGGCAGAGCACTCGATGCCTTCCCATCTGGCGGCAAAGATCGAAGAGAGTTCGGAGAAATGGGTTGGAGAGACTTCGTGGCCGCCGGTTTATAAGGAGACGGAGGAAAATCGGTCCACAGGGTGGTTCGGCTGGCTTGGTTGGGGGGCAGCGGTAGCCGCATGTGCGGTCTTGGCCTTTAATATCTACACCACGCGACTTCAACCGCCGCCTCAGGTCGCGGGGCCCATCCCGGTCGAATCGCCGAAAGTCCTGACACCGGCGGAGCAGCGAGAACAGCTTCTTGCTTCTGCTACCGGAGTGATCCAGGCAAATTGGTCGGCGGGCAATGTTAAAGATCTAAAAGAAGTTTCAGGCGATGTAGTTTGGAGCGATGCAAAACAGGTTGGATATATGAGATTCCGTGGGCTCCCGGTCAATGATAAGACCAAGGAAACCTACCAGCTGTGGATCTTTGACAAGACGCAGGACAAGGCAACGCCCATCGACGGCGGCACCTTCGACGTGGCATCAAATGGGGAAGTGATCATTCCGATCGACGCGAAGCTCAAGGCTCTCGAGCCCGGGATGTTCGCGATCACCATTGAAAAACCCGGTGGCGTCGTGGTGTCGAAACGAGAGAAGATAGCGGCTCTCGCGACTGTCGAAAGCAAGACAAGTTAGGTGCGAACTTAATCTGGAATATCAGGGGCAAGGTCAAGTGACCTTGCCCCTCTCTTTATGCGACGTCACCACCTTTGTTGTATATTATTGTATTAATAAATGACCTCAATCTTGTTAATTAAGGAGACCTTTTAATGTCCAGTGACCACGCGCGTATTGCCGAATTGCTCGGCCCTGATGCAGATTCTTTGCTGAACCACGTTTCGACGACGATACCAAAAGAGAACATTCACCTTCCGGGCGGTGATTTTGTCGATCGTGTCATAGCTGCCTCTGATCGCAATCCAAACGTGCTTCGCAGCATGCAGACGCTCTTCAGTACCGGAAGGCTTAGCGGTACGGGCTATCTTTCCATCTTGCCGGTGGATCAAGGCATCGAGCATTCGGCAGGGGCTTCGTTTGCACCGAATCCGATGTATTTTGACCCGGAAAACATTGTTAAGCTCGCCATCGAGGGTGGCTGTAACGCGGTTGCTTCGACTTACGGTGTGCTGGGGATGGTGGCTCGCAAATACGCGCACAAGATACCTTTCGTCGTTAAGATCAACCACAATGAGCTTCTTACATATCCGAATCAGTTCGATCAGGTAATGTTCGGAACGATCGAGCAGGCTCGAAATATGGGAGCGGTTGCCGTCGGGGCAACGATCTATTTCGGCTCTGACCAATCGACCCGTCAGATCACGGAGGTTGCCGAGGCTTTTGCTTACGCTCACGAGCTCGGGATGGCGACGATTCTCTGGTGCTATCTGCGAAATCCGAAGTTCAAAGGCCCGGAGGGCGACATGCACACTGCCGCCGACCTTACCGGACAGGCAAATCATCTCGGCGTTACGATCCAGGCAGATATCATCAAGCAGAAACTGCCCGAGCGTAACGGCGGCTACAACATGCTCAACACCGAGAGCAGCTATGGCAAGACAAATCCGAAGATCTATTCGGAACTTACGAGCGATAACCCGATCGACCTTGTCCGCTACCAAGTAGCCAACTGCTACATGGGTCGCTGCGGCCTTATAAATTCCGGCGGCGAGTCAAAAGGTGCCAGCGACCTGGCCGACGCAGTCCGCACCGCGGTCATCAATAAACGCGGCGGCGGCACGGGCCTCATCTCAGGCCGCAAAGCCTTCCAACGCCCAATGGCCGAAGGCGTCCAATTGCTCAATGCGATCCAGGATGTTTACTTGAACGAATCGATTACCGTAGCTTAGTCGGTTCGCTAAAAACAGAAAGGCCGCGAAAGGTATCCTTCTCGCGGCTTTTCCTTGTTTCGTGTTCACTTACTTGAATGCGACCGTAGAACGATATCGATCCACATATCGGTTTTAATAAAACCGGAGCCCGCTGCCTTAAATTTTTCAGGCAGACCGTCTTTTTTGATGTCGGCGGCTGTTTTGCCGGCTTTCATTGCGTCGGTGATGATCTTTGAGCTTTCGGCTATGATGTCGCGGTATGCTTTTAGGTCGTTAAGCGTTGCGAGCGGGCCGTGGCCGGGGATCAATTTAGCGTCTGCGGGCAGCGTTTTGATCATCGAGTCGAGAGTTATCATCAGGCCCTGCACGCTGCCGCCGCTATCTATATCAACGAATGGAAACCGCCCGACAAAGAAATTATCGCCAAAATGTACGACGTTGGCATTCTTGAAAAACACGACCGTGTCGCCATCGGTGTGGCCGTTGGGATAATGACGGAGCGTGATCTCCTCCCCGTTGAGATGGATCGTCATGCTTTCGGAATAGGTGACTATCGGAAGAGCGTACGACGGATACGGAGCAGTTTTTCGCCCGAAGATGACCGGCGGGTCGAGAAGCCGTTTGCGAACGTTCGCATGTGCAACTATTACTGATCCTTCTTTACCGAAGGCGTCATTGCCCTCGGTGTGGTCGCCGTGCCAGTGAGTATTAAGCACGAACCGCGGCGTCGCGGCTCCTAGCTCTTTCAGTGCGGCGCTGAGCTTTTGGCTTACCGCCTTGTAATCGTCATCGACGATCAGGATGCCCTCGGGCCCGACGACGGCACCAATGTTTCCTCCCTGGCCCTGCAGCATATACACGTTGCCGTTGACCTTTTGAGTTTTGACGGTTATATCCTGCTGCTGCGGGTAGTGAGTATTGTCGCCGTGAGCAAAACCGGCCGTGATAAGCGAGAGAATAATAAGAAAAGAAGCGAAATATCGTTGCATTTTTTTGGATCCTCCGAGTTCCTTAATGATAGCAAAAAAACGCCGGCGGAGGCCCGCACGAAGTAAGGGCTCCCATGGTCGAAGGGTCTCGTGTCAGAAAATCTAGAACCGCCGCATGCGAGCCCTTACTGCGTGCGGGCTTCTGCATCAGATAAACCGGCCACGCAACATTTGGTATTGGCCCGTGAGAAACGGGTTCATCGTTCGTTCGCGGCCGATCGTGGTTTCACGCCCGTGGCCGGAATAGACGATAAAGTCGTCGCCGAGCGACATGATCTGCTCGTTGATCGACTGGATCAACTGCTCATGGCTGCCGCCCGGAAGGTCGGTCCGGCCGACCGAGCCTTCGAAAAGGCAATCGCCGACGAAGATACGTTTTTCGGTTTCCTCGGCCAATACAACGTGTCCGCGAGTATGCCCCGGACAGTGCCTCACGCTGAATCGCAGCTCTCCAACCTCGTAGATCTCGCCGTGCTCCCAGTTTCTCGTCAGTTGCGGCGGATCGTCGTAGTCAAACCCAAGTGCCGCCAGTTGATGCGGGGCGATGCCCATAAGGAGCGGCTGCTGCGGCAGGCCGTAATAAAGATCCTCGTCGTCTTTGTGCAGAATTATCTCGGCCGCAGGAAACGCTTTTGCGAGATCACTCGTTCCGCCGACGTGATCTAGGTGGCCGTGCGTGAGCGTTATCGCCTGAAGCTCAAGGCCGTTGGTCAAAATAAAGTCCGTTAATTCCTGCGACCGCTCGCCCGGATCGATACAGATCGCACTACGCGTCCGCTCACAAGCGACAACACGCGTGTTTTGCTGGAACGGAGTAATGGTGAATGTCTTTATTAACATCAGTATTGCTGGTATTGCCGCCGCCTTCAGGCAACGGTACGGGCAACAACAAACTCTCGCGGCATTAGCCCAAACTTCTGTCCCCCGGAGACAGGCGGTCTAGGACATTCTCAATGTCAAAATTCCCGCTTTTTCTATTCTGCAACACAAAAACGATCGCCTCGCGATACGTTTTAACGTCGGGCTTGCCGTTAAAGCAGGGCATTTCAATGTCGGTCAGATTCAAATACATGGTTAAGCAGCTCAGCAACATCCACAACAGAATTTCCTCTTCGGTGCCGATTGGGTTGTGTTTGATGATCGTTTCGCGGTCTTCGATGATGCCGTCGACGATGCGGGCGAATTCTGATTCTGAAATTCTTGTCATTCAAAAATCCTGGTGGATTTCTTTGCGATCTTTGCCCTTAAGAAAAATTTCAACGCAAAGGCCGCAAAGATCGCAAAGAAGCCGCGAATTAGATTTCCTCTTCGAACATTTTATAATGCGAGAGATCCATTCCAAGCTTCTCGTAAACTTTCTGAGCATGATGGTTGTCGTGTTCGACGTAAAGCCGAAAGCCGCAAACATTGCCGTCAGTCGCCGCTTTCGCTTTTACAAAATCATACATCCGGCTGTACAACCCCTGCCCGCGGCCTTCGGGTAGGATGTAAACGCTCTGGATCCACCAAAACCACGCGTTTCGCCAGTCGCTCCATTCGTAGGTCACCATCAGCCCGCCGACGATGTTCTCGCCGACCTCGGCTACCACGTAAAAGCCTTTTTTGTCGTCGTCGAACACAGCCGCAACTCCCGCCGATATCTTTCCGGGATCAAGCTCTTTACCCTCTGTTTCGAGTGCCATTGCCTGATTAAATCTGACCAGAGCGTCGGCATCTTCGCGGCTGGCAATTCTTATCTTCGTCTCTAATTCGCTCATTTGACTAAGTTGCGTGTTTCATCTAGCCTAGAATGTTTTGTCCGTAGCCCGCAGGCACACCTTATGAAGCTGAGAATACTTTATCACGGCAACTGTTTCGACGGCGTTTCGTCGGCTGCCATCTTTACCAAATTTTATCAGGCAACGGTCGCTCCCGGGGCTGAGGTTTTCTACACACCGACGATGCACCGTGCAGGCAATGCTTTTGACCGCGATCAGTTCGATGGCGATGAAAATGCGATCGTCGATTTCAAATATTGCCCTGACGAGCGATTGACGTGGTGGTTCGACCATCATCAGTCGGCATTTTTGTCGAAAGAGGACGAGCAGCACTTCCTCGCGGACACGTCGGGCAAGAAGTTTCTCGATACCGAGAGCAAATCGTGCGCAAAATTTATCGCCCGGGTGGCGAAGGATAACTTTGGTTTCGAAGACGATTCTCTCGCCGAGCTCATCGAATGGGCAAACATCATCGACGGTGCCTTGTACGAGTCACCGGCCCAGTGCGTCGAGCTGCGTTCGTCGGCCCTAAAACTGATGCAGGTGATCGAAGGCGAGCGAGATCCACTTTTTGTTGAGAAGATAATCCGGATGCTTACCGAAAGATCGCTCGACGACATCGTTGCGAGTGATGAGATACAGGCGAAGCTTGTCCCTATACTCGAGCGGCATTGGAGCACGGTCGAGCTGATAAAAGAACGCTCAAGCTACGACCGCGGCGTCGTGACCTTCGACCTGGTCGACACCGGGATCGACGGGTATAACAAGTTCATCCCGTACTATTTCTTTCCCGAAACGACCTACAATGTTTCGCTAACGCAGAGCGATTTCCGTACAAAGATATCGGTCGGCTCGAACCCATGGTCGCCACGTCCGCGGCTCCACAATATAGCCGAGATCTGCGAAAAATACGGCGGCGGCGGACACGCGGTGGTCGGTGCGGTTTCCCTGAAGCGTGAAGATCTCGAGCTTGGGAAACAATACATGAAAGAGATCGTCCAGCAGTTGAGTTTCGCGGACTAGATCAAAGGGAAAAGCCCTCCGGAAACGAAGGGCTTTTCGCATTGACGTTAGTTGTTCTTAAGAACCCTTCGTATAGACACTCTTTGACGCGCCGCGTGCGCTTTCGCGGGAAACTGTCAGCGTCTTGCCATCAGTACTTAGCTCGTAAGTCGTCGACGTTTTCATATCACCGTTAGGAGTGGGCACAACAGTAGTGATAACTACTTTGCTTCCATTGAGCTCAGCCTTGGTCTTGCTGGTCATGGTTCCGTTCGGGGTCTGACGCTCGGTGCTTACTTCTTTCCCATCGAGGGTGTACGACTGTTCACCGGCTCCCGGCCCCATACCGCCGCCACCGCCCATCCGTCCGCCACCGCCGCCTGCGGGGGCACCCGCGGGAGGAGCGTTACGCTCGGTGGCTGTCGCTACTTTGAACGACGTGCCAGCGTGGGTGATCGTCAAGGTCTGCGATTTGATCATCGCGGCCTGCTGGCCGAGATCGGATTTCGCAATGTCGAGGTTCCATTTTCCGCTGAGATCAGGGCCTTTCTGGGCCGAGACGGTGAAGGCCATAGCCAATACCGCGACTGCCGCGGCCAAAACAACATTCTTTTTCATAAGACTGCTCCTGTGCAATAAAATTTGAACTACCGCTTGTATGACGCAAGTGTACCCCAAACGGTTTTAGCAGAATTGTAAAGAATTGTAAGACTTCTTTAAGTTTCTGAGACCGGCTCGTCCGATCGGTTAAGTTTACTGTTTCTGTAGCCGTAAAGAGCGTAGATCAGCAGCCCGGCCAGCAGCCACAATGAGAACCTTATCCAGTTGGTCACGCCCAGCTCGGTCATCAGGTAAAGACACGAAAGTAGGCCCAGAACCGGTATCAGCGACAGCTTTTTCGTCAAGCTCAGCACGAAAAGCGTGACGGCCACAATGATGAAAAAGATCATCGGGATCTTGTGCGAAAACGCTCCCAGCATTGATTCGCCCTCGGCTGGCGTGAGGGTAAGAAAGTCGCTCAGGAATGTCGGGTTAAAATAATATACCCCCGCAAAAACTCCGATCAGGATCGCCGGCAGCAAAAATTGCGAATTTATATACGGTACATAACGCGTTCCGCTTTCTCTAAACTCTTTGTCCTTGAAGAGCACACCCGCGCACACGACCACGAAGGCAAAAAGCGTCCCGATACTCGCCAGGTCCGTCACTTCGGTTAGGTTCATGAAGAGTGCCGGGATCGCAACCACGACGCCGGTAACGAGCGTTGCAAACCACGGCGTATGAAACTTCGGATGGATCGACGAAAATATCTTGGGCAGCAGTCCGTCGCGGCTCATTGCCATCCAGATACGCGGCTGGCCTATCTGGAAGACCAGGAAAACAGTGGCAAGAGCGATAACGGCACTGACGGCAATAATGCCGGCAACCCACGGAATATCGGCACCCTCGGGGCCAAAGACAAATGCGAGCGGGTCGCCGACGTCGAGCTTGGTATAGCTGACCATTCCGGTCAGGACGAGAGCGATAGCGATGTACAGCACCGTACAAATGACCAGCGATAGAATGATCGCTTTCGGAAGGTCGCGGCTCGGGTTCTTGCACTCCTCGGCCGTCGTCGACAGTGCGTCGAAGCCGATGTACGCAAAGAACACCGCGGAGACGCCTTTCAGTACTCCCTCGATACCGTTCGGGGCAAAGGGCGACCAGTTCTCAGGATTGACATAATTCAGGCCGAGGAAGATCACGAGAAGGATGATGGCGATCTTCAGGATCGTCATCGTCGTCGATGCAAACTTCGATTCGCGGATGCCTATATAGACCAGAGCCGTAATAACGACCACGATCAATAGCGCGGGCAGGTCGGCAACGACCGAGATCGATCCTAGTTTCGGCGCATTGGCCCAGGCGGAATAAGCATCGATCTGGGCACAGCTGACAACGGCGTCTTTAGCCGCGCAGGCAGTTGTCATTGCTTCGACCGTGGCACCGCCTGCGACCGCTTCCTGGACAGCGGCGAAACCGCGCTTTGCGGTCAGGAAATCCATCGTGAAATGAAGCGGAATGTTGATACCGTAGCCTTTCAAAAGCCCCGTGAAATAATCGCTCCACGAGATGGCGACGGCGATATTTCCGATGGCGTATTCGACGATCAGGTCCCACCCGATGATCCAGGCGATGAACTCGCCCATCGACGCGTAAGCATAAGTGTAAGCCGAACCCGCGACTGGTATTCGCGAAGCAAATTCCGCATAGCAAAGAGCGGAAAATCCGCAAGCAAAAGCCGTAAAAACGAAAAGCAATGCAACCGCCGGCCCGCCGTTGTACGATGCCTTGCCGACCATTGCAAATATTCCGGCACCGATGATCGCGGCAATGCCCATCATCGTTAGATCAAAAACGCCGAGCGTTCGACGCAGCCCGCCCTGTGATGTACCGTGGGCATGATCGGCCAGACCGGCGGCGGCATCTGCCTGAAGCTGAGCAATGGATTTCCTTCGAAAAAGCGAGCTTGTCATCTTTATCTCCGTTTATGGGCCACGACCTGCGGCAAACCCAAATTGTTACTGTATTTTCTAGCGAATTCTGAACTAAAACGGGTTGATATGCAAGCAGATACGCGATCTCTGCCTCCATTCCATACCGTTCTGCGTATTCCGTCGTCAAAATCTTAGCTTCCACAGAAAGCACGGAAAAAGACGGAAAGTTGCCGAAAAAACGCTCTTCAAACGAGCTTAGCAAAGTTCTACCGATCGATTTTTCAACTTGAAAAGACATTGCAACTATGATACATTGTGTTGCATCTGAAGGTCACGGCTCTTTTTGGTGGCGAGTTCTTTGAAAATTTGAGGCTTTGGACCGCGTTTGTGCCGTAAATTCGTCAACCCCTCTTCACGACGACGGTCTCTTGAAAAGCGTTCCACTTTTAGCGAAGTAGTTTTGCTGAAATGGAACGATATTTCCCCGTATGTGGCTGCATTCACAACAGTTTACCCGTTCCACTTTCAGCACCGAAGTGGAACGGGGCTGGCAGCCTATTTAACGATGAGACGAGTTGTTTTGTTTTTTTGTGAGTGAGACGAGTTTTAGCCGTATCTTATTGTTCACAATAGACTTAGGCCGCCTCACTTTCAGCAGCGATGTGAGACAGGCAGATCGATCATAAAGCCGGCATTCGGAGGATATGCGGTCTAGTCTGTAAGATGTTCGCATGGAATGGAAAATCTTCGGAACTGCATTTTTGACCCTTTTCCTCGCCGAACTTGGCGACAAGACACAACTCGCCGTGATGACGATGTCTGCTAGTACGGAATCGAAGATCTCGGTCTTTCTAGGTGCGGCCACGGCACTCGTGGTCGTTACTTTGATCGGGGTTCTCGTTGGCGGGGTACTAAATCAATATATCCCGACCGAATGGCTTCAACGCATCGTCGCCGTTGCGTTTATCGTGATCGGGATATTGATGCTCTGGGGTAAGTTGTAGCGGTCGAAACCGAGGCCGCTCGGGCGGCTTATCGTTTTAGGCGGCTGACAAACTTCTGCCGGAATTTCGCAACTTTTGGAGCGACGACTGCGGCGCAGTACGGTTGATTTGGGTTGTTGGCGAAATATTCCTGATGGTAATCCTCAGCGGGCCAAAACTTGTCAAATGCCGTTACCTCGGTCACGATCGGCTTCTCGTAGATGCCTTCGGCAGTGATCTCTGCGATGATCTGCTCAGCGGTTTCACGTTGGGCTTCGCTGTGGTAGAAGATGGCGGAGCGGTACGATGAGCCGATGTCGTTGCCCTGGCGATTTAGCGTGGTAGGGTCGTGAACGGTGAAATACACCCGCAGCAGATCGGCAAATGACAGCTGTTCCGGATCGAATTTGATCTGCACGACCTCGGCATGACCGGTCGTTTCAGAGCAAACTTCCTGATAGGTCGGGTTTTCCTTATGGCCGCCCGAGTAGCCGGAAACGACGTCTTCGACCCCGACTAGATCGTCAAAAACTGCCTCGACGCACCAAAAACATCCCGCCGCAAGTGTTGCTGTTTCTAAACTTGGCATATCGATATTTTATCAAATCGAGCAGCGGCGCGTTAGTCGCTTGAGCACGTTGACTTGGGGCTCTCGGAAATTATAGATTTCGGCAATGCGGCAAATTCACGGTGAGGAAGTTTTTGGTATCGATGTTGACGAGCAAACGCGGTGTTTTCACTACCACAGCGATATTGATGTCATTGCCATCAAGTTTAAGTGCTGCGGTCGTTGGTATCCATGTTTCGAATGTCACAGCGAGTCTGGTCATAGTTCGCAAATATGGCCCGTTGATGACCGAGGCGAAAAGGCGATCCTGTGCGGGAGCTGTGGTTATCAGTTATCGATAAATGAATACTTCGGCTGCAACTCGACTTGTCCAAAATGCAAGCACCAGTTCAACCCGGGCTGCGCTAATCACTATCACCTGTACTTCGAATAGGGTAGAGATCGAGTTGATCGAAGCTTGTAATGCTCTTGTGCGAATGGGCATGGTCAACAGCGGCATTTCCGGGCCTGACCGAAAGTGCAGTCATCAACCCAGCCGCGGCGGCAGCATCAAGTTCGGGCACGACATCCGAGATAAAGAGGATCTCACCGGGCAACCGCGCTAGTTTCTTGGCAATTACCGCGTAGCTTTGATCCTCGCGTTTGTGGCCAATATTGGTATCAAAGTATTCGGATATAAAGGAGGAGAGATCGCCATGATCTGAATATCGAAAGATAAGTTTCTGAGCCAGGACGCTGCCTGATGAGTAGATCGCGATCTGCAACCCGTTGTCGTGCCACGCTTTCAACGCGGGCGGAACGTCCTCGTAAATGGCGGATCTTAGGTCGCCCGCTTCATAACCCTGTTGCCATATTTTGCCCTGGAGAGATTTGAGCGGTGTCGATTTGCGGTCGGAGTCGATAAGGAACTCCAAATAGTCAGAAACCGATGTCGGCGAGCTTTCATCGAATGGCTGCTGATAAGCATCGTCGGCCGAACGTTCTTCCTTCAGCATCCTTAGCTCTTCAGTTATGGAACTCCAGTTAGCCGCAACATATTCGCGGATCCTTTGCTTCGCATACGGAAAAAGCGTTTTGTGGACGAAATCTATCGGCGTGGTCGTGCCTTCGATGTCGAGTAGGATGGCTTTGATCATCATTTGACCAAAAAAGGTCTAGGTTGAAATTTGCGAGTCGGAGATCTACATTCCATTCGGAAAATAGTCGACGCCAAAGCAAAGCGGCTGAAAGCCGGCATCGATTCCTGATTCGGTATAATGCGGAGTCCAGCCTGACATGTCCTGAAACAGCCTGATCGCCCGGACAGTTCGGTCGCCGCAGAGGTTGAACCAATGCCGCGTGCCCTTTGGAACCAGGATCATGTCGCCCGCTTCCATTTCGATCGAAACAACGTCGCCGCCTTCAGGTGCGATGTGGAAAAGCCCGTGGCCTTTGACGATAAACCGCACCTCGTCTTCGTCATGCCAATGCTCGCGGTTGAATTTGTTAAGCATCCCGTCGAGCCCGGGCGTCGTCGGCACGATATTTATAACATCCGCCGTGACGTAACCGCCCCGCTTTTTCAAGGCCTCGATCTCGGTGGCGTATCCAGCGAGGATCTCTTGATCGGCGGCATCTTCAGGTACTTGCTTCAGGTCCCGCCAACATTCGTAATCGATGCCGATGCCTGACAAATATTCAGTTATCTCGCTTGTTTCGTTAAGACGAATACCTTGCTGTGGTACATCTACGATCGCCATAAGAATGCTATCGGGCGAGGCTGTGGCTTCGCCCTATGACCTCAAAAAGAAACTCAAAGATCTCAACGTGGCGCCTCGCTTCCGAAACTGTTTCGCCCCAGGTGTACAGGCCGTGTCGCCGAAGGTAAATGCCGTGGAGGCCCTGGTTTTCGCGGATAACATTTTCTATAACGTGCGAGAGGGCGATGTAGTCCTGCGAATTCTCGACTATCGGAACACGCTCGATATGCTCATGGGTCTCGACCCCGGCAAGCCCCTTCAGCATCTCGTAACCTTCGATCTCGACGTAGCCTTGTTCGAAGTAAACATCGGAAAGTATCGTGCCCCAAACAGAATGTGTATGCAGGATCGAACGTGCCTTCGGCAGATGCCGATAAATAGAGAGGTGCACCATCGTCTCGGCCGATGGCTTGCCAAATCCTTGAAAGATCTCAGCATTTTCGTCGATCTCGAGAAAATTTGTCTCTTCGAGATCCCCCTTCTCGTTACCGCTAGCGGTTATGCAAAGGCGTAACGGCTTGCGGGCGAGCAAAGCGCTAAAGTTTCCGCTTGTTCCCATCACCCAGCCGCGGCGATAGAATTCACGCCCGGCTTCAGCAAGCTGGGCAGCGGGAGTTGGAGGCGTGGGATTTTCTGGCATAGGATCCTTACTTTTTACCGCCATAGTTCGATTCTCGAATATCGATATTGAATACCTGTTAAATCTTTTATTCTTCGTCTTCCCTAAGTTTTTCGAGAACCGATAGATCTTCGAGTGTGGTTACATCACCTGCGACCTTGCCGCCACCCGCGATCTCGCGTAACAGTCGCCGCATTATTTTGCCCGAGCGGGTTTTGGGCAGCATATCGGTAAACCGTATATCGTCCGGCTTAGCCAGCGAGCCGATCTCTTTTGCTACGTGAGCACGAAGTTCATTTTTGAGGTCCTCGCCGCCTGTTCGTCCGCCTTCGAGCGTAACAAATGCCGATATTGCCTGGCCCTTAATATCATCCGGGCGGCCTACGGCCGCGGCCTCTGCAACCGCTTCGTGCGATACAAGTGCCGATTCGATCTCAGCCGTTCCTAGTCGGTGGCCACTGACGTTTATTACGTCATCGACGCGGCCCATTATCCAGAAATATCCGTGCTCATCACGCCGAGCTCCGTCGCCAGCAAAGTAGAAGCCCGGGATCTCAGACCAATAAGCCTGTTTATAACGCTCGTCATCGCCCCAAAGCGTGCGAAGCATCGAAGGCCATGGGTGAGTTGCGACGAGGTAACCGCCCTCGTTAACACCGACCGGCTTTCCGGCTTTGGTCACGACGTCGAGCAGAATGCCTGGGATCGGCCGGGTTGCGGTTCCGGGCGTAGTTGGCGTCGCACCAGGCAAAGGGCTGATCATTATCGACCCAGTTTCGGTCTGCCACCAGGTGTCGACGATCGGGCATTTTTCCTTACCGATAACCTCGTGATACCACATCCATGCTTCCGGATTTATGGGCTCGCCGACTGTTCCGAGCAATCGCAGACTCGAAAGATCGTGCTTGAGCGGATACTGCTCGCCCCATTTTATAAAAGCCCGGATCGCGGTCGGGGCGGTGTAAAAGATAGTGACTTTGTGCCGCTCAATGATATCCCAAAACCGGTCGAAATCAGGGAAATTTGGAGCACCTTCGTACATCATCACCGTCGCACCGTTCGCGAGCGGGCCGTAAACGACGTAGCTGTGCCCGGTTACCCAGCCGATGTCGGCGGTGCACCAATAGACATCTTCATCTTTCAGGTCAAAGACGATCTTCGCGGTGTACGCGGCCTGAGTGAGGTAGCCGCCGGTTGTGTGCAGGATGCCTTTCGGCTTTCCGGTCGTGCCGGAGGTGTAAAGTATGTAAAGTGGATGCTCGCTGTCGAGCGGCTCGGCCGGGCAATCGCCATTGACGGTTTGGCCGAGTTCATGCCACCAGTGATCGCGTCCGGGCTTCATTTTCACTTCCGAACCAGTTCTTCTATAAACGACCACGTGTTTGACCGTTGGACAATGAACAACGGCTTCGTCGACGACCTTTTTGAGTTTGATCTCCGAACCACGCCGATAGCCGCCATCAGCTGTGACGATAACCTTGCACCCGCCATCGATCACGCGGTCGCGGATCGCATCAGCGGAAAATCCGCCAAAGATCACTGTGTGTGTCGCTCCGATCCGTGCACATGCGAGCATGGCGATCGCGAGTTCCGGTACAAGCGGCATGTATAGAGCAACGCGGTCCCCGGTCTCGACTCCCAGCTTTTTCAGAATATTGGCAAAACGACAAACCTCGCCATGAAGCTGTAAATACGTTAGAGTGCGCACCTCGCCGGTTTCACCCTCCCAGACAAATGCCGCTTTGTTCTTCCGCCAGGTCGTCAGATGGCGGTCAAGGCAGTTGTAAGAAATGTTGATCTTGCCGCCGACAAACCATTTGGCGAACGGCTCGTTCCATTCGAGCACCGTGTCCCATTTCTTGAACCATTCAAGGCTCTCGGCCTGCTTCGCCCAAAACGCTTCAGGATCGGCCGCAGCCTCTTCATAGAGCTGTTCGTATTCGGTAAAGCTTTTGATATGAGCGTTTGAGGCGAACTCCGGTGGGGGATAAAAAAGTCGGCTTTCCTGCAGAGTTGATTCAATGGCGATTGCTTCTGACATAGTTTCAAGTATAAGTTATTCGAGAAGCAGGTCGAAAAACAAGCTGGTGATCGGTGTGAAAGGAGTTATTTTTGATGAATCGTAGAGATGTTGTTTCGCTATTGACTAAACCATTTTTGCTCGCGCTATTCATTGGTGCTTTTAGCATTCACTCGCTGGCCGCTTGGCAGAACGTCGGGCGGGTAACTGGCGTTTCGAAGCCAAATGGCAAAAGCGTCGTCCTGACAACCTCGAGCCGGGCAAAGGTTTTGATCGAGTTCATTGAACTAAACGTAGTTCGTGTCCGGGTGGCTCCGACAGGTGTCTTTGAGCGCGATCTTTCGTATGCGATCGACTACGGACGTGACCGCCACTCGCCATTAGTGACGGTGACGCAGACGGCTTCAACCGTGACGCTGACGTCGGCGGCTGGGGTAAAGGTTATCATCGCTAGATCATCATTCGCGGTGCGAGTAACCGACGAAAACGGAGCGACGGTTCTGCAGAACGATCCTGCCAACCCAACAATGTTCCACACGCGTTCGGGTGAGGTTCAGACATCAATGCTACGTCCTAGCGAGGTCGAGACCTATTACGGTTTTGGTGAAAAAGCTTTTCCCGAGATGTCGAGAAACGGCAAGTTCATCGTCAACTGGAACACCGACACATTCGCCTATCCGATCGGAACCGACCCGATCTATCAGACCATTCCGTTTTTCACCGCTCTTTATCGCGGAAAAGCCTACGGTCTGTTTTTCAACAACACCTTCCGGTCGTGGTTTGATATGGGAGCTCGTTCGCCGGAGCGGTATTCGTTCGGGGCAAGCGGCGGTGAACTGGATTATTTCGTGTTCACAGGCGGCAAGGAGCGTTCTCCGAAAAAGGTTCTGGCTGACTATTCGGAGTTGACCGGCAAAACGCCTTTACCTCCGATATGGGCACTCGGCAATCACCAGTCGCGATGGTCGTATTTCCCGGACTCGCGGGTTCGCGAGATAGCTGATGGTTTTCGAAAAAGAAAGATCCCCGCCGATGTTATCTACCTCGATATCGACTACATGGACGAATACCGCGTCTTCACATGGGATAAAAAACGATTTCCCGACCCGCCAAAGCTCATTTCGGATCTCAAGAAAGACGGATTTCAGACGGTTCTTATCATCGATCCAGGTATAAAGGTCGACCCGAACTACTCAGTATATTCTGAAGGTTCAAAGAAAGGCATGTTCATGAAAAACCCGGATGGAACCGAACTACACCGCGACGTCTGGCCGAAGGCAAGTGCATTTCCCGACTTTACCGACCCAAAAGCACGCGATTGGTTCGCCGATCAATACAAAATGCATGTGGACGAGGGCGTAGCCGGGTACTGGAACGACATGAATGAGCCCGGCGTCTTCGTGACAGAGCAGACCGAGCGGCCCGAGATATTTCATCATCCGGAAAAAACATTTCCTTACAACACGCCGCACAAAGGCGATGGCCTGCCCGACACGCATCGGCGTTATCACAACGTTTACGGGATGCAGATGGCGAGATCTACTTTTGAGGGAATCAAGCGTCTGGTGCCGGAGAAGCGTCCATTCGTTTTGACGCGTGCGGGTTTCGCCGGGATCCAACGATTTTCGGCGGTGTGGACAGGCGACAATTACGCGAGTTGGGACCACCTGGCGATGTCGATCCCGATGCTTGCTAACTTGAGCGTTTCGGGTGTGCCGTTTGTTGGCGGGGACGTTGGCGGATTCCAGGACCGCCCCAGCCCCGAACTATACGCACGCTGGATGCAGGCTTCGGCTCTGACGCCGTTTTTCAGGTCGCATTCGGTCGGCTGGGCCGGTGACAAGGAGCCTTGGGAATTCGGTGACGAGGTGACGGCGATCAACCGCTCGTCCGTCGAACTGCGGTATCGGTTTCTGCCTTACCTTTATTCACTTTTCCGTGAGCACGAGCGGTCAGGGGCACCGGTTATGCGGCCTCTTTGGTATGAGTTTTCCGACGATCCAAAAACCTACATCATTTCCGATCAGTACCTTGTTGGCAGCGATCTGATGGTGACTCCGGTCGTGAAGGATGGAATTCGAGCCCGGCACATCTATCTGCCAGCCGGAACCGAATGGGTCAACTGGTGGACCGGCGAAAAGCTCGAGGGCGGCAAGCAGCATTTTGTCCAGACACCGCTCAACAGGTTCCCGATATTTGCCCGAGCGGGTTCGATGTTCCCACTTCAGGATGTCATCCAGCACACTGGCGAAATGCCCAATTCGCCGCTGACGCTCACCGTGATCGCCGGGATAACTCCCGAAAAACCTGCAGTCGCGATGCTGTTTGAAGATGCTGGCGAGGGTTTTGGGTACAGGCAAAACGCCTGGAGCGAAACGCGGTTTGAACATCGTCCCGGCACAGTGACGATCAAGCGAACAGGCGATTTTAAGGGGCAGCGGCTCAAATTTGTCGAAGTCATCGGGATAACCGCGAAACCTAAACAAATGCTCGCAGATGGCCGCGAGACGAACTTTACCTTCGATGAAGCTTCAAAAAGGCTAAAGGCGGAGGTTCCCGAAGGCGTTAAAGAGCTTAGGTTGATCCGATAGATCCTCGGAAGTCTTGCGTCGGTCAAGCCAGTCGATCGATCACTTCAGGTGGGGAAGAACCGCGGCTCGCAGCACGTCGTAACCCTTTCGACTCAGATGCAGTCCGTCGGCAACGAAAAGGTCAGTGGCGGGCTTCGAACCATTTGGGCCTAGCATCTTTTCCGAGATATCTGCGAATCGAACATTCTTCCGCCTGCTTGCTTCCTCGCGGATCAGGTCGTTGCCCCGTTTCATTTCGGGCCAGATCGACCAGCGGAGAATACTGGGCTTCATCGAAATAAAGATGATCCGAGTCTTCGGAAGATTCTTATCGCGGAAATCGACTAGAGCCTTGAAATCGGCGAGAGCGTTTTCCGCCGATTCCTTTGCCTCGATGTCGTTCTCGCCCGAATAAACGACGATCGTTTTGGGCTTGTACGGAAGCAGGATCTGAGGAGAAAAATAAACCAGGTCGTCGAGTCGTGAGCCCCCGAAGCCGCGATTGATAACGTTGTGATCCGGAAAATCCGTCCGCAGCCCAACCCAGAGGCGTATCGTGGAGCTGCCAGCGAAGACTACTGGATCCTTTGGAGGAGTTTGACGACGGTCAATGTCAGCAAACTCCGCCATATCGCGTTCCCATTCCTTTGCCCTCGTGTAGCCACGATCCTGACTCGCGATAGACAGAACAACTGTTACTAGAAAAATACTTGCAAGAAAAAACCTGGTCATAAAGCAGAAACTCGTGAAGTCGATTGTCTTACGACGATAGTAGGCTCGACGCTAACCGTCTTCGGTGCGTCGCCATTAGGCTCTCCACCCAGGCGTTTAAGCAGTGTCCGGGCGGCAAGATTTCCCATCTCAAAAAGCGGCTGACGAATCGTCGTCAAAGCCGGATTATGGAATGCCGCCGCGTAAATATCGTCAAATCCCAGTACAGAAACATCCGCGGGAACACGAAGCCCCATTTCTTCGAGGGCCCGAATGGCTCCGATAGCGGAAATATCGTTAAATGCGAGAACCGCCGTAAATCTCTCGCCGCGAGCCAAAAGCGATCGCATTGCTGAATAGCCGATCTCGGGGGATGGAGAATCTCCCAGCAGCTGCACGGTTAGTTTCGGGTCTAATGAAATGCCGCGCTTTCTGGCGGCTTCATTCATAGTTTCCCACCGGATCGCCGTATCCGAGCTAAAATCCTGTCCCTTGATCGCCGCTATCTGCCGGTGTCCGAGGTTGTAAAGATGCCCGACGGCGAGTTCAGCTGCGTGCTGATGGTTTAGCACGACATTGGTAACGCCGTCCATCTCCTCATGGCCGGAAACATTTACGATCGGCAGAGCAGGCTGGAATCTTATTGGCGTATCGACTGCTATTATTCCTTCGACCTGACGTTCGACCAGAACACGCGGAAGGCGCTCCAGCAGGTCATCGCGATGTAGATGGCTGGCGGTCAGGTAAAAATACTCGGCGGTCGAAAGTGCGGACTCGACCCCGTTCAGCACCATTGCCGAATAGCCGTCGCTAAGCTCCGGTACGAGTACGCCGATCGTATTCGTCTTTTGAACGCGAAGTGATCGGGCGAGATAGTTTGGCCGGTAATTTAACTCGCGAGCCCCGTCAAATATCCTCTTCTTTGTCTCTGCCGGGATCGAGACCGCTTGCGGCGAGTCGTTCAAGACGAGCGACAGAGTCGTCGGCGAGAGCCCGAGATGGAGAGCAAGATCCTTCAAACTCACTGGATCGCCGTTTGGTGGTTGAGTATGTTTTGGTTTTGTGGGCTCTTTTCCGGTTTTCGGCATCGCCAAGATGTTGGCATATTCCTAGCCGTAGTTTCAACTCGATCGACGATTGACGGCCTGTCAAATTGGTCAAACCAATAAATCGGAAGCCTGATCTTCGCGAAAGCGAGGCAAATGCTCAACAAAAACTAAAACCGCAGTTTCCCGTCATTTCGGCATTGCATTCTTTAGTTGACAACAGGAAGTTACAAGGTGCTAAATAAACGTACTAAAACGATTTACTGCACGGTAAACGAATTTCAAAGCACTCGTCGGTTAGTTCTCAAGATCATTCGATTGACTCGAGAATGAGACCAAGATCAAGGAGGACCTTCATGTTTCGATCTCACCTAAGGCTTGTTAGCCTTTTCGCAAGTTTTCTTTTTCTTATTGTATTAGCGACTACGAGCCACGCTCAGTTTAGAGCAGGTGTTCAGGGAACTGTAACGGATGGCGGCGGCGGAACTGTGGCTGGTGCGACTGTGACGCTCACCAACAAAGAAACCAATCAGGCTCAAAAAACTCAGACGAGCAATGAAGGGTTCTACAGGTTTACAAACCTTGCTCCGGGGCTTTATGCCGTTTCCGTCGAGCAGCAGGGGTTTAAGAAACGTGTAGTCGATAACGTTCAGGTCGATGCAGAGTCGATCAAAGGGCAGGATATTGCACTGGAGGCAGGCGTCATCAGCGAGACCGTGACGGTTCAAGCCGAGGATCTGGCTCTCCAAACTGAGGATGCGAACATTCGCAAGACGATCAGTACAGAAGAGGTTCTTCGTCTGCCACAGGCGGGACGCGACCCTTATGAGCTGGCGAGACTTGCACCTGGGGTTTTTGGTGCGGGGGCTCGTAGTGCTGGTGGCGATTCGGTTCTGTTACCAAACACGAGCGGCCCTGGCGGTTCAAACAATTCTATTTTCCAGACTGAGAATGCACAGCCTATATCGGCGAATGGCCAGCGTGTCTCGGCAAACAACTACCAGATTGACGGCACTAGCGTAAATAGCCAAACGTGGGGCGGTGCGGCGGTTATTACGCCGAGCCAGGAAAGTGTTAAGGAAGTTCAAGTTACCTCCAGTACTTACTCGGCAGAAGACGGCCGCAACAGCGGGGCTCAGATCCGCGTTGTTTCTCAGAACGGAACTAATCAGTGGCACGGGAGCGGCTTTTTCAAGATCAATGATCCGTCGCTCAATGCCTTCAACAAGTTTTACGGAGCCGCCGGGGCACCGACGCTGCCAACGCGTGTTGAGCGAAAGTTCAAAACATTTGGCGGTAGTTTTGGTGGTCCGATAGTTAAGGACAAGCTTTTTTTCTTCTTTTCGTACGAAGGTTTAGAAGAGAACAGTTCCAACACGTTCGATGCCCTTATCGATACCGAATCGTTTCGAAGCGGGATCATCGCAGCCCGACCAAATACGGTAACATCGCGGATTTTATCGGCTCCGGGGGTGGCACCTCGCGTGTCTTCGGTCCTGACTCGGACATGTGCAACTGCGGGCATTAACATTCCTTGCCAGGCGGTCGGAAATGGTTTCGACATCGGCTCTATCACAGGAACGTATGGGACGTATGTCCCGCTAGGACTCAATTCCGGCGGTGGATTTGACGGGATCGCAGATCTTCAGTTTGCGCAGCTAACGGCTCCGAAGACTTTCAGCGGTAACCAGTATTTTACGCGGCTTGATTATCAGGCGACTCAGAAAGACAAGATCGCTTTCTCGTCCTTTATCGTTCCCACAACCGCATTTACATCCGACACAAGTGCTCAGGCACGTCCGATGGCCGACATAAATTCCGAGCGTTTAAGCTACGCGGTCGCTTTCATCTACACGCGGAACATATCGTCGACGATGGTGAATGAGGCCCGGTTCAACATAACGAGGTGGGGATATGACGAGACGGAATCAAATCCGCTGGCCGATTTCGGCCTGCCGCGGGTCGAGATCGAAGGGATCTATGGCGACCGCTTGCGTTACGGAGCTCCGCGAAGCCCAAATACGCCGGGTGTGATCACCGAGAAACAGTTTGACATCAGGGACAACCTCACCAAGATCCGGGGCAATCACGTCCTCAAGTTTGGCGGCGAGTATCGTCGCGACCTAAACAATAATGGGGAACCAGGTGGCGCACGTCCACTGTACTCGTTCGTTCGACCCTGGAATTTTGCAAATGGAACGCCGATCTTCCAAACGATCACCGCTGACCAAACGGGTACGCCGGCAACAAACGATACAAAGTTTACGACCAGCGAGTTAGCGTTCTTTGTCCAAAACGACTGGAAGGTGCGGCCTAACTTCACGCTGAACCTGGGCTTGCGTTGGTCGTACTATTCGCCGATAACGGCGAGTGACGGCGCCCTCGGCAACCTCGTTCCGGATGCGAACGGCGGCTTGGCGGGAGCAAAGATCTCAACGGATAAGCTCTTCTACAAGAAAGATCTCAACAATTTTGGCCCGCAAATAGGTTTTGCGTGGAGCCCTCAGTATTTCGCAAATAAACTAGTCATCCGCGGCGGCGGCGGCATCGGTTATGACCGTCTCCCAAATGCTCTCCTCGCTAATGCCCGGCGTAATCCGCCAAATGGATTTAACTTTGGAATTTGTTGCGGTACTTCGACGAGTGATTTTGGAACGCCATTTGTTGGAGGCCAGATCGCGTACGTAGCAAGCACGAACGGCACTATCTCAGGCTATCCGCGTAATCCATTCCTCGGGGGCGGAACAAACGCTACAAATGGGCTTCCCAACAACGGCTCGATCGAAATTTACGCCTCGCCGCAGGAACTGCCGACGGCGTACGTTTATCGATATTCGCTTGAGGCTCAGTACGAATTGCCCCTGAGCATGGTTGCGACTCTCGGCTATCAGGGAAGCGCGAGCCGACATTTTGTGCGGATCCTGCCGCTTCACATCACGGGGCCGTCGACAAATCCGGCGATCTTCGCCGCTTACTACGCCAGCCCTGACGTTAACGCAAATTACAACGCGATGATCGCTCGTTTGCAAGGGCGGTTTATGAAGCAGGTTAGCTTCGACGTTAATTACCGCTTCAGCAAGAGCATCGACACTGTCTCGTTCGAAGGGCCGACAGGGGCGACGAATCAAAGTTTCCCGGTTGATCAGAGCGAAGAGCGCGGGCCGTCGGATTTTGACGTGAAACACAACATCACTGGCTCGGCCTTGTGGGAACTGCCATTCTTCAACAACCGCAGTGACTGGAAAGGTAAGGTTTTTGGCGGATTCCAGATCAACGCGATCATCACGCATCACACGGGATTCCCTTGGACACCGAAAGCATTTGGATGTCTGCTCGGAACGACGACCAATAACTTCTGCGATCCACGTCCGTTAAGCTACACGGGACAGCAGCCTCTCTCGAATTCGAACGATAACTTTCTTTCGGCGGGCGGTATTTTTCCGAATGCTTACATTCCGGGTGCTAACTGTAATGTTGCGCCGGGCTGCAACCGGTACTTCAATACTGTGATCCCATTCAATGCCCCTCCTTTCGCAAACCGACCGGGAATCGGTAGAAATGTATTTCGCGGACCGAAATATACTTCGCTCGACATGGCGTTTGCGAAATCCTTCGGGCTGCCGAACACGGGATTCATGGGCGAAAATGCCAAGGTCGATCTCCGGTTCAATTTCTTCAACATCTTGAACACCTTGAATCTCGCTCCGTTCAATTCGAACTCCGATCCGACTCGCATTGCTCTGGCGTCTTTTGGTAAGGCTACTTCAGCTCTCGCAGGTAGGACTGGGGAGTTTCAGATAAGACTGAGCTTCTGATCATCGAGGGCGGCCGGCATCCGTGTCGCCGTATCTGCTAGCTAAATAGTTGATAAATAACCGCTAAATTGGTCAGTCCAATCTAGCGGTTATTTATCTAGAATTATTGTTAAAAGTAGCCCAATTATCTCTTGACATCTAATTTTGAGCGGTGCTATAAGATTTATACTAAAACGATTTAGTAAAACGATTTACTAGCACTATCCATACTTTGGTCGATTTTGTATCGCGGGTGTGACAAATCGCCCTAAATTGTTTTTTTACGATAGTAAATCAACATCTAGTTTGGCAGTTTTTTGGAGGAATCTATGCGTCGAGCGATATTTAGCTTGGGTAGGAGCTTTGGGCTGGCGGCGGCTGTCGTATTTTTTGCGACGGTTGCTAACGCGCAGTTTGGGTCGGGCGTACAGGGAATCGTCACCGACAGCACGGGGTCGGTAGTTCCGGGGGCGACGGTCACGTTGGTTAACCCGGCAACCAACGCGACGCTGGAAGCGCAGACAAATGACATTGGGCTCTACAGATTTAATAATCTTTCCGGGGGTACATACCGGGTCACCATTTCTAAGAGCGGTTTTAAGAGAAGGCTGGTAGAAAACGTCAACGTTCCGGCCGAATCATCGGTTCGCGTGGACGCAACGCTTGAGGCTGGCGATATTTCGGCTGAGGTGACGATCGACGGCTCTGATGCGGTAACGCTTGAGACGGAAACTCCAAATCTGAGCCGAAACATCTCGACGAAAGAGATCCTCGAGTTGCCGCAGGTCGGTCGAGATCCTTATAACCTTGTTCGCCTAGCACCCGGTGTCTTTGGCGACGGTGCTCGCACTGGTAACGGACAGGCGGCTCGTTTGGGTAACTCGGGCCAGACAGGGCCCGGCGGTTCGAACAATGGTATTTTTGCGGTTGAGAATCAGGTCCAGGTAACCGCGAACGGACAGCGTGTGACGTCAAACAATTTTGAGATCGACGGCGTCAGCGTGAACAGTCAGACCTGGGGCGGAGCCGCAGTCATTACGCCATCTCAGGAGAGCATCTCGGAAGTTCAGGTCACGTCGAGCACGTACTCAGCAGAAGACGGACGAAACTCGGGCGCTCAGGTAAAGGTCATCACGAAATACGGCACAAACTCCTACAGCGGCAGTGCTTTTATCAAAGTGAACGATCCCGGCCTCAATGCCTTCAACCGTTTTCGTGGTATTGCAGGCGTATCTGGCCTAACCGGACTAAATCCTACTCGCGTCAACGATAAGTTCAAGACCTACGGCGGCAGCTTCGGCGGCCGTATCGTTCGCGACAAGCTTTTCTATTTCTTCGCTTACGAAGGAACCCAAAACTCTACGTCCTCCGTGTCCGGCCCAACCTGGGTGGAGACAGCGGCTTATCGTCAGCGACTCGCAACACTTCGTCCAGGAACCGTGTCGGCCGCACTAGTTGGAGCCGGTGCTGATCCACGGATCTCGCAAGTTCTAACGCCGCTATGCAGCCTGCTCAACGCACCCTACAATGCGGGCGGAACCAACTGTCAGGCCGTGTCGGGCGGACTCGACATCGGGTCGATCACTGGAAACTACGGAACCTATGTTCCGGACGCGACTAACGCGGTCGGAGGCGGGCTCGACGGCATCGCTGACCTGCAGTACGTAACACTCGAAAATCGAAACAGCTTCCGCGGAAATCAGTTCGTTGGACGCATCGATTTTCAGATGACCGATAAGGACAAGCTGACGTTCATGTCGAATGCGACCCCGCTGACGTCGTTCGGAACGAACGCCGCAGCTCAGTCGCGTCCTCAGGCTGACGTAAATTCCAATCGTCTTACGTACCTGCTCGGCGGTATTTATACCAGAACGATCTCGAGCACGATGATCAATGAGTTTCGTTTTAACACCACGAAGTGGGGCTTTAACGAGATCGATTCGAATCCGGATGCGGATTTCGGGCTGCCTCGCGTCGAGATCGAAGCCATCTGGGGCGATCGTCTTCGGTTTGGTTTCCCAAGGGCCGAAACGACTCCGGGCTTCTTCAGCCAGCGGCAGTATGATTTCCGGAACGTTCTGACCAAGATCTTTGCGAACCACACCATTAAGATGGGCGGTGAATATCGCCGCGAGGTCAATAACGGTTCCTCGCCAGGCGGGGCACGGCCACTCTACTCGTTTACCCGCATGTGGAATTTTGCAAACGGCACACCGGTTTTTCAGTCGATCAACGCGGATGCGACGGGAACCCCTCAGCCAAATGAAGTGCCGTTCAATACCGCGAATATCGGTGCGTTTATTCAGGACAACTGGAAATTCCGCCCGAATCTGACGCTCAATCTCGGGCTTCGATGGGAATACCTGGCACCAGTCAAAACGAGCGGCGACGATGTAATTGGACGGTTGGTTCGTGGCACAAACGGCCTGGTCGATGCTCGGATAGTTCCTGTTACGTCATTAACTGAACCTGACTACAATAATTTCGCCCCTCAGCTTGGTTTTGCCTGGAGTCCTCGAAAATTTGGAGATAAGCTCGTCGTCCGCGGTGGAGCGGGTGTCGGGTACGACCGTTTGGCGACGGCGCTGTTCAACAATGCAAGATTCGCTCCGCCTAACGCTGCACGCTACAACATCTGCTGTGGAAACAGCGGTAATCCATTCAACGCTACCAATCACAACAATCCTTTAAGCACAGGATTCCGCTCGGGAATCATTCAGTACTCAGGAAGTAGCGATGGATCGATCTATGGCTATCCCCAAAATCCTGCGATCGGCGGGGGGTTTGGTGCGAACGGTGGTCCGAATTTTGGCGCGGTGGAGATATATGGTTCGCCCGCAGAACTTCCAACTGCTTACGTTTATCGCTATTCAATGGAGTTGCAATATGAACTGCCCGGAAAATTCGTAGCGACCGCCGGCTATCAGGGAAGCAAGGGTACGCGATTTGTCCGTATTCTGCCGCTTCATCAGATATATGCTTCGACGATCGCACCGACCTTCAGGCTTGTTTATTTTGCCAGCCCTGACGTGAACACGTCGTACAACGGACTCGTCACCGGACTTCGCCGTAATTTCAGTAAAGGCTTCAGCGTGGCCGCCAACTACAAGTTCTCGAAGAGCCTTGATACGGTCTCGGTCGAAGCTCCGTGTGCGTGTACTAACCAGACCTTTTCTTACGATAACGGTGAAGAGAAAGGGCCGTCGGACTTTGACGTCACCCACTACTTGAACATTTCGGGCACATGGGAGCCGCAGTGGTTCAAGGGCCAGAAAAATCTCTGGGGCGATCTGCTTTCGGGCTGGTCATTCAGCCCGATCGTGACTTGGCGTGGCGGTTTCCCATGGACTCCCGTCATCAATGGCGGTATTCGGCTGTCGACTGAAACAACGGGTATCGGCGTGATCCGACCGCGTCAGTGGTACGGAACCGCCCCGCTCGGCAATTCGAATTCGGATTATCAGGCCGGCGGCCAGTTCCCGGGCAATCTGATCGCTGGAGCAGCGTGTAATAACATCACGACTACGCCAGCGGGATGCAGTCGCTACTTCCTGACGACCGTCAATGGCACAAATCCCGAGAACAACCGTCCGGGAATCGGCCGAAACGTATTTCGCGGGCCACGCTACTTCAACGTCGATCTTTCGATGGCGAAGCGTTTTAGCCTTTCGGGCCTCAACGCGGTAAACAAGGTGCTCGGAGAACGGGCGATCCTTGATCTGAGGTTCAATTTCTTCAACCTGTTCAACAACCTGAATTACACGGGCTTCAACTACAACACTAACAGTACCCGAGTCGAAAATGCTCAGTTCGGCGTACCCACGGGAGCGTTGGCGGGACGTGTCGGAGAATTTCAGGCGAGATTCAGCTTCTAGCCTGGATCGTTCTCTTTTTACATTAATAGCGGGCGTGGATCGTGGTTTACTTTCCACGCCCCTTGTTTTTGAACGAAATGAATTTGATGGCCGATGATAGACTTCCAGCTATGAAGGTTATCGCTAAGGTATTGCTATTTATCGCTGTGATCGCGGCTGTCGAGCACGGCGTCGCTGCACAGACTCAGAAGGGAAGTCTGAGGGTGATGTCGTTTAATATTCGCTTCGACAACCCGGGCGATGGTGTCAATGCCTGGCCAAACCGAAAGCAGAAGGTCGCGGACGTCATACGTTTTCACAAGGCCGATATTGTAGGCGTTCAGGAGGCGCTCGTTACTCAGCTTCGCGATCTGGAAAAGCTTTCGCCGGACTTCGCGTGGTGCGGCGTTGGCCGGAGCGATGGGAAAGAAGGTGGTGAATTCTCGGCGATACTCTATAGAAAGTCGCGTTTTCAAATGATCGAAAATAAGACGTTCTGGTTGTCCGAAACGCCGGATGTACCAGGCAGTAAGAGCTGGGATGCTGCGATCACAAGGATCGTAACCTGGGCAAAACTGAAGGATCGCTCGACTGGAAAGACGTTCTTCGCCATAAACACCCATTTTGACCACGTCGGCCAGCGGTCAAGGGTCGAGAGTGCCTCGCTGATCCTTAAAAAGATCGAGTCGATCGTTGGCAAAGTGCCATTTGTTCTGACCGGGGATTTTAACGTACAGCGTGAAAACGAAGCCTATCGCACGCTCGCAGCCGGAACTGCGGCCGTTAAGATCGCGGATGCGAAGACGGTAAGCCAGAACGGGCACTTTGGCGGCGATTCGACATGGAATGCCTTTAAAGAACTCGAGCCGGGCAGAACGATCGATTACATTTTCGTGCGCGACGGAGTAAAAGTTTTCGAGCATGGTGTTTTATCGGATAGATGGAACGGGCTTTGGGCCTCGGACCACTTGCCAGTCATTGCTGAGATCTCAATTCCTTAAGTGATAGAAAAATGAAACCCTCTAAATTATTTCTTTCGGCCTTTATTACTGTACTTTTTGTTTTTCCGAGCTTTGCTCTCGGACAACGAAGCGGCCCTGCGGTCGAACGGCGTATTAATCAGCTGATCGCGCAGATGACGCTTGCGGAAAAGCTCGGCCAGCTTCAGCAGCTTGACGGCGACTCAAACGGTACGTACCGGCCGGAGCATCTCGAACTAGCCCGTAAAGGCCTGCTCGGCTCAACGCTCAATGTTCGCGGGGCAAAAATGACCAACGAACTTCAGCGAGCGGCTCTCGAATCGCGGTTAAAAATTCCTATTTTGCTGGGTTTTGACGTAATTCATGGCTATCGCACCATTTTCCCCGTGCCGCTAGGCGAAGCGGCGAGTTGGGACCTTAGCTTGATGGAAAAGACTGCTGCCGTCGCGGCGGCTGAGGCTCGTGCCGCCGGTGTGCACTGGACCTTTGCTCCGATGGTCGATATCGCTCGCGATCCGCGTTGGGGACGGATAATCGAAGGTGCGGGCGAGGATGTTTTCCTCGGCTCCAAGATCGCGACAGCCAGAGTACGCGGATTTCAAGGCAGTGATATCAGCGCCAACAATAAGGTGCTCGCGACTGCAAAGCACTGGGTCGGCTATGGTGCTGCCGAGGCCGGACGCGATTACGGAACGACCGATCTTTCGGAACGGGCTCTTCGCGAGCATTATTTCCCGCCGTTCAAGGCCGCGGTCGATGCGGGCGTTGGTTCGTTCATGACTTCGTTCAATGACATCGACGGCCTTCCGGCGACGGGGAATCCGTTCGTGCTGAAGGACGTGCTTCGCGGTGAATGGAAATTCGACGGACTCGTCGTCAGCGATTACACGGCGGTGATGGAACTGATGTTCCACGGCCTCGCCCGCACCGAGGCTGATGCCGCGATGTACGCGTTGAACGCCGGAACGGACATGGAAATGGTCAGCCGTTTCTACAACAAATACGGCGAAGACCTGATCAAGCAAAAGAAAGTCTCGATGGCGACGATCGATGGCGCAGTTCGGCACATCCTGCGGATCAAGTTTCGGCTCGGCCTCTTCGATAATCCGTGGGCAAGCGAAGAGCTTGAGAAGAAAGAGGTTTTCAGCGAAGCAAACCGTCAGGTCGCAAAGCTTGCGGCAGAGAAAAGCTTCGTTTTGCTCAAAAACGAAGAGCAGAATCTGCCGATCAAGAAGACCATCGGCTCGATCGCGGTTATCGGCAATCTTGCGAACAACAAGGCCGAGATGAACAGCAACTGGGCGGGCGACGGCAAGCCGACCGACCCGATAACTGTCGTCGAAACCCTCAAGGAAAAGTATCCGAACGTCAGGATGCGTTACGAGCAGGGATGCGATATTCCCTGTAATTCAGATGCCGGATTTAAGGCCGCGGTCGATGCGGCGAAGGATTCTGATTACACCGTTCTGGTTCTCGGCGAAGGCCAGGGAATGAGCGGTGAGGCTGCTTCGCGAAGCAATATTGACCTGCCCGGTAAGCAGCTAGACCTGATCAAGCAGGTTCATGCGACCGGCAAGCCGTATGCAGTGGTTCTGATCACGGGCCGACCGCTCACGATAAACTGGCTCGCCGAAAACTCGCCTTCTATACTTCTCGCCTGGTTTCCGGGTACGATGGCCGGACCGGCTATCGTCGACACGCTTTTTGGCGATGCGAATCCCGGTGGCAAGCTTCCGGTCACATTTCCGCGAAATGTCGGCCAGATACCGATCTACTACAACCAAAAACGAACGGGCCGGCCTCTGCTCGAGTCTAATAAGTACTCGTCGAAATATCTCGACGTCAGCAACGCTCCGCTCTATCCGTTCGGCTACGGCCTGAGCTATACGAATTTCCGTTTCACACCGGTGAAGCTTAGCAAAACGCAGATATCGCCGACCGAGAATATTACCGTCAGTGTCGAAGTGACTAATGGCGGCCGTGTTGCGGGTGACGAGGTTGTTCAGCTTTATGTGCATGACATGGCGGCGAGCGTCACGCGGCCCATCAAGGAACTGAAAGGCTTTAAGCGAATAACGCTTCAGCCAGGCCAGAAACAAACGGTAGAATTTACACTGACGCCCAAGGACCTGATGTTCCTTGGCCGCGATCTAAAGCCGGTACTCGAACCGGGCGAGTTTCAGGTGATCGTCGGTTCCTCAAGCGATAGCGGCGGCCAGAGCATTTTCGAGGTCGTCGATCCGAAACTCGGCCCGCTCGCTTCGCAGCCGCAGAGTCAGGTGACGCTCGACCCTGCACCTGAAAGGCCGATCCCAACCGCCGCGGTCAAGCCGGAGGATGATGCGTTTCTAGAAGATATGTCGAAGCGGGCGTTTCGATATCTTTGGGACCGCACGAATCCCTCGAACGGTCTGACCCTTGACCGCTCGCCCGCAGATGGCAGCGAAAGAAAGCCCGATCACCGCAGCCACAATGTTGCGAGTATCGCGGCCTCGGGCTTCGCTCTCAGCGGAAACTGCATCGCCGCAGACCGAGGGTGGGTGACTCGCGATCAGGCGAAGGAAAGAACCCGGAATACTCTTGATTTCTTCGCAAACCGGTCTTTCCACGACAAAGGCTGGTTCTATCACTTTGTCGATTACAACACTGGCGAACGAAGGTTTAACAGCGAAATATCCACGATCGATACGGCCCTGTTAATGGGAGGCGTACTCACCGTAAAGCAGTGCTTCAAGGAAGACAAGACCATCGTCGACCTGGCTGACAAGATCTATCGCCGGATCGATTTCAAGTACATGCAGAACGGGCATCCGTATCTGATAAATCATGGTAAGCGTCCCGAGACAGGATTTTTGAACAATTACTGGGCACGTTACAGCGAAGAGGCCATTCTGTACCTTCTGGCGATCGGGTCGCCGACGAACGCGATCCCGGCCAACTCATGGTACGCGTTCGAACGTCCGTGGAATGAATACAAAGGTATCCGCTGGATCGGCTCGACGTCACCGTTGTTTATACATCAGTTCTCGCACGCGTTTGTCGACTTTCGAAACCGCCAGGAGCGTCGTCCTCCGTTCCTGAATTATTTTGATAATTCGATCAACGCAACGCGGGCGCAGCACAAATTTTTTGTCGAGGAGCTGAGCAAGGAATTCCCGAAATATGGCAAGGATATGTGGGGCCTGACCGCGTCGGATTCGCAGAGAGGTTACCTTGCTTGGGGAGCTCCGCCGAGGCATGACCGGACGGACGGCTCGGTCGTGCCGGCCGCTCCCGCAGGTTCGCTGATGTTTACGCCCGATATTACGATCCCGACTCTTCGCAAGATGAAGGACGATCACGGTGACAAGGTTTACGGGCCGTATGGCTTTGCCGATGCGTTTAACCCGCACAATGGATGGGTCGGGCCGGACGTCCTCGGCATCGACCAGGGTATCTCTCTGCTGAGCGCCGAGAACCTTAGGAGCGGGAAGGTCTGGTTCTGGTTCATGCAAAATGATGAGATCAGAAAGGCCTTGCGGCTCGCCATGGTCTATTAGCCAGTTGCATTGCAGAGATGATATATGAAACAATTTAGTGTTTCATATCGTATCAGGCATGCGAAAATGGATTCCCAGATCGCTCATTATCGTTTGGTGCCGACCGTGGTTTTCGCTCAACAATCTGTGGCACACGTGTGGCAATTATTTTTTGCGGAATTGGCGGAATTTAGATAAAAACTGCTGTAAGTGGTTGAAAACACTAAGGCTTATGCGTTCCATTGGTTGCGGAACGCGGGTGGAATGATGGAACCTTTGATAAATCGCATTTAAGCCCAATTACGGCAACAGTTACAGCCAAAATGCGCGTAAGACACTGTAAGGCAACCGGTTCGACTGAGTACACGTTTCCATATTGCAGGCCGGCGTGTTAACGTAGCGCAAACTATCCTATGTCGCTTCTTGAAATGCGAAACATCGTCAAGGAATTTCCTGGCGTCCGGGCACTCGACGGCGTGAGTTTTACGCTCGACCGCGGCGAATTCCATGCGCTTGTCGGCGAGAACGGAGCGGGGAAATCGACGCTGATGAAGGTTTTGTCCGGCGTTTATCCTGAGGGGACGTTCGAGGGCGATATTCTGGTTGATGACCAGCCGAGCCATTTCAAGGGCATTCGGGATTCTGAGGCCGCAGGGATCGCTATCATCTTTCAGGAACTCTCCCTCGTTAAAGAGTTGACCGTCGGCGAGAACATATTCCTCGGAAAAGAGCCTTCAAAGTTTGGTGTCATCAATTGGTCCGAACTTTATCACAAGGCCTCAAATCTGCTCCGCGACCTGCGGCTCCCGATCGATCCGCGGGTAAAGGTCGGCTCGCTCGGCATCGGCCAGCAGCAGCTCGTCGAGATCGCAAAGGCTTTGAGTCAGGACGCGAAGATCTTGGTTCTTGATGAGCCGACCGCAGCCTTGACCGAATCGGAAGTCGAAACGCTTTTTGGAATTCTGCGTGACCTGCTCGCCCGCGGCGTCGGGATGATCTATATCTCGCATAAACTCGACGAAGTTTTTGAGATGAGCGACCGGATCACAGTTTTGCGAGATGGAAAGACGGTGTCGACGCATCAGGCCAAGGAGATAACCAAGGACGGCATCATTGCCGCAATGGTTGGCCGTGAGGTCGGGGATATTTTTCCGATCCCCGACCACAAACTCGGCGAGGTCGCCCTCAAGATAACCGGCCTGACAGCTTTTTCGATCGACAACCCGGACAAGAAATTGGTCGACGGCGTTTCGTTCGAGGTGAAGCAGGGCGAGGTTTTGGGCATCGCCGGTTTGATGGGAGCAGGTCGGAGTGAGCTTTTGATGTCCATCTTTGGTGCGTGGCAGGGCGGGTTTTCACGCTCGATCGAGATCGGCGGTCGGCCGGCTACGATCTCTTCTCCATCCGACGCTATTTCAAAAGGGGTCGGTTTCGTAACCGAGGACCGGAAACGGTTCGGGCTTATCCTTGAGCAAACGATCCTCGATAACATGACGCTCGCCGGATTGCAGAAGATCTCAGGGCGTTTCGTCACGAATCGAACACGCGAGACAATGGCTGCAAAAGGGCCGATGCGGTCGCTAAGAATAAAGGCAAATTCGCCGCTAACCGTTGCCGGAACACTTTCAGGTGGGAACCAGCAAAAGGTCGTGCTCGGCAAATGGCTATTGACCAATCCGAAGGTTCTGTTTTTGGACGAGCCGACACGCGGCATCGATGTTGGTGCGAAGCAGGAGATCTACGCTGAGATCAACAAACTTGCGAAAGAGGGTCTTGCGATCGTCCTCGTATCTTCGGAATTGCCTGAGGTTTTAGGACTGTCTGATCGCATTATCGTTTTGCATGAGGGCCGAATGACCGGCGAATTTACGCGAAGCGAAGCCACGCCGGAGAAGGTAATGTCGGCCGCGACTGGGCATTAAGGAAATTCGCTTTTGAAATTGCCGTCGGCTTTAGCCAACGGTCGGAATGAAGCCAGGGTCGATTGAGACGATCGTTTTTTGGCATAAATTCAATCTGCACATGGAAGAAACCAAAACATCAAGATTTTCCGCCACCGCTTTACGGGCCTATATCATGATCGCCGTCCTCGGCCTGATCTGGGCTTATTTTCATTGGGCGACTGACTCTATTTTCCTCACGCCGCGTAATCTCTCTAACCTGATGACGCAGATGTCCGTGACCGCTATCCTCGCAGTCGGTATGCTCATGGTCATCGTGTCGGGCAACATTGACCTATCGGTGGGATCGGTCCTTGGATTTGCAGGCGGAGTAGCGGCGTATTCGATCACGATGCTGGAGCTTGGGCTGCCGGTCTCGATCGTTGCGGCGATAGCGATCGGAATTGTCATCGGAATTTTCCACGGAGTCCTCACAGCGTATCTAAATATTCCGGCATTCATCGTCACGCTAGGCGGGCTTCTGGCCTGGCGGGGAGCCGTAAAATGGCTTCTCGGCGGCAACACCGTGCCGATCTCGAACGATACATTTAAGGCGATCGGTAATGAGAATCTTCCTGCCATGATCGGATGGGTCCTTGCAGCTCTAGCCATCGCATTTGTCCTGCTGATGGCCTACCGCAAGGCCAGATCCGTAAAAGACTACGGCCTCGGCGAAGCGAATTACACCGGCGAACTTCTCAAGTCTATTATTCCGATCGGCGGGATCATTGCGTTCATTATCGTTATGAACTCGTATCAGGGCGTACCTATTCCAGTCCTGATCCTTGTGGTCGTCGCGCTTTTTGGTGCATTTCTAACCAATTCCACGACGTTCGGCCGCTATCTCTACGCCATTGGCGGAAACGCGGATGCCGCAAGGCTGTCGGGCATAAACAACAAGCTCAATATTCTCAAGGTCTACGGATTGCTCGGAGCCCTGACCGGCGTGGCTGCCCTCATCTTCACCGCACGAGTCGGCAGTGCGGCCCCGGACGCCGGCGTGCTAAAAGAACTCGACGCAATCGCCGCCTGCGTCATCGGCGGAGCAAGTTTGATGGGAGGCCGAGGTACGATCTTCGGAGCATGTCTCGGAGCCCTGATCATGGCCAGCCTCGACAACGGAATGTCGCTCCTGAACGTCCGCGATTTCATGCAGGACATCATCAAAGGCTCGATCCTAGTGGCGGCCGTGGGGTTGGATATGATGGGGAGGAAGCAAAGTTAGAACATCGCGCATCTATATAGTTTTAGCGTATGAAATTCGTAATATTATTTTCATCCTTCCTTTTTACTTGAAGGTGAGGGAAATAATAGCGCTGACCTGAGGTCGAAGGACGCGACTCGATTTCTTACGTCGTTCAAAATTCTCTAGAGGTAAGCGAGCTTTGATTGTACAATCTAAGAATATGAAAACGAATCTCGTTGAATCTAATCCCAAAGTTATGCTGGGTAAGCCGGTAATAGTTGGGACACGAATAACTGTGGAGCTTATTCTCGAAAAGCTCGCGGCGGGCGAGACGGTTGAACAAATTCTCGATGCTCACCCCCGATTGACCCGCGAAGGTATTTCCGCCGCTCTCTTATACGCTGTTAAGAACCTCAAAGGATCGTTTCAGGCCGCATGAACATTCTCGCGGACGAAGGAGTCGACAGACAGATCGTCGATCTTTTGCGGCGCAGCGGACACTCAGTGATCTACATAGCGGAAATTGAGCCGAGCATCGAAGACAATCTGGTTTTTGATCGGGCCAACGATGCGGCCGCGATATTGCTGACGGCAGACAAAGATTTTGGCGAAATAGTTTTTCGCGACAATCGTCTGGTTTCTGATGGCGTGATTCTTATTCGGTTGTCAGGTTTAAGTCCAGACATGAAGGCGACTATTGTGACCGACGCTGTTAGTAAGGGACAGGATGAGTTTATGAATCGGTTTTCCGTTATTTCGCCAGGAAAGATTCGGCACCGCTCAAATGATGCTTAACCCCCAATAAAACTCATCGTCCGCTGCGGCTGGACGAATTCCGCATCATTGATATGGTGGCGCGGTTCTTTTTTCATGACGACATCTTCGATGAATTGAACAAGCTCATCGCGGCTGGCTCCGCTTCTGAGGACGTCTCGTAGGTTGTGTTCGGTGTTTGAAAACAGGCATGTGCGGATCTGGCCGTCGGCGGTTAGGCGGATGCGGGAGCAGGCGCCGCAGAACATTTCGGTAACCGGGGCGATGATGCCGATCTCGCCGGGTGAGTGGTCGGCGAAGGTATATTTCCAGGAGGTGCCGCTTCCACGGTTAGTTTCCTTAAGGACCAGCGGAAATGCGGCGTTTATCGTTTCGCGGATCTCACGTCCGGACACGACATGATCGCGGTTCCAGTCGTGACCGCTGTCGAGCGGCATGAATTCGATGAATCGCATCGCGACCCCGTATTCGCGGGCGAAGCGGGCGAAATCGACCAACTCGTCATCATTGTGACCGCGAACGACAACCGCGTTGAGTTTGACCGGCGAGAAGCCTGACTCTTGGGCTAGATGGATCGATGCGAGTACACGCTCGAGGGCATCGACTCCTGTGATCTTTGAAAATTTATCAGGCCGAAGGCTGTCGAGACTAAACGTAACGCGATCGAGTCCGGCATTTTTTAAGCTCTCTGCGTGGCGGGCGAAATCGTAGCCGTTCGTGGTAAGAGCGATGTCCTGCAAGTGCGGTTTTAACCGTGCAAGCTTTTCGACCAACACCGGAACATCCCGGCGAATCAACGGTTCGCCGCCGGTCAGGCGAATCTTTTGGATGCCGAGTGAGACAAAAATATCCGCGATGTATTCGAGTTCTTCAAAAGAAAGCAGTTTCTCTCGCTTCGCCCAACTCGGTTCTCCGTGCGGAAGGCAGTAAAAGCACCGAAAGTTACACCGATCGGTCAGCGAAATTCGCAGGTCTCGGATAGTCCGGTTGTAAGAGTCGCGAAGCATGCTCTAATGATACAAGAACCGACGGATTAATTCGTCTTACTTAAAGCCCTCTGCTATCACTTTTAGCTGCGAAAGGGCTTTTGCCGCTTCGGGATGAGTGACTCGCGAGAAGATTGAGCGCATTTCTTCTATATCTTTGATAAATTCTGCACGATCTGAAGCCTCGCCCGGACCTTCATAGTTCTTGTCCTTGCGGACGGCATCGTCAGCCAAATACGTTAGCGATTCGATAGCTTGCCGTACGGCGGTTCGGGAGTATTTGCCTTTTGGATAGAGCCTAAGATATTCACCGTATGTCATTCGGAGCACCGAGAAATGACAAGGGACATATCCTTCGCACTCGCCTGGAAGCGGGTTCTCGGCGGCAGTCCACGCTATTTGATCGGCTATTGGTAGATCACGGTATTTCTTTCGCAGATCCCAGAAGCGATCCGAACGAACGTACCATGATCCGGCGGGTTCACTATAGACAATATCCTTGTCGTTTCGTTTAAGAAAAGAACGGTGAGGTTCACGGTTTTGCCTTTGATCGTTCGGGATCTTTCGCAAAGCGCTGCTCAGAAATACGAGCCGCCTGTATTCTTTGGCAGCAGTCGTCTGTGCGTTTTGAGCAAAACCGATTTCTGCCCAGAACAATGTCGTTGCCATTATTAGAAATACGTTTGCCAATAGTCTGGCAGTTGTCACAGATGCCATTTTATCCTCCTTCGAGATACTGCTTTCTAAGAGCACTTGCGTTTCGTTTAAGTCCGCCAAGTTTGGCCCGTTTCATCGCTGAGCGTCGAAATCGTTCGACATATTCCTCGTGCGTCATTGAAAGGAGCCGATCTAGGTCCACTGATGTCTCATCATCTCGCGGTTCAAAACGATCCTCCTTCGAAGGCTTTGCGAATCGATTCCACGGACAGACATCCTGACAGATATCGCATCCGTAGAGCCAACCTTCGAGATTTGACGCGATCTCGGTGGGGATATTCTCGTCGCGAAGTTCGATCGTTGCGTACGAAATACACCGTCGAGAATCAACGACGTAAGGCTGCGTGATCGCATCGGTCGGACAAGCATCGATACAGGCGGTGCAGGTCCCGCAGTGGTCATCAACCGTCTCAGTGTCGTATTCAAGCTCAATGTCGAGGATGATCTCACCCAGGAAAACCCATGAGCCATGGTCAGTCGTGATCACGTTTGAGTGTTTACCGAGCCATCCGACTCCCGCCCGGACGGCCCAGGCTTTTTCCATTATCGGAGTAGTATCAACGCATATCTTGCCATTAGCTTCCGGATTCAGTTCTTTAATTCTTGCCAGAAGCTTAACGAGCTTTTCGCGGACGACGTCGTGATAGTCATCACCCCAAGCATATCGTGAGATCTTGCCTTGAGTTGGATTGGAGCTGTGTTTGTGCGGGGTGAAATAATTTTGAGCGACGACGATCATGGAGAGAGCCCCTGGAAAGATCATCGACGGGTCTGCTCTCTTTGCCGTTTCGCGTTCCAGCCATGCCATTCTGCCGTTATTGCCCGACGTCAGCCAGTCGAGCAGTCTTGGGGTTTCTACGTCAAGCGGCGTTACCGGGACAATGCCTACGCGCCCAAAGCCTAGTTCAACCGCAGTCGTTTTGATTTTTTGGCTAAGCTCACGCATCAAATAGATTATCTAACAAAAAAGGCCGGACGGTGTAATCACCATCCGGCCTAGTTCCAAAGCGAATACTCAACTAGAACGAGATCTTGGCACCAAACTGGAACTGTCTCGGGTCAAACGCCGACGTCGGCTGGCTGTAATACTTCCTGCCGCTGCGTTGACCAAATGCATTTACAACTTGGTAGAAGGGATTGCCCGCCGCTTCGTTAAAGCGATTGAACAGGTTAAACCCTTCCGCGATGAGGTCTAATTTCACTCTCTCGCCGAAACCAATGCGTTTCGTAAGTCGAGCATCCAGCGAAATGTAGCCACGGGTGATTCCAGAGTTGCGCGGCAGGTTTCCATCCGCCGGGAAAACACCCTGGAAGCAGTTGGCATCGACACCAGTTGCACAAAGCGATCCGTCGGCACGCACCGAAGGCCGCTCATTAGTGCTCTGGAAGTCACCGTTGCTGTCACCGACCGCAAGAATATTAAATGGACGACCCGAACTCATCTCAAGGATCGGAGCAAATGAGAAGCCGTGCAGGAAACTCTTGAATCCGCCAGCCGACCGCCAGGCATCTGGGGTCGTTACAACACCGCTGAATACGAAACGGTGACGCTGGTCAAACAGCGAATCCGACCTTTCTGCCCTGAAGTTTCTGTTGTTTTGCGGTTTCAGAAGTGTCTGAAGGTCGGACGAGTCATCGATCGAGTGCGACCATGTGTAAGTCGCCAGGAACTGAACGTTGCTTGAAAAACGACGTTTGAGGTCGACGTTCAAGGCGTTGTAGTATGAGTTTCCGTCAGAAAGCTGAGCACTGACATCGCCAAACGCGGACAGCGGGCCGGTTGAACGTACACTGCCAGCCAACTGAGAGTCGAGAACCGCCTTGGTCACCAATCCTCCCGTAACCGCAGCCGCGAAGAAATAGTTCGGGCCGGACGGGCGGAAGAAGTTTGCAGCGATGGGGCTGACGAATCGAGCTCCCGTCGTGTTATTAACCGCGACCAGTCCGGGAATGACCACCGTGAATAAGGCATTCGAAGTGGTCGGCATCGGGAAGAACGAAGCGGCAGCAACGCTTGTCGGGAAACAGCTCGCAGCGTTTGGAGTCGCGGTTGTGCATCCCGCGAAAGCCGGATTATTTACGGCAAAGCGACGGAAATTCTCGCGAAGATTATCCGTGTTTGGTGAATTGATATCCTGCGGGTGAGCAAGATGACGGGCGTTCACCGTGATGTAGCTTGCAGAGATCGAGGTGTCGCGGCCGATCATACGTTCGATCGACAGATTGCCCTGGAATGCCATCGGGTATTCGAAATCCTTCGAAACGTGGAGGGTAAACGGAAGGATCGGGCCAAACCCGGTGAATCGGCCGGAATCAAATCGCATCCGACCAAACTGATACGATGCCGAAGACGCGACCGCTGGCGTGACCACGTTGCCGCAGATCGCTGGATTTGAACCGTTGACGCCGCAGACCGTTCCGTGGAAAACCTGAAATGCGTTAAAAAGCCCGGTCGGTGACGGACCTCCGATCGGAAGTAGTGTCGCCTGCTGCTGCTGCGATCCGTCAGCGATGTTCGAGTTGAACGAGACCGCGAGAAGCGGGTGGTCAAAGAAGATGCCACCAGCCGCGCGAATCACTGTCTTGCCATCGCCTGCGACGTCATAAGCAAGTCCAATACGAGGAGCGATGTTGTTCTTATCACGTGGGAAACCCTGCGTGATGTTAAGAGCGTCCTGAGCCGCTAGGATGCCGGACTCCGTCAATGAAATGCCCGTCAGAGGGTCGGTAAACGGTGTCGGCTGAAACTGCTCGGTAAACTCATAGTCGTATCTTGCACCGAAGTTCAACGTGAGACGTCGGTTAACCTTCCATGTGTCCTGTGCGAAGAAAGCGATCGGCTTGTTGCTTAGGGTACTTCGAGGATCTCCGAAGCCCTGAATGAACACACTCGGGAAACCAAGGCCGTAAGTCTGGATAGGTGTAAATGCAGGACCGGTACATCCCGCTATCAGACCGCTGCAGGCTTGCTGGCTGAAATTAAAGAGGGCGGGGAAATTGAGTTCAAAGGTGGCGTCGCCGCTTATCCAGTTGAAATCAGCACCAAACTTCATCGTGTGATTTCCTTTTACCCAGCTTAGGTTGTCACGGATCTGAGTTCGACTTTCGACACGATTTACCGGCGAGAACGGGTTTGATCCGATAAAACCGGTGCCCGCGATCTGAAGAGCAACGCTCGGGATCTGCGAATCGAATTTTGCGGTGCGGCTGCCATAGTTGAAATAAAGCTCGTTGACCATATTTCGCGGCAGAACGCTGGTCCACGAGGCTCCGAGCGAGAGGTCTTCCAGATCCTGAATACCAGTTCGTGAGTAATCGTTTTGGCCGAGTGTCTGGTTCTGGGATTCATCCTGAATGCCAGAGATGCGGCTTGGATTAAACCCTACTCGGAAGCTGAACTGATTGTTCGAATTGGCTGCGTGGTCGAGCCGAAGCGAGGAGTATGTGGTCGCGTCAGAGATCGGGAATATTTTCTGAAGTTGAGAAAGCGGACGGAACGCAATTAAGTTTCCATTAGCATCGCGCGTTAGAGGAACCGGGGTTCCTGAAAGGAAAAATCTAGGCCCAATAACCGTTCCGGCTGTGATCGCTCCACCGGGGCTGATCAGCGTGCTTGCACCGTTGAGGGCCGTTTGCGTACCGGCTGAGGCAAGGGTTGCGTAGCTGATCGCGGCAGAGATACGGGCCGGAACCAAAGACGCCAATTCGCCTTGAACGTAGGAAACCTGTGCAGGGGTCAGGCCCGTGTAATTATTAGTGAAAGGCAGAAACGGTGCGCCAATTGATATGTTGCTCGTTGCGCCACCAACGATATCGCCGGTGAAGAATCCCGATTCCTGACGTCGCCGCTGTTCGAACGAGGCGAAGAAATAGGTTTGGCCTTTAGCGATGGGACCGCCGAGGGTAGCACCATACTGGGCTCGAGTGTAGCCGGGCTTTTTATCAGGGTCATTATCGATCAATGGAGCGAACGCATTGCGTGACTGGATCGATTTGTGGCGGATGAAGCCAAACAGGTTTCCGTTGAAATTGTCCGTGCCGCGTTTGGTGACAACGTTTACAATACCACCGGTCGCACGGCCAAATTCTGGCATGTACGAGTTCGTCGTGACCTGAAATTCCTGAACCGCCTCTTGGGAAACAGTAGAACGGGCCGCGTTGACCGAGTTATCGGTGAAATCTGCTCCATCGACCTGAACAAGAGTCGAGCGGCCACGCTGTCCGCCGATGTTGAGGCCAGAGGTTGGAGCCGGGCCAACCGGGCGGCCATTGTCTCGGCCAACGGTCGAGATCGTCAAAGCGAACCCGGTAGCACTTCGTTCGTTGATCGGCAGAGTTGCAATTCGGACCTGCTCGATGGTCGTCGAGATATTTGTCTTCGTAGTTTCGATTAACTGGACATCATCGCCCGAAACATTAACGATCGCACTTGCTTCGCCGACCTCTAATTTGATGGTCAATTCGACGGTCTGGCCGACGGTGAGTTTGATGCCCGAGAGTACACTCTTCTTGAAATTCGCGGCCTCAGCCGTGATCTCATAATCGCCTGGCGGAAGGCTAACAAGTTTATATGAACCTTCAGCATCGGTCGTTGCGGTTCTCGTGATGCCGGTGCCAACACCACGTGCCGTAACCGTTGCCCCCGAAACAACCGCTCCGGTCGGGTCAGTGACGATGCCCGATAGGTCGGCAGCCGCAGCCTGTGACTGTGCCAACCCGGAAATCGCAAAGATCACCACAGCAGCGAATAGGCCGACTAGTTTTGCGGCCTTCGCAAAGATCTCACATGAAGTAACTCTCATTTTTTTCTCCTTGACCAAGTTAAGAAATATCCGGTCTCTGTTTACAACATTGGCGATGCCCGCACGGTGCCTAAAGAGCCATACCGCCCTTGGCAAATGTTGAGCTGACCATCACGCAGGTAGAAAGTCTATTAGTCTTTTTCCGACAGACGTTTAAACAGAACCGAATTGCTTTGAAATTTGTAACCCAAAAACGAATTTTAGGCAAGCAATAACGAGACAATATTACCATTATTCGAGCCATTTAATTGGATTTACCAATTAGTTTACGATATCGGCTTTCAACCTTTGATAGTAGGATGCACCAGGGCGGAATTTGGTAGACTAGCAATTCGCTGATAAATGCCGAGATCCATCCTATGAAGATCATCCAGCTTTCCATCCCCACTCCATTCTATGTTGGTGATGTCAACGTTTACCTGATCAGGGAAGACCCGATCACGCTGATCGACGCGGGCCCGAAAACTGAGGCAGCCGCAGCGGTGCTAAAGGCAAAGCTCGCTCAGAACGGTATCGGCTTTTCAGACATTCGGCGGATCGTTTTGACCCATGCTCATGAGGATCATTGCGGACTTGCAAAACAGATCCGCGATACGGCCAAGAACGCCGAGGTGCTCGTACATGATTGGGAGACCGGCCATTTGTTCGGCAGGCTTGCCCAAGAGGAGCATCGACAGCTGATCCTGCGTTCGGGCGTGCCTGAAAAGGTCTTCGACGATCTTCGGGGGCTTTATGAAGAGGTCAGCTTACTTACCGATGCTCTTGATGACGGTGATTACGTGTCGCTTCGAGATGAGATGGAGCTCGAGTTTGAAAGTGGTTCGCTGCGTGTTCTGCACACGCCCGGCCACACACCGGGGTCTTGTTCATTCCATCGTGAAGCGGATAGGACGCTGATCTGCGGAGATTGCATACTGAAACGCATTACTCCAAACCCGATGCTTGCCCCCGATCCGGTCGATCCTACCCAGCGGTTTAGATCACTCGCCGAGTACCTTGTGAGCCTCGCCCGCCTACGAGCGCTGTCGCCGACGTTGACCTACGGCGGTCATGGCGAACCTGTCACGGACTTTGAAGAGATATTTCACCGGTATGTCCGGGCTATCGACGAGCGGCAGGGCCGCACGGTTAAGCTGGTTAAGCCGAGCGGAACGACAGCTTTCGAGGTAGCGAGGGAACTCTTTGCTTCGTCATTTGATCATGACGTACACCGCTTTCTAGCCCTGTCAGAAGCGATCGCCCATCTCGACTACGCCGAGTCGGAAGGCAAGCTGGCTGTCGAAATGAGTAACGGAGTTGAGTATTATCGCCCTGTTTAAGGTCAGGCTGCCTCGGCTTCCATCGGCCGATGTCCGGCCATGTCGGAAATTACATCAGTGATCTTTGTGATGCCATCGAATCCCGGCAACTGGCGCACGCGTTGGGTAACAGTTTTTTCGAGGCCGTCGATCGCTTCATCCTCGGCAAAGAGCACGGATATGGCATATTCGGTCCGGCTCTTTGCAAGCGAGCCTTGGCCAACCGGGGCCCAGAATCTCTCGATTATCCAGCGGGCCATTTTCTGCGAAAACTCATTCTTTTCGAGCTCAAGCCGGGCAACGCTCCGGTAAAACTGGGCATGAACCGATTCTTCGCGAATAATGCCATTGATAATGTGCGTCAGGACAGGATGATCGGCCAGCTTCATTAGCCGGCGATAGCCGAGAGCAGCCTCCATTTCGTGGATCGCACCGAAGGTCATGTGCGTTGCCGTGAACTTCTTGCCGATCATTTTGGTCAGCAACATCATCAGATAGGCGGTCGCGTTGTAGCTGGTCGATACATCGCGGCGAACCTGGTTCTGCCAGTCGTCATCTGTTTCGTAACCGGCCTCGTTGAGAAAGCGGTTCAGTACTTCGCCATGCGTGATCTCCTCGACGCCCCAGCGTTCCATGAATTTGCTAATGTACGGATCTTTTCCGGTCGGCGTTCGTAGAAGCTCGCGGTGGTACATGTCGGTCAGCGTTTCAACATCGCGCATGTACAGCAGGACAGGAATGAACTTGTCATCGAGCGGATGGTTCTTGACCTCGTTCCACGGGATGGCTCCGATAAACTCGTCCGTCAGCGATCTTTCCTGACGCTCGTACCAATCGAGAACATCTTTGTTCGTTTCAAAATTCATGATCTACGGGCGGTCCAAGTGTCGCTTAATCAGTAAATTCGCAAAACTACTTTACTCGGGTGCGTAAAAACGCAGTTTAGATAATATAATCGAAATTATGCGAAAGTTGTATTTAGTAATTGTCCTCATTATAACCCTTGTGTCAACCGGTTTTGGTCAGGCGAAATCGCTTTTGGTCGAGGGTGAAAAGCGTATCAAAAATGTGAAACAGCTCACCTTCGGCGGCGAGAACGCTGAGGCATATTTTTCGTCTGATGGAAAACAGCTCATCTTCCAGTCAAAACGCGACGGCCGCGGCTGCGACCAGATATACCGAATGAACGTCGACGGTTCGAACGTCAAGATGGTCTCGAACGGCGATGGGCGAACCACGTGTTCGTATTTTTTCAAGGGCAACAAGCGTGTGATCTACGCTTCGACCCACGGTGGTGCGAAGGAATGCCCGCCGAACCCGGATATGTCGCAGGGCTACGTTTGGGCAGTGTTTCCTGATTTCGACCTTTATACATCGAAGCCGGATGGAACTGACATAAAGAAACTTACGAATACGCCCGGTTACGATGCCGAAGCAACGGTATCACCGGACGGCAAGAAGATCATCTTTACGAGCGAACGCAGCGGTGACCTCGAGCTCTATTCAATGGACATCGACGGTACGAACGTCAAACAGCTGACCGATGCCATCGGCTACGATGGCGGCGCATTCTATTCGCCTGACAGCAAAATGATCGTCTATCGCCGTTCAACGCCGAAGACGGAAGCGGAGATCGCCCGGTACAAAAGCCTGCTCGGCCGCCACCTGATCGTGCCGACCACTTTCGAGATCTGGGTGATGAACGCCGATGGCAGCAACAAACGCCAGATAACGAACCTGGCGAGCGGCAGTTTTGCACCGTTCTTTACACCGGACGGCAAGAAGATAATCTTCTGCACCAACTATTTCGCGACCGATCCGCGAAAACGAAACTTTGATCTCGCCCTGATCAACCTCGACGGTACCGGCCTCGAACGCGTTACTTTCAACGAAACCTTCGATGGCTTTCCGATGTTTTCGCCAAATGGCAAGAAACTCGTCTTCGCCTCAAACCGCAACGCCGCGAAAGAGGGCGATACGAATGTGTTTATCGCGGATTGGGTGAAATAGCGAATTGGCGACGCGTGAACCATGAGAAGGTTCGTATATCTCATTCTGATTATCGGATTCTGCGAAACCATCCTGGCCGCGGACTCCTCCGAGCACCATGTGCAGCCGCTGCCGACTATTCCTTTTCGGGATGAATTGGTTAAGCTTGACCATTTTGGTGATGCCACTTGCGAAGAGTTTTTGGCTCGTATGGATAACGCTATCATAAATGCGAATAGTAATCCGAAAAGCCAATTGTTCGTTTTTGTATACGAAGGCCGACAAAGTGAATGGCAGTACGATAGGAAGACGGGAAAATCCGTAACCAGACTAGTTCTGCCGCAAGTCGGACTCGCGAAAGCCCGTATAAACTCGATGGACGCATACCTTGAGTTAAAGAGTAATGCGACAAATTTCGTTTTTGTCGAAGGAGGTCTTCGTGAAAACTTCGAAGTCGAAATTTACGTTGTTCCACCGGACTCTCGGATTCCATCTCCATCTCCATCACTCAAAAGCATCAAGTATCGAAAAGGCAAGCCACAGGGTTTTTGTCTAGGATGCTGCTGAACGTAGCTAACATAAGCTCAGAACATGACAAAATCCAGGATAGTCTTTCTCGCTCTCCTCTTATGTTCTGCATCGGCGATCGGTCAGACCTTGGATAGATCGATAGAAACAATTCAAAAGCGCTACGCTAACATCGCAGAAAAAGCCCGGCTCTGTGAAACAGACGACGATCAGGGCGAGTTCGGCGAGTTGTTCATGAACGAGTTGACTATCAACAGCCGTTCGCACCAATGGCGGGCGGTTGGGATCTATGGTCAGAAATTTAGGTTTTTCTACAAACAGGTCGAGAATGATGAGCGGCGGTTGTATCCGGACCAGCTTGTATTTGTAAAAACCGAACGGAAGAGTTCTGCACGGACTTACAGTGAGGAGTTCCTGTTTTCCGAAACCGGAAATCTTATTTTCTATTTTCAAAGATCAACAAACGACGAGGCTATGCCCGCCGAGCGGCGTGTTTATTTTGCCGGAACCAAGGCGTTGCGCGTAGTCGAAGATTCGAAGACACGTGACCGCCTGACAACCAAGGACGCCGTAATTGTTAAAGACATCATGGCCGCGAGCCGCCGGATCACCGAGATATTCGCCCGCAGCCTAAAGATGTGATCTTTACCGCTCTCAAATGCACTGTGCCGTACAACTGTAATAGAATTGCGTTCATGAAAACTGCATTGATCCTCCTGCTTCTTTGTATGGCCTTCGGGGCATGTGCGAGTAAGCCGGCAAACTCGACCGTCCCCGGAGCGCCTGCGGCCCCGATCAAGGACGGCGATTACAAAGGCTCGGGTACGGTTACGAAGATCAATAATGAAGCGGGTTCTATCGAGATGGACCATGGCGATATTCCCGGGCTGATGCCGGCGATGCGGATGGAGTTTTACGTGTCCGACAAGGCATTGCTCGATGGCATCGGCGTCGGTGACAGCGTCGATTTTACGATCCTGTATAAAGGCGGCACCGAGAAGATAACCAAACTGGTCAAGAAATAGATGCCGATAGAATTTATTAAATTTCATGGCTTCGGCAACGATTACATCGTTATCGAAAGTAAGAAACTCGCTCCTGATACCGACCTGAGCGATCTCGCGATCAATATCTGCAACCGCCATACAGGGGCGGGAGCTGATGGGATCGCTGTGCTTACAGCCGTCGGCAGCGTTGATTCGCCGGCCGACTATTTCTGCGAGATCGTAAACCCGGACGGCAGCATAGCCGGATTTTCTGGTAACGGGACTCGCTGTGCCGTTGCCTACCTGCATTGCCAAGGGCTATGGAAAGAGCCATCGCTGCGGCTCGAAACGCGTAGTGGAATTAAGAATTATCATTTGCTTGAACGCAAAGGCGATGGCGAATTCTGGTTCGAGGCTGAGATCGGTAAACCGAAATTTGCGAGCGACGAGGTGCCGATTCGAAGCAGCGAACGCCGCGATTCCGTGGTCGATGAGCCGATGATCATCGACGGCAAAGAGCTTGCGTTTGCAGGCGTTAACGTCGGAAATCCGGTCGCGTGCGTATTCGTTGACGATTTTGACTTTGACTGGCGATCCATCGGACAGAAGATGGAAGGCCACGAGATCTTTCCGGCTAAAGCGAACATAGTTTTTGTAAAGACCATCGACCGCGAAAATATCGAGATCCGCATCTGGGAGCGGGCCGCAGGCGAGACATCATCGTCCGGCACCTGCTCGAGCGGGGCCGCCGTTTTAGCCGCATTTACGGATAGAACAGGCCGCAGCGTAAACGTCCACGCCGAAGGCGGCACGACACGCGTCCAATGGCGTGACGACGATGAGATCATCATCAACGGCCGAGCTGATCTGGCTTTTAGCGGTGAATGGCCTGCCTGACTCATCTATAGAGCGATAAGCGGCCTGCCCATCAGTGCTTGAACAAGGACCAATACAAAGAAAACAAGATACGCGACCGCGCATAGGCCGGTGAGTAACGAGCTTTTTGCATCAATGACCTTATGCTCTATCAGCCCCGCTAGCGGAAGGACCTGTATCGCATGCAGGCCCGCAAAATGAGCGATCCGCAGATCGCCGGCAGCCGTCGACCAGTTTGTTAAAGGCAGGCCCGGGCCGCCGTCCGGTGCTCCAACCGTGTGGCCGAGGTGCGTTACCATATAGCCGCCTTCGATGCTTCCAAGAATAAAGATGATGAGCCCGAGCCTCATACCCAAAACTATTGACGACGGCAGATCGATCTCAGAACGGAAAAATTGAATGGTTACCGTGACCACCGTGAGCGAGCTGATCACGATGGCGATCCCCATGATGCCAAAGATCATACCGTTGAGAGGATCGCCCACATTGAAATGCGATGTCGTTCCCCGAAGCGCCTGCCCGACGATAGCAATCATCTCGATAGACATGACGACTATCAGTATCCACGAGACGACGCTGGAAAACCGCTCTTGACCCTTGAGATAGTAGAGATATACCGCGATCGTCCATAGAAAGATGGCGATCGAGAGAAAGAACTTCATCGGTTTGATCCAGCGGTTGATGCCGAGGATCTCGGTGCCGTCAACGACAATTAGCACTGCAGTTATCAAACCGAAAATCATTGAAACGATACCGGCTATCATCAGCGGACGCTGTGTTTCGAAAAGCTGTTTGATCATGCCGCCGCCTCCGGTTTGCGAGCCGCAAACTGTCGAATAATTACGTACAGCAGGTATCCGATAGGTCCGAGCAGGAATGTGAACACGAGGCACGGAATTACCAGCAAATGCGAAATTCCATGCTTCTCGGAATCTCGAACCTCCCAACTTCCGACGTACAGGTCAAAGGCGAGGTAATGGATCCACCCTGCGAGCACGGCCCATTCGTTGGTAAACAGCTTCATGACGTTTGCCAGCGAATCAAAACCGCCGTCAGCTTGTCCGAAAAACAGGACGACTATCGAAAGATAAACCGCTGAAAGGCCGAGCGAAACGCCGCCCGAAAGCACGGCGAAACGAGTAAAACGCCAACGCGGAGCAATGGCTAGCAGCAGCCATGAAAGCAGGGCGGTTGTGTTTGCGATCGAGAATATTAGTTCTGGTTTCATAATTCTAGGTATCCTAACTAACACTTAACGGTGTTAACCCAAAGAGCAAAAAATTTTAAGCAGTAAGCCCGCCAACGGTGGTTTCGACCACGGAATCGATCAGGGCCTCACGCTCAACGAAAGGGAATTTCTCGTGCATGATCAGCAGAGACGTAATGCCGTGGATCGATGCCCAGATCGTCTGTGAGATCTTGGCAACGTCGCCCGGGCGGAATATGCCTGCCGCGATGCAGTCAGTCACAGAGCTGCTCAACATTTCAAAAGCCCGCTGGCCCGCCGAGCCCTCATACGAGGACTCGTCGGACCTGAAGATCTTATCCTTTGGAGATATGAAAGCTACTTCGTAGTGGTGCGGGTTGGCGACGCCGAAATGAATATATGCAAAGAGGCCCTTTTTCATAACGTCGAGCGGGTCCTTGCCCGTCCGCCGCGCCGATGCGATCGCGTCGCCAAGTTTGATGAACGCCTCCTCGCAAACCTCGCGGAGCAGTTCCGTTTTGTCGCGGAAGTGCAAGTAGATGGCCGTCGGCGAATAGCCTATCTTCTCAGCGACACGCCGCATCGACAGATGGTCGTAGCCCTCGGCGACAAAGATCTCGCGAGCCGCGTCGATTATCTCTTGCCGCAGGTCTTTGTCCGTGTCAGTCTTCGCTCTGGGCCCCATACTTAACAGTGTTAAGTTAGAAGCTTTCGCGACGGCTGTCAAGTGATCGCTCTTAGTCCCGGTTCTTCAAATATTTTTCCGGGATCTTGTTGTCCGGCGTTTCGGCTTGCCAATAGATATTTAGGACCCACCATCGCTTGCCGTCGTTCATTAGCTGAAAACTATTGATGCCGCGCAAGAACGGCTCTTTGTCGTCCTTTTTCTTAAAAGCATGATAGGTCGAAAAGACCTGCGCGATATTGCCGTACTGATCGACGTGACGGGCTAGCTCGCGTTCGTGAAAACCGTCGCGTTCCAGTACCGGTCCACTTCGGGTCACGTAATCTTCCGGCGTCATAAATCTTGCCGCAAATACGGCTGTCTGGGGGTTCTTGCCCGTGGGGATCAGCTTTGCGTCTTTGTGAAACAGCGAGCGAAAACGGTTCCAATCGCGCTTCTGACCGGCATCGCCTGAGATAACGTCATATACGGCCTTCATTATCGCATCGAGCGAAGCGACGTCTTTCGGATCGGCCTCCGGAGCCGCAGCCGGTGCAGGACTTACGGCCGGGGTCGGCGTCTGGGCCATCAGAGCAGTCGTTGACGCGGCAGCAATTAGAGCGAAGACAAGTAGTTTTTTCATAGTGGTTACTTGTTACGTCCAAAAAACATTTGGGTTTCAGGCTTGAACCAATAAATGAGCAGCGGAATGCAGATCGGCAAAAAACAACAGCTTGTCATGCCGATGCAAATGAGGACGATGCCGACGATCCAGTTGTATGGTTTCGGCGGAAGAAATAGTGCGATCGCAAAGGCGATGAAAAATATCGTCCCAAGTACGGCGTAAAGAGACCCGATGAGCAGGATCTCTGCCTGCTCGTAATGCTTTGCCTCAGGCCGGACAACGATCAGGACGACGCCGAGCACCGCAACAGCGGCATACAACACCGTCAAGATCGAAAGGTAAACCCGGTACCAGAAAAATGTTTTTCTTCCTGTTTCGTTCATAGATCTAATATTGTCAGCACTGATTTCCGCAGTTAAAGCAAAATGAACCGGAACTCGCTGATCGGTTTTCATCTGCCTAATCCGCATTATCTGGGGCTAAATTACCCGTGCGTCCCAGACATTGACCGACGACATCCCCTCACACAAAGACGCAAGACCGCAAAGAAGAAATATCATCGATTCTCTATCTTATCCTGCAATTCCCGCGGCAGAGAAGAGAAAAGATCGAGGCCGGTCTTTTCCTCGATGCTTCGTACCGTCGTTTTGTACTTATCCCATTTTTCGTCTGCGATGCCTTCGACGTTAGGCATATCGACGGCAATGATCTGCGTCTTTGCGGTTATCGTCATCTGTCCGCGTCCCAAAACTGCTATCACTTTCCAGCAATTGGTTGGAACGGTCACTTTCCCCCTGAGCCGTTCTTTCTCGCCGTAAACTCCGGCGATTTGATAGACGTCGTTTCCACGTCGAGCGAGAGCCCGTGCGTGGGATTCGAGTGCGTTCCATGCGAACTGATTGAGATCGCCGGTCTGCGGAACGATGTTGGTCAACAAAAATGTCTCGTTCATCAGCTGCTCGTTCGCAAACCTGTCGGCCGCCGGTAGCATGTGTCCGCGGTCGTAGCCGCTGCCCGAATAATCGTAGTACTGAATGCGCCGAAAGCCATTCGGCAGCGAGCTGTCGGGTTGAAACAAAGGCCTCTCACGCCGTTCGCCCAGGTCATCGGCCGTTGTCTTCCACGCGACCCAATTCGCCGTTCCGCGGCTGTTGTTGTAGGAAAGAGTATGGCTCTGATGTACGACGAGATGATCATCCTCCCCGGCCAAAGCGGATGGCGTCCCAAAAGGCAAATGAGCTATTGGCGGTTGCTGAGATTCGCCTCGCTGGGGCTGCAAGTCCGGCTGCGTCCCAAACTGCCCGCAGGCCGCAAGGGTAACCGCGGAGAAAATGATCAGTGATCTGAAAAGGGCTTTCATCTGGAAAATACAGTCTACCAAAGCTGCGTCCCAAACCGGCGATCGTGCGTTCGCGTTCCTGACTTTGCGATGAGCCGTAGCCCCTCGGTTGCTACGGCTACAACTATGCGTCCCAGGAATTCTAAGCGTTGCGACCATCGAAGGTCACCCGCTACCGCAGGTTTTGCTACTCGTGCATCCCAAGAATTGTCAAAGATCAAGTCAAAGGTCAAAGATCAAAGATCGAAGATCAAAGGTCAAAGATCGAACGCCTAATCCATTATGGCGATGCTCCGGCCTCTATATTTTCAGGCTTCGGGCGGCTGTAGAGAATGGTCACTTCGCACTCGGGGTCGGACATGATCTTGTAGGCGGCTTCGCCGGGCGAGAGCTGGATCATTTTGTCGCCGCGACGGTAGAAGACGGGAGTTTTGGCGACGTAGTCTATGACATCGATGAAGGACATAGTCTGTTCCTTGGGAAAATCTTGTTCTTCATCGGGTTTTACTTCCTTCATTTTTTTCGGCCTCGCCAACAGCCGCGCCGGGTCGATGCAGCAGCTCTCGACAAAGCGAGCACGGGCTTCCGGGTCGTATGGTTTAGTTGTCAGGGTAGTTTCGGGCGTTTCATCTGTCGTTGGTATTTTCATAATAGGCACAAATTACCACTACCGCGATCAAAATGAAATAGCAAACCGCAAGGAATGAAGCAAAATGCATGAAATGACGCAAAATGCGAGAAATATTTTATGAGGGCTCGTTTGGCCTCTGTTACGACCGATTTTCACGCAAAGGCGCAAAGAACTTAAAGAACCGCAAAGGAGAATCGTGAGCGGAGAATCTGGGCGGCGTGAGGACGTCGGGGTAATGCGGTAGAATGTAGTTGTGACTGAGAAACTGCATATCACGGGCATGAGCCGTGCTGAGCTGGAGGAGTTTTTTCTCTCGCTTGGTGAGCCGAAATACCGTTCGACGCAGGTGTTTAAGGCGGTACACGAGCGGCGACTGGTCTCGTTTGAAGAGATCACGGACCTGCCGAAGAAGTTGCGTGCGAAGCTTGAGGAATCCGCCGCTATCTCACGGCTCGCGGTTGAATCGCGTTATGTGTCGACCGACGGCACGCGGCGTTATCTGATGAAAACGGCGGACGGTTATCCGGTCGAGACCGTTTTTATCCCAACCGAGAATCGCGACACGATCTGCTTTTCGTCGCAATCGGGCTGTCCGCTGAAGTGCGATTTTTGCCTGACCGCCAAGCTCGGATTGCTCAGAAACCTGACTGTTGGCGAGATCGTAGAGCAGGTCATCATCGTCTTGAATGACGTTTACGGCGTCGCGGGCGAGACTCCGCATGGCACGAACCTGGTCGGAATGGGAGCAGGCGAGCCGTTTTTGAATTTTGATAATCTGATCGCCGCGCTTGAGATAATGGCTGATGAAGACGGTCTGTTTATCGTTCCGAACCGCGTGACGGTCTCGACGGCGGGCATCGTGCCGCGAATTTACGATCTCGCCAAACTCGAGAACCGCCCGCACCTCGCCATTTCGCTTTCGACCGCAAATGACGAGCTTCGCGATCGCTTGATGCCGATAAATAAGAAGTGGGACCTCGACGAACTGATGACGGCGGCGAAGGAATTTGAGGGGAGTTTGCGGCGGGGCGAGCGATTTACTTTTGAGTACGTAATGCTCGGCGGAGTCAACGACCGCGATAGCGATGCGAACGAACTCGTCCGGCTGCTCGAAAAATATCAGCTAAAAAAGGTCAAGATCAACCTGATACCTCACAACGGCGCCGAGCAGCTCGATTACAACGCTTCAACGGCGGAGCGGGTTTCGAGATTTAAGTCGCTGCTCGAGTCGAACGGGGTTGATGCCTATGTCCGGCAACCGCGGGGCCGCGACATATACGCAGCATGCGGGCAATTGGCCGCTAAAAGCGAGGCGAACTCGGCGGCTATGAATTGAGTCTTGGCACCTGTCTTTGCGACCTGTGCGGCTTTGCGTAAATTTTTTTAACGCAAAGGAGCTAAGATCGCAAAGAAGATCCAAAAACGCTGTCGCTTTCAGTGAGAGCAAAATGTTTCTATGGAACTACTAATTCCCGGTCTAATACTTGTCGCATTGATGGTGTACGCCTCGACGCGGATCAAGAAGACGGCGGCGGCGGCTTTTGAGGCGGAGTCGATCGACACTGACGTCTTTACGATAGAAAAGCCCGAAGGCTTTTTAACCGTACTCAATGGCAATCCTGAATTGCTCTTTGAATCGTACTCGAGAGCTTTCGGCGAGGAGCCGGCTGAGAATATCAAACAAGCACGAATTGAGGTGCGAAAACTGACCGCGACCACGCCGGAGCAGGCTGTGAAAGCGATCGCTGCCTCTTCGAAAGTCACATCGCGGACGACCGAGGTCATAAACGAGCGAAAATATTTGCTGATCGAGACGGAAAAGGTCGAGAAAGGCATCGGTATGGTCGAGTTGTACAAACTGGCGGCAAGCGGCCGCGATACGATCGAGCTGAAGATGATCGCCCTCGAACAAACGTCCGAGGAGATCGCGAGCAAGATCCAAAGCCTGGCTTCGAGCTTTTTTGTGAAATAATTGCAACGGTTTAGGGCATTTTATTCATCAGGAAGTTACGTTATGAGAAATATTCGCTTTTTTAGCTCATTGTTGGTTTTGCTCGCAGCAGTTGCTGTTTCGACGGTCAGTGCTCAGGAAGTCAGCGGGACGATCGCCGACGGTTCCGTCGAACGTGGAAAGAAAGCGCGTGCGTTAGTCGTGCTCGATATTCCTAAGGAACTACACGCAAACTCAAACAAGCCCAAAAGCGAATACCTAATCCCGACGACCGTAAAAGTAACACCCGTAACCGGCCTAAAGATCGGGGCGGTTGAGTATCCCGAAGGCGAGGATAAGAAATTTGGCTTTTCTGAGAATTTTCTGAACGTTTACGAAGGGAAGGTTGAGTTTGGTTTTGATGTTACACCCCTCAAGAATTTTCGCGGGGATAAAGTGTCGATAGATGTTGCTGTGCGGTATCAGGCGTGTAACGACGAGGTTTGTTTTCCACCTAAAACCAAAAGATTGACGCTCACGGCTACTATTAAGTAACGCCGATCACCGACAGCAAACGCCCGGTTTTCCCGTATTTTTGCTTCTCCAACCTGTAAGAAAAGAAAAGATCAGGCCGCTCCATTGTGCAGAATGGGGCGGTATAGATGTTTTTGAGAGGCACGCCGGCGGCGATGAGCTGGTCGCGATTCGCAGCGCGCAGATCGACGAGGGCGTGGCCTTCGCGTGTGGTGGAAAAGTATTTCTCGCTGTCTGCAAAATTCACAGCAAATGCGTCGATCACGTCGGAGCCGATCTCGTAATTGTCACAGCCTGCGGCCGGGCCGATGGCGGCGATCATGTTTGCCGGGTTTGCACCGTAAATTTCGGTTAGTTTTTTCACCGCTTTGCTAACGATCGACTGAACCGTGCCGCGCCATCCGGCGTGGACTGCGGCGAAGGATTTTGTGGCGGTGTCGCCGATCAGGACAGGAACACAGTCGGCGGTCTTAGCACCGGCGAGTACGTTGGGGAGATCTGAAACGACCGCGTCGGCTTTTTCCTCGGAATCGCCGATGTCGTCGATACTTTTTACAACTTTTGTTTGATCGCCGTGGACCTGCCAGACCATCGCTAGCTGGAATTGGCCGTCAAAAGCCTTGAGAAACCGGCGGCGATTTTCGTAGATATTTTCAGCTTCGTCTTCGTTGAAACCAGCAAGATTAAGGCTGTTTTCCGGAAAATCGGACACGCCGCCAAGCCTTGTTGAGAACCCGTTTGTGAAGCCGGCGGCTTCGAGCGGGCTGCACACGAGCACTTTAACTCCGTCGCGTTCTCGCCAATAGAAGCCTGTATCGGTTAATATTTGCTGGTTCGACTCATTTATGATCGTTTCCATCGGCATCGACATTGTAGAAGTTTATCGCATCCGCGACACGCTCGCCAGAACTCCGCGGTTTCGCGAACGGGTCTTTACGCCCGGCGAACAGGCATACTGCGATGCAAAAGGCGTCGCGGCCGATCAGTCGTACGCCGCAAGATTTGCTGCGAAAGAGGCCTTTTTGAAAGCCTTGAAAACCGGGTGGCGTGGGAAGATCACATGGCACGACATAGAAGTCGTATCTGACCCGGACGGCGTTCCTGATCTAATTATCAGGGGCGAAGCTGCCGAGATATTGAAAAAACGCGGTGCCGACCGTGTCCACATTTCGATATCGCACACCGTCGACCATGCTGTTGCTCAGGTTCTGCTTGAAAAGTCTTAACTGCAAGCCAATTGCTTTTTTTTCAATTTAAAGGTTGATAGTTAAAGTTACTTTGTCGGCGTCGGAGACGCTGCGGGTTTCGGCTGCGGCTCGTCCAGCGACAAGAAAACAACGGCTCCGTCGTGGTCCGAGACGCGTTCGGGTCGAGTGCCGTCGTTGCTGAGGATCTTGGGAAAATCAGCATTTGATCTTGCGTAGCCGAACTTCAGAAGCCGCTCCCGCAAAGGCCGATTTATCAGAATGTGGTCGAGACTCTGAGCGAAGCCGTCAAAAGTGTACGAATAGCGTTTTGTGACGTCCGGCAGGAACTCGATGAGGTTAGCGAGACCGGTGTTGAAGCTAGTTTTCGACGGCGTCAGCACGTTTTGGTCCGATTTGCCTTTCAAGATGCCGATCAAGTCATTGAACCCATCGTTGAACTGAAAAGAGTTAAAATCACCGCATAGGATGATGTTCTCAGTCGGAGCGGCCGCTTGGCGGTCGACGACGAATTTCGCAAGCCACTCAGCTTGCAGACGGCGTTTATTCTGAACACGATTGCCGTCTTTGGGATCATCGATCCCGCCGTAGGATTTAAAGTGATTAACGATAACCGTTACTGCTAGAGGCTTTTGAGATCGAGCATCGATCGCTTCCACTCGAATGAGCAGCGGCGGACGATCGTAAAGATTCTGGTTTTCATCGCCTTTCACGTCGAGCTTAACGTCCTTGGCAAGCTGCTGAACCTCAATGACCTTGAGCTTCGTCGACTTTACGAGATAGCCGACGTCGATGCCGCGAGGGTCGTTACCCTCGATCAGGTGGGCCGTATATTTCGGGTCGGGCACGCCGGCTTTCACGTGATCGGCATTTATCGCTTCGGCTAGTTTCTTAAGTCCGGCAAGATTCTCGGCCTCGACGACACCGATAAGATCGGGCGAGCTGAGTACGTTTCGAAACGTGAGCGACAGTTTCGCCAGCCGTCGTTGAAATACCTCTTTAGGAACGGTCGCCTCTCTATCTACATTAGAGGAATTGACCTCATCGTCAAAAAAATTCTCAATGTTCAGCGTGCCGACGGTCAGTTCTCTTTCCCCGGCTGGGCTAAGCGGAGTGAACGCCTTAATATTCTCGATCTTTCGTTCGTACGACGCGTCGACGAGCAGGGTGTAAAACTTTCGCGAATAGTCGATGATGCCGACGACTTCCTTGAGCGTGGCTCCAGCCGGAACGTCGATCGGTTTGCCGCCCGACTGGGCAAGACTGTCGACCCGCAGCGTTTCGGGGTTCATATCGAAAGCGGGCGTCGTCGGAGGCAGTTTGTCGACGATGATCTGCAAAACGCCGAGGCCTGGTTCCCGAAATGGCCTTGGGGTTCCGGGCAGCGTCGCGAAGAAAACCCCATTCGATGTCGATAATCCGCTTCGCTCGTTGGTGAAGCCGCCAGTCGGGCCGACGACCGCGAGATCGGCCTTTACACGCATTCCTTCAAATCGCTCGAGCTGGTCGAGCTTGCCCTTCGGGTCGAGATCGCCGGCCGTCAGAGCGATCGGGGCGGGGAGCGGATTGTCTTTCGAAAGTACTTTGACCGTCGGGCGCGTTATCTCGGTGATCGGGATGAAGTACCGCTCACTCGGCGGGCGGAATTCGACGACAGTGCCATCGACCTGAACGAGGTTGCCGATCGCGACCTGGTTTACGCTGTTCGGACCGTAGACTAGAAGGCCTTCAGACGTTTTTGGATCGCTATCAGCCTTGTCGTCAGGCGTCTGTATAAAAAAGCCGTTCCGTAAGATCGCCGTAACGATCCCAGTCGTTCGAACATTCTCGTTAACAACTGGAGAAACACCTTTGTCGCCCTGGATCTGGGCGATAGTGTATTCCTTCTGAGCGAAAACCGAGCTCGCCGAAAAAACTGCTATCAGAGAGAAAACGATAAAGCTGGAAATTCTGATCTTCATTTATAGAGTGTCGCGACGGCTTTCGATGTATTCCTGGATGTTTCGCGGAACATTTGAAAAGAAGTTGTACCCGGTCAGAGCTTCGACCGAATCGACGGTCACGCGGAAATTCCTCCACGGCGTGCTCGGCGATATTAGGGCATCGTCATTCGGCATTATGACACCGAACACGCGTGTAGAACGATTGACCCTTCGAAGGTCATCGTTGCCGTTTGGAATGACCATTATGACTTTCCAAGTGACCTCCGGGATCACGATGCGGCCCTGAGCAATGGTTCCACGGTTGCCATGTCCGCCGGAGATTATATACAGCTCGTTCCCCTGCTGTATCAGAGATCGCGAATAGTCTTCGAGATTATTCCACGGGCCGGAATTGTTCTCGATAGCCTGCGGGATCATGTTGGTCATCAGGAACGTGGCTGAGTTGTCCGGAATAGACCTTGTCCGGTCACCGGATGGACACATGTGGCCGCGTGACAGACCTGAGCCCGAGTAATCATTGTCCGTGACTCGATACCAGCCCGCAGGAAGTGCCGGATCAGGACGAAAATCATCCTGTCGCTCAGCTGACCCGACCCAGCTTGTGTCCAGCCGCCACGCGACCCAATTGGGGTTTGCGGTGGACCGATTGTACGAGAGCGAGTATTGAGGCTTGAACATCAGGTAATTGTTCTCATTCGCCACGTCGGGCGTCGCTCCTGATGGATTGCCCATTATCAGCGGGTCGTCGCTCGCGAATGGTGCGTTTACCGTGATCGATTGGTTTAGGTTTACCGTTCGAGACTGAGCGTCGTGAGCGACGCTCGTGATGACATAGTTGCCGCCCGCCGTGCCCGCAGGTATCGTGGCAGCGAAAGAGAATACGTTGTCGCCCGGTGTAACGTCGCCGTTTGTCCCGTTGTCATAAAACGGCTGCGTCGCGAGGCCGCCGATCGTGGAGAGATTTCCGTCAACGAAGATGCCGGTGCTCGGCGGAGTCGTCGCCGGAAGCACGGTTACGGTAAACAGGATCGTTCCGCCCGGCACGACGGTGCTCGGGTTGGCCGCTATCGAGGCAAATAGGTTCGCACCGGTCTCGCCGCTGCAGGCGAAAGGCGACGACATCGAATTTCGCGGCGATGAAGGACTGGTTGCCGCGAAATCGTTCGAATTGTTGTTGCTGTCCTGACAGCCGTTATTAATACGCGAACGACTATCGTTTTGCGGCGGTGCGGCGGTGACCGCAGTTTCTATGAACGCGTTTGTTGCGGTTCCCCAGCCAACAGCGTCGACGGGTGTACCGTTCAGCGAGGGGCGCAGAGCCAAACCACCTCCGGCTCCGCCCATTGAGCATGAACAGGTCGATGGATTGTAAGTGATGTCCGCTGTCGCAGCTCCGTCGTAAGCGGTCGCCGCTACGAGATAGTATTGTCCCGGAAGCAAGACAGTGCTCGTGGTCCAAGTGGCAAAAGGACCGACATCGCTCGATCCCGCGGCGGCGCGATAGACGAGCCGGTATCCGTTTAGGTCGACAGGGGTGCTGCCGGTGTTGTGCAGCTCGATAAACTCGTCTTCCGCCGTTCCGCCGCCGGTTTGAAACTGACTAATGACCACCGATCCGGCTCCCGGAGTTGGAGTCGGCGTAGGTGTCGGGGTCGCGGTCCCGGTCGGTGTAGGGCTCGGCGTAGGCGTCGGGCCGCCGGAACACGTGGTCGTGCTCGTTGACGTATTCCGCGGAACAGGTGCTGTGACTACGTCGAAATCTAAATTATTGTTGTCGGTATCGGTACAGCCGGCGGTTTTTCGGACCGAACCCTGCGAAGCTGTTAATGCGGAACCGTTATTGACCGATGTTCCTCCCTCGCCGTTACCCGCACTTCCGTTTCCGGCCGCACCGTATGCGACCCAGTCAACTATCTGAGCGAGTTGGCTTACATTGCAGGGGGACGCCGCTGACCCGCAAACATTTTGAGCGAGCGTCGATACGAGAGCGACTTTGCCGCTCGTTCCGGACAAGGCGAGGTTGACGGTGGTGGCATCAGGCGAGACGGGTAATACTGCCCCCGCACTTCCCGAGTTGCCAAGCTGAACCAAGTAATATTGACCAGGATTCAGCGAGACGTTCGGAAGAGCAAAGGCATTTGATGGCTGACTCGCAAAGTTGCCCGTTGCCGAGCCGTAGTAAAGCGAAAGCCCATTCAGCGACTGCGTCGAGCCCGAGACGTTCTTAAGTTCGACATAGTCGAACAGGTACGTGCCCGTAGAGCCCCCGCCCCCACTGCCTACCTGACTGATAACGACGGTGGTCGAGACCGTCGGCGAGTTTTTGAACTTTTTCTCGTCGTCGCTCTGGGCTAGTGTAGAAAAACCGATCGCAACCCATACGGCAAAAACCGTCAAGATCCCGAGCCTTAAATAAATACTTTTCATCCGGGTCAGCAAAACAAAAAATGACGTGCAATCTTCATTTTTACCATATTTCGATGCCTAAACGAACCTCGCGGGGTGCTTGGGATTATGGTTAACAGCTTGTTCAGACCTTTCTCGTTACGGATGTTGGGGAGTGATCTCCGCGAGTTTCTTTGTAATGAATCTCTTTACCGAATCATTGTCAGACAATTCGAACGCCCGGGCGAGCGACGCAACAGCTAGGACCGATTCGCCCCGGAGATTCTCGTAGTGTGCTTTCGTGATGAAAAAGAGGCTGTAGTTTGAGAGTTCTTTACCTAGATCGAGGAGCCGCTTGTACGCCGCTTCAGTGCCTTCGAGCTCACCAAGAACGATCAGACGGTTTAGCTCGCGGACGGGTGAGAATTGACGCAGTTGAAGCTCATCGTAGCAGGTGAGGATCCGCCGCCAATCGGTCGAAAAGTAAGCGGCAGCGAGAGTGTAGATCGCGGCGATCTCGGCTTCGAGGTGATAATCGGACATGTGATCGCCGCTTGCCGAGAGACGAAAATGATGCAGACCGCGAGCGATCAGGCGTTTATCCCATGCGTCGCGGTCCTGTTCGGCGAGGATGAGGAGTTCGCCATTGTGATCGGAACGCTGCGGCATTCGGGCGGCCTGAAAACAGAACAGAGCCGCTAGTGCGTCGACCTTTGGCGATGTTGTTACAGGATGTTTCGCCAGCAGCGAAATTAAACGGATAGCTTCAAAAACGAGGTCCTTACGCGTCAGAGCCTCACCGGTCGAGGCCCCGTATCCTTCGTTGAACATCAGATACAGAGCTTTCAGCACGCTGTCGACGCGGTCTGGCAATTCAACAGGCGTCGGAATTTCCATCCGTACGCCGCTGTCGCGGAGTTTCGACTTTGCCCGCGTTATGAGCTTCGCGATCGAGTCCTCTTTTGCCAAGAATGCATGAGCGATCTCGCCGACGCTAAAACCGCCGACCGTTTTCAGCGTCAGAGCGACACGGCTATCGGGTGAAATGGCCGGGTGGCAGCAGGCGAAGATCATCTGGAGCTGGTCTTCGTCGATCTCGCTGGCAAAGCTCGCACCGATCAGTTCATTATTTTCTGATCTAAGTTCAAAATTCTCGTCTACATCGATCGATGTTGACTTGCTGCTCCGTCGCAACGAATCGATACAGCGATTCTTAGCCGTACGCATCAGCCAAGCGAACTGATCCACCGGAACACCCGAAAATGGCCAGGTCTTCATCGCCGCTATCAGCGAATCCTGCACGGCGTCTTCGACCGTGTCGATCTTGTCAAAACCAAACGAACGACAAAGAGAAGCGACCATCTGCCCCGAATGATGACGGAACAGATGGTCGATGGTTTCGCTGAGGACTGGGACGCGGTCTGTCATGGCAGCGAGATCATTCTCCCGTCGGCTCAACTTCGCGAAGCTCGACCCAGCCGCCGTATTTCAGGTGCGGGCAATCGCTGGACAGCCGGACGGCTTCGTCGTAATTTTCGGCCTCGATCGTAAAGTAACCGCCGATCACCTCTTTCGCCTCGACGAATGGGCCGTCGGTCACGCGGAATTTGTCGCCGAATCCGTGCAGATGTCGGCCGCCTTCGTCACGGAGCTTTTCTCCGCCGCGGATCTTGCCTTGGGCGGCGAGCTTTGCAGACCAGGCCATGTATTCGGCGATCACCGCCTCGATATCTTCGGGTGACAATTGCGAAACGTCGGACGTTTGTTCGTGAAGCAAAAGCATGTAGTTTGGCATAAATCTATCTCCTTTAATTTCTTTTCATCGTGAAAAGCTCTTCGCGAACGCTGCCGTCTTTCTGCTTGAGAGCGAGATATATCTTTAGGTCTTTATCACCGATCTTCTCGAACGTTAAGCCAGAAAAATTTACTCGGCTGCCCTCTTTGCTGACAAATTTGAAATCGACTGTCTTGTCCTTTTCTTCCCAGCCAACAAAATTCGGGTGGAAATGCTTGAGCTTGAGCACGAGCGATCCTTCCGATTCGGTCAGCCACATCATCTCGTAGAAAACGGGCTTACCGCCGATGATCAGCCGATAGGTTCCCATCATCACACCGCCCTGCGGCTTGCTCCAGACCTCCTCAGAAATCCCGCCGAGACCCGAACCGAGCCACCCGCCGGCGAGCCATTCGACGTCGGCGATCGAGGCCTTTGGCGAAGCTTTGCCTTCCATGAGTTTGAGTGTGTTCTCGGTATGTTTGATCTGGGCGTTAAGTGCAGTTGAAAAGATAGCCACGACGAGGGAAGTGAGGACGAGAGTTTTGCATCGATTCTTCATATATTTGTTCAGCTTTTTGATGAGCTTCACATTATAGACGAACGAGGTAGGCGGAAAAGGACACTGAGGCGAGATTTTTCGGCGAGTCTTCGATACATTACGGCTTTGCGTACGATTTTTAACGCAAAGCCGCAAAGATCGCAAAGAAAAACGCCAAGCCTACTGTGCCGGTCGAGGCGTTGTTGTCGGTCTCGGGGCCTGCATCGGTCGTGGATAGACGACGGGGCTCTTGTTGCCGTTTTTGTCGACTGAGCGGACGCCGAAAAAGTAATTATCTTTTGACATCGCCTTTGCCGTGTAGGTCAGGACGTTGCCGACAGGGATCGTGTTCGTCCACTCAGCGGCCGTCGTGTCACGATAAACGACCTCGTAACCGGCGAGGTCCTGATCGGTATTCGCATCCCATTTGAGCACCGTGTCGTTGGTCAGGCCGCCGGTGATGATGCCGACGTTCTTTGGCTTGCCCGGAGCGAGGGCTAGACTCGCGAGGGCTGTAAGATTAACGCGTGCAACATTTGCAGTATATTCAAAATCGACGTAGTCGATCGTGTCGCCGTAGAATTTACCGTCTACAGTCCGCACATTTTGATGCTGGTGGGTGTAGTCTTCGTCAGGTTCGGTAAATCGGACGGCCGCGAATCCGCGTTCGAGAAACGGGATGTGATCGCCGCCACGGCCGTAGCGGTCACGCCGATAGATCATCCAAGCCCCGAAATTCTTCAGGTAACGGCCCGACTGTTCCTTGATATAGCGTGCAAGTTGCCGCGAAGGCGAGTCATTTTCACCTCCGACGCTGCGGCGGGTGTTTGCTTCCTGCGGAGTTTCGCTTGACGGAACGCCTTCGCTGAAGACGCGGACGCGTTTGCGAAACTGGGAATTCTTCATCGTTATCACGCCGCCGACAATGTCGTTAGTAAACATCGCCTCGATATTCATCTTGGCCTTTTTCGCCTCTTCAGCGTAATGTGCGGCACCGAGCAGCCCTTGCTCCTCGCCGGGAACTGCCATAAATACAATGGTTGCGTCGAATTTATACTTCGACATAACGCGAGCGAGCTCGATCGAAACGGCCGTGCCGGAAGCGTCGTCATTCGCACCGGGAGCGTCGCATTTTCCGTCGGTCGGCGACGTACACATCGAATCATAGTGGCCCGAGACGACGTAGATGCGGCTCGGGTCGGTAGTGCCCGGAAGAATGGCGAAAACGTTTGTGAGCTTCGTCGGTGTGGGGATACGAGCGACCGCTGGCTGCACAAATTCCTGCGTTTGCGGCTGCAGACAAGAGCCGCAATCGGCACTGATCCTACGAAACTCTTCCAAGATCCAGTCGCGGGCCGCACCGATTCCGCGCGTTTTGCTGTCTTGCTCCGAAAGCGTATTTCGCGTACCAAACGACACGAGCTTTCGGATGCTCGCCTCGATATTCTTTGCTGAAATTTCTTTCAGCATCTTTTGTATCTGTGGGTCGAGTTTGTCTTTTTGAGCAAAGACGGGCGTTGAAACAAGGAGACAAAGGGAAAACAGCAAGAAAAATTTTGTTCTCATTGGGTTTATTCTTTAGAGATTTTGACCACAGATTAGCACAGATCGAGATCGTGGGGCACTAGAACTGAACGCTAAACTTGTACCACGTCGATTTTGCGGTGACGCTTTTATCATAATCGTTGTACATCGCGAGATTGTATTTCAAATCAAAAATATCGCCGCGACGAGCTCCCAGATTTAGTGCCTCGTACGGAATGAAGATCTTGAGATCTTTGTAAACCGCGTCAACGTGGCCCGGTTTGAAATTCGTGACCGCGGACACGAACTTTGTCGTCGTTCGGTATTTTGTCTCTGCCCCGGCGGCGAGAGCTTTTCCATCCGTGTCGTTGTAGAAATAGGCGATCATCTTGTACGGGTAATCGAGGGCGTTCTTGATCTTGAAGTTCACGTAGATCATCACGCCATTTCGACCGTCGACCTTTACGCTGTGTACGACCCGCGATGCCACAAACGTTCCCGATGGAGTGGTTACAACTGCCCGCGGCACGGGACCCGCCGCACGTCCACCCTGTGCGGTTACCAGCGACGCCGAAAACAGGAATAGCGTGATCAGAATTAGTGATTTGATTTTCATATTGTTTGATCCAGGCAGAAAAAACACTGCAGGCTCAAACAACGGTCGTGAGAGCGATTTTCAGATGCGCCAGTCGCGCCGTAAGTTCGTTTAGTTAATTCCCAAGGATTGCTCTAAGCGTAACAGAATCAACAGTTTCTGTCGAGCGGCAGAATCATCTGTCGACGAGAGGGAATGCCTGCATACGATTTGCGTCCGATGAGTAAAGAAGGCTCGAGGACTCATCCGTCACAAACTGCGGGTCAGGCTCAGAAACCAGCGCAAATCTAGCATCGCGACCGGTGTGGACATTCACGCCGACGAGCCCTTTTTTGTCGTACGGCCGCGGCAGGTCGGTGTAGAAATACATGTGGTTGGAACGCAATGCCGCGAGCCGCTTCCGACGAAGAAAATAATCCGAAATTCGGTCTGCGTATCGAGCCGGATCAATACGGTCGAAAATGCTCTCTCTTAGCTCGCCACGAGTCGGCGTAAGACTTTGAACTGCCCGTCCCTTCACAATATCAAGGGCATCAAATCCGTTCAGTAATCCGATGTTCAAATTGTCAACACGACTTGCAGTGATTCCAAAAGAATATATGCGCCGATTTACGTAACTTCTGACCCCGTTTCCGGCGAGCGTTGAGAGACTCACCGATCCAAATCGACTCTGTAACCCTGACCATCGAAACGAATTTGCGGCCGTCATCATAGTCATGCCTGTGCGAGCGAACCGCAATGCAGAGGTTGCTACGCCGCCGTATCGGAAATAAATGGCAGCAGCTCTAGCCGCAATCCCCGCGATAACCCGAAACGCACCCCGAGACGGAGCCGTATGACGAACCCGCCAAGTTTCGACCGAGATTTTCCCTGGCGACCCCACAGAAAATGCCGCGATCTCATTTCTTCCACCGATTACAGCATCGCCCGATTCGTTAACCAGCACAAATTGTGCGTTATCGACCTTGTGATCGCGTTTTGCCGCTCGTTTACCGTTCCGAGCGTCAATCATAATAAGGTCGTCCTTGTCCGCGATAAGAATCGTGTTTTGGTCGACAAACTCGAAATTTGTCATCCCTTTGTCGGCACCCTTGTAACGCCAGAGCGTTTTCCCGTTGGTGGTATTAATCGCGGACACGCCGTAGGGGCCTTTTTCTTTCAGTTCGCCGTCCTTTAGTTGTGTGAACTGGCCGCCGGTGCGAACGTAAAGCACGCTTCCAACGAGAGCCATTTCTGCACAAATGCCGAGGTCGTCGGCCTCCCAATCCTGCTTTCCGGTGCGTCGATCGACCGCTCGGATCTTGCCTTTTCCCGAGATGTAAATGTATCGGTCGTCATAAACCGGGTCGGCTTCTGTCAGCGCGAGGCCGTCCTCGTTGATCTTGAATTTCTCGCGTTCCTTCTCCTTTCCCGTGCGGGCGTCGAACGAGGTCGAGCCTTCGTAGAACAGGAAAAGCCGTCCATCAAGCAGCAGCGGAGCACGGTAATTGTCTAGCGTGTAGTCAATATCGCCCAAATTCTCGCCAAAACGTGTTGGCATCATTTCGATGCTTGTATCGAGTTCGCGTTTCCAGAGTTCGTCGCCGGTCGAGAGCTGTAGGACGTGAACCGTCGGCTTTTTCTTGAAATTATCATCCGCTTTCCCACGCGGATGTTTAACCAGCACGACCGCGATCAGATCATTCTCAGGATCGACCGCGAGCTGCATCACGTCGCCCTTGACCTTGTCGCTCTGCCAGATCCGCGAACCTGTGCGCATATCGACAGCCTCAAGACGTGAATTTTTGCCTTCGTCGCGCGAGAAGAGGATCAGGTCGGTGTCGGGAACCGGCGTGACCGATGTCGCGTTGATATTCCCGGTCGATTGTCTCCAGATACGTTCGCCTGTCTGTCCATCGATCGCGTAAAGGCTTCGCTCGGTTCCGGCGAGGATGATGCCGAAATCGGTCGTTTGATAAAAGCGAATTTTCGAATCGAGATTCGATTGCCACGCGGGCTGAGCAACTGAATTTGCCGCGAAAACGCACAGGATGCACAGAAGTAAAGCTAGTGCTTTCATGCGGTTAGTTTAACGCTATTTCGGCATGAGCGAAAGGTTTTATTGGATACGATACGCCCTACCCTTCCACACCAAAACCACAGTACCGCCGAGGTTATCTGCAATGCTTCGCAGGCCGCTGTCGAGTTTTTTGTATTCGTCGGTCCCGCGGCGGAAGTTCACGGTCGCCTGGTTTTTGTAGGCGGAATCGTACCACGCTCCGTTGCGGTTGTTGAACGTCTTGCCGCCGACCGAGCGTGTAACCGGCATGTCAAAGGTCTGATTCTGGATCTGGTTTTGCTGAATGTTAGTCGGGCCAGAGCGGACAGGGCCGCCTTTTGCCGGAGCGGCGGGCAGATCGCGCGTGACCGTTCGAGTCGCGCTCTTTTTCATCGCGTCCGCTCTATCGTCATCTTTTGATTTCTCTTCTTCCTTTTGCGAGCGTTCGGCCAGAACTTCGTCGGAAAGAACCGGAGGCGGCGGAGCGGCTCCCTTGGGCATTGGTCTTGTTTCTACTTCAGCACGAGGTGATTCGCCGCCCGACGCAGGTGTGCTGGCTGAAACTCCGCCGACGAGGCCGGTGTCAGGACGTTCCGCAGGCAGCGTGACTGCTCGTAAATCCTCAGGTTTCGGGGTAGCAAGCGGGGAACTGGCCGCAACATTTGCAGTGGCAGCCGCATTGGCGGCCTTGTTTGCCGATGCGATCTGATCCATCTGATCCTGCAACAGTGGAGCCGCCGCCGCGTTTGCGGACGGTTCTGAGGCAGAAGGGCCGCCGGCCGGACGTTCGTTTTCGGTGATCTGAGCGACACTGGAATTGGCGTCATTCTGACGCTCGCGGATAATCAAAACCGTTAGCACGCCGCCGAAAAGCAGGACAAGCAGGCCCATCGCCATCGCGAGATTGGGCGTTCTAAACAGCTTTTGGTACCACGGAATAGCCACCGCAAGAACTGGCTCAGAAACGACGGAAGCGGCTTTTACGTCCGCTTCGGAAGCAAAAAGCATTGATTGGGAAAGGATCCGTCGACAGCGGTCGCAATCGGCGAAGTGCTCCATGTAGAGCGTTCGCGTCTTGGCCGGCAGCGCATTCTCGACAAACGCCGCGATGGAATCGGCGTCGATGTGCTTCGTCTTTTCGGGCGGTTCATCGCCGACGAGCACACCGCGACCATCCCGCGCACGGCGGAGGATCGCATCCATTTCTTTGTCGAATTCCAGTTCCATTTTAAAAATTAGCCACAGAGTTCACAGAGAGCACAGAGTAAAAAGAAGTATTGTTTGCAAGAACCATGACTTTCATTCAATATCACCTTTCATCTCAGTGATCTCTGTGTCGTCTGTGGCTACGGTTTTCGTAACCCGTCTATAGAACGCCCACACCTACGATATCTTGCACGATCGCCAGTAACAGTAATGCGGCGAACATCGTCTCCAGATTGATCCCGAGGCTCGCCGCCGCGTCGCTGAGGTGACGTTTGACCTCGGTGTCGGTCCATCCGTGCTGCGTTTTCAGACTCTTTTCGACGCCTTTGCGGATCTCGCTTTGCACGCGAGTGAGCTTTCGGCTTGCTGTTGCTTCGTGATAGCCGAAGGTCGCGGCGATGTCTTTTAATTTCAGGCTGTCAAAATAATATAGTTTCAGGATCAAACGATCCTCGGCCTTGAGCCCCGCGATCGCTGAGCTGAGGGCTGCCGAAACGTCAGCCGTTGTCCGGCCTTCGCTATAAAGTTCCTCAGGATTTTCAATATGCGAACCAAAATGCGGCCCGTCGCCATTCGAAGCCTCGTTTGCCAGATTCTCAAACTCCCGGTCTTCCTCGATCTGGACAAATTTCGACACCTTTCTAAACTGATCTACCGCCAACTGCGAAACCACCGCACGCAGCCACCCTGCCAGCGAGCCACGGCCCGAATAATACGCCAGCTTACTCTTCTTATTCCCGTCGGCATCGACGCGAAGCCCATAAAGCTCTGCCCAAATTGAACTTGCAAGATCCTCAGCATCCTCGTTATTCGAAGAGATCTTGCGTGCAGCCGACTTCACCGTCGAATCAAAATTCGCAACCAGGTCTTCCCAAGCCTTCTCATCGCCCTTTTCACAGGCCACGATCAGACAAAGGTCATCCGCCCTGATCTCATGCACAAAATCCTCTATCTCAACATGAGCCGCACCGGGATTATCACGCAGCAAATACTTCTCAACCGTCGCCTCAACCCGCCCCGCGATGTCGTCACCCGTTAGAGCACGCGAATTCCCGGCGCGAGAGATCAAATGCTCTATCGCCTCGCGAACCGTATTTTTGTGCTTCTCAGGAACCGCGCTCATTCGAAAAAGGTGTCACGATTTTAGCACTGTTTTGATGTAAGGTGGAACGAATCGCGTTGTTTGGTGTCTAATTAAGTTGGGATGCGGATGACTCATATTGCCTTGTCGATTTTATTCTTGCTTTGTTGTTTTTCAGCGACAAAAGCGCAGGTTAAGGGGGTCGTCGACCCGTCTGCTGCAAAAATTGGGATTGTTAATGGTAGTGCGAGTTATTTGCCTAACCCGATTTATCCAAAACTACCAATTGACGCATGCGCGAGTGGACCGGTAAGCGTTCAGGTTTTGATTGGAAAGAACGGTCGAGTTAGGAAGGCGGAGGCAATTTCAGGAAACTCATTTTTCCGACCATCCGCGATGAAAGCGGCAAGGCAAGCAAGATTTCGAAACATCGTCGACGGCCCGCCGGTCGAAACTTGGGGAATCCTAATCTACAACTTTCCTCCATCGCCGGGTTGTCAACAAAATAAACCGTCCAACGTTCCCATATGTAACTCCTTAGCAACGTCTCTTCCGAATCCCGACTTCGACCCCAGCTTTGTCAGCGACAACCAAACGGCCGTTTACGTCGATCTTCTAGTCGGGAAAACGGGCGGGGTTATATCGGCTAAGGCGGCTTCGTCTGTGCCGGAAATTCGATCTGCTGCTGAAGCCGCCGCTCTCAATGCAAAGTTTCGAATCACTACAGACCGAGGCATTCCGGTCGAAATCACATGTCGGGTTGTCTACCGGCTACCCTCCGCGAGTAATCCTCAATAGATCGCTCGGTTGCCATCCAGTTTCGCGATCGTTTGTACGCATCGATCTTCCCAGTACGTGCTAGCAGGCTAAGGTACTCTTGTGAGTATGGAAACTTCTTCGCGAGTTCGGATAGTAAAACGTATTCGTCATCGCCCTGCAATCCGGCGGCTTCGAGGTAGATATCTAGCGACCGTTCGACGGCTTGAGCGATGAAAAGCTCGAACGGTTCATAATTTCCGTCGTTTGCAGCGTCGAGAGAGCGGTAATATTTTCGGCGGTCGTTGACGAGAATGATCGCTGGCGGAAAGCCCTCCCGCATCAGGAGCAAATTCATCAAAAGCCTGGCTGTCCGTCCATTCCCGTCGTAGAACGGATGTATCCAAACAAAGCGATGATGAAACCGAGCAGCTAGATCTACGGCGTCGAGTTTTTCCGCGTTTACGCGCAACTCGTTCAGCAGATCGCCAATGAGTTCGCGGATCTTTAAATGATTTGGCGGCACGAAATTAGCTCCGAGTATTCGGACACGGCCAGTTCGATAGCGGCCTGCGAATTCCTTTTCGATGTTGTCGAGAACCAACCGATGGATCTCGAGTATCTCAGCTTCATTAATTGCCGATCTTGTTTTAGCCAGAGTCTCTACAAACTCAATGGCTTTCTGATGGTTGTTGATCTCGAAGTGTTCCGCGAGAGTTTTGCCGCTAACCGTTAGCCCGTGCTCGATCACCATTCGAGTTTCCCGCAGCGAGATCGTGTTTCCCTCGATAGCATTCGAATTGTATGTCCACTCAACCGAAAACTCGGCCCTCAGCCGCTCAAGCGCCGCTTTTGGAAGTGGCCGTTGTTTAGCAAGAGTTTCCTTCTTTTCGAGAATACGTTGTTGAATGTTTGAAAGCATATCGGATAGGTCCAATATTAGACCTATCCGATATATCGTGCAAGCGATTTTATTTTTCCAATGTTAAGAATTGTATTATTATACTTTTTATGGAAATCACCGTTTCAATACCGGATACTTTCGTGCCGCTTCCGTTTGAGAGCGAGGAAATCTCACGGCAGTTGCTTGAGGCATATGCTATTGAGCAATACAGGATGGAGAAAATTAGCGCGGGCAAGCTTCGCGAAATCCTTGATCTGTCAGTAGACGAGGCTAATATCCTTTTAAAAGAGCATAAGGTATCGGTGGACTATACGTTAGACGATCTAGAGGAGGATAGTCGGACTGTTGAGGTGTTTCTAAAAAAGTTTAAATGATTACTATTTCCGACACGACTCCAATTCATTACTTGATCATTTTGGAAAGAGCGGAAATACTGCCGAAAATCTTTGGAGAAATCATTATCCCGGAAGCGGTGGCCGAGGAAATGATGCATCCGAAAGCTCCGCCGGAAGTAAGAAATTGGATTGCTTCTCCGCCAGAGTGGGTGCACATTCGCAGTCCAAGAAACATATACCTGCCTACGTTAAAAGGACTCGGAAAAGGAGAGATCGCCGCGATAGCTCTTGCGATTGAAGAACAGGCCGATGCGGTACTCATGGATGACCGCGAAGCGATTCGAGAAGGTAAAAGCTTAAATCTCAATATTTTTACCACCTTATCGGTGCTTGAGATTGCGGCAATCCAGAACCTCCTGAATTTTGAAGAAGTGCTGGAAGAGTTGAGTGAAACCAGCTTTCGTATGCCTCCGGATGAAATCAAGAAGGAATACCTTCGACGCGAATCGGAAAGAAGGTCTCTACAGTAAAATCACTTCAAATGCTTCCGCAAAAACGACACGATCTTATAACCGTCGTAATAGACCCAAGGTTTTTCGCCCAAAGTGTAGTGTCCGCAGGGAATAGTGACGGAGCTATGTTTGATCTTGTGCTGTTTTAGGGCGTTGATCGTGTCGCGTGACAGGTCGACTGGGAAGCTGAGGTCGTAGAGGGTGTAGATATAGCGTTGGGGACGCGGCGGGAGTCTGGCTAGGCGATCCATGTACGCCATGGGCGAGATGGGCAGCCAGTATTCGCGTAGCTCGTCGAGGGTGACGTTGTCGCCGATGGCTTGTTTGACGTGATAGGTCGAGAGGCCGTGCCAGACGACGTCTGCTGGATAGCCGGAGACGTGGTTAAAGACGGCCGTGTCGATGTCCATATCGTGCGTAAACGCAAAAAAGCCAACGCATGAACCGATACTGGTGCCGACGATGCCGATCTTTTCGTAACCCTGCTGCTTCAACCAACGCACCGCCGAACGCGTATCGACGACTGCCTGACGCAGTGATTGCAGCGTCCGGCCTACATTCGGAGCGACGAGATAATCAGCACGTTCCAACTCCGGCGGCATGCGTTCCTCGTGATAGGGAAGCGTTAATCTAAGGGCGGAAAAGCCCACTTTATTAAATATTTTGCAGAGGTCGTAATACGTTCCGGCCTTTGCATTCCAATGCGGCAGGACTAGGACGGCGGATTTTTTGTTGGTTGCATGCGGAAAGTATTTGGCGTAAGCCGTGTTGTTTTCGGGCGAAACGGTTTTGATGCCGCTGGTCCAGGTCAGCTTAGTCAGCTTGTCTTCACCATTTGAGATCTCAAATTTGAAATCTAAAATTTCTGGATTGATGAAAAAATCTTCGCTGTGCTCGACCGTGTTTTTGGAATATTGGCTAAACAGCTTTCGCGGGTCGTCGCCGTTTGGGTGATCGGTGATGTATTCCGTGCCCCATTCGAATTCGCGCACAATTCGGTTATCGTCACGCATAGCGTGCTGACGTTCCTGATTGTGCATGTAGCGTTTGAGCATATAGGAACGCGGACATCCTTGTCCGCGTGTGTAAAATGAAGCGACTGGCGGACAAGGATGTCCGCGTTCCGTCATGCGGCGGCAGCTTTGGCTTTGTTGACTATCTTTTCGTAGAAAGCGATGTATTGCGGAATGATCTTCGATGTTGCATATCGTTGAACCGCCAACTCACGGCCGCGTTCGCCGAATGAGCGTCTTAGATCTTCGTCATTTAACAGCCGTAGCGTGTCAACGCTCATTTTTTCCACATCGCCGACATCGCTGAGGAAGCCGGATTCGCCTTCGTTGACGACCTCGGGGATCCCGCCGATACGGGTGGCGATCACGGGGACTTCGCATGCCTGGGCTTCGAGAGCTGCGAGGCCGAAGGATTCAAGTTCGGAGGGCAGCAGGAAAATATCCGCGACTCCGAGATAGTCGGCAATGTTTGCCTGTTTGCCGACAAAGGTCGTGTGTTCTTTTACGCCGAGCTGTTCCGCACGGTAATAAACCGCCGAACGTTCCGGGCCGTCGCCGACCATGATGAGTTTTGCGTCAGTCCCTGCCGCACGAACCTTTGCGAGGATCTCGACGCAGTCATTGGGGCGTTTTACGTGACGGAAATTAGATACGTGGACGAGCAACCGTTCGCCGTTTGGAGCGAGTTCGCCACGAAGAGGCGAATCGGGAAGCCGCATGTAATGCTTCTCGCAGATAAAATTTGGAATGACCTCGACGTCGTCAAAATCGAAGGTTTCGATCGTCGCTTGTTTCAAAAATTTTGAAACCGCGGTTACGCCATCCGATTGCTGTAATCCGTAACGCGTGATCGGCAGGTAGCTACGATCTGCACCGACGAGCGTTATGTCGGTTCCGTGTAGCGTAGTGATCACAGGCACGTAGCGCTTTTGCTTGATGGACTCGCGGGCGAGTATCGCTGAGATCGAATGCGGTATCGCGTAGTGAACGTGGAGCAGATCGAGCTTTTCGGCACGGGCTACGGTTGCCATTTTCGTGGCTAGGGCAAGGTCGTATGGTTGATGTTCGAACAGCGCGTACGACATCATTTCGACCTCATGAAAGTGAATGCGTTCGTTCAGTTCGGTCAACCGCGTCGGCAGAACGGACGAAATAAAATGCACGTTGTGCCCGCGTTCGGCGAGATCGCGGCCAAGTTCGGAGCCAACGATCCCACTGCCGCCGTATGTCGGATAAACTGTGATGCCGATGTTCATAGAGCCCCAATCTCGCTAAGCGTCCTCAGCAAACGATAATCGTAACAGTTTCTGTTACAAGACTCTACTAAGGACTTTCAGCGTTTTTTCCTGACAAGATAAACCACACCACTGTGATCATCAGTTAGCAGAAACGAATTTGCATCAAGCTTCATGATGTCGCATGGGCGGCCATTGACAGTTCCGCGGCGGAGAAAGCCGGTGAGGAAATCCTCTAGCGGCTTGCCCTTGCGCATGATGACGACCTTGTACCCGTGGCCGATGGATTTGTTAGTAGAGCCGTGGAGCGACACGAGAAACGCGTCTTTTATCGAGGGATCGGCATCTTCGTCGTTAAAATAGTCAAAACCTAGAGCCGATGAGCGGGCCGGGAAGTAGGCATACGGCACGGCGACATCCGAGCATTGGCCGCGGCGTTTGATTTTTGGATCGGCAAATAGTTTGCCGTTTGCGGAATGGCAATACGGCCAGCCGTAATCCGAGCCTTCCTTTAACGCATAAAATGTTTCGTCAGGTCGTTGGAGGCCGAGATGGTCGCTTCCTTGATTAGTGGCGAAGACAAAATTGCCGATAGGCCGCAGGCCGACCGCGTTTCGCAGACCGCGGGCGAACTCTTTTTGATCCGATCCATCGGGGTTCATCGAGATGATGCTCGCTCGCACTCTTTCCTTTTCGACGCATGAATTACAACTAGAGCCGACCGAAACATAGAGTTTGCCATCGGGTGAAAACGATATCGTCCGTGTCAGGTGCCAGCCGCCGTATTTGTAGCTCAGTCCATAATCGGGAAAGGTAGCGAGGACCTGCGGTTTTGTATCGGTCGGTTTGGTTTCGCCGGCGGTGAATTTTCGGCGTGTCAGCTGATGCGTTTCGGCGAGGTAGAACCAGTCCTGGCCGTCCGGGTCGCGATAGAATTGGACGCTGTTCGGATTTCTCAAATTGGTTAGGTAAGGAATCGCCTTCGCAAATTTGCCCGATTCTGCGTTCCAGCCATCGAGTATGTACACCGTGCCGCGTTTGTTATCGGCGAGATTGTACATGTCTGTCACGAACACTCGCCCGTCCGGAGCCTTCGCGAAGAACCGCACGCGTTTCAGCCCTTCAATTGCCGGGATGATCTCGAAATCAGAAGCTATATTGAGAGAGAATGATCTTCCGGATTTGAGCGTGATCTTGACCGGCGAGAGAGTCGGGGAGGCGACGGCCGTCGATGCGAATACTATCGACAGGATAAAAGAGGCAAAGGTTAAGAACTTCATCTGTGGTATATTGCGTCAAAACGATCTGGTTAGTACTGACAATAATATGAATATCGAAAAATTCCGTATCGCTGAAGGATCGAAAGTTGATCTAGCAAGCCATCGTACCGATTTCACCGCCGATTATACCGACAAACAGCAGGCCGTGGAAGACCTGCAGAAGAATGTCGATCGGTTGCGGACCCTGCAGGATGTGCTTTATGCAGAGAATAAACACACCTTGCTACTGATCTTTCAGGCGATGGATGCGGCGGGCAAGGACGGGGCGATCGAGCACGTGATGTCTGGCGTCAATCCACAAGGATGTCACGTTATCTCGTTCAAACAGCCCTCGAGCGAGGAACTCGATCATGATTATCTGTGGCGGTGCCAAAAAAATCTGCCTGGCCGCGGAATGATAGGCATTTTTAATCGCTCGCATTACGAAGAGGTGCTGGTCGTCCGAGTGCATCCGGAATACCTGAAATATCAGCAGCTTCCGGATTTTACGCTTAACGACAAAGACATATGGAAAAAGCGTTTCAAGCACATTCGAGACTGGGAGCAGCACCTCACCGAAAATGGAACGCACGTTATCAAATTCTTCCTTAACGTCTCAAAAGATGAGCAAAAAGCCCGTTTTCTTTCGAGGATCGAAGAAGAAGATAAGAATTGGAAATTTTCAATGGGCGACGTAAAGGAGCGCGGGCATTGGGACGATTATATGAAATGCTACGAGGACGCGATCGAAGAAACATCGACCGAAAGATCGCCGTGGTATATCGTCCCCGCCGATAAGAAATGGTTCACCCGGTTAGCGGTATCTGAGATCGTTGTGAAGAAACTGGAATCGATGGATCTGAAATATCCGACCCTTACCGACGAACACAAAGCGGAGCTTTTGGAAGCGAAGAAGATGCTTGAATCCGAAGCTCCTGCGTAAGCGGGCGGCACGAACGTTGGGATCTAACGAGGTTAACTTCAACCTTATTTTGCCGCGCACCTACGTAGGCGGTTCTGACCTAAGGTACGATCCGCATGATCCGATCATCATCAGCGGCCGGCGAGCCGCGGCCATCGCGGTTTGAGGTTGAGAAATAGATGAAGCCGTCCGGGCCTTCGCCCATTTCGCGGATGCGGCCGAAGGTGCTCGTAAGCAGGTCTTCCTGCGAGACGACCTTGCTGCCATCGAGCGTAACGCGAACAATTTTGGCACTACGCAAACAACCGAAGAAGAAATTGCCCTTGAACGCCGGAAGTTGTGTGCTGTTGTAGAACATGCCGCTAGCGGGCGCACACGCAGGCGAGTATTCGAGGAGTGGCGAGACCATACCCTCGCGTTTTTCGTTGTGATGTATTTCAGCCCAGCCTAGGTTCGTGCCTCTTTCAACCAAGTTGAATTCGTCGCCGCCCGAACCCTTTCCCTCGAAAAAGCTCGGGCCGTGCTCGGTCTGAAACATCGCTCCGGTTCCGGGCTGCCAGGCGAGGCCCTGGGCGTTTCGGTGGCCGTATGACCAGATCTCAGGCCGCGCGTCTTTTTGACCGATAAATGGATTATCCGTAGGAACCGTGCCGTCGTCATTTAGCCGCAGCGTTTTGCCCGCAAGCGAATCGAGTTTCTGGGCGAGATCCCAGTCGATGGCATCGCCGGTCGTAATGTACAGCTTGGCATCGGGTCCAAAGCGGGCACGCATTCCCGCGTGATTTGCGGCTCCTGGAATGTTTTCGATGATAACCTTTGGTTCTGTGAGCGTTTTGTCGGCGAATTTGTATCGAACCACTTTTACTCGCTTTCCGTCGCTATTGTAGGAATAGGCTAGATAGAGAAAACTATTCTCAGCGAACTGTGGATGCAGCGAGATATCCATTAAGCCGCTTTCGCCCGATGGTTCGACATCGGGAACGACAAAGACTGGCTCTGGGCGCAACTTCCCATTTTCAACGATGCGAACACGACCCTTCCGTTCTGTGAAGAGCATGTCCTTGTTCGGAAGCCAGGCAAAGGCCCAAGGGACCTCGACGCCAGAGACAAAGGTCTCGACCCTGAATTTTGTCTGTTTATCCTGAGTTTCAAAAACCCTGTTTTCGAATCCACCGGCCGGGGTCGAGTTGGAACACGCCGAAGCGATCACTGAAAAGGCAAATATCAGAAAGCTAGATGTTCTTAACACGAACTTTTCCACACAAAAGATTGTAGTCTTTCGATAAGACGCGTGCCACATTAGATCTATTTCAAATTATTTTTCCTGGCCCCCGAAAGGAGGCGAAGGCTCGGGCGAGCATCAGACGTCACGCGATTGCGGCCAGCCCGTTTTGCTTTATAGAGGTTTGAATCGGCTCGCTCGAGCAGAGTCTCAAGTGAATCGCCGTCTTGCAGGACGGCAACTCCAAAGCTTGAAGTTATCTTGATCCTGGTCTTGCCATGTGCGACGACCATTTCTTCGATCTCGCTTCGGAACGATTCGGCAACGGAATGAGCAGTCGACAGGTCCGTATGTGTGAGGATCAAGGCGAATTCCTCGCCGCCGATCCGGGCGATCTGGTCGTGCTGTCGCGTCATTTTTTGCAGGATCTGCCCCACTTCCATTAGAACTCGATCGCCCACCGTGTGACCATGTGTATCATTTATATGTTTGAAATGGTCAAGGTCGATAAGAACGAGCGACACCGGCATGTTGTATCGGCGACTCCGTTTGATCTCGGCAGTTGCGAACTCTTCAAAGCTGCGCTTGTTACCTAGGCCGGTCAGAAAATCAGTCGTAGCCCGTTCGAGGAGTTCAGCCTCCTTTTCCCGCAGTTCTTCATGCATTCGCTCACTATTGAGAACCATGTAGTTGAAACCCCAGACTACGGCGAAAACGAGAAATATCATGAATGAGACCGATTGGATCCAGTCCGGAGAATACAGGTCGGCGAAGACCGCCATTGCGATCATCCGTACAAGCATTAGGATCGCGAACAGTAGAAAGCTGCGGCCGACGGTTCGGTAGACCACGTTTTTCATTAACCCCGGTTTCTCGGTAAATGCCTTGTAGCTAAGGAACGACAAGAGTGAAACAACGAGGGACGCCGAGATGATCCGCAGTCCGAAATCCGGTGATATATATGTGTGGTAGATCTGCGCCCCAAAGTAAATAGCCATGATCCCGATCGGGATCGAACTGTTCGGCTTCAATCCAAGGAACCTACGGTTGCCCTCTAAAGCTAGCGCGGTTGTCGCGACTCCGAGAGTGTTTCCGATCACGACGGTAAGCACTTCGGGACCGATGCCGCGGAAGCTTAGAAGTAAGAATGCAATTGTCCCGGCGACGTTCGAAAAGACCCAATACTGCGTTCCCGGATAGTTCTTCTGAGCTCTCCAGACAAAGAACATCACGCTGGCCATTAGTCCCGTGACCAGCATTAGCGAGAACGCAAGCGTATTTGGATCAAGAAAAAAGTTCGACATTGAACAGCTTTGTGAAGGAGCCCACGTATTGTGGAGAGCGGCATTGCGAGGGAAACCCGCCTCATTATCGTAACACGAATCATCAAAATGTGGAACAACAAAATTTAACACGCCGCATGATCGAGATGCGTATTGTATAATCGCTTCAAATGAAAAAAATAAGGTGGGGAATCATCGGTGCCGGTGACATCGTCAAAAAGAGGATCGTAACAGCGATCAGAATCGACGCAAGTTCCGACTTGATCGCAGTTGCCCGACGCGACGGACACCTCGTTGAACCGTTTGCAAAAGAGAACGGTATTCCGCGTTGGTATTCCAACCATCTGGAACTGCTTGCAGATCGGGACATTGATGCCGTTTACATTGCATCACCCGTTTTTCTGCATTTGAGCCATACTATGGATGCGGCGAGGGCTGGAAAGCACGTGCTTTGCGAAAAGCCGATGGCGATGACTGCTGGTGAGTGTGACACGATGATAGACGAGTGCACGAATGCCGCAGTGAAACTCGGTATCGCATACTATCGGCGGTTTTATCCGGTGATCGATCGCGTCAGGCGGGCATTACGATCGGGCGAGATCGGGAAGCCGGTTTTTGCTCAGGTTAATACGTTTGAGGCGTTCGACCCGGGTCCGGAACACCCGCGGCGTTGGTTCATTCAAAAAGATAAAAGCGGCGGCGGGCCCATGATGGATTTCGGCTGCCATCGGATCGAGATACTCGTCGACCTATTTGGACCGGTTGCGGAGATCCGGAGTGTGAACACAAATGCGCATTTTGACAGGGAGGTCGAGGACACATCTTCCACAATTTTCGGTTTCGCTGACGGAGTATGCGCATCTTTGACGGTGACCCATGCAGCAAAAGCATCGGTGGATTCGTTCGACATTTATGGAACGGAGGGCTCGATCCGCATCGCTTCTCTAAACAGCGGCGAAATAGCTATTTCAAACTCAAACGGGGAGGCGGCGGAGGTGCATCCGCCAGCGGCCAATTTCCACGTTCCGTTAATTCAGGATTTTACGACGGCGCTCATAGGTGGTCGAGCTCCGGCGGTCTCTGGTGAAGCCGGGAGAGAAGTTGCCCGGATCGTGGATGAAATTTATGGCCGCTAAATGAAAAAACGGTGCAGCTCTTGGCAGGAGCTGCACCCAGAGGAGGATCAATGAAGATCCAGAGGAACTTTTAGAAGCCCGACGTCTCAGTGATAGTTAAGTAAAGACGCTTTGAGACCGTTTCAGTCGCGAGTTTTTCCGACTGTTTCTTTGTCTTGATGATCTCGGTAATGCCTGACTGGCCTTTTACAGCGATGCCTGTCAGGTAGGTGGTGTTGCCGACGGTGTCGAAAATGAGCTGGGTCGAGCCTGCGTCCTTATTCGACCTGGCTGTCATCGTATCGAAGATCATCGCTCCGCCTTTTTCGCCGCGAATGATAAGAAGAGAAGGTGAATCAGCCGTTGTCGGCGTCCTCTCGATCGTATAGATGCCCGCATCGAACGACTCGTCTTTGAGTGTGAATGCTGTCGGAACACTTACTCTGATCGAAGTGCCCTCAGCGATCTGTGCATTCGCCGCAGAAAAACCACCGAGAACGAGAACTGAGGCGGCGAGGAATAATTTGCTTGTAAGATTGAACATTATTAAGAGTCTCCAAATAAGATTTATTAACGCCGCGGATGTTACCCCTTGTTATCGGTCTGGATTAAAATGATGCGACCGTAGTTATCTTTCAACTTCCGGCGATAAATACTTTGCCCGAATTCCGCGTACACCTAAGAATACGAAGGATTTTGCCGTTTGGATGTCAGTTTTCCGGCTGGTTATGTAAAGTTATGTAAATAAACCGTATTCCGTACGTAATGGAATGTAAATTCGGCGTGAAATTGGGGCCTGTGCTAATCTGACAGTTCTTTTTATGAAGCTTAAGTGGCGTTTTGGTGTAATTGCAGGTTTGTTTTTGGCGGTTTTCTCCCTTTACCCCCAGCTAAAGATGGTCTACCTTCGCGGAGCGGAGTGGCAAGGCCATTATGCATACAACGACATTGACGAGGTAGCGTATGCTGGATACCTCAAAGCTCTGATCGATGGGAGACCGCGAAAGAACGATCCATATACCGGCCGCGATGATTCAAAAGAAAGTCCACAGCCTGAGTCTTTGTTCTCAATTCAGTTCGCCGGGCCTTATACCGTAGCGATACCGGCACGCATTCTAGGAATCGGTGCGCCTTGGGCTATGACGATCACCGGGGCAGTAGCGGCTTTTTTAACCGCTCTTGCTGTTTTTTGGCTGCTCGGCATGATAACGGGCGACTCGATCTTCGCGATGGCCGGAACTCTCGTGGTGTTGGCCGGAGGTGCTCTTTTTGCGGGCGAAGGGGCTATCGGCGAGGTGCTAGGCGGCGGGTTTTCTTATCCGTATTTTCCGGGTTTTCGACGCTATATTCCTGCGATAGCATTTCCTGCCTTTTTTCTTTTGATCGGATTGATATGGAGAATGGTCGGCGATGCCGGCAAGCCGGAGAGTTCCTCGGGAGACGAGGCCGCCGATCTTCATCATACTAAAACTAACGTTCGGATAATTCTTCCGCTCGCGATCGTCGCGTTTGCTTATACGGTCTATTCCTATTTTTATGTCTGGACGACCGCCGCAGCATGGCTGGGATCTCTCGGCCTGGTGTGGCTGGCACTAAGGCCGAAGGGATACGGAAGTGATGTCAAGCGGTTGTTTCTCCTTGCGGCCGCCTGTCTCGCGGTGCTCGCTCCGTACGCGTGGATGTTATCGAGACGCTCGGTCATGATGGACAATGTGCAGTTGCTTGTTCGTACGCGAGATCTCGATCTTTTTCGTGTTCCGGAACTTATCGGCTTTTTCGTGATCTTCGTGATAGGCCTGGGGATCGCGATGAAGATGTTTCGATTACGCGACCGCGCTACGCTCTTCGCCATTTCTCTTGCTCTGACACCGGCCATCGTTTTCAATCAACAATTGATCACCGGACATTCGCTGCAGCCGATCCACTACCAAGTGTTTATCGGGAATTACGTTGCCGGACTTGCCGTCGTCGTTGTATTTGGATTGATCTGGCGGACGGGAGAAGGTCGTGACAAAGTGGGTTCAAAGCTCGCTCTTGTATTGTTGGCGTTGATCGCCGCCGGTTGGGGATTTGTCGAATGCCACTATACCGTTCGGGTACTTGACGAAGTGAATGTTCTCCGTGATGAGGCGATGCCGGTCGGAAACCGACTTACCGCACTCGCCGCAAACGACCCGAACAAGCATAAGCAGGTCGTTCTGCATTTGGGGATCGCGGAGGGCGATGATCTGCCGACGATCGCTCCTCAGTCGGTACTCTGGGCGAGGCATCAGCACGTTTTTCCGGGCGTCGAATGGCAGGAGAGCAAGGAGCGTTACTATCAGCAGCTTCTTTATCAAGGTGTAGGTGAAAAGCAGCTAGCCGAGGGGATGAAGAAGGGCGAGGATTTTGTTTCGATGATCTCGCTGTTCGGTTGGGGCCGGCACACCGACCGCCTGAACTCGGATTACAAGCCATTGACCTTTGGTGAGATCGACGAGGAGGCACGGCTTTATGCGGAATACGCCGCGGCCTTTGATGCCCGGCGGCCGGATGTCCCGAAGCTCGATTACCTGGTCACTCCGGCTGAACTTGAATCCCATCTTGCTGATCTGGACCGCTGGTATGAACGGCTTGATCGGGAGCAGTTCGGAAAGTATGTGTTGTTCAAACTTCGGCTTAGATAGGCTCTTGTTGTAGTGACCCGCATAAAAAAAGACCGCCAAAAGGCGGTCTGAAATTAATAATTACGATTTGATATAAAAGCTAGGCGGCCAAAAGGTCGTTAGACGTTTCGGCAAAGACACGCCTTCCGTTGAGAGCATCGTCGATGATCTCACGAACGGCCGAAGCATCAGGATTGACATCCATCCGGGCACAAGCCCTCAGGTGTCGGATAATTCCTTCTGCCGCGATCTCAACGGCGTCGCCGGTAAGCTTAGAAAAACGGCGAGCCTGGATATGGTCAATTTGCAAGACCCTGTCTTGGAGGGTCATCGGTCTAGCTGCTGCCACGTGTGTTCTCCTTGTTTCTTGTTTTACCCTCGCGGGTTAGAGTCGCAGTGCCATATCTGGCACGACCCTGACGAAAGAGCGTGAAACAACGTGCTCTCCCGGCATAAAATTAGCTGATCTCTCCAGCCCAAAATAGATGCTGAAAACATACTAACCGCGGCCTTCGAATCAACTGTAACGATACTGTAACAGATAAATTCTGGCATGTCACTACTTTTTTTCGCCAAAATCGCAAAAAAATGCAAAAAATAAGACCGGTAAACCACAAGATTTACCGGTCGAATATTTTAGAGCCACATTATGCTGTGTACTAGGCAACAGCGTCTTTCATGGCTTTACCGATCGTGAACTTTACGGTCGTTTTGGCAGGGATCTTGATCACTGCACCCGTTGCCGGATTACGTCCTTCGCGAGCCTTTCGGTCGGTCTTCTTTAGTTTGCCGAAGCCAGGAAGCGTGAATTCGCCATTCTTTTTGACTTCGCTGGTGGCGAGAGCTGCAAGAGCGTCGAACATTGCTTTAACATCAGATTTCTTGGCACCGGTCGATTCAGCCAAGCTACTGATGATCTCAGTTTGTGTCATACGAGCCATAATTGTTAAGTAACCTCCAGTTGGTTGTTTTCAAAATAAATTTTAGTAAATCTTTCACGCTCGTGGAACTTGCGTAAAAACCAGGGGGAAAACCAATCGAGACGGAAAAAAAATGGTCGGGGCAGCAGGATTCGAACTTGCGACCTCTCGCTCCCAAAGCGAGCGCACTACCAGGCTGTGCTATGCCCCGTCATCTCGGTTGAGAAACGATTCCAAGACACGAATTCTATGCATCCAGACTCGGTTGGTCAAGTCGAAGCGCGTTAAAATCCCGTAAAAACGGGATAATTTGACGAAATGCGGCCGCGCGATGGCTTATCTCGTGTTTTATCGCCGAATTCAGCTCGCCAAACGTCAGTTCAAACCCATCCGGTTCGAAGATCGGGTCGTAGCCAAAACCGCCTAAACCGCGGGGCTGACGAGCTATCTGGCCACTGCAAAAACCGTCTGCCTCGAAAATGATCTCGCCAGACGGCTCAGCGATCGCGACCGAGCATACGAACTGGGCCGAGCGGTCAGCATTGCCCGTTTCTTCCAGTTCGGTCAGGATGAGCTGCATTTTTTCATTGAAACCAAGCTGATCTCCACCGTACCGGGCCGAATAAACGCCCGGCCGCCCGGCGAGTGCCAGGACCTCGAGCCCCGAATCATCAGCGAGAGCGACCCTGCCCGACTGCTGAGCATAGCCGGCTGCCTTTAGCCGTGCATTTTCCCGAAAAGTTTCGCCTGTTTCCGGCACCTCAGTGTACGAGGGCAAATCGTCTAATCCCATAACCGTCACATCAACGCCGGCGAGCATCGAACGCATTTCACCGACTTTTCCCTTGTTATTGGTCGCGAGCAGAAGTTCTTTCATCTCGTTCGTTGTTACTTTTCTATTGCCAAGCCCATCAAATAAAGGTTATAACTAATTGTGCGGTTCCCCCGCCGTATCCCAAAAGTCGCCTGCTCCGAAGAGGAAATTCCCCATTTTGTCAGCCGTGTTTGCAGAGAACCAAGTGGAAGTACATTCCGACAATGATATCGCCGAGATGGTGTCGTCTCGCGGCGGAGCTTTGTCTGACGAGGTCCGGTCGGTCCAGGTCGAACTCGGCATCTGGCTCTCCGGCGTAGAGAGTTTTCTCGCTGCTGGCCATCACTCTTTCCTTAGCCAAAAGGACATGCGAGCGGCGGCTGATTCTGCAAAAGAGTTTAGGCTTCTCAACTCTGTGCTCCAACGATGCACGATGTTGAATGCCCGTCTTCTTGGGCTTTCGAACGAGCCTGGTAATTCCCTTGACCGCGACGAGCTCCGCGAACTCGCGTCTGCTCTTCGTGAATCGCTGCTGTTGTCCGAAGGGCTGATCGGCTCTAGTTCGCTCGGCTCGGGCGAGTGGAAAGCGTGGACCGGAATGCTTTCTGCCCGCTTTAGCTCAACGCCAGCCTTTCGCGAGCTGATCCTGATCGCCGAAGGCGCCGGCCGGTCAAACCTTCCGGGTATACTCAAAGATCTTACCCTAAATCGCGGCTTCCTCAGTCCTGAACAAGCCGAACTCGCTCTCGTATTGCCGCGATTCGGTGTCATCCTTCAATGGCTCAGCGTGGTCGGCAGAATGCTCGACGCGGATGAACCGCTCAAGCCGGCACTTGTCATCTTTTCGCGGGTCAACGAACAGATATTCGAGCTTACCAACTATATCAACAACCGGCTCGAGCGTTTTCCGAACGAAGAAGCGGAGCTTTTTGGTTCGCTTGATGCCGCGTCGTATACCGCGTCGATCGAACTCAAGAAAGTCTACACGCAGGAACTCGCCGGTGTTGCCCAGATGCGGCCATCGCCGTCGATCTACGCTCGAATGGAAACTGCTCATTCGCTTCTCAAAGAAGGATTTCAGCAGATCCTGGCTGGTTTTGCCCGCACGCTCGATCCCGACACCGACATCTTTGAGCTGTTTCCGACGTTTCATATCAAGCTTGAACAGTCGATCGCCCTCCGACGCGAACTCTGGGACGCTACCCGAGTCGTCCAGGCCGCCGAAGCGAAACCGGAAAAAGCCGAGATCGAGAAGATGCACGCCGAACTTCGCGGCTTCCTGAGCGGAACGGTCAAGTTTCTCTTTTACAAGGACACCGAAACGGTCGAGCGATTTGCCGAGGAGATATTTATCACCAAGCAAAACAAAGATCTCGTGCCGCTGCTTCATAGATTTGGTGCCTACCTCGAAACACTTTTTGGCCAGGTAAACCTGCGAGCCGTGCTCGAAAAATACCCTTTCGACCCGAACGGCGACATTTAGCGATCGTCTCGCATCCCTCCTGAAAGTGAGACGGGTTAACTGCTGTTATTACAGCTATTTACGTCGAAAAATCGTCTCACTTGCAAAAAAACACAACACCGTCTCGCCTGAGATGGCCTTATAAACCGTTCCACTTGCGTGCTGAAAGTGGAACGGGTAACTTATTCTGTAACAACGAGATACGCAGAAAAATCGTTCCACTTGGCGATATACTAATAGGCGTAAGTGGAACGTGTCCGCAACTGGAGCTTTCTCGATCTAGCCGCTTAATTTTCAAAGATCGTCACTGGAAGACGTGGCTTGCAGCATTCACGTACGGAGAAGTGTCGCACAGATGCAACAATTTGTCAAGTTGGGAATGCAAATAACTTGCCGGTAAGATCTGATACCGGCGTGTTCGCATCTTGCGTCTTTGCGTGAAACGATAGCTTGCCTCACGTAGAGACGCTAAGGACACAAAGAAGACGCAAAGGAAGACCGAAAGCACTCTACTGGCCCCGCAAGGTAGCGAGAGGCTTGCGGAAAAGTACGTCAAAGCTTGCGGCGACGCCTACAAGCATAACGAGCAACGCGGTTATAAGCACTCCCAGACCTGCGATCACCGGGTCAAATACCCAATCGATCCGCATCAGGAAGGTCGAGACCACGTAGGAAAGGATGACTCCGAACCCGCTTGCGATGATGCCGGCGAGAAGCCCGAGAAGGCCGTATTCGGCAAAGAGGATCGTTGCCAGCGTTCGTCGTCTCGCCCCGAGTGTTTTCAGAATGGCGTTCTCGTAGATCCGCTGCGATTTTGTCAGGGCGACCGAGCCGATAAGGATCAGGATCCCGCTGAGCAGAACGAAGCTGCCGACGAATGAGATCGCTATGACGAAATTATTTACCAGCTTATTGACCGCCGCGATAATGTCGGCGACGTCGAATATCTGAACGTTTGGAAATTTATCGAGCACCTCACGCTGCAGGCGTTGGCGTTCGGTCGCCGGAACGTGGTTGAGCGTTGTGGCCGCGAAGCTCTGCGGTGCTTTTTCCAGCGCTCCCGGCTTGAAAACGAAGACGAACGCGGTCCGGGCGTTGCGGACGTCGATCTTGCGAATGTTTGCGACGCGGGCTGTTATCTTTCGCCCCGAAATGTCGAAGGTTATGGAATCGCCCGGTACGACCTTCAACGTGGTCGCCATTCTTTCCTCGACCGAGACCTCGGGCGTCTCGTCCGTTTCGCCCGGCTGCCACCATGATCCGTCGATGATGGTTTCGTTCTCTTCGTATTTTTCGCGATAGGTGATCGCAAATTCACGGCCGATCTGTCCCTGATTCTGGCGGACCTCACGCTGTTGATAGTCGATCGGTTCGCCGTTTACGAACGAGATACGGGCGCGGACTGTTGCTGTTTGCTCAGGCTTTTCACCGGTTCGTTCCTCGATCATTCGGGCGAGATCGGCGATCTGACTTTTCTGAATATCGACAAAGATCAGGCTTGGCAGCCGACGGTTTCTCGAGAAATCGAACTCGCGAACCAGATTTACCTGCATTATCTGCACCGTTATTACGACAAATGCCCCGAGCCCGACCGCGAGCAGGATGATGCGGGTTTGATTGCCCGGCCGGTAAAGCGAGTTGATCGCCTGTCGGAACGAAAACGAACTTAGGCCCTTAAATTTCTTGAGTACCCAGGTCAAGACAGTCGCGGACAGGTATAAAACAATCCCTGTCGCGGCCAAGCCGCCGAGGAAATAAAGGCCGACGCGGAGCGAACCCGCCTGCCAAACTGCCACGGCGAGCAGGCCGGCGAGGCTGAACGCCCCGAACAGCCATTTGGTCCAGTCGAGCCGCGAGAGATTTGCGTTGTTTTCGTCACGCAGCAGCAGTTTAGGCTTGATGGTCCTGATCTGCAGCAGCGGAAGTGCTGAGAATAGCACCGAAATGAGTACGCCGAGTACGACGCCCTGAACCGCCGTCGAGAGGCCGACCGCGAAGCTCATTTTTTCAGGCAGAGCGTCGGCAAATTGCTGTTTGGCAAGCAGCAGCCCGCCCTGCGCAAGCAGAACACCGAACAAACTGCCGACAATACCGAGCGTGAGGATCTGCAGCAGATAGACCGTTATAACTTTATTTCCGCTCGCACCGAGGCATTTGAGGACGGCGACGGTCTTTCGCTTTTGTTCGACGAAAGCCCTCGCCACGTTCCAGACACCGACACCGCCGAGCACGAGTATCAACAGGCCGGTAAGGGCGAGATAATTCTCGGTTCGATCAAATTGCTCGCCGAGATTCTCCTGCTGTTCCCGGTATGAATTTACCTGAACTGTCGTGCCTGTGAGGGCGGTTCTGAGTTCGCGAACGACATCGGTCGGGTTGTCGGATGTCCGATAGAGAATGCGGCGGCGGACACGGCTGGCGTTTTGAGCGATGCCGGCTTCCTCAAATGCCTTTTTCTCGACAAAGATCCGCGACCCGAGCCGAAAGCCGCTCGTTCCGCCCGGTTCTTCGGCAAACGCTCCGCGTATCTCAAACTCGCCCTCGCCGATCTTTAGCTTATCGCCGATCTTGACGTTTAATTCCTCGAGCAGGATCTCGGCGATGACGACGCCTTTGTTTTCGAGCAGCTTGAAGTCGAATGGCTGTCCGTCGGACATCGTGAAAGTACCGACGAGCGGGAACGGCGGCTCGATCCCTTTTAACTCGATAAATTCGAGCGCGGTATTTGCCGGATCAGAAGGCCTCGCCATCGACGAGGTGGTTATAACCTCGTTCCTCGCCTCGATGGTCGGGTAACGAGCGATCACGGCCTCGATCTTGGCAATGTCGGCCGGTGAGAAATCGTTCGTCGTGCTTACTTCGAGGTCTGCGGTCATGAGCGCCCGCGCGTCATTACCTACTACCTTGGTCAGATTTTGGATCAGCGAACGCAGAGCAACGACCGACCCGACGCCGAGCGCGATGCACAGGAAAAAGAACAATAGCCGCTGCCATGATGAGCGGATCTCGCGTCGGGTTAGGTTGAGAATAAAAGTCATGAGTCTTGAGCGTCGGGAGTCTTGGGAGTCAACCTCTCAGGTGCTTGCTAAAGCCCATGATTATTCGAGAAGTTTCTTCCAGCATTTTGTAAACGGCATCGAACTGAGTTTGGTCGAGATATTTGAGATCGAGAGCCATGTAAAGATGGGATTGAGTTTCTGCAACGGAGCCGTGGGCGTAGTTCAAAAAATTTGCAAACTCTTTATCCGACCTACGACCGAATCCCTCGGCAATATTCGCCATGATCGAAACGCTCGATCTGCGGACTTGGTCTCGCAGCCCAAAATCCTTGGAAAACACGCCCTGTCCGGTTATCTCATAAATCGCAAACGTTGCCTTTCTTGCTTTCTGCCAAGCCAGAACATCCTCGAATCTTTCAATAGTTGCCATCTGTCTTGACTCCTTAAACTCCCGACTCCCGAGACTCATCACTCCTGACTCGTCCATCGGCGAGCACGATCCGTCGCTGGGCTTTATCAGCGAGCACGTTGTCGTGCGTAACTAACACGAGACTCACTTTATTCCTCGCGTGGAGATCTTTCATCAGGTCGAAGATGTGCTGGCCGTTCTTTGAGTCGAGATTTCCGGTCGGTTCGTCGGCGAGCAGGATCTTCGGCGAATTGGCGAAGGCCCGAGCGATGGCGATCCGCTGCTGTTCACCGCCGGAGAGTTCGGCGGGGTAATGATGACCGCGGTTGGTCAGGTCGACCTGTTCTAATAGCTCGTTTGCCCGTTCCCGGACGTTCGAAAGGCCGAGGATCTCCATCGGGATCAGGATATTTTCGTAGGCTGTCAGGCTCGGGATGAGGTGAAACGACTGGAAGATGAAGCCGATCTTCTCGCTGCGAATGCGGGCGAGGCCATCCTCGGTCATCGCCGTAACTTCGTCTTCGTCGATAAAAACCGAACCCGAACTAGGAGCATCAAGCCCCGCGATCAAACCAAGCAGCGTCGATTTGCCGCTGCCGGAAGCTCCTGTGACCGCGACAAACTCGCCGTCAGGCACGTCGAAAGAGACATCGTCGAGAATGGTCAGGTCATCAGTGCCGGAGCGGACGGTTTTTGTAACGTTTTGGAGTCGGATCATAAAAGGTCAAAGGGTTAAAAGGGAAAACGTGAAAAAGGGCGACTTGGTCAAGGGCTTTTCCCCTCTTTCTCTTTTTCCCCTTTTCGTTTTCTCCGCCTGTCTCTACTTCTCATCTTAGCTTGCGAAAAATTCGCCAACAAGTTCCAATAAATTTGCATCTTATCGGCGACGGGTTTCGTTAGTTAGTCCGACATGAAGATGCGTCTTTTAATGCGAATTTTAGCCACCATTTGTTTCACCTTTCTGATCGTTTCCGCCTTCGGCTGTGCGGCGGCAAAACCTTCGGCCAATTCGGCTAGTCGGGCAAATCGCCCGATCGCGACCCCGCAGGCCGTTTCCGCCAAGCCTAAGATAATTGCATTCGGCGACAGTCTGACGGCCGGATTCGGTCTGGCGGAAAAAGAATCGTATCCCTACCTGCTTCAGGAGAAGTTGAAGGCTGACGGATTTGATTACGAGGTCGTGAATGCAGGCGTTTCAGGCGACACCAGCCTCGGCGGGCTCGAACGGGCTGACTGGGTTTTAGAGCAGGACAATGCAAAGATCTTGATACTTGAGCTCGGGGCGAACGACCTGCTCCGCGGCGTACCGGTTGCCAGCATGAAGGCAAATCTCGACAAGATCATCCAGAAAGCTAAAGCTAAAAATATCAAGGTGCTGCTCTGCGGGATGCTTGCCCCGCCGACGATGGGTGCGCAGTATCAACGCGATTTCGTAAAGGCGTTTCCCGATCTAGCGACCGAGCACAAGGTCGAATTCCTTCCGTTTCTTCTCGACAACGTCGCCACCGTCAAAGACCTTAACCAGGCCGATGGCATCCACCCAAACCCGCAAGGAACAAAAATAATGACCGAGAACGTCTACCAGGCTCTAAAGCCCATGCTCGAAAAGTGAATCTAAACAGCTTTCGATTCCGAAAAGTAGAGTTTATGAGATCATCCGTATTCATTTTCGCCGCGGTCGTTTTTTGTGCGAGTTTTTCCTTTGGACAGTCGACCCCATATGTTCGGCCCGACGCCGAAAAAAGGTTTAAGAGATTTGTGAACGACACCGTCGGCCCATTTGCGTGGGTCGGTATGGCCGCCGGTGCGGGCGTCGCGACCGCAACTGATACACCAGAAGAATGGGAGAGCAATTCGAAGGGTTTCGGTAAGCGGCTTGCGTCGAATTTTGGCCGAAATGTCATCCGCAACACCGTCACTTACAGCCTCGACGAAGCGCTGAAGCTTGACAGCCATTTCTACCGAAGCGAGAAGAAGGGGGTCGGTTCCCGCGTCGGAAATGCCTTGCTGTCCACCGTCACCGCCCGCAAAACGAACGGGAAGCGGACGGTCGGCGTTCCCCGTATCGTTGGCACTTACACCGCAAACGTCATCGCCCGCGAGACCTGGTTCCCGCCGCGGTACGACTGGAAAGACGGCTTGCGGAGCGGAACGGCTTCACTCGGTGTTAATGCGGTTTTTAATCTCGTCAAAGAGTTCGTGTTCAAAAGGTAACCTGCCGTATTCTAATCCCTAGCAGATATGCTGCTGGCCGTTGCCAACCACCGCAGCTATTTGCGGCAGACTTTCGTGAATTGTATTCCGAGGGGAAATGTCTTTTACTGCGCGATCTAATTTGTTTCGCGAATCATTCTCGCTGGCGTGGGATTCCGTTCGTGCGAATCGAACGCGATCCGTCCTCACTATCCTTGGGGTAACAGTCGGCGTAGCTGTCGTAGTTATCGTGGCTGCGTTGTTGCAGGGCGCCCAGACCTTCGTTGTAAATTCGGTCGCCGCCTTTGCTCCCAATGTTCTTCGGATCGAAAAAGCCTCTTTTCAGGATTTCGGTGCAGATGGGCAGGCATTTGTCGAGGCCCAGGCAAAGCGGCCTGATCTGTATGTCGAGGATCTCGAGTATCTCACCGAAAGATTGGGCGACGAGATCGAAGTCGGAGCGCAGGGAGATGCTGTCTTGCCCGTGCGACGCGTTGGAAAGACGCTGGTTGGGGTTTCCATTCAAGGCGTCACGCCAAACATCACGGACCTTTCAAATCTAAAGATCGCCTACGGCCGAAGCCTGACCTCGACCGATGACGTCTTCAGACGCAGTGTCTGTATCATTGGCCAGGATCTGGTTGATGAGTTATTTCCGACGACGGGTGCGATCGGCAACGATATACAGATCGGCCAGGTCCGGTATCAGGTGGTCGGCGTGGCGGAACCGCGGGGTTCCGTATTTGGATCGTCACAGGATGGTTTTGTTCAGATACCGCTTGGCACGTTTACGCGGGTTTTCGGTGCCAGGTCTCGTTCGCTCGCAATTCTGGCCAAGGCAAAAGACACCGAGAAAATGACGCTCGACGAGGTTGAGGAACGCGTGCGGGTGGCAATTCGCATTCGCCGAAAGACGGTTGGAACTGACAAAGAGGATGACTTTAGCGTCGTTACTGCGAAGAGTATTCAGGCATTTTCGGCTAATTTGACGGGCATTGTTGGTACGATCGTTTTTCCGCTGACGGCGATCGCACTTTTTGTTGGCGGAATCGTCGTTATGAACATGATGCTCGCCTCGGTGACTGAAAGGACGCGTGAGATCGGCATTAGAATGGCGGTTGGGGCGAGACGCAGAGACATCCTCATTCAGGTTCTGATCGAAACGACCACGTTGACGGTCATTGGCGGTATTTGGGGCATCCTTGCGGCGGGCGGTATTGTCTGGGTTCTGGCGTGGGCAACACAGCTACCGCTGACGCTACCACTCTGGGCAGTGGCAGCAGCCATCGGGGTATCATGTGCGGTCGGCATTATTTTTGGTGTAGTTCCGGCACGTCAAGCTGCGGCGCTCGACCCGATCGAGGCGCTTCGGTCGGAGTGATGTCGAGAGACGACGTCTAATTGAGCAACGGTGAATATCCAACGCATAACTGACACCTGGCAAACGGTCATTGACTCGATCCGCAGCAACAAGCTGCGTTCCGGGCTTACATTGACTGGGGTCATAGTTGGTACTGCGGTCGTGGCGTTGGTAGGTGCAGTGCTTACCGGCCTATCGCAAAGGGTTCAAGAGGCGTCCGACAAGAGTGCACCGAATGTTATCTATTTCACCAAGCAGGCACGGATCGGCCCTTCGCTTCAGCAGCCGACGGCGGAGGAACGACAGCGAAAGGACTTCACGCTCGAAGACGCGATCGCCGTTTCAGAACTCAGTTCGCCGCAAGCTGTTTCTCCTCAAAAGGTTCGCGGCAGCTATGGGCCGTCAGCGAATATTCCCAAAGTGACCGCCCGTTCGCGCGAAGGCATTAATCCGCTGATCCTCGGCGTATGGGAAAACTATCCGGCTGTGATAAACATACCTATCGAGAAAGGCCGGTTCTTCACGGAGGGCGAGAGACGCTCAAGGGCTTCGGTCGCTGTCATCGGCTTTGGCATTGCTAAACAGATATTCGAGGAACTCGACCCTCTCGGGCAAGATGTTAAGATCGACGGGAAATTATTTCGCGTGATCGGCGTACTCGGCCAATCGACGGGCGAGGGCGTGATCGGTAGCGACGAGCTCGACGAGCGCACTATTTACATCCCGTTCGAGACCGCCGAAAAATTCTATCCCGAGATCGAAGAGACGCTGATCGCGGTTCGGGCCCCGACTGGTCGCGTCGATGAGGTGACTGATGAGGTGACGTTTCTGCTGCGGCAGCGGCGCGGACTGAAGTCGTCTGATGCAAATAATTTCGGTGTGAATCGTTCGGAACAGGTCTTCGAACTCGTCGATGATGTTATAAGTGGGCTTGGGGTCGTGGTAGTGCCGATCGCTCTCGCTAGTTTATTTGTCGGCGGTGTCGGCGTTATGAACATCATGCTGGTTTCGGTCAAGGAACGCACTCCGGAGATCGGGATCCGTCGGGCACTCGGGGCGACGCGGGGCGGCATCCTGACCCAGTTCCTTCTCGAGGCTATAACGCTCACTGGGCTGGGCGGTATTATTGGAATAGCGGCGGGGCTCTTTCTTGCGTTTGCCGTTCGGACTATCATTAGTTTTCCGGCCGCTGTTCCATTCTGGGCTATTGCTGCGGGATTCGGTGCTTCGGTAATGGTAGGTTTGATCGCGGGATTTTATCCTGCGCTCAAGGCTTCGCGGCTCGACCCTGCCGAGGCGATGCGTCGAAATTAGGTAGATCTTATGAACGTCACACATCTGGAATGCGCCCTGTGCGGGCTGAGGCACGAGGCTAATGTCCTGCAAAATCTTTGCATCACGTGCGGAAAACCGCTTCTTGTCCGCTACGATCTCGAAACTGCCGGGAAAACGCTCACGCGAGAATCTCTCTCTACGCGAACGTCGACTTTATGGCGTTACGCTGAGGTTCTGCCGGTTCGATCGCCCGAGAATATAGTAAGTCTCGGCGAAGGCTGGACACCTTTGTTCAAGACAGATACGCTCGCGGGCCGTTTGCCCGTAAAACTTGATCTCTACATCAAGGACGAGGGCCAGAATCCAACGCAAAGTTTTAAGGCTCGCGGAATGACCGCTGCTATTTCGATGGCGAAGGAATTGGGCGTGAAGAAGGTGGCTGTGCCTTCGGCCGGAAATGCTGCAGGTGCGCTTGCGGCATATGCGGCGAAGGCCGGGATGGAGGCATTTATTTTCATGCCCGCCGATACGCCGCGTGCGAACATTGTCGAATGTCAGCAGACAGGTGCGAACGTGACGCTGGTTGACGGGCTGATCACAGACTGCGGAAAGATCGTGGCTGAGCGGAAAGAGGCGGAAGGATGGTTTGACGTTTCGACACTCAAAGAGCCGTATCGGGTCGAAGGGAAAAAGACGATGGGGTATGAGCTCGCGGAGCAATTCGACTGGAATTTGCCGGATGTGATCATGTACCCGACAGGCGGCGGCACGGGCTTGATCGGAATGTGGAAAGCCTTTGATGAGATGGAACAGATGGGCTGGATCGGTTCGAAACGGCCGCGGATGGTCAGCCTCCAGTCGGCGACCTGCGCGCCGATCGTTCGCGCATTTGAGAACGGCGAGCGGTTTGCTGACGAATTCGAAAATGCTTCAACCGTGGCCTCAGGGCTGCGTGTGCCGAAGGCGATAGGTGACTTTCTCATTCTCGATGCCGTTCGAGCCTCTGGCGGAACCGCGATCTCGGTAACTGACGCGGAACTTGTCGAGGCGGTCGGCGAGATCGGAGCGGCGGAGGGTATCTTCACGGCTCCTGAAGGCTCCGCCTGCTTGCCGGCACTGCGGAAATTGATCGACATTGGTTACGTGAGCGCGGGCGAATCGGTCGTCATTTTCAACACCGGTGCGGGTGTTAAGTATCTAGAAGCGTTCGAATAACTGCGACCGCCGTTGCGGAAGCCCGCACGAAGTAAGGGCTCTCGTAAAAAAGATCCATCAAGCCGTGAATGAACAACGTCTTCACGGTGTCGATGAGCCAAAGATGCATCTCGGAGTGCTTACCTCGTGCGGGCCCCTGAATACGGGCCACAGTCTTTTCTTTGATTCAAAGGCCGGCCTTCGTACGGGCTTCCGCCTCAGGACCAGAGTTTGCCGCGGATACGCGCTCGGATTCGACCGGCACGGCACGCTTCGCTACAATGTTGCGTTGCAGTTATGAACAGCTTAGTTTTCTCAAACATGCTCCATCGCCCCGCCAGGACGGCGGTGAGCGTCATCGGTATAGGGATCGGCATTCTGCTGATCGTTTTCACCGTGGGGCTGGCGAACGGCAGCCTGCGCGAGCGGGCGGAGCGGGATAAAAATGTCGGGGCTGAGATAATGTTCATGGCCGAGGGCAGCTTCGGGATGAGCGGCATCGAGCCGCGGCTTCAAGCTGCCGTTCGTTCGGAGGTCGAAAAGGTCGAGGGCGTCGAATCCGCAGTGCCGTTCATTCAAAAGAGCGTACCGGCGACCGACGGCTTGACAGGGAACCGGCTGCTGGACGGGATCGATTTTGATGATTACGCTGCGATGGCGGGGCTTCAGATAGTTCAGGGCCGCAAATTTACCGATGGTGCTGACGAGATCATGTCCGATTCGGCATGGCTCGCTCGGCGAAACATGAAGATCGGCGACAAGTTTCCGCTCTATGAGCGTGACTTCACCGTCGTCGGCACTTACGAGCCAAGCGCCGGTGCTCGCATCAAGATCCCGATGTCGACGATGCAAAAGCAGCTCGGCACCGAGGGCAAGGTCTCTGCGTTTCTGGTTAAGGTCAAGCCCGGCTACACATCCGAAACCGTCGGTACAAATCTCTCGCAGCAACTTCCCGCTAGCCAGATCATCCGCACAAGCGAACTCGAAGAACTTTATATGCAGGGTGTTCCGGCGCTGAACGTCTTTCTCGACGTCGTGATCGGCGTAGCGGCGGTGATCAGCGGGCTTATCATTCTGCTAACGATGTACACGACCGTGACGGAACGCACGCGGCAGATCGGCGTTTTGAAATCGCTCGGAATGTCGAATTTCGGCATCGGCTGGACGATCGTACAGGAAGCGATACTGATCAGCTTTGCCGGGGTGATCTTTGGAGTGCTGGCAACGTATGTTCTGAAATTAGTGTTGGCAAAATGGACGACTCTGACGGTCGCTATCGATCCGCAGATGGTTCTGACGATCGTGGTCATCGGTGTCGCGAGCGGCATCGTAGGGGCTTTGTATCCCGGACTTCGGGCCGCCCGTTTGGATGCGGTCGAGGCCTTAAATTACGACTAATTACCTTGCGGCCAGTTCTCGAAGTGCGGCGGCATCGGTGTCGCTAAGACTATAGACCCTTGCGGCGGTTACGTTACTTAGCTTTATCTCGTCAGTCATTCTTCCCGAACCAGTCAGATAAGCGATATAGGCAGAGTTGCTGAAATATCGCCTTCCTTCGGCGAGGACGACGAAATCATCTGCCGCTAGTGTTGCGAAGGCGGTTTTGTCGGATAGGGATATTATCCTCAGGTCGCCTCGGCCAGCCTTTCCGGCGTAATACTCAAATAATCCAGGAGTTTCACAGGCGATCATGGCATTGGGGCGGGCGGTCGTGGCAATACTCTTAACGATCTCAGCCGTTGCGGCGTCGTAGAACTCGTCATGCGGAAAATAACTTCCTGCTGCTGCGGGGCCGCCGCCGATCGTATTTGTAAACAACCTAAAATGCGGTGTCGCCGACAGGGAATTGGTAAGTTGCGTCGCAACAACCGCGATCAGTAGGCAGGCTTGAACAACCATTCCGGCGGATCCGCCGATCTTCTCCGCGGTCCACTTCGCCGTAAAATAAAAGCCGGTTGCCGCGATCACGAGGATAAGCGGCTCGACAAAGGTGAAATAACGAGTGAATTTCCCGCCTAAAAATGTGAAAGGCAGGAACCACATGAACGCCCAGAAAAATATTAAAAACCGCCCGTCGCCCATTCGCCGCAGAAACATCAGCGGCAGGCCGATGACAAATAGCACAAGGATCGGGAGCGAGCTCTTGACCGCCATGAAAACGTAAAAAAACGTCCACGGAACGCCATTCAGCCAGGCGCTCATTTTATTTGTATAGAGGTTGCCGAGATACTCGTAACTGTCGTGGCCGATACGGCTCTCGCTCGAAAATTTGAGCATTTCCCGCCACGTCTCAGGCAGCAGGATCGTTGGGTTTAAGACCAAAAACGCGAACCCCATAACAATGAAAAACTTGAGCCAACGGGCCGGTTCCATTCGCCATTTTGTTGCCTTGATGTATTGAAAAACGATGTAGTACGCGCCGACTATCGACAGCAGGTGCGGGTAGTATTTTGATGCCATCAGTCCCGCAAAACCAGCGGCGGCGGCCCACGCGTACCATGTCCAGTTGGTATCGCCAAGCTCTGCCCGCGTCTGCCCGCGTACCCAGAAATACATCGTCAGCAGGAAGAAAAAGAGAACAAGGCTGTCCTCTTTTGCGACACGGTCAAATCCGATAGCTACGGGCTCGAGCGTCCAAAAGATCGCGGAGACAAGGCCGATGCTCCGCCCGAAGAGCTCCGAAATAAGCAGAAAGAGCAATAGAGCGGTAAATGTACCGAAAAGAGCGACCGGGAATCTGAGAGCGGCTTCCTCCGCGATCTGAGAGCCGGTTATCGACGATATCCTTTCTGATGCGACGATACTCGCGGTTTGCAGGCCTTTCATCAGGAAAGGGTGTTCGCCGTTTTTCCCTGAAAGGCCGTTTTCGCGGTATTCGCGGACCGTATCGAGCTTATTCAACTCGTCCTCGCCGAGGCTTTCCGTACCGAGCCCGCCGACGCGAAGCCCAAATCCCACGACCATAAAAACAGCCAGAATGACGGCGCACATCGTCTTGCTGCGGGCAAAGAACAGATCGTCGGAGAACAATTCGGGAAAAATCCCGGCTGTGGTTATTCGTAGTTGATCAGTGGGCAAATCTCTAAAACACGCTCCCAAAAGACGCCGCAAAATACGCAGCTAACACCAACTCTGGAGGTTATCCGATTGGCCTGATCGGTGTCAAAACGGATGCGGGGCCGAGACTTTTGTGTTACCATCGTATGAAGTTTTGCCCTGAGATCGGGGATATCTGTCGAGAATGACATTGAAGATCATCGCTGGAATCTTGCTCTTGACGTGGCTTATCCTTGTTCTGATGGGCAAAGGCGGATTTGTTCACATTTTGCTTCTGAATGGCCTCGGCGTTGCGGCTGTTGAAGCGATGACCATCGTGCGAACTCGCATGACGGAGAGAACTTAGAACGAACTTTTTGATTGATCAGGGCATCAGACCACTGAATAGCCCAAAAGGTTAGAAAGGAAATGCTCCCCCGCAGAACCGCTACGCCATGTTCTCATGACGCCGATTTTCGCTACAAAAACAAGTTCGTCCATACGAAGCCTTGCCGGGCTTTTTCTAGTTTGGTCAATACTGCTTTCGAGTCTGGGTAGTGGCCTTTCCGCGCAGACGCGGGAACAGACTCTTCCGGAGCCGGGCGCGAAAAGTAGCGAAAGCGCCTTCCGGGCAGAGACCGTGAAGGTCGCGGGCGGGTCAGAGATCGTGACGATATTCGCCAGACGAACCTATTTCGACGGGCCGATGCAGGGGCCGGTAAGTGATATTCCAATGGTCAGCGTGCTTCGCGATACGCTCGGCGATGATATTCCCGAGAACGACCGCCTGCGCTACGTCTGGATGCTGACCCATACCAGGGCGACGTTCGGACAGAAACTCTCGGCCCTTGTGCCGTTCCTCTACACGCGAACCTTTAATAAGAACGAGATCGGCACTGACCCGCCGCCGGCGATCCTCGATCTGAACTCATCGGATAAGAAGCTTTGGAACGGTGTCTTTTGGGAGGTTTTTAAACGGCTCCTATTTAATGACGTGGGGCTCGGGATCAAGGCCTCAGCTCTGCAATATCGTCAGAACGATGCCGATTACCGCCGCTCGGGCATAGCAGCCGCAGCTGCGCTTCTGTCGCTTTATCAGGAGATCGAGGGCGAGAAAGTCCTGTCGGAAAGGGAGCTCAAGGATATTCAGGCGAGACTTTTTCTCACTGAGAAACCCTTTGGCATGTTGATGCAGAGCGAGAATTTGGGGCGGGTCTATGATGGCGAAACGTCGAAGACCCGCGATTATCGCGGGCGGAACTGGGAATTATTGCGGCAGTATTCCGAAGCTCAAGGATTGTATTTTGATCCGCTTTTGATGCCGGACGGTTCGGCGAGACACGCGATGGTTTGGGTTGCGGTCTCCGATCTAAAGGCGAATAAGGGCCGGAAATTTGAGAAACGATTCCTGAACTTTAAGAATCCCTGGACGGACAGCAGTCTGCTCGATTGGAAAGGACACTCCGAAGTACGTTGGTACGACGCGGATGATCGCGAGGTCGATGCCGACACGCCGAATGCGCATCCAAAGACGCTGATCCCCCTCGCTCTCTATGGCTTGGACCATCCGAAGGTGCCGGCGATCCTTATCGATTTTCGCAACAACGGCAACCCGAAAACCCGTGAGATATCGCGTCGCATCTTAAATGATGTAACCGGTAACGTTTTTTCGATGTCGCAGTTAAGTGGAATGCCGTTCTTCCTCGGACGATTTGTTTATGATTTCGTCACCGGTCGTCGCGGTGCGGATCTCAATCAGGCATCGCGGCTGCGTTCGTATGCGCAGCTTAAGCTTCTGATCTCGCTCGACGAATCGCTCGACCCGGAATTCAAAAATGAGATCGCGGACCGGGTGGAGTCTGCAACGCTGAATCCGCTCCAGAACGATGCCGACGTCGAACTGCGGCTCGCGAAGGCGCAGTATGAAAACCTAATGGCATACGCCGCCGACCCAAACGGCTTGCCCAAGAAGATCGACAATGATCGGCGCGAGGAGATGTCTAAACTAAAGCACTCGGGCAAGGTCAGGGCACTGCATGCTCTCGGCCATTTATTCTCGTTCGGACGTTATACACATCGCGAAAAGGCCACACCCGAGCTCGTCGCTCAAATGGACACGCGTCGACAGCTCGAGTTTCACGAGAGATTTTTGCGCGAAGTTGCCTTTACGTCGGCAGATCCGGCGATCGACAGCGAGAGCGAACAACTAAAGCGATCGCTCGATTTTGTTTCTCGTAACGGGGCAACGGCCCAGGAAAAGACGACTCGAGCATTAGCGAAGATATTTGCCATCAGCAAGGACGAAGATATTCAAACTCTCTGCGTAACCGGCCTGTACCGGATAAACAACTCCTCGGCGAAAAAGGAGCTGCTTGCCATCTACAATAATTCCGTGCTGCCGGACCGCTGGCGAAGCATATCCGGGCGCTATTTGAGGCGAGCCCTCGAGGAGCGACAACGTATATCGGTTCGCGATGCGAAATTGATCGCGAACATTGCGGCTAATTGACGGCTCCTCTCGATAGAAATCAGGAATAATGAAGTTTTTGGGCTACTTTAGGATATCTTGTGCCGTCGCACTGATACTGGCTTCCGCTGCGATAGTATCGTGGGCACAGGGCGTTAAGCGCGTGGTGATCGTGAAGATCGACGGGCTTCCGACCCACTATGTTGACAGGTTTGTGCGAGAAAGGGACCCTGCGACCGGTAAGTCGGTCTTACCGTGGTTTGAAGAGGTTTTTTATCGTAACGGTACGCGTATTCCCAATTTTTACACGCGTGGAATGAGTCTTTCAGGCCCCGCGTGGGGTCAGCTAGATACCGGGCAACGGCTGCAATTAAAAGGAAATGTCGAATTTGACCGCTTTACACTGCATGCCTACGACTACTTGAATTTTATTCCCTACTACATTGAATACGGCCGCAAGCGGAAGGCCGACATGCCCGCAATGGAGGTAATGGATCAGCTTGAGATACCGATCCTCGCAGACGCGTTCAACTATGAGAAACGGTACACAAGTCAGCAGCTGTATCAACGCGGCAATAACTGGGAAGTGCTTGCAAGCGGCTTCGTAAAACTCTATCCGGGTAATGCCCGTGATTTTATTGACGAGTGGACGATGGGGCTAAATTTCCGGCACGTGACGGTGGGGCAGGCGGAGCGCGACATCCTAGGGAAGCTTCAAAAACGTGATCATATTGATTACTTCGACTATTACGACGTCGCCTTTGATCACGCATCGCACCATAACAACGACACCAAGACGAGACTTGACGCTCTAAAGGGTGTCGATAAGGTGATCGGCAGAATATGGGTTGCTATCCAGAATTCGCCGAGGGCCGATGAAACGGCACTGATCGTTGTTTCGGATCACGGCGTTAATTCGGAGGAGAACGTCTACAGTCAGGGCTTCAATCTGGTCAAGCTTCTTGCAAGCCGGGCCGGTGGTGGGCATCACGTTGTAACGAAACGTAGACTGATGCTCGATTACTCGGTTAAGGGCATATATCCCTTGGTACCTCTTATAAAGACAAACTCGGAGGACTCATTTTATTTAAGGGGCCAGTCCAGCGAGTACCCAACGGCTCTTTTTGACTTTGATGGCAATGAAAGGTCGTCCGTTCATTTGCGTAACAGCGACCTTAATCTGATTCATATCCTTTTGCAGCAGGTTCGCGACGGAAGACTGTCTAGTGAGGTGAGAGATGCGGCGACCGAGGCATTGTTTGAGACCATCGACCGGAACCGGGCCAAATGGACTCGCGATCTTCGTGAGATCGACACTGAACTCGGTGCTCTGAAGCGTCACGCGGAGAGCGAGAAGGGGCTTGTCGATCAATTGCCCAAGAAATTTTCGCCCGAGGAGTTGGGCCTTGGCATCGATAAAGCTGCCGTAAGAAAGCTCGCCCTGAACCAGATCGACCACAAGACAGTCGCCGAGTTCGGACAGTACGCCGCGACTCTTCGGAATCTGCTCGATCTAAAGAGGCCTTCGTTCGATGCAAAGAAGGTAGAGATCAAAGATGTTATCGCTCCAGGTGCTATGGGCGATTCGAACTCACTGTATCAGCTTCAAAATTACATTGCCGGTGTGGGCAGAGACGGCCTGGTGCTGCGGCCCGATAAGAAATTAGACGTAGACCGGAGCTTTGTTCGCGTTAATTACTTTGAGCTCTTGCACAGTCAGCGAGTCAGAAACAACGTCCAACCCGACGTCACGAATCGGCCGATTGATTTTGTTGCTGTCAAGATACCGCTTTCGAGCATTGCTGACGAACTCCGGCCGTCGGACCGGCCGACAGAGGATCCGATCTGGATCTACGGCAGCGAAGAAAAACAGGCACTTATCCTCGTACGCGACGATGGAGCAGGGCGTCGTTACAAGTACCTTCCCGTTGCCGGCTTGAAACAAGATGATAGCGGCCGAACCAGTTTCCGAGATCAGGAAATAAGCTCGGGATTTCCGCTCAAGTATTTTGAAGACGAGGCATTTGCCGTACCGGTTTCGAACCGCATCAACTGGCTGTCAGAATGGCACCGCGAGAGCGAATGGCTCGCGGCCGTTCACAAGACAATGTATTCCAATGCTCTGATCGGGCTCAACGAGCAGTTGACCAGCCACCCTGTTTTTCCCGACGACGGAACTGGATTGACAGAGGATGCGAAGCTGATCAGGGCGTTTCGCCAGCGTCAGCGTCACCTCGCCGAGGCTGACTTGTTGATCTTGGCCAACGATCACTGGAATTTTGACGTGCGCGGCTTCAATCCCGGCGGCAATCATGGTTCGTTTTTCCGTGTCTCAACAAATTCGACATTTATGCTGGCCGGCGGGCGAAAAACTGGCATTCCGCGAGGTTTGGCAGTTGAGAGGCCGTACGATAGCCTTAGTTTTGTCCCGACGGTTCTGCGGCTGATGGGAAAGATCGATGACAACAACGAGCCCAATGCGGAACTGCGAGCACGAGGGTTCCGCCGCTTTCCCGGCCAGGTTGTGACGGAGGTCATGGAAGCCGCAAAATAGCTATCAATCGTCTGTTCGAGCGATGTGCCGGGCTCCGCGGGCGGCTCCTCTCCAAACCAGAATTATAAGGCCGACAGTCGTTGAAAAAAGGATCGCTCCACGTCGAACGAGTGCGAGGGCCACGCCCGTCGCGACGGTGAAGCCGAGCATTTCAAGGATAACGCCATTCCCACCCTCGTAAACACCGATCGTTCCCGGAACAAAACTAAATACTACGTTGATCACCTTGGTCAGGCTCTCAGTAATGAAAGCAGTCGAAACTGAGGCAGGAAAACCCAGGAACTTGAGAGCAAGATACACCTCAGCCACACTGAACACGTGAACGCAGAGACTAATTCCAAAGACCTTAAAGAAGTCGGCCTTTCGGTTGTGATAGAACTGAAAGACGTTGTTCTCGACATCAAGAATGCCCTGTTTTTTGTTGACCAGGAATTTTGGAACCTTGTCTCTACGTGCCAATTTCGTGATAAGCCACGAAAGCGGTGTAATGCGATGCCTGATCGCCAGCACGAGTATTGAAAAACCCACTACAGAAAATATCACTATCAACAGCAGAGCATTCGCAACGCCGGCCCCTCCCGAGCCAAACCCGACCACAAGCGTAGCGACGCCGATCAAGATCACCAGGATAACCGAAAGGTAATATAGGATGTTGTCGATGATCACGGCCGAGGCTCCGTGGGTGAGCGGCAGGTTCCTTTTGAGCAAGATCGCCTTTGTTGCATCGCCAAGGAAAGGCCCGGCAAACGAGAAGAAGTTTACGGCTTCACCGCCGAAACGCGCCGCTACGACGCTCCAGTAACCTGTCGCACGATGTTCAGGCTCGATAGCGAGAAACAGGCTTGCGGCACGGCACAAATGGCGGATAACGTTAAGCGATAGTATTGCGAGAAACCCCCACCCAACTGCGGATAGGGAATCAAGTATCTTTGCGTAGCCGATCCGGTAGATCAAGATAGCGAGCAGGGTCAATCCGGCCAAAAACGTAGCGGCTTGGATCCAGATCAGGACCTTTGTTTTGTTTGACCTCGAACTTCTGACGGGAGCGTCAGCGGGAGTAAGTTCGGAGTTAAGATAATTCTCGCTTTGCATATAACCACGAACAATTGTCGTGCAACATAGATAAGTATAACGGTTCTGAGCGGTTCGGCATAAGTTGCCCCAAGCTGGAAAAACTCGTCTTTTGGGCGTTTCAATCTAAATCGTGTGTTTTACTAGATCATCGTGTTTATGACGGCTAATTGGTTAAAAGGGTTGGCAAGACTTACGGCGGCTCTCTGTCTGCTTGCTGTGGTGACGGTTGCTACGACGGCTCAGAAGCGTTTTTACATAGCTCCGGACGACCATACGGACTATTTCTGGATCGCTGACGATGTCGCTTATCGTCAGGCATTCCTGACGATGATCGACTATTACCTGAATAAAATGGATGCCACCCAATCGAATCCGCCTGATACGCAGATGCGTTGGAACTGCGACGGCAGCCTTTGGATGTGGGAGTACGAGCGAAACAGGACGCCGCAAGAGTTCGAGCGATTTCTGTCGCGTATCCGCGACGGACGAATGAGCGTTGCTCTCAATCCGCTGGTGCAGGTGCAGGGCGGAGCTCCGGCTGAGAGCGTCCTTCGCGGCCTTTATTACCCCGGCCTCATCGAACGGAGACACAACGTGAAGTTCCCGCTTGCGATGGCGATGGAGAACCAGACGATGCCGCTCGGACTGACATCGCTCTGGGCCGGAGCCGGAGCGAAATACAGTTGGAAAGGCGTCTGCAACTGTGCGACCGAGATACCAAACCTCAATAACCGTGACCGCGAGATATATTACAGCGGCGGGCTGGACGGAAGCCGCGTTTTGATGAAGTGGCAGTCCGTGCTGACGAACAACCAGATGTTCGGCGGATACGCCGAGGCATTTAATCCGATGCAGACTATCCAGTTTGCCGAAAATAATGCGAATTTTCTCGCCCGCTATCCGTTTCCGGTCATCGGAGCGTTTGGCAGCGGCTGGGATGAGCTGCAGTACCTCAGCGACGAGTTTGTCACGGTTGCACAGCAGAATTCGAATGCGAACCGGCGGATCATCGTTTCGAATCAGGAAGATTTCTTCCGAGATTTTGAGACGAATCACGGTGCGGGGCTTGAAACGTATGCGGCGGCCTTCGGGAACGACTGGGATGTCTATGTCGCTTCGATGCCGGAAGTTTCTGCTCGTATCAAGCGGGCTACCGAAAAACTGCGAAGCGCCGAGGCTATCGCGACCTTGGTCTCGCTCGAAGATCCGACGTTCATGGCGTCGCGAGTCGCGGACCGCGACCAGGCGATGATGAATCTCGGCCTGTATTTCGAGCACGACTGGACCGCCGATGGCCCGGTCGGAAGAACCGCACGTGCAAACTGGAGCCGCTCGGTCGAAAAGCAGGTGACTGCTTACGTGGACAAACTGCTCTACGACGCAAAAGCGCAGCTTGGGCGGCGTATTTCCCGGAGCGGAAATGAACTGCGATTTTTCGTATTCAATCCGCTGAGCTGGACGCGTACTGATTTTGCCGACGTTCCGCTTCCGACCTTTATGCGGAAGGCTAAAGCGGTCGATGTCTCGACCGGGCAAGAAGTGCCGTCGCAGATCGTTCGACAGGGAGCGAAAACCGTTCTTCGGGTACTCGCGGCCAATATTCCGTCGGTCGGCTACAAAGTTTTCGAGATCCGCAATGGGCTCGACATAAGTAGCTCCCCAGCGGCGACGGTCATTGGTTCGACGATGGAGAACGAATTCTATCGACTTACGCTCGCCCCTGACGGTGCGATCACCAGCCTGATCGACAAGACTCGCGGCAATCGCGAGGTCGTCCGTTCGATCGAAGGGCGGGTCGTTAACGACCTCGGCGGCAATCGCACGGGAAACGTTCGCGTCGAGGAATCCGGCCCTGTCAGCGTGACCTTGCTCGCGAGTTCGACAAGCCCGGTTCGGCACACCACGCGTGTAACGCTCTATCGCGGGTCGAACCGCATCGACATCTCGAACGAGATCACTGAAAACTTCAGCGGAGTCAGGACCTGGAATTACTCGTTCGATATCAACACCCCGGATCTTTGGCACGAAGAGGTCGGAGCCGTGATCCGTGCCAAACTGATGAGCAATGGCGGACATTACGCACCGCGAAACGCCCGTTACGATTGGCTGACGATGAATCACTTCGCCGATATGAGCGATCCGACGGGCTTTGGGGTCACCGTATCGAATTGGGATAACCTCTTCATGCGTTTTGGCGAAAGCACGGTGACCAATCTGGATACGACGCAGCCGCAGCTCAGAATTCTCGCCGGCGGCCAGGTCGACGGGCCTTCCCTTGGTATCCGCGATCAAGGAGGCGACAGCTATTTCCTGCAGCGATTTGCCCTGTCCACGCATTCCAGCTACAACCAAACCTCGGCGATGAAGATGTCACTCGAACACCAGAACCCCTTCGTCACCGGCAGGATCGAAGGGAGCGGCATCCGCGAAAGGTCATATCCCGGTGATACATTCTCGTTCCTGACCATCAGTGATCCGAATGTGCTCTTGTGGGCTCTAAAGCCCGCCGAAGACGGCATCGACGACGGGATCGTTGCTCGGGTCTGGAATCAGGGAAGCCTGGTCAGCTCGTACCAGCTTTCGCTCTCGCGGCCGATCGTCTCTGCCCAGCAAACCACCCACATCGAAACCCCCATAATGGCCGCCCCCGTTTTCTCAGGAGCACTAAATACAACCATCAACCAGCAACAGATACAGACGCATTTGCTGAAGGTCACGCCATAATGTCATTCAGCTTTTTAAGTCCGCTCGCGAGATCCTTGCCGAAATGCACTCGTAAAGCTCGCCGGCCTCGATCGACAAGCACCTGAAAATCCCCGCGTGCCTGGGCGGCTTTTACTACGCCGAAGGTGTACTTCTGGCCGGGTACGGGAAGGTCGATCGCGTCGTCCGATGTTATTTGCAGAAATACGCCGTTGTTGGCCCCGCCCTTGTATGCCTGGCCGGTTGAGTGAAGAAAACGCGGGCCGAAGCCGAGACAGGTAGCTGCACCCGTACGGTTTAGGATCGATATGCGGATCACGGAAAGTTGTTTCTCCGTTTCCTCATTCATTTCAACGTACCCGAGCAATCCGAAATAGTCACCTGTTTTGATATTTTCGACGTGAGCATTGAGCAGGTTAGCGAGTGACACCTCGCCGACTGCTGAAAGGAGTTCCGCCGCGTATTTCTCGCCGGTAAAGAACGACACGCCGTCTTCTGAATAGAACGATTTCTCCTCGGGCAGTGAACCCGTTCGTTCGTATTCGTCGGTTATTTTGCGGGCCTCGATCTTGGCAGACTCGACGTCGGGCTGGTCGAAAGGGTTGATGCCCATGACCGCTCCGGCGACGGCGGTAGCAAATTCCCAGCGGAAAAATTCCTGACCGAGATCGCCGATAGAATTCAGCTCGATCCGCACGGCCGGGTGCCCGGCTGCGGTCACCGAGTCGTATTGCTCGTCAAGGCCACTGTTTCCCGCGACGGAGACAAATGCGAATATGCGATCGTCGCCGTATTTATCAGCGGGCAGAGCCGGCTCGCGGTCGACTGGGATGATCGCAACGCCATTTTTACCGGTCGATTCGGCGACGAGCTGTTCGAGCCAAGCCCCTACATCGCGGATCTCGGCGGTCGTGAATATCGTCAGCTTATCGCGGCCGCTTGCGTGACAGGCACCAAGGATCAGGCCGAGGTGGGCGGCGTCGTTCGCTGCCGGATCTTCGTTGCGGCACGCGTCGACCATTTTCGCGGCGCTTTGCAGAAAGGCTTCAACATCGATGCCCATCGCCGCGGCGGCGGTCATTCCAAATGCCGAAAGTGCCGAAAAGCGGCCGCCGATCTCGGGTTTGCCGTAGATGATGTGGCGAAATCCGTCGGCTTTGGCGACCTGCTCCATCCTGGAGCCAGGATCGGTGATCGCGATGAACTGCCGGCCGGCATTTTCGCCGCCCACTTTTTGCGAAAGCCGATCGAAGAAATACTGCTTGAAGCAGTTGGGTTCAAGTGTTGAGCCGGACTTGCTTGCGACGATGAAGAGCGTCTTTTCGAGGTCGAGTTTGTCTTCGACGGCCTTGACCTGAGCAGGAACGGTCGAGTCGAGGATGTGAAAATTCGGTTTGCCGAATGTCATCGCCAAAACCTCTGGACACAGCGACGATCCGCCCATTCCCATTAGCAGAACATCCGTAAAGCCAGCCGAAGCTATATCAGCTTGCAAGTCGCGATAGCTTTCGACGAGCGCAAGTTGTTCCTCGACGACGTGTAGCCATCCGAGCCATTGCGCCTCGTCGGCGTTGGTCCAGACCGAAGCGTCCTTTGCCCAAAGTCTCGACACTTTGCCCTCGGACCGCCAATCGTCGATCTTGGCTTTTACGGAATCCCCGATCGCCGTAGGAAGATGGTATTCGAACGTGTTTATACTCATTCAACAATTCTCACGCAAACCGAAATGCAAATCAATGGGTGGGACGCAGCAACAGGCGGCAACTGAGATAAGTCTATTAAATCCAATGAAATACCGAAATCATTACGCCCTTCGTCCCAGAAGTGTCCCACGGGTGTCCCACGCCTTTCGTGGGACAAATAACTTCTGTGATATGAACAGTTTACCGCCGTAAATCGGCTGAAAATCATGACTTTTCAAAAACTTTTTCTAGCCATTGTTTCACAGATCCAAAATCGCCTTTTTGACCCTCCATCAAACCTGCTACCACGCTAGTTGTCATTTACGCCGATTATCATCAAGGCGAATGTGCAACGCGGTTGCAAGGATAGCACAAACTTCAGGATAAGTCAAGCGAAAATGTGCCTCAGGGAAAACTGCCTCGTGGGCAAGATGGAGTCCACGCAGAGTTCACTGAGAAGACGCAGATTCCGCGGAGACGGGCCGTGTTCGGGGGGGTAAGAGGAAACCCGTGAGCATTTCTGTTAAAATCCGGGTCATGAGATATGCAAGCTTGATCGCGGGTTTAGTGTTGGTTTTGTCCGTTCATGTTTCTGGCCAGTCGTGTGCGGATAGGGCGAAAGAGGTTGCTCCGGTGATGACGAACGCGGTCGGGTTCGAGCATTCGAAGAATCTCGAGATCGCGGCGCGGAATTATGTCGCGGAGTCCACCGCCGATAATCTGATCTGGTATGCGCGGCGAAAGGGTTATCTTGGCAAATACAAGGACGCGATCGATTCGCTGACGATCGGGATGACCAAGTTTCCGAATGACGCACGGCTCTACCGCCATCGTGGGCATCGGTATCTGACACTTCGATGTTTTGACGATGCGATCAAAGACTTTGAAAAAGCCGCGAAGTTGGTGAAAGGAAAACCCGATGAGATCGAACCGGACGGTATGCCCAACCCGAGGAATATTCCGACCAGTACGCTGCAATCGAACATCTGGTACCACCTCGGACTCGCTTACTACGTGAAAGGCAATTTTAAGAAAGCCATCGATGCCTACAAAGAGGCGATGAAGGTCTCGAAGAATAATGACATGCTGGCTGCGACGACGCACTGGTACTATATGACGCTGCGGCGAAGTCAGAAGCCGGTCGACGCGGGACGGCTGCTCGAACCGATCAATGGCGATTTTGAGGTGATCGAGAATGAAGATTATCTAAAACTCCTCCGCCTCTATCGCGGCGAAGTTAAGCCTGAGATGCTGGTCGAGGCTCTAGGAGAGCAAGCAGAAACGCTCGGTAACGCATCGCTCGGATACGGCCTCGGAGCGTGGTATCTCTACAACGGCGACAGCGTTCGGGCGAAGAATATTTTCCGCAAGATCACAAGCGGAAACCAATGGGCCAGCTTCGGCTACATCGCGGCCGAGGCTGAGCTGAATCGATAGGATTTCAATTTCAAATTCCCGAAAAGATCGATCTTGAACAAGTCGCCGGGCACCGGTAAAAAGATCTCTACTATGTTAAGACTCTTAGTTTCGCTATCTGCCGCGATCATTTTTGCGGGATCTGCTTTCAGCCAGAACGCTGCTCAGCTGCTCGCTCAGTGCTCTGCCGAATATGGCGCGGGAAGATTTTCCGAGGCGGTGTCGCGATGTACCGAGGTTTTGAAGGCCAGTCCGGGTTCGGTCGCGGCGTTGCAGATCCGAGCCGCGGCGAATGAGAAACGTGCATGGTATAGCGCAGCGATAGCGGACTATTCGACGCTGATCCGCCTGACCAATGGTTCACCGGTCTATCTATTTTTCCGGGCGGAGCTTCATCGCAAAACGATCGCTCATCAAAAAGCGATCGCGGATTACACCGACCTGGTAACGCGTGAACCTAACGGGTCTCTTGCAGCAAAGGCTTTTTTCGGGCGCGGCCTCTCGAACGACCAGATCGGCCGGAAAGATCAGGCTCAGGATGATTATCGAAGGGCAGTAGGACTTGATCCGCAGTTGAGCGAGGCTCGGGCAAAGATCGTCTACCCGTTTGGCGATATGACCATTACCGAGGCGGCGGATAACATCATACCCGGCATACCGCCATCGGCAACGCCGTCAACGCGAGCCTCACAGCCAAAAGTCGTGCCGATGCCAGCTCCGGCTACCCGGAATCGGCCAGTAACACCGCTGCCGCTAACCGTCGCTAAGACGCCGCCGGCTAAGAAATTGCTACCCGAACGGCAGCCGACGAAGCCCGAAGATGAGCGGTTCGAACAGGTCGTAACGTGGCGGGAGAGACGCGTGAAACCAACTCCTGACGATATCGTTTGGGCGTCAGCGTATATTTTTCAACAAGTAAATTACTGGAAGAATCGAGACACGGGCGATGCGCAGACCGCCGAGGCTATCGGCCGCCTATATAGCGAACATAGCCGAGTTCGGCTTGCTCTTTCCGATTTCAAGGGTGCAGTTGCAGACCTGACGACATGTCTGCAGTACGCTCCGGGGAATTTGTACTGTATGGTCTATCGCGTTTACGCAAACCTAAACGCTCGAAACGATGCGGCGGCGCTAGCGGAGGCGAACAGGATCGTCGAATTGGAGCCGAAATGGCCGTTCGGTTTCATGGCACGGGCGAAGGTCCATTGCCTGATGGGCAACAAGTTGCTGGCGGCAGCCGACGAGAAAAGATCGCTTTCGTTCGGCGGAGCCGTCGCTGAACCCTGCAAGTAAGCCGAGGCTGAGTTTTCACGGTAGAGCCAGCGAGACGGTTATTGCTGTTTGACATCCACTTTGTCAGTAATTATCCATTTTTGAGGATCGATCTCGACCTTGCTTGGCTTACGGGGCAGCTTGATCTGAAACGCCGTTTTCGGCCCGAAAGCGGCGATCGAACCGTTTGCGACCGCATCTCCGCCAAAACCGAACGAGATTGGTACCGGCATGAACCATTTATCGTCGACCCCTTCCTGAAATACATTCCCTGCGATCATAACCGATCCATCGGGATTGTTCGTGAACGAATACTCGACCCGATAGGACGGCATTTCCGTGCCCTGTACCCATTGCCTGAAAAACCAGTCGAGATTTTTCATCTGATACTTTTGCCCTATCGGCGAGCGGGCAAAGTATTCGCCCGCGACCTGTCGAAAATCGTCGGTCGACGCCGACTTGTTGCGGTAACGGTCGGTAAAGTCCCGCATCATTGCCTTGAACGCCTTGTCATCGCCGGTGGCCGGATCGCTCAGTAGGTAATGGACCATTCTGAGGACCAGCGCACCCTTGCTGTAAATGAGAGCCTGATAAGCACCGATGGTCTTGGTCGTCGAAACTCTGTGCCCCAGAACCAGCGGCCCGACGTCATTGAGCCTTCCGGTTCCAACACCGGTGATCGTTCGCGGCGGTTGCTTCAGCGAACTACGCATCTCGTCGAGCAGCTCACGGCCGGAACCCTTTCCGTCTCGCAGAGACGTGTACATCAGGCCCGAGTATTCGGCAAACCCCTCGCTCAGCCATTGATCGCGGTACGATCGCCACGAAACGATATTTCCCCACCACTGATGAGCAGTTTCGTGCGAGATGAATGCAAAGGTATATTTGCTGCTCCGGTCCGTCGGCGGGATCATGAGCATCGAGGGAAACCCCTGTCCGAAACCGTATGGGTGAAATGTCGCACTATAGCTGTCGTACGGATACGCTCCGAACAGCGCATTAAAATACCGGACGCTATTGTTAAGCTCGGCGAGGATAAAGTCCTCTTTGATCGCCGCGACTGCACCTGAGATCGAGTTGAACTCCAACGGTATCGCCTTGTCGGAATTTTCGAATTTGACCGTCTCGGAATGTCGCTGCCAGGGGCCGAGGGCGAACGTTATAAGCGCGACAGGGTGCGACATCGAGTATTTTGTCTGTCGAACATTCTTGTCCTCAGGAAAGTCCGTTTCAGCGGTCCGGACGCCGATGCTTGCTACCTTAAGGTTTTTAGGGTGCAGATAAGTCAGTGAATAGGTAGAGCGGTCTAGATAGCCGTGACGCGGGTACCAGGCTTGATTACTTCGCGGGTATGAAGTGCCGTTGATGCCTTCGCCCTGACGCAGGAAATCGCCTTCGGCATCTATCTCAAGTTCGAGTGACTGGCCCTTGGCGGCTGGCTTTGGTAGGAACACGGTAAATCCGCCTTCTCTTTCTTCCTGTACATGCTCGATGGTGGCTCCACCCAAGCGCACGGCCTGCACCCGCATCTGTTTTTTCTGACGGTCTTCGGCGGACAGCGATTCTCCGATAGAGAAAGATATCGCGGTGAGGTCATTCGACAGCGGCAGCATCCGCATGCGTGTACGGATAGACAATTTGTCCTTTGGCGAGCGGAGGTCGACGGTCATGTCGTGATGCTCGACGTCAACCTGATCGTGTGCGTCGGAGTACGCTGCCACCCCTTTGGCATAATCGTCCTCGCCGTAAAACGCCATCAAGACCTCAGGGCCATACATCCCTTCGCGATAGAGCAGTCCTCTCTCACCGCCGTTGATAGTGAAGTACAAAGTCGGCAGGCGGTAGTGAGGATCGAAAATATATTCGAGATCGTCGATCTTTCCGCCATCGAAATAGGCGTAGAAAAATCCCCGATCTTCTCGGTTTACAACGGACATCATGAGGCGCGAAGCAAGGTTTGCTCCGGTTGCCCTGAGCAAGCGGTCATTGATCTCGCCAGCAAGTTTTACGGCTTGCGGCGGAGCCTGGCCCTTTTGTATCTGCGACCCGATCAATGCGGCGGTGTCGTCAGTAAAGCGCAGCGTCGCCGTCGAAAAATCTGTGGTGACCGAATCGGCTTTGATCAGTCGCCGCAGGTTTGCCCGCTCGAAATCACTCGGCGGCACCTCGGCTTTCATAGTTCCATTGCCGACAAAGATGGCTCCGGTTATCTTGCCGTCGATGGGCGCCGCCAGATGAAACGTGCCGTTAAAGGTCATTACGACGCGGTCACGCTTGATCGTGAGATCGGACACAGTGACGGTATCGCCGCCCAGTTCGAAGGCCTTTAGCTTGTTGTAGAGTGCTAGCCCGGATGACTGAGCGTGGGTGAGCGACGAAGCAAGGATAATGAAAAAGATCGCGGCAAGTGAGCGGACGAAAACTGCGGAAGAAAACATTTCGTATAACCTCTTTTGCTAAATGTTACTACAGACGAAAGCCGCGAAGCTATTGTTTTTTCTAAGGATCCGCAAGCGAGTCGGCTTTCGCTAAAACTTGGTTCGATGGTAACCTGACCTCCGAGGCTTATTAACATGAAAAAGTTCTTCAGATCCGTACTCGTCGCGGTGTCTTTAGCGGCTACGATTGCTGCTCAGCACGCTGATCACAAAGCACCCGAAACGTCACCTGCTGCAAAGCCCATCGAACTCGTAAAGACCGATGCGATCAGCCATCGGAAGGTGGCGACGTCGAATAAGCAGGCACAGGCCTTTTTTGACCAGGGATTGACGCTGTATTACGCGTTCAATGACGGTGATGCTGTTCGGTCATTTCGGCGGGCGGCGGAGCTTGATCCGAAGCTGGCGATGGCCCATTGGGGAATTGCTCTCGCGGCGTATCCGCGTGGGACGGGCGGCGGAAATCCTGGCGATGCGAAACGAATGAAAGAGGCACGCGATGCCTTAAAGATGGCGATGTCGCTGCCTGCTCCGCCATCAGATCGGGTCTACATCGAGGCGCTCGCAAAACTGCTGCCCGACGAAGCCGGTTACAACAGAAAGAACGCCGAGGATGCCTATCGCGAGGCGATGAAGCCGATCTACGAGGCTTCGCCGCGGGATGCGGACGCTGCCGCTCTTTATGCGCTGAGCATATTTTACTCGGCCGGGTATTCGAACTGGACTCGGGATGGCGAGCCGGTCGGACGATGGCCCGAGATGCTGGCCGTGATCGAGGCCGGACTGAAGATTCATCCGAAACACGTCGGCCTGACGCACACATATATTCACGGAGTCGAAGAATCGTGGCAGCCTGAGCGGGCGTTGGCGGCGGCCGATACCCTTCGCGGGCAAAAGATATTTATTCCGTCGTTTGGCCATCTTGTTCACATGCCCGCACATATCTATGTGCGAACGGGGAATTTCCAAAAGTCGGTCGAATCCAATGAAGAAACGGCCACGATGCCGACCGACACTCTGTCGGAGGAATTCAAGATCTGGCATTACAATCATGTGCTGAATTTCCTGCTGTTTTCGTACGCGATGCAGGGGAATTCCAAGATGGTGTCGAACACGCTCGACAGGAAGTTTGGGTTTTATACCCCTCGATACTCTGACCAGCGGCCGCGGTATTGGGTCAGGTTCAAGCGTTGGAATGACATTTTAACGGCTCCCGCTCCACCGGACGACAGTCGTCCCGAGACAAAAAGGGCCTGGACGTGGGCACGAGCCATGGCTTTGGCTGCGACCGGCGATGTTGCGAAAGCCGAGGCCGAAAGGTCGAAAGATCGAACCGACCCGAATCCATTGCGAAAAATAGATGACGCACGTATCGACGCGGCGATAGCTCGTAGCAAGGGCGAGAAGGCGAAGGAGATCGATCATTTAATGGATGCGGTCGATGCCGAAGACACCCTGCCATATTCCGAACCCCCGCTGTCGATCTCGCCCGTTAGGGAAAACCTCGGCGGGGCGTTGCTCAGAAATGGGGAGTACGTTCAAGCTGAAAAGGCGTTTCGCGAAGACCTTCGCCGAAATCCGGGTAGCGGACGTTCGCTGTTTGGCCTCGCGACCGCTCTTGAGAAACAAGGCAGGACTGCGGAAGCGGAGAAGGTGCGAAAACAGTTTGTCGAAGCGTGGAAATATGCTGACATCAAACTTACGATCGAGGATCTTTGATCTTGGTGGTGGGGTCAGTAATTCTTTAGTTTAATAACGCTTATGATCAGATCTCGCATTTTAAGATCACTGGGAATATTCGCGGTCGCTTTCGTCGTTTCTACCTCTGTCTACGGGCAGGTTATGAACGCTGTCGAACTCGCTTCGCATGCCCGGGCGGCGGCACGTTCGTTATCGGACAACGGCGAATATGAAGCGGCATTAAAGCTGCTAAATTCACTCGAGGCCGGTAGATATGAAGTCGGTGACGCCGCGATGCAGACGGCGGCGGCTAAGATACAGGGCGTACTTACCGACAAGGGGCGTATCCTTATAAAACTCGGCCGATACACCGATGCGGATGCCGAGTTTTACCGGGCATTTGACGCAAACCTAGCTCTAGCAGAAAAAGATCTCAAGTATGTGCAGCAAAACGGCACGGGTGAAACGCCTGCCGCAGGCACGCGGTTGTGGGACGCATTTGTCTCCGCCTCAGGATCGGTGACCCGGGCCAAGGCCGTCATCGACCTCCGCGACGCTACGTTCATATTGTCGGGAGTCGCGCCAAAGCCCTTCGACGCCGCGAGAGTGGCAAAGTACGAGTCGTTGAAAAAGGGCGTGGCGAGGTTTATGCCGTGATCGAAACGTTTAAGAGACGTGAATTTAAAAAAAGGTGAGAAATATGAATCCAGCCGAGCAGAGATCTGAGTTGAAAAGCGCTATCGAGAAGCACAAAGAATTTCTTTTTCCCGCAGTCACCAATTACTATCAGCAACCGATCGAACTCGTTCGAGGCGAGGGTGAGAAGGTTTGGGATCACGAGGGCAACGAGTATCTCGACTGCTTCGGCGGGGTGCTGACCGTTTCGCTTGGCCACGCAAATCCGCGAATAAACAAGGCTTGGATCGATCAGGTCAACGCGATCGCTCACACATCGACGCTTTACGCCAACGGGCCGCAGAGCGATCTGGCTGAAAAACTTGCTGAGATCACGCCGGGCAAGTTGAAGAAGTCGTTCTTTTCGAACAGCGGTACCGAGGCGGACGATACCGCGATCCTGGCCGCGAAACTTGCGACGGGGAATCAAGAGATCATCGTATTGCGGCATAGCTACGCGGGACGTTCGGCGACAGCTCTGTCGTCAGTCGGGCATAAGACCTGGCGGCCGATCGCTTCGCAGGTTCCGGGCATAGTTCACGCTCCGGCGCCCTACTGCTACCGATGTCCGCTTAAGCTCGAATATCCGACGTGCGGGGTCGCCTGCGCGGATGATGTCGAGGACATCATCAATACGACGACGACCGGAAACATTGCGGCGTTCATGGCCGAAACGATCCTCGGCGTTGGCGGGTTTATTATTCCGCCGCCCGAGTATTTTTCACGCGTTGCCGAGATCGCAAGGCGTCACGGCGGCCTGTTCATCTCCGACGAGGTCCAAGCCGCGTGGGGCCGAACGGGCGACAAATGGTTCGGCATTGAGCATTGGGGTGTCGAACCGGACATCATCACCTCGGCAAAAGGCATGGGCAACGGCGTGCCGATCGGCTGGACGATCGCAACGCCCGAGGTTGCCGACGCTTTTCCCGGTCTGACCTTCTCAACCTTTGGCGGCAATCCCGTCTCATCCGCAGTCGGCCTCGCCGTGATCAAAGTCATCGAAGAAGACAACCTCCTATCAAACGCCCGCGTTGTCGGCGACTATCTGCTCCAGCGAATGCTCGGGCTCCAGGAAAAGCACGCCATCATCGGCGACGTCCGAGGCAAAGGCCTTATGCTCGGCATCGAACTCGTCAAAGACCGCAAAACAAAAGAGCCAAACCCAGAAGCCGTTTTACGCGTATTTGAAGAAACAAAGCGACAAGGGGTTCTGATCGGCAAAGGCGGGCTGTATGGCAACGTCATTCGCACGGGAATGATGCTAAATACGACGACGGATACGGTGGACCGGCTGGTCGATGCACTCGATAGAGGCCTGACGTCGATATGATTCAAGAAATGCACCACAGAGGCACAGAGGGCGCTGAGAGAAATCGGCTTTGGAAATTTTTGTACAGGTGTGTTGTTGTTGAAAGAACCTCCATGTTCTCTGTGCCTCTGTGGTGATAAATCCTAAGACGCTATGTTCGAAGCCTTATTTGATGAGTCGATTGAGGAACTGAACCGATTGAGTGAGGCGATAATCGGGTGCTCTATATTATGAGAAAACTGCTCAATTTTATCGGAGTTACAGTGGTGACAGCGGGGTTGTCCCTTGCCCAGGTTCCTGACAAGGAAAAGGCTGTTGCGGGTGCGGAGCGGGCTTTTGACAAGGTCGCGAAAGCGGTGACGATGCCGGCTCCGGGATGTGCGGTCGGGGTTTCGCTGAATGGCGAAGCGGTTTTCGAAAAAGCGTTTGGACTTGCTGAGATGGAGCATAATGTTCCGAACACGCCGCAGACGATTTTCGAATCCGGGTCCGTGGCGAAACAATTCACGGCTTCGGCTCTTGTTTTGCTTCAGCAGGACGGGAAGCTGAACATTGATGATCCGGTTAAGAAATATATATCCGAGTTGCCGGATTATGGTTCGCCGTTGACGATCCGGCACATGCTCAATCACACGTCTGGACTTCGCGACTGGTTCGCGGTTCGTGCGTTGAGCGGGGAAGGTGCGGGTCAGCATATTGTTACGCAGCAGATGATCTTCGACACAGCGGTTCGGCAGAAAGGGCTGGATTTTAAGCCCGGTGCTGAGTATTCGTACTCCAACAGCGGCTATCAACTCGCAGCAATGATCGTCGAACGTGTGTCGAAGCAGAAGTTTGCTGATTTTGTCGCCGAGCGCATTTTGAAACCCGTCGGGATGAAAAACACGGGCTATCGTGACGATTTCCAGCGGATAACACCTGGTCGGGCACAGGCGTATTCGAAGAGCGGCGACGGCCCTTGGCGGTTGAATATGCCGATGATGACTGCCCATGGCGGTGGCGGAATGCTGACTACGGTTAGCGACTGGCTTAAATGGAACGCAGTGCTCGACGCCAAAACGTGGAACGCGAGTCTCGTCGATTCGCTCGAAACGCAGGGCGTCCTGAACAGCGGGCAAAAGATCAGCTACGCACTCGGCCTGAGCGTCGGTTCGTACAAAGGCAGCAAGCAGATCGCCCATAGCGGAGCGACCGCCGGGTATCGAACATTTCTCGTTCGCTATCCAGAAAAAAGGCTTTCAATCGCAGTGCTTTGTAATGGGACAGCGCCGGATTCGACCGGATTGGCGAACAGTATTGCCGACGAGATACTCGGGCCGTTTCCTGCTCCTCCCGCCGCGACAAATGTTGGAACGCTTTCAGTTCAACAGCCTGAGAAATACGTCGGCATCTGGAAGAACGAGAGAAACAGGACAGCGACACGAATAAGCGTGGCGAATGGAGAACTGCGTTTTGGCAGTGCTCCGGTGCGCGAGATGCCGGACGGTTCAATGATGGTCGGAGCGACCAAGATCGTGTTCAGGAACGATAGTTCCGGAAAACCAGTCTCGTTCGATTCAACTGCGAACAGCGACACCATTCGCTTTACCGCAGTGTCCGAATGGCAGCCCGCGGCGGCTGATCTGCCCGCATTTGGCGGAGATTGGTACAGCGATGATGCCGAGGCAAAGGCCAAAATTTTCGTCGAGGATCAGAGGGTGTACCTGTTGCTCAAGAATTCGCCGAGAATGGAGATCAAGCCGCTCTACAAGGATGCCTTCACTGACGGTTCAGGCCAGATGATCTGGTTTGACCGCGACAGCGCGGGCAAGGTTGTCGGCATGCACATCGGCGGTGGACGAATGCGCGATATGCCATTTGTTCGACTTAAATAAGGGACTAATACTATGAAATTCAGGATCGTCTTCGGGGTTTTCTCGCTTGCCGTATGCTCTCTCGGGTTGGTCGCTCAGGTGCCTGACAAGGCAAAGGTCATCGCAGGTGCGGAGCGGGCTTTTGAAAAGACCGCGAAAACTAATCCGATGCCCGCTCCGGGCTGTGCGGTCGGCGTTTCGCTGAATGGCGAGAGCGTTTTTGAGAAGGCATTTGGGATGGCCGAAATGGAGCATGGTATCGCCAATACGCCGCAGACGATCTTTGAATCAGGGTCCGTTGCTAAGCAATTTACTGCGGCGGCGCTCATTTTGCTTCAGCAGGACGGGAAGCTCAATATCGACGATCCTGTCCGTAAATACATCCCCGAATTGCCTGAATATGAAAAACCGGTAACGATACGTCACATCCTGACGCATACAGCGGGTTTGCGTGATTGGGGATCGGTGATGGCCTTGACGGGCGTGGGGCGTGGTGACCGTGTGGTTAGTCAGGCTATCGCCCTGGATGTCATCTATCGGCAGAAATATCTCGATTTCGCTCCGGGAGCCGAGTATTCATATTCGAACAGCGGTTATCAACTCGCGGCGGAGATCGTCGAGCGTGTGTCGAAGCAAAAGTTTGGCGAATTTGTCGGGGGGCGGATATTTAAACCGCTCGGGATGACAAAAAGCTCCTGGCGCGACAATTATCAGCGAATTGTGCCGGGACGTGCTCAGGGCTACGCGAAAGCCGGGTCGACCGCTCCGTGGATGTTGAACATGCCGTTCATGAACGTCGTCGGCAACGGCGGTATGCTGACGACCGTCGGCGATTGGTTGAAATGGAACGCCGCCCTCGATGCGAAGACCTTCGGCGAGCCTTTTGTGAAAGCTCTCGAAACGCAAGCTATCCTGAATGACGGCCGCAAGATCAGTTATGCTCTCGGTGTCGTGGTAGATAACTACAATGGAATCAAGGAAGTAACGCATAGTGGCGGAACTGCGGGATATCAGACATATCTCGCTAGATTCCCTGAGAAGAAAGTATCCGTGGCCGCTCTTTGTAACGGGTTTCCGCCTTCATCGGGCGAGATCGTTTATAGCGTGGTTGATGAGATATTTGGACCGTTTCCCGAGCCCGCTAAGGTGGATGGTGTGTCCGTACCTGAGGATCGGCTTAAAAAATACGCGGGCATCTGGAAAAACGATGTTACCAGGAACGTAAACCCGATCACGCTCGACAAAGGCGAGCTAAAGCTTGGCAACACGGCGTTAAAACCTGTGGCTGACGGATCTTTCATGCTCGGGGACCGCAAGATGAAATTTGTCGACGGCAGTCCGGCGACTGCGGTCATTAACAACCCAGACGGTTCCGTCACTCGCCTTACTCTCGTAACCGACTGGACGCCATCCGCTGCTGACCTAGCCATTTTCGCAGGTGATTGGTGCAGTGAAGAAGCTCAGGCTACGATGACCTTTTCGGTTGAAGGCGACAAGGCGTTTATCGTTCAGCGACCGATCACACGTCTCGCGCTCAGGCCGATCTACAAAGACCATTTCGCGACCCAGGGCTTCGTGGTCTGGGTCACCCGTGATGCAAAAGGCAACATAGCCAAACTTCACGTGGGCGGCTCACGCATGCGGGACATGATGTTTGAGCGGGTCAAGAAGTGATTCACCGCGTAGACACCCTAGCCCAGGGTTCTCTGTGACTCTGTGGTGAATATTTCTTATGGAAGACCCGACAAAACTAGGCACGTCCGGTAACGAGAACCGGACCGAGATCAAGGGCAACACGACCGGTGGAACACTGAAGGGGGATTTTGTCGCGGGCACTGTTCTCGCGAGCCGCTATCGCATCATCAGCCTTGTCGGCAAAGGCGGGATGGGTGAGGTCTATAAGGCTGAGGATATTAAGCTCTCGCAGACGGTCGCACTCAAGTTCCTACCAGACCATTACCAAAACGACAGCGAGGCTCTCGAACGCTTTCACGGCGAGGTCCGCAACGCCCGGCAGGTTTCGCATGTGAATGTGTGCCGGGTTTTCGATATCGGCGAGATCGACGGGCGGCATTTTTTGTCCATGGAGTTTGTCGATGGGGATGACCTGTCTGAGCTGTTGACCCGCGTCGGACGATTTACGCACGAAAGGGCGATCGAGATCTCGCGGCAGCTTTGCGTCGGGATGGAGGCGATACACAAGGCGGGAATTCTCCACCGCGATTTTAAACCGGCGAACATCATCATCGACAAAAAAGGGGTCGTCCGCATCACGGATTTCGGCATCGCGGGGATCGAATCTGAGATCGCGAAAGACGGCATTCGAGCCGGGACGCCTGCCTACATGGCTCCCGAACAGATCAGCGGAAAGGAAATCTCAACTCGCAGCGATATTTACGCTCTCGGGCTGGTGATCTACGAGATATTCACCGGCAAACAGGCATTCATCGCGGACACGTTCCACGAGATGCTCAAAAAGCAGCAGACCGAGACGCCCACGAACCCATCCCAGATCGTCAAAGGCATCGATCCGCTGGTCGAAAGCGTGATCGATCAGTGCCTGGCAAAAAATCCAAACGACAGGCCGCAAACGGCTTTGCACGTGGCTATGGCATTGCCGGGCGGCAATCCGATGCAGATCGCTCTCGATGCCGGTCAGACGCCGAGTCCTGAAATGGTCGCGGCCTCGCCGAAGAAAGGCTCGCTTCGCCCGGGGGTTGCTTTTGCGATGCTCGCCGTGGTCATTTTTTGCATTGGCTTTGGCACGTTGACGGCGAAGTACACTCAGATGTACGGCTATATTCCGCTCGATAAATCGGGCGAGGTCCTGCAGGAGCGCGGCCGCGAACTGGTCGAGAAATACGGTTATCGCCAGAGCGATTCTTATTCCAGCTTTAACGGAAACTACGAGTTTCTGAATCATACCGAAAAAAAAGAGCAGTCGCCTAACCGATGGGAGCAACTTGCGACGGGGCAGCCTGCGGGCGTGTACTTTTGGTATCGGGCCAGTCCCTGGTCACTAGTTCCCAGCGGAGACTGGGAGGTGTCCGAGCAGAATCCACCGCAAACCGAGTCGGGTATGGCACGGCTCCGTCTCGATACAAAAGGGCGGCTGATGTATTTTAGCGGCGTTCCGCCCAGAGTTGATGAGCCAGCGGCACAGAAAGGAGAGGTTGACTGGGCCGGCGTTTTCAGGGATGCGGGGTTTGACCTCGCGGCTTTTGAACCGGTCGAGCCGCAGTGGACGCCGCCGGATGCATTTGACGATCGGCGTGCATTCTCCGGCACGTATCCCGATAACAGCGGGGTCGCGATCCGCGTCGAAGCCGCGGCCTATCGCGGCAAACTTGTCAGCTTTGAGATCGTAGAACCATGGACCAAGCCGCCGGGGCAATCGCCCAGCGGCCCTCAAGGTGCCGCAGAAATGAGCGTGATCGTCGTAATGTTTTCGCTGTATTTCGGAGTTCTTTTCATCAGCGGATGGCTGGCTGTCAAGAATGTTCGAGCAGGCCGCAGCGATGTCAGGGGCGCATTTCGCATAATGCTATTCCTCTTCGTTGTGCGTATGCTCTTCTGGGCATTTACTACGCACCACGTCGCAGGCTTCGAAGAGACCAATTTGATCATCACCGGACTCCAAAGCGCTCTCTATTGGTCGGTCTTCCCGGGCTTGATGTATCTCGCCTTTGAACCGTACATGCGTAAGAGCGTGCCCGAACGCGTCATTTCGTGGAACCGGCTGCTTGCCGGCGATTGGCGCGACCCGCTGGTCGGGCGTGATGTGCTGATCGGGGCTGTTGCAGGTTCGGTCCTTATTTTGGCAGATAGACTGTTGACGTATCTCGTTCCTTTTTGGCTGGGCGAACCGACCAGGGCTCCGTCCATTCGGATATCGGCCCTCGCAGGCGTAAGTGGGTTTCCCGGAAATCTCCTGGAGCAGCTTAGCCTTGGCCTATTCGCGGCCTTTATTGTTTCATTTCTGATATTGTTCTCTGGCCTGCTGCTGAGGCGAAAGTGGCTCGGAACGGCGGTGGTACTGTTGATATTTTCGGGCATTATGCTGGTAGATTCAGTAACCTATGGCGGTGGCACGCCGCGAATTGTTTCGGACCTGCTTTTTGCGGCTGTCGTGATCCTGTTGCCGGCTCGATTCGGCGTGCTCGCTATGATCACTTTCTGGCTGTTCTTGTTTGATGGAGCCCTTCCATTTGGGACATGGTACACAGGCGGCTACGCTGCATGGGTACTGACCCTGCTCGGCCTCGCCGTTTTCGGCTTCTACACCTCGACCGCCGGGCAGAAGCTATGGCAAGGTAAACTCCTCGGGGACGGGGATTGAGCGAGGTGCATCCATCGCAGGCTTCGCCTGCCTTTCATCGCTTCATATATGCGATCTTGGGTTAGAATATAGCTATGAGAACGCCCGAAGAAAAGCTGCTAAATCCGCGTCCGGGAAGCAAGATCGCCGAGGCTGCTCGATACGGACTCGATTTAACGCTTGTCGTAAGTAATTTGCGGCGTTCTCCTCAGCAGCGATTAGAAAATCTTCAGGGTGCGATGGACAGCGTCGAGAAATTGCGGCTGGCGATGGAAGCGGCGAAAGCAAAAAAGCGAGTGGAAAGTAAATGATCGACATCGAAAAGGCGATAGTTGCGATGGCTTCGAACGATGTAGATTTCGTCGTCATCGGCGGTGTTGCTCTTTCTATACATGCAACGGCATATATCACGTTCGACATCGATTTTGCTTATTCAAGATCGAAGGAAAATTTGATAAAGATCGCCCAAGCTTTCGCACCATACGAGCCGAGGCCTCGAGGCTTTCCAAAAGAATTACCGTTTATTTGGGATGCGTCGACTTTATCGAACGGATCTGTCTTTACTCTGGAGACTTCAATCGGCGATATCGATCTCCTGTCAGAGGTAAAAGGGCTTGGCGATTTTGCCGATGTCCGGGCGAGTTCTGAAAAGTTTGAACTCTGGGGCTTTAACGTAAACGTGCTGTCGATTGACGGGCTTATCGCGGCAAAGACCGCAGCGGGGCGTGAAAAGGATATTCCTGGATTGAAGCATCTTGAAGCTCTTCGGGAGGCTGTTTCGGCTGATGAGAATTAGTGCCGTTCCTACTTGTTTACTGTTTGTTCTTATAGGGCTTTCTGGTTGTTATCTGGTTCCCGGAACGCCTGATGCGGCTTTTCATGAATTTCAAACCACTGAGCACAAGGAGTCTTTCATAGTTGCACCGCTTTGTACTGCGGGAGAATTGGTCGTTCCCCTGGTAATAGAGAAAATAAAAGATCGGAATCTTGAGCGAAGAATATATGCTATTGGATTTCTTGGAACCACTGAGAGCCGGTCCGGAGCCGATGCACTTGAAACAATCGCCCGGGATGAGACGGAAAGTGAGAGCGTGCGTCATATAGCTCTTCAGTCGTTATTCATGGCAGACGAGAATAGAGGTCTGCAGGCAGCAAAGGAGTTTCAGGCTCGAACTGGTTATGTCGGTAGAATGGCAAAGGAGATTCTCGCAATCGACAATCATTCCTTGTACAGAAACCAGAGCTCGCCCTGTAACATCACCGATTAATCAAATTTTATGAAAACTCTTGTTAAAAACGGTCGAATTATAACCGCAGTGGACGATTACACGGCAGACATTTTCATAGACGGCGAGACAGTGACGACTATCGGCAAAACGCTCGATATGGAGGCGGATGTGGTTATCGACGCCGCAGGCAAGCTTGTGATTCCCGGCGGGATCGATCCGCATACGCATATGGAGCTGCCGTTTGGGGGGACTTCGTCGAGCGATGATTTCTTTACCGGGACGCGGGCGGCGGCGTTTGGGGGGACGACGACGATCATTGATTTCGCGGTGCAGACGAAGGGCGAATCGATGACCTCGGGCGTTGACGCATGGCACAAAAAGGCCGAGGGCAAGACGGTGATCGACTACGGGTTTCATCTCATCACGACTGAGTTTGAGGACGGCGATGAGAAAGAAATGTACAAGCTGATGGACGAGGGTATTACGTCGTTCAAGCTGTTCATGGCGTATCCGGGCGTGTTTTTGGCGGACGACGCGACGATCTTTCGTGCGATGTCGGCGGCAGGCAAACGCGGCGGGCTGATCTGTATGCATGCGGAGAACGGCATTGTCATCAACGAGATCATCAAACGTTTTCTTGCCGACGGGCGAACAGCTCCGAAGTATCACGCTCTGACGAGGCCGACCATCGCTGAGGCCGAGGGGGTTCATCGGGCCATCGCTATTGCGGAAATGGCCGAGTCGCCGGTTTACATTGTTCACCTCTCTTGCACCGATGCATTGAATCAGGTGCGACAGGCAAGGGATCGCGGAATCTCAGCCTTTGCGGAGACTTGCCCGCAGTATTTGTTTCATTCTATCGACGATTACGGCGACGGCTGGGAAGGGGCGAAATACGTAATGACGCCTCCGCTGCGTGAGAAACACAATTGTGCGGAGCTCTGGAAAGGCCTCAAGATGGACGACCTGCAAGTCATTTCGACCGACCATTGCCCGTTCTGTATGAAAGAGCAAAAGGAACTCGGGCTCGGCGATTTCACCAAGATCCCGAACGGAGCTCCCGGCGTAGAAAATCGCCTCGCCCTGATCTACAACGGCGGCGTTGTCGAAAATCGTATTTCGCTCAACCGCTTTGTCGAACTAACATCAACTGCCGCAGCGAAAATGTTCGGTATGTTTCCGAAAAAAGGAACTATCGCGGTGGGCTCGGACGCCGACATCGTCATCTTTGATCCGAACGGCGAAACAACATTCGGCGTCGAAAACGAACACATGAACGTCGATTACTCTTCCTACGAAGGCTGGAATATCAAGGGTAAAGTCGAGACCGTTCTGTCACGCGGTCGCGTGGTTATTCAGAACGGTGAACACGCCGGAAAACAAGGCGACGGTCAATTCATCAAACGCGGAACCTGTGTTAACTTGTAGCAACTGAGGCGACTAGAAAACATGGGCGAAGGAATAGAGATCGGCTCTTCGATCGGGCACTATCGGATTGTTTCCAAGATCGGAGCGGGTGGAATGGGCGAGGTTTACCTTGCCCACGACGCACGCCTCGATCGTAATGTGGCTGTCAAAATGCTGCCGGCGGATTTCGCAAACGACGAGGACCGTCTGCGCCGGTTCGAGCAGGAAGCTAAGGCAACGTCCGCGCTAAATCACCCAAACATTCTGACCGTTTACGACATCGGCGAACACGACGGCTCGCCGTTCATCGTCGCCGAACTGCTTGATGGAATGGAACTGCGCGAGCGTCTAGACGAGGGATCTATCCCGCTCAGAAAAGTCACAGACTACGCCCAGCAGATCGTCAGCGGATTATCAGCGGCGCATGAGAAAGGGATCGTTCACCGCGATCTGAAGCCGGAGAATCTCTTCATCACAAAAGACGACCGCGTTAAGATACTCGATTTTGGCCTCGCGAAGCTGTCAGAACCGGGAGCGACAGCGACTGGATCAGAGGATCACACTCGAAAAGCCCTCACTAACCCCGGCGTCGTGATGGGTACGGTCGGATATATGTCGCCCGAGCAGGTTCGGGGGCAGATGACCGATCATCGTTCGGATATTTTCTCGTTTGGTTTGATCCTTTACGAAATGATCACGGGCAGGCGGGCGTTTCAGGAGGAATCGCTGGCTGAGACGATGTCGGCGATCGTCAAGGAAGAGCCGCCGGAGATGACCGAGTCGAACCCGAACATCAGCCCGTCACTTGAGCGGATCGTGCGGCGTTGTCTGGAAAAGAAACCCGAGCGTCGGTTTCACTCGGCACATGATCTTGGGTTCGCATTGGAGTCGCTGTCTGCACCGACGAGTTCGTCGGGCGCCAATATGACGACGACGGTCAGTGCGATCGGTCTTGAAACTGAGCGTTCGACTTGGAGCTCCCGCATTCCATGGATGGTTGCGGCTGCTGCGGTTTTGATAGCATTGGTGATCCCCACTGTGATGTATATTCGGCGGCCGTCGCCGGATGAGCGGCCGGTGAGCTTCATTGTAGCTCCGCCGGCATCCTCAGCTAATTTGGGCAGCCCGGTTATTTCCCCCGATGGACGTACGCTCGCCTTTGCAGCGATCGTTGACGGCAAGTCGAATATTTACGTTCGGGAACTCGGGTCGTTGACAGAACAAAGCCTTAACGGTACCGAAGATGCTTCTTCTTCGATGTTTTGGGCGCCGGACAGCCGAACCATTGCGTTTTTTGCGAATGGCAAACTAAAAAAGGTCGACATAGCCGGCGGGCCTGCACAAGTGATCTGCAATGCTCCGGACGCAGTGGCCGGGACCTGGAACCGCGACGGTGTGATATTGGTCGGCTCGTCCAACCGCGGCATTCGACGGGTATCGGCGGCGGGCGGCGAGTTGACCGAACTGCTTCCGCTTGATGAGTCGCGCAAAGAAATTCGACACATGTTTCCCCGCTTCCTCCCGGATGGTCGTCACTTTCTCTATAGGAGCAACAGTAGCAGCCCGAGCGATCCACCAGAGATATTTGTCGCTTCGATCGACGGGAAAGAGCGAAAGCCGCTATTCAAGAATTACTCTGACTTTTACTACGCTGCTCCGGGATATTTGTTGTTTTCCCGCGATACGACGGTAATGGCACAGCCGTTTGACGCCTCCAGGCTGGAGCTCACCGGAGATCCCGTGCCGGTCCTGGAGAACGTGAATTTCACTACGTTCGCTGGCCGCTCGTTCTTTTCGGTATCCGAAAACGGGACCATTGTGTGCCTGAGTGGGAGTAGTAGCGGGAATCGCCAATTAACGTGGTATGACCGGGAGGGAAAGGAGATCTCGAAGGTTGGCCAACCGGGGAATTACATGGACTTAGTTCTCTCACCTGACGGTAAACAAGCTGCTGCCTCACGAATTGTTGACGGTAACGCGGATATTTGGGTTATCGACCTCGAGCGGGGGCTGCCGACACGATTTACCTTTAATGCGGCAGCGGATGATGACCCGGCATGGTCAGCCGATGGCGGCAGCATTCTTTTTACTTCGAACAGGGACAATGACATACGAAAGCTCTATCGAAAGCTGGCGAGCGGTGCGGGAAATGAGGAGCTGATAAGCGACACCGTTAGGGTCCATAACACTGGGATCGATTGGTCGCCCGACGGCAAAAATATCCTGTTTGCGAGCCGTGGCGAGAAGACGGGCTTTGATATCTGGGTATTGCCTCTCGGCGGAGATGCAAAACCCTATCCTTTGCTGCAGTCCGAGTTTACTGAAGAACACGTGCGTTTTTCGCCGGACGGGCGTTTCTTTGCCTACAAGTCGAACGAGAGCGGACAAGAAGAGGTTTACGTTCAGAACTTCCCGCCCGCAGGGGGGAAATGGCAGGTTTCGACAGGCGGCGGTTCTCAGCCTCACTGGCGGCGGGATGGTCAGGAACTCTATTATGTCGCCCCTGATAGAAAACTTATGGTCGTCAGCGTAAAGCCCGGCGAAAGTTTTCAAAATGGAACGCCAGCCGTTTTGTTTCAGACCGAGGTATCCAGCTTTGCTAATTCCAATCGTTATGCCGTTACGGCAGACGGGCAACGGTTTCTCGTCAACTCACCCGTCGATGCAAACACACTGAATCCGTACACCGTGATCCTTAACTGGACCTCGACGCTGAAGAAATAACTATGACCTTGCCAACAGGAACAAAGCTCGGAAGATACGAGGTCCGCTCGCTCATCGGCGTCGGCGGAATGGGTGAGGTCTATCGGGCCAGCGACCCAAAGATCGGGCGTGACGTTTCGATCAAAGTCCTGCCGGCCGATATCTCGGCGGACAAGGAACGCGTCGCCCGTTTTGAGCAGGAAGCTCAGGCCGCCGGTGCTTTGAATCATCCGAATAGCGCAGTGAGTGTGTGAAGATCTGATCTGATTGCTGAGACTAGTTTAGTAATTTTCGTCTTGAAAAAGTTCATCTCAAATTTCAGCTGGTATTCGATATTGGGCATTTTTGTAGTGCCGTTTTCGATAGTTTCACATGAGCTAGGGCATTACCTTGCCTACGTTGGCTTTGGGGTCGAGGGAGTCATTTTGCGTTCGGCCTCGGTTGCGGCAGATAAATCGGTATTGAGCTCCGGCCAGATCGCTTTCGCAACTGCTATCGGGCCGCTGATCACATACGTTACGATCTTGTCAGCAGGTGTTTTACTCAGATATCGATATTTGGCATTTTTGATCTTGCTGGGACTGGCAGCACCGCTCGGCCGTATTGTGAATTTTGTTTATATTTTTTTGCGAGCCGCCGGTTATCAGCCAAATCCTAATTTTGACGAATTTAACTTTGCCCGGGCCGTCGGATTTGACCCGCTCTTGGTCGCGATCCCCACGGGGATTGCCGTCATCGCGACTTTAATATATTTTAGCCGTGAGGCGTGGAAGCAAGGTGGGTTTAAGGAGTTCGCGGCCGCTAGTATAGGTTGTGGCTGTTGGGCTTGCTGTCTGGTTTTTTATCGGGCCGCTTTTGTTGCCGTGATCGTGGCCAGAAAATTGGCAGTGATCTCAGGCTAAAGGAGTAATTTATGAAATATTCAGTTATCAGTTGCATCGTATTTTTTCTGTTGTCTTTGGCGGTCAGTGTCGAGAATGCGGCGGCAAAACCCGTCACTAAGGAAGAGCGCAAGGCTGGGGTCAAATACTTGAAGCACACCCAAAAACTTTTCCTCGATTCGGTCAAAGGGCTAAGTGAGGAGCAGTTGAAATGGAAGGCGGCTCCGGACAAATGGTCTGTGTTTGAGGTTTCAGAACACATTGCGCTGGCCGAGTCGTTTATCTTTGATCTGATCGCAGGTCAGATAATGAAAGCGCCGGCGAATTCAGGCAAAACATCGGATATCACTATGGAGCAGATCATGACAATGGTTCCGGACCGAACCAACAAATTTCAGGCTCCCGAGCCGATCCGCCCTGATAAGGCGCCTTGGATGTCGATGACTGATGCTATGGCTGAGTTCAAACAGAGGCGTGCGACGACGATCAGTTTCATGGAAAAAGGCAACGACGACATGCGTGAGCGGTTTTTCATGAACCCGGCATTTCAGAAAGAGATCGACGCTTATCTTTGGATCGCCTTTCTTTCGGCGCATACCGAACGGCACGTTAAGCAGATACTCGAAGTAAAAGCGAATCCCGGATTTCCGAAAAAATAGCTTTACGACAACCCAAAATAGGCGCTTCCACGCGTTAAATGTTAAAGTGCTGAAAGTCATAATCTGATCATTCGCAAAAATCAGGAGGAACTTTTCATGCAGCTTCGACGTGGATGTACGCTCTTTGTCCGCCAACTCTTTTGTCTGGGTGTTTTGGCGACATTATTTGTGTCCGGCATTCCGGCACAAGACAAGAGCGCGAAGCCGGAAACGGACAATAGGATCCAAAAGGCAAATTATGAGCTGGCCTCGCGGTGGACGTCCGCGAAGGTTGGCAAAATGCTTTTTGACACAGCGGTCACGCCGCGTTGGCTCGAGACGGGTGATAAATTTTGGTACAGCTACGAGACCAACTCAGGGAAGCGGTTTGTTTTGGTCGATCCGGTAAGGAAGACCAAGACGCCGGTGTTCGATGCCGCAAAAATGGCCGCGTTATTGACCACGTTGACCCGCATCCCGTATGACTCGCTTCACCTGCCGATCACTACGATCCACTTTATAAAGAACGACACAGCGATAAGACTTGACGTTTCGGTTCCACGCGATGCCGTCATACCGGGGCTGAAGGCGGAAACGCCTCCAGCAAGAACGGCGGCCGGAGCTGGTGCGGGCCAGACCGGCGAACAGGCTGCCGGGGCGACACCTGCGGGCGGCCGAAACAGGACGATCTATTTTGAATACGATCTGGCAAGCGCACAGTTAAAGCTTTTGCCAGATTACACACCTCCGCAAAAGGCACGATGGGCTTCGGTCTCGCCAGACGAAAAGACGATCATATTCGCACGCGGCCAGAATCTCTTCATGATGGACGCGGAAAATTACGCCAAGGCGCTCAAGAAAGACGACGATCCCAGCATCGTCGAAACTCAGCTTACGACGGAAGGCGAAGAGTTCTATGGCTACGCCCGACGCCTGACCGAGGCTGAAAAAGGCCCATATCGATTTAGCGAAAAAAACAAAACACCCCGCGTGCCGTCGATCCGCGTGATCTGGTCAAAAGATTCGAAAAAGATCTCGCTCGTTAAGGTTGACCAGCGAAAGGTTGCCGATCTATGGGTAATAAATTCGCTCGCTAATCCGCGTCCTAAGCTCGAAACCTATCGCTACGGCATGCCGGGCGAGGCAAATCAGCCTCAGTCTGAGATCGAGGTTTTTGATCTGGCAACGAAGGCACGGGTTAAGGTGAAGAGCGACCAGTTTAAGGACCAGACGGTGTCGATCTATACAGCTCCGATCACGAATATCGAACGCGAACGAGCCCGAGCTGTTCAGATCGATCGATCGGGCGATCAACAGGACCAACAGCAGCAACAGCAGGGCGGCGGGCCACAGGCCGCAGGCATCGAGCCTAAATGGCTCAGCGACACGGGCGATAAGCTTTACTTCAACCGGACCAGTCGGGACATGCACCGCGTGGACGTCTGCGTCGCTGACACGACAACCGGCGAGGTCAAGGTGCTGATCGAGGAGCGTCTGAACACGTATATTGAATTCAAACCGCTTGTGCTGATCAACAACGGCCAGGAGCTGGTTCACTGGTCGGAGCGAGATGGCTGGGGCCATTACTATTTGTTCGATGGCAACGGAAGGCTCAAGAATCAGATAACTTCGGGCGAGTTTTACGCGGATGCAGTCGAAAGCATTGATGAAAAGACACGCACACTTTACCTGACGGCGAATGGCCGAGAAGCCGGCGAGGACCCATATTACGAACATGCCTACCGCGTCGGCCTCGATGGCAGCGGGATGAAACTGCTTGATCCGGGCGACGCTTCGCACACCGTGTCGATGTCAGATTCGGGCAAGTACTTTGTCAACAATTCGTCGCGGGTGAATACTGCTCCGGAAGCGGTGCTTTACGACAATTTGGGTACCAGATTGATGTCGCTCGAAACAACGGATCTGTCCGCTATGATGGAATCCGGTTACAAGTTCCCCGAGCCGTTCAAGGTTAAGGCTGACGACGGTATGACCGACCTTTTCGGCGTAATGTACAAGCCGTTTGACTTCGACCCGAACAAGAAATATCCGATCATCGCGTTCGTTTATCCCGGACCGCAAACCGAGAGCGTAACTAAAACATTTACGCCCCGAAACGACCGCATGACGCTCGCCCAGCTCGGTTTTATCGTCATCGAAGTTGGTAATCGCGGCGGCCATCCGCAGCGGTCGAAGTGGTATCACAATTACGGTTACGGAAATCTTCGCGATTATGGACTTGCGGATAAAAAGGTCGCGATCGAGCAGCTCGCTCGCCGAATGCCGTTCATTGACATTGATAAGGTTGGTATCTACGGGCATTCGGGTGGTGGATTTATGTCCACCGCAGCGATGCTTGTCTATCCTGACTTTTTCAAGGTGGCTGTCTCGTCGGCGGGCAATCACGAGAACAATATCTACAACCGTGCGTGGAGCGAGAAACACGACGGCGTCAAAGAGGTCACGGACAAGGACGGCAATATCAAGTTCGAGTACGACATCGATAAAAACTCCGACCTTGCCAAGAATCTAAAGGGCCGACTGCTGCTTGCGACCGGGGATATGGACGACAACGTGCATCCCGCGAACACGCTGCGAATGGCCGACGCGCTGATCAGAGCGAACAAGCGCTTCGATACGATCATATTTCCGGGAAAGCGCCACGGCTTCGGCGATGCGAATAACTACTTTTTCTGGATCCGGGCCGATTATTTTGCCAAACACCTGATCGGCGACTACTCGTCGAGCGTCGACATGGTCGAGTTGAATAGGGAAAGGGAGCAGTCCGGCGATAAGGGCACCGCTCGCAGGCCGTAAACTCGATGGAGAATGAATCGATCAAATCCGTTTGGTTGTCGCCGCTGGTTCTCGACCAGGGCTTCAGTGTCCAATTTCGCGACGACCACGTCCATATTCAGCTTGGCAAGGATTTCAAAGTAGATCAGGAACGTCGCGCTGCATTGTGGAACGTTATCCGCGAAGCGTGTGAAAAGCATGGTTCGCGGCGGGTGCTGGTTGAGGGCTTTCTGCCTTCGGGTGAGCGTGAGACTTCGGACGTAATAGATGCGGGTAAGAAGACCGCCGCTGTTCCAAAACTCTGGCTCGCATTCGCCATTCCCGATTTTCAACCGACTGCACAAACCGAACTATACGAGGTCATCGCAGCGTCGCAAGGCGTGCGGGTCAAGTTTTTCACGAGCAACGAGCGGGCTTTGAGTTGGCTGAGAAATAATACGGAGGCGTAAGCAGACGTTGACTAGATGATCTTCTCGGATCAAACACTGTCCCAGAAACTCGAACGAACCGAAGCACGTGTTAACGCGGATTTTGTCGAAACACGTGCAAGGCTCGATCCGGCTTGCGGGGCTGCCTGGATAGAGGTCGGCGGAGCGTACGCGATGTTTGACGGTGTCGAATCACCGCTGACTCAGACGTTTGGGTTGGGGTTGTTTGACGAAACGACGCCGGAGCATCTCGATGAGATCGAGGCGTTTTTTCGTAAACGCGAAGCTCCGATCTTCCACGAGGTCAGCCCGATGGCCGATCCATCATTGATGGGTTTGCTGAGCGAGCGCGGTTATCGCCCCATCGAACTGACGAGCGTTATGTATCGCGAGCTCGAGACTTCCATCCAGAAACGTGACCGAATGCCGGGCTTAACAACACGTGTAATTGACGCGGAAGAAGTTGAGCTGTGGGCGAGAACATCTGCCGACGCGTGGACAGCCGAGCATAAAGAGCTTGGCGAATTTATGTTCAACTTCGGTTCGGTCAGCGCCTCTTGTAGCGGTTCGTACCCCTACATTGCCGAACTCCATGGCCAGGCGATCGCGACGGGAATGCTGTTCATTTACGACAGGATATCAATGTTAGCCGGAGCGAGCACGATCGTTAGTGGCCGCAATCGCGGTGCACAGACCGCGCTTCTTGAAGACCGCCTCGAACTCGCCGCCGCACGGGGATGTGATCTCGCTATAATGGGTGCCGCTCCCGGCAGCCAATCACAGAAGAACGCCCAGAAAAACGGCTTCCACATCGCATATACCCGCACTAAATGGCAATTAATAGGTTAGAATAGAGTACGAAAATCCGTACCTACAACCTATGAAACGATGCCCAGAATGCCGACGGGATTATTTCGACGATACGCTGCTGTATTGTCTCGATGACGGCAATGCTCTTCTCGAAGGGCCAGCGACGGCTTCGTCGGGTGACGATCCGGCAACGGCTATTCTGCACTCGATGGCTGCGCCGGGCGAGGCTCCGACTCGTGCGCAGATTCAGATGACAGACCAGACGGCGGTCTTGCCGACAAGCACGGGGGACATTTTTCCGCAGCCTCGTGGATTTGATAAGCGATTGCTCCTTGCTCCAATCGCGCTTGTGGCCATTATCCTCGGCGGATTCTTTGGTTACCGATATTTCAATGCCGCTGACTCCGAACAGGTGAATTCGATCGCGGTGCTCCCCTTTGAAAACCGCAGTGGGGATGCCGACACCGATTATCTTTCGGACGGGCTGGCGGATTCTTTGATCTATCGTCTTTCGCAGTTGCCGAATTTGAAGGTCAGCCCGACGAGCTCGGTCATGCGGTACAAGGGCAAGGAAACGGATGTTGCGAAGATAGCTAAGGAACTCGAGGTCGACGCGGTGATGTCGGGGCGTTTGTCACAGCGCGGCGATGACCTGTCGATAAGTGTGCAGTTGATCGACGCACGGACAAAAAAGCTGATCTGGGCGGAGCAGTATGACCGTAAAATGGCCGATCTGCTGGCGACTCAGCGTGAGATCGCGACGACCATCACGCAAAAGCTTGAACTGAAACTGTCGGGCAATGAAACGGGCATAAGCAAAAAATACACAGACAATAATGAGGCCTACCAGCTTTACTTGCGCGGACGCCACAGCTTTGCCAAGCGGACAAAGGAAGACATGCTCCGCTCTATCGAATTCTTCAAACAGGCTGTCAAGCTCGATCCAAAATTCGCATTGGCATATGCTCGGCTCTCCGAAGTCTATGGCACGATGCCGGCCTATCCCTACCTTTCTCCAAAGGAGGCCTTTCCTGAAGCAAAAGCCGCGGCCGAAAAAGCATTGGAAATTGACCCGACGCTCTCCGAGGCCCACACTTTTCTCGCTTATGTACAGGTCATCTATGACTGGAACTGGGCTGAGGGCGAACGATCGTTCAAACGAGCACTCGAACTCGATCCGAACAATTTTTCGGCCCATTTTCGTTACGGACAGATATATCTGCTCTCGACGGGCAGAATTGACGAAGGCATCAGCGAGATCAAACAAGGACTCAAAGCAGAACCCTTGGATGTGAATATGGGGGTTACTGTCGCCTGGGCGGAGCTTATACGAGGACAAAATGAGGAAGCTCTTGAGGTGGCGCGTAAAATTCACGATCTTGAACCGAACCACCTACTTTCGCGATGGATGCTTGCATCGGTCCTCACCGAAATGCGCAGGCACGATGAGGCAATAGCTATATGTGAGAAATGGCTGCAAGATGATCCAAATAGCCAAATGGCCATTCGTGATGCGGGATTTGCCTATGCCAAAGCCGGACGCCGCGACAAAGCGGAGGAAATGATCGCCCGGTATCGGGAACTCGCAAAAACTGAATGGGTGGCGGCGGCCCGAATCGCTGCGATCTATGGCGCTTTGGGTGAGAAGGACGAAGCGTTCGCTGAGCTGGAAAAGGCATTAGAGGCACGTGATTGGGAAATGCATCGGCTCAACGTCGAGTTATATATGCGGCCCCTGCGTGATGATCCGCGATTTAAGGCAATCCTCACACGCCTAAATCTACCGGAATAGAATTTTATGAAACGATGCCCAGAATGTAGACGCGATTATTACGACGACACTCTGCTTTATTGTCTAGACGATGGCAATGCTCTGCTCGAAGGGCCGGCAAGTCTCTCTGGTGCGAGCGATGGACCGCAGACCGCGATCCTGCACTCGACCGCTGCTCCGGGCGAGGCTCCGACTCGTGCGCAGATTCAGATGACAGACCAGACGGCGGTCTTGCCGACAAGAACGGGGGACATTTTTCCGCAGCCTCGTGGATTTGATAAGCGATTGCTGGCACTACCGGTCCTCCTCGCGATCATCGTTCTTGGCGGATTTCTTGGTTATCGATATTTCAAACCTGCCAGTGGCGGGCCGATCAATTCAATTGCCGTTTTGCCTTTTCAGAACAGGAGCGGTGATCCGAATTCGGAGTATCTTTCGGATGGCTTGGCCGAATCGTTGATCTATCGGCTTTCGCAATTGCCGGAACTGAAGGTCAGCCCGACGAGTTCGGTTATTCAGTACAAAGGCAAAGATACCAAGGTTGCGACCATTGCGAGCGAATTGGGTGTCGATGCGGTGATGACGGGGCGGCTGGCGCAGATCGGCGACAATTTGACGATCAGCGTTGAGCTGGTCGATGTGCGAAACAACAAACTGCTTTGGGGCGAGCAGTATGAACGCAAGATGTCGGAACTGTTGGCCACGCAGCGTGAGATCGCGGCGACGATAACGCAAAAGCTGCAGTTAAAGCTTTCCGGCGAAGAGACCGGCCTCACAAAGAAGTACACAAATAACAACGAAGCGTACCAGCTTTATCTGAAAGGCCGCTTTGCCTGGAATAAGCGGAACGCCGAGTCACTCAAACAAGCGGTGGAGTTTTACAAGCAAGCGATCGAAAAAGACCCCGGTTTTGCCCTCGCCTATTCAGGCCTCGCTGAAACGTATGTGTTGTTTCCGACTTATCTGGCGGGCGTGCCAAAGGAGAGCATGCCGAAGGCAAAAGTGGCGGCCCTGCGGGCTCTGGAATTGGACGATTCGTTGGCGGAGGCCCACGCTGCACTTGGACGCTGTTTGAATGATTACGAGTTTGATTCTGCCGGTGGCGAGAAGGAGCTTCGCAGGGCTATCGAACTGAATCCAAAATACGCGACCGCCCACTCATGGCTCGGACTTGTTCTTTCGTGGCAAAAGCGGTTTGATGAGGCGATCGCTGAAGCAAAGATCGCGAGTGACCTAGATCCGTTATCGCTAATTTCAAGCGCCGAGGTCGGAAACACGTTTGCTGCTGCTGGGCGATATGATGAGGCGGTCGCCCAATTGAACGAAACTCTAAAACTCGATCCGAATTTCTCCGCCGCTCATTTTTATTTGGGCCGGGTGTATTTATATAAGGGCATGGAACAAGAAGCTATTGCCCAATTTCGCAAAGCAGCTACACCGGCCGAACGTCAGCGGGTAATGGGCTACCTGGCTGTTGCCCTGATCAGATCAGGTCAGCGGGCTGAGGCACTGGAGATCCTCGGCGAGCTTAAGGCTGAGGCGGCAGATGGGAATGTTCCGGCTTTCTCGGTAGCTCAGGTTTATGCTGCACTCGGCGACAAGGAAGAGGCTTTGACCTGGATGGAAAGAACCATTGCCGATCGTTGGCATTTATCCTATCGATTTGCGCTCAATTCGGACTTTGACGCCCTCCGCGGCGACCCGCGATTTAAGGCGATCCTGAAACGAGCGAATCTGCCGGAGTAGAAAAATAGAAATGAAAACCGGAACAATAATCAATCACTACAAGATCATCTCTGCGGTCGGTAAAGGCGGAATGGGTGAGGTATATCAAGCGCAAGATTCAAAACTTGGGCGCAAGGTTGCGCTAAAGATACTGCCGTCCGAGTTTGCTGAGGACCAAGCTCGAATGAGCAGATTTGTGCAGGAGGCTCAAGCAGCGGCCGCACTGAACCACCCGCACATCGCGCACGTTTATGAAATTGGCGAAGCGGACAATATTCACTATATCGCAATGGAGTTTGTCGATGGCATAACCCTGCGCGATGCGATGCACAAAAATAGGACCGACCTGAAACGGCTTTTGAAATACCTCGCCCAATCTGCCGAGGGTTTGGCAAAGGCACATGCTGCGGGTATCGTCCATCGCGACCTGAAGCCGGAAAACATCATGGTCTCGCGTGATGGATATGCAAAGATACTCGATTTTGGGCTGGCCAAGTTGGTTGAATCGAAGGAGTTTAAGCCGCTCGCCGAAACGCCGGAAACCGAGCCTGACACCGCCATCATCAATCAGCATTCAGAGCCGGGGATGATCATGGGCACGGTCGGCTATATGTCGCCAGAGCAGGCTGAGGGCAAGATCCATGAAATAGACAACCGTTCGGACATTTTCTCTTTCGGCTGCATTCTTTTTGAGGCCGTAACGGGAGAGCAGCCATTTAAGGGCGTTTCGGTGATTAAGTCCCTGCACAAGATCATCTATGAACCCGCTCCGCCGATAAAGGATCTTTGCCCTGCGGCTCCCAGCGACTTGCAACGCATCGTGCGCCGCTGCCTGGCTAAGGACCCTGAGGAACGCTATCAGTCGATCAAGGATGTGGCCATCGAATTAAAAGAAATCAGGCGTGAAATGGAAGGGGGAGCCGAGCTTGACGCCACCGCTGCGCCAAACCGTAGCGAAACACTTTTGATGCATGCTACGGAAAGTGCGGACAGCCAGCCGACCCAGATAGTCAGCACACAACCGCCTGCGGCACCGACACAAATATCCAGTGCGGAATATCTGATCTCTGGGATCAGGCAGAACAGAAAGATGGCGTTTCTTGCGCTCGGTGTGGTTGGGCTGATCGGCGTTGCCGTTGCGTTTGGGCTTTATCGTATGATGAGCGGAACCAATACAACTACCGGGCCGCTATTTGAGAAAACAAAGATCACCAAACTTACAAAGAATGGGCGGGTGATCCATACGGCTATCTCGCCGGATGGCAAATATATCGCCCACGTCAAAAGCGATGCCGGAAAACAGACTCTGCTGGTTAGACAGGCTAGCGCAAATAACGACATTGTCGCAGTACCGGAAGGGCCTGCTGAATATTGGGGTATCACTTTTACCCCAGACAGCAACGATCTTTTCTATATAACGCGTGAGCTAAATCAGGCCAGCGTCCTTTACCGGATACCGGCACTTGGCGGCACTCCGCAAAAACTGATGGAGCGTTTAGACAGCGCCGTCTCTTTTTCGCCTGACGGCAAACAAGTTGCCTTTGTGCGCGGAGAGTTTCCTGAAAAGAATGAGAGCGTATTGATGGTGGCAAACTCGGATGGTACCGGGGAAAAGGTATTAGCCTCGCGCAAATTGCCGGAACGATTCTATCCAATTTATTTTACAGGTCCGTCATGGTCACCCGATGGAAAAACCATTGCCGTATCGCTTAGCGGGTTTGAGAATGGAAGCAAATTTAAGGTCCTCGGCGTAAATGTAAGCGACGGTAAAGAACGCGATCTCACACGGGAAAGCTGGGAATACATTGGAAAAGTCGGGTGGTTAAAGGACGGCCAGGACATTTTGATGATCGCTCGCGAAGAGGCATCTGCTTATAGACAGGTGTGGAAAATTTCACTTACGGGCGGCAAACCGCGACAGATCACTAGTGGGTTTACGGAGCATCGCAGCCTTAGTCTTACGAGTGATTCAACCCGCTTCGTTACGGCGCTGTCCGACCGTATGGCAAGCGTATGGGTCGCGCCCGTTTCGAACATCGACCAGGCACAACAGATATCAACCGCGGCCTCGGAAGGCATCATCGACACAAGCTGGACGCCGGATGGCAGGCTGGTCTATTCACTTGATATCAGGGGAGGAAAATCTGATATGGGCATCATGAATGCCGACGGCAGCCAGCAAAAGCCATTGATATCAAATGCGGGACTCAACATCTCGCCGCAGGTTTCGGCAAGTGGAAAGTACGTAGTCTATGGTTCAACACAAAGTGGGGCATACAGGATCTGGATCGCCGCGATTGACGGCAGCAACTCTAAACAACTTACGGATCGCGGTAGAGATGACCACCCCGTTATTACCCCGGATGAACGGTGGGTGGTCTATGCTTCTTTTGGTCCGGAAACGCGGGGGCTGTGGAAAGTTTCGGTCGATGGCGGCGCACCGATCCGCCTGACGGAGGGCTATTATAACAAGCCTGTCGTTTCACCCGACGGCAAGTCAATTGCCGCACTTTTTCTGGAGTCTGCCAGTTCACCGGATGCGCGTCCCGATAAGATCGCTATTCTCCCGATCGAAGGCGGGGTGCCGCTAAAGACTTTTAGTATTCAGGATAGTCCTACGGCCGGAACCTTTGTCAGATGGTCACGAGACGGAAGATCGATCGTTTACAATCAGGTAAAAGACAACATTGCAAACCTCTGGAGCCAACCGATAGCAGGCGGGAAGCCAAGTCAGATCTCTAATCTTAAAGAGGGCTATATTTACTCGTTTTCATTTTCGACTGACGGCAAGCAGATCGCCATTTCACGCGGAAACTATACTCGCGATGCAGTATTGGTGACCAGCGGGGATTAACGATCCGCTCTGGAAAAATTATGAAACGATGCCCTGAATGCGGTCGCGAATACGACAATACGATGATGTTCTGTCTCGATGACGGAACGGAGTTGCTCTATGGCCCGGCGAGGTCAGTACCACCTGCGGTTTCGGGTGGGGCTTTGTCCTCTGACGACGAGCCACAAACCGCGATCTTGCACTCGACAGCCGCCCCGGGTGAAGCTCCGACTCGTGCGCAGATTCATACTACTGAGCAGACTGCTGTTTTGCCTCGTGGAGCGGAGGCGGAGCCTCGGGAATCTTTGGGTGGCCGGTCCGAGAAGCATAGCTTCTCCGCAAATAGAGCGGCGAAGCCGCTGGTGGTAGTCGTCGCAGCCGTGATTCTTCTTGTCGGAGGGTTCTTTGGCTATCGATATTTTTCATCGGCCAATTCGAAACAGATCGAATCGATCGCCGTCATGCCGTTTCTCAATGAGAGCGGCAATTCCGACGTTGAGTATCTGTCAGATGGCCTGACTGAGACGATCATCAAGAACCTTTCACAGTTAGCAAACCTGAAAGTTAAGCCGCGTTCGTCCGTGTTTCGTTACAAGGGCCGTGAGGCTGATATGCAGGTTATTGGTCGCGAGCTACAGGTACAAGCCATTTTAACCGGCCGGGTTATTCAGCGTGGACCGGACATTTCTCTTTTTGTGGAGCTGATAGACATTGGGTCGGACAGGGTGGTATGGAGCGAGCAATACAGCCGAAGACAAACCGACCTGGTTTCCCTCGAGCACGATGTCGCCCGCGACGTCACGGGCAAACTGAGCCTCAAATTATCAGGTGCCGAGGAGCAAAAGCTGCTGAAGAAATATACGTTAAATCCCGAGGCATATCAGCTATATCTCCGAGGTCGACATGAATGGAACAAGTTTTCACTCGAAGGTCTAACGAGAAGCATCACTTTTTTCGAACGCGCCATCCAGATAGACCCGAACTATGCTCTGGCTTACTCGGGGCTTGCGGATTCGTATGTAAATTTAGGCGTCGACTTCGTATCACCGAAAGAGACGATGCCCAAGGCAAGGAACGCGGCTCTAAAAGCCATTTCATTGGACGATTCGCTCGCGGAGGCTCATAGTTCGCTAGGGTCTTATAAGCTGTTCTACGAATGGGACACGCAGGGAGCCGAGCAAGATTATCGTAAGGCGATAGCTCTTGACCCCAATTACGCGAACGCACGTCATTTCTATAGCCATTGCCTTCAGTTCTCGGGCCGGGAAGCCGAAGCATTAGTCGAGATGAAAATGGCGGTGGAGTTAGAGCCACTTTCTACCCTGAACAACGCAGAGCTTGGCTGGGCCTACTACCTCGCCCGAAAGTACGACATGTCCATTGAGCAATCCCAGAAGACGCTCGATCTGGACCCAGGATTTGCCTACGGCCATTTTGTGCTCGGACTGGCGTACAACGCAAAAGGTATGTATCCGGAAGCACGTACCTCGCTTGAGAAGGGGCTAGTGTTGGCACCGGATTGGCTTGAGATGCAAGGTTTGTTGGCGTACACCAATGCCGCCGAAGGGGAACGTACGAAAGCCCAGGACATTCTATCGAAAGCTCTAAAGGCGTCTGAAGGCCGCTATATAAATGAGGTCATCGTCGCGTCGGTATACTCGGCACTTAATGATCAAGAGCAGGCCATGGTTTGGTTGGAACGGGGGTATCAGAACCGGTGTTCGTGGATGAAATGGATCGGGATCGAGCCGGCGCTGGATAAACTACGCCCAGACCCAAGGTTTCAAGCTTTGGCCCGGCGGGTAGGAACCTGATCGCGGACGCTTATTGCCTGGTGCTGATGCGCAGGGATGGACGCGGGCAACCGCGGTAATATTATGAAACGATGTCCTGAATGTAGGCGGGATTATTACGACGATACACTGCTGTACTGTCTCGACGATGGCAATGCCCTGCTCGAAGGGCCGGCTGTGTCGGTACCACCTGCGGTAGCGGGTGGGGCTTTGTCCGGTGACGACGAACCGGCGACGGCGATCTTGCACTCGACGGCTGCTCCAGGCGAGGCTCCGACCCGGGCGCAGATACAGATGACAGACCAGACGGCGGTCTTGCCGACTGGCACGGGCGATGTTAGAGCGAACAGGAGTTTTGATAAACGGCTGCTGTTTGCTCCAGTGGTTATCGCGGTCATCATACTCGGAGGATTCTTTGGCTATCGGTATATCACTCAGGCAAAACAGATCGACTCGATCGCTGTGATGCCGTTTGTCAACGAGAGCAACAATGAAGATGTCGAATATTTGAGCGATGGAATGACCGAGACGCTCATCAATAGTCTGTCGAAAATTCCAAATCTGAATGTTAAGCCGCGCTCATCCGTCTTTCGGTACAAAGGTAAAGAGACCAGTCAGCAGACTATCGCCAAAGAGTTGAACGTCCAAGCCATTTTGAGCGGGCGTGTGGTTCAGCGTGGTGAGCAGCTGATCTTGAGTTTGGAACTCGTCGATCCACAAAGAGACGTCTTGCTTTGGTCTGAGCAGTATACACGCAAACAATCAGACCTTATTTCGTTACAAAGCGAGATCGCCCGCGATGTTTCTACTAAACTGCGATCGAAATTGTCAGGTGCCGACGTTGCCAGAGTTGAAAAAAGCTATACCGCCGATCCTGAAGCCTACCAACTTTATTTGAAAGGCCGCTATGCATGGAATAAGCGAACCGGTCCCGCGATCAAGCAGGCATCTGAACTTTTCAGACAGGCAATTGAGAGGGACCCGAACTATGCACTCGCCTATTCAGGATTAGCTGAGGCCTACGTTATTTTTTCGAGCTATGGCGTGGCATTGGCGAACGACAGCATGCCGCAGGCAAAGGCGTCGGCTTTACGGGCGTTAGAACTGGACGAAAGCCTTGCGGAAGCTCACACCGCCCTCGCTGAGTATCTTGTCCACTATGAATGTGACCGCGTCGGGTCGGAACGTGAGTTTCGTCGTGCGATCGAGCTAAATCCGAAGTATCCGACTGCCCGTCAGTGGCTGGGGAATTTGCTCGCGTCCGTCAAGCGGTTTGATGATGGCCTGATCGAGCTGAAACGTGCCGAGGAACTTGATCCGCTTTCGGCAATCATTGCCTTAAATGTAGGAGATACGTTAGTCGCCGGTCGGCGTTACGATGAAGGAATAGCCGCTTATAAACGTGTGCTTTCTACCAATCCCGATTTTGCATTAGGGCACTCGACTCTGGGATTGGTCTACGGCCTAAAAGGTATGTATCGCGAGGCATTAGACGAAACGCGCAGAGCTTTCGAATTGGATCCTGACCCGTCAACAAAAGGATACATAGGACTATGGTTGGCACGATCAGGCGACCGTGACGGTGCGAGGAAATTGCTCGAAGAGATGAAGCAGGATTCTACCTCCCGTTACGTTCAGAGTTTTTCGATCGGTATGATACATATCGGGCTTGGCGAAAAAGCTAACGCATTAGACTGGCTTGAAAAAGAGGTTGCGGAACGCGGCGCAGCCACCCGTTACTACGCTACAGCGGGCGAGCTCGACGATCTGCGATCCGAGCCGAGATTCAAAGCAATGCTGAAACAGCTAAATTTGCCGGAATAGAATGTTATGAAACGATGCCCTGAATGTGGTCGGGATTACAATGACGATTCGATGAGCTTCTGTCTGGATGACGGCTCCGAACTGCTCTTTGGCCCGGCATCCGGGTCAGAACCGGGAGCGATAGCGACTGGGTTCCCCGGCGACGAGCCGCAAACCGCGATATTGCACTCGACCGCTGCTCCTGGCGAAGCTCCGACTCGTGCACAGATCCTTACTACGGAACAGACTGCTGTTTTGCCTCGCGGAGTGGAGACGGAGCCTCGGGAGAGTTTAAGTGGGCTTTCGGAAAAGCACAGCTTTTCCGTACATCGAGCGGCAAAGCCGCTGATCGCGGTTGCCGTCGCAGTTGTTGTTTTGATCGGCGGATTCTTCGGCTACAAATATTTCGCTCCAACGAAACAAATCGAATCGATCGCCGTGATGCCGTTTGTGAATGAGAGCGGGAATTCGGATGTTGAGTACTTGAGCGATGGAATGACGGAGACGCTAATAAGTAGTTTGTCGAATATTCCTAATTTGTCGGTCAAGGCAAGAAGCACGGTCTTTTATTACAAGGGCAAAGAGGCTTCGCCGAAGAAGATCGGGGAAGAATTGAAGGTGCAAGCGGTCTTACTGGGCAGAGTTTCCCAACGCGGCGATGATCTGAAATTGAGCCTGGAACTCGTCAACACCGAGACTCAAGACGTCATCTGGAGCGAGCAGTATAATCGCAAACAATCCGACCTCGTTTCATTGCAGAGCGAGATCGCCAAAACCGTTTCGGATAAACTTCATTCGAAACTAACGGCGACCGAACAGGAGCGAGTCAGCAAAACTAACACGACCAGCTCCGAGGCACAGCAGCTTTACCTAAAAGGGCGTTTTCATTGGAACAAACGAAAGACCGAAGACTTTCAAAAAGCCAGAGAGTATTTCCAGCAAGCGATCGCTGCTGACCCGAGGTACGCACTCGCATACGCAGGACTCTCCGACACTTTGGCATTGATGCCCTATTACGGTGCATTCAGGCCAAGCGAATATATGCCGCTTGCAAAACAGGCGGTACAAAAAGCCCTCGAAATTGACCCAAATCTAGCAGAAGCACATGCTTCGCTCGGTCAGATCTTGACCAACTATGATTATGATCTCAAAGGTGCTGAGAGAGAGCTAAAGAGAGCGATCGAACTCAACCCAAAGTATCCGTCTGCTTATCAGTGGCTTGCAGAGGTATACCATTTTTCGGGAAATGGCGACCAAGCGCTATCGGAGATAAATAAAGCTATTGAACTTGACCCGTTGTCGATGGTCATAAATAACCAAAAAGGTAGAGTGATTGAACTTGGAGGCAAGCGGGACGAAGCAATTGCTCAGTTTAAGAAAACCATTGAGTTGTTTCCGGACGCACCGAGTCCTCGCAATAACCTCGCCGACGTTTATGAAGCCAAGGGCATGTATTCCGAGGCCGTTGAGCAACGCCTTATCCAGATCAAACTACTCTTTGGCGTTAGCCCGGAAAACCTTAAAGACCTCCAGCTAGCTTATGAAAAAGACGGTTATAAGGGCTTTGTGCAAAAGCAAATAGACATTCAACTGGACAGTCAGAGATCAAGTCTGGAGAAGGATAAAAATGCTTATCTACCGGCCTTTCGAATTGCGGAAACCTATGCCCGTGGTCAGGACAAAGATAAAACGTTTGAATACCTAAACAAAGCGTATGATCAACGCGAACCACAGATCGCAGAACTCAAAATTCGATTACCATTTGTTTTTCTGCGAGACGACCCGCGATTTAAGGAATTGGTCAGGAAAGTTGGATTTCCAGAATAGAATTTAGCCTATGAAACGATGCCCTGAATGCGGGAGAGACTACAACGACGATTCGATGAGCTTCTGTCTCGACGACGGCTCCGAATTGCTCTTCGGCCCGGCCGTGTCAGTACCACCTGCGGTAGCGGGTGGGGCTTTGTCTGGCGACTACGAACCGGCTACGGCGATCCTGCACTCGACGGCTGCTCCGGGCGAAACTCCGACTCGTGCTCAGATTCTGACTACACAGGAGACGGCGATTTTGCCGCGTGGAGCGGAGGCGGAGCCTCGGGGATCTTTGGGTGGCCTCCCGGAGAAGCAGAGCTTCTCCGCAAATAGGGCGGCCAAGCCGCTGACGGCGTTGGTTGTGGCGGTTTTAATTCTCGTTGGCGGGTTCTTTGGTTATCGATATATCGGCATTGGCGGATCGGGGGCGATCAATTCCATCGCCGTGATGCCGTTTGAGAATAGGAATTCGGATGCCGACACGGATTATTTGTCTGACGGTTTGGCGGAATCGGTGATCTTTCGGCTGACGCAGATCCCTGATCTGCGTGTCAGCCCGACGAGTTCGGTGATGCGTTACAAGGGGAAGGAGACTGATATTGCCAAGATCGCCTCCGAACTTGGCGTAGATGCGGTGATGACCGGACGCCTCACCAAGCGGGGCGACAATCTGAATATCACGGTCGAGCTGGTGGATGCCCGAACCAACAAGTCGCTGTGGGGCGAACAGTATGAACGGAAGCTTTCGGAATTGCTGACCACCCAACGCGAGATGGTCGCCGAGATCGTGGGCAAACTGCAGCTAAAACTGTCGGGTGAAAGCGAGCAAAAGCTGGCGAAAAAATACACCAACAATGACGAGGCCTATCAGCTTTATCTTAGGGGCCAGTATCATCTAGCCAAACGAACAAAAGACGACATTTACAAGGCCATTGATTACTACGAGCAGTCGATAAAGCTTGATCCCAACTTTGCCCTGGCCTACGCTGGTCTGAGCTATGCATACCAATTAGGGATGGGAAATTCCTTCTTTTTATTTTCCATGGAAGAGGGTCTAAAGAGGGCAAAGGATGCCGCCGTCAGGGCGGCAGTGATAGACCCGAATCTGGCCGAGGCACGCACAGTCATCGGAATATCGCTTTCGAAGGAATTGAAATGGCCCGAAGCTGAGCGTGAATACAGGAAGGCTCTAGAGATCGATCCAAAAAACGCAGGCTCACATTACCAGTACGGCATTTTCCTCCAGTACTTCGGCCGCACCGGTGACTCGATCCGTGAGATCAAAACTGCCGTCGAATTGGATCCCCAATCTTTGATAATGCAGGCAAACCTCGCCGGGGCGCATCTCTTTGACAGGCAAAGCGAATTGGGATTGGACTTGGCAAAGAAAGCTTTCGACCTAGATCCTAACTTTATTTTGTGCCGGTCTTGGCTTGCTTATGCCTACTGTGTGAATAAGAAATATGCCGAAGCGATCGAGCTTATAGACGCAGCGCCTCGAGACGAGGTTTCTCAGCGATTATTTGCTCGTCTTCGTGGATACGCCTTAGCAAAAAGCGGACGCCGTAGTGAGGCTGAATCGATTCTCGCAAAATACAGTTCAGATCCGACTTTCTCAGACTCGTCAAATGCCGCCACGATTTTTGGAGCACTTGGCGACAAGGACAAGGCATTTGCCGCGCTAGAGAAAGGTTTTGCCGCGAAAGAGCAATTGTCGCGAATAAAGGTCGATCCGCTTTTCGACGATCTCCGTGACGACCCGCGATTTAAGGATCTCCTGAGACGGATGAATCTGACGGAGTAGAACCTTATGAAAAAGCCTGGAGCAGAGACAAAGATAAGACGATCGAATATCTGAACAAAGCGTATGACGAGCGTGAAAGACAGTTGCTCCTGCTAAAGATCGATAAAACCTGGACTTTGTGCGAGACGACCCGCGTTTTAGGGAATGGTTAAACGAGTCGGGATCCCGGAATAGGCTTTTTGTTTTTGCTGTCGCGGAGGGAGGCGAGTTTGAATGAATGATGAAAATAGAGAATTTGTCGAACTGAGCGAAGACGTCTCCGCGTCGCCTTTGTGGAATCACGATCTTGCTCCGACGACGATCGAGCAGCGGACGTGGTCGACTTGGAACATCGCGGCTCTGTGGATCGGGATGAGCGTGGTCATCACGACCTATACGCTCGCAGGCGGATTTATCGAGGCAGGGATGTCGTGGTGGCAGGCGATGATGACGATCCTACTGGGTAACTGCATCGTGCTGATCCCGATGGTCTTGAATGCTCACGCCGGGACGAAATACGGCGTGTCGTTTCCAGTATTGGCGAGGGCTTCGTTTGGTACGAAGGGGGCGAATATTCCGGCAATCCTGCGGGCGATAGTTGCTTGCGGTTGGTTCGGCATTCAGACTTGGATCGGCGGACAGGCACTTCATGCTCTATTCTCCACATTAATTCCGGCGTGGCATCAGTTTGGTGCGGACATAGCGACAAACGGCGAAATTGCCGGACGTTTCGCGGGCCATAATCTAACCGAATGGATTTCGTTCCTAATTTTCTGGGCTATACAGGTTGTAATTATTTCCAAGGGCATCGATGGCATCAAGTATCTCGAATCGTGGACCGCTCCTTTGCTGTTGCTCGGCGGCCTCGTATTACTTGTGTGGGCTACAAATGCCGCCGGTGGACTGGGAAATGTGCTGTCGGGCGTGAGTGTTCTGCAAAAGCAACAGGCCGATTTTTGGACGATCTTTCCCGGGGCGTTGACGGCATCGGTCGGTTATTGGGCGACGCTGAGTTTGAATATTCCGGATTTTACGCGTTACGCGAAGAGCCAGAAGTCGCAGCTCGTTGGACAGGCGTTGGGGCTGCCGACGACGATGACGGCGTTTGCTTTTATCGGCGTTGCGGTGACCAGTGCGACTGTGATCATTTATGGCGAAGCGATCCCGGATCCGGTAAAACTCATTCAAAAATTCGACAGTACGTTCGTGATTCTGTTTGCAATGATCGTCATTTTTGCCGCGCAGCTTTCAACAAACATGGCTGCGAACGTCGTGTCGCCATCGAACGATTTTTCGAATCTCAATCCGAAAAAGATCTCTTACGTGGCGGGCGGATTGATAACCGCCGTCATCGGTATCGTGATGATGCCGTGGCAACTGATGTCTTCGATGGGTGCGTACATATTTACTTGGCTGATCGGTTATTCGGGGCTGATGGGCGCGATAGGTGGAATCTTGATCTGTGACTATTTTGTTATCCGGAAAAAGCATCTGGAACTGGCCGAACTCTTCAAAACCGATGGCATATATTCGTACGGCAGCGGCTTTAATTGGAGGGCGATAGTCGCACTAGTTCTAGCTATTGCTCCCGTCGTTCCAGGCTTTTTGCGAGCAGCCGCGACGCCGGGTGGTCAGGTCGCCAACCCTGGCATTCTCGACACGCTTTATATTTATGCATGGTTCGTGACCTTTGGGATCGCGTTTTTGGTGTATCTTATTCTTACAAAATTGAATCCCGACAGAGGTAGTAAGTGAAATACGGACGAATAAAGAATTTTTATAACGGAAAGTTTGTTGAGAGCTTGGGTGTTCAGACCGACGAGGTGGTTTCGCCGATCGACGGCTCTCAACTCTCCTCGATCCCGATGTCGACAGCGGAGGAACTGAACGCTGCCGTCGCGTCGGCAAAGGCAGCTTTTCCCGCGTGGAGCGGTACGCCGATAAAGGAGCGTGTTCAGGTATTTTTTAGGTATCGAGCCTTGCTCGAATCTCACTTGGACGAGTTAGCTTATCTCGTGTCTGAAGAGAACGGCAAAACGTGGGACGAGGCAAAGGCGGAGGTAGAAAAATCTATTGAGTTGACAGAATTTGCATGCTCGATGCCGCAGCTTGTGAGCGGTGAGATCCTTGAGGTGTCAAAGGGTGTTGAGTGCCGGACGGATCATTTCCCGCTCGGTGTTGTTGCGTCGATCGTGCCGTTCAACTTCCCGCTGATGGTGCCGAACTGGACGATGCCGAATGCACTTGTGCTCGGCAACACGATGATAATGAAGCCGAGCGAACTCGTGCCGTTATCGTGCCAGCGAATGGCGGAATTGCTTAAAGAGGCCGGATTGCCTGATGGGGTTTTTAACATCATTAACGGCGGCAAAGAGATCGTCGAGGGCATCTGTGCTCATCCGGATATTGAGGCAGTCAGCTTTGTTGGTTCGACCAAGGTTGCCAAGCTTGTTTATCAACAAAGCACGCATAATCTCAAACGTTGCGTTGCCCTCGGCGGTGCGAAAAATCATCTCTTTGTTCTGCCCGATGCCAATCCGGCGATGACGGCAAGCAACGTTACGGCGTCGATGTCTGGCTGTGCAGGGCAGCGATGTATGGCAGCATCAGCGATGCTGGCAGTTGGGAATGTCGATCCGATAATCGCGTCTATTTGTGACGAGGCCCGTAAGGTCATGCCGGGCAAGAACCTGGGTGCGGTTATCTCGAAAGCCGCAAAGGATCGGATCGAAGATTACATCTCGCAGGCCGAGCGTGACGGAGCAAAGATCCTTGTTGACGGCCGTGGAGCTATGGTTGAAGGCAAAGAAGGCGGCACGTACGTCGGGCCCACCGTCATCGACTACGTAACGCCGGACATGTCGGTAGCGACCGAAGAAATATTCGGCCCGGTTATCTCGATCATGCGAACAGAGACAGTCGATGAGGCCTTAAAGATCGAGAATGCCAATCCGTATGGCAACGCCGCCTCGGTTTTTACTCAGAGCGGAGGCACTGCCCGTTACATCATGGAACACGCGTCTGCCGGTATGATCGGCGTCAACATCGGCGTGCCCGTGCCGCGTGAACCGTTTTCGTTTGGCGGGTGGAACGATTCGCGTTTCGGGGCGAATGACATCACGGGAAAGAGCTCGATCGAATTTTGGACGAAGATCAAAAAGACCACGACTAAGTGGAATCCCGAGGCGGGCGTTAATTGGATGAGCTGACGGTTTGGAACTCAAACATGAATGAACTAAAGGTCAATACGAGTAAATTGCAAATGGTGTTAGTCATTGGCCTTGGGCTGTTTTTTGTCCCGATCGGCATTTGGATGTTGGTGTCGGGGGTAACCGGAGGCAAGGTGGTTCCGCTAGGTATTGGCTCGATGCTGCTCGTGCTTTTTGCAGTACTGCTATTTATTATCGTCAGAGCCTATCGACGCAGTGTCGGTTATTTTTCAGCCCGAGGGGTCGGACGGAATGATGGAGCGGAGATACCTTGGTCGATGCTGAGTCGCACGGTAGATAAGATGGCTACGCGCGACAACGGCCAACCTATGCTTTGGAGAACCGAGATACAATTCAACGACGGCACGAGCCTTTGGCTAATACCCTCCAAAATATCTAATTGGCAGGAAGTTCGTGCGTATGTGCAGGCATTGCCGTGTGAGCATACGGTTGAAGCGGCGTGAGCCAGGCTATGATGACGAAGACTAACTGGCTAAAGAGCGCGATCATCTTTTGTTTTGTAGTGATAGCACTGCTTGGAGGTCGCCTATCCACTGCGCAGAAGGCGCAGGTAGAAACCGCGGGGCAAAAATTTAAGAGCATCAAGGTGCTCAACGACATGCCTGCCGACCAGATGGGTAAGGTGATGAACATGTTTTCGGCGAGCCTCGGCGTCGACTGCAAATTCTGCCACACATCGAACGACGGGGACTATGAAAAAGAGGGGATCGAGCACAAGGAAACAGCGCGGAAGATGATCAAGATGGTCTTCGACCTTAATAAGTCGCAGTTCAATGGCCGGCCCGAGATCAATTGCAACACATGTCATCAAGGTATTTCGCACCCGCAGCCGAGCTTTCCGCTGGGGGAAGCGAAACCAGCCGCCCGTCGGCCATCGCAGCCCGAAAAAGGCCCGACCGCCGATGCGATCGTCGCTAAATACGAAGCCGCGATCGGGGGCCGGTCCAACATCGACAAAGCGGCCTCGCGTAAGATCACATCAAAGCGGGTTGAGCCCGACGGGAAAACGTCCGAGCCTGAGACGATCTGGCTAAAGGCGGGCAAATATCGTGCGGATCTTGCGTACGGGAAATACGTCGTGACCGAGCTGTTTGACGGAACTATCGGCCGGAAGTTTGGTAACGGAAGCCCAATAGAACTTAAGGCCGACGAGGCAGAGCAGATAAAACGCGAGGCGGAATTAATGTCCGGCGTTCCGCTCAAAACGATATATCCCCGATTGGAATTCCGTACGGTCGAGCGGATCGATGGAAAGGAAGTCAATTACTTCATTGGAACGACGACAGGCAATGTGCGTGAACGACTGTATTTCGATGTGGCCAGCGGGCTGCTGGTGAGGCGGACGGTTTCGACGCCGACAGTATTTGGCGGATTTCTCTATCAAGTCGATTATGCCGACTATAAAGATATCGGCGGCGTGAATTTGCCGACGACCATTCATTACGCAGTTCCGAATATGAGTTGGACACGCAGGATATCTAACGTAAGTACTTCGGATGTTGATGATGCTATATTTGTTTTACCCGTAAAGAAATAAAAGGAAAGGACAACCAAATGGCGCGAATTGTGAAAGGCGGTTTGATACAGGCCCATAATCAAAAAGAGGCTGATGCACCGATCGACGAGATCAAGAAAGCGAATATCGATCACCAGATGAAGTTTGTCGAGGAAGCGGCACGGCAGGGTGTGAAGGTGTTGTGTTTTCAAGAGATCTTTACCACGCCTTATTTCTGTGCCGAACAGACTACGCGTTGGTACGATGCGGTTGAGAGCATCCCCGATGGCCCGACTGTTAAGCTGATGCAGGACGTGGCGAAGCAATTTGGCATGGTGCTCGTCGTGCCGATATATGAGGAAGAGCAGACGGGAATTTACTACAATTCTGCAGCCGTCATCGATGCGGACGGGAAATATTTAGGGAAATATCGCAAGACGCACATACCGCACGTTGCACCGGGATTTTGGGAGAAGTTCTACTTTCGGCCGGGCAATCTCGGGTATCCGTGCTTTGATACGGCGGTCGGCCGGATCGGCGTTTACATTTGTTACGATCGGCATTTTCCGGAAGGAGCTCGCTGCCTCGGTTTGAACGGGGCCGAGATAATTTTCAATCCATCGGCTACTGTTGCCGGCCTTAGTGAATATCTCTGGCGACTAGAACAGCCAGCTCACGCGGTGGCGAACGGCTACTTTGTCGGAGCGATAAACCGCGTAGGCACTGAAGCCCCGTGGAATATCGGAGAATTCTACGGCCAAAGCTATTTCTGCGATCCGCGAGGCCAGATGCTTGCGGTCGGAACTCGGGATCAGGACGAGCTAATAGTTGCCGATCTGGAAATGGACAAGATCCGCGAGGTAAGAAACACGTGGCAGTTTTTCCGAGACCGTAGGCCAGATACTTATGGGCAGATCGTGGCAGATTGATCTTATGTTGTTAGTAAGTTTCCCCGGAAAAATTCGATTATTCGCGATCATTCTGATCGCGGCAGTCGCGGTTTCTGCTCAGTCGGAAACCGTGATCGAAAAGAATCTGCTCGGCCACCTGGAAACGATCTCGAAAAATGCTGGCAGGACAGAACTGCTCGACAACGAGAACAAACTGCTGAAGCAGAAACTGCTCAGGTATGCCAAAAGCCCTGCATCGCTGCGGTATCAGTTTCAGGGGCTCGCTGGAAAGCTGTACATAACGACATCGAAGGATGGTAAGTTCCGCATCTACTCGTGGGATACGAATACCGGCGGGACGATGAAATTCTTCGATGGCGTTTATCAGTACAAGACAAAACGCGGTAGGGTTTCCGCGAAAGCATTTCCGCAATCACAGGGATCTGCCCGAGGATTTTACTATCAGATCTTCCAGCTCGATGCAGCAGGGAAAACGATTTATCTGGCGAACTCAACCAGCATTTTATCCACTTCGCAAACCCGTCAGGATCTCGAAATTTACGCGATCGAAGGCGAGCGGCTTAATGACGATATCCGATTGATCAGGACATCGACGGCATTTCGAAATTCAGTTGGGTTCGATTACGATTTTTTCTCGGTGGTCGATCGTCGAGAGCGGCCGGTGAAGTTGTTTTGGTGGGATGAAGCGAAGAAACAGTTTCGATTTCCGGTTGTCTTGAAAGACGAAAAATTTCCAAACGGCGGCCGAGTCACAAACCGGTTTATTACCTATCGATTTAATGGGAAAGCATTTGTGCGTGTCAGTGACCGTTAGGTTTTTTGCAGATTTCAGGAGGTTAGGTTAATGCGTTCTCTTGCGAGAGTGATCTTGTTATCGATCATCATTTTGGGGACCGGAAGTATGCTTCACGGTCGGTCGGCTTCGCCAATGGCCGATGCCTGGGAATTGGGGAGTAAGCTGAGCCTCGCGGGGGCCGTGCTCGCACAGGGAAATCAGGCTATAGCTGACCGGCAATTCGCCGCAGCTAATACCGCTGCTACGGCGTTAGGTATTAGATTACCCCCGTTGCCGAAGCCGAAAGGCAATAAGGTCGAAGACACAGCGACCGTCCTTAACTACCTTCTGAATTCGACCGGCAGTCCTATCATGGCGCTTTTGACTCGAAATTTCAGTGCTGAGCACAGCCATGTGTTCGAAGCCGCTCTGAAATCGAATATTTTGCTAATGCTATACGCTCCCGGCGACTCGACATCGGCCACGGTCGCATCGGTATTGCGGGATCGTGCGGCGAAATCGAACGTAGTGACCATAATGGCCGCACAGTTGGTCGTGCTGATCGATCGGAAAGCGACGTTCGACGCCGTAAAGAACGAAGTTTTTGCAATGAACGACAAGGCTCCGAGCATAGTGGCACGCATCGATCTCGCTCGCCAGGGCGAGTCGAAGTATCAGGCCAATGATTTCACCGGCTCGGCCGATGCTTTTACCAAAGCTCTGGGCATCGATCCAACATCGGCCGAGTATTATTTTGGCCGCGCCAGGGCATACGGAAAACTGAGCAAGAACGTCGAGGCTATCGCGGATTATACTAAAGCGATCCAGATCGAAAAGACGGCTGGTAATCGGGCGTCAAACCTTGTCGTGATGCATCACAATCGAGGGTTGCTCTATGGAATGACAAAGCAAAACGCAGTAGCCTTAGCCGATCTGACCGAGGCTATCCGTTTGAAACCGGATTACGCCAGTGCTTATCGCGTGCGGGGCTTGGTCCATCGTCAAATGGGAAACGCAAAGGCCGCAGCGGCGGATCTAGCGAAGGCGGAACAACTGCAGCCCGGCATAACGAAATAAGGCGGCTTAGTTACCACGCATTTATACTTTGGCCGACGAAGTGTCGTTGCGTGGAAGGCAAACAGTGAATTCCTGACCGGTAGAATAGGATCGCAGGTAGTTTTCTAGGACGCAATAGTGAAATTGGTGTAACATTCGATTCATGTCAGGATACTGTACTCCGCTGGACATCACTCAGATCGAGCAAAATTTTGCCGACATCAATCCCGCGATGTCGACACCCGAAGCAATGCAGGAAGCGAACCGCTGCCTTTATTGTTTCGATGCTCCGTGCACGCGGGCATGTCCAACGCATATTGACGTGCCCTCTTTCATTAAGAAGATCGCGAGCGGTAATGTAACAGGGGCCGCAAGGGTCATCTTTGATGCCAATCCTATCGGAGCCTCGTGTGCACGGGTTTGTCCGGTCGAGGTGCTTTGCGAGGGCGCTTGTGTCGAGAAAACACTGATCAATAAGCCTATCGAGATCGGACGTCTGCAGCGATATGCGACGGACCACGTGTTTCGCAGCGGGAAGCAGCTTTTTACAAAAGGAGAGCCGAACGGCAGGTCGGTGGGGATCATTGGTTCCGGTCCGGCGGGCCTTTCGTGCGCGAGCTATCTGGCCCGCCTCGGATATGCCGTGACTGTATACGAACGTCGCGAACAGCCGGGCGGGCTCGATACCTACGGAATGGCGGAGTACAAGATGAGCAAAAGCGTCTCGCTTGCCGAGGTCGAGCAGGTCGCAGAGATGGGCGTTAGATTTTTGACCAGAACTCAAGTTGGTGAAGGCGGTGGCCCGAATGAGATCGCGTTCGAAGAACTGAAAGCCAAACACGACGCTATCTTTCTCGCCACGGGCCTCGGATCGACTAACAAGTTGAACATTCCTGGCGAGAACCTTGCAGGCGTCATCGATGCTCTTGCGTTTATCGAGCAGGTCAAAACGCGTGACTGGCAAAATATCGAACTTGGCAAGAATGTCATTGTTATTGGTGCCGGCAATACTGCTGTTGACGCCGTTACGCAGGCAAAACGGCTGGGAGCCGAAAAGGTGACGATGCTTTATCGCCGAAGCGAAAGAGACGCTCCGGCCTACGAGTACGAAATGGAACTCGCCCGGAAAGACGGCATCGAGTTCATGTGGCATACAACGCCGGTCGAGATAATAGGTAATTCCCGTGTTAGTGGCATACGAGTCAGGCAGGGCGATCGGGAGCAAGTTGTCGATTGCGATATGGTGATAAAGGCTATCGGGCAGACCAAGATGACATCGTTTTTCGCCGACGTTTGCGGCGTAGACATCGATGAGAAGGGCCGTGTGGCTGTCAATGAGAAGATGCAGACATCTGACTCGAAAGTGTTCGCTGGCGGCGATTGTGTCAATGGCGGTGCAGAAGCGGTCGATGCATCGCAGATGGGTAAGCTGGGGGCGATGGGTATCCACGATGCTTTGACGGGGGAAGTGATCGAGTTTGCAGGAGCGATACTGCGTGACCCGCCGAAAGCTCCGGTCGATCCAAACCCGCATTGAGGAAATATGAAGAAGAGCAAACGAATAATTCTTGCGATAGCACCGGTTTTAGGTGCCACTTTAGCGTGCGGCGGAAGCGACGGGCCGCAGGACCGTGACGTTTACGCGACCAAAGAAGAGTGCGTCAAGGATTGGAGCGAGGGCGACCTGTGCGAAAAGATGGACGAGAACGATGAGCGTGCTTATCGCGGAACCTCGGGCGGTTATTTCTGGGGACCGGTCTACTATCGCGGCAATCGTTCGGTTAACTATAACGGCCGAACCATAAGCGGATCGAATAGCGGCAAGGCGATGAAGCCATTTACTCTAAGTTCCTCATCATCAACCGCTTCGCGAAGCAGCAAGAGCTCGCCGAGCTATAGCGGATTCAGCGGAAGCCGGTCTTCGGGCCCGAGCAGCAGCAGTTAATGCAGAGAAAGTTGTTTCCGGGGCGGCCGAATGCCGTCGAACGTCACGAGGAGATCGGCTTTCGCTACCACGACGAAAAGTCGACCGACGGCGAACCTTACTGGACAGAAACGGCTGCTTACGAATTTACATTGGCTGAGGTAGAAGCCATCGAGGAAGCGACCGAGGAACTACATTATCTATGTCTCGCCCTTGTCGATGACATTGTCGGTTCGGGTGATTATCCTGATGAGTTTTGCTTGACCGATGTTGGCAAAACGCTCATCGAGCAGTCGTGGCGGGAACGACGTGCGGCGGTTTACGGTCGATTTGATCTGCTCTTTGAATCTGTAGAGCGAATAAAGCTTTACGAATACAACGCCGACACGCCGACCTCGCTTCTCGAAGCCTCGGTCGCTCAATGGCTGTGGGTCGAAGAAACGCCGGTGCCGAACCACGACCAGTTCAACAGCATTCACGAGAAGCTGGTCGAGCGATGGCGGTACGCACTGAGAGAACCGGGCGATGTTTTGCATCTTTTCGCAATGCGTGAGGCACCGGCTGAGGATTGGGGAAATGTTTCGTACATGGCCGACGTTGCTCTCCAGGCCGGATGGGAGATTTTTGTTGACGACATGGAAAATGTCGGACATGACGAATACGGCTTTGTTGATATTAACGGCGATCCGATCCGGTACGCATTCAAACTGTATCCGTGGGAATGGATGATGGAGGACCCGTTCGGGGAATTTGTTGTAGAGTCGGATACGCAATGGTTTGAGCCGCCCTGGAAGATGCTGTTGTCAAACAAAGCGATCCTGCCGCTTCTGTGGGCTAAAGAGCCGGATCATCCGAACCTTTTGCCGGCGTTTTTCGAAGAAGTAAACGGTTTCGTCAAAAAGCCGATACTCGGCCGCGAGGGAGCGGCGATATACCGAGACGGCCGCTTGATGGAAGGTTCGCGTCAGGTTGTGGAATACGAGACGACGTTTGTTTATCAGGAATTCGCCCCGCTGCCGGATTTTGACGGTCGCCATCCCGTGATCGGGTCGTGGATGATAGGGAATCAGGCGGCGGGAATGGGCATTCGCGAAGACCGGACACTTATCAGCGGCAACGGATCGCATTTCGTTCCGCATTATTTTGTCGAGGAGAATCTATGAAATACATAACACTGGACGCGTTTCTAAACTTTCTGCTCTACGCATTTTCAAGCATCGGCTTGCTGGGGATATTTGGATTGCTGTACCAACTGACCACACCGTATCACGAAATGTCGCAGATCCGCGAAGGCAAAACGGCCCCCGCGATCGCTATGGGCGGAGCACTTCTTGGGTTTACGTTTCCGCTCCTGTCGGTTTCTTATCACGGCACCAACTACATAGATTTCCTGATCTGGGCTGGAGTCGCAGGATCGATTCAGATCGTCACGTTCAAGATCTTGTACTGGATCATCCCGATGCAGATCGAGGAAAACAACTGCGCCATCGCCACGCTTTATGCCTTTCTTGCTGTCTGTGTGGGGCTGATAAACGCCTTCTCGCTGATCCCTGCTTGAGCTGCTTAACGAGGCGGTGTTGCCGAAAGACATTGGTCGGAAGTAAAATTATCAAAACTTTCCCCTAAACAGCCCTGAAGAATCGCTCTTATGGAAAACGAAACTAGCGTATCAACCGTTTCGGAGTCAACAGGTTTCTTTAACCGTGCTCTAAACATCATCGAAACGGTCGGCAACAAACTGCCTGATCCGGCGGTACTTTTTCTTGTCCTGATGGTTGTCGTCTGGGTTGCTTCGGCGATCCTTTCTACGATGACTTTTGCCGAGATCGACCCGCGAAGCGGAAAGCCATTGGTTATTAATAACCAGCTTTCCGGCACCGCGATCGCCGCCTTTCTTTCGACGATGGTGACTACGTTTACTTCGTTTCCGCCGCTCGGGGTCGTGCTGGTCGCATTGTTGGGCGTCGGCGTGGCTGAACACACAGGTTTTATCAACGCGGCTCTCAAGGCCCTTTTGAATTTTACCGCTCCGTTCCTGCTCACGCCGATGGTCGTATTCGTCGCGATCATTAGCCACACGGCTGTTGATGCGGGTTATGTCCTTGTCATTCCGCTCGGCGGCGTTATCTTTTACACAGCAGGCAGGCATCCGTTGGCTGGAATTGCAGCAGCCTTTGCGGGGGTCTCGGGCGGATTCAGCGCTAACTTTATCCCTTCGAGCCTCGACCCGCTTCTCGCAGGCTTGACCCAATCGGGAGCGCAGATAATCGATGCCTCGCGTATCGTCAATCCGCTTTCGAACTGGTATTTCACAGCTGCGTCGACGATCCTTCTAGTGCTCCTCGGATGGTTCATCACGGACAAGATCGTTGAGCCACGGCTAAAGAAAACGGCAGAGATCGACGGTGATCCGGCTGACATGCCGGCGATGGAAACTCTCGGGCCGAAAGAGAAAAAGGGCCTGATCGCAGGTCTTGCGGCGATGTTGATCGGGATCGGCATTCTCGTTGCTCTCGCCCTTCCGGCCAATTCGATGTTCCGCTCGGCTCCCGGTTTTCAGGTGACGACGGAATCGGTCGACAAGATGAAGGCCGCCGGTTTACCCGAAGATGTCGCGGCAAAACTCGGGCCGATCCTTGGCCAGGAGTTATTCGGCAAAACGGCTTTTGACAATGCTCTGAAAACCCGACTCGGTGAAGAAAACGCCAAGAAATATGGCGAGCTGGTTACGCAGAATGCTGTACAGGTTGCACCGCAACTAACAGCAAATTCGGCTCCGCTGATGCTGTCGATCGTGCCGCTGATATTCCTGCTGTTCATCATCCCGGGCATCGTCTACGGCTATGTCGCCGGAACGGTTAAATCGCACAAAGATGTGATAGCCGGAATGAGCAAGTCGATGAGCACAATGGGTTATTACATCGTGCTGGCATTTTTTGCCTCGTTGTTCATTGCGGCGTTTGGCAATTCCAACATCGGTGCTTTGCTAGCGCTCAAAGGGGCAAATGGCCTCCAAGCCCTCGCCCTGCCGCCGCAGGTAACGATCATTGGCATCATTTTCCTTACCGCTTTGGTCAACCTGCTGATCGGATCAGCGTCGGCTAAATGGGCGCTGCTCGCCCCGATCTTCGTGCCGCTCCTAATGCAACTCGGCCTCTCGCCGGAGTTAGCTCAAGCCGCGTATCGCATCGGAGACTCGACAACGAATATCATCACGCCGCTCATGCCGTACTTTCCGCTCGTAGTGGTCTTTGCACAACGATATGTGAAAAATACCGGCATCGGTACAATGATCTCGCTGATGATCCCGTATACGGTGATCTTCCTGGTTGTTTGGATCGCATTTTTGCTTATCTACTGGGCTCTGGGCATTCCGCTCGGGCTTCAGGCTCCGTATACGTATCCGTAAAAATTATGGCTGATCTGACAACAAATTTTGCAGGCATAAGATCGCCAAATCCATTCTGGCTCGCTAGTGCTCCGCCGACGAATATGGGGTCGATGGTGGAGCGAGCTTTTGACGCGGGTTGGGGCGGGGCGGTTTGGAAGACGCTTGGCGAGCCGATCACTAATGTTTCTTCGCGGCTGGCCGGGCTTGATCAGGGACCGATGCGGCTTTTGGGGTTGAATAATATAGAGCTTATTACCGACCGCCCGCTCGAGATGAACCTGCGTGAGGTTTACGAATGTAAGAAGAAATATCCGAACAACGCGGTGATCGTTTCGCTGATGGTCGAGTCAAAACGCGAGGCGTGGCATGAGATTGTCAAGCGTTCGCAGGACACGGGCTGCGACGGGTTTGAGCTGAATTTCGGCTGTCCGCATGGCATGTCGGAACGCGGGATGGGCTCGGCGATGGGCCAGGTGCCGGAATATACATGCATGGTCACGGAATGGGTCAAGGAAATTTCCGAGATCCCGGTCATCGTCAAGCTAACGCCGAATGTATCTCACATAGTTCCGCCGGGCCGTGCTGCTCAAAAGGGCGGGGCCGACGCGGTCTCGTTGATCAACACGATCAACTCGGTAATGGGTGTCGATATCGACACACTGATCCCGTATCCAAACGTCAACGGCAAAGCTGCTCACGGCGGTTATTGCGGAACTGCTGTCAAACCGATCGCCCTCAACATGGTTTCGGAACTCGCACGCGATGCCGAGTTTAACATTCCGATCTCAGGCATCGGCGGCATCAGCACTTGGCGCGATGCGGTCGAATTTATGCTGCTCGGTGCCGGAAATGTCCAGGTCTGCACGGCGGTAATGCATTACGGCTACCGCATCGTCGAAGACATGATCGACGGCCTGAACACCTACCTCGACACAAAAGGCTACGCATCCGTCAATGACATCGTTGGTTTGTCCGTAAACCGCGTGACTGACTGGAGCGATCTCGACCTGAACTACGTCGTCAAAGCCCACGTTAACGAAGAACACTGCATCCGCTGCAATCTCTGCTACGTCGCCTGCGAAGACGGCGCCCACCAATCTTTTGAATTCGTTGAATCAAACGGCCATCGCTATCCCCGCGTGATCGAAGCCGAATGCGTCGGCTGCAACCTCTGCGCCCTCATCTGCCCAGCCCCCGGAGCGATAACGATGGAACGCCGCGATGACGGCGCGAACCCGCAGACGTGGCGGGAGAGAACGGCGATTTAAGTAGTACGTTGTGTTTGTCGTAGCTATGCGTAGATAAATCTCACTCGTTCCGTCGAATTCGTGCGTGAAGCTTTTTTAGCAAATCTTCCGAGGCGAACACAATTAGGATGGTCATCAAAATTAAGAATACCGCTATGGCGTGCTCTCGAAGTTTTGCGACTAGCTCGTTCGCGGCGGGAAACGCTAGAGTGATAAGCCATATCAATATTGCGGCCACCAGGAGTTTAGCTGTAAGGAGAAGTATTTTTCGCAGCTTTGTTTCCCGCGTAGATTCTCTTTCCCGAACCAGTCCATTTACTAGTTTTGCGACCGATGTGGTCTTTGCGAGATTGTTCTCGTGAAAAAACGCTTTTGGGGTCTTTTTGTAATTGCTGTATCCGTAGTTACTCAGACGGTCTTTCAATAAATCAACTTTGCGTAAATATACTGAAGTACGCTCTCCGTCTTTCGTTTTCCTATTTTGTCCGAATTGCAGGATCGTGTCGTCGGACACATCCGAACAGTTTGTTTCGATGAGGAAGACTTCCTTAACCTGCTTTTCATCGCTTTTCTCTCCGTATTTGGCGTTCTTGAGCCGAGCCAAGACGTCTGAAAAGAACTTTTCCTTATTAGCACTGATATCAATCAACCCGTACCAATGTGCCGTTTCTTTTTGCATCTGTTGATGGCTGTAACTTGCCAAAATATTGAAACCGAAACCGTCAACGAGAATCTCTGTAAATGTTGCAATGGCTCCGTAAACATCCTCATGAAAAATGTCGATGAAGGCGACGGATTGATTCGGATCGAAGAAAAGCAACTTAATATACTTTTCTTCGGTATCCGAAAACATAGTGTAGTGAAAGGCCTCTTTCAGCTTAAGGGCAGACGTGATTCTAGGCTCCAATCTGATTTGAGCATTGTTTATTCGGATTTTTTGATTGCTCGAGTTTTGAAACTGTGAGTCGGGGAACCCGGTCACTAGGGAACGAGCGGTTGTATTTGAGTGAGACTCTAAGAATGAAAGTTCGCGGATGCTAATATTTGCGTTTTGAAATGGCAACGTACCGCTTGAGGCATGCTTCAGTTGACGTAATTCGTTTTCAATCTCTTTGATTGCTTCTTCTGGTATTCGATCTCCAAAATTATAGCCCTTCGGGTGGTGCAATATAAACATGCTGAGATCCACGATAAGGGAAATATTAAACCCCGCACCAATTTGAGTAGTAATTGCTTCTTCAATATTTACATTTATTTTCAAGTCCCTGAGCTTCGACGCGATGGTGTAGATTATCCCGGGACTGTCGGAAGCATCGACTGTGATTTTTCGAATGTGGTGCCATATTTCCGGCTTTATGGGAGTTAGAACTAGTTCGCCTATTTCGAACTTACCCGCTGAATACGTTCGGAAAAGATAATAGACTTCGGTTCCATTGAAGAAGGAAATACTAGTGCGATGATATATAGGAACGCGAATCTCCAATTCCGGACGTAACTTGTCCTTCTTAATTCCACTGATGAATTTCATTAAATGAGTTGGGACCGATCAAACGGTTCCGCTAATGATACGCCACGCAGCGAAGATTATCTACTTCGAACTTGTACATCGTCATAAAAAAGGCTTAAAGACGGAGTGCGTCGGGTTACTAAACTTCGAAGGTTTAGAATACGAAGATAGCTTCCTCTGGTGAGTGTTGCTTTCTGGCGGCGGTTTCACCGCCGCGATTCGTTGTTGAAACGAGTCCAGAGGCTTCACCTCTGGCTATTTTCTGTTGGCGGCGTTGCCGCCCAAAATGCCACGGAAACCCCATGAGCGATCAATCTAAACGGTGCCTCTTGCGGTAGCGTTTTCTGCAATGTGTCCCAAAGCCTCCACAAACTTATTAAACCCTGCGAACCGCTCATCCTTGGTAAATCCTCTGACGTATCTTGCGTAGATCTGCTGGGCGATGACGGCGATCTTGAAGGTGCCGAAGGTGTAGTAGAAGAGCATGTCCGGCAGTTTGCGTCCCAAGATTTCTTCGTACATTTCGACGAGTTCGGCCCGTGAAATATTTTCCATCAGCACTCGCGGGTTGAAGGGCATATTTAGCATTTCCTCGCCTGCGTCGTTATCCATCCAGTAGCCGAGCGTGGTGCCCAGGTCCATTAGCGGGTCGCCGATGGTGACCATTTCCCAATCGAGCACGGCGGTTATGCGTCCCAGATCGTTTGGGTCGAGCATGACGTTGTCGAATTTGTAATCGTTGTGGATCAGCGACGCGCCCGATTCCGGCGGGATGTTCGCGTTTAGCCAGATGATCGATTTTTCGAGTGCGTCGTGATCGTGGGTCTTGGCGGCGAAGTAGCGTTTCGTCCAGCCTTCGACCTGTCGGCGGTTGTAGCCTTCGATGCGTCCCAAAGTTTCGAGGCCCGCTTTTGGGAGATCTAGGGTGTGGAGTTTCACTAGGTTGTTGATGAAAGTTTGGCAGATGCTCCGACGCGCTGTTTGTGAGGTTTCGAGGTCGTGCGGCTTGACTGCCCCACCCGCTACAGAAGCCGGTACTGACGCGTCTTGCGTCCCAGAACTGATTGTTGAATCTGGCGCGTCGGAGCCCTTACTATGTGCGGGCTTCTGCATCGATGCGGGATCGTGCGTCCCAGGAATGCGGCCGCGGATGATCAGGCCGTGGCGGCGCTCCATTAGGTAGAATTCGGAACCGATGACCGCGTCGTTGTCGCAGAATAGCAGCGGCTTTGGTGCGGGTGCGTAGACTTTCGACAGTTTAGTTAGCACGTCGAATTCGCGACGCATGTCGTGGGCCGACTTGACTGTGTTGCCAAACGGCGGTCGGCGGAGCACGTATTCTTGCGTCTCAGGGTGCGGGTTGGGCGTATCGCCATTGCTTACGAGCGTGCTTTCGTATTTGGTTCGCACAGGGCACTCGTCCGCACCTTCACGATCCCCGGTCACTACCGTTCCCGGTACTGACTCGGGGCGTCCGATCCGCACGAGGTACGTCAGATTTGAGCTGCCGCCGGGGAATTGTTCGATCTCGATCTGGCCGTGCGTTCCAAGCTCGCCTTCCAGGAAAGCACGCAGCCGTTCGATATCGATCTCTTCACCCTTTCTTACCAGTTTCGTTTCACCCATATCATCGCCCGCCGTCCCCCGCCAATAGCAAACCGATAATGCCAGAAGATAACCCGCTTCCGCAAACGCCTGAAAACACCACGATCTCGCCCCCGAAAGACCGCCGCTGAACCTATAGATAAAATGCCAAATATCCACTCTGTGAGAAAGTGTCTCACAAATAAAACAAAATGTCAAGTCCCGAAATCACTTTTTCTGCCCGATTTCTTACATTTAGCATCTCGTGGTAATTTTACAGTCATGAATTTCGAAAATTCGGCCAGATCGGCCGAGGTCGCGGGGCGACTTTCGGCTTTTATGGATGAGTTTATTTATCCGAACGAGGCCGCGTACGCGGCTGAGATCGGAACGGGTGATCGCTGGGCTCCGCTTGAGCTGGTGGAACGGCTGAAGAGTGAAGCGAAGGCGGCGGGGCTTTGGAATCTGTTTCTTCCATCGGAGTCGGGTTTATCGAATCTCGAATATGCCCCGCTCGCCGAGATCATGGGCCGCGTGACTTGGGCAAGCGAGGTTTTTAACTGCTCGGCTCCGGATACGGGGAACATGGAGGTGCTGCATCTTTATGGCACTGATGAGCAGAAAGCGAAATGGCTGCGCCCGTTGTTGGACGGTGAGATTCGCTCGTGTTTCTCGATGACCGAGCCAAACGTGGCTTCGTCGGATGCGACGAATATTCAGTCGTCGATCGTCAGCGACGGCGACGATTATGTCTTAAACGGCGAGAAATGGTGGTCGACCGGCGGCGGTGACGCGCGGTGTAAGCTGTCGATATTTATGGGCAAAACTGACGAGTCTGCCGCGAAGCATTTGCAGCAGTCGATGATCCTAGTCCCGATGGACACGCCCGGCGTTATCGTTCAGCGGCAGCTCGATGTGTTTGGTTTCGACGATGCTCCGAACGGGCATTCACAGATATCGTTTATTAATGTACGCGTTCCAAAATCAAACATCCTACTCGGCGAAGGCCGTGGCTTTGAGATAGCGCAGGGAAGGCTCGGGCCGGGGCGTGTGCATCATTGTATGCGGCTGATCGGCGTGGCTGAGCGTTCGTTGGAGTTGATGTGTGCCAGGGCGAAAAGGCGCGTTGCGTTTGGCAAGCCCGTCGCTGACCAAGGCGTCGTCCGTCAGTGGATCGCCGAAGCTCGCTGTGCCATCGACCAGGCACGGTTGCTCGTTCTCAAAACCGCCTGGATCATGGACACCGCCGGCAACAAAGCCGCCCGCCGCGAGATCGCCATGATAAAAGCCGTCGCCCCAAAGATGGCGCTCAAGATCATCGACCGAGCCATCCAGGTTCACGGCGGAGGCGGCGTTTCGCAGGATTATCCGCTGACTCAGGCTTGGATTTATGCGCGATCGCTGCGTTTAGCCGACGGGCCCGACGAGGTTCATTTAGAGTCGGTGGCTCGGATGGAGATCTCGCGGTAAAAACAATAATAGCTGGTAGCTAGTAGCAATTTAGCTATAAAAACATATGCCAAGTATCGAAGAATCGATCCACCCGCCTGAGACGATCAGTGAAGGGGAAGCTAAGTTTGAGGCTTTTCGGAAGAAGCTTGGGTATTTTCTTGCCCCGGCGGTTTTTCTGGCGATCTTCTTTTTTCCATTTGACGATCTGAAGCCCGAGGCACATCGGCTTGCGGCGATCATGGCGGCTGTTATCGTGCTTTGGCTGTGTGAAACGCTGCCGATGACGGCGACGGCACTGCTGGGAGCGGCTGCGGCGGTTGTCCTGCAGGTGGCGGATGCGAAGTCGGTTTTTGCACCGTTTGCCGACCCGCTGATATTTCTGTTTATCGGTTCGTTTATTCTGGCGAGGGCTCTGTTTGTCAGAAATCTGGACAAACGCGTCGCTTTTGCGGTGCTCTCGCTCAAGATAATTGGCGGGCGGCCTTCGCGGATATTATTTGCGTTTGGCGCCGTAACGGCGTTTATGTCCGGCTGGATGTCGAACACGGCGACGACGGCGATGATGTTCGCTATCGGCCTGTCGATCATCTCGTTTCTGATGCGGCAGGAGAAAGAGACTGGCATCAAGATAAACCCGAGCTACGCGACCGCACTGATGCTGATGACTTCCTTTTCGGCGTCGATCGGCGGCGTCGCGACACCGATCGGGACTCCGCCGAATGTTATCGGTATCGGTTTTATCCGCAGTCTCGCGGGGACGGACATTTCGTTTTTCAAATGGATGCTGATCGGCGTGCCGGTCGTTATCATTTTGTTTCTGTTCCTTTGGCTGTACCTAAATTACCTTGCTCCGGCCGGCGTCAAGGTGATTGCTGGCAGCGGGGAGATGATCGATGCCGAGCGCAAGAAGCTCGGTCCGTGGACGCGCGGTCAACGCTCTGTCGCAATTGCATTTGCGGTAACTGTAGTTTTTTGGATCGTGCCGGGAATTGTCGCACTAATTCTGGGCGAGCAGAGTCAGCAGTATAAAGTCCTCAACGGCCGCCTTCCCGAATCGGTAGGAGCTCTTCTCGGGGCGATGCTACTGTTTATTCTTCCCGGTGACGAGCCGGGCGAAAAAGCGATAAGTTGGGACGACGCGGTCAAGATCGACTGGGGGGTTGTTTTCCTATACGGAGGCGGCTTTGCTCTTGGCGTTCTTTCATTCCAAACCGGCCTTGCTGAGGCGGTTGGCCGAGGCCTGACTGAGATACTTCCATTCTCGGGCGGTTTTGGACTGCTCGTTGCGTCGGTAATAGTTGCGGTCATCGTTTCCGAGACCACCTCGAATACGGCATCGGCGAACATGGTGGTACCGGTCGTCATTGCCATCGCTCAGTCGCAAGGCGCCGATCCGTTTATTCCCGCCTTAGGAGCGACGCTCGCGGCGAGCCTCGGATTTATGCTTCCGGTCTCGACTCCGTGCAATGCGATCGTCTACGGTTCGGGCTATATTCCGCTAATGAAGATGGTTCGGTACGGAATATTGCTCGATATTGTCGGAGCAATCGTGATAATTGCACTGGTCTGGACACTCGGCGGATTTCTTCGTTAAGACCCCGATCGAAGCCCTTTTTTTACCCTAAAACTCTTTACTTCGATCACTCTGAACGACCCACATCGTTCAGAGTGAAGTATTTTCTTTCATTCTGCGTTAAACAGTGCAAAAAAGTGTTGACAGATATTTTGCATTACTGTAATTTTTATAGAGTGATGGTCATATCCACCATCGCACCTTCGCCACCAGGAACGGCAAAGTTTTCTGAAGTTAGGTTCCGTGAGGTCGCATCCGCGATCGAAAACATCCGACAAATGTGGGTTTTAGGCAAATCTCTAGTGTCCTGCCGACTGTGAACATTCCTTACTTTTCGGTCTATCGGCTGGTGGCAAAACCTTCAGAATCAAAACACGCATTTGATCGGTTGGGAACAAAAGAAAACTTTTCGAAGAAAGACAGCTTCGGTCGCGAAGCTAACTCAAGGAGCAAAAAATAATGTTCGGTAAAAAGAAAAGCGTTGCCGGTTTGGACATCGGTTCCAGCTCGATCAAGATGGTCGAACTCGAAGGCAAGCTGAATAACTTAAATCTAGTAAGCCTCGGATTCGAGAATCTGCCGGGCGACACGATCATCGACGGTCAGATCATGGAGCTGAACGTCGTTTCCGACGTTATCCAGAGTGTTTGCAACAACCATCAGGTCACGGCGACGAATGTCGTTACCGGCGTTAGCGGACACTCGGTCATTCTTAAGAACATTGTGCTTCCGCCGATGACCCGCGAAGAACTTGAAGAATCGATCGACTGGCACGCTGAGGAACATATCCCATACGATCTCGCTGATGTCAGCCTCGATTATCAGGTGACCGCCGAAACGCCTGACTCGACACACGTCCTGATCGCAGCTTGCAAACGCGAGCGCATCGACAATATCAAACAGGCGATCCAGTTGGCCGGAAAGACACCGGTCGTGATCGATGTTGACACTTTTGCCCTTCAGAACTGCTACGAAGTCAATTACAACCCGACAGACGATCAGGTCGTGACGCTCCTTAATATAGGTGCTTCCACGATGAACGTGAACATCGTCAAGGGAACGCGTTCGCTCTTTACGCGTGACATTACTGTTGGCGGCAGCCAGTTCACCGACGTGCTTCAGAGAAGCCTCGGACTCAATTTTCAGCAGGCCGAAGCCGTTAAACGCGGCGTGGTCGATGCGGTTGACGGCATCGAGGAAAAGTCAATCGAGCCGCTAATGAACAACGTGACCGAGGTCGTAGCGATGGAGATCCAGAAAACGTTCGATTTCTATCGGGCAACGACCGAGGACAATGAAACGGTTGTGCAAAAGATACTTATTTCGGGCGGCGGATCGAAGCTGGTTGGCCTTGCCCAGGAGCTTTCGCATCGGCTGGAACTGCCAGTCGAGATCTTAGACCCGTTTCGCAACATTAAGGTCGATGGAAAGAAATTCGACCCCGACTATCTTGCTGAGATCGTGCCCGAAATGGCCGTAGCCGTCGGTTTGGCAGTAAGGGGAGTGTAACCAACATGATCAAGATCAACCTACTCAATTCCGTAACCGAGAGACAGAACGGCACCGTCGTTGCGGTGGATCGCACCATCTCAAGCCCGAATTCACGCCTGGCGCTCATGTCGGTCGTCGTAATGGTACTGCTTGCCGCGGTAGTCGGATGGGACGTTATTAGTTCGCAGATGGCAAAGACCGAGGCCGAACGCCAGCTCGCCGAGCAGAAGACGATCGAAGCCGAACTGGCCGTCGTTATTGCCGAGCAGAAAGAGCTTGAAGGCAAGATCGCCGGCATCGATGCCCGAATCGAGGCGATCAAAAAACTGAGAGCCTCACAGGCCGGGCCGCAGGCGGTACTCGACGCGATGCGTGAACGCATCGCGATGTTCCCGGGCCTATATCTGGAGAGCATCGAACAAGGAAAAGACGGTATCGTCGTTTCGGGAAGTTCCCCGGATGAAGCCCAGGTGACCCAGTTCGGCCGCAGCTTGGAATTCTCGAATGGCCTCTTCACAAATCTTAGTATCGAAACGACTCGAAACGAGATCACCAACGAGAACGCCCCAGAGCCCAAACCTGGCGAAAATGGCGAGCGTCCGAAGGTGGCGATCGTGAATTTCAAGGTTCGCACTGCATACACGCCTGAGAAAGCGGCGGGCGCCAACAACGGTACAAACCCGACGACAGCCTCGGCATCCGGGCCGGCCGCCGGCGGAGCTCCGCAAGGTGCACCACCGCAAGTCGCAAAGAACTGATCGGCAGATAAGCAAAATTAAAGGAAAACGAAATGTTAGAGAAAATCAAAAATCTAAAGTGGCACTTCCAGTTGATGTTGCTCGTCACCGTTGCGGCCCTGCTCTATACGTCTGTGTGGTATTTCTACACGGCCGACATTCGCACCGAAACGGCAGCCATCTCGGACCAGGTAGCGCAGCTGCAGGCAAAAAATGAAGCGGCTCGTGTCGCGACGCAGCGAATAAATGAGTTTCGTGCTCTTTACGCCAGCAAGTCGGAGGAATATGAAGAACTGAAGGTTCTCCTGCCTGAACAGCGAGAGATCACTAACGTTCTTCAGGGCCTGCAGGACACCGCGAACAGCTCCCGCCTGACGGTCATGCGTTTCAACCCGCGTGATGAAACGAATCAGGATTCGATCATGGCCAAGCCGGTCGAGGTCGAGGTGGACAGTAATTTTACAAATCTGCGAGCCTTCTTTGACGCCATGGCCAAGCTGCCGCGTATCGTTTCGATCACTGATTTCAAGATAAATCAGCTGCCGAAGCAGACGGACGCGAAGACGATCCGGGCACAGTTTCTGCTGACCGCGTATTATGCCGGGCCAAATGACCTGAATCCGAAACCGCCGGTTCCTGGAGCACCCGGAGCACCTGCGGTGCCCGGACAGCCCGCGGTTCCAGGAGCAGCACCAGCTGCGGCTGGTCCACGTCCGCCGGCAGTTCAGACCGCTGCCCCTCCCGCAGCTGCACCCGCCAAATAAGGTTCGATCCCACAAGAGTTAACCAAAGAGAAAAGCCATGATCAACATATCGACACTCAAACGCTTTGTCAGCATCGCTGCGTTCGCCGCTGCGTTAGTCACAGTAAGCGGGACCTTTTCGGAGATCAGTGCCCAGCGTGACCCGTTTCAAAAGCCGGGCTTTATGAAGCCAAAGGCTCCGGCACCGCCGCCGAAACCGAAGCCGGTCAAGGTCGTTAAGCCAGCCTTTGTTTACACGCCGCCGACTGTTGAGGCTCGGATCGAGTATTTCAAGCGGATGCGTGAAGAGGCCGCCGCTAACGGGCAGCCGCTGCCGAAGGTCACGAGCGTGCTGACGCTGAACGAAATGTCAGTTTCAGGCATCTTCAAAACGCCGCGTGGCTACGCAGCGATCGTCGAAGCAATGCCGATCAAGCTTTCATACACGATATACCCGGGCGAAAAATTCTTTGACGGCCAGTTGGTCGCCGTTGATGAAAACCGACTTGTCTTTAGAAAGGTGACAAAGGTCGGTGAAGGGAAGTTCGTGGCATCGGTCGAGAACAAGCCCATCAAGTCTTTGAGTTCCAAGGGCGAGCCTGCCGCCACTACGGCTGCCGCACCGCCGCCGGCCGAGAAGCCGGTCGAGACAGCGAGCACGGCCGGCCAGCCGGTCAAGCCCCCGACAAATCCATTCCTTTCGCCGGTCGACGAGATGAACTCGCAGCCTGCGGAGCAGCCGAAAGAGCCGGTCAAATCGGCAAAGAAGCCGGCCAAAACTGCTAAGAAGAACTAGCGATCCCATATTCCCACAGTTTCGATTCTTTCAAAAAAGAAACGATTGACCCAGATACGGAGGAAACAATGAAATCCCTTTTCAAAACACGCGTCGCGGCCCTCAAGGTCGTTGCCGCTATTGCAATAGTCACGAGTTTTGCTCTCTCGATCGCGGCTCAACGAGTTGATCCGCAGTCGCAGGGTAAAATGTACGGCGATCCAGGATTCGTCGGCGAAGTCATCGACCTAAACGTTGTGAATGCCGACGTCCGAGAGATCCTCAACTATATAACCGACCAGTACGGTATCAATTTCGTGATCGACAAATCGGTCAAGGAAACGCCGGTGACGGTCAAGGTCAAAGACGTTCCATGGAACATCGCCCTCGACTCGATCCTGCAGGCACAGGAGCTTGGCGTTCAGGTGAACGGCAACATTCTCCGCGTTGCCGGTGCCGGAGTTCTCGCTAGCGAGGGAGCACTTCTTCGCGAGCGTCAGAACAACCAGATCGACACCTCGCCGCTCGTAACCGAGCTGATCCGTTTGAACTATGCAACGGCAGCCGGCTCGCAGGGGCCGGGGCAGACAACCAGCGGAACCTCAGCCGGAGCCGGTTCGCAGTCCGGTGGTCCGAGCAACGCGATGTCGTCAGGATCAGGCGCCGGGGCAGCATCGACCACAGGTGGTGATGGCCTGCTCCCGATCATCCGAAGAAGGCTTTCGCGTCGTGGTTCGATCGAGATCGACTCGCGTAGCAACTCGCTGATCATCACGGACGTTCCTGCTAACGTCGCAGCGGTCAAGCAGTTGATCGCCATACTCGACCAGCCCGAGCCGCAGGTTGAGATCGAAGCTCGGATCGTCGTTGCTTCAAGATCTTTTAGCCGCGACATCGGTGTTCAGTTGACAGCTCTGTTAACCGGAGCCCGTGGAAGCGGTCTCGGCGGCGGCACCCTGCCAAACACGCCGACTGGGGTTCCAAACACAGGCTTGATCCCAAATCCGACGATTAGTAACGACCTCTATTCGAGGATCGCGAATACGGCGATCGGCCTGACGACCGGCGTTTTCGGTACAGCTCAGATAAGCGCAATGATCAGTGCCGGTGAGCAGAAAGGCCAGGTCAAGGTGATCGCTACCCCGCGAGTAACCGCTCTAAACAATCGACCTGCCGAGATCAAGAATTCGACGCAGATCCCAGTTGTGACCATTCAGCCCGGCAGCGGCAGCGGACAAGGCGGTGGCAACGCGGTCATCGCTACGACCGAGTATGTCGAAGTTCCGCTTCGCCTCTCGATCACCCCGCAGATCACCGATCTGGGAACGGTCATTCTTAATGTGGTCGCAGAAAACAGCTCGGCAACGAGTGCTGCTATTGGTGCTGCTCCGGCGATCAACACGCAGAGCATGAGCACTCAGGTAACAGTTCCGGATGGCGGAACAACGGTCGTCGGCGGCGTACTTTTTGATGACGAACGTGAGAATCAGGACCGTACTCCTGGGTTAGCCAGCATCCCTATCCTTGGTAACCTGTTCAAGAGGAAAGGCGTTATCCGCAATACGAACGAGATCCTGTTCTTTATAACCCCGCGTATCACGCGTCCTGACTACAATGCTCAGGTGCAGCCGGGAACGGCACCTCGCGGCGGAGTTATCTCGCAGCCTGTCCCCATGGGCAACCCGACCTCAAACTCGCTGCCGACCCCGGCCGCGACACCTGGACCGGTAATTCTTCAGGCTCCAGGACTCGGAGTCCCGGAATCGCCTGCAGGACCGATCAAGCCGAAAGAATAGCCCTTAGCTTTGTTTCTTCCGAATGGAAAGCCCGACCGATGTTCACACATCGGCCGGGCTTTTTTCTTGATGGAGATAGCTAGTTTATTCGGGCTTGCCCGTCTATATGGAGGATGTTTGAAAAGTTTCTCAGTCGCGGAAGATGCGAGCCGCAACTGCTTTAAGAGCGATTCTTCGGTCTTGTTCCGTTCTTTTCTGTGCATTCCGTGGTCAAGATCCTAAGAAGCGGACCACTGAAAACACGGAACGACACGGAACCAGTACAGAGCGGGGGCGACCCGCCGATCTCAATGCTCCCGATCCATACGGAGAAGTAAACTTCTCCGCAAATAGAGCTGCAAGCGGCAATGGCCTGATATAGATCTCTGAGATTATCCAAAAAACTGGATTGCGATCGGTCGCCAAGGGATGTGCCGACCTATTGTTCGAGGCTTTATTCAAGCCCAACAAAATCGATGTCGGTCAAATTCCCGGTCGGTGTCAAAATCCTCGGGGCGAAGCGGTATCGTTTTGACTGAACGCTAATAGTGTATTCAGCTTCGCTCGGCACTCCGGCAAAGCTGTAGATGCCGAAAGAACTCGTTGTTGCAAAAGTTTGACCGCCATTTGGGCTGGTCAGGATCACTTTTGCATTACGAAGGGCCAGTCCGCTCGGCGTGGTGACACGGCCGCCGATCGACACAGGTGCGGTCGCGGGGACCGAGAATGTCGTATCGGAATAGATATAATCTCCGCCCGTCCCGCCATCGCTATTGGCGGCATTTGCCGTCGCGTAAAAATCAACCCTCCCGGCAGGCTGCATCGGGGCTGTCCAGGTAAAATCCCACGAATTGAAGCCAAACTGGCCGTTCGTGAGGCCGGCGGATGTATGTTCGGCATATTCGCGGAGCAGATTTTCGCCGACTACGCCTTGCAGTATCTGAACTCGTTTCTCACTCTGCACCGGAACGCTGAAAACGCCCACTTTTTGCCCCGTGGAATCGATCGCAGTCAACTGGAATCCATAGATCACAGCACTCGCCTGTTCAGTTCTGACGGTAATGGTGACCGGTTGGCCCGGCGTGTAATTGGAAGGAACTCCAATGATATCAACAAATCCGTCGCCTTCGTTCAACGTATAATCGGCATGACAAACCGTGCAGTTCGACTCGCCAGGCGCATTGGTGAAGGTCGGAGACGGGCCGAAAGCAGAGGCGGCCGCCTTTTCCCGCGTACCAACGAGCGACAAAACAGTGAAGAGCGTTACGACAAGACCGATGGCAAAAAGCTTGATAATGGCCGTCCGGCCGGTAACGATCCTGTTCATATCAACCACCTCGTTCGAAATACTGAGCAAATGCGTGACCTTTTGACGCCGGTCAGACAAAAAAAGTCTTGATAAATTGTGACTTGTTTCAGGATATTGCCTGTGTGCACACCAAGTCAAGCTACATAAAAAACAAAGTTTAACATCTACTCAAGTCCGATCAAGTCCAGACCCGTCACACTATCGGTAATATTCAAGATCCGCGGGGCGTAGCGGAATCGCTTCGAAGCGACACTGACCGTATAGGTCTGCCCAACGGCTATCTGATCGAAGCTGAACAGCCCGAACGAACCGGTCGTGAAACGTCGCTGAGCAAGGTTTCCGTCCGTCAACGTAACGACGGCGTTTCTGAGAGCGATGCCCGAAGATGTAAGCACTCGGCCGGATATCGAGACTGGTGCAGGCGACGCCTCGCAGGCGAAGTTGGTCACAAATCCGGCTCCGGTCATGCTGATACTATCGATACGCCAGCCGGGATCAGGGCCGGAGCCAGCTGTGTTATCATCGGCCCCGAACCGCCATCGGAGTCTCGCGACCTTGCCGTTGGCAGCGGCGGGAAGCTGAACTATTGTCGTTAGATACCCATTTGAGTTACCGGTCCAGCCGGGACGGCTTGCGATCGGATTGTTGCGGCCGCCGCCGAGTGACCGGTTGTAGCCGTTTTGAAGAAATGTTCCGCCGGCGTCAAGAATATCCTGGTACGGTCCTCCAGCGATAGAAATTTCGAGCACGCCTCCATCCCAGTCGCGTTCGGTGTTATAGCTGTTTCTGAAACTTAGCGTTGCCGTTGCCGAGGTAACCGAGACCGGTGGAGCTGTCAGATCAGTGCCGCCGCCGACGGTCGTCGGGTTGCGGGCATACATCACATTGGGCGAAGAATCGGCAGAAGTTCCTATATTTTCAAAGTTTATACCGTCCTGAACCGCCACCGCGGTCCAGCCATTAGGAAGTGCTGGAGCGGTAACAGCATCAAAATTCTCCGAGGTTGCGGTTGCCGTCGGGCGACCGACAAAGATCGAACGCGTAAAAGTCGCCGGGCCGAGACTGCTCTGGACATTGATCGTGATGGAGATCACGCTGCCGCACGGCGTGCCGGTTGGGATCGTGTAACCGATCTGGCGGGTTGCACTCGAGATGCCGGACAAAGTGCCGTAATCACCGCTCGCACCGCCTACAATCTGAGCGGAAACCCCGGTTGCGGTACGCCCGGTGGAATTCGTCAGCGGTACTGCGATCGAGACGGATTCGCCTGGTTCCGGGTAGCCATCCGAATCGCCGGGTGCGTCGCTGACGGTGATCGTGGGTGACTGAGCGATGTTTGGGAGGTCAAACGATTCGGTTACGCGAACCGTACCTGTACCACCGAGGCTAATGCCGCCAAGGGCGTCGACACTCGCTCCGGCGCCAATGCCGCGAACCGCAAAGCCCGCCCAGGCATCAGCAAGGTCGGCCTCGGTTCCGCTTGCAAAGATCGCGGCGATGATCGCATCGCGTTCGCTGATTGGCGTCGGCCCGAGCGGGGCGAGTTTCATGCCGTCCGTTACGAACTGCAAAATACGACGGTTGCCGACTTCCCAACCGAGCCGCTGGATCATGCGGGCCCTGATCTCCCACAGTGCGCTCGACCAAACCTCACCAATGGCGTGTACCTGATCGGCCGTCCCATTGAATCGCGGGTTGAAAGCTCCGTCTGCAATGTCGATCTTGGTTGAGTCGATATCCTGAAAAGTAAGCGGATTGTGCGGCCGGCCTTCCGGACCGCCGACCGCGGTCATTATCGCCTTGGGGAAGCGACGGATGCCGTAATAGTAGTTGTTAAATCCAACAGTTTGATACAGATAGGTATCATAGCCGCCGATGGTGTAAATTCCGTCGATCGGGTCCGTGGGTTCGCTCAGCAGGCAATGGGCATAAAAATCAGACCATCCCTCACCCATGCCGCGGGCTATATCGAGCGTGAGTCCTGTGCTGTTTCCATGGAGTCGATTCGAGAGTCCGTGGACGAGCTCGTGAATGATCACGTCAGCGTCGAGCGAGCCGTCGATGTCGGGGTTAGGGCTCTGCCAGATGTACATCTGCATCTGTGGGCGTTGCCCGTCGGCGGGCGTGCTGAAGTTGGCGTTATTTATCCCGCTGCAATCCTGTGCCTGCGCCGAAATGCGGTCGCCGCCGAGCCCACCGCGGCCGAAATTGTCATGCTGAAAGTTCCTGGCAGCTTCGGTAAACCCTAGACGATACATCTCGCCGTGAAATACGTTGCTAATATAAAAGAGCTGCGTCGTTACGGCTCGCTGAAAGTTGGTCGGAACGGCATTGGTTCCTTCTTCGAGACATTCCTGCGGATTTTGGCCCGTCGGCAGAGGAGGATCGCCGGAATTGTCAGCCGGGTTTGTCGGGATCGCTGGATTTATCGGGAAATCAAAAACGCGATTCGGCGAACCAACCGGAATGCTGCTAGGGTCGATCGCGTTCGCATCAAGATCGCCAAAATTTGGAGCTTCACGGTCAAGGCCGGCCTGAACGTTATTGCCGTCAAGCGTATTATTTCCATCAGTTATCCAGCCAAGGTTGTTAAAGGCGTAAGGCGGCTCGTTCCCAATGCGCGTAACGAGCGTACGTGGGATCGCCATGCCCTGCTGGCCATTCGGCGACGACGGCCCCGGCGTCATCGGGAAAGGGCTGTCGGCGATATTTACCATCGCGTTCGGATTTGCGTAAACGCGGTACGTGACCGGCTGTGTTTGATGCTCGGTCAGATTCTTTCTCCAGAGCATCGTGCCCGAGGTCGCGTCGACGACGACGTAGTACGATTCGGAACGGCCCGGGATTAGTACTCGCCACGCGGGAACTACCACACCCGGTTCGGTTGGGAAGTAAATTTTTTCCGCCTTCGGGACGAAATCGCCCTCGCCAAAAGCCACTTTCTTATCATCCGAACGCTTGCTGTCGGGCGCGAGATCCGCAACCGCTAAACCCAAATTATCGATGTGCCTCGCCGCCCCTCGGACCGCAGTCAGCGGATCGCCGAAATCCGTTGAGACCGAAGCCTCGTCTATGTCAGGAGCCAGGTTGTTGATAACGCGGATGATCTCGCCAGCCTGCGTGAAGCCTGCTTTTACCTCGCCTCGGAAAACAGGAATGCCATGGATCTCCTGATTGAGCTCAACGAACGACAATTTTCCGTCGGGATTTGTGTAGTTCGAAAAGACTTTTAGTTTTTGGATCGACGCCGGGTCGGAGCCGATAAGTTCTTTGTTATCTAAGAGAAAACTCTTCAGGCTCGAGGTCCGGTCAGATGAAGCTGATCGCGAAAGAAAGGCCTTACCTTGTTTGACGTCAGGGGCGATCACTTCGGGTGTCTTGAGTTCATGGCTGTATTCGACCTTGAGCGTAGGGACCTTTTCTCGCAGACGATCTTCGCCGCGGGCCATTTTGTCTCGAATATCTGCGACGTCGTATGCCATTTTGCCGGCGTTCGTGCGGTAAGAAACAATAGTTTCCATCGCGTGCTTGTCGAGACGTATGTCGTAGTTTGGCAGCGAAGTCTTGCGGGACTTCGGAGCGTGAACCGCTTCGACGGGTGAATTCGATAGCCAAGATCCGCCCAAAGCGATCGCTGCGATCACGACAAATAGGATAAGCTTTCGCCCGTTGCGGAGAATAAAACCAGCTTGCATTTAACCAACCCCTTTCAAGTTACTGCCCTTTTGATGCAAAAAGTCCGGGAACGGTTTCGAACTCTCTGCTTAAACAACTTAAGATAATTATTGCAAATGACGTTTCCGTGCGAAAGCCCCCAGGTTACGGAACTGTTGTTGTAATTACGCAAATGACCGCTGAGAAAGCACAGTCCGCTACAACAGATTTCGACAGCTCGCTATTCGGGCCGGACGGGCCTATCGCGCGTCTGCACGACAGTTACGAGTATCGCGAGGGACAGGTCCGGATGGCCGAGGCGATCGCGCGGTCGTTTGTCGACAAAAAGCACCTGATCGTCGAAGCGGGAACGGGAACGGGCAAAACACTCGCGTACTTGATACCGGCAATAAACGAGTCGATCCGCACAAAAAAACGCATCATAGTTTCGACAGGAACAAAAAATCTGCAGGAACAGTTGATGGAAAAGGACATTCCGCTGCTCCAGAAGATCTTCCCAAAGAAATTTTCAGCAGCCTACATGAAGGGCCGTTCGAACTATGCGTGTCTCTATCGAATTCATAAAAGTCACGATCAGCCGGTGCTTGACGGGGTCGGAGATGTGGAATATTTCCGAGAGGTGGTCGAGTGGTCGCGCGATTCGAAGACGGGTGACCGAGCCGAGCTGACCTTCCTGCCCGAGAATCTCTCATTCTGGCCTCGAATGAATGCCAAGGCAGAAACGTGCATCGGTCAAAAATGTCCTGATTATGAGCCGTGTTTTATAACTAAAATGCGTACTGCGGCGGACAATGCAGACATCGTCATCGTCAATCATCACCTGTTTTTCGCAGATCTAAACGTTCGCGGCAATCAGTTTGGAAAGGTCCTGCCGGATTACGGCGCGGTCATTTTTGATGAGGCCCATTTGATCGAAGACATAGCGGCCGACTATTTCGGGTTTCAGGTTTCGAATTACCGTGTTGACGAACTGGTGCATGATGCCGGGTCGCTGCCGATCACGGACGCGATCTTCAACACGACGATAATGAGAGCGTCGGCACGCATCGCCGACCTTTCGGAGCAGTTTTGGTCACGGTTTACGCAGGCTCGCGGGCAGGAAGGACGATTTCCGCTGACGCCCGATGCGTTCTGGCTCCGCGGCCATGACGGTGAGCAACGGCCAAGTGCTCTCGGTGATATTTACGCTGCTCTCGATGACGCTCTCGGACGGCTGGAGTCCGATATCGACGTTTATTCCGATAAGATCCCCGAGGCGGACAGTGTCGTTAAGCGGATCCGCCAAACGCGGTTTGACCTCGGATTTATCGTTAAGCAGTCGGACAATAATTTTGTCTACTGGCTCGAACGTCGGGGTCGCGGCACGTATTTACAGGCGTCGCCGGTCGACGTTTCCGAGCTTCTGCGAGAAAAGCTGTTCAACAAGATCGACACCTGTATCCTGACCTCAGCTACTCTTTCGACGAACGGTGGGTTTAATTTTATCCGTGACCGCCTTGGTCTCGCGGCTGGGAAAACAAACTCGCTCGAAGCTCCCTCGTCATTCGATTACGAGGATCAGGCACTCCTTTATTTGCCAAAATCGATGCCCGATCCGCGTTCGCCTGAGTTTACGCAGATGGCGGCTGCCGAGATCGTAAAGATACTCCACTCAACGAATGGCCGGGCATTCGTTCTTTGCACAAGCAATTCGTCGATGACTGCCTTATTTGAACTCGTATCCTCGCGCGTAGCCTACCCGTGCCTGCTTCAAGGGACGATGTCGAAAACCGGGCTGACCGACAAGTTTCGCTCGACACAAAATGCGGTGCTTTTCGCGACATCGAGCTTCTGGCAGGGAGTCGATGTACGAGGCGAGCAGCTTTCCTGCGTAATTATCGACAAACTTCCATTCGCCGTTCCGACCGACCCGCTCGTGCAGGCCCGAAGCAAATTTATCGACGAAAACGGCGGCCGCTCTTTTTTTGACTATAGTGTTCCCCAAGCCATAATTTCATTAAAACAGGGAATCGGCCGCCTCATCCGCAGCCGAACGGATCGAGGTGTAATAGCCATCCTGGATCCTCGTCTTCGAACCAAGGGCTACGGACGCGACTTCCTCGCGAGTCTCCCGAGAATGAGGATCACAGGCGAGATAGCGGACGTAAAGACGGCCCTTGAGAGCCGACGCAGTGATTGACGTCTGCTTCTGCAGTAGCTTCTGATTTCCCATTTTCGCATCCCGTCTTTATACTTAGAGGAGACGAATGATTGTGACGAATTCCATAAGTGCCCGTTTTTTAACGGGCTTCTTCGTTTTCACGACGGTTTTTCTGCTTTTGACGTGGTGCACCCCGGCCGCTGCGCAATCTCCAGCTTCAAACTCGAACGCGGCAACCCCAACCCCAACCCCAGCGGCGACGCCGATACCGCCATCGGCAATACTTGCTCAGGAAGAAATGGTAACGGCTCGTCTGAAGGCGATACAGGACTCTCTTCGCGAGACTCCTCAAAATATTGCGATCCGTGCGGCAGTGCCGCAATTGACGACCGAGCTGGAGGCCCTTTATACAAAGACCAACACAATTCTGGCTGGGCGTCCCAATTTGGATGAAGTAAATGGTTTGGAGGCCGAGTGGCGAACTCCGGCCAACAGAGTTAACGGTTGGAGGGCGAGCCTTTCCCGTCAGGTGACCGATCTCGACAAGATCGTCGAGGAACTTCGAGTGATGAAGGCCCTTTGGCAGCGATCGCTCGGGGCTCTAACGGCGTCGCCCGCCACGAACGTAAACGCGGAGGCGGAACCGACGGAAAGAGTGCCTGAAGAGCTGCTGCAGCGTGTTCGCGATACGATCGGTACGATCGAAACGACCCAAAAGGCGAGCGAGGATCGCAGATCAGAACTCCTCACATTGCAATCACGTGTTGGCGACTTTGATGTACGCATTGCGGCGGCTCAAACTGCCATTAAGGATCGACGGACGATCTTACTTTCGACATTGTTCGCTCGCGAAGAACCGGCTATTTGGGGGCTTCGCTCTGATCCCCAAGCGGGAAGTATCTCCAACCAGATCGCGGATACGATGACGGAACGGACGATCGCTTTTCGCGATTATGCCGCCGCAAATAGCGAAAGATTTATTTTGCATGCCGTTGTTCTTTTGATCTTCATTGCTGCGTTTACCTGGGTGCGAGGCCGTATTTCCGCATTTGCTGAACAAGATTCAAAGGTTCAAAAAGCTTCAAATATTTTTAGACATCCGATCGCCGCCGGGTTTGTTCTTTCTATATTTCTGTCGGGCGTGATCTATCCGCAGGCTCCTAAGCTACTTACGATCTTTTTAGGGGCCGCGGCAATGATCCCCGTCGTAGTCATTCTCCGGCGGATCGTCGACAGGCTGATCTTTCACATTGTCTGCGTGCTCGTTGGATTTTATTTCTTCGACCGCGTGCGCGAGATACTGGACGGAATAGCGATCCTGTCGCGAATACTCTTTTTGGCAGAAATGCTAGCAGCGGTTTTGCTATTAGTTATTCTTTACAGGTCGAAACGGCTCGCCGGGCGCATAACTGCCGGGAATTGGGGCCTTTTTAAGACGCTCCAACGAATAGCTCCATTTGCCATTGCTATCTTTGCAGCTGCTTTCGTCGCAAACTTGGTAGGGGCTGTAAACCTGTCAAACATCATCGGGAATGGCGTACTTCGCAGTATTTATGCGGCCCTGATCATTTATACCGCCGCCCAGGTGCTCGACGGGCTGACGATCTTTGCCCTCAGGGTACGTCCTTTGTCCGAGCTCGGAATGGTTAAGACGAAACGAAAGGTGATCAGAAGCCGTGTTCGGCAGGTCATCCGGTGGTTCGGCGTGATCTTCTGGATCCTCATCGCACTTACCCTATTCTCGATCCGTGACCTGGTTTTTTCGTTCTTAACGGATGTTCTTTCAGCCGAACTCAAGCTTGGTTCGATAACTCTCACGCTCGGTCACGTTGTTGCGTTTATTATTGCGATCTGGCTCGCAATTATGGCATCTCGTCTTATTCGGTTTGTCCTTGAAGAGGATGTGTTCCCTCGCGTTGATGTCGGTACTGGGGTGTCCTACGCTATCTCGACGATGGTCCACTACGTCGTTCTGACCTTGGGGTTGCTCATCGCGATAGCCGCACTCGGTTTTGAACTATCTCAATTTGCGATCATCGCCGGAGCAGTGGGAATTGGCGTCGGTTTTGGATTGCAGAACATCATCAACAATTTTGTGTCCGGTGTCATTCTGCTTTTTGAGCGTCCTGTAAAGGTTGGCGATACCGTGCAGATCGGTGAACAGATAGGAACTTTAAGCCAGATCGGCCTGCGTGCGAGCGTACTTAGAAAAGTCGACGGTTCAGACGTGATAGTCCCTAATAGTCAGCTGATATCAGAAGAAGTTGTGAACTGGACAATGTCGGATGAAAAGCGACGCCTCGACGTTCCGGTCGGCGTCGCCTACGGAACGGAACCTGAAAAGGTGCTTGAACTTCTAAGGTCCGTCGCAAATGCGAATGAGGATATACTAGTAGATCCGCCGCCCCGTGCGTTATTCCTCGCATTCGGCGAAAGCTCACTGGATTTTGAACTTCGTGCCTGGACGGAAAACTCCGACAATTGGGTGACTATCCGGAGTGACCTTGTAACCGCCGTCAGTAATGCCCTGTCCGATGCGGGAATAGAGATACCATTCCCACAACGCGATCTTCATGTTCGAAATGTTGATAGCGGGATCGCTAAAGACATTTCTGAAAAGAACGCGCCGCTCGCCGAATGATATCTGCACCTGAACGGTAAGGGCGTTTTACTCCAAGTTTAATGATAGAATTTTGCTTCGTGTACAACAGATAGTTGGAACATTTCTATGCCAGGATTTTTTGAAGTCATGATCGAACGCAACTTTTCGTCCGCGCATCAACTGCGCGGATACAAAGGGAAGTGCGAGAACCTTCATGGCCATAACTACAAGATCGAGATATTTGCACAGGGCGAGGAACTGAATAATATCGGGTTGCTGATCGATTTTGGCGACTTGAAATCGGCGGCGGACGAGATCGTAAAGTACCTTGATCATCGAAATCTAAACGAACTGCCGCCTTTTGACGAGGAACTGAACCCATCTGCAGAGAATCTGGCACGATATTTCCACGAATATCTAAATTCCAGGATCACCGACGAACGAGTACGTGTTTACAAGGTTCGCTGCTACGAAACCCCGACCAGCGTAGCTACGTACCAATCCGAGTAAGGTGATCAGCAAAAACGTCCCGTGGTAGTAGTATTCGCGGGGCATTAAACTTCTCTATCTTCGAATAAAAATTTAATAGTGTTCGGTGTGCCGGAACGACTCCATCGCTTGAAGGATAAAAAGCAAAAACAACGGGCCGAGATCCTCAAGATAAGCCGTAAAGTACACCGTACAACCGGGGCTTTATTGTTCGTTTTTTTCTTCGCCGTCTCGGTAACTGGCCTCTTGCTTGGTTGGAAGAAAAACAGCGGAGGCGTGCTGCTTGCAAAGACTTACGCGGGCAAATCGACCGATCAGAAAAACTGGATGCCGATGCACCTGCTGCAGGAGCGAGCCCTTCAATATGCGCGGGAACATATATCTGATGATTATCAGGCAAAAGTAGACCGCATCGACGTTAGGCCCGACAAGGGGATTGTAAAGTTCGTTTTCGTCGAAGACTATTGGGGCCTTCAGATCGATGCGACCACGGGTGAGTTGCTGCACGTGGAACGTAGAACAGCCGATCTGATCGAGAATATACATGACGGCTCGGTGCTGGATTATCTTGCGGGTACCGACGGCATTTTCAAGCTGATCTATACGAGCATAATGGGCTTGGCGCTTACCTTGTTTACAATTACGGGCTTTTGGCTTTGGTATGGCCCGAAGAATTTTAAGAAGCACCGGGACGCGGGACTTGGGGCTGATGTTTAGAACTTTGTTTTATAGTCTCCTCTGCCTATTCGGTGCGGCTGGCCAGCTGCTTGGTCAAACATCAGGATCGATCGCAGGCACAGTAAAGGATGCGGCAGGGGCCGCGATCCGAGGAGCAGAAGTTCGCGTTCTAAACGCTCAGCAGGTAGCGATCAAAGTTACTCAGACCAACGATCAGGGGCGCTTTACTTTTGAGAGGCTTGCGGCAGGCAGCTTTATCATCCGGGTTTCTCGGGTTAACTTCAGCAATGGCAACGAGGTCGTGAGGGTCGTAGATGGTTCGAATGTTGAGATCGAAATCGTACTTTCCGTGAACCAGTTGGCCGAACAGGTAACGGTTACGGCCGAAACCGGCCTGGTTGGCGAGAAGGACAGGATACCCCAACAGTTAAACCTAGTTTCGACCGATGCCATCGCTCAGCGAACGACGAATGTTCTCGCCCAGATCGCTGATGAAGAATCGGGCATATCCGTGCAACGGACGAGCCCAACGGTTGGTTCGGTCCTCGTCCGTGGGCTGACGGAGGTCGGGGTTTACGTCGACGGGATACGGTACACGAACTCAACCCAGCGCGGCGGCATTAACACCTTTTTCAATCTGAACGAACCGAGCTCTCTGCAGTCGGTAGAGGTCCAGCGAAGCCCAAATACAGCACAATTTGGATCCGACGGACTCGGCGGGAACGTGCAGCTCGTATCGCGTCAGCCCGGATTCGGATTCAACCCGGCGAAACTGCAAGGCGAGATAAACACTAACTTCGGATCGAGCGATCTATCGTTTGGCAGCAACGTTCTGCTTAGCTATGGAGCGAAGCGGTACGGCGTGTTGGCTAATATAGCTGGACGTCGCGTAAATACGCTTCGTCCGGGCGGCGGAGTCGAAAGCCATTCGGCGATAACTCGCTTTCTCGGCCTGCCCTCCGACATCATCGGATCTGAAAGGCTGCCTGACACGGCTTTTACTCAATATGGTGGAACTTTTCATGCAAATTTTGCACCGCGAGACGATCAGAATTTTAGCTTTCGCTACCAACGCAGTCAGCAGGACGGCGGCAAGCGCTACGACCAACTCTTGGGCGGCGACGGCAATCTCATAGCAGATCTACGCAATCTGATGCTGGATTTCGGATATGTTCGATATTTCAAACAGGGTTTTGGATTTTTCGACAATCTATCGACAAGCGTTTCTTACAACAGTCAGCGTGAAGAGCGTATTAACCAAGGCGGGCAAGGAAATCCGCTCGCAGCGATCACTCATGACCGAGAACGCACGTCGACCTATGGATTCGCCTTTTTCGTTGACAAGCAAACATCGCGTAGCCGATTTTTGCTCGGTGGCGACTACTACAACGACAGGGTCAACGCGCCGTCATTCAGCACCGAACCCGACACCGGTGTAGTCACAATAGTTCGTCCGCGTGTGCCGAACGGTGCTAGGTACAAGCTTGCCGGCGTTTATGTGCAGGACGTTCTCGATCTAGTCAAGGAGCGGCTGCGGCTGAGTGGTTCGCTTCGATACAATGTGGCCTCTTACCGCTCACGGGCGGCTGACGCTCCTGTGGTAGGCGGCATATCGCTTTTCCCGGATGACTCAGCTCGATTTGATGATTTTTCAGGACGCATCGGAATGACAGCGACTATCCTGAACGGGCTGAATTTCGCGGTCAACTATTCTCGTGGCTTCCGAGCGCCGAATATCACGAGTCTCGGAGGCCTTGGCCTGGTCGGCGTTGGATTTCAGGTTTCCACTGCGGATGTTGCGGGGCTGGGGGCGACTGTCGGAACAACCGCAGACTCGACTGCCGTTTCGACCGGTATTGCGGTAGCACCTCTGCGATCGGAGATCAGCGATAATGTCGATTTCAGCCTTAGATATAGAAACAGCCGCATCGAATTTGACGTCACAGGCTTCACGGTCGACTATTGCGACAGCATTGTTCGCCAGACTTTGATCCTTCCACAAGGAGCGGTTGGACTAAGGCTGGGGAGTCAAACGGTAGCCAGTCAAAATGCTAGCGGAGCGGTGTTTGTCCCCGCCTCGACCTCGCCAGTACTTGTCCAGGCAAACTTTAGCGACACGCGGATGAAGGGAGCGGAGTTTAACTTTGCTTATCGCCTCACAGGCAGTTGGACGGTCGCGGGCAATAACTCCTACGTTTTCTCAGCGGACAGATCGACCGGTTTGCCCCCAAATCTTGGCGGAGGCGGTATGCCGCCGCCGTTCGGGTTTCTGCGGCTTCGGTATCAACCGGCGGGCAAGCGTTTTTGGGTTGAGGCATACGCAAACGCCGCTGGGCGGCAAGATCGCCTATCGACCCTCGACCTTGGCGACCGCCGTACCGGCGGAGCCAGAACTCGGGCTCAGATACAGAACTTCTTTCGTCGCGGAGCCTGTATGCGTGGGCTGACGACGCCGGGACCGGGGGGCTGCGGTTCGGCGGGCGGCATTTTGGTCGCGACTGGCGAGACGCTTGCTCAGGTGCAGAATCGGGTGCTTCCGATCGGGTCGGTGATCAACGGCGTCCTGGTGGCGAATAACGATACGGCTGTGCCGCTTTTCGCGGCGATCCCCGGTTATGGCCTCATCAACATTCGCGGCGGCTACCGTTTCGGAGAACGCCACGAACTGAACCTGGACCTCGAAAACATCGCGGATAAAGGCCACCGCGCTCCGGGTTGGGGCATTGACGGGCCTGGGCGGAATCTGACGATCAGATATCGGTTGCGGTTCTAGGAAAAGGCAGGAGTTAAAAGGCAAAAGGCAAAAGCATCTCGTTTTGCCTTTCGCCTTTTGCCTTTTAACTTAAGAAATGGTCGGGGCGAGAGGATTCGAACCTCCGACCTCACGGTCCCGAACCGTGCGCGCTACCAGACTGCGCTACGCCCCGTTGGCTGAACTCCTGAGTGTAGATCACGGTGGCGGGATAGTCAAGACTGTGCGACTTTACGTTAAAGAACGCTAGTGCTTAATTCTTAACAAATAACCGTATCACTACAAATCCAGCTACAAAAAGGACTAAGAACAGCACCGTAAGTATCTCGAAATACTTGTCTATAAACTTCTTGATCGGTGCTCCAAAAAAGTAAAACAGTCCCGCAACCAGGAAGAATCTCGCCGACCGGCCTATCACCGATGCGAGCACTAGGGTTGTCAGCGGAACCTCAAAAGTGCCGGCAGCGATCGTGAAAACCTTATATGGTATCGGTGTAAATGCCGCTGACAGGATAGCGACGAACGCATGCTCGCTGTAAAGCTGCTTGACGTTTTCGTAGTGGCCCCCGGCTCCGTAAAACTGGATGATCGGCTGCCCGATGGTCTCAAAAAATGCCCAGCCGATGTAGTAACCGAAGATACCGCCGAGAACCGATCCGATCGAGCAAACAAGTGCATATCGAAACGCCTTTTTCGGGACGATCACCGCCATTGCGATGAGCAAAACGTCTGGCGGGATCGGGAAAAAGGACGATTCTGTAAAGGCGATTAGAAAAAGCACCCACTCGGCGTGCGGTTTATCAGCGTAGCCCTCGACCCATGCTTTCAGCCTTCGTAGATAGTCGAATATCTTCTTCAAAACAAAATAACTCCTGAAATTTATTTGATCCCGCTATTTTATCCAGCCGTGTTCGCCTATGAGGGGAACGAATGAACACGGTCCAAAGTTCTCTTGAGTATAACCTTTCTCGGTACGAGTTACGCGAATCAGTTCCTGCGAACGTTGATCGGTTCCAACCGGGATTATCATTCGCCCGCCGGGTTTTAGCTGTCTGACGAGCGGCACGGGGATCTCCGGCCCGCCGGCCGCGACCAGCATTGCGTCATAAGGTTGATACGCATCCCAGCCATTTGTGCCGTCGCCGGACTTGAGAGAAAAATTGCGATAGCCCAGGTATCGGAGCCGTTGTTCCGCTTCACGGGCAAGCCCGTCGATGCGTTCGATGGCGAAGACCTTACGTGCTAGTTCGCACAGGATCGCTGTTTGATAACCCGAACCTGCCCCGATCTCAAGCACCTTCTCCGTTCCGTCCAATTCGAGCAGCTCGGTCATGCGGGCGACGATAAACGGCTGAGAAATGGTCTGATCAAATGCGATCGGCAGGGCATTATCTTTGTACGCCTGCGACTCGATCGCCTCGGGGACGAAGAGATGGCGATGAATCCGCATCATCGCCTCCAGCACGCGTTCGTCGCGGATCTTATAGTGCTCTCGAAGCCGCTCGACCATGTTGCGGCGAGGCAGCGTGTATCGATCGGTAAGATTTGGCTGTGCGGCGCCCTGCATTTAGTTAGTGTTCCAATTCTTGAGCAGTTCGATAGCCGTGTGGTTGGTCAGGTCGCTTCGCATCGGCGTTATCGAGACGTAGCCTTCATCGATCGCCTCGAAATCCGTGCCGCCTTCGGCATGGAAACCCGACCGAACCTCGCCGATCCAGTAATAGAGCTTGCCACGCGGATCGAGATGTTCGGTGATATTCGGCCGTGCATCCTTAAAGCCCTGTTTGGTAATGCGAAACCCTTTCGGCACGCCTTTCGGAACGTTAACGTTTAGCAAGGTCCACATCGGTATGCCGTCCGCCAGAGCTTTGCGGGTCACCTCGACGGCGACCTTTACCGATTCGTCAAAGATCTGCTCACGCGTCACCGCGAGACTGAATGCGAGGCCGGGAACACCGAGGATCGTCGCTTCCATCGCACCGGCGACCGTGCCGGAATAGGTTGCGTCATCGCCGAGATTGGCTCCGTGATTGATGCCCGAGCAGCAGATGTGCGGCATCTCATCCTTCGGCAGGATCTGATTGAGGGCGAGCGTGACGCAGTCGGTCGGCGTGCCATCAACGGTCCAATGCCGTTCGCTCCGCTGGCGGATGCGAAGGGGGCGAGCGAGCGTCAAACTATGCGAGGCTCCGCTCATTTCGGACTCGGGAGCGACGACATAAACATCGCCGATCTCTTTCAAACCTTCTTCAAGCGATACAATGCCGTCGGCGTGGTAACCGTCGTCGTTGGTCAGTAGTATTCGGGGTCTGGTCATCACTGGGTTGCGAAGTTCTGAAAGTTGCGAAGTTGCAAAGTTTCCGAGGTTTCGAAGTTCGAACCAAGGGTTGACAAAAAATCAGAGTACCGAGGCGACGAAGCCCAATAAACTTCGCAACTTAGGTACTCTGAAACTTAGTCAACTCTATTACCTGTTCTGTCCCATCGGCGGACGCGAAGCTCCCGCTCCGTTACCTGATCCGGTGCCACCACCCATTGGACGCTGCTGACGGAAACGTCGGCGGTTACGCTTGCGAGCGTTGACCGATTTCAGCTTCGCCTTCTGACTGGGCGGGATGAAGTGAGCGTGTTTTTTGAGATCCTTGATGATCTCTTCACTGATAACCTTTCTCTTGAATCGACGTAATGCTGATTCAATAGATTCGTTGTTGTTTACGCTAATATATGCCATTTATTTGCTCACCTCCTTTTCGGCGAAAATTTTGCTCGTAAGAGCAAACAAGTATTAAAACCGACAAGGCTCCGAAATGCAAATTTCCCGAAGCCGATCCGCCCGAACTCCTGTATTCTACCGAGTGATCCGTGCATGCCAATATTCACCCGCGAACAACGCTAAACCATTGCCAGTACTTAGCTTGGGAAACTTACGTCACAGGCAGTGTCCCGAGTGTCCCACGGGTGTACCACGCCTCTCGTGGGACAAATAACTCACTTAATATCAACAGTTTACGGAGAAAAAATGCCCGAAAAACGTAACTTTTCAAAAACTTTTTGTATGACATTGTCCTACAGGTGCAAATCGACTGACTTTTGTGAGCCGACCCGTGACAAAGCCGAAACGATACGACACTCTCGCGTGTGAGCCATCTTGCGACGGTTGTCAAAGAACATGCTGCATACGGTTTCGTGAAACAAAACGCAACAATATCGCAACAATAGCACACTTACAGCGGATAGTCAAGTGGCGACGGTGCTTAAAAAAATGACGAGACCATTAACCGGTCTCGTCATCGAATTCCCCATTCGGGATATAGCTAGCCGCCAGTATTTACATACTGGATACAGTCACCTTGATTTGTAAACGGCGTCCCGTCTGCCCGCGTCAGGTTTTGCCATCCGCCATTTTTACACTCGTCCTTCGTCAGGGGTACCCGGTATTTCACATTGTACATAATGCTGGAAACAGTGGGGTTGCCAGCATTGTCAGTCGCGACCACGGTGAAGTACTTCGTGCCAACGGTAGAAGTGTCGATAGAAGCTCCATTTGCGACGGTTCCGGTGCAGGAAAAAATTCCAGACAGGCCGTCGGAACAGGTATAGCTGGCGTTGATGACATCGTTGATGAAGTAATCTACGGCACCTGGTGTGACGATCGACACGCTCGGGGCTGTTTTGTCGATCTTGATGGTGACGGTCTTGGTCACCTCGACATTCCCGACCACATCGGTCGCAAAGTACGAGATCGTCGTTTCGCCCTCGGCCGAGATGTTGAAGTTCGCGTTGCTCGCGTCAACCGTGACCGGAGCAAACGCACCAGCGCCCGTTGCGGTGTAGGTAATAGAAGCTACACCACTGCCGCCAGGGTTGTCCTCACCTGTCAGTTCAACCGCGACGTCGGCGTTGTTCCATCCGGCACCGTTTGGTAACGTGGATGTGGAGGCGGCCGTTGTTGGTGCGGTCGTGTCCGGCGGCACACTGCAGCCGCCGAGATGGACAATGATCCTATTCGAGAATCCTGATTGGTTAGCGACCGCGATATCGAGCGTACCGTCGTTGTTGAAATCGGCGAGGGTAGCTCGTTCTGAATTGAAATCAATGAAAATACCTACGAGGGGCGTGAAAAAACCGTTTCCGTCGCCAAGGTATAGATTCAGTGCGTTGGAGTTTACTGGGACGGCAACGATGTCATGATTGCCGTCATTGTTGAGATCTCCGAGATAAAGGTTTAACGGAGTATCGTTCGTAGGTACCGCGGCAGCGGCAGTGAATGCTCCGGACCCATCGCCTAGCAATATTGAGATCGTGTCGTCGTCGCGATTACCCACCACGAGGTCTACAAACGTATCTCCGTTCAGGTCAGCCGCTCGGATCGAACCTGGCCCCAAGCCTGCCGGCACATCGGCCGCTGCGGAGAATGTTCCGCCAGGACCACCGAGCCTGATGGAGACAGAATTCCCGAAGTAATTTGCAGATGCCAGATCGATAAAGCCGTCGTTGTTCAGGTCGGCCGCCGTCGCGGCGGCTGTGAAACTTCCGGCCGGAACAAAGACCGGAGATGCGAATGTGCCGTCACCGTTGCCGTAGGTGATCGTGATGCTGTTTGATACTGGGTTCACGGAGAGAAGATCAAGTTTTCCGTCGAGGTTAACGTCGAAAGCCTCAAAGCTGGACGGAAAAACGGATCCTGTGTTGTACGCTGTCGGGCCTGAGAAGTTTCCGTTTCCGTCTCCCAACCAGATTCGGACAAAGCCACTATCGTTGCTCATGACAGCGAGATCGAGGTTGTTGTCGGCATTGTAGTCGCCGACCGCAATACCCCACGGTATTCCTACGTTTGCCAAGTCAGTAGAGCCGGAGAATCCACCTGCTCCGTCGCCGAGTCGCACCGAAACAAGAGTTGTCGTTGCGTTCGAAAAAACCAGGTCCTGGTGGCCGTCCTCGTCAAAATCGCCAGTTGCGAGGCCCGCTTGGAAGGTGCCGGGTGCGGGCACCGATGGCATTTGCGTAAATGTAGGTGTTCCGAGGCACGGCGAGACAGGGGGTGAGGCGATCGTATTTGACCAATTCGAAAAGACGATCAATACGAGGACAAGGGAGAGCAGAGCAATTAGTGAATTTATCTTTTTCATTTCATGTTCCTCCAAATTCCATTTGGGATTTCCACGGGTATTTTATAGGGTCGTCATCGTGTAATTTTGGACTTCCGTAAAGCTATGCATTTTCGCATCAGAATCTTTCATAAACCGAAAGATGTATTCGTGACCGCGTGTTCTCCGCCGATGCGTTTTAGTTTTGTTCCTTTGGGACAAGACTAGTTAGGTCGATAAGGCATTGTAAATACGCAATTTTACGTATTTTCGCCTTTGGGATTGACTGGCAAAATCGTTTCGATGTTTAATAGGAAAACTCAAAAAGAATTTAAGCGTTCAGCGATTTGGAGTCTCTATCATGCGATTAAGGGACCGGCATTGGCGAAGCTTACTGGATGCGATAGCTAATCTGTACTCGGACGTTTCACTTGAAACGCTGCCCGAGCGAGCGTTGGGGTCTATCGGGCAGCTGTTGCCGGGTGAAATAATTGCGTTCGATTCGTTTACGGACGATGGCGTTCATACGGGAGATATCTGGCACGATCCGCCGGGTACGATATCGCCGGAACTTTATGCGGTTTTCGGAGAACTTGCTTCGGAGCATCCATTCTCGCCGTATGTTTTCTCGAGATCTCATCGGCACGCGATGATGACCTCAGATTATGTCTCACTGTCGGACTTCAAGAACGGAGCGATATTCAATGAGTTTTACAGACATTTTCCGGTCCATCATCAATTACTTGTACCCATAACAACCGGGCCAGGCACACTAGTCACCTGCACTACCAACCGTAGAGGAAAGAATTTTACTGAGGAAGAGCGGCTAATGCTCAACCTAATCGCACCGCACATGGGAAATGCGATACACAACAGCAGGAAAATGCGGGAGCTAACCTCTACGGTTGAGGACCTTAGCAATGCTCTTGAAACTCGCTCCTGCGGGATAGTGAGTTTGGATAAAGAACTAAAGATCGTTTACATTAGCCACTTTTGTACCAAACTAATCGAAAAGTACATTGGAAAGGGTACGAGTGACGGTGAATCTCTTCCCGATTTTCTGATCAGCTGGATACGGCAGAACGATCCGCTCTCTCATAACGGTATTCCTCGAGTACCCTCGGCATTAAAGCTTGAACTTCCTAATTCGACCCTGTCCGTCACGATCATGTTTGACGAAAAAAACGATGAACGGTTCCTGATACTTGAGGAATCCAGAGAAGCGGCACCGAGCGACTTCCATATACTAGGACTAACAAAACGGCAGGCTGAGATACTCTTTTGGCTAAGTCGCGGTAAAACGGACAGAGACATCGGTGAGATACTTTGCATCAGCCATCGCACTGTCCATAAACACCTCGAAGCCATCTATACGCACCTCGGCGTCGAAACCAGAACGGCCGCTATGCAGATCGCACTTAGTACCATCAGGAACTGAATGAAATCGAAAAACTCGATAATTGAACATTAATGAGTCTCGGGCACAGAGAATGGAATCAGTTACTTCAGGCCGTCAAAGAAGTCTACTTCGAAGTTGATCCGTCTGCCACTGTTTCACGCAGTCTCAGTTCGGCCCGTCGTCTTTTTGGTTCGGAGATTACTGCTTTCGATTTTTTCTCGGAGAGCGGGGTTCATACTGGGGAATATTCTTATGCTCCGGACGGCTTTGTCACTGCGTCGGAATTCGCCATCTTCGCCGAGCTTGCCCACGATCATCCCTTTGCAAAATTAGTTTTTGGCGAACGCATGTTGGGCGTGCACTCGATTTCAGACCTTCTTTCACTCGAACAATTCAAGAAAACTCCAATTTACAACGAATATTACCGCATTTATGGAATCGATCACCAAATCGTTGCGGCCTTCTCCACTCAGCCGAACGAAATTCTAACTTGTGCGTATAGCAGGTGTGGGGGAGACTTTACCAGTACAGAACGTGAAATGCTCAGTTTACTAGTACCGCATGTAACTAATGCAATTCGCAACAGTCGAAAGATGCAAGAACTGAACGCGACGGTCGATGATCTCAGTTTCGCGCTGGAAACACGTTCTTGTGGTGTCGTCAGTCTTGATCGTGAGTTGAAGATCCTCTACATCAGCCATTTTTGCACGACCCTAATCGAGAAGTACCTCGGCAATGGTTCACTCGATGGTGGAACACTGCCCGAGCTTCTTCTTGGTTGGATCAGACAGAACGATCCGACGATCCAAAATGGAATCCCTCGTGTCCCATCTACCCTAAAGCTTGATCTTCCAAATTCAACATTGTCCGTCACGATAATGTTCGATGAAAAGCGCGACGAACGGTTCCTGATACTGGAGGAGTCGAGAGAATCCGGGCCGAGCGACTTCCAGATATTAGGACTAACAAAACGGCAGGCTGAGATACTCTTTTGGCTCAGTCGCGGCAAAACGGACAGAGATATCGGGGAGATTCTTTGCATCAGCCATCGCACTGTCCATAAACACCTCGAAGCCATCTATACGCACCTGGGCGTCGAAACCAGAACCGCCGCTATGCAGATCGCTCTTAGCGCCGTAAAGTCTTAGCACTTCAAACCTTTGTTTTCCAACAGATAAGCTTAACTTCCGATCGTCCATCTTTTATTCCGTCTGTGCTCGTACTGTCGTAGCTGATCCTTAAACCCGTAAAATACTGAACGATCCATGAAGGCATCGGTTCTTCGAGTCGAGTCTCTTCACAAATGAAGTGCAGAGACCCGTTGCGTAAGTGATCCTCTTTTCGTCGATTATCCGCCTTTGAGATTGAGGCCTTTTTGCGGGCGATTAAAAAAATGACGGGAAACGGATCGATGGGAAGTCAATATCTGGGCACAGGTTTCACTAAGCGAGTTTTTTCACTTTTCTCACTTGCTCTGGTTCTAGCCGGGGTATTTACGGCGAGCGCTCAGAGCAAGCGTCGGGCGCCGCCCGCTGCGACACCAACGGCGGTCAGAAAGGCCGTTCCGGCGGGGGATCAAAAAGCTGTGGGAAGCAAGATCACAACGGTTGACGCCGGCCGGAAGATGGGCGATGCGTATCGGACGGGTGTACTTCCGGTCGCGGCTCCAGTTCCGGCCGGTACTATCGAGGGGCAAGCTGCCCTGCTTGCTGACGCCGTCAGCCGTCGCGATGAACATTCGACTGCGGCCCTGATAGCCGCGTTGAAGGCGGCTGGTTATGGTGTGCGCGATGCGGACGGAAACGTCGACTACCAAAGAAGCGGCTGGCAAGGCATGGCTTTCGACGCGTGGGAGGTAGCGGCAATGGCTCGCAGCTTCGGCAACGGCGTTGGGATCGGGCTGGGAAAGTTCGGCGACGGTCTTGAACTCATCGTACCCGAATGGAAAAAAGAAACGAACGCCGCTGACATCGTCCGGAGTATTAGAGCGGCAACGCAGAGCGAACATGCACCGCTCAGGTTCTGGGCGCATTTCATCATCGAACTCGGGCGGCGAGCTGATGCTCCGTATGATCTGCTCAACGACGCCCAGGTCAAACACGCGCGGCTGGACGTCGTGCAAATCTCCCTGATAATGACGCGCCTAGCCGCTGATCTGAATTTCGCCGCGAAACGCCGGGAACTACAGTCGCAGCAAGCGGAGATCCCTGAGCCGCGAGTATTGGGTGGTTCGTCATCCCATGTCATCCGAGCGAACTATCGCGGCCCCTATCTCCTGGAGGCCGCAGATCTAAGCATAGTGGGTGAAATGCGACGACCGAATACTGCTGATGATCCAAAATCTCCGTGTACTACGAACGAGATGGAGAGCTTGATCCTGGATCTGAACGCCACGGGAATGGGCCTCGGCTTTGGTCAGTTCACCGGATATCTCGAAAGTAAAGGCGTGATCTCTTCCAAGCCGGGTGCTATTCTCGGCGGAGCTAACGCACTTTTGATAGCACTGAAGCTGATAGCCACTTATGCCGCGCTCGACAGCGAAATATCGATCGATGGCGAACAAATGCTGACGCGGACGAAAACAACTCAGGACGGCGAGCGCAAAACGCTTACGGCGAAAGTAAAGATAGACCTCGGCAAATGGCAGGCCATGAATTGCGTCCGCCCGGCTCTTAACGCTGCTGGACTGGATTTTAGCGTCCCCAGTAACGGAGCCCTGGCGGGAACCCGTGTCGATTGGAACCTGATCGAAGGCGGAGTCGCGGATTCGGCAGCCGGCAACATCTGGCATACGGTAAAAAGTATTCCAAGTATAATAAAAGACGGAACAATGGATAACGGCGACGCGATCGTCTTTCTTGACACGCAGGCTGGTATCAAGCCAGCCGAAAAAAAACACTACAATTACACCGACTCTAACGGCGAATCGAAGATCGATGCGGTCGGAATGCGGCAGGTGCGGAATATGTCCGGAGAAAAGCTCCGTCCGGTCATGAAGCAGATGTCGGTCAATCTCGACATGCAGATCAAGACGATGAGGCTTAGCGATGCGACTGGAGCTGCCGGAACTGCAAATGACCTGGCGGGAAATGCGATCGCTTTTTTCACCAAGGACATTCCAGGGTTCATTTACGGTACGACTGCCGAGACGATATATCGCTCAAATCTGGGTTCGTCAAAGATCGTGACCATTCCTGTGAAAGACTGGCTGCCCTGCGACGGCGGCTGGAGCGGAACGATCACGAGAACGACAACTTATCGAAAAGAAGACCCGCCGGTTGTCAACGGTTCAAAATCGTCATCCGGCTATAAAGAGTGGACCGAAAAACTGGAGATCAACGTCACCGGCAAGCAGGACCCGGATGACGGCATCCTGACCAATGGATTTCTCGCGAAGGGGAAGATCAAATACGACGAGACTGTTTTCAGGAAGGAAAACGACCAGAAGTTCGAATGTTCGGAATTGAGTGGAAGCGGCCAAGGCCGTACAACGAGGTACGGCAAAAGAGATTATTACAATAAGCGGACCGGAAAGGCCGACCAGTCCGCCGACACAACGGTTTACGTAATGGCCTATACGGACTACGCCTATCTGGATTTCAGCGTTCCAGATATCATAGGCGAAGGGTTTTACGATGAGAAAACGGACACACCTTGCCCGACCGCAAATCGCAACGGCACACGTGCCGGAAAAAACGACTACCCAATGCAGCGCATCGCTCACGACGTGACCGAGTTCAAGGTCGAATACGATGCCAAAAATCCCGGTGTGCTGAAAGGCACTAAAAGCATAAACAATTCTGACGGCAGCGTTTCGGTAATTACCTGGGACCTCGCTCGATGTCTCGCGTGATCGGCGACTGATGCCATCGCAGGTCTAGGCGTAATAATAAAAGCCCCGTCGGACGCAGCACCCTGCGTCCGATTTGGTTTGTTTTTCAGAACGAATAGGCTAAACTTCCGTTGTTCCAATTTGCTCATCTATGCTCTTTCTTTCGCAATCGGCGTGCGTTTATGGTATCGATGCGTTGATCGTCGATATCGAGGTGAATCTGCAGCCGGTGAAGAATGAGGTGGAGTCGACGCCACCGTTTACTATTGTGGGGCTGCCGGATACGGCTATTCGCGAGTCGAAGGAGCGGGTTCGGGCGGCGATCACTAACAGCAAGTACTTTTTTCCATTTCACAAGACGACGATAAATCTCGCTCCGGCCGACGTTAAGAAGGAAGGTGCGGCGTTTGACCTGCCGATGGCCTTGGGGATCTTGGGTGCGAACGGCGACCTGGCGATCGAGAGCGTGGACGGGATATTGAGCGTTGGAGAATTGTCGCTTGACGGGCGTGTGCGGCCGGTTCGAGGGGCTTTGTCGATCGTTTTGAAGGCACGTGAGATCGGGATAAAGCATGTTCTTTTGCCCGAAGAGAACGCTCCGGAAGCAGCCGTCGTGAGCGGCATAAACGTTTATCCGGTTGCCGACCTGCGGACGGCGGCGGAGCTTTCGCACGAGTTGATGACCGGAAAGCCGACGCGCGTGCCGCCGATGAAGCTCGACCTGTCGGAGCTAAAGGCCCGCGAGAATCGATACAACGCTGACTTTAATGAGGTCCGAGGCCAGCAAACGGCGAAGCGGGCTCTCGAGGTGGCAAGTGCGGGTGGGCACAATATTTTGTTTATCGGCCCGCCGGGTTCGGGTAAAACGATGCTGGCAAAGCGTCTTCCGACGATCCTGCCGCCGCTGGAATTTGAAGAGGCGATCGAGATCACGAAGATACATTCGGTCGCGGGACTCACTGGAAAGTCAGGTTTGATCGTTGAGCGGCCGTTCAAATCGCCGCATCATACCGTTTCGCAGGCCGGGCTGATCGGCGGCGGTTCGATACCGAAGCCGGGCGACGTTTCGCTTGCTCATCTCGGCGTTCTGTTTCTGGACGAACTGCCGGAGTTTGACCGCAGCGTGCTCGAGGTTTTGCGTCAGCCGATGGAAGACAAGACGGTGACCATCTCGCGGGCGGCAACTTCGCTGACATTTCCTTCGAATTTTACGCTCGTGGCGTCGATGAATCCGTGCCCGTGCGGTTATTTTGGATCGTCACGAGAGTGTAAATGTTCGCCGATGCAGATACAGCGGTATGTCGGCAAGATCTCGGGGCCGCTGATGGACAGGATCGACATTCATATTGATGTGCCGGCCGTGAAATTCAACGAGCTGCGGGCGAAGAACGTTGAGGAATGCGACAGTTCGGCGACGATCAGGGAACGTGTAAATAGGGCACGCGAGGTGCAGATCGCACGGCTCGGCAGTGAGGGGGTTTATTCGAATTCTGCGATGTCTCCGAAGCAGATACGAAAATATTGCGAACTTGATGCTCAGAGCGAAGAGTTATTGGAACGGGCGATGTCGAGGCAGGGGCTTTCGGCCCGTGCTCATGACCGTATTCTAAAAGTATCGCGAACCATCGCCGACCTAGACGGCAGCGAAAATATCCAGCCGGGGCATATCAGTGAGGCGATAAATTATCGTTCGCTGGATAGGAATTATTGGGCGTGAGAAGAGAAATCGAAACAACGGATCGACGCGAGTTAACGCGGAAACGCGAAAGAAGTTGGAAGTCGGTCGCTTCCTGGCAGATCTTATCCTGATCCGTGCTAATCTGACTAAATCCGTTATTAATTGATCTATGGCGAATCCTCTACTCGAAATGAAAGGCATAGGTAAGCGGTTTCCTGGCGTGATCGCTTTGGATCGGGTGGACTTCGCTATCGGGCCGGGCGAGGTTGTGGCTCTGGCCGGTGAAAATGGGGCGGGGAAGTCGACGCTGATGAAGATCCTCGGCGGCGTTTACCAGCCGGACGACGGGCAGATATTTGTAGACGGCAAAAAGGTCGCGATCAAGTCCGTGTCGGATGCGAGTGTTCATGGGATCGGGTTTGTGCACCAGGAACTGAATGTGCTCGTTAACCTAACCGCCGCCGAGAACGTCTACCTCGGCCGTGAACCGCTAAAGTTCGGTTTTCTAGTCGACCGTGCAAAACTCAACGCCGACGCCGAAGTTTACCTAAAACGCCTCGGGCTCAACATCTCGGGAAAGACACGATTGAGCGAACTCTCGATCGCCCAGCAGCAGATGGTCGAGCTGGCTAAAGCTCTCTCACTCAACGCCCGCATCCTGATAATGGATGAACCAACGTCCAGCCTGACGCTGACCGAGACGGAGCGTCTGCTTGCGGTCATAAAGGATCTGCGGGAACATGGCGTTTCGATCATATATATTTCGCACCGTTTGGCCGAAATAAAGGAGATAGCGGATCGCGTCGTCGTGCTTCGCGACGGCAAAAATGCGGGCGTTCTCGAACACGATGAAATAAACCACGACGCGATCGTCAAATTGATGGTCGGACGCGATATTGAGCGGACGAATCGTGGTCAGAATGCCGATGGCGACAGCGAGACCATTGCTGTAAATGATCTGAGAACAAGGCGTTACCCTAAGAGGTCGGTTTCGTTCGATGTGCGAAAGGGAGAGATATTGGGTTTTGCGGGGCTGGTCGGAGCGGGACGTTCGGATGCGGCGCAGGCGATTTTTGGCGTGGACACGCCGCTTTCGGGTTCGGTGAACATCGACGGCAAGAACGTGAAGATAACCTCAGCCACCGATGCGATCAGGAATGGGATCTTTTTAATACCGGAAGATCGTCGAAATTCGGGGCTAATATTGGATATACCAATTCGCGAGAATGTGACTTTGCCCGCATTGCGTCGATATTCATCAGCGGGACTTGTAAACAAAACTGCCGAGACGGTTAAGGCAAAGGAGATGTGCCAGCGGCTGAACGTGAAGGCTCCCTCGGTCGAATCGAAGGCCGCAAATCTAAGCGGCGGGAATCAGCAGAAGGTCGTGCTTGCAAAATGGCTCTCGCTCGAACCGAAGCTCTTGATATTCGACGAGCCGACCCGCGGGATCGATGTCGGAGCGAAATCAGAGATCTATCAATTGATGCGCGACCTCGCCGCGAGCGGTGTTGCGATCGTCATGATCTCAAGCGATATGGAAGAGGTCCTCGGCGAAAGCGACCGCGTCGCCGTCATGCACGAAGGAGCGATAACAGGAATTCTGGATCGCGCCGACGCGAACGAGGAAGCGGTTATGCGGTTGGCGGTCGGGCATTAGAATGAAGAATCTTTAACGCAAAGACGCTAAGGGGCAAAGACGCAAAGGAAGCCCGAGGCAGTTTCCTAAACAAACATGATTTCTTAACTTTGCGTCTTTGCCGCTTCGCGTCTTTACGTCAAATAAACGAAACAGATGAGAAAAGAACTAGGAACATTCGTACTGCTCGTCGTGCTTTGCATCGTGCTGGCGATCATGAATCCGAGCTTCGTTTCGGGCGTCAATCTGCAGAATCTGGCGCGGCTGATCGGCATCTACGGGATCTTCAGCATCGGCCTTGGCTTGGTCGTGATAACGGGCGGTATCGATCTCTCGGTCGGGTCCGTCTTCGCGTTACTCGGCGTGCTGCTGTCGATCTTTCTGGTCGAATGGCAGCTGCCGGCAGCGGTAGCGGTGCTTTTGGTCATCGGGATAACGACCTCGTTAGGTGTTTTCAACGGTTTTCTCATTACAAAGGTAAAGATCCAGCCGTTTATCGTGACGCTGTGCGGGCTTTTGTTTTATCGTGGTCTCGCGAGATTTGTGGCGAGCGACGAGACGAAAGGCTTTGGGGCCGCGAGCGGATTTGAGACTCTGCAAAGTATGGCGACGGGCAGTGTCGCCGGGATTCCGACACCGTTTATTATCCTAGTCGCGATCAGCATTGTTGCCTGGGTCGTGCTGCACCGCTCAATTTTTGGGCGCTATCTATTTGCGGTCGGCAGGAACGAGACGGCCGCGAGATATTCTGGGATAAATTCAGACATCGTTGTGGCTGGAGCCTATGTTCTGTGTGCTTTGCTGACCTCGATCGCTGGGATCTTACTCGCTTTTTATACCAATTCGATCTCGCCCTCATCGCACGGCAATTTCTACGAACTTTACGGCATCGCCGCGGCGGTCCTGGGCGGCTGCAGCCTGCGTGGCGGCGAAGGTTCGATCATCGGTATTTTGATCGGCACGGCTTTGCTGCAAGTGCTGCAAAATCTGGTAAATCTGCTCGGTATTCCGAGTTCACTTAATTTTGCCGTCATGGGAGCGGTTATTTTGATCGGGGTTGTGGCGGATCAGCTACTGAGACAACGACAGGCGGCCCGTATTGCGACGTAGCCTGGTGGGCGACGCTAAATGGAACGCCGATGAAACGGATACGACGGATTTGCGCAGATCCGCCGGGAAGATCTAACCAGTCCTTATCCGTGTCGATCTGTCTGATCCGTCCTATCCTTGTACTATTTTAGTGCCCGATACGAGGCTCTGTTTAGTGGTAGAAGAAACCAAAACTGGAATTTGGGAACAGCGTTGGCATCCGCTTCGTGAGGAGTGGGTGATCGTTGCGGCTCACCGGCAAAACAGGCCTTGGAGCGGTGAGATGCTTGGTTCCTCGATGCGAGAGACGCCTAAATACGTAGACGATTGTTATTTGTGCCCAGGAAACGAGCGTGTTGGTGGGCATCGAAATGATGATTACGAGGGAGTTTTCGTCTTCGATAACGACTTGCCCAGCGTGGGACAAAGTGCTCCGACCGAACTCGAAAAGCCCGTCGGCATTTATCGAAATCGCCCGGCAAATGGCCTCGCCCGCGTCATTTGTTATAGCCCTAACCACAGCCTGTCGCTCGCGGAAATGGAAACATCCGATATCGAGAACGTCATCTCAGCATGGCAGCAAGAATACCGCGACCTGGGCGGTCGCGATGGTGTGGATCATGTACTGATATTCGAAAATAAAGGCGAAGCGGTCGGAGTTTCAAATCCGCACCCGCACGGCCAAATATACGCGACGAACTTTGTTTTCAAGACCATCGAGACGGAAGCGAAGGCTGGCGAAAGGCATTTGAGAGAAACGGGCCGCGTTCTGTTTGCCGATATTATCGATGCCGAGCAGAAAGACCGCAGGCGTGTGATCTTTGAAAACGAGCACGCTATCGCGTTCATGCCGTATTTCGCACGCTACGCTTACGAAGTTTATGTCGCCCCGAAACGCGCTTGCCCGAGCGTCGCGGACATGAATTCAGAAGAAGTCGGAGATTTTGGGGAAGCTTTGAAAGCTGTCCTCGTAAGGTACGACAATCTTTGGAAAATGCCGTTTCCGTATGTAATGCCTCTGCATAACGCGCCGACGGACGGAGGCGACTATCGCGGTTTTCACTTTCATATCGAATTTCATCCGCCGCTGCGAAAGCCGAACCTGCTGAAGTATCTCGCGGGGCCAGAGATCGGCGGCGGGAATTTTTTGAGCGACACTTCGCCGGAAGAAAAAGCGACCGAACTTAAGGCCCAAAGTCCCACACATTTCCGCTTCAGTTAAACGCTTAACGTGTGGCATAATCACGGTTAGCAAGATGAAGATAGACGACTTTCTCCCGGTTCTAAAAAGGCTTCACGAGGGCATCCGTGACGCTGTTATTGAGGCCTGCGAAGGGAGGGCGATCGAAAGCCTTTCATCGGTAGCCCGCGAAGAGGACGGCGACACCATCTACGCCGTCGATCAGGTCAGCGAGGAGCTGATCGTCGAATTCTTTGAAAACGAGATCGCGGATCGAACAACAGTCATTCTGATCGCGGAGGGGCTGGAAACGGGGAAAGTAGTTTTGCCTCGCGGCATGGATGAAGAGCACGCAGAATGGCGGGTTATTGTGGATCCGATCGACGGAACGCGAGGGTTGATGTTCCAGAAGCGAAGTGCCTGGATACTGACCGGCGTCGCTCCGAATAGAGGAATGGAGACCGGCCTCGCCGATATCGAATTTGCGATCCAAACCGAGATACCGCTCGTCAAGCAGCATCTTTCGGACACGCTCTGGGCATTTCGCGGGAGAGGGTTTTCGGCAGAGCGATACGACCGAACGACGCACGCGACAAGACCGATAACGCTGAGGCCATCGAAAGATCCGTCTATCGCTCATGGATTCGCGACCATTTCGCGGTTCATTCCGGGAACCGGAACCGCGGCTGCGGAAATATATGAAGCCGTCATTCGCTCCGCTCTCGGCGAGGTACAGCGTGGCAAGGCTCAGTGTTTTGAGGATCAATATATTTCAACAGGCGGCCAGCTATATGAGTTGATCGCGGGCCACGATCGTTTTATAGCCGACCTGCGGCCAATATGTGCGGCGGCGGATTCAAATCTCGGACTTTGCTGTCATCCCTACGATCTTTGCACCGAACTGATAGCCCGCGAGGCGGGTGTGATCGTGACGGATGAGAGGAGCGATGGCTTGAACCCGAAACTCGGTGTCGAGCCGGATGTGGCGTGGGCAGGCTATGCAAATGAAGCGATCCGCGATCAGGTCGAGCCGCATCTGCGGCGAGAGATCTTTGCGAGGCTAGGGCGAAAATGAACGAGCAGCTGGGCCTCGACAAGTTTACCGAAAAGCTTCGACGTGAGGTTGGTTTTTTCGACGCTGACCGGCCGGTCTTTATCGCCCGTGCACCGGGAAGGCTCGATGTGATGGGCGGAATAGCCGATTATTCCGGCTCGCTCGTGCTTGAGATGCCTATAGCGGAAGCCGCGTTTGCAGCGGTTCAGCGTGCGGACGACTATCACGTTCGGATCATAAGTCTGGGTAAAGGCAGACATGTCCGCAGCGAGTTTTCGATGTCGATCGCCGATCTTTTTGAGGACGGGGAAGCGATCGGATATGATGCGGCGAAGTCTTATTTTCGTCGTGCTCCGGCACGACGCTGGGCCGGGTATATCGCAGGGGCGTTTGTCGTGTTGGGGCGGGAAAAAGGATTCCATTTAAGCAATGGGGGCCGCATTTTGATCGACTCGGTCGTACCGCCCGGAAAAGGCGTCAGCTCTTCGGCGGCGATCGAGGTCGCGACGATGATGGCGATCGCGGCGGCCTTTGACCTGGAGATCGACGCTCGTGAGATCGCCATATTGTGCCAAAAGGTCGAGAATTTGGTTGTCGGGGCACCCTGCGGGATCATGGATCAGATGACTTCGGCCGCCGGAAGCGAAGGAAAGCTGCTAGCGATGGTCTGCCAGCCGGCTGAACTTCGCGAGAGCGTCGAGATACCCGGAGAGATTGCTTTTTGGGGCATCGATTCGGGAATCAAGCATTCGGTAGGACGCGGCGATTATGGGTCGGTGCGGACCGGAGCTTTTATGGGCTATCGGATTATCGCTGATGTAGCGGGATTCGCGGCGAGAACGGTCGCAGACGGCCGAGTCGAGATCGACGACCCGGAATGGAACGGCTATCTTGCGAATCTTCATCCGGCTGATTTCGAAAGGCGTTTCGCGACACGTTTGCCGCGAAATATCGGCGGGGTGGAATTTCTGCAGCGGTATGGCGGGATAACCGACGCGGTGACAACTGTTGACCCGAAACGGAGTTATGCGGTCTATCACCCGACGAAGCATCCGATTTACGAGAATGCCCGGGTCGCCCGATTTGCAGAGCTCTTAGTGGACGACTCGGTCGATGTGGGGGCACTCGGGCAGATGATGTATGCGTCGCATGAGAGTTATTCGGCCTGCGGCCTTGGCAGCGATGGGACCGACCGGATAGTTGAGATGGTGCAAGAATCTCCTAACCTGTTCGGAGCAAAGATCACAGGCGGCGGAAGCGGCGGGACCGTTGCTATCTTGGGACGCACGGGGGCGGAGGCTGAGGTTCAACGAATTGCGGACGAATATGGCGATAGGGCGGGCCGCAACGCTTATATTTTCTCCGGTTCGTCGATGGGAGCGAGCGAATTCGGCGTTCGGGAAGTAGTTTTTTAGCGTATGGCGATTTTGGTTACAGGTGGTGCGGGATATATCGGAAGTGCGACCGTCGAACGGCTTCGAGAGATCGACCGCGACGTGGTCGTGCTTGATAGTCTTGTTTACGGCCATCGGGAAGCGGTCGACAGTGACGTGCCTTTTTATGAAGGCAACGTGGGCAACCGCGAATTGGTCGAATCGATCATTCGAGATCACAAGATCGACGCGTGCGTGCATTTTGCGGCGTATGCTTATGTGGGTGAATCCGTGGTCGACCCCGCGAAGTACTTTGCCAACAATACTTTCCAGACGAATGCATTGCTCGCGACTTTGATCGATTCTGGGGTCAAGCGGTTTGTTTTCTCATCCACATGTGCGACCTATGGTGATCCGGTCCGGATCCCGATCGATGAAACACACCTGCAAAAGCCCGTCAATCCATACGGCTGGTCAAAGTTTATGACCGAGCGCATCTTGGAATCGTACGACGCGGCTTACGGTCTGAAGTTCGTTGCGCTCCGCTATTTTAATGCTTCGGGAGCGACCGAAAAATGCGGTGAGCATCATGATCCTGAGACGCATTTGATACCCCTTATTTTGAACGTTGCGAATGGTGAACAGCCGTGGGTTTCGGTTTTTGGGAATGATTATGAGACGGCGGACGGCACTTGCGTTCGCGATTATATCCACGTTGCCGACCTTGCCGATGCTCACGTTCGGGCGTTAGATCATCTGGAAAATGGCGGCGAGTCGACGCATGTCAATCTTGGAAACGGCGTCGGATTTTCGGTACTCGAAGTCATCGAAGCCGCTCGACGAGTGACAGGAAAACCGATCGAGGCATTGATAGCCCCTCGCCGTCCGGGCGACCCGTCGCATTTGATCGCGGAAGCGACGAAGGCTCTTGAAGTGCTCGGATGGAAACCGCAATTTACCGATATAGAAGGAATCATAAAGTCCGCGTGGGACTGGAAATTGGCTAATCCGAACGGGTACGAGTAAGCACGGCTTTGCGTTTTCTCTGCGGTCTTGGCGTCTTTGCGTTAAAGCATTTTCTCAACGCAAAGACGCAAAGTTCGCAAAATGAAGCCGCAAAGAAGAATCGAGTTTCGACTAAATTGAGAGTGATGAAGCATGTTAAATAACTACCAACCGAAACCAGAACACAAATTCACATTCGGCCTGTGGACGGTCGGGAATCGCGGGGCTGACCCGTTTGGGACGCAGGTTCGTGAGAAGAAGACGCCGGTTGAGCTCGTTGAGCTTTTGGCTGAGGTCGGGGCTTATGGGGTGAATTTCCATGACAATGATCTGGTTCCCATCGACGCGACTGCGAGCGAGCGGAATCAGATCGTCAGCGATTTCAAAAAAGCCTGCAGCAACAATGGCATTAAAGTTCCCATGGCGACGGTAAATCTATTTTACGAGCCAGTTTTCCGCGATGGTGCATTTACCGCAAATGATGCAAGGGTTCGTCATTACGCTATCCAGAAAACGATGCGAGCGATGGAACTTGGTGCCGAGTTTGGTGCCGAGATATTTGTGCTCTGGGGAGGCCGCGAAGGTGTGGAAACCGATGCTTGCCGGCGTCCAGATGAGGCGATCAAGCGGCTTCGTGAGGCGATAAATTATCTTTGCGAATACAATATCGCTCAGAATTTCGGTTACAAGTTCGCGATGGAAGCCAAACCGAACGAACCGCGTGCCGACATCTACATGCCCACCACGACGGCATACATGGCTTTTATCGAAACGCTAGATCATAAGGAAATGGTCGGCGTAAATCCCGAAGTCGCCCACGAACAAATGCCCGGCCTCTCGATGTATCACGCGGTCGCTCAGGCTTGGGAAGCGGGCAAACTATTTCACATTGATCTCAACGATCAGTATCCCGGACGTTACGATCAGGATCTGCGGTTTGGTTCGGTTTCTGTCAAACAGATGTTCTGGATGGTGAAGTTCCTCGAGGATGTCGGATATGAGGGGATGAGACATTTTGACGCTCATGCCTATCGCACCGAGGACTACGAGGGCGTCAAAGACTTCGCACGGGGATGTATGCGGACGTATTTGATCCTCAAAGAGAAAGGCGAACGCTGGAACGCGGACAGCGAGATACAGGCGATCCTTGCGGAAATAGAAGAGACTAACAAGGGATCTCTCGGGTCGTTTGAAAACCTTCTCGCGACCGAATTCGACCGTCACGAGCTTGCGTCAAAAGGATTGCAGTACGAGCGGCTTGATCAATTGACGATGGATGTTATTTTCGGGGTTCGATAGAACGTTTTTCGTCGATTGCGAGACCATCGTGGTTCTGATAGAATTTCGAAAACTCTCCAGTTAACCGATTATCCATAGCTTTTTACGGCGTGGCGTGAACTATAACTAAACCTGAGGTACAAGATGAAAAGTTTTAAGGTCGTTTTGTCGTCGATGATCATTGCGCTGATATTTTCTTCGGCGGTCGTTAAAGGTCAGAGCGAGTATTTTGGAAACTGGCCCGCCGGTTCTTCGCCAAAAGAGCTTGGAAAGCGGCTCGCTGAGAACTGGGCAAAACGCGGTTTTGAATTTGAGACCGGCCGCCGTCAGTTTCTGATCTATCCCGAGGTTTGCACATGGTACGGAGCCTTGAACGTCGCAGAATATTCCAAAGATAAAGACCTGCAAGCCCGCTTAAAGACAAAATTCGACCGCTTTCTCACGACCGAAGGGGCAAAAAATATCTCGCCCGCCGAACACGTCGATTATCGCGTTATCGGGATCGTGCCGCTTGAGATCTTTCAGCAGACGAAAGAGAAGCGTTACCTAGATTTTGGCAAAGATCTGGCTGACAAACAGTGGATGAAGCCAACGCCCGACGGCATTACTCACGAGGCCCGCTACTGGATCGACGACATGTACATGATAACCGCCGTCCAGATGCAGGCATTTCGTTCGACGAAAGACAAGATCTACCTCGAGCGAGCGGCGAAGACGATGGTCGCCTATCTCGACAAACTCCAGCAGCCCAACGGCCTTTTCTATCACGCGCCGGACTCTTTATTCTTCTGGGGAAGAGGAAATGGATGGCAGGCGGCGGGAATGACAGAGCTTTTATTGGAACTGCCGAAGGATCATCCGCTTCGGCCCCGCATCGTCAAAGGTTACGACCTGATGATGAACTCGCTTCTTAAATATCAGGCAGAAAACGGCCTGTGGCGGCAATTGATGGATATGCCGGAATCCTGGGTCGAGACCTCTGGGACAGGAATGTTCGCCTTTGCGTTTATCACCGGCGTGAAAAAAGGCTGGCTCGACAAAAAGAAATTCGGCCCCGCCGCGAGAAAAGCCTGGCTCGGTCTCGCCAAACACATCAACGCCGACGGCAACGTAACCGAAGTCTGCGTCGGGACAAATAAAGGTTTCTCGGTCCAATATTACATGGACCGGGCCCGAGCCACCGGCGACCTCCACGGCCAAGCCGCCGCCCTCTGGAGCGCCATGGCCCTGCTTCGCTAGGAAACAATAGCCACGAAAATACACTAAAAAAACACGAAATAGGCCGATGATATTACTGGCGTTTTTCGTGCTTTAGTGTATTCTCGTGGCTAACGAACTCCTATTTCGAGCAGGGTGAATTTGATAGTGTGCCTTGTTTGTCGAAGCGGTATTCGTATTCTTTGGCGTAGGTGGTCACGTTTTGCTTGATCTTGTTAAAGACAAAGCAGTTATATTCCTCGTTGCTGATGCGTTCCTTTAGATACATCATTGCGTTGACCTCGCTCCAGTATTCGCGGCTTTCCCAGATCTCGACCGGCGTGCCGCCCATTTGTTTGGCGAGGTCGACGAGCTTTTGATCTGTTGTATCACGCCCGTTTTTTAGAAAGATGGATGTGTAGACCGGCATCAGGGAATTCTGAAGCTGCATGAATGAGCGATTGGCGGTGGCGGTTTGGTTTACGTGGCCAAACTCGTGCGACATCTTGGCCGCGGCAAGGATGCGGCCGCTGATCGAGTAAGAAGTTTCGCCGGAAGACAGGGAATTCATCACCGGATAATAGATCGGGTTCGGGTAACCCTCGTTCAGTTCGTCGCCGAGCGTTATCGTGGCCCCGACGAAATTTCCAGCTTCGTCCCACAGATATTTGTCCGTGCCGGCACCTTTTCCTTTTTTGTTTGTAACCGTTATCGTCAGCAGAAAGTTTTTGTTGGTGGCGTATTTGTCCCACTGAGCACGCCCGAATTCGGTCGCCAGCAGCTCGGCTTTCCAGCGGTCGTAGCGGAGGCGATATTTTGCGGGAATATCTTCTTTGATGCCGCCGTCGACCGGGGTTTTGACGGTGATCATTTTCTTGTCAGTGTCAGAATGATAGCCGCCGTGGGCCAATATTTCCGTTGCTCCGGCAGCAAAAAACACGGATGCTAAAACCAAAAACGAAACGAGACGACGCGGTTCCATCAATAAAAGCCCTCCAATCTTGCAGTGTCAAAATCCAGAGATAAGTTGTCTAAGTCTTGAGCCTCAAAAATAGCCTAAGACTGCGAAAGTGTCAAGATTTTCTTGGGCGCGTGTAACAGAGAGCTTTACAGTTCCCTGGCCGTGAAACGGCGAAAGATCATAGCCAGATGCGAAGCTTCTGGTTGATCATTTTGAGAATTTCGGTGCGGTAAAACTGCACCAGCCTAATTCTGCCGCGTCTTCAACGCGTCGGCGGCGTCAAGTGCTCAACCAGAAGCTTCGCATCTGATGTTAAAAAGACGGCTTCTCCTGACTTGGATTAGAATCAAGTCGACAAAAACAGATTCGATCTTTGACAGGAGAAACCGTAATGA
>LNFM01000053.1_pt1:0-227500 | contig 229246 bp, 198 predicted proteins | sample 596031 | NCBI WGS metagenome assembly LNFM01 (sample SAMN04254537, study PRJNA301005) | activated carbon metagenome | isolation source: dual media filters at the Ann Arbor, Michigan drinking water treatment plant | place: USA: Ann Arbor | reverse complement strand
CTAGTTGGCAGGTTTCCGAGCGGCTAGGGACGGCCCTCATCGTGCTTGCTCTCCCGGCCTATTATCTGCTTTGGAAGTATCGGTTCTTTGACTTTGCGTCGACCGAAGAAGCACTTCCCGGAATGCTCGCACGGCTCATTCTGAGCCTGACGGCGATAAAGCTGCTTCAGCGAAAGTCCGACCGCGATTGGATCTTCCTCTACGTAATGGCGTTCTTCCAGGTTCTGCTTGCGGCCGGCATGAGCATCAGCGCTTTGTATTTGGGATCTTTAGTGGTGTTCGTGTTCGTCATGCTCACGACGATCGTCGTGTTTGAGTCACGTAGGACTGCGGCGTCGATAGGGGAACTTGAGAATTTCCGCCTGGGCTCGCCCGCTTCAGATGGTGTCGTCGCCCGAAGGCTTCCGGTGATTGCCGCATCGCTTCTGATCGCGATCGTCGTGATCGCGGTTCCTACCTTCTTTTTTCTGCCCCGTGTTGGTGGGGCCGGCATCGGAGCTGGCGAAGGCGGCGTCTCTACTTCGACGGGCTTTTCCGATACTGTCCGGCTCGGCAATTTTGGGCGAATAACTCAAAGCAACGAAGTCGTAATGCGGGTCCGGCTCGACCAGATGCCGGCCGATCTTTCCGATATCAAGTGGCGGGGAATCGCGCTCGATATTTTCGACAAAAAGGCCTGGCGGCGGTCGCGTCCCGCGTTGCGAAGTGTTTTCGAGAGGCGAGGGGCGGATGTGATCCAATTGGAGTCCGCAGGTAACCGGGAATTACTTCTGCTTCAGACTTATTATGTAGAGCCACTTGATGCGACGGCCCTGTTCAATCTTCCGCGGGCCGTCGCGGTCCAGGCACCGGTTCCATTCGTTCATCGAGATGTTCACGATTCGTTCTTCTTTCAGCGTTCGGGTGAGCGAAATAGCTATCGCGTCCTTTCTGATCTTTACCGGCCGGATGCCGAATTACTTCGCCGTGACTTTGTCCGCTATCCGGCCGGGATCGGCAACTATTTCCAACTTCCTGATGACATCGATGGCCGTATCGTCACCCTTGCCGCCGAGGTGACCGAAGGCGCGACAAGTCGTTATGACGCAGCTCGGATGACCGAGAGTTATCTGCAGACGCAGTTTGGCTACACCCTTGAAATGAAGGCCGGCGGCGATGATCCGCTTGCCGATTTTCTTTTCAACGTACGCGAAGGGCATTGCGAATATTTCGCTACGGCAATGGCTGTGATGCTCAGGTCGCAGGGCATAGCGACTCGCGTGGTAAATGGATTTCAGCGAGGCGAATATAACGAAACTGCCGACGTTTTTGTCGTCCGACAGCGTGACGCACATTCCTGGGTCGAGGTCTATTTTCCCGGTGAGGATACATGGGTCGCTTTCGACCCGACGCCCGCCGCCGGGCAGACAGGCGAGGCGGCAGCCGGGGGATTTACCGAGAGCGTCAGGAAATATTTCGAGGCTCTCGAAATGCTCTGGATTCAATATTTTGTTGCGTTTGATAGCCAGGAACAACGTTCACTTTTCGCCTCCGCCCGAAGGAATATCTCGGAAGCGAATCAGGCTGCAAATTCCTGGTTAACATCGGCCTATACCGCATTGCAGGAATGGTGGCGGAACTTCCGTGGTGACTCGGGCCTTGCCGGGACTGCATATGCGATCGGCGTCGGAGCCGGTGTTCTTTTATCGATCGTCCTGACGGTTTATTTCGTGATATTTCTCTCCCGTAGGCTCCGCAAATACCGTTTATGGTCGCGGTTATCATCGAGGCTCAGGCGAGAGAAGCGGGGCGACATAGTCGAATTTTACGCCCGGATGCAGCGAATTCTTGCAGAAAAGGGAGCGATCCGATCTCAGGATCAAACGCCGCTGGAATTTGCTTACGCACTCGGAGACCCGGATGTTAGAAATATCACCGAGGCCTATAACCGCGCTCGGTATGGCTCAGCCGAACTTACTTCTGACGAGAATGCAGCGGTCGAGGATTCGATCGCACGGTTAGAGGCTGAGAAAAGTTTCCCGCAAACAAGTAAGTAGTCAAATGTTCCGGGCCGGTACTTGAAACACCGCCTATTGGAGCTCATGCCAGAAACGCAAAATCTGCGTTTTCTTCCTGAACATAGTAAAGTAGAAGTAATGAAAAAGGTCGGATTTGTCAGTCTTGGGTGCCCAAAGAACCTCGTCGATAGCGAGGTTATGATGGGCACGCTCCAGCAAGCTGGCTGGGAAATAACGAATAATGCCGAGGAGGCAGACACGGTCGTCGTGAACACCTGCGGGTTTATCGAATCCGCCAAGCAGGAATCGATAGACGCCATTCTCGAGGCGACGAGCTTGAAGGCGGACGGCAAGGCGAAACGTGTAGTTGTTGCGGGTTGTCTTGTGGAGCGGTATCGCGATGACCTGATGAAAGAACTTCCCGAGGTCGATGCGTTCATCGGAACAAATGAAGTCACCCGCATACTTGAGGCCGCCGATGAACGGACGAATTTCCGCGAGCTGCCGCTCCTTCCTATCGGCAATAAGACCGCGACATATCTTTATGACTTTGACACGCCCCGTTTCCGGGCAACCGAGTCGCACACGGCATTCATAAAGATCGCCGAGGGCTGCGACCGGCCGTGTGCATTCTGTTCGATACCGGGAATGCGGGGTTCCTTTCGTTCACGGCGTTTTGGCTCGATCATCGAAGAGGCTCGCGGTCTAGCAAAGCAAGGAGTTAAGGAAGTAGTTTTGATCGCACAGGATTCATCTCGTTATGGCGAAGATCTGGGCGAGGTTGATGCCTTGGCGGCTTTGATCCGTGCCCTCGGAGAGATCGATGAACTTGAATGGGTCCGCGTGATGTATGCATACCCTTCCCATATTTCGGATGCATTTCTCGCCGCGATCGCGGAAACGCCGAAGGCGGTCAAGTATCTCGATATGCCGCTCCAGCATGCTTCGCGCAATGTGTTAAAGCTTATGAAACGCGGCGGGACTCGGGCCTCGCTCGAGAAACTCATTGCCCGGGTTCGCGAGAAGGTTCCCGGCATTGCGATCCGGACCACGTTCATTACCGGCTTTCCCGGCGAGACCGACGAAGATTTTGAAGAGTTGATGGCGTTTGTCCGCACGTGCCGTTTTGATAACGTCGGCGTGTTTACTTATTCGGATGAAGAGGGAACGCCCGCGTATGAGCTGCCAAACAAGGTGGACCCAAAAGTCGCGGTCCGCCGCCGGAATCTGCTGATGAAAGAGCAGGCAAAGATCAGCAAGTCGCTGAACAAGGCAAAGATCGGCAGAACATTTCCCGTTATCTTCGAGGGGCTTTCGCAGGAGTCAGACCTTCTTTTCCAGGGCCGGCTCGAAGGCCAGGCACAGGAGATAGACGGCTACATTCTCATCAACGACATGCCCGAGGGCTTCGAGCCCAAGATAGGCGATATCTACAACATAAAGATCACAAAAGCCCACGCCTACGACCTCATCGGCGAGATCATTGGCAGATGACATTCTTATCTGTAACAGAACTCGTCGGGTGGTATACGGTCCGATTGCTCGTGTTCTTCAGAGATCTCTGACAGTTCCGGGCTACCGAAGGCCGCCCAGTTTATTTCCCATTTCCACTCTTTTACACGAGCCAAGGTGATCGCACCTGTCCCGGCCGCTCCGGGAGCGAAAGTTAGAATGATCATGAACTGTGCGACCTGTGGATTATAGATCGACGTTGCACCGAGCACCGCCCAGATATGAGAAGCTCCCGTCAACGACGTCACATACTCTGGAATGTGCTTAAGGTTCGGTAAACCAGTCTTTATATTCTGATAAACAGCGTTCGGAACTTTTGGGTGCACCAACCACTTATCTGCGTCCGACTTGCCACTTCCTAGAAATTCCTTCTTCATAATTAAATCTTCTTCTTAAGTTCGATCTCCGTACTTGTTGTTCCTCTGTTCAAATTTCTGCTTTGCAAAAGACTATCTCGGAACCCCGTAGAGCCCGTAGATCTCATTCTCCAGTGTACTCAGGAATCTGTTCGCTCGTTCTTCGATCGAGTCCGAAATAGCTGCCGCCGGGCAATTGGAATATGAGCTCCAGCTTCCGCCGCCGGCCGCAATGACCTCTTCGACAAATGCCACGCAGTTATTAGGAAGAGCTCCCCACGTCCATGTCCGCGACATCAGCCCTTCCAGATAATTCATCGCCCCGTTCGAGTTCGGGAGGCTTAGGATCCGCCGCCTGATCTCAGATTTTCCGTTCTCGCGAAGGTATCTTTGAAATCCGGTCGGGGTCATGTATTTCGGATAGTCATGAAGCTCGGCGACATGGAAATAATTGGTATTCCCGCCGACGCCGGTCCCTATCAGCAAGTGGCCGCAGACATTTGGCCCGGTTCCGCTGACCGCCACGACCGCGACCCGAGAGCAGTCCATATCTACCGTCCCGCACGAATCCAAAAATTCTCCGTTGTATGCCATTTACTTTCCTCCAGCTCTGAATTGCCCCGGGCGGGGCGTTGATATCTTACATCTGACGCCGCGGAAATTACAGTTTTGCTGCCCGCCGGAAACAATTTACGCCAAAACTGAGTATAATCCCAATAAAGTTCCCGGCCCGCGTGGCCATATCCTTAAAAAACAAGTCCGGCACCTTATCGGAGCTGCCCGAATCTTTTGCTTCGCCCGCCGGAACCGAAAATACGCTATGAAAAAACTTCGCACTTTCGTCTCTTCTTTTCTCGCGGCCAGCATTTTGCTTTCCTCGATGGCATTTGCCCAAGCGCCGGACATAAATGCCCGCATCCGCGAGGAAGGAACAAAGAATTCACAGGTCGTAAAGCTTGTCCAAACGCTCACGGATGTTTACGGGCCGCGGCTTACGGGCTCGCCCAAGCTGAAAGCTTCCGGCGAATGGGCAATTCGGCAAATGGCCGAGTGGGGAATGAAGAATGGTGCTCTCGAGCCCTGGGAATTCGGTTTCCCGGGTTGGGAGAACGAAAGAGCTTCCGGCCACATGCTGAGCCCGGTTGCCAGCCCGCTGGTCTTTGAAGTTCTGGCCTGGACACCAAGTACGAACGGCGTTGCCAAAGGTAAAGCTGTTCAGATGGTTCTCCCGCAGCGTCCGACCCAGGCCGAGCTCGATACATATTTCGCCGGGATACGGGAAAAGGTTCGCGGAGCGATAGTAATGTATGGCGAGCCTCAAAATGTTCCGGTTAATCTCAATCCGCCGCCGAAGCGCATCCCGGACGAACTTATCAAGCCGAGATTTGATCCTAACGCTCAGCGGCAGCCCGGCCCGCAAGGCCCGATCATGATCGACAGGGAAGCAAAACCCGGCGAGCTTGATGGAACACAGATCTCGCAGGCGGTGAATAAGTTCCTGATGGATAGCGGCGTTCTTGTGCGTGTAAATGACGCCGGCCGCGAGCACGGACAGATCCGTGCGTTCTCGCCATTCCGCGGTGACTACGATCCGGCAAAAACGCTTCCCACGGTCGTAATGCGCAATGAGGATTTCGGCCGCATAGTTCGCCTGATGAAAGGCGGACGTGACGTCGAGCTTGAATTCGACATCAAGAACAGCATCTATCCGGAAGGGAAGACGTCATACAACGTCGTTTCGGAAATTCCGGGCACGGATAAGGCCGATGAGGTCGTAATGCTTGGCGGCCACCTTGATTCCTGGCATGCGGCGACCGGAGCGACAGATAATGCCACCGGATGCGCCATCATGATGGAGGCGGCAAGGATATTGACGGCTTTAGGAGTAAAACCGAGGCGGACAATTCGGGTCGCACTCTGGAGCGGAGAGGAACAGGGCCTATTGGGCTCTCAGGCGTATGTGGCCAAACATTTTGGCTCGGCGGAATCGCCCAAACCGGCCTGGTACAAGTTCAACGGCTACATTAATCATGATTCGGGAACGGGACGTATTCGCGGGCTTACGGTTTTTGGCCCGCCGTCGGCAGCGGACGAACTTCGCCGTGTCGGAGCCCCTTTTGCGGATATGAATCTCGTCGGTGCGATCTCAACCACAAGCCGGAGCGTCGGCGGAACGGACCACACTGCATTTAATAACGCCGGGCTGCCGGGAATCGGAACCGCACTCGACCCGATCGAATACGGGACGCATACCTGGCACACGAACCTCGATACATTCGAGCGGATCATCCCCGAGGACCTTCAGCAAAGCGCAATAGTCGCCGCCGCGATCGTTTACCACCTCGCGATGGCCGACGAAATGCTCCCAAGGTTCCCGGCCGATAAAATGCCGCCGCCGGTCCGGAGATAGGTAGCCACAGAGGGCACAGAGCGCATTGAGATTTTCTTTCGGGGTCGGGCATGGAATACTTTGGTTTCAATGCCTGAGCTTCAACAAAAACTCCGTGCCCTCTGTGCTCTCTGCGTTTGAAATAACTCCGTGGATCGTTGTCCGTGCGTTCTGTGTCTTTGTCTGTGTATTCTGTGGTTTGCCGTTTTCTTTGAACACAGAACACACAGATGCGGAGCACAGACCACACAGAACCGGAAACTGAAAAATTTGTGTTCACGAACGAATAAAGAACCTTCACGGATGAACCGGGAACGTTCACCGATCCGCGGAGAACGATCGCAATTGTGTTGGAAGGGCTCACGCGTTTGTCAGCAGGCGTCATCTCTCCGATGGAAAACCTCACAAGTCCCGTGTTGATCTTCGCGGCAAAGTCGTGAAACCTTCCATCCCTGTCGGCAGGTTTTACGGCTCGAAAAAAAGTGTTGCCATGCGGGTTGGGGATTGTTTAGAATTGTAAATGGCTTTGAGCCATGGGCTTTCCCAAAGCTCGGAGCCACTTGGCCAGTGTATTCTCCTTGATCGAGTTTCACCTTTCCCGGGCACTCGACCTCCCGAACAATAAATTTCCATCATGGCAAGAAAATTTTGGTGGCCACGCCGCCTTTCCAAGCAGCAGATGCTTGTCCGAAATTTCCGTGCAAAGATCGCGGGCCACGCGGCTGTTCTCGGGCTTTCGCCGGCGGAAACCGCGGCGGCCGTCGCTCTTTGCGACACGATGGTGACCGCCTACAACGTCACCGAAGCGTGCAAAGCAACGATGCAAGCGATGACGACGTGGCGGGACGAGATTCTCTTTGGCAGGGAAACGGGCGCGCTTGCTCCGGTCGCTCCGCTGTTCCCCGCACCTCCGGCCGGCAGCCTGACAATGGGTGCCGTCGATCAATTTATCGAACTCCGCAACCGGATAGTCGCCGCTCCGGGTTTTAACGAATCGATCGGCGCCGATCTTGAACTTCTCGGCCCCGAACACCGGCCAAAAGACCCATCGGAAGTTATCCCCGAGCTAAATTTTAGGGTCTCAAATGGCGGAACAATAAAGGTAACCGGCAGTCTTCAGGGAACGGACGCCGTAAGGATAGAAAAGAAGGCCGGCGACGGCGAATTTACGACCGCGGCCTTTCTTACGTTGACTCCCGGCGATTTTCAGCTAACGACAACCACGCCCGGAGCCGTAGAACGCGTCGCCCTCCGCGCCATCTTCATCCGGAAGAATAAAGATTACGGAAACTTCTCGCCCATTTATAATGTCGTGGTTGATTCGGCGGGTTAGTGAGAACAAGATTTACGTGATCGGAGTCTCGATCCGGCTTGGGCAGATGTCGGCTAGTGTGCAGATGCCGCAGAGTGGTTTGCGGGCGTTGCAAACTTGGCGGCCGTGGTAGATAAGCCAATGCGGGAACATCACCCAGTGTTTTTGGGGAACGAGTTCCGCGAGATCGGCCTCGATCTTTTCGGGCGTCTTCGCGTCGGTCAGCCCGAGCCGCTGAGAAAGCCGCGAGACGTGTGTATCAACGACCACACCCGACGCGATCCCAAAAGCATTTCCTAAAACCACGTTCGCCGTCTTGCGGGCAACGCCGCCGAGCGTCAAAAGGTCTTCCATCGTCTGCGGGACCTCGCCGCCATAGACCTCCAGAAGCCTTTCACAGGCCGCTTTTATATTCTTCGCCTTGTTGCGGAAAAATCCGGTCGAGTGGATCTCTTTTTCGAGTTCCGCCTGGGAAAGTTCAACGAAATGTTTCGGCGTCGGGTACTTCCGGAAAAGCTCGGCGGTGACAATATTGACGCGCTCGTCCGTGCATTGTGCCGATAGGATCGTGGCGATCAAAAGCTCAAAGGCATTGGTGTGGTTCAGCGCGCAATGCGCGTCCGGATAGGCCTTTTTAAGGCGTTTTATAACCTCTTTTGTCTGTGCGGCTCGGTCAGGAAGCATCCAAGCCAGATTAAAGTCCGCCCGGCAACAATGCAAATCAAGAGGAACTTCGGTAAGATTTGGTTTTTAACGCAAAGACGCGGAGACGCAAAGGTTTTTAAGTACTTTTAAACGCAGAGACGTTGAGAACGCAGAGTGTTTTGTGGGTTTTTGTAAGAGATGCGGCGAGTTATGTGGGCAGCGTTCAGGGAATTTGCCCCCGAATATTCTCATCATCTCTTTGTCTCTCTATGGCATAAATAAATAATGAAGGTTCCTTTACTTGATCTTAGTGAACAGAATGCAAAGCTTCGGCCGGAGATAGAGGCGGCTTTGGGGCGGGTGCTGGATACCAATGCATTCATCCTCGGCGGTGAGGTCGCGGAGCTCGAATGTGAGCTTGCCGGCTATTGCGGGACGAAATACGCCATAGGATGCGCTTCGGGCAGCGACGCTTTGCTTCTGGCGATGATGGCCTTTGATATCGGCCCGGGCGATGAAGTTATCACAACGCCGTACAGCTTTTTTGCGACCGTAAGCGCAATTACCCGGCTCGGTGCGACACCCGTTTTCGTCGATATCGAACCCGATACCTACAATATCGACGTCGCACAGATCGAGGCGAAGATAACCGAACGCACGAAGGCCATCCAGCCCGTCCATCTCTTCGGGCAGTGCGCGGATATGGCCGCACTGAACGCTATCTCAGAAAAGCACCGCATACCTCTTATCGAGGACGCGGCACAGGCGATCGGGGCTGAGGAGAATGGAATTCGGGCCGGGAATATGTCCGCCGTCGGCTGCTTTTCCTTTTATCCATCAAAGAATCTCGGCGGCATGGGCGATGGCGGATTTATGACCGCTAACGATGACGAGATTGCCGAGAAGTTAAAGGCACTTCGCGTTCATGGATCAAAGGAACGGTATTTTCATAAATGGGTCGGACTGAATTCCAGGCTCGATGGCTTTCAGGGAGCGGTTCTGCGGGTAAAACTTCCGCATCTTGACGAGTGGTCTGACAAACGCAAGGCCAATGCCGACAGATACGGCGAGCTTTTTTCCGCCGCCGGCATCTCGGGCGAAGTTACGTTGCCCTATGAACGCCCGAACGTCCGCCATATTTATAATCAATACGTTGTAAGAGTTCCGGAAGGCCGCGATGAGCTTCGCGCATTTCTTGCGGAGAAAGGCATCGGCACTGATATTTATTATCCGGTCCCGCTGCATCTACAGGAGTGCTTTGAATTTGTCGGCTACAAAGCAGGCGATCTTCCCGAAGCCGAACGAGCGGCCCGCGAGACGCTGGCACTTCCGATCTATCCTGAATTACAGCCTGCTCAGCAGGAATATGTGGTCGCGGCGTTTAAGGAATTCCTCGCCGACCGCTCGGCGTCTGCTTAAGAGTTAAATGTCCCGGATCGACACGACAGGCACAAAGGTAAAGATAGCGATCGGCGTCCTTCTGGCGGCGACGCTCGCTTTCGCGTGGTTTGGGGTGAGGTGGCAGATCGGGAATATGTTTGCCGAGCTTACGTCTCCGGCCCAGCCGGGTTCAGATGCAATTGCCCGCTACGCCGTCTCGCTCGCTCCCGGCGATCCGCTGGCCGCGTGGCTTGCGGCAAGCAAAGAGCGGGAGAATTTTTCGGCCGAGAGCATCGAGAACTCGGTCCTGCTCTTTGAGAACACCGTCCGGCTCTCGCCATATGATTTTCGGTGGTGGATAGAGCTCGGCCGTGCCTACGAACAGGCTGAACGGTTTGAAGAAGCCGAAAATGCGATCAAGCGTTCTATTGAATTAGCCCCGGAATACACCTTCCCGCGTTGGCAATACGGAAATTTTCTTCTCCGTCGCGGCCGCAGAGACGAGGCCTTTGCCGAACTCAACAAGGCAGCACAAAAGAGCAGCGTTTACCGCGAACAGGTATTCTCGCTGGCTTGGGATTACTTCGGGAAAGACGCCGCCGAGGTCGAAAAGATCGCCGGCGACGCTCCGGACGTAAGGGCCAGCCTCGCGCTCTTTTTCGCCGCCCGCGGAGCCTCGGCCGACGCCCTCAGAAATTGGCACCTGCTCACCCCGGAACAAAAAGCGGCGAGCGACACTCTGCCCCGCACCATAGCAATGGGTCTTTTCAGCCGGCGATCATTTCGCGAGGCAGCGGAATTTGCCCGGGACTCCGGTATCGACCCCGAAGCACGCGCCGAGCAGATGACGAACGCCGGATTCGAGAATTTCATTGGTGCGGCGGAGGATACGCTCTTCGGCTGGCGGGTTCAGCGCGGAGAACCGCGGGTGGACATGACGCCGGATTCCGCCGTCAAGCGAGAAGGGGCCCGAAGCTTCCGCCTGACCTTTAAAGGCTTTGATAAGCCTGAATTTTATAACGTCGTCCAGGTCGTGCCGGTCGTTCCGGGAAATTCTTATCGCCTGACCTATTGGGTGCGGACTGAGAATTTCCGCTCGGGTGGCCCGCCTTTTATACAGGTCGCCAATGCGAGCGATGACACGCTGATAATCAGTGGCGAGACCTTTCCCGAAGGAACTGCGGACTGGCAGCAGCGGACACTGGACTTCACCGCTCCCGAGAACTGCGAAGGTATTTATGTGAGAACGGCGAGGATAACCTGCGGGCCGGAATGTCCGATCGTGGGCACAGCCTGGCTTGATGACTTTGCGATAGTGAGAAGATAGCCGCCGGAAAGACTTTAATGAGGTCCACACTTGCACAAAAAACGGCATTCGCCCTCCTGCTCGGGCTGGCGGGATTTGTCACGCTGGCATACGGCGGAGTTCATCAGCCGATAATCTCTGTTTACTGTGTGGCGATCGCCCTGGCGGTTATGCTCGTCGGCGTGGATGCTTTCCGCTCGGGATCTATCGCCGTGGATAAAAGCTACGTCTCGGTTGTCATTCTGGCGGCTGCGGTTTACGGGCTTGTTCAGGTGATCCCTTTCGGAGAAGCTGCGGCCACGGCCGGGCTCCCGGGAATCCCGGCGACGATCTCGCTCGATCCTTTTGCAACGAAACAATCCGCTATTGGTTTCTTCGCACTCTTTCTTTTGCTCACGGCATTTGTCGCGGTCCTCAATAGAAATAAGCGGATACACAAGGTTGTCGCTGTATTAACGATCTTCGGTTTTGCGTACGCATTTTTTGCGATACTGCAATCTTTTTTGAGTCCCGGAAAGATCTACGGAATATATGAGGTCAACGCTCAGACCTCTTTCGGCTCGTTCGTAAATCGCCACAACTTTGCGGCATTTATGGAGATGGCGATCGCACTTCCACTCGGCCTTCTCTTTGCCGGGGCGGTCGAGCGGGACAAAAAGCTGCTCTATATCACAGCCGTGATGCTGATGGGAGTTGCATTGCTGCTCAGCGGTTCCCGCGGCGGGCTGGTGGCCTTTCTCGCACAGCTAGTTTTTCTCGCGATAGTTACGCTCGGAAAAGGTGGCGGCAAGAAACTCGCTCTTCGTATTGCGTTGGTCGTTCTGCTCTTTGGGGCGATCGTTGGCGGGTCGATATTTGTCGGCGGTGAGAGCTCACTTACGCGAATAGCTGACACAGCCAGTTCGGACAACATCACAAGCGACCGCTCGCATATCTGGGGCGTTACTTTGAAGATGATCGCGGCAAATATGCCGTTCGGAGCGGGGCTTGGAGCATACGGAGTTGCATATACGCCGCACGATTCGCTTACCGGCCTCGAGCGGGTTGAGCAGGCTCACAATGATTATCTTCAGGTGCTGTCGGACGCAGGCCTGCCGGGTCTGATCATCGGCGGAGCGTTCCTTTTCTTTATTTTCCGACTGGCGAAAGAGGGAATGGCTACGGGGAATCAGTGGCGGCGGGCAGTTGCCATCGGAGCCGTCTCCGGCATCTTTGCCATCCTTGTCCACAGTATTTTCGACTTTGTACTTCACATCACCGCGATCTCAGTAACGTTCGTGATGCTGATCGCTGTTCTGATCGCTGCGAGGGAGAGTTATGACGACGACTTTCCGGACGATCCCGATATTAAACATCGGCCACGTTCACGGAGTTCGAAGGGAAAGATCGCGAGATTTAGGAAGTAGCTAAGCTTCGGCGGGTTGTTCGCGGCTGCGGCGTCTTAAAAGAGAGAAGACATACCACACAACACCGTGACCGACGTAGATAGCTGAAACGATCAGCAGTACATATTCCGAATAAAGCCAGATGAGCATTCCGACCGCGGCTATCAGCAGCACGAGGTAAAGATTTCGCCTGCCGGTCCCGGCCGACTTAAAACTTGTGTAACGCAGAGTGCTGACCATCAAAACTCCAAGCACAGCAAGAAGCACCATCATCAGCATCGCATAAAAGCGAGCATGCCCTTCGCCGTAGGTATTGAGCGGCATCGGGGCAAAGTGGACTATCGAAGCCATCAGCCCGGCAGCAGGCGGGATCGGCAGCCCGACGAAATTCTTCTTATCAAGCTTGGGAGTGCCTTCCAATAGCACGCGCGGCCGCGTAGCTTGCAGATTGAACCTCGCAAGCCTAAACGCACCGCACATCAGATACATAAAAAGAAGAAAGATCGCGAAGCCGTGCTCTGACGATTTTTCGCTAAAGGCCGTAGCAAATCCCCAGCTATAAACAAGTGCGATCGGAGCGATGCCAAAGGTCAAAACATCTGCGAGGGAATCAAATTGGACGCCGAGTTCGGTCGCGGTCTTTGTCGCCCGGGCAACGCGCCCATCGAGAGTGTCAAAGAGAATCGCAAGCCCAATTGCGATGGCGGCGTAATTGAAATAGCTCGCCGCAGCTGCCGGATTCTCAAATGCAAGATGAAATCCGCGGATCGACCAGATGACCGCAAAAAAGCCCATGGCAATATTCGCCGCCGTAAATGCGGTCGGCAGGACGTAAAGCCCTTTCTTTATGCCTTTATGGCCCGGATGCTCTTCGGTTTCCATTTGGTCTATTTGATCCTGGCGATGATCGTCTCACCGCCGACAACGCGGTCGCCGATCTTTACCTTAAGCTCGACGATGTTTGGCATTAAGATATCCGTCCGCGAACTAAACTTGATCAAGCCAAAACGCTGGCCCTTCTCAAGTGTGTCTCCGACGCCATTCCAGCAAACTATCCGTCGGGCAACAAGCCCGGCGATCTGTGTACAAACGACGGTGATCTTTTCGCCGCGGATGGTCAGCGAATTCCGTTCATTAAAAAGGCTTGATTCGTTGCTCGTCGCCGGGCCTTTCTTGCCCTTGATATATTCTGCTTTTTCGATAACACCGGCGATCGGCGAGCGATTGATATGAACATCGATCGGCGAAAGAAAGACACTAACAAGCGTACCTTTCTCGCTGACATCGATGCGGGTCACCTTGCCGTCCGCTGCCGAGACAATGATGTCGTCGCCTTCCGGAATCACCCGATGCGGGTCGCGGAAAAAATACGCCATGAAGGCCGCGAGCGCCGCAAATGCGAAAGCGCCCGGCCAAAGCTGCAGGTAACCGGCTATCAGAGCGAGCAGAGCCGGAATCAGTACAAACGGAAATCCTTCTTTTGCCACAGGAAAAACAAATGCAGGTCGCAGCTTTCCACGCCCCGCCTAACGCATCAAGCGAAAGTAAGTAAAGAGTTTAGCTGATAAGAATCGGTTTTGCGAACACGAAAAAGCCCGCTGTCATCGGACAAGCGGGCGTAAAGGAGGATCAAATGAAGAACGGTCATCTAACGGGATTGTCCTTTGCGTAGCTGTAAGCACACCAGGCAGCGATAAAATGAACTACCCAGCCGAGAGTGCCCGCGGAACCTATCCACGAAACACCGGTCAGAATAAGCCATATGATACCAACGATCACACGGCCATTGTAGATCTGCCCGACACCGGGAATTAGGAAACTCAGAATACCAGCTAATAACGGATCTCTCATCGTGAATCTCGCCTCCATTAGCTTATACGCCCCAGGATGCCGGTTGGTTCCGAAAATGTGTTAGTGCGCGTGAGAAAAAAAGCTGAGAAGGTAGCGGATCAGGAAAAAGAGCCCAACGCCGCCAAATACTGAAAGGGAAACGAAAGGCCGCTTGCCGCCGTGGTGATTTACTTCGGGAATGAGGTCGCTTGCCGCAACATAAAGCGTAACGCCGGCCGCGATCGGCAGGGCATACATCACCGCATTCTCAAATCTCGCCCCAATGAGATAAAAACCAATAACGCCGAGCAAGGTCGCCGAGCCAATTAGCCCGGTGGCAAAGATCACCTCGCGAAAGCCGCGGCCGGATGCGAGCACCATCGAACCGATCGTAAATCCTTCGGGAAGCTTGTGCATAAAGACCGCGAGGAAGACCAAAAATCCCACTTGCGGATCGATCTGTGCGGCAGCGGCGATGGAAACACCGTCGAAGAACGTGTGGATCAGCAGGCCGCCGATCCCGGCATACGCAGATCGAACCGAAAGGACCGTGTCAGTATGAACTTCCTCGCCGAGGTGGAAATGCGGAGCGATGGTGTGTTCAAAAAACTGTGTTGCAAGATATCCGGCCGTGACGAGTAGAAAAGGTACTGTGTAACGTTCGGCTCCGCCCGTCGCATCGCGCGACCAGAGTTCTAGAGCTCGCGGAAAGATCTCGAGCAGGGTCACGGCCAACATAAAACCTGCGCCGAAAGCCAGCAGATAATTAAGATAGCGCTTGTAGGTCGTATGAAGCCGCGAGGGGAAAAGAAGCAAGCCGCCGACCACATTGCCGAGTCCGGCAAGTGTCCCAAAAACGATCAACTGTAAGAAGAGGTACGACATACGCTCGCAAGCCGAATAGGAGACTCTACCGCAAAAATCGAGCTATGTGAACTGAATAGATGGACCGCGGAAGGCAATATCAGAAATTCTTAAGCAGTTGATTAAATTTTATGCAGAAAACTCTTGACATTGCATAAGAGTTCGGACTAAGATAACTGAGTCTAAAGGGGCAAAAGACCAAGGGGAAGTTCAAAATGACCAAATTATCGACCCACATGAGTTTAAGCAGTTGGCGCATTTTGATCGGACTTTCCCAAATATCGCCCTTCGGACAAAGGCATCGGCGGAATGCAGGCCGCTAGGTGTCGTTTCAACGGTAACTTTTTCCTTAAGTATTAACGAATCAAAACAAGACTGGCGCTATTCGCGACAGCGGGGTAGATGTGTCTTCGGGCGGAGCAGCCTCGACAATGGAACAGCTTGATGCAGCTTCCAGACACCGATCGGTGTTGCTTGATGAATCACTCGGGTTCTTTGACTTTGCGACTTCAGAGATCATCGTCGATGCGACGCTAGGTATGGGCGGGCACAGCGAAGAGATGCTAGAACGCTCCGAAAGCCTTCGTGTAATAGGGCTTGACCAGGATGCGGCCGCTCTCAAACTGGCTACAGAACGCCTCGCGAGATTCGGAAACAGATTTACGGCGATCCATACGAATTTTGCCGATATCCGCTCCGCACTCGCTGATGCCGGGATAGAAGCAGTCGACGGTGTACTCGCAGACCTCGGGCTTTCGTCTTTCCAGATCGACTCGCCGGAGCGAGGGTTCAGTTTTCGATTTGATGCCCCGCTCGATATGCGGATGGACCCGGATTCGGGCTATCAAACGGCGGCCGAACTTCTGGAAGAACTGGAAGAGGTGGAGATCGCGAACGTGATCTACCGGTTTGGCGAAGAGCGGGCGTCAAGGAAAATAGCCCGCCGGATCGTCAAACGCCGCGAACAAGGCCGTCCGGTGAAGACCACAACGGAACTCGCTGATCTTGTCGCCTCGGTGCTTGGACGGAAGCACGGCGAGCGGATCCATCCGGCAACGCGGACGTTTCAGGCACTTCGGATAGCGGTAAATCGCGAGACCGAGATCCTTGAAGGCTTTATTGACGATGCGGCCGATGTGCTAAAGCCGGGCGGAGTGATCGCGATAATCGCGTTCCATTCGCTGGAGGACCGGATCGTAAAGAACGAATTTAGGCGGCTTTCAGGGAAATGCAGTTGCCCGCCGCGAATGCCGGTTTGCCAGTGCCGGGCGGTAAAAAAGCTGGAGATATTGACCAAGAAGCCGATCGAGCCAACGCCCGCCGAGGCAGAGGCAAACCCAAGGGCACGAAGCGCAAAACTAAGATCGGCAAGAAGGCTCGCCGAACAGGAAGCAAGGTGACTTATGAGAAAGCGAACTCCAACCATAAACAGAAAAAAGAGAACAAACGGCCGGGGCGGCAGATGGAAATATGTGTTCATCACGGTGTTTTGCGCGGTTCTCGTGATGGCGGGCTTCTTTCTGGTCGCGGTTCAGCACTTTGCGACGGTCGAGCTTGGCATAAAGAATTCTGAACTTCGGTCAAAGGTCGAAGAGCTTGAGGCCGAAAAGCGTCGGCTGCTTCTCGCCCGCGAGACCACGCTTTCACCCGCAGAGATCGCCCGGACCGCTCGTCGACTCGGATTCGTTCAGCGTGAACTGGCTGAGCCTACGATCGAGATCGCGGCGACGACCGCGTCAGCAAAGCCGGAGACACTGGCAACAAATAAGCCAGTCGAGACAGCAGTCGAGCGGATAGTATATTCAAAACCCGCAGCTGAGGATCCGAAGGCCGGGGAACGCGAGCGAAAAGCAGTGACCGCCCCGAAAGCAGAATCGAAACCGCGGATTGTGGTTGCCGCTGTAGAGAAAAAGCCGGTCGACGTATTAGCGGCGAAGTCCGAAGGCAGGCCGCGGCGGGTATCAGAATCTTCGACAAAGAGTACACTGGCCACAGCGGCGAGACTTAAATAGAGCGAGCAAATGCCAAAACGGAATCTCAACGCCAAGAAAAAGAAAACGGCCGCCGAGCTGAGACAGACCGCATTTATCCGATTCATGATCGTGATCGCGGTCTTTGTCGTCTGGTTTGGCGGAGTTGGGGCTCGGCTGGTTTACCTACAGATCACACAGCACGAGCCCCTAAGATCAAAGGCGGTCAGCCAACGGCGCGATGTTCAAAAGAGTCGCATGCCTCGCGGGACGATCTACGACCGGAACGGGCGTGCCCTTGCGATAAGTGTTTCCGTCAAAACGCTTTACGCTGATGCGACCGCGATCACCGACATCGGCAAAGCTGCCGATGACATCGCGAAGGCACTAAAGACAAAGCCGGCCGAGCTTCGAAAGACGCTCGAAGAGGCCAAAGAGCTTGGCAGGAAAGCCGTGCCGATCGCGAAAGGGCTGGATGCGACCGAGGTCGAAGCGATCGAACGGGCACTCGATACGCCGAATATGCGAAAGGCGGGAACGCCGAAGTACGAAGGCCTTTTCTGGCGCGATTCACAGAAACGCAGCTATCCGCACGGCCCGCTCGCGGCGCACGTAATAGGTTTCAGTGATGCAGAAGGCGTCGGGCAAGCGGGCATCGAGCAATCGCAGAATGAGGTGCTCTACGGTGCGGTCATCCGCCGCGAGCAAGAGCGCGATCGGCTCGGACGTGTTTACGACGAGGTCGTTACCGAAAAATCACCGCCCGGTGATGTCGTGCTGACCATCGACAATTCGGCTCAGTATTTTGCAGAGACGGCCCTTGCTAACGCCGTCAAGAACGCGAACGCAAAGGCCGGAATGGCCGTCGTGATCGCGAATAAGACCGGCGAAGTGCTGGCACTCGCGAACTATCCGACATTCGATCCTTCAAAGCTCGAAACGCTCGGCGAAAACAATCTTCGCAACGCCGCGATACAGAATATGTATACGCCCGGGTCGGTCTTTAAGCTGATCACCTACAGCTCCGCCCGCGAACGCGACCTTGTTCGGCCGGATAACCAGATCGATCTAGGAGCCGGAACCATCGAGATCGGTTCGCGTCGATTCAGCGATTCGGGCCGTTACGGTTCTGTCTCTTATTCGCGGGCAATGGCTGTTTCAAGCAACGTCGGTGCCATCCGGACAGCGATGCGGGTCGGGAAAAAGGACTTTCACCAGAGCATTGTGAATTTCGGTTTTGGAAGCCCGACGGGCATCGAGTTACCGGCTGAAACTGCGGGTGTTGTGCGGTCGCCGGAGCGATGGTTTGGCGATTCGCTCGCATCGATGGCGATAGGCTATGAAATTGGGGTGTCTGCTTTGCAAATGGCGACGGCTTTTGCGACGATAGCAAACGACGGCGTCAGAATTCAGCCACATATAATTAAGGAAATCCGAGACCATGACGAAACGATCGTTTCAGCGGCGAATCCGGCAAATAACCGGGTCGTTTCCGTCGAAACTGCGCGTGACATCAGGGAAATGCTGAAAGAGGTCGTCGTTTCAGGCACCGGAAAAAATGCGGCGCTTAGCGGTTACACCGCGGCGGGCAAAACCGGAACGGCGTGGAAGTTTGACGAAAAGCTGAAGCGGGTAAACTCGGCGAAATACATCTCGTCATTCATTGGGATGGCACCGGCGGACAACCCGGAGATCACCATCGCAGTTATCATTGACGAACCGAAGATCGGCGGCAGAGGCGGCGGTGCAGTTGCGGCTCCGGTATTCAAAGAGATCGCTGATAAACTGCTCCCGGCGATGAACATCCCGTCCGGCGGGTCGCCCCAGGTTTTGGTCGACGAAGAAGATGAGCTAATAGCGGAAACGGTCGGCAACGGCGAATCGCTTGATGGAGACGAAGCCGACTCCGCGGTTATCGAGGAAACGAAAGACCCGAAGCCGGTACCGAAAAAGGGAGAGCGGGAGAGAATTGCGGCGGCCGCTACGCCCGGAAAGAAACCGGACGTGGCACCGAAGCGGCCGGGGACATCCGCGAAAATCAAGAATGAAGCTTCGCGAAGCAACTGAGAAAATGGCGGGCAGGTCGCCCCACCTTGACCCCGCACTGGCCGAAAGCGACGTCACACGGTTTGTGATCGATTCGCGTGAGGCAGGTGCGGGGAGTGTCTTTTTTGCGCTCTCGCAACCCGAGTATGCGAACAACGGATTTAACGGAGATTTCGCCGATTCGACCGAGTACGTTCCCGCAGCTTTAGCGGCGGGAGCGACCGCGGCGGTGGTTAGAGATGAGCGTTTTACCGAGCATTCCGGGGCTCTTGAAGGGCTGAAAGGCCAGCTTATTTTTTCCGACGATGTCATCGCGTCGCTGCAGTCGCTTGCCCATCAGGTTTATCGCGAATGGAACCGGCCGGTCGTTGCGATCACCGGAAGCGCCGGAAAAACGACTGCAAAGGAACTGACGGCCCACGTTCTTTCAGCCGCGGGACTTCGCGTGCTGCGAAACAAGAAGAATTACAACAATGGACTCGGACATCCGCTAACGGTTCTCGAACTTGCGGCCGACCGCTCGTTCCAGATGGCTGTGCTTGAGATGGGAATGTCCACGCCGCTTAACGAGATCGAGCGTCTTTGCCGCATCACGCCGCCTGACGTTTCGGTCGTGCTTAATGTGATGCCCGTCCACATCGAGTATCTCGGCACGATCGAAGGGATTGCTGCGGCAAAAGCTGAGATCGTCGAGGGGATGAAGGAAGGCGGCACGGCGGTTTTGAATGCAGATGATGAACGCGTTGCCGCGATGGCGGCCCTTTCGAAGGGTCATGTAATTACCTTTGGCATCGCTAATGAGGCGGATATTCGCGCCGAGGAAATCGAATTCAGCGGCTTTGGGAACACGCAGTTCAAGTTGATAACTCCAGCTGGTGAGGCTCAGGTTGCGTTTCCGCTTAACGGAAAGCACAACGTAATGAACGCACTTGCCGCAGCCGCGGTCGGCCATATTTTTGGGATGGGCCCGGCGGATATCGCGGGTGCATTCGCGACCGTTTCCGCTCCCGGACAACGAGGCGAGATCATCGAATACAAAGCCGGATTCCGCGTAATAAACGATTCTTACAACTCAAATCCGGATGCGCTTGTTTCGATGGCCGAAACGCTTGTTGCGGGAAGCCGTCCCGAGGAGCGAAAGATCGTTGTTGCCGGTGAGATGCTTGAGCTTGGAACCGGCGCGGTCGAGATGCACCGCGATGCCGGGCAACGGATAGGCCCTCTCGGCGTTGATGTTTTGATCGGTGTACGTGGGTTGGCGGAACATATCGTTGCCGGTGCCGAATTGGTAGGGATCAAGAACGCAAGGTTCGCGGCTGATTCCGAGGCTGCGGGCGAAATGCTCGCGGAGATGATCACCGCAGGTGATGTAGTACTTGTTAAAGGTTCGCGAGGGGTTAAGACCGAACGGGTCATAGAGAAATTGGACGAGCGATTCGAGCGTAGTTAAACGGGCCGCGAGGTTGATTGGCCGGCGGGCGGTTCGGAGCCGGGACGAGGAGTGCGATGCTCTATCATCTCTTATATCAATGGTTGTTCAGGGAATACGGGGCGGTCAGCGAATCGTATTTTTTCAAAGCGCTCAACGTATTTCAGTATGTGACCTTCCGCACCGCCTGGGCGACGATCACGGCTCTGCTCGTGTCACTTTTTCTTGGCAAATGGGTGATCCGCAAGCTTGAGGCGCTCAAGGTCGGGCAGGAGATCCGTGAAGAACTCTCCGCCGAGCACCAGGCCAAAAAGGGCACGCCGACGATGGGCGGAGTGCTCATCATCGGAGCGGTCATACTTTCGACCCTTCTTTGGGCAAGGCTCGATAGCCTTTTTCTTTGGCTTGCTCTCGGAGCGACGACGCTTTTCGGGGTGGTCGGTTTCGCGGACGACTACATAAAGATAGTCAAAAAACGAAGCCTCGGGCTGACCGGAAGGCAGAAGCTTGCAGGGCAGCTTTTCACCGCTCTTGGCGTTTGGGCGGTTCTGTATTTTCTGACGAATTATACGTGGAAGCTGAGCGTTCCGTTTTTCCGAGCGACGGTTGAAACGGACATAACCAACATCGGGCCGTGGCTTTACTTGGTCTTTATCGTTTTCGTGCTGCTCGGGTCGTCAAATGCCGTGAACCTGACCGACGGGCTAGATGGGCTTGCGACCAGCGTAACCTTCATCGCTATGGCCGCACTGACGGCCCTGACCTACGTTTCGAGCGACCGGCGTTGGGCTGAATATCTCGATCTCGCCCATATCCCGGCGGCCGGTGAACTGACAGTATTTTGCGGGGCGATGGTCGGTGCAAGCCTCGGCTTTCTCTGGTACAACGCTCCACCGGCGGAGGTATTTATGGGCGACGTTGGTTCGCTCGCGATCGGCGGAGCACTTGGAACCGTTGCGATCCTGACGAAGCAGGAGTTTCTATTGCCCTTCATCGGCGGCATCTTCATCATCGAGGTGCTCTCGGTGATGATCCAGGTCTCGTTTTTTAAGTTTACGAAACGGACCGGCGGAGTTGGCAAGCGAATATTCCTTCAAGCACCGCTCCACCACCACTTTCAAATGGCCGGTTGGAAGGAGCCGAAGATCGTTTTTCGGTTCGTGATCGTGGCGATATTGTTCGCATTGCTGAGTCTTTCGACCGTTAAACTGAGGTAGTCTGCCGGTCTTCGGACTTTGGTCTTTGGTCTTTGTTTAGGAGGTTATATTCCCGAGACTGATTTTGAAAAACTAGATATTTACATGCTTTCTGAGCGGCTTTCCTTTTTGATTTGGCGGATTGCGGTGAAATGGGAGCGACTTCCGCAGAATACCGTCGGAACTCAATTAGTCCGCGCGGCGGACAGCATAGTGGCAAATATTGCCGAAAGGAAGTGGCCGGGGCAGCGACAAGGACTACCTTCGGTTTATGAGGATCAGTCGCGGATCACTCTATGAAACTAAGCATTGGTTGAGACTCGCGTTTACAAGAGATCTTTTGACGAAGGAAAATGTAGAGGAGCTTCGGGCGATCGTGGACGAGCTGACCCCGAAGCTGAATTCGTATATTAGGGTAGTTGGCAATAAGAAAGCGGCCAAGGCCCCAGACGAAGACCAAAGACCAAAAACCGAAGACCAATGATTGTTCGAGGCCGAAAAGCATTAGTACTTGGAGCGGGCAGGTCGGGAATATCATCGGCAAGGTTTCTCGCCGAGCGCGGTGCGACCGTCGCCTTGCATGATCGAAAGCCGATCGCGGAATGGAGCGAGGCGGCTAGATCTTTGAAAGAAAGCAGCGGCGTCGGACTGATCGACGGGCAGATTCCGTCGTGGCTCTTGGACCAAATCGATCTGGTTGTCATCTCGCCGGGCGTGCCGACGGGTTCGATCCCGGCTCGATATGTTGATCGAAAAGATGGCGAAGTCATCGGCGAGGTCGAGCTTGCTTATCGTTTTTTGAAAGGCCGAATGGTCGGCATTACCGGCTCGAACGGTAAGACGACAACCACGACGCTCGTCGGCGAGATATTAAAAGACGCAGGTTTGAAGACGCTCGTCGGAGGCAATATCGGAACGCCGCTCATCGACCTGATCGCCGAATCTGATGAAGATACCTGGACGGTCGCCGAGCTTTCGAGCTATCAGCTTGAGACCATCGTTGATCTGCACCCGCGGGTGGCTCTTTGCCTCAACGTTACGCCGAACCATCTCGATCGCTACGATCTTTTCTCGGACTACGCGGCGGCGAAGCATCGGATCTTTATGAACCAAACGCCCGAAGACCTCGCCGTGCTCAACGCTGATAACGAAGTGACGGCCGGTTGGGGAGCGGGCCTGCGTGCGCATGTTGCGATGTTTAGCGTTGTGAAGGAGCTTGATGAGGGATTGTTCCTTCGCGGCCGCGAGCTTGTCTCGCGGAGCGGCGGCCGCGAGAAGGTATTGACAACGCGCGATGAGATTGCGATACGCGGGCTCCACAATGTTGAAAATGTGCTCGCCGCGATGGCCGCTGGCCTCGCGTGCGGTGCCTCGCCCGACTCGATGCGGGAGACCGTCGCCCGCTTCCGCGGCGTTGAGCACAGAATAGAATTTGTCGCTGAGGTCGGCGGCGTGCGGTTCTATAACGACTCGAAAGCGACGTCGGTTGATGCAACGCTCAAGGCGCTCGAGGCACTCGGCGAAGATGCGGGAAAGATCGTCCTGCTCATCGGCGGACGCGGAAAGAACGCTCCCTATTCGCCGCTCATTCCGCTGATAGAAAAGAGCGTTCGGGCATTGATAGTTTACGGCGAGGACGGCGACAACATCGCCTCGCAAATCGGCGGGCATGCCGCGGTTGAGCGTGCCGGTTCGATGGCCGATGCCGTCCGGCTCGCCTTCGCTGCGGCCGAAGCGGGCGACTCGGTTTTGCTTGCACCGGCATGTGCGAGCTTTGATATGTTCGGGAGCTTTGAAGAACGCGGCCGGGCGTTCAAGTCGGAGGTAGCGGCAATCGCTCAGGGCGAGCGTGCCGCGGCAGGTGATGCGTAGCTATGAAGCTCGACCGGATAGATTGGATCATGTTCTTTTTGGCTGCGGGCCTCGCGGTCTTTGGGACAATGATGGTCTATTCGGCTTCGGCGATGATCGCCCATCGCGAAACGGCCGGGGCGTCGCAGTTCACCTATTTTTACAAGCAGGCGGGCTTTGCCGTCGCCGGCATCGTGATAATGTTTGCCGCAAGCCGAATCGACTATCGGAGGCTCAACAGCTTTCCGGTCGTTGTCGCCGGGCTTTTGATAACAGTGGTTTTGCTCGCGGCGGTTTTCGGTTTTCCGGCTATAAACGGAGCACAACGGTGGATACGATTCGGCGGCCTCTCGCTGCAGCCTTCGGAGATTGCGAAGATAACGCTTCCGGTCTTTCTGGCGTGGTTCCTTTCGCGACAAGCCGACCGGGTTGGTGAGTTTCGAGCGACGCTCATGCCGATGATCCTGGTCGTCGGGCTCGTGGCTGGATTGATCTTTGCAGAGCCGGACCTCGGCACGACGATGGTGATCTGTGCCGTTTTTGCAGCGATCTATTTCGCGGCGGGGGCTCGGATCCTGCACGTTGCGGCGGTTGGTGCGTTGTTCGTTGCCGGAGTTGCCGCAGCCTTGATTTTGGCACCCTGGCGGATGCGGCGGTTGGGTGCGTTTCTTGACCCCTGCGACCCGGAGAATGCGGCCGGTGCTGGCTATCAGGTTTGTCAATCGCTCTATGCGATCGGCTCCGGCGGAGTGCTCGGCGAGGGCTTTGCCCGCGGTCAGCAGAAGCTCTTTTACTTGCCGTACCCGCACTCCGACTTCATCTTTTCGGTGGTCGGAGAGGAGTTCGGGCTGGTCGGGACGTTGGCAATAGTTTTGGCGTTCGCTGTGCTTCTTTGGCGCGGCACACGGGCGGCCCTGAACGCCCCGGACCGCTTTGGAACGTTGCTCGGTATCGGTTTGATAACAGGGATAACGGTTCAGGCCCTTTTCAACATAAGTGTTGTTATATCAGTACTTCCGGCGAAGGGCATTCCGCTTCCGTTTATCTCTTATGGCGGCTCATCCGTTCTTGTGACGCTCGCTGCGGTCGGCATTTTGCTCAGCATTGCAGCCGCCGGCGAGGGCGATACGCCCGAAGAGCCCACTGGCGGGGTCAGACGCAAGAAGGCGAAGACGGGGCTCAAATGATACTTTAACGATCTGGAAATGAAGGTACTTTTCGCAGCCGGAGGCACCGGCGGACATATTTTCCCGGCAATTGCCGTCGCAAACGAGGTCTTGCGGCGCGATTCTTCGTCCGAGGTTTTGTTCGTCGGCACAGCACGCGGGCTTGAGACGCGTATCGTCCCCGAGGCCGGCTTTCAGCTTTCGCTGATAAATAGTGTTGGGTTAAAGAACGTAGGCTTCGCCGGCAAGTTGAAGGGTCTTTCAGTGTTGCCTAAGAGCTTCATCGAGGCGCGGCAGATCATAAAGCAATTTCGGCCGCACGTTGCGGTCGGTGCAGGCGGATACGTCTCCGGGCCGGTGCTCCTGATGGCGGCAATAATGGGCGTGCCGACGCTCGTGATGGATTCGAATGCACTGCCCGGATTTACCAACCGGCAGCTCGCGAGGTTCGTCGATAAAGCAGCGTTGACCTTCGAAGCTTCGCTGCCGTACTTCGGCAAAAAGGGCGTCGTAACCGGCAACCCGGTCCGGAAAGAGTTTTTTGAAGTGCCGCCAAAGCCGCGGGGCGAGGCCGCTCATCTGCTGATCTTCGGCGGTTCGCAGGGAGCCCGTGCAATCAACAACGCAATGGCCGAGGCTCTGCCGCATCTTACCGAGCTTAGTGGCCGGCTGACGATCACGCACCAGACAGGTGAGGCTGACTTTGAAAAGATACGCGAGCTTTACGGCCGATCGGAATTTGCATTCGCAGACGTGCGGCCATTTATCTCGAACATGTTCGAGGAATTTGCTAGAGCTGATTTGGTAATTTGCCGTGCCGGTGCAACGACATGTGCCGAACTCGCTGCGGCCGGCAAGGCGTCGATAATGATCCCGCTGCCGACCGCAGCCGACGATCATCAGCGAAAAAATGCAGAGGCTCTCGAAGAAGGCGGTGCGGCGAAGATGCTTTTGCAAGCAGATATGACCGGCGAATCGCTCGCCGAGCTAATTCGATCGACGATCAGCGATGCCGAAATGCTCTCGGCAATGGAAGCCGCCGCCAAAGCAATGGGCCGAGCGGACGCGGCCGAGCGAACCGCGGACATAATAGAGGAACTGAGGAACAGCATTTGATCCTCGTGTTCTTCAATGCAAATACGCGAAGGGGCAAAGACGCAAAGTTCTCATTTAATAGGTTTGTGTCCTCACAATTGAATGACAGATAAGGTTTTGATGTTTAGACACGTTAAGAAAATACATTTTATTGGCATTGGCGGTATCGGGATGAGCGGTATCGCGGAGGTGCTCGCAAGCCTCGGTTTTGAGGTGGCAGGCTCGGATATCAAGCGTTCGAAGAACACGGATAGGCTTGAGCAGAATTTCAACGTCCGCATCTTTGAGGGCCATGCGGCCGAGAATGTTGGAGATGCTCAGGTCGTCGTTTATTCCTCCGCCGTTCGGCCGGACAATCCGGAGATCGTTAAGGCGAAGGAGAACGGCGTCCCGGTCATTCCGCGTGCTGAGATGCTTGCGGAGTTGATGGTCTTGAAGCCCTACGCCGTCGCCATTTCCGGCACACACGGCAAGACCTCGACCACCTCGATGGTAGCGACCATTTTGAAACACGCGGGGCTTGATCCGACCACGGTCGTCGGCGGAGTTGTCGAAACGCTCGGCTCCAATGCTCAAGTCGGTTCCTCCGAGTGGTTTGTTACCGAGGCCGATGAAAGCGACCGCTCATTTCTGATGCTTTACCCGACAATCGCCGTCGTGACGAATATCGACAAAGAGCATATGGAGAGCTACAAGGGAATGGAGGACGTCGTTCAGTGCTTCACCGATTTTGTGAACAAGGTGCCGTTCTTTGGTGCCGCGATCATCTGCCTCGATGACCCGAACGTCCAACTCATCATCCCGAACATCAAACGCCGCCGCGTGACCTACGGCATGACCGCTCAGGCGGACATATCCGCTCACGACATCAAATACACGGACGGTTTCGGCTCGACGTTCGAGGTTTGGAAGGGAACTGAAGTGCTCGGCCGCATCGACCTGCCGGTCCCAGGCAAGCACAACGTTTACAACGCACTTGCGGCTACGGCTGTTGCGATGGAGCTTGAAGTGCCTTTCGCAAAGATCGCCGAAGCGTTTACGGGTTTCAAGAACGCGAATCGGCGCTTTCAGTTCAAGGGCGACGTTGGCGGCATTACGGTCGTTGACGATTACGGGCATCACCCGACCGAGATATTGGCAACGCTTGCAGCGGCCAAGAATGCCGCCGCGGGCCGCCGCACGGTCGTCGCATTTCAGCCGCATCGTTACACGCGAACGCAGGAATTGATGGATGAATTCGCACTGGCGTTCAACAATGCTGACGTCCTTTTCGTGCTTGATATTTATCCCGCGAGCGAGCCGCCGATCGAGGGCATTACGGCCGAGGTTCTGGTCGAGAATATCAGAAAATACGGCCACAAGAATGTGACCTACATCGGCGACATCGAGACGGCCGCGGAGAAGATCGTACCGTCGCTTACCGAGGGCGACCTTGCAATAACTCTAGGTGCCGGAACTGTTACGCGGCTTTCCGAAGAACTCCTGGAGGCTCTTAAAAACCGCGGCTAGGCAAATGTGACCAAATGGCGAAACGACCGAATGCAGTAAAGGCGAGACGCGATGCGCCGACGCGGAAGAGCAAGTCCGCCCGCCGGCGAAACGCGCCGAGTAGGGGCGGCGGTTCGACCCGCGTTCTTCCAATTGTGCTTTCGACGGCAATGCTTCTCTGCATCGGAGTGATCGCGTATTTCGGCATTCGGACAATGGTCAACTCGGATTTCTTTAGCGTAACGCGAGTCGAGATATCGGGCATCGAACGGGCTCCGCGTGAGACCATCGAGCGGATCGTGAATGCCGAAGCTGCAGAGAACAGTGCCTGGACCGCAGATCTTGCCACGGTAAAGGAGCGGATCGAGAAGCTCACGTTCGTTCGCTCGGCGTCCGTCTCACGTTGGCTGCCGAATTCGATCATAGTCAGCATAAAAGAGCATGAACCGGCGGCTGTCGTGAAAATGAAAAAAGGCGAGTTTCTCGTCACCAAAGACGCCCAATTGCTCGCAGAGGCGACGGCCCCGGAACCGGGCCTGCCGGTTGCAATGATCGGCTGGGATGAGGAGAAATCGCAGGCGGCTGACAAGGAAAATCTTGAACGCGTCAAGCTTTACGCAAAGATGATCGACGACTGGAAGATCCACGGTGTGCTCGAAAGGGTTTCGCTGGTCGATCTTTCGAATGTGCGCGTTCCGCGGGCGTTGGCAGAGGAAGGCGGGATGACCGTATCGCTAGAGGTCGGCAAGGAGAGTTTTGGCGAAAACCTTGAACGCGGGCTGAAGGCGATCGCCGGAAAGGCGACGGAGTTCGAAGGCGTCGAACTGGTCGGTTCGACCCTGAATCTGAAGCCGAGAAAGACCGCTGCGAAATGAATGTTATGAAGAACGAGATTCACGCGATAGGACTTGATATCGGCACGAGCCGCGTTCGGTGCGTGGTCGGCGAGGCCTCGGAAGACGGGCGTCTAAAGGTCGTCGGCATTGGCCGGAGCGAGTCGCGAGGGCTTCGCCGAGGCATTGTCACCGGTGCCGAGGCCGTTGCAGAAAGCATCCGCAAGGCCTTCGACGAGGCTGAAAGGGTAAGCGGGCTCGAGATAAAGGCCGCGACGGTAAATCTTTCCGGCGAACATTTTCGCGGCGAGAACAAGAACGGTGTGGTCGCCGTCGCCGGTGCCGGACGCGAGATCAGCAACGAAGATGTGGAGCGGGCGGTCGAATCGGCTTGTGCAGTTCAGCTTCCTTCGGGCTGGGAAGTATTCGATCGCGTTGCACAAGAATTCATCATCGACGGGCAGGACGGCATTACCGAACCGATCGGAATGAGCGGTTCGCGGCTTGAGGCTCTTGTCCACGTCGTGACCGGGCCGAGTGCAGGGCGGCAGAATCTAGAGAAGGCCGTACGGCGAGCCGGCATCGACGTTGAGCGGATGATGCTCGAACCGATCGCCGCAGCGGAAAGCACGCTCACAGACGACGACCGCGAATATGGATGTGCCGTCGTGAACATCGGCTCGGAGATCACGAGCCTCAACATCTTCGGCCGCGGTGCGGTCCAGCATACGGCGGTCTTCCCGTTCGGCGGGCTGCATTTTACAAAAGACCTGGCGGTCGGGCTCCGCGTTTCGATGCAGGAAGCCGCCGAGATCAAACATCGCTACGGCTGCGTTGCAACATTTTTGATGGACGACCAAGAGCGGGCAGAGATGATCGAGATAACCCCGGTCGGTCGGAGCGAAACGCGAGGGCTTTCAAAAGAGATACTTTGCGACATAATGCAGCCGCGTGCGATCGAACTGCTTCAACACCTAGCGGGTGAAGTTGCTACGGCCGGAGCCCAGATACCGAGCGGCGTTGTGCTGACGGGCGGCGGCTCGATGCCGCGTGGAATGGTCGAGATCGCGGAGCAGGTATTCGACGCTCCGACGCGTCTCGGGTTGCCCTCGCGAAGGCTATTCGGAGGATTGATCGAGCAGATCGAAACGCCGGAGTGGGCGGTTGCTTGCGGGCTCGCTCTTCGCTCTTTGCGCGAGCAAATGCGCGAGGGCGGCGGCATTCGCGGCGGAACGGGCAAACTTGGCGTTTGGTTTGAAAATTTTCGCGAAAAATTTCGTTAGTTTGGAATTGTTGACTAGATTTTTTACACAAATGGTTGTATGCTCTTCTCCCATCAACACTATATATAGTTGATATTGCACTCGTCAGCATTTCACCGAAAACATCGAATTGTCGGTTTCCTGTGTGTGCAGGAATAGATTGAATTTTGCAAAAAAGGACACGAAATGAACACTAGTGGTATCAAGATGTTTATCGACGAACCGCCCATCACCGGGGCCAGGATCAAGGTCATCGGCGTAGGCGGCGGCGGCGGGAACGCGGTGAACCGGATGATCGCAGAAGGGATCAAGGGCGTCGAGTTCATCGTGGCTAACACCGACCTCCAGGCTCTCAATGCCTCCAACGCTCCGATCAAGATCCAGCTCGGGAATCGCTCGACCCGCGGGCTCGGAGCGGGGTCGAATCCGGACACCGGCCGCGACGCCGCACTTGAAGATCACGAGAAACTTCTCGAGGTGCTCGAGGGTTCGGACATGGTCTTCGTTACCGCAGGGCTCGGCGGCGGAACGGGAACCGGTGCTGCTCCGATCGTTGCCTCGCTCGCGATCGAGCTAGGTGCTCTTACGGTTGCGGTGGTGACGAAACCCTTCGGCATGGAAGGCAGGAAGCGAATGGCCCAAGCCGAGCGAGGGCTGGCCGAGCTTCGCGGCTGCGTCGATACGATCATCACGATCCCGAACGCGCGTCTCCGCGAGGTGGAAGAAAACATCACGGTGATGGACGCCTTCAAAAAAGCGGACGAGGTTCTCTTACAGGCGGTTCAGGGCATCACCGATCTGATCACAACACCGGGCGTCGTCAATCTTGACTTCGCTGATGTGACCACTGTAATGAAGGGCCGCGGAGTTGCATTGATGGGGGTAGGCCGTGCCAAAGGGCCGGACGCCGCTTCAAAGGCGATGCGTGAGGCTCTTGATTACAAGCTTCTCGAAGAAAATTCGATCACCGGTGCCAAGGCTGCGTTGATCAACGTTACCGGAAGCTCGCGAATGGCTCTTGGCGAGATCGAGGATGCGATCGGTATGATCGAAAGCGAGGCTGACGAGAATGCCGACATTATCTGGGGCAACGTCTTCCGTGATGACATGGAGGACGAGATCAAGGTGACCGTCATCGCGACCGGATTCGATGTCGCGGCCGAGGTTGCGATGCCGCTGCCTCGTGCGGTGCCGGCGGTTGCGAATGGGGGCGGTGCTGCTTTTATACCGGTCGATAGCCGCGGAAGCGAGGATCTGGACGTACCGACTTTCATCCGACGGCAAGCGGATTGATCCTGATTAACCTCTTAACTATCAGCGGTGGTATCATTGGCGTGTAATGACGTCTTCGATGCCGCCGCTTTCAAATTTGGGCCGTCCCCGGATCGGTATTACTATCGGCGATGCCGCCGGCATCGGACCCGAGATAGTACTCAAATCGTTAGCTGAAAATGAGTCGCTTTCGTCATTGGATTTTCTGATCATCGGCGACCTTGCATTTCTCCGGTCCGAGGCCGATAAGTTTGGCATCGATCTTGAATTGAACTCGGGTGATACGCCCGAGCCCGGCAAGGCGGTCGTATTTGACCTTAAGAATTTGCCCGAAAGCGTCGTCGCGGGCAAGGAAGACGCGGCATGCGGACGAGCGGCAGGCGAATATATCGAGGCCGCAGTCAAACTTTGGAGCGAAGGCCGGATCGATGCCATCGCGACCGCGCCGATCAGCAAACATTCCTTAGGTTTAGGCGGCTACAAATTTCCGGGACACACAGAATTTCTGGCGGCATTGACGGGCACCGAGAAGTTCGCGATGAGCTTTTTTGCAGAGCGGCTGCGTGTCGTATTGCTTTCAACCCATCTCTCGCTTCGCGATGCGATCGACCGCGTTACGAAAGAGCGGGTTGCCGAACTGATCCGGTTCACGTCAGCCGAACTTGCGAAACTCCTCGGTCGGCCCGTCAGCATCGCGGTCGCCGGCTTGAACCCGCACGCTTCTGAGAACGGGATGTTCGGAAGCGAGGAGGCCGGGGAGATGACGCCGGCCATCGAGCTCTGCCGAAGCGAAGGCATTGAGGTCACGGGACCGTTCGCGGCTGATACGGTCTTTTTGCGATGCAATTCGGGCGAGTTTGATGCCGTGATCGCGTGTTATCATGATCAGGCGACGATCGCAGTAAAGTGCCTTTCATTCGGCCGCGGCGTGAATGTAACGCTCGGCCTGCCGCTGATCAGGACATCAGTTGACCACGGCACCGCGTTCGATATCGCAGGCAAAGGCATCGCCGAACACTCTAGTATGATGGAGTCGATAAGGCTCGCCGGCGAACTGGCGGGAACCCGGCCGGCCAGGAGTGCAGAAAATGCAGCCTGAGTATGCAAATTCTTGACGTTTAACGACATAAGGTGTTAGGTTTTTGAAGACCGATCTTCATTTTTCCTTTGTTTTTGAGGAGCAAATACCGTGAGCAACCGCAAGCTATTGATAGCAGACGATTCTGTAACGATACAGAAAGTAATTAAACTTACGTTCACTGAAGAGGGGTACGAGGTTCTCACCGCTCCGGACGGAGCGTCCGCAATGGAACTGCTGCGGGCCGAGCGGCCGGACATCGTAATGGCGGACGTTAATATGCCAGGGCCGGACGGCTACGAGATCTGTCGTGCGATCCGCTCGGATATTGATGCCCACGCGACTCCGGTGGTTCTTCTAGCGGGCTCGTTCGAGCCTTTCGATGAGCAGATGGCATCGGCGGTCGGAGCTAGTGCCTCGGTCACCAAGCCGTTCCAATCCATCCGCCAGTTGGTCCATCAGGTCAATCAGCTTGTTGAAAATAGCTCGATCGTAGAGAACCGAGAATTGCCTGCCGGTTTGGCTAATGATGATGCGAACCATTCGGACATCGAATCGCTCTATCAACAAAGCATCCATGATCCGGCAACATCGGTAGAGACCGTGGAATTTGAATTCAGCGACCAAGGCCTTGACGATGAGATGATCGAGACCCAATATTCAGGGTCGTCTGTTGATCAAACAGGGCCGCTACCGGAGCAGGACTACGGAGACCTTGCGTTTGAGCCTGAGAAGCAGCGTGAACAGGAACTTTCCTTGCCTATCATCGAAGAATCAACCACAGAAACCCAGCCGACGATCGAGGAAAGCTGGACAAATGGGGATACCGATATCGAAACGGACGAGGCTGCTTATGGCTTCGAGCAGCAAGCTGATCGCGAGGATGAAACTGTTGAGTTCAGCACCTCAGATCTTGCTTCCGCGATGGATTATGGGTCGCTCGATCGCGAGAATGACGGCGAGCATCTGGTTCCGGTGAGCGACGGTTTCGAATTTGAGCCTGTCGTTCCTCAGCAAGAAGAATTGCTGTCGGATGACGACGAAAATTCCTCCGCTAGCGAGCCCCCGTCATATTCAGAACTCGCCAGAACAGAACAGTTTCCTTTGGCGACAGAATCTGGGTGGAACGATGTCGACCTTCTCGAGATTCCGGTGGTCAGGAGTACATCAGAGCCGGTTCGATTCACGACCGAAAGCGAAGCGGCGAGTATCGAGGGCAAGGAACGAGTTATCGCTCTTTCCGATGAGTTGATCGAACGGATCGCAACTAGGGTCGCCGAGAAGATAAATCGGCCGATCTAAACAAAGCCACGCTTCAATTCCGCCGGCCGGTGATCTCAAGCGAGATGAAAACCGGCCGGTTTTGTTTTAGAATCTCAGTTTTATTCTTATGGAAATCGCTAAAGCCTACGACCCAAAAACGGCTGAGGAAAGCCATTATCAACGCTGGGAAGCGAACGGATGCTTTGCTCCCGAAATCAATGAAGACCCTGCGGCGCCGACGTATTCGATCGTAATTCCGCCGCCCAACGTGACCGGTTCGCTGCACATGGGCCACGCTCTTCAGCACACGATAATGGACGTGCTGACCCGCTGGAAGCGGATGCAGGGCTATCGGACGCTCTGGCTTCCGGGCACCGACCACGCCGGAATCTCGGTCCAGCGAAAGGTCGTCGAACAGCTTAAGAAAGACGAGGGCAAGTCGCCGCTCGATATCGGCCGCGAGGAATTTGTTCGCCGAGCCTGGGCCTGGAAAGAGCAATACGGCAACACCATTAACGAGCAGATGCGCCGCGAGGGCGCGTCGGTCGATTGGTCTCGGCATCGTTTCACGATGGACGAAAGCCTTTCGCTCGCTGTTCGCAACGTCTTTTGCACGCTTTACAGCGAAGGTTGGATCTACCGCGGCCTGCGCATAGTTAACTGGTGCCCGCGGGATAAAACGGTGCTCTCCGACCTCGAGGTCAAAGAAGAGAACAAGAAAGACGGCAAGCTCGTTTACCTAAAATATCCGGTCAAAGGAACCGACCGGACAATTACGGTCGCAACGACGCGGCCGGAAACGATGCTCGGCGATACTGCCGTGGCGGTCAATCCCTCGGACGAGCGGTACAGCGACCTGATCGGCAGGACGGTCGAGCTGCCGTTGACCGGCCGCGAGATACCGATCATCGCCGATGAGTATGTGGATGCCGAGTTCGGCACCGGTGCGGTAAAGATCACGCCGGCACACGACCCGAACGACTATCTCGTCGGCGAGCGGCATGGGCTTGAGCAGCTTCTCGTGATGAACGAGGACGGCACGATGAACGCCGCCGCCGGCAAAGATTTCGACGGGATCGACCGCTTTGCGGCCCGCACGATGGTCATCGAACGGTTCGAGGAACTCGGGCTGCTTGAGAAGATCGATGACTACGAGGTCTCGCTGCCGATCTGCGAACGCTGCAAAACGGTGGTCGAGCCGATCCTTTCGAAGCAATGGTTCGTCAAGATGGACGAGATGCGTGACATCGCTCTCGAGCTGATGCGGGCCGAGGGCGTTCCGCACTTTCACCCGCAGGTCCCGCACGAAAAGGTCTACACCGCCTGGCTCGAAAACCTTAAAGATTGGACGATCTCGCGGCAGCTTTGGTGGGGACATCAGATACCGGCGTGGTACGACGACGAAGGTAACGTCTTCGTCGCCCGCACCGAGGCCGAAGCGAAAGAAAAAGCCGGCCGCAAGGAACTTAAACAAGACCAAGACGTACTTGATACCTGGTTTTCGTCTGGACTCTGGGCCTTCTCTACCTTCGGCTGGACCGGAGAAGCCACCGACCAGCTAACAGCTAACAGCTCACAGCTAACAGCTGAAACAAAAACAGATCTCGAAACCTTCCTCCCGACAGACGTGCTCGTAACCGGCCGCGACATAATCTTCCTCTGGGTCTCGCGGATGATAATGCTGACGAAAAAGTTCACGGGCAAGAAGGCATTCGAGGATGTCGTTGTAACCGGCACCGTTTTAGCCAAAGATGGTAAGCCAATGTCGAAAGGTCGCGGAAATGGGGTTGATCCCATCGAGATGTTCGATAAATTCGGCGTGGACGCGACGCGAGTTTATCTGGCATCCATTGCAACGGGCGCAGATATCAGGTGGAACGACTCCGGCATAGAGACTTACCGAAACTTCGCCAACAAGATCTGGAACGCGACTCGTTTTTGCCTGATGAATTCCGAGAATGCGGCTGTGGACCACGCGAGTTTAATGGATCGGTCAGCCCTTTCGCTTCCGGACAGGTGGATCATTTCGCGGCTGAACCAGACGGCGATGGATGTTAACAGGTCGCTTTCGAGGTATGAGTTCCACACGGCGGTTTCATTGCTTTATCACTTTGTCTGGGACGATTTCTGCGATTGGTACATCGAGCTAAAGAAGGACGAGATCAACTCCGGTGATGTCGACGCGACGTCGCGGATCCTGACCATTCTTGAGATCGCCCTGCGGATGCTCCATCCATTTATGCCGTATCTGACCGAGGAACTCTGGCTGAAACTCCCGGGAACCTCGTCACAAATGCATGCCAAGGTGTACCAGAATGCCGAGGCGACCATTATGCTCGCGGCGTTTCCGCCGGGTGACGCGAGTGCGGTCGATCAAGATGCAGAGGCTGAAATGCAGCTTGTGATCGATACGATCCGCCGCGTTCGCAACATCAGGACCGAGATGAACATCAAGCCGTCCGACCGCGTCGCCGTTCATGTTGCGGCCGCCGCCGAACAACAGGCGATCCTTGCTGCTAATGAGGCCCAGGTATTAAAGCTCGCACGGGCTGATAAATTGGTTTTGGCTGAAACGCTCGACGTTCCTAAGGCCACGGCGAAAGCCGTTATCACAAACGCCGAGATCGCGGTGCCGCTCGAGGGGCTGATCGACTTCGACAAAGAACGCGAAAGATTGCAGAACCAGATCAACAAACTTGATGTAGAATTGCAGCGTCTAAACGGGCAGCTTTCAAACGAAGATTTCGTCAACAAAGCCCCGGCCGAAAAGGTCGAAGCCCTGCGGTCAAGGAAAGCCGAAATAGAACAGCAGACCGCAACGCTAAAAACAAACCTGGAGGCCCTGAATTAGATGAAGCGATTAATCTTTTTGTCAGTTGCGTTTGTGATGTACGTTGCCGTTTTTGCGGCGGAGGGATTTGGGCAGGGGAGGGAGATAACGGAGCAGGAGTATAAGGAGCTGACAGCGAACACTCTTGGGTTCTTAAGGACGGTGAGTAACCGTTCGAAACGGGTCGCTGAGATCGCAAGGCAATGCAACACGGCTAAATGCGAATGGGCCCCATGGTTTGAAACGCATGTCGAGTTTGTGCCGCCCGCAAGTCTGCGGACCGTCATATTCGACAACGGGAAAACCGAGCCAACCGAGGAAACCATCTTCGTCGGCGGAAGAAAGTATATCAAGACAGATATACGCGGTTGGCGGTTAGCGGAACTGCCCTCTAGCGTCCCCCGTGCCCCCGAGATGAAAGAAGCTTTGCCGCCGTGGGTCGAGCTACCATCGGAGAAGAACGGCTCTGAAACCGTGAGGGTCTTTTCCAAAAAGGAGGTTCGAACGATGCGGACGTTCGACGGAGAGTACCGCGAATTTACCGAAACTAAGCGCAACTGGTACAACGGTGCAGGAAAGCTGATTAAGTCCGAGACAATTACGTTAGAGGGGGCGAAGACTTCTACTATTACAAATGTCTTTACGTACCGATTTCTAGAGCTTCCAACCGAAAAGATTGGCTATGAAACGGTCCGTGTATTTATGAAAGAAGAACGAATGCAGGTCAGTGACGGATACGAATCTGTCGAAACAACACGTAGCTGGATCAACACCGCGGGAAACCTGATGAAACTCGAAAAAATGGAGACCAGATCGCGATCCAACCCCAGCAGGGTCGTAACGACCTACGAGATCGACCCGAACATCAAGATAGAAGCACCTATTCCCTGATTCTGCGAAAACTGATTGAAAAATGGCCGCGGGTGAGTGCGGAAGTGGAGTTCCGAATTCCGCACTCATCCGTGGCCAAGTGTTTTTACGGCAAGCGATAGGTCTTTGTCGGCCTAATTGCTGTCGTCGCTGTTTGCAGTGTCGTCCTCGCTGTCATCAGAAGTTTCCGGTGTTGGAGCCGGAGCCTTTCCGGCTTCGATCGTTATGGCAACGGTCTTCCCATCTTTCTTCTCGCCTGCCTCATTATGCATATCGGCGGTCAGGATGTATTTCCCGCCCGCAACGCCTGCAGGTATTGGCAACGAATACATTGCCGTTCCGCCGCCGTCCGGTACCGCGACATCGACATTCGTTCCTTTAAGCATCTCGCCCTTCGTCATGTTTGCAACCTCGTCTGCCGAAAGAAAAAACTTGACCGTAGTTTTCCCCGGTGCATTTGAGATCGTTGCGACTCCGTAAATGGTGTCGCCCGCTTTGAAGGCCGCCGATTCCTGCGTCACGGCCTTATCTTTACCGACCTTAAAGCTGCTCATGTTCGCGGTGCTCATGTTGCAGGCAAGCCCAACGGCGAGAAGCGCCGCGATAGAAACGACTAACTGAAATTTGTTTTTCACTGAGAAATCTCCTTCGAATTGAAAATTAGGTTCTGTCTGGACACGCCGAGACTACTCCTGCCCGGCCACCGTGTCAAAAGATGACAAAGTTCTAACCGGTTAAACGAAACTTTGCTATGATTTGGGTCAAGGATTTCGGTTTTATTTCGAGCATAGATATGAACTGGTTAGATAACGGAGAGGTCATCTCGGCGATCGGGCAATTTTTGGCTGAAGATATCGGCCGCGGTGATATTACTACGTCGGCGACGGTCCCGGACGAGGTTCGCGGCGTCGGCCGGTTCTTGGCCAAGGAGTATTTGGTTATCTGCGGGATGAATGTCGCCGAGGCCGTTTTTCTTCATCTTGATCCGGATATTCCCGAGATCGAAACGGGCTTCCAGGATGGCGACGAGGTCGAGGAAGGCACGATCTTTGGCTCGCTAAAGGGCTATGCCGATGTGCTGCTGACCGGCGAGCGGGTCGCGCTCAATCTGCTCCAGCGGATGTCCGGCGTGGCGACGCTGACCCGGCAGTACGTACGTGCGGTTAGTGGAACCAATGCCGCCATCGTCGATACCCGCAAGACTACGCCAGGCCTTCGAATGCTTGAAAAATATGCCGTAACGGTCGGCGGCGGAAAGAACCACCGGATGGGGCTCGATGACGGGGTTCTGATCAAGGATAACCACATCACGCTCGCCGGCGGTGTGACCGAGGCCGTGATCGCCGCAAAACAAAAGGTCGGCCATCTGCACAAGATCGAGGTCGAAATAACGAATTGGGCACAGCTCCGGGAAGCCATTGAGGCTGGTGCCGATATCGTTATGCTCGACAACCAGTCGCCGGAAGAAGCGGCAAAGCTGGTCGAAATGTCGCGCAACCTGAACCCGAATGTGCTTATTGAAGCCTCGGGCGGGATGGAGCTCGACCGCGTTCGCTCCTACGCCGAGGCTGGAGTTGACCTTATATCGGTCGGCCGGCTGACGCACTCGGCGCGTGCCGTCGATATTTCTTTCAAGATCCAGACCGTTTAAGCCCGGGCACGAACCAAATCAATGCGGTCGAAATGAGCAAGGCGATGGTGCAGGCAATGCCGCCCTCAAGCCCGTAACTTCCGCCCGTCAGCCACGCCGGGCCTGAGTCGGTTTCCATCAAAAGCGGTGCGGGAACAAGTTCACGCAGTCCGCTTACCTCGATGCCAAAGAACGCTCCCTGCATCCAGTTCCACATCACGTGCAGCCCGGTCGCGAACCAAAGGTCGCGGGTCCGGATATACGCGACCGCGAACCAAATTCCCGCGAGAAAAGTGTTACCCCACGAAAAGAGCGAGGCGTTCGGGTTGGCGTTGTGGACCGTCGCAAAGAGGAGCGAGGTCAGAACGACGGCAAAAAGCGTCAGACGCGAGCGGTCGAACGTCTGAAAAATGTAACCGCGAAAGAGAGCCTCCTCGGCGGCACCGGCTGCAAAGAAGACTGCGAAGGTGAGAGCCAACGTTTGCAGGATCGCAGACGCTCCTGCCTGATTCACCGAAAATGAAACGCCGCCGAAAGCCCACGCGATCCCGATTGCCAGTGAAAGCGTCGCCGCTCCAAGCAGACTGCCGATAACGAGATTTTGCAACCATCCGGACGAGAGCGACGCGCCCAGCGAACTGAACGGCAGCCTCTCAAACGTCCGTGCACAAAGCCACCCGATCAGCAATGCCGCCGCCGTCGTGAAAACACCATTGATCAAGAGAAAGGTTGCTGAACCGGCACCGGTCTCGATGCCAACTGGGCTCGCAATTGTGAATGCTACGATGCTGAGAAAGATGACGGCAACGATGAAAAGTGCCGAGAAAACGGCGAATCGCCAACCGCTTCTCAGCACTCCATCAGGCCCGAAAAATATCCACGAAACCGGCATATTCAGCAGAGTTTAACGAAATCCGGGCGGCGGCACAATCAGCCCGTTGGCCGCCGCACTTATGGTAAACTCTTGCAAAATGGCGAAGACGAAGGACAAACCCGACCGGCGAAAAACCGCGATCCTTACCGGGATCTTCGTCGTCGTCTCGTTCGTCGTGCTTTTTCTTTTGCAGACATCTAACCTCTGGAAAGATTTTTCTGTCCAGACGGCGAGCGACACGCTTCTCCTCTACGCACTTTCCTCGCTCAACTTTTTCGCCTTCATAATCTTCGGGTTCATCTTTCTCCGCAGCGTGCTCAAGCTCGTCCGCGAGCGGCGGCAGCTTCAGCTTGGTTCGCGGATCAAGACGCGGCTGTTTCTATACTTTTTCGCCATCAGCCTCTTGCCGATCGTGGCGATGGCCGGGTTTTCATATCTCTTTATGAACCGGGCGATCGAACGCTGGTTCTCGCAGATACCTGAAAATGTGCTGACCCAAGCCCGCGACGAGGCGATTGCTGACCATGCCGCCGGATTGCTCCGCGACGCTCGGGCTCTTTCCGCGGCGGTCGGCAGTCGGGAATTATCGGAGGCCGACCTCGGCCGGATCGCGGAGGCGGCGAACCTTTCGCACATCGAGATCATTGATAGTAGCGGTGCCGTCATCGCGGCGGCAACTCGTCTAAGCACGCCGGAGCGAAAGCCTGAACTCGACGATCTTATAGCGAGATCGAAAAGTGGAAGCCTGCCTGAGGTTTATATTAGCGAGACCGGCGGCTTTGATGCCGTGACCACCGGTCTTGCCGAGGGCAGAAAGCTGCGGATCGTTCCGAACAAGCGCTCCGGCGAGATCGCGGGCCAGAGTTTTCAGGAATCACTCGTCGAGTTTGACCGGATGAAGGAGCAGCAGATCACCGTCCGCCAACTCGGGTTTCTGACGCTCGGCGTGCTTACATTTTTGCTCATTTTCGCGTCATCGTGGACGGCGATCTACGTTGCCCGCGGCCTGACCGACCCGATCAAAGCACTTGCCGAAGGCGCCCGGGAGATCGCGAGGGGCAATCTTGGACACCGCGTTGACGCACCGGCCGAGGACGAGCTCGCCTTGCTTGTCGGTGCGTTCAATGAGATGTCCGGCAAGCTCGAAGAGAGTTCGGCGGAGATTGGCGAGCGGCGGCGGTATATCGAGACCGTGCTCGATTCGCTCCCGACCGGCGTCGTCTCGCTCGACGCAGACGGCCGCGTTACTACGATAAATCGAGCGGCCGTGCGAATGCTGAAGCTTGAGACGGCAGATTTCAAAGGGCTCGAGCTCGCGACAATGCTTGGCGACGAGAACCGTCGGGTTATCGAGACGCTCGTCTCGCGGGCAAGGCGGATCGGGCACGCTTCGGACCAGACGCAGCTTCGGCCGGAGAATGAAGCGTCGGTCGATGCGGTCGAGATCCCTGTCGCGATAACGGCGACGGCACTTGAGAATGAAGCCGGTGCGGTGGTCGTTATCGAAGACCTCTCGGAACTTATCGCCGCACAGAGGGCCTCCGCGTGGCAGGAAGTGGCCCGCCGGATGGCACACGAGATCAAGAATCCGCTTACCCCGATTCAGCTTTCAGCCGAGCGGATCGCCAAGCGTTTTGCCGAGTCGAACGGAACCGCAGAAGATATCCACACGACCGACGGCCAAACCGTAAAAGTGATCCGCGACGGCACCAGCACCATAATCCGCGAGGTGCAGTCGCTGAAGACGATGGTCGATGAGTTCTCGCGATTTGCCCGATTGCCAAACGCGAAGCCGCAGCCCGGCGACCTAAACGAGATGATCCGCCAGGCGGCCGCAATGTACGAAGACCGAAGCGACGAAGCTAGACTTGAGGCCGAACTCGCCGCGGGGCTGCCGCCGACCATGCTCGACGCCGAGCAGATCAAACGCGTTTTTGTTAACCTGATCGAGAACGCCTACGAGGCATTTGACGAGCACGGCGGCGAGAACCTGATCCGCGTTACGACCCGCCACGAACCGGCCCGCGATATAATCGTCGCCGAGGTGACCGACAATGGAAAGGGAATTCAGCCGGCCGATCTTCAGCGGCTCTTTCAGCCATATTTCTCGACCAAGGGCCGCGGCACCGGCCTCGGACTTGCGATAGTCCAGCGTATTATCAGCGAACACAGCGGCAAGATAATCGCCGCAGTAAATAAGCCGAAAGGCTCGAGGTTTATCATTGAACTGCCGGTGGTGAGCTAATGAAGAATTGGGTAGAAGAATACAAACGCCTAACTCTAAAGACCTGGTGGGTCAGCCTTCTAGGCGCGATTTTGGCTTTTGGGCTTGTCTCGATCGATTTTGCCTACTTTAGTTGGGTTCTGTATGAAATAGCACCAGAATCACCTAGTATATGGTGGCCGGTTCAATCGGAATTTGCTGTTCTAACTCCGGTGCTCGCCGCCATTGTTTTCAGAATATGGACTGTCTGGACAAAAAAGCGTTATTCCGCTGTGTTTCTGTCGACCCTAGCAGTTTTTGTCATTTCGGGTTGGTATTTCGGTTATGAGCTTTATCAGAGCGGTCCAAAAACTTTCACAACCGATGACGGAATGACTTTCACCGCTTACGATATTTCCCGTGGATCGCGTACTCAACTTGTATTTTTCGGGTACGCATTTTTTGGAGGCATGCGGTTTGTCGTAACGGCGATCGTAGCCTACATTCGTTCTCTATCGCGACTTAATTGAACCTGTGAAAGGTTTGAATAAAAGGTACGTCGAACTAATAGCACGGACGTGGCGGCCCAAAAGAGCCCGGTGCCATTAAATCCGCGTTTGTGAATTCGGTGGCGATTTCCAAATGAGGGCCGCTGTCGGCATTATGGGAACACGTTGGACGAGCGAGTATTTGCAACGTTTTGCTGCTTTGCGGATCGTGTCGATCGTTGCGGCCGCTTTGTTAGTGATTCTTTCGTTAAGGGAACTATTGTTGGTAGCATTCGCTGCGCAGAAAGCGGAGAAGCTATCGGAAGACGCGGTATTTAACGCTCTGCTGACGCCTTTATGTTTTGCCGGGGTCTTTAGTCTTCGGCTCGCTTATTTGGCGTTCAATAGATTGAGCTTGCTCGGGAATTTTGCCACGTTTGGCATCTGCTCGGTTTGTTCGTATGTTATGAGCTCGTTCTCTTTATATGGGTGCGTGTGGAACTGCGACAGCTCAAACGCGTTTCCGATTTATAGTTTGTTTACGACCTTTCCACTTGAGATGACGTCACTTGGGTTTGTTGTACTTGGAACGGTCAAATTTGCTGTGATTTCGATCATCGCCATGGGTAGTTTGCGTACGAATTAGATGAGTTCTGTTCTTATTGTTGATGACGAGCCGAGTATTCGCGAGACGCTTCGCGGGGTGCTTGAGGATGAGGGGTTTGACGTTGCAGATGCGGCGACGGGAGAGGCGTGTCTTGAGGTCACGCGGAAGGAGCATTTTGCCTGCATTTTGCTCGATATTTGGCTTGGCGATGGCATTGACGGGCTTGAGACGCTGCAGAAACTCCGCGAAGACGGCAATGACGCGGCGGTCGTAATGATCTCCGGCCACGGGAATATCGAAACCGCGGTCCGCTCGACCAAACTTGGTGCTTTTGATTTTATTGAAAAGCCGCTCAGCCTCGACCGCACGATCGTCACGGTAAAAAACGCAGTCCGCCAACGCGAACTCGAACGCACAAATCAGCAGCTTCAAAAGGACCTCGCCGATGAGTATGTGATGGTCGGCGAATCGGTCGCGATGCGGGCGCTCCGCAAGCAGATCTCGATCGTCGCTCCCTCGGATGGCCGCGTGCTGATCTCCGGCGAGAGCGGAACCGGCAAAGAGCTCGTCGCCCGGGCGATCCACTCGCAGTCAAAGCGGCGGGCCGCTCCTTTCGTCGAGATAAACTCGGCGGCGATCCCGGAAGACCTCGTCGAATCTGAACTCTTCGGCCACGTCAAAGGGGCGTTTTCCGGAGCGACCGCAAACAAAAAAGGGAAGTTTGAGATCGCCGATGGGGCGACGCTTTTCCTTGACGAGATCGGCGATATGTCACCGCGGGTGCAGGCGAAAATGCTGCGGGTGCTTGAGGAGCAACGCTTCGAACCGGTCGGCAGTAATTCGCCCATCAAGGTCGATGTCCGTGTTATCTCGGCGACCAACAAACGGCTTGATTGGCTTATCGATAACGGAAACTTCCGGGCCGATCTTTTCTATCGGCTCAACGTCATCCCGTTCCAGGTGCCACCGCTCCGCGAGCGCAGCGAGGACATCCCGATGCTTGTCGAACACTTTAACCGGCGTTTCTCGGCCGACTACGGAAGGCCGTCGAAATCGTTTTCCGAGGATGCTATCGAGGCTCTCAAGAAATACACATGGCCGGGCAACGTACGCGAACTCAGGAACACGGTCGAGCGGGTCATAATAATGAATGCGAAGCAGAAGATCGCCGCCGCCGATCTGCCGTCATTCGGCACCGCCGATGAAGCACCGGCCGCGAGCTTCCGATTTCCGTCGTTCAAGGCCGCGACCGATGCCTACCAGCGGGAGTTCATTCTCCACAAGCTCGCCGAGCATGACGGCAACGTAAGCAAGGCCGCCGAAGAGATGGGCGTCGACCGCAGCCATCTCTACCGCCGCATGCGAAACCTCGGCATCCAGCCAAAGTAACTACGGGCCAAAAAATATTGACATCGAAAAAGCGAACGGCGTAATATAACGGGAACCTTCATTCGGAGTAGTACCATATGACCCACAAAAGTATCCCACGGCGTTCGCTGATCGCGTTCTTCATCTTCGCGGCCGCGTTAGCACTGCCGGCCGCAGCTCAGGAACAATGGACCTCGGCCCGCTCGGCAAATTTTCACCTTATCGGCAATGGAAAAGAAGCTGAGATCAAGCGGGTCGCGACTCGGCTCGAGCAGTTTCGCGAGGTCTTTGTCCAGCTTTTTCCTTCGCTCAAATATACATCACAGGTCCCGACGACGGTGATAGTCTTTCGAAACGAAAGGTCCTTTCGCCCGTTCAAGCCGCAGTCCGCCGATGGCAAGGCCGTCAAGTGGATCGCGGGATATTTTTCGGCACGCGAAGATGCGAACTACATCGTGCTTTCAACCGAAGGCGAGACAAAACAAACGTACCAGACCATCTATCATGAGTATGTTCACTACCTCGTAAACAACAGCTTCGGCAGGTCAAAAATTCCGCCGTGGTTCAATGAAGGCCTTGCGGAATATTACGATCAGTTTGAGATCGAGGGCGACATTCGGGTCAAGCTTGGGGTGATCAATAACAACCACCTTTACACGCTCCAAAACACGAAGCTTATCCCGCTACGGCAGTTCTTCAGCATTGATTACTTTACCCTCAATCAACAGGGAGGCCACAGCGCGAATATTTTCTATGCTCAGTCATGGGCGTTGATGCATTATTTGATCCACGGCAAAGGCGGGAACCGGGCAAACGAAATAAACGCATATCTGAATGCCATTGATAAGGGCGATCCGCCGGCGACGGCATTTCGCTCCGCTTTCAAGATGGAATTTGAAGAGATGGAAAAGGAACTGCGCCGCTATGTGGAACGACGCTCGTACCAGGCATTTCAGATCACTTTCAAGAATAAACTCGCAGTCGATGACCCGGTCAAGACTGAGCCGATGACACTTGCTTCGGCAAATGCATATCTCGGCGATCTTCTCCTTGGGTCCGGCCGAACCGAAGAGGCACATGCTCGGTTAGCAGAGTCGCTTGCCGCCGAGCCCGAGAATGTCCTCGCAAATTCTTCGATGGGAATGGCGAAAATGCGCCAGAGGCAATTTGCCGAAGCAAAAGGCTATCTCGAAAAGGCCAGACGGGCAGAAACAGCCGGCCACCTCGTCCATTATCGTTATGCCTATGTCCTCAGCCGCGAAGCGATGGACACGCGCGGTTTCGTCTCGCGCTATCCGGACGAAGCGGCTCGGACGATCCGCGAATCGCTGAAAAAAGCCATCGCGGCAAATCCAAACTTTCCCGAGAGCTATTCTCTTCTGGCTTTTATAGCACTTGTACAGGACGATGAGATAGACGACGCGATCGGCCAGATCAGGACCGCGCTTCGACTCTCACCCGGAAACGAGAACTATATTCTCGACCTTGCCGGGCTCCATGGACGCAAGCGCGATTTCGATCAGGCGAAAAAGCTCGCCGAGAGCGTTTACAATTCGGCACAGGATCCCTATACGCGGGCGCGTGCGCAAAGCGTTTTACAGAATGTCACTGACCTTCAGCTTTATACTGAGAATGCGAGCGGCCCAGGGCCGGGCAGTACAAGCGAGGCAGCAGGTGAACGCGGTCTTCGGCGGCAGACCGTGGTTATGCTTGATGCCGATGAGGAACTTACCGAAGAGAAGCTGAAAGAACTCACTGCCGCCGCGGAAATTGAATCGATAAACGAGGCACTAAGAAAGCCGAAGGACGGCGAGAAGCGCATTCTCGGACACCTGAATGCGATCGAATGTGCGCGAGACAACATCGCGTTTGTAGTTAAAAGTACGGACGCGACGATCCGGCTGACGAGTAAGGACTTTCAGGGCCTTGAGCTGACCTCTTTCGTCGATATGCCCGACCTTCAGATCGGCTGCGGCACCATAAAACAGCCGCTCTGGGCCGTGGTAACTTACGTCCCCGAAGAAGACCAGAAGAAAAAGACCGCCGGCCGCATCATCGCGATTGATATCGTTCCCGATAAGGTGAAATCGATCGAATAGTCCGAGAAGCCAAGAACGCAATTTATCGTCGAAACTAAAAGAGGGCAGATTCGATCTGCCCTCTTTTAGTATTCTAAGAACGTAACGTCTCTACGCCTAAAATCCTCGTTTCTTCATCAATGCCTCGACCTTTGGGTCGCGGCCGCGGAATTTGCGGTAGGCCTCGGCGGGGTCCATTGTGTTGCCGACCGAGAAGATATACTTAACTAGCCGCTCGCCGACCGCTTTGTCATACGGGCCTCTGCCTTCGGTAAATGCTCCGTAGGAATCTGCTGTGATCACATCCGACCAGAGATAGCTGTAATAGCCGGCCGAGTAACCGTCGCTGCCGAATGCGTGTGAGAACTGCGGCGTGCGGTGGCGCATCACGAGTTCACGCGGCATCCCAAGCTTATCCAGCGTTTCCTTTTCAAACTTCGCGACATCGATCTTCTGCGAACCCGCGAGGTGCAGCTTCATATCGATCAAAGCACTCGCGAGATACTCGGTCGTCGCAAAGCCCTGATTGAATGTCGCCGCCTGTTTGATCTTGTCGACCAGTCCTTGAGGTATCGGTTTGCCGGTCTCGTAATGAACAGCGTATTTCTGCAGCACCTCCGGCGTTGAAAGCCAGTGCTCAAGAAGCTGCGAAGGGAACTCGACGTAGTCACGCGAAACAGCCGTGCCCGAAAGCGACGGGTAGTTTACGTTCGAAGAAAGCCCATGAAGCGCGTGGCCAAATTCGTGGAACATCGTGCTCGCGTCGTCCCACGAGATCAAAACCGGCTCGCCCGCTTTGCCTTTGACGAAGTTCGAGTTGTTGGAAACGATGGTCGTCACCTCGCCGTCAAACCTCGACTGCGAACGGTATGCGTTCATCCATGCTCCCGACCGCTTGCCGTCGCGGGCATAGGGGTCGAAATACCAGAGCCCGACGTGCTTGCCGGTCGCTTTGTTCTTCACTTCCCAGACGGTAACGTCCGGATGAAAGATCGGCACATTCGTAACCGGCGTGAACGTGAAATTAAAGAGCTCGCCCGCGACCCAGAACATCGCGTCCCGGATCTTGTCGAGCTGCAAATACTGCTTGACCTCATTCGCATCAAGGTCATAGCGGTCCTTCCGCACCTTTTCCATATAGAAGCGGTAGTCCCACGGCTCGATAGTGAACTTCGCTCCTTCCTTGTTGGCAAGGGCCTGCATGTCGCGGACCTCTTCCTTTACGCGGGCGATCGCAGGCGTCCAGACTGCCTCAAGAAGTTCCATCGCACGCTCGGGCGTTTTTGCCATCGCGTTCTCAAGCCGCCAGTGGGCGTGCGTTTCGTATCCGAGCAACTTCGCCCGTTCGGCTCGAAGCTGAAGTATCTCCGCGATAAACGCCTTGTTGTCGGTCTCGCCGCCGTTGTCGCCACGCATTATGAACATCTTCCAAACCTTTTCACGAAGGTCGCGGCGTTCGGCATAGGTAAGGACAGGATCGACCGAGGATCGCGTATTGCGGATTATCCAACTGCCTTTGAGTCCCTTTGCGGCTGCATCTGCGGCGGCTCCGTCCTTGAAAGACTGCGACATTCCGGCAAGATCGCCTTCGCTCTTGAGTTCGATATATAGGTCATTCTCATCTTTCAGAAGGTTTTGGCCGAACTTGGTAAAGTGACCCGCAAGTGCCTGGTTTATCTCCGAGAGACGAGCCTTTTGCTCGTTATTGAGCTTCGCACCGGCGCGAACAAAATTTGTGTAATAGACCCATGCGAGCCGCTGCTGCTCAGACGTCAGCTTCGCCTTTTCGGGCGAGTTATAGACTGCTTCGATCTTTTTGAATAGGCCCTCGTTTTGCGTGATCTTGTCGCTAAACGCCGCAAGCTTCGGAGCCATCTCGCGTTGCACCTTTGCAAACTCGGGCGAACTCATATTCGCCGCCCAGATGTAATACACGGTCGAGACGCGGTCCATCTTGTCGCCGGCACGCTCCATTGCTGCGATGGTGTTCTCAAAGGTCGGAACGGCCCGGTTGTTCGCGATCGCATCGATCTCCTTCAGCTGCTCGGCCATCGCCTCTTCAAGAGCCGGGGCGAAGGCTTCGACCTTTACCTTGTCAAAGGCGGGAACTCCGCTGAACGGGCCGCTCCATTTTTGGGTCAAAGCCTCGACGGCGGCCTTGTCAAACTCCGCGGCGGAAGTCGCCGTTTCATAATTCGTTGTCATAAAGATCGTTGAAAAAGCTCCGATCGCCACGACTGCGGCAAGGCGGGCTTTCTTATTCCTGAAGATGTTCCTCATTTTTTGCTCCTAAAGATGATATTTCTCTTATTTTGCTCTCAAATGACGGCCTAATCAAATACGCGACAAACCGCTCCTTGGTTTCCCCATCGAGGCTTGGCGGAGTTTTGATTCCGGAACCGGCACAAGCGTTGGAGCAAGAGATCAGCCGCATCGACCGTAATGGTCTCAACGCGACAAAAACGTAGGATGCCACGACAAGACATTACAAAAACGTAGAATCAGTTCGGTTTTGACTGGTAGCAGGGCAGAAGTAATCGTCTGAGTTCATTGGATTTTTTCGTACTCGGCCCCACTCGTACTAATCGGCACAGTTATTGCGCCTCGGAAGGCTAAGTTCTTTTAGAGAATTGCTTAAATGTTTAGGTAGCCAATTCGAAAACAAACAGATATATGAACCCAAAACAAGTAATCCATTTCGGCTCCGATCAAGAGGCAAGGTTTGTCTCCGTTCGATTTTGCGACCTGCTCGGAGCTTGGCATCATCTCACGTACCCGATCGGCATGCTGACCGAGGACTCGTTTGAAGATGGTTTCGGTTTTGATGCGTCGTCGCTCCGCGGCTGGGCGGCGATCAATGAATCCGACATGCTGCTCATTCCGGACCCGTCGCGGTTCTGGATGGATCCGTTCACCGACGAGCCGACGCTTTGCCTTATCGCCAACGTCGTAGACCCGATCACGAAGGAAGGCTACGGCCTCGATCCTCGCTCGGTCGCCGTAAGGGCGGAAAGCTATCTTCGCTTCACCGGCATTGCCGATACGGCATATTTTGGCCCTGAGGCGGAGTTTTTCCTTTTTGACGAGGCTGCATTTCACAACGACCAGAATTCGGCGGGCTATTTCCTCGATTCAGAGGAGGGCCATTGGAACAGCCGCCGAAGCCGCGACGAGATGCGGCCGAACCTTGGCTACCACATTCGCCCGAAGGAAGGTTACGTCCCGGTCGCTCCGCTCGACAGCCTGATCGACATCCGCAACACGATTTCGCTGACGCTCGCCGAGGTCGGCATCGACGTTGAATGCCACCACCACGAGGTCGCGACAGCAGGCCAGTGCGAGATCGATTTCCGCTTCTCGAATATGCTCCACACGGCCGACAATCTGATGCTCTTCAAATACGTCGTGAAGAACACGGCCGTGGCCTACGGAAAGACCGCGACCTTTATGCCGAAGCCGCTCTTTGGCGACAACGGCTCAGGGATGCACGTCCACCAGTCGCTTTGGCGTGATGGCGAACCGCTCTTTGCCGGCGACCAATATGCCGGGCTTTCGGAGATGGCAAAGTTTTACATTGGCGGCCTGCTCAAGCACGCCCCGGCACTCGTTGCCTTCGCCGCTCCGACGACGAACAGCTACAAGCGGCTCGTCCCGGGTTACGAGGCACCGGTGAATCTCGCCTATTCGGCCCGAAATCGCTCGGCGGCGGTTCGCATACCGATGTTCTCGGCATCGCCGAAGGCGAAGCGGCTCGAATTTCGTCCGCCGGACCCGACCTGCAATGCGTACATCACTTTTGCGGCCTTGATGATGGCCGGACTCGACGGCATTCAGAACCGCATCGACCCCGGCGAACCGCTCGATAAGGACATTTACGATCTGCCGCCCGAGGAATTGAAGAACGTGCCGTCGCTGCCCGGAACGCTCGACGAAGCGCTGATCGCGCTCGAAGCTGATCACGACTTCCTGCTGAAAGGCGACGTGTTCTCGAAGGCGATGATCGAACGCTGGATCGCGTACAAGCGCGAAAAGGAGATCGCTCCGCTTCGGCTGCGTCCGCATCCGCTTGAGTTCGCGATGTACTACGACGTCTAGGCTCTCGCCCCGATCGGTAAAAGTGAAAAGGCTGTCTGAAAAGGCGGCCTTTTTCGTTTAATGCGGGGCGGCAGCGATCGCACCGGCGAAATCCTTAACAAAAAGCTGTTGCTGAGCGATTTATCGACGTCCGCAAACCGTTCCGCCACGTCGCCGAACCATTCCGACACGTCCCCAAACTATTCCGCCACGTCGCCGAACCAATCCGAGACGTGGTAAAACCGTTCCGACACGTCCCCAAACCATTCCGCGACGTGGTAAAACCGTTCCGACACGTCCCCAAACCATTCCGCGACGTCGCAAAACCATTCCGCGACGTCGTAGAACCATTTTGAGACGTCGTAAAACCGTCCTGAGACGTCGTAAAACCATTTCGAGACGTCGTAAAACCATTTATTTGGGCCGTGATATGGGCCTGCGAAGGGTCGCGGAGATGCAGGCCAAGGTGCATTTTCTATATTTCAGACCACCTTTCTTTTACGCCGCAAGCTAATTTGATTATTATTAGGAGTAATGTTTTTGCTCAAGACGTTCAGATGGATAGGAATGAATGGGGTCGCCGGGGCTTTGGCCATCGCGGCAATTGCGATCTCCGGTTGCGGCGGTTCGGGCGAGTCGGAAGTTTCGGCTTCAAATGCCTCGGGCTCGAACACGACAACGGTCGTCAAGCCAGTTCAGGTCGATCCGAATGAGGTCAATTCACCGGCCGTGCCCGGCGATGCAAACACAAATCGGCCGTTGAACCCGATCGAGCAAGAACGGCTCTTAAAAGAGGAGCGTGCAAGGCAATCTAACCTCAAGGTGCCGGACGGGGTGATCCATCCGGGGCTTCGGGCCGAGCCGCTCGCAAGGCCGGCCCCCGACAATTCGACCATTTCGACGACGCTGACGGACGTTGCGACCGAAACGCGGCAGTTCCGATCGCATCCGCAGATCAACAAGGTCGAGCGTGTAACCGATACCAACGGTTCGCGGGTAAAGATCTATTTGAAGAACGGTAAGGTGGTTGACGCAGACCCGAACCGGTTTCGGCAGATCGCCAATGTCTCGGTGAATGAATTTATCCTTGCTGCCGGCCTGACGCCGCCCGCAACACCGACACCGCCGCCTTCGACTGTACCCGGAAAGGGCGGAAACAACCCGGCGAAGGTGCCAAATGTTTTCCCGGGCCGCCCGAGTAATTGATGGATAATTAAAGGGCTTTTATGGATAAATTCTCGATAGTTTGCCCTTGCTGCGAGGCGGCCATCACGGTCGATGCCATGACCGGTGCAGTGCTCGCGCATGAGGAAAAGAAGAAGGTCCTTGGCTCTTTTGATGAGCTGAAGGGCGAACTTTCGAAACAAAAAGACCTTCGCGACCAGCTTTTTGCTCAGGAAATGGCGTCGATGAAGGATCGCGAACGGCTGCTTGAAGAGAAATTCCAGGAAGCATTGAAAAAGGCCGATAGGACCTCGAAAGACCCGTTCAAGAACCCGCTTGATCTTGATTAGCTTTTCACCATAACCTCCGTGACGAAACCCGCACCCGAAAGAATGTTATCGATGGAACCCCGCGAACGCCTCATTGTCGCGTTGGATGTGCCGGATCGAGCCTCGGCAACCGCGGCGGTCGAAGAATTGATCGGAGCAGTCGCTTCTTTCAAGATCGGGATGCAGTTGTTTACGTCGGCCGGCCCGGACCTTGTTCGCGAACTCTCGGCCGCAGGGCACCGGGTTTTTCTGGATCTCAAGTACCATGACATTCCGACAACGGTCGCAAATGCGGCGGTCGAAGCGGCTCGGCTCGGGATCTGGATGATGAACGTCCACGCCCTCGGCGGCCGCGAGATGATGGCCCGGACAGCGGACGCCGTCAATGAGGTCTGTGAGAAGGAAGGCCACAACCGGCCGATCCTCATAGCTGTTACGCTTCTTACCAGCAGCGATGCGGCCGTGCTTGCGGAGCTTGGGATCGGCGGCCGCGAGGAAGAAGCGGTTTTGAGGCTTGCAAGGCTGACGGCCGCGAGCGGTTTTGATGGTATCGTCGCCTCTGCCCGCGAGGTTGCGGCGATCAGGCAAGATCCGATCACTGCAAATTGCGTGACCGTGACGCCGGGAATACGTCCGTCGGATGGAACAAATGACGATCAGCGGCGTGTAATGACACCGGAGGCCGCCGTGGCTGCGGGCTCGGATTATATCGTCGTCGGCCGGCCGATAATGAACGCCGCCAACATGCGGGCGGCAGCAGAAGGAATCGTAAGTGCGATGGCAGCCGTCAAATAGATTGCGAGAGGAAACCTTGATCTGACAAATACTGAACTGAAATCACGTCTGCTCGGCCCGATCGCGTTGGGGCTACTTACATTTGCCACACTTGCGGTTTTTCTCTTCGCCAGCGTTCCGGCAGGAGCACAGCAACAGAAGTTTCGGACCGGCGAGAAACTGGCATATCGCGTCTCGCTTGATTCGTTTGATGATGTGGCATTTGCCGAGACGCATGTCGTTTCGTCAGGATTACTTGATGGGCGTCCGACGTACGAGATCAGATTCCGGACGCGCTCGCTCAATTTTGCTTCGGCCGCATTTTTTCTTTTCGACGAGGACCGAACGACCTTCGTTTCAGCCGATACCGGCTTGCCTCTCTTCCAACGGCGGATCGACGCTTCTGCCGGAATGCCGATCGAGACAATGATCGACCGTCGCCAGGATCCCGCGGCCCCGCTAGATCTCGTGACGGCACTTTACCGCATCCGTCAGTCGAATGGCTCGGCAAACCTTGTTTTTGCAGAGGGCGATCGAACCTATTCGCTGACCTCATCGATCAGCGGAGTGGAACGGCTCGTGCTTTCAGCCGGCGAGTTTGATACAAATATTGCCACGCTCCAGAGTGATTATTTCACAACGCTCGGGATGAGCGATATCCGATTGAACCTGACAAGCGACGAACGGCAGATCCCAGTGCTTCTCCGTGCCCGAACCACACGCGGTGAACTTCGGATCGAGATATCCGGCATCGTAATGGTCGAGCAGCCCTCGGCCGAGCCGACGCCGAACCCAATTATTTCGCCCGTAACGCCGCCGCCGACGCCAACTCCGATCCCGACGCCAACGCCGTATCAGCCCAACCAGCCGATCTCGCCTGAGCTTTCGTTCGTTCTTGGCGAGACAATGAAGTTTCGCGTAAGGGAAGCCGGCGTCGATGCCGGCCTGCTGACGGTCGCTGCCGAAGAGAGGCGGGAGTTTGATGGTATCGATTCAATTCGCATTGCCGCAAGGTTCTCCGATGTCCCGGCGACTTCGACAGCAATCCGCAATGGCGACTCGATAGTCACATTTGTAGATCCGCGGACGATGATCCCGTTCAAGACCGAAGTTCGTTTCTCGGGTGCACTCGCCGCGATGTCGCAGACTGCCACGCTCGACCGGACGACCAACGCGATCGTCTACGACGGCACCCGGTTGGATGCTCCATTTGCAACGCATAGCGTTCTCTCGCTTTTTTATGCCGTGCGTTCTTTCAATCTTAAGCCGAGCAGCGACGCAAAAAATCCGGTAAATGACACGCGGGTGTCTGTCTTTTGGCGCGACCGGGCCACGGTCTTCACCCTTCGCCCCGGGCAGGGCGAAACCTTGATGAACCGCGGGGAAGCACGCCCGGCGCAGTTGATCACCATACTCCCCCAGAATCCCGAGCTCGACCGGCTTTTTCCAAAATTATGGCTTGGGCTTGACGCAAATAGAACGCCTCTTAAGCTTGTTCTCGGTACTTTCGAGTTTGAACTAATTGATGTTCAGTTTCGCCTTTCTGCACCTCCGCGTGAACCTCAAAAAATTGACATAATGCGAAATTGAAAGTGGTTTTCAATTAGATTACACTTCAGTTTATGAGGCTTTCCGACTTGCCAGCCGGAAGTTCCGGAATTGTGACCGCGGTCGATGATGGCTCCCGCGTTGGCCGAAGGCTTAGCGAACTCGGCGTCGTTCCGGGCGTTAAGATCGCGGTCATTAAGCACGCTCCATTCGGCGATCCGGTCGAGATCCGTCTTCTCCGATACAATCTTGCTCTTAGAAAGGAGGAAGCGGCGGTCGTCCAGATCGACCCGGAAAGCACAAATGGACGGAGCTAATTCCCAAAAGGCCTCACCGGTCATCGCCCTTGCCGGCAATCCGAACGCCGGGAAAACCACTCTTTTCAATGCACTTACAGGGCTTCGCCACAAGGTCGCAAATTACCCGGGCGTAACTGTCGAACGCCGCTCCGGGCGATGGGGCATCGGCGAAGGCTCGGCTGAGTTGATCGACCTGCCCGGCCTTTACAGCCTTGATGCCACCTCGATGGACGAGGAGATCGCTCGAGATGTCCTCCGCGGTTCGGCCGAGTCTCCGGTTCGTCCGGATGCGATCGTCGCGGTCGTCGATGCAACCAACCTCGAGCGCAACCTTTACCTAATAACGCAAATCATCGAATACGAAACGCCGGTCGTCGTCGCACTCACGATGATGGATCTGTTTGAAGAACAGGGGCACGTCGTTGATCTTGCGTCGCTCGCGGCCGGGCTTGGCGTGCCAGTGGTGCCGGTCGATTCGCGAAAGGGAACCGGCATCGCGGAGCTCGGAGAGGCTGTCAGCAGCGTACTCGGGAATAAGACCGGAGTGCCAAATGGGCTCGCTGCAGAGCTCGCCGGCGAGGGAAGCGATGTCTTTGGCCGCTACCGTTTCATCTCCGGCCTCGTTCAATCGGCGGTGAAGCACAACGACCTCGACGCCCATCGTTTTTCGGACCGGATCGATTCGATACTAACGCACAAGGTCTGGGGCTTGCTGGTGCTTTTTGGCATTCTGCTTCTTGTTTTCCAGGCGATCTTTTCATGGGCGACCTTGCCGATGGATCTGCTTGAAGCCGGGTTCGGAGCACTTGGTGAAGGGGCGAGGAGCGTCCTGCCCGAGGGAATGCTGGCAGACCTCGTCGTCGACGGCATCATCGCCGGCGTCGGAGGGATACTCGTTTTTCTCCCGCAGATCATTCTGCTTTTCGTCTTTATATCGATACTTGAGGACACGGGCTATATGTCACGGGCGGCATTTTTGCTAGACCGCCTGATGAGCCGCATCGGGCTCCACGGCAAGGCATTTCTGCCGCTGATCAGCAGCTTTGCCTGCGCGATTCCGGGTATCATGGCGACGCGTACGATCGAGGATCGCCGCGACCGGCTGGCGACGATAATGATTGCCCCGCTGATGAGCTGTTCGGCGCGGTTGCCGGTCTATGTCCTTATGATCGCGGCCTTTTTCGGTGGGCAAACGGTCTTCGGATTTGTCTCGCTCGGGGCGGTGATAATGCTAGGGATGTATTTACTCGGCATTGTCGCCGCCATAGTCGTTGCATTCATCCTTAAACGAACGGTGCTCAAGTCTCCGACGCCGCCTTTCATGATGGAACTGCCGCCCTATAGAATGCCGAGCTTTCGCACGGTTCTGGCAAATGTGCTTGAGCGGGCCGGGCTTTTTGTGCGTAGGGCAGGTACGGTGATCCTTGCGATCTCGATCATTCTCTGGGCGCTCGCCTACTTTCCGCGGAGCGATGCGGCGGCCGAACCGGGCTCGGAAACGGCGGCAAGCACGCAGCTTGAGAATAGCTTTGCCGGCCGGCTTGGGCATGCGATCGAGCCGGTGATCGAGCCGCTTGGCTACGATTGGAAGATCGGCGTCGCTCTGATCGCGAGCTTTGCCGCCCGCGAGGTTTTGGTCTCAACGCTCAGCATTCTCTACAATGTCGGTGGTGATGCCGAGGAGACGGGCGGGCTTGCATCGGCACTCCGCGATGCCAAGCGAGCAGATGGGTTGCCGGTTTGGACGCCGCTTACGTCTATCTCATTGATGGTCTTTTTCGTCCTGGCAATGCAGTGCATGAGTACGGTCGCTATCGTCCGCCGCGAAACGAACAGTTGGCGATGGCCGCTTTTTATGGTCGTTTATATGACGCTGCTTGCGTATCTCGGGGCGTTTGTCGCTTATCAAGGCGGACGACTGCTCGGATTTACTTAGGGCTTGAATGGAGCTTTCATTACAGTCTGTTATCGTTTATGCCGTGATCATTGGAGCGGCGGCATTCGGCGTTGTCGGGCTGATTCGCCGCAGTTCGGCCTTCCGCCGCGGTTCTGAATGTTCCGCTGACTGCGGCTGCTCGCCTGCTTCTCGAAAACATCCGTGAGCGACGATAACTCTCTTTTAACCGCCGGCGTAAAGGCGATGTTTCTCTCGACCCTCTCGTTCGCCCTCGCGAATCTTTTTGTTAAGCAGGTCGCACATCTTCCGGCGATGCAGATCGTCTTTTTTCGATGTGTCATCGCCTCAGCGTTTTGTTTCTACGGTCTGCGAATGGCCAGGGCGGATTGGATCGGCTCAAACCGGATGCTGCTTTTGCTTCGCGGCTTTTTCGGCACCATTGCTCTTTATCTTTTTTTCGTCACGGTCCAGAATGTTCCGCTTGCGACCGCGACCACCATTCAATATCTTTCTCCGATATTCACTACAATAATCGCGATATTTCTCTTGAAGGAAGGCGTGCGGCCGCTGCAATGGATTTTTTACGCCCTCGCTTTCTCGGGGGTGGTTTTGATACAGCAGCTTGATGGTCGCGTCTCGGCGTTTTACGCAATGCTCGGCATCATTTCCGCACTTTTCTCAGGCGTTGCATATAATCTTGTCCGCTCGCTGAAGGGCAAGGAGCATCCGCTTACGGTCGTACTTCATTTTCAGCTTGTCGGGGTCGTCGCCGGCGGCATCAGCATAATGTTCTATTGGACGACGCCGGTCGGCTGGGACTGGCTTTACCTGCTTCTCATCGGAATATTCTCTCAGCTCGGGCAGATGTTCCTGACGAACGCATTGCAGCGAGAGGCGGTTGCCGGAGTGGCGATAGTGAACTACACCGGCCTGGTTTATGCGGTCTCGATCGGCTGGATCATCTTCGGCGAACCTCAGACGGTTTTCTCGATAGCCGGGATGTTCCTGGTTGTCGCCGGAGTGCTGATGAGCGTACTCTATAGCCGAAGGCAGCGAGCGCTCGAAAAGCTAGAGGCGACCGCGGCTTGAAATAGATGAAATTTGACCCGGAGATCAGAGCAGCGGTGCTGACCGCGAGCGATACACGGACCAAGGCAACCGACGAGTCAGGGACGGTCCTGGTCGGGCTTTTGCTCGGCCTCGGCATCGGCGTTACCGAGCGTGTGATCGTGCCGGACGAGTTCGATGCCATTCATGATGCTCTTGTCGCCTTTGCGGACGAAGCTCGAGTTGACCTGATTCTGACAACCGGCGGGACGGGATTCGCCGCGAGGGACGTTACACCAGAGGCGACACTCGCCGTGATCGACCGAGAAGCTCCCGGCATCGCCGAGGCGATCCGGCGAGAGACCGCCGCAAAGACGAAATTTGCGATGCTTTCCCGAGCAGTTGCAGGTATCCGCGGTAAAACTTTGATCATAAACCTGCCCGGTTCGCCAAAAGGCGTCCGCGAATGCTTCGCAGTCTTCGAGCCTGTCCTTATCCACGCTCTAAAACTGATTCGAGGCGAGACAGCTCACTAGAGCCGCTCGCCCCGAATACAGTTGCGATAAACAACCTACCTAACGCGGAACACTTCCGTTGATAAAGACGCGAATATCGTCTTTCAGCTTTTTCAGCGAACCGACCTCGATGTACATCATGTGGCCGGCCTCGTAATAGGCGGTCGAGATGTTCCGCCGGATCTCAGGTTCGAGATTGAGCGAAGCGAAGGTATAATCCGCCGCGAAATATGGCGTCGCCATATCGTAGTATCCGCTGGCGAGGAACACCTTCATATACGGGTTCTTCCGCATTGCACTCGAAAGTGCCTGGGTCGTATCTGCCCAGCCATTGTTCGTGTTCCAGTTCCAGGGCTGCGTGATGCCGCCGCCGAGGATGTAATACTCTAGGTCGGTCTGGAAGCCGAGTTCACGGCGGACATAGTCATTAAGCGTTGCCGTGTAAGGCGGCCGGATCGCCGTCATGCTCGGGTCAAATTCAGGCCCTGCGGCGCCCGCATCGCGGTCGATGCCTGTGAAACGGCTATCGAGCCGGCCGGTCGTCCGCCGACGATCGCGGAGAAGCTCTTTATTGAACTCGCCTAGTTCGACGCGGAGGTTTTGATTCGCGACGAAGGTCGTAGAGAGCCCGCTGTAAGCCGCATATTTTTGCACCACCGCGTTCCGTTCGGTAGCCGTCAGGCGGTCAGCACGCAGCAAGGCGGGAGCGAGTTCGTCAACGGCAAAAGCCTCGGCTTCGCGGAGCAATTCCTCAAGCGGTTTTCGCTGCAGTTCGGGCGAGAGCTTTTTGTGGTACCACGCCGTTGCCGCATACGAAGGGAAGATCTTCACAAGCGGCGTATCGTTGTTATCGGCAAAGCGGATCGACTGAAAGTTCGTCACCATGGAGACCATCGCAACGCCGTTCAGCCCAATTCCGCGTTCGAACAAGTGATTCGAAAGCCCGGCGACGCGGGTCGTTCCGTAGCTTTCACCAACGAGAAAAAGCGGCGACGACCATCGTTCATTGCGAACAAGGAACATCCGGATGAACTCGCCGTTCGATTCGATGTCGCCATTGACCGAAAAGAACTTCGAGGCGAACTCCGGCTTCGTCGCCCGCGAGTACCCCGTTCCGACCGGATCGACAAAGACAAGGTCGGTCAGGTCAAGCCAGCTATGATCGTTCTCGACCAGTTGATAGGGCGGCGGCGGCATCATGCCGTCGTCGAGCATCTTCACCCGCTTTGGCCCGAGGGCACCGAGGTGAAGCCACACCGATGCAGAACCCGGCCCGCCGTTAAAAGAGAACATCAGCGGCCGCTTTGACCTATCCGCAACGCCATCAAGCTGATAGGCCATGTAGAAGATACGGCCTTCGGTCACCTGCGTTTGCGGATTGCGGATCGGCATGAACCCGGTCGTAACCGTATAGTTGAGCACACGCCCGCCGACCCTTGCCGAATGCTTTGTCACAACGGGCGGGTCTTCTTTTTCCACCGCCGGCGGAGCGGGAGCGGGCGAACTCGCGGGAGCTTGAGCCATCCCGACAACGGCTAAAGAAAATGCGATCAGGAAAAGAAAAATAATTCGTTTCATTTCGAGCCTACCTCGCCTCCTCGCTGACCATTTTGCCGTTGATCATTGTCCCGACGCACTTGGTCGTGTATTCAAACGGGTCGCCGTCATACATCGCGATATCAGCATCTTTCCCGACGGCCAGCGATCCGATCCGCGAATCGAGCCCGATGATGCGAGCTGCATCGATAGTGATGCTCGCAAGTGCATCGCGTCTTCCGAGTCCGGCACCCGCAGCGACAGCCGCTTCAAAAAGCACAACGCGGGTTTTCGGTACGTAGCCTTCGTAGCCGCTCTGAATGGCGAAGAGAATCCCGGCATCCTTAAGCTTTTTGGCCGTTGCCATCGAAAGATTTTCGCGGTCGCCGCCGGGCCGGGCCATCGTCGGGTGAAGAATGACGGGAATTCCGGCTGCCTTGATCTCGTTGATAACAAGCTGGGCATCGGATGCACCATCGAGCACGATACGGATGTTGAATTCTTTCGCGATTCGAAGAGCGGTGAGAATATCCTGAGCCTTCTCCGCGGTGACCAGCAAAGGCACTTCGCGTTTGATCACGCGGACCATTATCTGGCTCTTCAGGTCGGTCGGCGGTTCCGATTTCTTCGAGGCTTCCTGAGCTTTGATCAGCTCGCCGCGCAGCATTGCGGCCTGTTTCGCACGCGTTCCCGGCGACCGGCCCTGACCGGCAAGCCCAGCTTGACCGAGAGTCACCGCGATCATCGCGAGTTGTGAGACCGTGGCTTCGTCAACGTTCTTGCCGGTCGTCTTTGCGATCATCGTCTGGCCGGAGACAAGCGCCGAAGGCTGATGGCCGGTGTGGATGGTCGTTACGCCGAGGTTGCGAACATATTCGACGAGCGTCTCCTGGGCATTGTAGGCATCGATGGCACGAAGTTCCGGCTGAAATGCAGAACCGCCGTCAAGAGCCATCTGGTCGTGCGGTTGATTGAGGTAGCCATTGAGGCCGATAACGGTGTGGGCATCGATAAGCCCCGGCGTCACGACCTTTGCATTCATGATCCGATAGCCCTCCGGGATGCGGACCTGTGCCGCGGTGCCGACTGCTTCGATCTTGCCGTCCTTTACGAGGACGACGCCGTTCGAAATCGGTTCACCGGTCATTGTCCAAACGGTTTCGCCGCGGACGGCGATCTGTGCCGAGGCAGATGTAGCGAACGGGAATGCGGCAACTGCAAAAAGCGAAACGGCAGCTAGTGCACGTCCGAAGATTCTTTTACTGATGTTTGAAATGCTCATTAGTTTCCACCTCCGATGTCACCGTCGAAGCAGTGAATATGATCGGTGTTTTCGTCATTGCCGGCACCGAAGCCGCCGACGGCGATCAGATAATCTTTCGGGTCCGATCGGTCAAAGACCTTGTTTCCTTCGACCCATGTTTCGAGGACGTTGGTGTAAACGCTCAGCGGATCACCGGAGAGTACGACCATGTCGGCGTCCTTCCCAACCTCAAGCGAACCGACGCGGTCCTGAAGGTCCATCATTATCGCGTTCGCCATCGTTAGGGCATAAAGAGCCTTCTCACGCGACATTCCGACGCGGACTGCAAGGCCGGCAGAGCGGAGGAAGAGCCGAGAATCTGTTATCGAATCGTCGGTATGAAAGCCGGTCAAAGCCCCTGCCTTTTCGAGTGCAACACCATTCTCAAACTTGATGTCCATCGTCTCAAGCTTTCCGCCGGGCGAATCGATGAAGATGATCGAAGCCGGAGCCTTTGCCGCGGCGATCTCTTCGGCGACTTTCCATGCTTCTGAAACGTGCTGAAGAACGATTCGGAACCCGAACTCCTTCTGCAGCCGTAGAGCGGTGAGAATATCGTCATGCCGATGCGTATGGAAATGTACAACGCGGGTGCCTTCCAGCACTTCAACAAGAGCTTCCATCGCAAGATCGCGAGCCGGCATCTTGCTTGCGTCGCCACCGGCCTTCTGGATCTTGTCGCGATATTCGCGAGCCTTGATCAGCTGCTCACGGATGAGCGAAGCCGATTTCGCCCGAGTGCCTGGGAAGCTTCCGCCGCCTGAACGGATCGAGTTCGTGCCATTGGCAAACTTCATCCCGCCCATGTATTTGCCGTTCTTATCGAGGATGAGAATGTCATCGATCTTCACGGCGTTATCCCGGAGCTTAAGATATAGAGTTTGACCGCTGTTCAAATGGCCCGAGCCAGGCATCACGTTGACAGATGTAATTCCGCCGGACTGAGCACGCTGGATGCTCGCAGATCTAGCATTCAAAGAATCGAGTAGCCTGACCTCCGGTTGGATCGGCCCTGAGGCATCGGCACCAGCAGTTCCGCCGATATGGCTGTGGGTATCAACAAGTCCAGGCATTATAACTTTGCCGGCCATGTCAACGACCCGAGCGCCTGCAGGTGTGCGGACGGAAGCAGACGGCCCGATGGCGGTGATCTTACCGCCTTGGACGACTATAGTTCCGCTTTCGATCTCAGGACCTGTGATAGGGATGAGTCGCGCATTTGTAAAGGCAACCGGCTGCTGCTGTCCTAAAATCGGACACGCGAACAGCGCGGCTACACTAATCAGCCTTAGTAGTTTTCGCATTTTTTTTGACCTCGTATGTGATTGCGGTTGCAACGGGAATATCAACTAAAGTGCAACGAAATCGTGTGACTGTCAAGAAAGCCCGCACTATATCGTGGGTTTCGTTCTTTGATTCGATCACTTCGATAAAATAAATCACCACCCCCAGCTCAAGAAACTCAAAGAGTTAACCGAATAATGGTGATTCATAACGCTTTGGCACAGAGGTTGACTATATAAACACTTGAAACTTCTTTTTGGGGGAGAGATATTATGAAGAAACTAGTTATAGTCTCAATTTTCTTTGCATTCATCTTCACGATGATCGTACCGGAATCGTACGGTCAGACGCGAAGAAAGAAGAAGAAGTATCCAGGGCTCGCGACCAATATAGCGATCGTCGCCGGTAGTACGGCAGCAGGTGCTTTGATCGGTCGCGGACGTAACGGTGCGATGATCGGTGCCGGTGCCGGTTTACTTTACGCCTCAAGCCGTAAGGGAACTAAGCGCCGAGCATATAATTCCAACTATCGCCGTGGTGCGAAGATCGCCGGTGGTACGCTTCTCGGTGCCGGTACCGGTGCCTGGGTGGGCGGTAAGACCGGAATGGTCGTTGGCGGACTTGCGGGTGCAGGTGCAACGTATCTTTACACCAAGAACGGCAACCGCTACTATCGCGCAAACAATGGCCGGCAGTTTTACACTCGTAACGGAAAGCGTTACTACGTGAGGTAAGGTCGTTTGATCTTTTTGAACTAAGGCGGGCATTTCGGCGCCCGCCTTTTCATTTGGCGATGGGAATTTCGACGACCACCTCGGCACCGCCTTTCTCGGCTGAACGGATCTCGATCGTACCGCCATGGGCAGTCACGATGCCGTAGCAGACGGCAAGGCCGAGCCCGGTGCCTTTTCCGGCAGGCTTGGTCGTAAAGAATGGATCGAAGGCATTTCGAGAGACCTGTTCGTCGAATCCGCTGCCTGAATCCGCTACGGTCAATCGCAAAGCATTACCCGAATGCGCGGCGTTGATCTCCAATACGCCGCCGTCCTGCATCGCATCGCGGGCGTTAAGCAATAGATTTAGGAGGACCTGTTGTAACTGGCTCGCATCGGCCATTATCTGCGGTAGTTCATCTGAGACACTCGACCGGATCTCAAGCCGGCTAAAGCTTGCATCGTAATTCGCAAGCTGAAGTGCCGAATTCACGACATCCTTTACATTTACCAATGAACGGCCCGGCGGTCGGCTCCGCGAGAAGTCTGTGAGGTCGTGCGTCACCCGTTTGATCCGCTCGATCTGTGCGGCGATGAGGTCGAGGTCCTCGTTCGTTTCCGGATCGTTATCTTTGCGGGAGCGTATAAGTTGAATAAGCGACGAGATGGAAGCTAACGGATTATTGACCTCATGGGCGACACCTGTAGCAAGTGTTCCCATCGCGGCCAGCCTGTCCGCTCGTTGAAGTTGCTCGTTCATACGCCGCAGCCGTTCAAGATCCTCGGCCATCTTTCGGCTCATTTCATTAAACGATGAAGCGAGAAGCCCGATCTCGTCATTGCTTTTTCTGAGGTCGGCCTCCGCACCGTACCGTCCATTTGTGACTTCGATCGCGGCAAGAGTTATCCGCTGAAGCGGCCGCGAGACCGAACGAACGACCATCAGCAGTAGTAGCAGGTTCGGGACAAGTGCCGAGATGATGCTGAAGATCAAAAACTTCTCCCAGGCAAAGGAAGTCATCCCATCGCGAAATGCCCACCAAGCGATCGGCACCTGAAAGATGAAAAACGATGGTACGGCAACCGCTGCAATGCTCACGGCGATCTTATAAGTGATCGGGAAAAGTCTAAATTGATCGAGAGTCGTTTGCAGCGAGAGCAGCTTGAAATTCGTTATTGCGTAGGCATAGATAAGAACTCCGGGAATGACGAACAACGAACTGAAAGGCAATAGCTCATAGCGGTCAAAGTAGGGAAGTATTAGATTCGCGAGTGTTTTTAGGACGCCGGTAATCGCGAGTGCAAGGATAATGGCTCCGAGCTGCTTTGCCCGCTGGGTGCCGGCATAGAGCCGATATTTCCGTGCGAGCACCGCGAACCCATAAAAGAACAGAAAGTAAATGTAGCCTACAAAAATGTAAGCGAGCGGCGAAAGTGCAATGGAGAAACTATCGTCGGCAAGTTCGATCGATTCCCACAGATAGCCGAGCAAAGCAGCCGGTATAAAGATCAGGCCTGGAGCGAAGAATACCGCCGCTTTCTCCCTCGGAATACGATTGTTTTCCGGAAAGACCCAAGCAAAGATGACAAGTGCGTATTGAAGGAACAGGGCAGTCGCAAAGCTTGCCGCTGCCCACCAGCCGGCTCCGAATGCGGGGTCGTTGAAGTTCCAGAAAACAAGGTCCTTTGTGGTCCAAAAGGCGAGAAACGCAATGAACGCACCGAACGTCTGATTTGCTCGGCTCCGTGGGTCATTCACAAAAACGAAAAACCCGAGCAGAACGAGTAGGATCACGACCGCGAGCTGAAAGAATGCGAACATCAAGAGCATTCTAAGCCCGCAGCCTCGATAGCGGAAACTCGCGTCCCCGGACAGGCCTAGTCGATCTCGATCTTGAAGTTAAGGCCGATAGCGTTTATGTACTTTGGAAGTCCGCCCGAATTATAGCGATTCAGGTAAAAAATTTCAGCCGAAAAATTGGAGGTCACTTTACGTTCGATCCCGATCGAAATCTCATTTCGAAAAAATCGGCCTTCGCGAAAATCGTAGAAGATTTCGTCTGCTACGAATGGCGAGAAAATCGTTTGACCATCTTTCTTGACGGGGTGCTTTAGCGTAATGCGGTTGCGGTAGCGAACTGTGTCTTGCCGGCTGTGACGAAACCTGTATTCGACCCGATTACGGTTTTTAATTGACAGTTCTCTGTATTTAAGGGAAATCGTCGTGTCGAGGCGCACCCGATGTTCCAGATCCTTTCGCCCCGGAAACTGCTCAGCATATTTGTAGATATACGTAGGTGTGATCGAGACGTATTTATTTATCCGCTTTTCAAAGCCGATCCCGACCCGCTCGTCAACAGGGTAAAGCTTGTTGCGGCCAAGGCGGATGCTGCCGATCAATAGCAGCGACAGGTCATTGTACTCCTTGTCATTCGCATCGCGTTTCTTGACCAGCGGGATATTTACTGCAGTTTCGCTCCAGACCTGAAAGTCACGCTCGCCCGAGGTCGACTGAGCGAAGGCAGTCGCGGTAAGTACCAAAAGGCAAACAAATAGAAAGAGAAAGGGCTTTATGGGTTTGGTGTAACGTTCCACGTTCTCGCTCACATCGGAGTCTTAACGACGCGCGGAATGTTAACACAAAGTTACAAGCATGTTACAAGTCGACGTAGGCGAAATGCTTCACGATCCGAGAAAAAGGGCAGCTGCGGTGCCGGAAATCCCAGCTGCTAACGGGATAAAGCGCTTGACGGCGATCTTCCCATCATCAGCGGCGAGACTATGAACAGCCGCAAACAAAGGAAGTGCAGCCGCGGCAACAGCTCCACCGATGAAGGCTCCAACGAACGCTCCGAATACGAACAAGAATATGCCGCCGGCAGCTCCGGAAACAATCCCCCAAGCGGCACCGAGGATGGGAATGAACAAGAGCGAGCGAATGAACCCGGACGCGAGAATATTGTCTAGCGATCGAGCAACAACACCGCCGGTCAAAAAGCCCACTGCTCCGGTCACGGCGGTCGCTAGAGCAGCCAGCAAAAGAACTGCCGGGTTTGGAGAAGAGGTATCCATCACAAACAATCGCACAAGAATCGCCGCGGTCGGCACCGTGCCGATCGCAAGGCCAAAGTATTTGATGGATGCCGTGAGGTCGAGTTCCCGGTTTATAAAGCTTAACGCTTTGGGCGCATTACCGGTTGCGATGGCAAGTTCATTGGCAGCATTGCGAAGCTCGTCGATCCGCCTTTCGTAATCAAGGTCGTCGCCGGCCATAAGAGGTGAAAGAGCGCTTTCGTCAACCTGCGTTATCGTTTCCATATGAACTCCCCGATATGATGACGGCGTTGTGCCCGGCAGTTGCTTGCTGTAGCTCGATGACCGTGCGATCGGTCAATAGCTCGTCGGCCAACGCCGATCCGGCGACCTCCGGAGCCCTGAGCCGGAGCGTTTCTCTCAGATCATCGGCCGAACGTCGTGCGTGGATCGTGACCCGCCGCGCGTTCCGGCGGGCGAGGCACATGCTTGCAAGACCCGGATTTGGATGTCCCGCAACCGTAAAGATCTCGGCATTGATTTGCTGCACCGCAAAGTTCTCGTGGCTCGCAAGTCGAAGGCCGACAAACCGATCGATCGCGTCAAAAAGCTCCTTTCGTAAAGCAAAGCGGCGGTCCTCTGACCTTTCGATATGACCTTCGACTGCCGATCTCAATGATGTTGCATTGCGAGTGATACGTGAATCCGATGTATTACGCGTATCGAAGGTAGAGGCAGTAATCAAAACAGGTTTTCGCTTGTATAGCAGAATGCCCAAACAGATCGGCCAAAGACCGAAACCGACGAATGCTTTTCCGAATGTTGAGAAAGTAGGTCTTGACTTCTCGGCTTGAAGCAGCAAATAGACCCCGACTGGGGATCCAAGAGCAAGATAGGCAAGAATGATATCAATGGCCATCGCGGTATACGCGGCAAGTATCGTTCCTGCGTCCAACGTGTCCGGTTGCCTGCTCCCGTTACGTCTTAGTTAACGAGAAGCAAAGGCTTTAACAATAATTTGGGAACCTAGGGCCTTGTGAATTCGTAAGGCAAAAATAGGGAAATCGCAAGAAATTGGTGAAACCGGTTCGCAAAATGCGAAATTTCCTCGGTTATCACAAAACTTTTAGCGATTATGCAAAAACTTCGATTTCAGTCGTTCTTATGGTATTGGCACGGTGATTGCAGAATGTAATAGCGGGCAATCAAGTTGGCCAAAGAGTTTTGGGAATATTTTTACCGAGATTGGGATTAACAGGATTAAAGCAATGAAGGATAGAAAGGTCAAGGTCATTAAGAAAGCGGCGTTTGAGGCATCGGCGGCTAAGAATATCAAACAACCTACAAAAGCCCGCGATGCCGCCCGGGACGCGGTTAAGACAGTCTCTGCGTGGGTGAGTGATTTCCAATCGCGTAAGAGCGAGGAGACCTACATCGCATTCGAAAAGCTTTTTGCTCAAAGCCCGAGAGCCTCAGAAGGCTAACCCAAACGAGATAAGATCCCCTTAATACCTATACTTAAGCCGGCATGTGACCGGCTTTTTTCTTTTCTTGGCTATTGACCTTTTGCAACAATTCAATCCGTATTGCTATCCTAAGCGTTCTAAATATATACGGAATCCCCAAAAAACAATGAAGGACAAGGTTGCGATCGTAACCGGTGCCAGCAGCGGTATCGGCAAGGCCACGGCGGTCAAATTTGCTCAAGAAGGCGCGACGGTCGTTGCCGTCGGACGGAATGAGGCGGGTTTCAGCGAGCTTCGCGAAGAGGTTCGTGAACTGACAGGTACCCTGCGCGTTCACCTCGCAGACCTGACGGAACAATCGCAGATCGACCGACTCGTCTCCGAAACCGTGCAGCATTGCGGTCAAATTGACGTTTTGGTCAATGCCGCCGGCATCATTCGCTCGGGCACGCTTGCAGACACATCGGTTGATGATCTGGACAAGTTGATGGGCATAAATCTCCGCTCTGTTTATTATTTAATGCAAAAAGTTTTGCCTTTTTTGGAAAAAACGAGCGGAAATATCGTCAACATCTCAAGCATTGCAGGTTCGAGGGCATTTCCGGGCGTGATGGCCTACTGCATTTCGAAAGCGGCGGTCGATCAATTAACACGTTGCGCGGCCCTGGAACTTGCTGAAAAGGGCATCCGGGTGAACGCTGTCAATCCGGGAGTGGTAGTTACGAACCTGCACAAACGGGGTGGAATGTCCGAGGAGGCTTACGAGGCCTTTCTCGAGAACGCAAAACGGACACATCCACTTGGGCGGCCCGGCGAGGCGAGCGAGGTGGCCGAGTTGGTCGCGTTTCTCGCTTCGGAAAAAGCGGGCTGGATCACGGGCGTAACATACGAGATCGACGGCGGGCGGGGCCAGACGTGCCTCCGATGACGCCCGATCGGGGATAGGGATTTGAAGCTAAGACTTCTTCCAAGTTCATTTGACGAGAATGGCGTCTATTCGGCCGGCCAGCACCTGACTTCGTTTTTGATCGATGATCGCGTCGCACTCGATGCGGGAAGCCTTGCAATGGCCGCCAGCGAAGCGGATCGCCGCTCCGTTCGCGATATCATTCTGACCCATGCCCATCTCGATCACATCGCCGGTCTGCCGCTATTCATCGATGACCTTTTTGCCTCCCTTACAGAGCCGATACGGATCCACGCAACTGCTGATGTTATCGAGGTCCTCGAACGCGATGTCTTCAATTGGTCGGTTTATCCGCGGTTTTCGGAACTGCAGAATGATAATGGGCCGGTGATGGAATATCGGCCCTTTGAACTCGGTGCCCGATTCAATATCGGCGGCCTGACCTTTTCGTCGATCCCCGTCGACCACAAGGTGCCATCGTCGGGCTTTGTCATCGATGACGGCAGCTCGGCGATCGCATTTTCAGGCGATACATCCAGTTCGTCGGCGTTTTGGGCGAAGGTGAATGAACGAGATGACCTGAAGGCAGTTCTTATCGAATGTGCATTTCCGGATCGGATGTCGGAACTCGCCGAGGCCTCACATCATTTCACCCCTGAAACTTTGAAGGTCGACCTTGGGCTGCTCAAACTTGATGTGGAGGTTTGCATAATAAACATCAAGCCGATGTATCGAAGCGAGGTGATCGACGAGTTGCGGGCGACCCTTGACCGGGACGTGACGATCATTGAGCCCGTCAGGCAATATCATTTCTGAAGCGTGACTGGAGCCGGTCGAAGGAAATTGATCGGCTCGAACGAGCTTTGCCGGTGTTCATCCGGAAAGTCATAAAGTTTGACCCGGCCGTTTGGGCGGACCTCTTTAACCTTGAAGGTTCGCTCGTCGCGGGTCTTCCCGGGCATTATTTCGGCTCGGAAAGTGACCAGCATCTCGGGCCGTGCCCAGATGTGCTTCTTGATCGGTTCCTGTTTACGTTTACTAAACATCTGAATTGTCTTCCGTCGGGGTCTTGTGTTTGTGCTTGCTCTTTCGGCCCGAAGGATAGAGCTTTTCCGCCGGTTTGTTCGGGTCGATCTTACGGCTCGGCGGTGCGGTCGGCTTCCTGATCGATTCAAAGATCGACGTCCGCTTCTTTTTCCTTCCCTTGGTCACAGCGAGCGGTATTATAGCAGAGGACGCAAGTACTTTGGTGCACCAAACCGCGATGAGGAAATGACAACATTGACTAAATGGCCGAAACGATACAGTATTTACGTCTGAAATGACGGGCAGGCAAGCAAGTACATTGAGCCGAGCAGACCGGCGTGTCGGAGCGAATCGTGGGCCGCTGGCTAAACGCGAGCCGTTTCGGCTGCCCGCGGCGGGTTTTTATATCGCGTTTGTTCTTTTTTCCCTGCTTGTCGCTCTGTTCGTATGGATGGTGCTCCATGAGACCGGAGATGAATCGGCAGCGAACTGGGCGATAATTTCGGGAGTCGCCTGCCTTTCCGGAGCGGTCATATTTCGCGAGGCGTTCCTCACGAGCATGAGGAAAAAGATGCTTTCGCGGGAACGTCGGCTTATCAGCAATGTTTCCGGTGAGTTCGAAGTTCCGAAGCCCTCGTTTAAGCTTACCGTAGAGCATAATGCTGCCTGGGTCCGGTCGATGCAGCAGAAATCCGAGGCGGCGAATGTTCTCGGCGGGCTTGCCGACGGACATCGCGAGGTCTTTCTCCTTTGTGAGGAATATCTTGAAGTGATCAAAAGCGAATTGCCCCGTGTTGCAGCGGGTTCACCGCGGTTTGCGGCGTTCAGAAAGGGAACCGTGGTCGCCAACCGGCTTCACTATGAGCACATGATCCGTTGGGCAAAGCTGGAGGCCGCTGGAGTCAATATGTCGTCTCTCGATGGTCATAGTGACGAGGCTAGGCAAAAAAGGTCGCGACGGGCGGTCTACGCATTGGATGCCGCATTGTCGCATTACCCGGAAGAGCGGTTGCTGATCGAACTTCGAGAGACGTTTGCGGCTGTAGACAGAGTAGACGGCTACGGCAACGTCATTGATGTTGAAGGCGAGGTGATAGAGGCCGAATCGTAGCGGGGCTCCGCGAACACCCAGTAGGAGTGCAACACATGCGAACCTTTTGTAAGATTTTGCGCTAAAAATGTTAATTCTTTGTTAGAATATTGCCCATCGGGCTTGATGCAATGCTGAAAGCAGCAAAGCACTTTTGTTAAATGATCTCTCAACGTTGTCCAAAATGTCGTAGTAATCGCATCCGACGCGGTTATCGACCCACGCCCTTTCTTCTAAAACTCATATTCCGATTTAACCTGCTTTGCGATAACTGCAACCTGGAATTTCGTGGTTTTGCCGTTCCGGGGACGGTTAATTCGCGTTCAAAAAAGCGTGAACGGGCGGGTTAGTTGTTTATCCCGGGCGATCCCGCATAAAACACTCACGATTTTTTGTTTTGGTGTGTGTCGTTTTGCATCTGATTTCGTAATATAAGGAAATTGAGTCGTTTTTACACACCTAGCTCGCTTTACCTTGTGCTCTGGATCGCCGCTGTGCTCGCAGGGGTCACAGGCGTTTCCGGACAATCGAATAAAATCACGACAATTCATTATGGTGATCGTATAGAGATCGACGTGCTCGGAAGTTTTGAGTTTGACTGGCGAGGCGGAATCAGCCCCGAAGGATTTCTCGACGGGTTTGATCGAGTTGAGGAGCAAGTTTATGCCCTCTGCAAGACGGAAGCCGATGTGGCTGCCGAGGTCACCCGGCTCTATTCGCGGTTTCTTCGCGAACCGGTGGTAACGGTTCGGATAATCGATACATCTGGCCGGCCGAACGTGTTTTTGACAGGCGGCGTTCGAAATCCGCATAGATTTCGCCTTGCGAGGCCGGCAAGCCTTCAGGAACTTCTTGTCTTGAGCGGCGGGTTGACAGAGCTAGCGAGCGGTGAGATCACACTTTTTCGGCGTCCGGACACGAGCTGTGACCCGGCTTCAAACGGCGATCGTGCGCCGCAGACGTTGCGAATCAAGATCAGCGACATCCTCGCCGGCGACCCTGCGGCGAATCCGCAGGTTCTCACCGGCGATATCGTAGATGTGAACGAAGCGTCTCCTATTTATGTGATCGGCGGTATTGCGAGGCCCGGCCGACAGCTTTTTCGTTCCGAGCTAACGCTTTCGCGGGCGGTTGCCGCCGCGGGCGGACTGGACAAGAATGCCGTCGCGTCGCGAGTTGTAATATACAGGCGGGAGGGCGGTACGGGTTCGATAATTGAGGCGGACCTGGAAAAGATCGCATCGGACCCATCCATTGACGTAGAGCTAAAACCATACGACGTTGTAGATATTGGAATCAGAGGCCGGGAACGAAGGCAGTTTCCGCCAGTCGTCGAGGGCTTCGGACCCGCGGCGGTTCCACGAGAGGAACTTCCGCTAAGGGTCATAGATTAGATTTGATCTCGTCGGATTGAAAGCAAACGTTGTAAAGAGTTCCCGAATCAGTTTATTATTAAAAATTGCCGTCAATTCAACGGCAGTGTTATATGGCTGAAAAAAGAAAGCTTAGCAGGCGGATGTCCGCCCTTATTTGGTTGGTCGGAGTCGCGATCGTGATCGGTGTTCTCATTGCGATGCACCAGATCGCTGTGATCTACCTTCTTGCGACCGTTGCTTTGGTGGTATTGCTCCTGATCGTGGCATTTTCCGATCTCGAGAACATTGATCGCCAGGACCTCGCCGGTTCGGAAGCGGACTAGCTGTTTTCTGGGCGGTTCGTTTTGATGAAACGAAGCCTCAAAAGTCTTTTTCTTCTGGCGGTGCTGATCTTCGGCGCTCAGATGGGCCACGCCGCTTCTCTCGATACGGATTCTGGCGGCATTCCAGAGCTGCGTTGGCGCGGAAACACGATCCGCATCGGCATTTCGACATCACTGACAGACCAGAGCCCGTCGATAAAGCGGGGAAGCGATGCAACGGCCGCGGTCGAGCGAAGCCTTCAGCGATGGGCCGAAGCAGCAGGCATTAGCATTCAGGTCTTTCAGACCTCGATCGAAAACGTCAGTCCGTCGGGGCCGCGAGGCGATGGCGTTTCGCTCATCACCATCGCTTCGACATCGGAGAACACCCTCGTATTCAACAAGAACGGACACCAGCTTCCGGCCGCCACGCGGATATTTTTCGACCGCAGCGGCAATATCTCCGAGGCGGATATCGTTCTCAACGCGAGTCACCAGTTCTCGACCGACGGAACATTTGGCACCTATGACCTCGAGACAGTTTTGATGCACGAGGTCGGCCACTTGCTCGGGCTTGATCACGCCCCAACCGTAGGCAGCCTGATGTGGCCGCAGATAAGCCGCAACGGCCTCTTTTCTGTCAATTCTTTTTTCCGACGTGAGCTTTTAGAAACTGACGTAGCATCTGTTCGCGAGATTTACCGCTCGGAGACGGGCGACGAGGGATCCTCCGGATCGGTCGAGTTGAAAATTTCCGGTGGCAAGATCAAGGCCAGTGAGGCCGGATTCATTTGGCTTGAAGATGCCGTCAGCGGCAAACTCGTCACGACTGTTTCGATCCCTTCGGATTCCGACAACATACAACTTCGTTCGGTGCCTGAAGGAACTTACAACATCTTCTTTGCAAATGCGGAGTCCGAAGGGATAAGCAGCGGGAAAACGGCTGGGACCGTTGACGTAACGAACGGCGAGCCTAGCGTTTTTGAGATCGTCGGAGAGGCATCAACCGGTTCCGCCACACTCATCGGCCTCAACGGCGAGACGACGGCTCTTAGCTTGCCCCTGAACGCCGGCAAGACCTTTTCCGTCTCCATGGTGCTGACGGAGGAAATGGACCTCCGACCCGTTCTTTATTCGAATTCTCGATATATTGTCGTCGACGAAAGTAACATTCTGCTAACGAAAGACCCGCTTGGGCGTGCCGTCGCGATTTTTGACGTTACGATCTCAGAGGACGCCCCGAACGGGGCCTATTCGCTCTGCACTATCAACCGCACCGGCGGCGAAGCCTGTTTTCCCGGAGTTTTTTCCATTTCCGGCCATCAAAACCCGTGGTATAAGCGGGACTTCTCAAAATATTAAGAAAAGTTTAAAAACTTCTTCCATTTTTTTCCGATATTGTGCATAATCGAGGCGTTCACCTCCCCGGTGAACATCGGTCCGCAAGGGGTGAGGACTTGCGGCCAAAACGGGCGGCGGTGTGGGAGACGCCGCCCATTTTCTTGTTCGGCCTCTGATTCGCGGCCTTCCTTTGCGGCAATTCATGGCAACTTTGAGAACCACATTGTCGATCCACTTTGGGTTTTGACCCGCGGTGGTATATCCTCACAGTGTTTTTCTCGCGGAGCATCTATTTGAATGCCCGTGATTGGCGGCATGGTTGAAAGAAGAGCTGTTTCTCGCATATTTGGTTGAGAGGCGGTTCTTTTAATATTTTATGGCTCTGAAAAAGCGCGGCAGGCTCGGCCGGTGGATGTTTGAAGGCGTCCCGGAGGTCGAAGGTCCTCACGAACCCGAAGGCCGCCACCAGAAGCATTCCTGGTGGAAGGTGATGTGCCTTACGGGCGTCGACTATTTCTCCACACTCGGTTACCAACCGGGAATAGCATTGCTCGCGGCTGGAGCTCTATCTCCATTCGCGACCATCGTTCTCGTATCGCTAACGCTTTTCGGAGCGTTGCCGATGTATCGTCGGGTTGCCGAGGAAAGCCCGCATGGCGACGGCAGTATCTCGATGCTTGAACGCCTCCTTTCGCGATGGAAAGGAAAGATGTTCGTGCTCGCCCTGCTCGGCTTTGTCGCAACAAGCTTTATTATTACCATCACCCTTTCCGCCGCCGACGCAACGAAACACATCATCGAGAATCCGTTCGTTGATGAGAATCTGCATTTTCTTCACCACGAGGTGATCGTCACCTTGGTACTCATCGTCTTATTAGGTGTCGTTTTTCTTCGCGGCTTTAATGAGGTGATCGGGATCGCGGTCGGAATAGTTATCGTTTTTCTTACCCTCAATTTCATTACGATCTGTGTTGGCATACATCAGATCGTCTGGGTCCAGCCGGAGATCGTGCCGAACTGGAGCGCTCTTGTTTGGTCGCAACCGAATGTGAATGGCAGCATCTTCATGCTCATTGCGGCATCGCTGCTTACCTTTCCAAAACTTGCCCTCGGGCTCTCGGGGTTTGAGACCGGCGTGGTCGTCATGCCGCTTATCAAGAGCGATGTCGAGGTCCAAAAGTCGCAGCTTGTTGCCTTTCATTCGACGCAGGTCGATCACTCTGAAGCACCGGATGACGTAAAGGCTCATATCGAGGGACGCATCCGCGGAGGCAAAAAGCTGCTTACCGGTGCCGCCGTGATAATGAGCTTTTTCCTGATCGGATCGAGCATCATCACCACAATGCTCGTGCCGCAGTCGGAGATCGGCCCCGGCGGAAAGGCGTATGGCCGAGCGATAGCGTATCTCGCCCACGAGTATCTCGGTCCGGGCTTCGGTACGGTATACGACCTTTCGACGATCGCCATTCTCTGGTTTGCCGGTGCATCGGCGATGGCCGGTTTGCTTAACATAGTGCCTCGCTACCTCCCGCGGTACGGCATGGCTCCCGATTGGGCACGGGCAACGCGTCCGCTTGTGATCGTTTTCACGGCGATCTGTATCGTTGTCACCATCTTTTTTGAAGCAAGTGTTTCGGCCCAGGGCGGAGCCTACGCGACCGGCGTCTTGATGCTGATGACCTCGGCAGCCGTCGCGGTCACCATCTCGTCGAGGCGAAAGAAAGAGAAGCGATGGGTTGCGTTCCTGATCATCACGCTGATATTTGCCTACACGACGGTCGCGAACATGATCGCCCAGCCGAGCGGTATCCAGATCGCGGCACTCTTCATCATCGGAATAATCGTTACGTCGTTCATTTCGCGTGCTCTGCGGACGACTGAACTGCGGATCGACGAGATCGAATACGACGAGACGGCGCTCGAGTTCATTAAAGAAATGGCCGAGGGCGACATCCGCATTGTCACCAACCGCCGCGAGGTCGGGAACGTCGTCGAATACCGTTTCAAGGAGCACGAAAAGCGGATCGACAACCACATCCCTTCGACCGATCCGGTGATCTTTTATGAGGTAGACCTCGGAGACGCGTCGGAGTTCATTGGCACAATGGCGGTTCGCGGCATCGACGTTGACGGCTACAAAATTCTGCGGACAGAATCACCGGCAGTACCGAATGCGATCGCGGCTCTTCTGCTCGATCTTCGCAATCGCACGGGCAAGATTCCGCATGTCTATTTCGGCTGGAGCGAGGGCAACCCGATAATGTACCTCGCCCGTTACATACTCTTCGGCGAGGGCGACACAGCGCCCGTTACGCGTGAGATATTGAGGCAGGCGGAATCGGACCCGGAACTCAGGCCGAATGTTCACGTCGGTGGTTAACTTCCTTACTCGTGCGGCGGCAGAAGCGAAGGGTTGAGCTCGAGGTAGCACGAGCGGCAATAGACCGGACGGCCCTGCGAGGGATAGAACGGAACGGTCGTATTGCATCCGCATTTGGCACAAGCGACGAGGACCTCGATCCGTTGTTTGACGCCAAGCTCATGAGCTGCGTTGATCGCGGCTATCCGTTCATTTTTTGCCTGTTTGCAGGGTTTGCACCGCTTTGGCGGGTTTTGGAGGTTCTTGTCGTGGAAGAACTGCTGTTCACCGACGGTCCAAACGAAATCGCTGTGGCAATCCATGCAGTTGATCGTTTGGTCGGTAAATTGTGGTTCTTCAGCACTTGCCTGTAAGGGGGCGCTGAATGAATCTGAAAAGCCGTTATCTGACATACCCTACCTCTTAATCGTCAATAAAAATCAAGATCGCAGCCTGAAAAACGCGACCGACAGCCGAACCGTAAGTGGTCGGGAAGTGTTGAAATTGCCCTTTGTCACAATTGCCGGCATCCGGGAGAACAGGCAAATTTGTGTAGGGAGTGGGCCAAGCGGGAACAATGTCTGAACTTATAAAATTAGCTAATGCATGTCAAGGATGTGCGATTTGAATTGACCCAGGTTCTCTGCAAAGATTGTCGGAGCGTATGAAGATTCTAGTTATCGGTTCGGGCGGCCGCGAGCACGCCATATGTTACGTCTTTCAACGGAGCCCGCGGGTTGAGAAGGTCTATTGTGCGAACGGAAACGCGGGGATCGCTTCCATCGCCGAATTGGTCGACATCAAACCGGACGAGATCGATCGCCTGGCCGAGTATGCAGAGCACGAAGGCATTGATCTTACCTTCGTCGGCGGCGAGACGGCACTTGCACTCGGGATCGTTGATGTTTTTGAATCTCGCGGACTGCGAATCATCGGAGCTTCAAATGCGGCGGCACGGCTTGAGGCGAGCAAGTCGGTTGCAAAGGATTTCATGCAGCGGCACGGTGTCCCGACCGCTAACTATGCGGTTGCGGCATCTCCGGCCGAGGCGATAGAAATTCTTGAAAGCGGCCGGTTTGGCGACGCTTCAACCCCGGTCGTCGTAAAGGCCGACGGGCTTGCCGCCGGCAAAGGAGTCGTCGTTGCCCGCGACCGTTCGGAAGCGATCGAAGCCATCAATGAATTAGAGAGTTTGGTCGGAGCAGAGGCGGCTTCGACCATCGTTCTCGAAGAATGCCTTTTCGGCCGCGAAGTCTCGCTCATTCTTTTTGCTGACGGCGAAAGCTTCTCGCTGATGCCGCCGACGCGTGACCATAAGCGCATCGGCGAAGGCGATACGGGCCCGAACACGGGTGGTATGGGCACCTTTACAGACGACGCGTTGCTAACGGCAGTGCAGACCGAGGAGATCGTTGAAAAGATAGTCCGCCCGACTCTTAAGGGCTGTGTTAATGATGGTTTTCCGTTCCGCGGCATCCTCTTTCTTGGCCTGATGATGACGGACGCCGGCCCGAAAACGCTTGAATACAACGTCCGCTTCGGCGACCCCGAGACTCAGGCGATTTTGGTTCGGCTTGAGACCGATCTCGTGGATATCTGCGAGGCGATGCTTGAAGGGCGGCTCGCTGAAACCGAAATAAAGTGGCGAGCGGGTTCCTCGGCATGCGTCATTCTGGCGGCCGAGAACTATCCGGCAAAGCCGCGGTCGGGCGACGCGATCAATGGGCTCGCCGCAGCGGAGGCCCGCGAGGATGTTGTCGTTTTTCATTCGGGAACGAAGCTCAACGAAGGCAAAGAGTTTCTGACCGCAGGCGGGCGTGTGCTTGGTGTCACTGCGGTCGGCGATGATCTGGCCGCGGCGCTTGAAATTGCATATGCGGCCGCAGCGGAGATCTCGTGGCCCGGAATGCAGTTCAGGCGCGATATCGGGAAGTGAGAAGATTCAATATTCCGCGACGCTTTTCTGATAGGACTCGAAATTGCGGAGCATTTCATCAAGCGAATCGCCGCCGAATTTCTCCCGCATCGAATTCGCAAGAACGACCGCCAGCATCGCTTCGCCGATGACGCCAGCGGCGGGCACGGCCGTTATATCAGAGCGTTCGAAAGCGGCCGGCGATTCTTCTTTCGAATCGATATCGACCGACGTCAACGGCTTTCGCAGCGTTGAGATCGGCTTCAGATAGCCGCGGACGCGAAGTTCCTCGCCGTTCGTAATCCCGCCTTCGAGCCCGCCTGCACGATTGGTGGTGCGGACAAAGCCGGCGTATATCTCGTCGTGAACTTCCGAACCGAAGCGGCCTGCATTCGCGACGCCCTCGCCGATCTCAACCGCCTTTACCGCGTGGATCGACATTATCGCCCGGGCAATGCGGCCATCGAGTTTTTCTTCCCAAGAAGTGTGCGAGCCGAGCCCGATCGGCAGCCCGTGGGCGACTACCTCAAAGATACCGCCGAGCGTGTCGCCGTTCGCTTTTGCTTCATCAACTAGGGCGACCATTTGCGCCTCGACATCATTATCGACGCAAGCGAGTGGGGCATCCGCGGCAATCGCAACTATCTCTTCCCACGAAGCACTTATAGGCGTTTCAGGCACCGAGCCGAGCTTTGCCACGTGGCTGCGGACCGCAATGCCGAACGCCGCGAGAAGCTGTTTGGCGACCGCACCTGCGGCTACGCGGGCTGCGGTCTCGCGGGCGGAGGCTCGTTCGAGGATGTCGCGAAGATCGCGGGTCTGGTATTTCTGCCCGCCGGCAAGGTCTGCATGTCCTGGCCGCGGCCGCTTTACGATCCGCGGGTTCTTCGGCTCAACTTCAAGTTCCTCGGCAGACATTACTTCTTGCCAATGGACAAAATCGCGGTTTTCGATCGTCAAAGCGATCGGCGAACCGAGAGCACGGCCGTGGCGCACGCCTGAGAGCACTTGAACGGCATCAGACTCGATCTTCATCCTGCCGCCGCGGCCATAGCCCTGCTGCCGCCGCCAAAGTTCATGGTCGATAGCGGCTTTGTCGAAAGGCATTCCCGCCGGCACACCCTCGATTATCACTACCAAAGCCGGGCCGTGCGATTCGCCTGCAGTTGTAAATCTGAAGTTCATTCGTTCGCTTTAAGCTCGCGGACTCGCCGCCTGAAGACGATAAGCCCAATTCCTGAGAGGATCAGAAGCCCGCCGATCAGCGTTTGCGGCGGGAGCGTTTCGCCGAGAAAAATGTTGCCGACCACGACGGCGATCAGCGGCGTGACGAGCGAGATCATCATCGCCTTTGTTGATTCTATCCTCGCAAGAAGCCAGTAATAAAGCCAGAAAGCCGCGATCGTCCCGGCGAGCGAGAGATAAAGCACGGACGCGACGGCCCGCGTGCTCCAGTTATGCTGAAATGGCGAACCCTCGACGACAAGAGCATAGATCACCAGCGGCGGCAGCCCGCAGAGCATCTGCGAGAGAAGGATCATTGCCGGGTCTATCCCGACCGCCTTTGCCTTGACCAGAATCGACGCCTGGGCCGCGGCATAAGCACCGACAACGATCGCAACAGAACCCGCAAACGCCAATGCACTTTCAACCCGAAGCTGGTCTATAAAGATAATGCCGACCCCGACGATGCCGATCAGCACGGCGATTATCTTCAGCGGAGTAATGCGTTCGCTCGGCAAAAATATCCAGGCGAGCACAAGTCCAAAGACCGTTATCATCGCCTGCAAAACGGCGGCGAGGCCCGAGGTAATGTGTTGCTCCGCCCAAAAGACCGTGCTGTAGTTGACGGTGAACTGCAGAACACCAGTCAACGCGATCAATTTCCATTCTCGCCCGCTCTGCGGCCAGGCGATCCGCGCAAAATAAACGACCGGCAAAAGAAGCACAGCGGAGAGGAGAAAGCGGCTGACGGCGAAGGTGATCGGCGGAAGGTCCTCGAGCCCGATCTTGATGAAGATCCACGTCGTTCCCCAGATCAGGCAAAGTATCAGCCAAACGAAGATCTGCATAAAGTTACTCCGCCGGCCGTTAGCTGCGTTCGTAAAAACTCAAACGCGTCTCGCCCTGTTTGAGGATCCGCCAACGTCGGATATGGCCGACCGCGTCCGGGAGCACGGTCTTCGCGTGGTGCTCGACCACAAGCAGACCGCCATCTCTTAGCAAGCGGCTGGCGGCCGCGCCAAATTCATGAAGCACAGGCGAATAGTTCATCTCATATGGCGGATCGAAGAAAACAATGTCCCAGCCCTCCGCATGCTCGCGTCCGGTAAAGTTTTCAGCCGAAAGCGAAAGCACCTCGGTCTGCTCCTCGGGAACGACGAGCGTGTCAAGATTTTCTTCGATCAGAGCACAGGATCGCCGTGAACGGTCAACGAATGTAGCGTGTTTGGCACCGCGCGAGATCGCCTCGATCCCAATTGCTCCGGTGCCGGCACAAAGGTCGAGGAAGCGGGTGTGCTCGTCGATCTTTGGAGCGAGGATGTTAAAGAGCGTCTCGCGAAGGCGGTCCGAGGTCGGACGTGTGCGGTTATCCGCGGGGCTTTTCAAGATCCGGCCGCCGTAAGTCCCTGCAATGACACGCATAAACTCCTATCCTATCCCAGCGAGCCGATATTTCGAATCGCCGCGGACGCGTTTGATAAGAGCGGCAGTCTCAGGGTTCACCCTTTTTGCGGCAAGGAGTTTTTCGGCGTCACTGCGGGCGGCCTCGAGGATCTCGAAATCGCGGATGATATTGGCGATCTTAAACATCTGCACACCGGACTGACGAGTTCCAAATAGCTCGCCCTCGCCGCGGAGTTCTAGATCCTTTTCGGCGATCTTAAAGCCATCGTTCGTCTCTTCCATTATCCCGAGCCGCTCCTTCGCGACCGCCGTCTTTTTATCGCCGGTGAGAAGCACGCAGTAGCTCTGCTCCGCACCGCGGCCAACGCGTCCGCGAAGCTGATGAAGCTGTGAAAGGCCGAACCGCTCTGCGTGTTCGATGACCATCGTTGAGGCATTTGGCACATCTACGCCGACCTCGATAACGGTCGTCGAGACGAGCACCTCGACCTCGCCCGCGACGAAGGCCCGCATCATCGCTTCCTTTTCATCGCTTTTCATTTTGCCGTGGAGCAAGCCGACAGAGCGGTGCGGGAAGACACGCTGGCGCAGTTCGTCGTACATCGCGGTCGCGGCCTTTAGGTCGAGCTTTTCCGATTCGTCGATAAGCGGATAAACGACATAAGCCTGCCGGCCAAGCTTCAACTCGCGTTCGATGCCTCTATAAACACCCACACGTTTGTCTTCACCGACGACGACCGTCTTGATCGGCGTTCGCCCGGGCGGAAGCTCGTCGATCACAGAAACATCGAGGTCGCCGTAAACCGTCATCGCGAGTGAACGCGGGATCGGCGTTGCCGTCATCACCAGGACGTCCGGGTTCTGGCCGCTTTTCTTGAGTGCGGCACGCTGAAGCACGCCGAACCTGTGCTGTTCGTCGATGACGGCAAGCCCGAGGTTCTCGAACTCGACGCCATCTTGAATTATCGCGTGTGTCCCAATGATGATCTGCACTTCACCGGTCGCGATGGCGTTGCGGGCTTTCTTTTTCTCCGCGGCCTTTAGGCTTCCGGTCAGCAAACGGACAGAATAGCCGGCCGGCTCAAAAAAACGGACCGCGTTTCTATAATGCTGTTCGGCGAGGATCTCGGTCGGTGCCATCAGCGCGGTTTGGTAGCCGTTCTCCGCCGCGGCGAACATGGCGATGAAGGCGACGATCGTTTTGCCGCTTCCGACGTCGCCCTGGATGAGCCGGTTCATCGGAGCGTCCGACGTCATGTCGCCAAAGATCTGCTTGACGACGCGGCGTTGAGCATCGGTGAGCTTAAAGGGAAGCAATCCGGCGATGCGTTTCTTGACCGTCTCGTTTATCTCAATAACAGAGCCTTTCGGTTCCTTTTTTCGCTCGCCGCGGACGAGTTGCAGGGCGAATGAGAGCCAGAAAAATTCCTCGTAGATCAGCCGCCGATGAGCATCGCTGCGAAACCGCTCATAGTCTGAGATCGAAGCCGTTTCAGGCGGGAAGTGGACCTCGCACATCGCGTCACCTCGGCTGATCAATCGGTTGGATCGGACCAGTTCGTCTGGCATAAACTCAGCGACCGAGTCGCGGTCGAGCACGCGGGTAACGGCATAAACGATCTCGCGAAGCCGTTTGGTTTGAAACGGGCCGAGCTTGCGGTAAACCGGCACGTGCCGGGCAGTGTGGATGGTGGCGAACTCATCATGCGATTCATCTGCGCCGAGTTCGTCATCGGACTCTTCTTCATTGTCGGCCACCAGCGGAAGCTCAACTGCGGCTTCGTCGTCCGGGAGAACCTCGAGTTCATCGGGCTTTGTGACCTTGAGGACGAACGTGTTGCGCCGGCCGTCCCATTCCCAGCGGCCGTGGGCGACGAAGCGTACGCCGCGTTTGAACTTGCCGGTGTAAAATTCAATGGCGTGCTTCGCCGCCTTCCCCGAAAGAAACCACATCACGACGACGGGCTTTCTGACGCGTTCGCGGTCGCTTCCGGTGATCTCAAAGATGTATAGCGGCGGCTGCTTTGGACCGCGGTTTTTGCCGACCTGAAACGCTCCCGAAACACGTACGTGAAGCTCGACCGAGGCTTCGAGGCCGTCATAGAGCTGATCGATCGGAAGCAAATTAGAGCGGTCCTCATAACGCGTTGGAAAGTAGGAAAGCACGTCCTCGACCGTCGAGTCGAGCGGCTCAGGCCGCCCGGCGTAGGCTCCGACCGCCGCCGCGAGCTTGCGAGCCATTGTCGCCGAGAGATGAACCTCGGGGAACCGCGGTAGCTCAAGGATCGGAGTTTCAAGCGTAAGGGGCATTGCTTCGCAAGGATTTTAGCAGAAAGCCGATGGGCTGGCATCACCGCCATTCACTGCCTCAGGTCTCGAGGGTGAACGGGTTGAAGTTCGTGTCCTTGTCGTAATGATCTACGTTCTCCGTCCGCTTAAGGAAGCCGACGATGATGTAGGTGAAAGGTGTTGCGAGGACCTCCCAGAGCACCTTCAGGATATAGTTGCCGATCATAACGCTAACGACCTGCTCGGTCGGCCAGACGCCGAGAAACGCGACCGGATAGAAGATAAGGCTGTCTGCCATTTCGCCGAAGATCGTCGAACCTATGGTCCGCGTCCAAAGCCAGCGGCCGCGTGTCAGCAGCTTCATTTTTGCGAGGACGAAGGAATTGACGAACTCGCCCGCCCAAAAGCCGAGCACCGAGGCAGCGACGATCCGCGGCGTTTGCCCAAAGATCATGTTGACCGCTTCGACATATTCCGGCGGCATTGTCCGAGCGACCGGGAGATTGGTGACCGTTACGGCCATCAGCGAGGCAAAGATCAAGGCACCGAATCCGGCCCAGATGACTCGCCGCGAACGGGCATAGCCGTAAACCTCTGTCAGGATGTCGCCAAAGAGATAGCTGATCGGGAAAAAGAGGACGCCGGCCCCGTAGATGTATTCACCGTAGAAGGGCAGGTTTACATAAGAGACCTTGTGGACGCCTATCAGGTTAGAACACAAAATGACCGCGACGAATGCGGCCATTATCAGGTCGTAATATTTGAATTGCCGTGTTGCCAAGCAGGTTAGCGAGCACCTTGGTTTATCGGTTCAAGTCTAGCAAAAGAAATAGGTTATGCAATACGAAAAAACGGAGCACGCTCGAAAACGTGCTCCGGAAATAGGAGGAATATAGAAAACTTTACTGTTGGGCTATGGCCGAAACGTGCTTGGTAAGCCGAGCCTTGTAACGGGCCGCCGTGTTGCGGTGAATAACGCCCTTATTTACCGATTTATCGATAAGCGAAACCGTCTCGCCGAGCAGTTCAGTGCTCGTTTTGGAATCTGCGGCTCCGATGGCCGTACGAAGCTTCTTGATCTGCGTCCTGAGCTTACCACGGTTCGAGCGGTTGATCTCGCGACGCTTTTCGTTCTGTCGTATACGCTTTTCGGCTGATTTGTGATTTGCCATTCTTAACTATCCTCAAAAGCTGCCTTTATCGGCAAACTCCAAATGATAGTATTTCGCACAGTTCAAGTCAAGTTTCGAGACGGGTCAAGATCGAGTGGGCAAGGTCAGCGATCAGAACAAATATGGGCGGGTAAAAGACGAACTCCGGGTTGAGGGTCACAGAAAAGATTCTCGGCATTGTGACGGCGAGAAACTGCGAGTAATTTCCGATGACCAGGCCAAGAGTAAAACTCAAAACCACCGATCCAAGGATCAATGCACCGATGGTTAGCCGCGAGTACGGCTTTCCGGCTTCCGCCGGGGCTTCGAATAGGGAATCGTGGATCTCGTCATCGTAATAAGTAAAGCGGTCGAGCCCCTGCCGAATGCGGCCGTAGATATGAAAAAGCCCTGCTGCAAAAAGAAAGACGATCACGATCTTGATGATGACCGGTGCATTCAAGAAGTAATGCGGCTTGCCAAACGCGACGAGGAAGGTCGAAAGTATCAACGCGACCGCGGGAAAGATCAGCTTCTGAAGCTCGGCCGCCTGCCGGCGTTCTTCGGCGACCATGCGGTTGATTATCTCGTTGTAGCGATGCTCGTAAACGAGTTGCCGCCAGCGGCGAGCGTGGCTATTGCGCGACGTGAATATTGAATCGTCGCCGCTGCCGTTGCCATTCTGGTACTGATGTTCGAGAAGCTTACGGTCATAGCGGGCCCGTTCACGCGGGCTTCCGAGTACTTCATAGGCCTCGGCGATAGCCGCAAAAGCTTTCGCCGTCTCCTCAGAGCCCTCGTTTTTATCGGGATGCAGCTCTCGCGCAAGACGGCGATAGGCCGACTTGATCTCGTTCTTCGAGGCTCGCTGCGAAACCTTTAAGACGTCGTAATAATTCACTTACCGAATGCTCGAAACGATCAAAAAATTGGGGAGCGGACTCGGGTGGTGGAACACCCAATATCTACAAAATTGTATCATATTCCGGGTTACATTTTCTTCCGAAACTACTTCTCTAACCGATCGATCTGCAAGCTCACCGGCGAGGCTCCGGCCAACTTCACCGCATCGACGATCCGGGCGACCGAACCGTAATCGAGGCCCTTCGGAGCTTTGATGAAGACCGTGCGCTCGATGTCTGTCTTTCCGGTTTTGGAATCGGTGCGGAATGCGTGGTTCTCGGTCCGCTCCGCAAACGTTTCTCGGATCAGCGACACGAGCGCATCGGGTTCGGCGATGGTTGCGATCGGATCGCTTTGGTTGACGGAAAGACTGCCGTTGCGGTCGGCGTTTACGATGATCGTGTCCGGATTCGGTTTGACCGGCAATGCGTCCGCCGGCTCAGAAGGAACCCGCGTTTCGAGGCGGCTTGGGCGGGTTGGTGTGATGATCATGAAGATGATCAGAAGGACGAGTAAAACGTCTATAAGCGGGGTTACATTAATTTCGGGCTGGTTCATTTCGGGTTCCTCCAATATGTTTTTAGACACCGAAATGGAGAAATTGTTCCCGAACGCCCGAGTTCTATTTCACGCCGAGGGCTTGAAGGAGGGCTTTTGCCTTGAGCAGAGATTCGCGGTATTCGCTGTCGGGGTCGCTATCGATCACAACGCCGCCGCCGACGTTGAAGACAGCTCGGTTACCGGAGATCGTGATCGTTCGGATCGCGACGTTCGTATCAATGAATGGTCCCAAACTTTTGAACGCCTTGCCGCCAATTGCGATGCCGATCGACCCCATCGAGAGCCCGCGAGCAACCGGTTCGATCTCGCCGATGAGCTGCATTGTCCGGACCTTCGGTGCACCGGTGATCGAGCCGCTCGGGAAAAGTGAAAGAAGCACCTCGCTGAGTCCCGCATCCTGCCGAAGCCTGCCGCTCACCGTTGATACCAGATGAAAAAGCGTCGCGTGTTCCTCAATGGTGCAGAGCTGATCGACCGCGACCGATCCGTATTCGCAAATGCGGCCGAGGTCGTTGCGGAGCAGATCGACGATCATCGTGTTCTCGGCCCGATCCTTTGCACTCGCGGCGAGAACCTCACGGAGTGCCGCGTCTTCTTCCCGATCGGCACTACGTTTGATCGTGCCCTTGATCGGAGCTACGGAGATTTGATCGCCTTCAATCCGAAAGAACCGCTCGGGCGATGAAGAGACGACAGCCGTTCCACCACGTTGAACGAACGCGGCAAAGGCCGACGGGTTTTGGCTCCGTAGCCTCGTGAAGACCTCGCCAGCAGGAATCGCGTCTTCAAATTCGATCGCGAACTGCTGTGTCAGATTCACCTGATAGGTATCGCCGCGGCGGATGTGTTCCTTGACCCGGTTGATGGCAGCGACGTACTCGTCTTTCGTGAAGCTCGATCTGACCGAACATACCGTGGGAATGCCGCCGACCGGCCCTGCGGCCGTAGCCAGAAGGCTCTCGAGCTCATCAAACCGAGCTTCGTTTCCGTCAATATAAGTTCTTCCGGTCGCGTAGTCGTGGATGATCAGAGCGTCGAACTGGGCAACGTATGCCAGCGGTTCTTTCGACTTTGCAGCTTCGGGTATTCGTATCGGCTTTGGTTGGAGCGAGGCACCAAACTCGTAAGAGAGAGTGAAGATCGAGGCGAAGTTCGTATTGAGAAGACCTGCGAGTTCGCTTAAGCCTTCTAGTCCGCCCGTTCGCACCTCGAACGTTTTTACCGGATCAACGCCGGCGATGAGAAGATGCGAGCCCAGATACCCGACGCCGGAGCTGTCCAGAATAGCCGCTCGCCGCTCCGGCGGAAGCGCGGAAAACGCATTGACCACATCGGCGGCTGTTGCACTGATCTCCTTCACCGAAAAGGATGATATCACGCCGCCTTTCGCGTTTTTCAAAATCGCCGAATTGACGTAATATACCTCAGACCTCACTTTCCGGTTCTGCTCGACAAATTTATGACCCTCGACACAAACGATAAGTACGCACTTGTTCGCGGTTTGGGACTCATCGCCGCCGCGTCGGTGATCATCGGTAACGTAATTGGTACCGGCGTGTTCTTTAAGGCAAGGATCATGACCTGCAACGTCGGCGAACCGACGTGGGTCATCATTGCGTGGGTCGCCGCCGGCCTTCTCGCACTTGCGGGTTCGCTGACCTACGCTGAGCTTACGGCGATGAAGCCGCAGGCGAGCGCGGAGTATGTCCTTCTCCGTGATGCTTACGGCAAGGTCGCGAGCTTCCTTTACGGCTGGATGCAGATGCTTATCGCGAAGACCGGCTCGATGGCCGCTCTTGGTGTTGCCTTCGCGATCGCCCTGAATAGCTATCTGGACGAGAAGCTTGGCTATACTCTTCTCTCGATCCCAGTTGGCGGGTCAAATGTTGAGATCACGACGCTGCAGATCATCGCCATTATGGCGATCATCATCTTCACGACGCTCAATAGTGCATCGGTTGCTATTAGCGGCCGGATCGCGACTGTGCTCACCTTCGTTAAGATCGCACTGGTCGTCCTGGTTGGGCTTGGAGCATTTATGTTCGTGACTGGTGGCAGTTTTGAAAATTTCGGAATGACCTCTGCCGGTGCCGAGTGCCTTGACGTAGCCGAATCGCAACGATACGGGCATGTCAATTATTCGTTCTTTGCTGGGTTTGCGGCCGCGATGCTCGGGGCACTTTGGGGCTACGACGGCTGGAACCAGCTAACGTTCGTCGCCGGTGAAGTTAAGGACCCGAACCGCAACATCCCGCTCGCGATCATCGGCAGCACCGTTCTGATCATGGTGCTTTATGTGTTCGTTCACATCGCATATTTCTACGTTCTTGATCCGGCCGCGATCGCCTCGGTGGACAAGGACGTCGCTGTCGCCAATGTCGTACTTGGTAAGTTCTTTGCGGCGGATGCGGCAACAATGCTGACCGGCGTTGCGGTCGCCATCTTTACGATGGGCCTAGTGCTGTCGTCGCTCGGGTCGCTGCACACATCGATCTTGGCCGGTGCCCGCGTTCCATACGCGATGGCACGCGACCGGCAGTTCTTCTCGCGGTTTGGCACGCTTTCGGTCTCTGGCGTTCCGATCGCCTCTCTGATACTTCAGGGAACTTGGGCGATCCTGCTCATTCTCTCGGATTCGTTCTGGCGGCTTTACAACCCCGATAGTGCGCTTTTCGACATGTTGACCAATTACGTGGTCTTCGGCTCGTTCATCTTTTACGCGCTGATAACCTCGACGGTCTTCATTTTCCGCAAGCGATATCCGGATGCCGAACGGCCATACAAGACCTTCGGTTACCCGGTCGTTCCGATCATTTTCCTTCTTGTGACGGGCTGGCTGCTGATCCAGACGCTCTACGACGATACGGCCAATTCGCTGATCGGTATCGGACTGATCCTGCTCGGCCTTCCGGTCTATTATTATATGAATGGCAGGAACAAGGACGCGGCAATAGAAAATGACGACAAATGATAGAAGAAGCGGCCGCGAACGGCGTGCGGTCGCTCGGTCGAAGGTGACCGTTGACATCGAGTGGGAGAATCACCTCGGCCGCCACACAGGCACGATCAGCGACATTGGTCGGAAGGGGTGTTTTGTCCTAACCGGCGGCGATTTCGTAAACGGCGAGACGGTCTTTCTATACCTGCCACTATCGACCGGAAATCTAATGCGAATTCACGGCGAGATCGCGAACAACGTCTTTGAAATCGGATTTGCGGTCAAGTTCGAGGGGCTTTCAGAAACGGAGCTTGAGTTTATCGACAATTTCATAGCCTTCCACGCAGAGGAAGGATAGAAGCTAGCCGTCGGCCAGCGACGCGATCGCCTCGCGGGCGGCCTCGCGGTCGTCGAAGTGAAATTTGTCACTCCCGATGATCTGATATGTCTCGTGGCCTTTGCCGGCGATGATCACAACGTCGCCCGGATGAGCCACACGGATCGCCGTTGCGATAGCTTCGCGGCGATCTGAGATGCTCATTCGCTCGGCTTTCGTTCCGGCAATTCCTGCCTCAATTTCGGCGATGATCTTCAGCGGATCTTCAGTCCGCGGATTGTCGGATGTGATGATCGCAATATCGCTCAGCTCGCCGGCGACCTTTCCCATCGGAGCCCGCTTCGTTTTGTCTCTATCGCCGCCGCAGCCAAAAACGGTGATGACCCGGCCCGTGGTCAATTGTCGGGCGGTGCGAAGCGTATTCATGAGAGCATCGTCCGTGTGGGCATAGTCCACGACCACCGCGAATTCGCCACCGTGCGGGACAAGCTCGAACCGCCCAGGAGCCCCAACACATTTAGAAAGCCCTTCCGCGATCGCGTCGAGCCCATAGCCTAGTTCGAGAGCCGCAGCAGCGGCCGAAAGCATATTGTAAACATGCGGCCTACCGACCAGCGGGGAAGTGATCTGCCGCTCGCCCTGCGGCGTCTTCAAAAGAAAAGACGTTCCCTTTAGAAGCGAGACTTCGATATCCTCTGCGGTCAGGTCTGCGTTTTGAGCCCCGCCTTCACCCGGCCGCTGAGAAAAAGTAACAACCCGCTGGCCGTCTGCACGTAGTTCAACAGCTAATTTCGCACCCCAATCGTCATCGATATTTATCACGCTGGCACCGGGACGTTCGCCCAGACGGCCGTCGAAGAGTTTCTTCTTCGCGTCGAAGTAGTTCTCCATCGTGCCGTGGTAGTCGAGGTGGTCTTGCGTGAGATTGGTGAAGATCGCGACGCGAAAGCGGAGCCAATCGCAGCGATGCAGGTCGATCGCCTGCGATGAAGCCTCCATCGCCGCAAAGCCGCAGCCAGCGTCGACCGCCCGCCGCAAAAATCTGTTTGTGTCCGAGGCTTCGGGAGTCGTTCGCACCGCCTCTTCGCTTTCGTCGCCGATGCGGTACTCAACAGTGGTCAGCATCGCGGGTTTCACGCCGGCGGCTTCGGCAAGTGCGTAACAGAGATATGTGGTCGTCGTTTTTCCATTGGTGCCGGTAATGCCAATGAGGTCGAGCCGATGCGAGGGCTCACCATTGATGATCGAGGCCGCTTTGGCGAGAGCGACGCGGGCGTCCGCAACCTTGAGCCATGCACCGGCAAAACCTTCGGGTGCATCAAATTCTGAAATTATGCCGACCGCTCCGCGACGCATCACATCCTCAACGAACCTGTGCCCGTCAACCGTCGCACCCTTGATCGCCGCAAAAAGCGTCCCCTCGCGAGCTTGCCGCGAGTCGTGTGAGACGTCCATTGCAATACCTTGCTTTGAGCCTGAAAGCGATGCTCCAAGAGACTCAGCAAGTAGTCTGAGATCGGTACCTAGAGATTCCATCTATTATCCCAAATCGCACGAAGTGGAGAGTATCAAATTGTGTCTGATTATAGGACAACCGGGAACTGCACGCACACTTTGACCGCAAAGAAGCGCGGAACTGCCCGAATCAGTCGACTTGGCAACGTAATTGGTGGGGGTTAGTTGCGAAGCTAGTTCGGAAAAATCTTAAGGAATTCGGTAATGGTTGCATCGTTGAGCAGAAGCTCAACCGGCGAAGGGCGTATATACCCGTTTGTACCGTATGCCCGATGAGGATTCGGATCCGGCCATTTCACGCCTGTATGACGCGTTAGAACCTCTTGGTGTTTGATCATTCTCTCTTCAAGACCCTTTCGCCCGTGAGCCAGCGGATCTTCAGCAGCGAGCGAGTAAACAACAAGAAAGGCCTCCATTGGACTCAAAGCGGAATCGCCCGCTCCAAAACGTGCCGGCTCCACCTCAGCGAGAAACTTCACTTTGTCCGTCACTTCTCTCCCCAACTCGTATGCAAAGATCTGACGCATTATGGCCCCGACGCCTGCGTCTCGAAGAGTCTTAAGCTCTTTGACGAAAACGTCTTCGTTCATCCAACCGCGGCCATCAGCTCGCAGTGTTATTATGTCGCGGCCTTTCTTAAACCCCTCCGGAATCTCAGGAAAATAAAATCCCTTCAGATTTTCGGTAATGAAGTCGATCTCATCATCGTTGAGCTTTGGGATTCGATCGGCTGCGATCCTTGTAAGATGCCGGCTTAAATCACGAGCGGAAACGCCTTTGTTCGTTGAACGATAGGCAAACTCCAGTTCCTTGAGACGAGCGAGGTTAGCGTTACTGATCTTTAAGCCGGAGCGATAAAAGACAAAATCCGCAAGCCGATCCCCGCCAGCGTCGATCTCCGTTTCGATCGGGTTCATCGGAAGACCGATCTCAGCGAGGCCGTCACGAACGTCATTCTTGAACTTTTCACGAGCCTCGTTGCTTTGGGTCGTTGCGGAACGAGGCGTAAGAATGAAGCCGAAGAAAGCAAGCGATGCAAAAAGCAGGACGATCAGTGTGGGTTTGGCAAACATATTGGATCTCCGGAAATGCCAAGGAGTCGCGTTGGAAAACAATTAGCATTTTATAGGAAACTCGAGTCCTGAACAAGATTTTTCTTAGGGAACAATATACAGCCGCAATTCGTTAGTTTTAGTCAAGTGAGGTTTCGCGGGATGAAATTTATAAAAGTAATTCTTACGCTATTGGCCATAATGTTTGGGGTGATGGCGGTCTTCTGGCTGCTAGGGATCGTTTGGACGCTTTTCGGCTACGCGTTCTGGTTCGGCGTCGTCGCCGCGATCGGGTACGGCGGTTACAAACTGTTCAAGAAAGTCGAGAACAAGACTCTCTCAAGCGGCACTGCCTTTCCCGAGATAGAGGACCGCGATTACTCGCTCTCATGGGAAGAATACAACCGGAAGTATCTGAAAAAGTAAGTCGCTAGACTTTTTCGCCTCGTTTGGCTAGATTGGGTTAGGCACCACTGCCGAGGTGGCGAAATTGGTAGACGCACTAGACTTAGGATCTAGCGTCGAGAGACGTGCAGGTTCGATTCCTGTCCTCGGCACCACATTCTTGATCAGACGGCCGCTTGCTGCACCCCCAGCTCGGCCGTTTTTGCTTTTTGTGTACAGACAGCGTATTCGACTTTTCTGCCCCGCTTAGCTATCCTTTTCAATTACTTGACCGGTATTTGATTCGTAAATGAAAAGCCAATTAAAAGAGGTCTCGCCGACAGAGCGAGAGATAAACCTGACGATCGAAGCGGCGTCCTTGAAAGATGCTTACGGCAAGATCAGCCAGCGTTTTGTTAAGGGAGCCAACATTCCCGGATTCCGCAAGGGCTATGCACCGCTCGACGTCGTTCGCCTTCGCTATAAAGAAGAGATAAAGCAGGAAGTGCTCCAGCTCCTCGTCCCGGAAACGGTCTCCGCCGCCATTCTTGAGCACGGGCTTCAGCCGCTCTCCGAGCCGCAGCTTCACATCAATGATGTTGAAAATGTAAAGGTCAACGGCTCGCAGGATGTTGAATTGCACGTTCACGTCGAGGTAATGCCGGAGATACCGCAGCCCGACTACAAAGGCCTCGAGCTTACCCGCCGCGTCAAACCGGTTGATGAGTCTGAGATCGAAGACCTGATCGCCCGCCGGATCAATGAAGAGGCAGCATTGGTGCCGGTCGAAGGACGAGCTTCGGAGGACGGCGACACTGTCATTGTCGATCTGGAAGGAACATTTGCAGACGACCCGGCTGCCGAGCCGATCACTGCCGAAGACCTGGAGGTCAAGCTCGGTGACGAGCTGATCGAGAAGTCTTTTTCGGAGAATTTGGTCGGTGTAAAGGAAGACGACGAGAAGGAATTTACCGTCAGCTATCCGGACGATTTCTCTTCGCCAGCACTTGCCGGAAAGACCGTTCACTACAAGGCGACGATCAAGTCTGTCGGGATCATGGAAACGCCCGAGCTGAACGACGAATGGGCGATCGCTCTTGATGAAGGCTACGAGTCTCTTGCAGATCTTCGGACAAAGCTTCGTGCCGATCTCGAAAAGCTTGCCGAAACGGACGCCGACGCACGGCTTCGCAACAACGCGATCGCAAAGCTCATTGAGGAGAATGAATTTCAGGTTCCGAACTCGCTGATCGAAAGCCAGGCCCGCAACCTGCTAAACAATTTCGCACAGGACCTTCAGCAACGCGGCGTTGACCTGAATAAGGTCGAGCCCAACTTCGTCGAGATGGCCTATTCGCAGATGAGGCTCCAGGCCGAGCGTGATGTTCGCGGAGCGATATTGCTTGAAAAGGTTGGTGACGCCGAAGGCGTTAAGGTCGAGACTGCCGAGGTTGATGAAGAGGTCGGGAAGATGGCCGAATATTACCGCACCGAACCGGCCGAGATGCGGAAGATGTTTGAGGCTCAAGGCGGGCTTGCCAATATCGAGAACAACCTCCGCACCCGCAAGGCGATCGAGGCTCTCGTAGCCGCGGCAAAGGTGACCGACGGGCCGTGGGTAGATGAGAATCAACCCGAGGCCGAGGCTGCCGAAGCTGAAGAAAGGCCGAAGAAGGCCGCAAAGGCAAAAGCCCCGGCAAAGGCTAAGAAGTCGACGAAGAAAGCGGCGGGTGATGAATAGGCTCCGCGGCCGCCGGCTTTATTGTTTGCATTTTTAGGAGAAATGTGTAGAATCGGCAATCGGCTGATATCCAACACTTTACCTCCGCATTCTTAAGGCTAAGCTTTAAGGAATTTCCGAACAGAGGTTTTACGAATATGGCTTTGGTCCCAATGGTGGTCGAACAGACGTCTCGCGGCGAGCGTGCCTTCGACATCTTCTCGCGTCTCTTAAAAGACAGCATTATCTTCATCGGTACGCCGATCGACGACCAGATCGCGAACCTGATCGTCGCCCAGCTTCTATTTCTTGAGGCGGATGACCCCGAACGCGACATCAATCTCTACATCAACTCGCCCGGTGGTTCGATCACGGCCGGAATGGCGATCTACGACACGATGCAGTTCATCAAGAACGATGTCACGACGATCTGCGTCGGGCAGGCAGCATCGATGGGAGCTCTCTTGCTAACGGCCGGAGCGAAGGGAAAACGTTTCGCATTGCCGCACTCGCGGGTCCTTATCCATCAGCCTTCGGGCGGTGCTTCGGGCCAGGCGTCAGACGTCCGCATCATGGCCGAAGAAATTCTGCGTATGCGTGAGATGACCTCGCGGATCATCGCAAACCACAGCGGCCAGAGCTTTGACCAGGTCGAGCTCGACGTCGAACGCGACCGCATTCTTTCACCGGTCCAGGCAAAGGCCTACGGCCTGATCGACGAAGTGATCGAGCACCGGGAGAAGTAGAGGGAAGTCTAGGAAGTCGAGGATGTCTAGAAAGTCTTGGAGGTCTGGAAGCTAACGGATATTGCTTGAATTAAAAGGGACGTAACTCGAAGAGGACATCTTTTTCTTTCAGAAACTTTAGCGTCGACGGCTTCCAAAACTTACCGGACTTCCTTGACTGACCGGACTGACCAGACTTCCCAGACTTCCTAGACTTCTTGGACTGACCAGACTAACGATATGGCTAATTTCCGACGACCAGAAGAATTGTTGTGCTGCTCGTTTTGCGGGAAGACGCAGAATGACGTTAAGAAGCTGATTGCCGGCCCGGGTGTCTACGTCTGCAATGAGTGCATTGATATCTGCAACGAGATCATCAATGACGACGACAAGGTCGATGGACAGCTATCTCGCACGCACCTTCCAAAGCCCTCGGAGATCAAAAAATTCCTCGATGAATACGTCATCGGCCAGGACGGAGCAAAGAAGCGGCTCGCAGTCGCCGTTTATCAGCATTACAAACGGCTTGAGCTCGCCAAGCGGCGTTCGGACATCGAGATCCAGAAGTCGAACATCCTCCTAATCGGCCCGACCGGCACCGGCAAGACGCTACTTGCCCAAACGCTCGCACGCCAGCTCAGCGTTCCTTTCTGCATCGTTGACGCGACCAGCCTGACCGAGGCCGGCTACGTCGGTGAGGATGTCGAGACGATATTGCTTCGGCTTCTGCAGGCCGCCGGCAACGACGTCGAGCTTGCCCAGCAGGGCATCATCTACATCGATGAGATCGACAAGATCTGCCGCAAGGACGACAACCCCTCGATCACCCGCGATGTCTCCGGCGAAGGCGTGCAACAGGCATTGCTCAAGATCCTTGAAGGCACGGTCGCCAATATCCCGACCGGCGGCGGCCGCAAGCACCCGCAGCAGGAGTTCACTCAGCTTGATACGACCAATATCCTCTTCATGTGCGGCGGAGCGTTCATCGGGCTTGAAAAGGTGGTCGAGAAGCGGCTCCGCAACAAATCGCTCGGCTTTCAGGCTGACGTCAAATCAAGCAAGGAACGCCGCAACGAGGCATTCGGCAAGCTTGAGCCCGAGGACCTTATCCACTACGGCCTTATCCCCGAGTTCGTCGGCCGCCTGCCGGTCGTCGGCGTGCTTGCCGAGCTCGACGAGGCCGCACTCATCCGCATCCTTACCGAGCCGAAGAACGCCCTCGTCCGCCAGTATCAGCGGAAGTTCGAGTTCGACAATATCTCGCTCAAATTCACCGAGGGAGCTCTCAAGGCCGTCGCCCACGAGGCCCATAAGCGAAAGGTTGGTGCCCGCGGGCTGATGATGATAATGGAAGAGATACTGCTCGAATCAATGTACGAGCTGCCCTCTGACACAAAGATCAAAGAGCTCCTTATCACCCGCGAAATGATCGAGAAAAAGACCCCCGTCTTCGACGTAGTAGCCCCAATAGAACAAGCCGCTTGATCGTGGTTCTTACCTGCATTCGTTTTCCATAACGCGCCTTTGTGCACGTTTAACCATCAACTATCCAAGGAGAATGCACATGCTAGAAAAGGCAAGACCGACCATTTTAATCTTCACTTTCGTACTTGCTCTGGTAACGCTCGGAACAGCTCAATCGGGCGAGAAAGAAGTTCACATCGGCTTAAAGGGCGGATTCAGCCTTCCGAACCTGGTCGGCGGCGATGATCAAGAGATAACGCGTGACTATAAGTCACGGTTCGCACCAAATTTTGGTGCATATGTCGAATTTGGCACGGCACGGAACCTTTCGATCCAAACCGGGATCGACTACGCACCGCAGGGCGGCAAGCGAGACGGTATTCAGCCGATCACGGCTCCGATCCCACTGCTTCCTCCGCTCCCGGCTGGACAATTTTACTACGCAGACTTTAAGAACACAGCGAAACTCGAGTACCTTGAGTTTCCGGTGCTCGTAAAATACACCTGGCGGCGAGAGAGTTCCTTGCAGCCGTATGTCAATGCTGGGCCTTACGTTGGTGTGCTTCTAAAGGCAACTCAGGTAACGAGAGGTTCAAGCACGATCTATTCCGACCGAAATGGAACACCCATCCTAATTCCGCCGATAAATCAGCCGCTACCTTCGATCTCGTTCGATGCGGAAACCGATGTGACCGATAACTTGAATCGGGTCAACTTTGGTCTCACTGGCGGGGGCGGGCTGAAGTTTCCGGTTAAAGGGAATTACTGGTTCCTTGATGTTCGGGCTTCATACGGCCTTACGACCCTTCAGAAAGATACCGCCAACGACGGAAAAAGCCGGACCGGAAATCTCGTCATCTCGGTCGGATATGCTTTCAAGGTCAAGGGGCAATGACTTGTCCAAGTCAAAGTAGTTAACGAATCTGTACGATCAGTCGAGCGGGAAGGCAGATGAATTGGAATCGGATCCCAATAAAGGCGAGTGTTCCCAGTTACCCTTTGAGCGAGCTTACCGCCCGCAGGGGACGCCGTGCCCGTGCACCAGACGCATGCAATAAAAGAAAAAAGGGTGTCGCAGAAAACTGCGAAACCCTGAAACGAAATTAACTGGTGCACCCGGCATGATTCGAACATGCGACCCCTTGATTCGTAGTCAAGTACTCTATCCAGCTGAGCTACGGGTGCCCGAAGCGAACTATTAGATTACGAAGAGCGGCCGAGGCTGTCAAGTAAACCCCGTCAGGCTAGCGGGCGAAGTAGCCTTGCCGTGTGCGTGAGATAAGTCCGGGTTCGTTTACCTCGACGCGGATCTCTCGCCATTTGCCGTCGCGGGCGATGTTGGTCGGTGCGTATTCGATGGTATAGAGCGTGCGGAGATCAGCCGCGACCTCGGCATAGAGCCGGCCCATTTCCTCGAGCCGCTGAATCGTGTTGAGCGTCCCGCCGGTGCGGTCGGCGATAAATTTTAGCCGCGAGCGTGCTACGCGAAACATCTCCACCTGCCGCGGCGTCGGGTCGGCAAGCCGGGCCGGATCACCGGTCGGGAGTGCAAGCGGGTAGATGGTCACGCCCTGCTTGTCCGCTCGGTCAAGAATCTCATTGAGCTTTGCGTTGTCCTCGGTTTTGAGAAAGCTCGGTATCTTGTCGTCCGCAAGGTCCGCGAGCGTTTGCCGGTCGCGGTCTTGGGCATCGGTGTCGATGCCGTCAGACAAAACGACGATCGCCTTTCGGCGGGTGTTCTCGCGTTCAAGACGCTGAAGCGAAAACTCCACCGCCTTATATAGGTCAGTCTGTCCTTGGCCATTGGCGAGCTGGATCGAGGTTGCTGCACGCCGCTTGTCGGTCGTGAAATCATTTAGCATTCGCACCTTGTCGTAAAACTCGACCACGGCAATGCGGTCGTCCGGAGCTAGTGCGTCAAGAAAACGCGAGGCCGAGAGCTTGATGTTCTGGCGAAACGACTTGGTCGAGCCGCTCATGTCGAGCAAAACGACAACGCTAAATGGAGCGGTCGTTGTCTCAAAACGAGCGATATCCATCTTTTCGCCGTTCTCAAAGACCGAAAAATTGGAGAGGTTAAGAAGCGTAATCGGCCGGCCACGCCCGTCCACGACGCCGATATTTAGCCGCACCAAGGCGGCATCCACGCGGATCGGGTCGTCGTCCTGGGCAATCACAGCCGGAGCCGCAAGGCCGAGGAGGACGAAGAATGCAAGAAGGCAGAAAAGGGAACGCTGCATAAGCTCGGTAAAATGATAACAATCAGACGCCGCCAGCGGAAGTTTCGTTGTATCTGAACAATGCGTTCCGCTCTTAACTTATTGACCCATTTGGCTTATACTTCTGGCAATCCGGGTTACGGGCCTGGCGAGAAAGTAAATGCTCTATCGGCCAAAATTCTGCTGCAGCTGCGGTGAGCGGATCGAACGGGCGGAGTGGGGATTGCTCACCAGCCGCCGGTTCTGCGATTTTTGTGCAACGGAGAACATGGGCTTTGAGTGGGCGAATAAAGGAACGCTCGCCCTTGGCTTGGTTCTCGGCCTTTTCGGCTTCGTGAGCTTTCTCGGCGGCACCGGAAACGGAACTCCGGCCCGGATGGAAGCTCCGGCCGCGGTGGTCAATGAGAAGCGTTTCCTAAAGCCGTTGCCTGTCGAAGTAAAGCAGGCCGAGCCGGCGAGGCCGCTCTCGCAAGTTCCGGAACCGGTTCAGCCATCGCAGGCTTTAATTGCTCCGGCCGAGCCGGTAAGGCCCGTTCCGGCTGTAGCAAAGTTTTTCTGCGGTTACCCGACAAAGAAGGGAACGCCTTGCTCTCGAAAGGTGAAAGTGAAAGGTGCGAGGTGCTACCAACACGACGGGCTCGAACTTCCCGAGTGATTTTTGTTGCACCCTTTTGCCTCAATTTTGAATCACTTATAACTGGCCCTGATGTTATAAGTATGCCTGGCGTGAGAATTCTTGTTGATGTTTAACCATATTTGTAAGAAAATGTCTGAGATTAGGCCTCAAACATTGTGTCACCCATTCTTCAGTTCATCAGCCTAAAAACGAAATGAAACCACTTGCACAAAATACGATGATCCAGGGCCGCTACCTGATCGTCCAGCTCATCGGCAAAGGCGGGATGGGTGAGGTCTATCTCGCCGTGGATCAACGTCTTGGGAGTGCCGTCGCTCTCAAGCGGACATTTTATGCCGGCGATGAAGCTCTCGGACAGGCTTTTGAACGCGAGGCTCGTACGCTTGCCCGCTTGCGGCACCCGGTCTTGCCGAAGGTCAGCGACCACTTCACCGAGGGCGACCAGCAGTATCTGGTGATGGAGCATATCTCGGGCGACGACCTGGCAAAGCGGCTCGAGGTTGCACAGAAGGCGTTCCCGATCAACTGGGTGATGTTCTGGGCCGATCAGCTTCTCGACGCACTCTCGTATCTGCATTCGCATGAGCCGCCGATCATCCATCGCGACATCAAGCCGCAGAACCTTAAACTTACTGACGAGAATCACATTATCCTGCTCGATTTCGGCCTCTCGAAAAGCTCGACAGGTAACACGCTGATCCGTGAAGATGGGACGGGTACGTCCTCCGGAAGTTCTGGAAGCGTTGTCGGCTATACGCCTCATTACGCTCCGATGGAGCAGATACGCGGCATCGGGACGAACGAGCGAAGTGACCTTTATGCTCTTGCGGCAACGCTCTATCAGTTGATGACAAACGTCGTCCCGGCCGATGCTCTAACGCGTGCCGACCGAATGCTTGCCGGTATCGAAGATCCGGTCGAACCGCTGTACATAGTGAACCCGGAGATCTCGAAGGATGTCTCAGATTCCATCGCAAAGGCGATGGACCTCTCGCAGGATAAACGCTACGCGACCGCCCGCGAGATGCAAAAGGCCTTGCGGAAGGCCTACGCGGCGATGCAAGCCGCAACGTCTGAGAAGACCGTCGCATTCACTGCTGAGGAGTCGGCGAAGATCACTGAACAAAGCACGGCCGAACCGCAGGTCCCGGCTACGACCTCGTTCGACAAGACCGAGGTAATGGACTTTTCAAACGCTGCCGGGCTCGCAGGAGCAGGTGCGATCGCCGGGTCGGCAGCCAACGAACCGGAGCCGGTCCCGGTCGATATGGATGCTACCGTTGCGTTTAATTCTGACGCAGGCGGGTCGGAAGTGAAGCAGTCAGACCTTAAAACAGAGGTCTTCATTGGGGGTGCCGGCCTTGGCGATTACGGAACGCCGGCAGAGACGCCTCCCGAGCAGTTCGTTCAGGAAGAAGCTGCACCGAGTGATTACTCGACGCCGTACGACGGGTCTTCAGAGCAGCCATACGACGCAACCGTTGCCAATTTTAATGCCGGCGGGTACGGTTCGGACAGCGGGCCTTCGCAGCCGGATGAATTTTATACCACGCCGGGATTCACGCCGGATTCTGAGAGCGGAACAGACTTTCAGAACGAGGCTCGTTCTGACGATGAGGCTCCGTTTGAAGAACCAGCCGTAGCGGCCGCGGCGGCGGGCTCGTCGCAGCCTGCACCAACAGCAAAAAAGAAAGGCTCGGGCGGCAAGATCCTTGCGATATTTGCCGGTTTGTTCGCGATATTTATACTTGCTCTCGCGGGAGTCGGCGGCGGTTGGTATTACTATACGAATTATTATGCCGGTGGGCAGACCGATCCGGAGCCGACACCGCTTCCAACATTTGAGGCAACGCCTTCGCCGGAACCGACCCTTGACGTAACGTTCGACTCGAATGTGAACAGTAATTCGAATTCGAATTCGAATTCGAATGCGAACGTGAACGTGAACGCCGCGACGCCAACCCCGACTCCGACCCCGGTCGTTGAGACAACGCCCGGAACTCGGGGGCAGCCAACGCCGCAGCGGACCCGAACACCCGCAGGTACGCGTACACCGCAGCGGCCAACGCCTCAGAGGCCGACGCCGACGCCGCGGCGAACAGGACCCGGAATTTTGCAGTAATTTGCGATGGAGACCGAAATGAGAAAGCTCGTCAATGTTGTTGGAATTGTGATGTTCGCTGTGCTTTTTGGCACAGTGTTCTTTTCATCTGAGGCCGCAGGGCAGAATCGCCGTGATGTACAGCGGGCGAACCGGCTTGTTACGGAAGGCAATCAGTTGTTCAATCAGCGGAATTATAACGCGGCACTCGAAAAGTATGCCGAAGCGATCGTGCTTGTTCCGCGTAATGCCGGTGCATATTTCTGGAAGGGAATGTCGCATCACAATCTTGAGCAGGGGGAAATGGCCCTTGCGGAATTTGATAAAGCGTTGACCTACGGCTATGAGCGTCCGCTCGATATATATCGCGTCCGCTGGCGAATACATTTTGCCCGCAAAGACTATGCGGCCGCACTCAGCGATGTCCAAAATGGTTCGTCGATCGACCCGAACAATTTCGAATTCGTGTTGGCCCGCGGCGACCTGAATTTTGTCCAGAAAAAATACAACGATGCCATTCCGGCATACCTTGCCGCGATCGAAAAGCAGCCGACGAATGGAGCGATCCAGCTTAATCTCGCGTGGTCCTATTACTACACCGGAAATACGAACGCGCAGTACAATTACGCGAAACAGGCATTAAGCCGCGGCGTGCAGAACCCGGCCGATGCCCATTTGCTGATAGCAGACGCTTCCTATAAGCTCCGGCGATATCAGGAAGCAACCGAGTCTTACAAACAGGCATTGCGGGCAAATCCGGATAACTATGAGATCTATCGGCGGCTGGCGGATCTCCATCGTATACAGAATCAATACGACGAGGCGATCACGGTTTCCCGTCAGGCCCTGACGCGGCTATCAAGTACCGGACAGGCCACGCGTGAACTTCAGGGGCAGATCTTCACTGACCTGAGTTGGTACTACAGCCTCAACGAACAACACACCGAGGCTTCGGAAGCCGCAAAGGCCGGAACCACGTTCCTTCCGAACGAGTATATGGCCTACACAAATCTTTGCCGGGCCTATAACGACCTGAACAAGCCAGAAATGGCGATCCGCGAATGTAATAACGCTCTAAAGTTCCGCCCCGGCGATGGCGAGACGCATTTCTATCTCGGATACTCGAACAGCCTCCTCGGCCGAACGGCTGAAGCGCAGCGTAATTATAAACTCGCGGTTGCTGGCCTTGAGCAATTTACCCGAGAGAACCTTACCTATTCGGACGGTTTTTATCTGCTTGGGAATGCCTATTTTGCCGATGGCCAGACCGACAAGGCGATCACAGCATACAAGAAGTCCATCGAACTTAGCCCCGGGTTTCCGCGGGCACTCTATAATCTCGGTTTTGTTCTCGTGCAAAAGCGGGACAAAGCAGGAGCAATGGAACAATACGAGAACCTGAAGGGTCTCGATTCAAAAAGGGCAGATCAGCTAAAGAAGGAGATCGATAAGCTCTGATATTTTGTAATTTCGATCGACCTAGGAATCTCTGGGTCAGTTGCGATCGATTGGCGTTCTCCTTCAAACACTCGGCGGTCTCTGCGTTCAGATCAATTGAACGCAGAGGCCGCGAAGTATATGCGCGGAGCTAGCCGATTGCCAGCTCGCTAGTTGAATCCAAAACTCGGAAGAATGTCTCGCGGATTTCCGAAGAGAAAGAACGCCAGGTTCGGGCTTTCGTGAGATCGGTCGTAACCGACGAGCTCGGCATACGCCTTTCCTCTTACCGATTCCCCCGCTGCCGTTCCGCGGACGCGGCATGAACCTTCCCAATAGACGATCATCGTCGTTCCTCGGGTATCGAGTTCCTGGTCGCGAAACATCGGAGCGACACGCACATCAAGTTCGAGCATCGGCACCTTGATCGCCCATCCGCTCGGATATGTCGCATTAGTGTTCGGGCTCGTCCAGTGCTCGGTTGGTACGATGGTGAAGTCCTCGTTGCGGAGCTTGGTCACATTGCCATGCTCGTCAACATAGGTGCCGCTCGAATATGGCGAGGTTTCGTTCTCGCTGTTCCTTAGGTGATAGCACATCAGCTCGCAGCCATTATCGAGCTGTATCGAGAACCAATCCCAGCCCTTTTGGTTCTCGGTCGGGAGCCATGTGCCAAACTCGCGGTCCATCCATCCTGAGCCGCGGAAGTGCTCGGTCTTGCCGCCGAGCGTAATATCGCCCTCCATCTCCATGCGGGTATAGGCAAAGTAGCGCGAAGCTTCTCCGGCATCTTTGAACGAGACGCCGTTCTCGCCGTTGAGAACAACCGGCTTCGTCGGTTTGAGCGAGGCTTCGAAGATCGTGCCGTCTTTTAATGTTGCTCGAAGGATGTGAACGCCGCCCGATTCCCGCACCGACCAATCGCCAAGCCGCAGGTAATAGTGCGATTCGCTCGCTGCGGCCGGTTCATCCAAGACGCCGTTCGAACTCTTCTTGTGATCGTAGCGAAACGATTGGCTCTCAACGTCCGAGATCGCAAAATGAGCGAAATAGAACGGGTTGCCAATCAGCCGCACCGGAACTATCGAAAACTTGTCGAGGTCCGTCCGGCGCTTGAAAAAGACCAGTTCAAAGCCGAATTCGCGGCCCGAGTCGGTCTCGGCATGGCCGGTGTAGTACCACCATTCGGTCTGCACGTCGGAATGCGCTGCGAGGTCGCGGGGAAGCTCGACCGGGTCGTGCTCCGTGCCATCGCGAAGCGTGCTCGCCCGGCCCGAGACCTGCTCGGCGAGAGATTCAAAAATGCCTTCGACCGCTCGGAGCGGTTCGGCTGTCACCTGTTCAAAAAGGTTGCGGATGTCCATAGGTTTGGTTTTCGGGTCGCCAACCCCATCAGATTCAAAAAAACAAAGCCGCGGTTGTTCATTTCCGCGGCTGCGATGGCAAGTAATTTTTTTGAAGCAATTTTAATTAACCGGCGGGGTTTGCCTCATATCTACATCCACGGTCTGAAGCTTTAGCACGACCCTTACGCTCTGCCCGCGGCGGTCCATACTAGCCGGAACGAACGGTGCAAAATCCGGATCGGATTGCAGAGCTTTTTCAAGGTCACGAATTGCCTGGTCGTCGTTGAGCGGCTCTACGACCTCGGCGATGCGGGCGAGCCCGTTGCCGAAGACGTCCGCAACCACAACAACCTCTTCATCCTTCATTTCGCCGCGAAGCAGCGACCGCGTCAATGCGACCAATGCCCCCTGCGGATTTACACTTGGCGATTCGGCCGAGACAGAATACCGCGTACTTGCGTACTGAAAAGGCGTAAGTTCAACCGAAAGCGGGTCGCTTCCTGTCAGGTAGATCGGCCGTTCAGCAGGCTGCTGCGGCGTTCGGTTCGCGGCCACGTTCAACCCCTCGGCCGGCGACATTAGCAGCCAAAGTAGCGTGATACCCATGACGAATGATGCGAATGAGCCGATCGTCGAAGGAAACAGCCAACGGTCGAACCAGTTTCCGGTACTTTCGATCAACCTGAAGCCGGGCGCCGCTGTCGGAGATATCGGAAGGCTCTCGGCCACGGCCGCACGGATCATTCCGATCCGCTCGGCCGATAGCCGCGGCCGGCTAAGCGATGCGATCTCGCTCTTTAGATCTTTCAGGTCGGCAAGCCGCTGACGGCAGACAGGGCAGCCGTCAAGATGCCTCTCTATCTCTGCGGCGTCACCGGAGCGAAGCCCGCCGTCAAAATACAACGGCAGAGTGAGTTCGATCTCTTTGCAACGCATTGACCTGTTCTCTCCGCTCATACTTCCCTTATCTAAATCGTTCGAACGGATCATCGGCTGGCACCACTCGGCTGCCGGAATCAGAGAAAATGCACTTCCTCGAATCCTGCAGGTCCCTTCGGTTTTTATCGCCACATCGATTTGCTGGTCAATGTCTGTAAAGATCAAGGCGACTCGTCACGAAAAGCACTGCAGCTAACCGGAGCAGAGCGTTTTCTGACCTCTCGTTTGGCACCGATACGTCGATTTTAGGCTGCTCGAGCAGGTGCCAGCGGATGATCCTATTCGATTGTCAATAACCTTTGAGCTTTCTTCTAAGCTCTTCACGGCCGCGGGCGATCCGCGATTTAACCGTGCCCATTGAGATGCCGAGCACCTCGGCTATCTCGTCGTAACTCAAACCCTCGATGTCGCAGAGCACTACGGCTTCGCTAAAGATCTCGGGCAGCTCATTCAGTGCCCGGCGGAGCGAAAGCTGCCTTTCGCGCCAGATGGCTTCGTCCTCGGGCGAACGCGAGCCCGCATCGAGAGTATCGCCGATCGTTTGCTCCGAAGGGCCGATAGGCGAATCGATCGAGATCGTCTTCGTCTTTCCCCGGCGGAACCACCATCGCTTTCTATTGCGGGCGTGGTTGATCGCGATGCGATAAAGCCATGTTTTCAATGCTGAGTCGCCGCGGAACCCCGTGACCGACTTTGCGGCACTCATGAACGTCTCTTGCGTAAGGTCCGCGGCTTCATCGGCATCTTCGGTCATGCGATAAAGCGTTGCGAAGATATCGCTCGAAAAGCGGTCGATCAGAGTGTCAAAAGCTTCTTGCCGCCCGGCCTTCAGCCCTTCAAGCAATTCTATTTCCTGCCTCGAGATGGCCGAGTCGAGTCCCGACGCCGAAGCTGCTTCGTTCAGCGTGTCCTCATCGTAAGCGATCGATCTGCTAAGGGCCATTTCGTCTGTCTGACTCGAAACCGCCGGGCTTTTTCAAAAGTGCCGTGGGGAACCATATCCCCTGTAACTATGTTTAGACACCACTTTCTGAAAAATGTTCCCGGGTTTCGTAACTTTTTTTCTTCGGGAATGTTCCGCGAGCCTGTTATTTGCTCTTCCGTCGCATATAAGCTACATTTACTCTTTTGGAAACTTCCCGAATTTCCTTATTATATAACGATTTGGATAAGAGAAATTGCATTTTTTGTAATGGCGAGAAAGAAACGAAGAATTGAACAGGCCGTTCCCGTAGCGGCGAATGAGCCGGCCGAGAAGCCGCGTTACCAGGATCCGTTCCAGTCGGCCGTCACTAGCCGCATAGAAGAAGCAGGCAAGGTGTTCGAAGGCAAAGGCAGGACGATCCTTTATGGCCTCGGCGCTCTGGCCGTGCTCGGGATCATTATTGCGGTCTTTGTTCAATGGAACAACAGGTCCCAGGCCGCAGCCCAGACTGCACTCGGCAAGGGCATCGAGATAATGCAGGCACAGGTGACGGACGTTCCGCCGCTTGCGGGTTCAACCGAGAAGACCTACAAGACGCAACGTGAACGTGCCGAGGCCGCGATCGCCGAATTCGAATCGGTTGCACGCGAGCATGGCGGTGCGGCTGCTGAAAAGGCAAAGTATTTCGCGGCAGTGAACAGACTGAGCATTGATCGCGAACTTGCTCTGGGCGAGCTCGAAGCCATGGCGGCCGGCAGCGGCGAGGTCGCAACTCTCGCGACGTTTGCTTCGGCGCAGGCACGATTCGATGCAGGCCAGTTTGATCTGGCTGCTGCTCATTACCGAAAGCTCAGCACCGGAGACGGAACGATCATCCCGCTTGATACCATCAAGCTCGAACTCGGCAATACGCTCGAAAAGCAGGGAAACAAGGAAGAGGCGGTCAACATTTTCTTTGAGATCGCAAAAACCGCAAGCGAAGCGAAGGATAAAGAAGGAAAAGCAGTACCGCAAAGTGCGGCCGCTCTTGAGGCAAAGGACAGGTTAAAAGAACTCGCACCTGAGAGGGCTAGTGAGATACCTGAACCGGATCCAGCCGCCGCCGGAATGCCGTTCGGATTCTAAAAATCTCCAAGCAGTTTGATGGCCCGGGCAGAGAGAATACTTGACGCCCGGGCCATTCTGCATTTACATCTAAAGGTAGTGATAGAAGAAACGACCGAACAAACCAAGAACGACCACATTGCCGCTAGGGTAAGCGTTCGTGTTTCACCGGGGCCATATTTGACGGCGATATCGCTTCTGCTTTTGATCGCTTTATTTCTTCTTTATCTCGAGCTTTTTGCTGCTGCCGCTGCGCTTGCCGTAGGGTCAGTCGTCTCTGTCTTCGTCTTTGCCGCGACGGACCGCGTCGTTTTTGACGGTAAGCGGATCCGGCGTACGGGCGTACTTCCGCGGATCGGCTACCGTATGTTCGGCCTCCGCGATCGCTTGAAGCTGACGGACATCGAACAGGTAGATAGCCAGTCGGTGCGTGGCATCCGCCGCAGCGGCCGGTTTCCATATCGCCACCGCACGACCTTTCGGGGCAAGGGCATTGCGATGACGGTCGTATCTGGAGGCGAGCGTTACAGGAAGTTCGTGCGCGAGGTGCTCGGTAGGCTGGACCCGAACGTGCTCGATGCCAGATCGCTCGAACTCCGCGAATACCTCTCAGACCCTGCGACGATCGATCGGCTGATCGAGCAGTTCCGCATTCCCTCGGCCGAGGTGCTCGAGCCCTCGTTCAAGAAATGGAAGGCCGCACGCAACTCCGATGTTCTTCCGGGCGAAGGTTCCGGGCAGGAGTTTAGCCAAAAGGCACGCGAGCTTCGCGACCTCGGGAATCGGCTTCGATTTTCGGGCTCGCTGATCCAGGCGGCCGAGGCTTTTCGCCGAGCATTGCGGCTTGACCCGCGTGACGGTTGGGTGCTTTTCGACCTCGGGCGATGTCTTCTTTCGGTTGCCGGTTATGAGCGTGACAGCAAGCTGCACCGGCGGGCGGTCGCACTTATGAGGTTGGCCGAGCGGCGGGCCGGCGAGGACGGCGAACTGCTTTCGCGGCTCGGCGAGGCTTATTTTCAGGTTGGCGATTGGAAGCGGGCAAATACGGCGTTTAGGCGTGCGATCGACGTTTTGGGCGACGGCTTTCGTGCCATCCGCGGGCTTGCGGAGATCGCACTTCGCGAAGGAAAGATCGCCCACGTCATCCACAATTTTGGCGCGGCTAATCGTTCGGCAGAAAATGCCGCACTTCGCCGTTGGGCCGGGACCGAGGCAGATTATTTCTCGCGGCTTAATGCCGATGATGAATACATGGAACTCGAGGTCAGCCGCGTCAATCTGCTCGAAAGGCTTGAGCGAAATAGCCGCGTCGCCGTCCGAGCTTCGTTTGTTGGGCTGCTTGTACTTTTCGGGGGGCTGGTTTTTGAACAGGTGATGGTCGCCAACTTCGGCTGGGCGATCATTTTCATCGCTGTCGGCTTGAGGCTTGTCCTCCTCATCGGCCGCAAGATGATGACCAACCGAATACCGTTCGAACTCGTCGAGCGAGACCGTGAGGAATAGAAGGCTCCTATCATAAAAAAGCCCCGCAGATCTTTCGGATCCGCGGGGCTTTTTTATATTCGGCTTAAGCCTAATTTCCGGCCTTTTTAGCTCGGGTCTTTTTCTCTGCCGAAGCTTTAGAAGTGGTTGTCGGCCTTGCTTCAGTTTTCGCCGGGGCTTTGGCGGCCCTAGCTGCTACTTTTTTTTAGGCTGGCTTGCCGGGTTCAGCCTTGCCGACCAGCGGTATTCCGGCGCTTCCCATCCTTCCTTTAGCTTCTTGAGGATGAACTCGGTCATGTTTTCGACGATCCAGTTGTGGTTATATTTGCCGACCGAAGCGAGTTCGGCGTCCGGTGCCGGGTTCATAAAGTCGATCGCGTAGGGAACGCCGTCCTTGATCGCGAACTCGACCGTGTTGAGGTCGTAGCCGAGAGCCTTGCAGATCGTTATGACGTCCTGCTCGACCCGCTTGTGTAGTTCGGGCGTCAGGTAGTTTTCGACGTTGACGTACTGCATCCCGCTCAAATACGGCTTCGAGGGGAGGTTAAAGTTTGAATTTGTAAGTGTTTCGTGGTACGCTCTCGCAGCTCAAATTAGTACTGACTTCACCTATTGAACGGAGAACTTTCGCGTTGAAGTTTTTGCGTAACTTTTGTAGTGGACCTTCCTGTGCGCTGAACGTACGTGTAGCACGGGGACGGTGCTCTCGAGATTAGCCCAGAATCGGGTATCGAATAGACCTCCCCTTTTGTGTTCCTTTTAAGCGAAATATCTCGTTTATGTAGATGATAGCAAGAATTGTGAAGCGGAAAATTGATCCGATTGCACCGGAGTTGAACAGATTATCGGTGGCTTAGGATCGTTTTATCATGAAGCCAGGAGGAAGCCGCCCAGCGCGAACCAAAATAGAGGAGAAAATCAATGAAGATACGATCAAAGTCTAGAAGATCCAATCAAGGCGCATTTCGAACCATGGTTGCATTTCTCATAAGCATGGCAATACTCCTTGGCCCTTTCGGGACGTTGAGCTCAAAAATATGGGCTCAGGGTACTCCAACCGCGCAGGTCTCAGAGGTAGATGCCGCGTTCTTCCACCGGGGTGAAAATGTTTCCTACTTTTTTAAGGGAAATCAATATTTTCGTCTCACCGGAACAGAGGTAGATCCTGGCTATCCTAAGACTCTGCCCGGTGAATGGAAAGGCCTTCCGGCTTCCTTTCACTCAGGTATTGACGCAGCGGTGCAGGATCCAAACTCGAATGGAATCTATTTCTTCAAAGGGAATGCGTACTCGGCTTTCAATCCGGCTACTAAGACCGCTTACCCAGGATATGACAACGTCACACTTCCCGGCGGTTGGCAGGGTCTGCCGGCGTATTTTCATAGCGGGATCGACGCTGCCTTGGACGATAACGGTTCCGTCATTTTGTATAAGGGTAACCGCCAGGCTGTCATCACGAACGAAAAGTTCGTTAGCGAATCTGCTGTCCCGGCAGGTTTACTGGCATCGGGCCCGCTAAGCGCTGCATTCAAATACTCTAACGGCAGAAACTACTTCTTCTCGGGCAGTAAAGTTGCTCGGGCAACTGGATTTGTTGTCGACTCCGGATGGCCGTACCCGATCAAGGATACCTGGAAAGGGGTGCGTGCCTCTGGGCAAGAGGTCGCTACGGGCGATATCACGATCACATCGTACGATGGGAACTGTCCGGCTGGACAGTTCGACGCCCTTCCTACAGTGGCTGAAATCCGTTGCGTGCCTCAGGTTTACTTTCACCAAGTCTACCTTCCTTTTGCGACAAGTCAGTGGGACGCTATGGTGATCGCAAGAGAACGATATTGGGTTCTGGCGAACCCAGACGAGGTTCAGGCGAGTATAACTGCTGGTAAATTGAGCACTGGCGGGCCCGGATGGGCGGCAGATGGAAACTATGTGAGTCCGGCCAGCGACGGAACTCTCACCCTTAATCCAAAATACAGCTTAAATCCCGATGGTTTTTACTATGTGCTCGAAACTGCGGCGAAACGAGTTCAGGCAATACCCCATCGGGTAAACTATGGCAGAGGAGTTCTGATTCCGGTCGATGGATTGTTGCCTAGCGCATATCAGTGGCAAGCGACTCCACGCCTTATCCCCGGAAACTATTGGAGCTCGGACTGGCGTGATCAGCACCCCGCCAAAGCATTGTTTGGCCTGCTCGATGCGGTTTTGTTACGTCGAGCCGCGCAAAAGATGCTCCGGACAAAAGGAATGAGTGCTCGAGCAGGTGACGTAGAAGACCTTTTGAATCTGATCATTACAGATCCCAAAGCACGATATACGTTTGCGATATATTTGGTCGGCGAAGCATACGAAGCCCTGTCAACTCCGCGGCCAACTCCAGAGCAACTAAATTTCCGAAAAATCTTCGAAGCCCGTCTGAGCTACGAGAGATACGCAATGGCCGGAAATACATATGATAGTTGGCGTGAATATAACGGTCAAAATCCCTTTACTGTCAGGAGCGGCAATTCATACGCAGCGCCTGCAGCAAATTTCCTGCCAAAAATCCCGGATGCCAGCGGTTTTCTGTCAACATTGAACAATCGGAATCCTACGGGGATCCCATCAAGTGGCGCCGTAGCGATCCGAGATCTTATTGAGCCGGCGATTCTGGCTGGGACATTAGGCGATTCGCGGCTTTCAAACGACCGGTACGGCCTTGATATGGCTAATGTCGGTGTTGCGGCGGGGTTTGGCGGTACGATCGCAACTGCGGCTGGTTCATTTGCCCTAGTTGCCGGAGCGGTTACGACTGTTGGCGGGTCCGTAACCGCGATTCCAATCGCGACAAGTGCTGTCACGGCGGCTATGACGGTTACTCAGACCGTCCCGGGAATTAGCTACGTCGTGCCCAACGCCGGGTTCCTTGTGAGCAAGGGTGTTCTATCCGCCACCTCAAGCGCAAGTTTGGGAGGTTCGGCTGCGATCGGAGTTTTGATAGCCCTTGCTCTTGCAGCCTTGTTATCCAAATCCTTTGCCGACCTCGCGATAGCGCAAGCCTTGGACAGAGATCTGCGAGCGAAAGTGGATGCGGGGCCTCAACCGGTTGATGTGTATCAAATGCTCTCGACTCCCGATGCAGCCCAGGCCAAGACAAATCGGGCTTCAATCTTCCTGTCTGTGCTCAACATGCTTATTGCAGGCCCAGTAGATAGAGGTCTACTGACAATCGAGCGTCCGCCGATCCCGGAGATCATACTGCCGGAAGGTGAATTTCCGCCTGTCCCGGGGTATGTGCGCCTCCAGAACAATTGGTACAAGACCAGCTACGTCAACATTGAGCAGGGCGGCGTGGCGATTGGGGAGATTCAGCCGAATTGGTTGCGCGGCATGTGGAAGAAGGTGCCCACGATCGACGGATTTTTCTTGCTCCAAAGCGCAGGTAAGACCAACGAATATCTCCACATACAAAACGGCACGCTTCAGGTCGGCCCAATTCCAGGTGGCGAGCCTTGGTGGAGTGCACAGTGGAGGGAGGTGCCAGCCAACGATGGTTGGGTCCGCATTCAAAATCGTTGGAAGCCGAATCTTTATCTCAACAATATGCGAGACAGGGTTGATGCGGTTGAAATCCAGCCAAATTGGGCCAGTGCTCTTTGGAAAGTGAAGTAGTAAAACCTCGCCCGGCAAGGCAGGCACGGGCAAGGTGATCCGATCTTTTGCGAATCCCCGTAATCGAGGGGCGTACAAGAAGAAAAAGGTAAGGGCCGGTTCGGTCCTTACCTTTTCTCTGTGCAATCACTGGGCGTGGGTTACGCCTTTGACTTCTTCGCCGCCGCTCTCGCCTTCGCGACGGCAGGTTTCTTCGCAACCGTCTTTTTTGCTGCTGTAGTCTGCTTCGTGGTTACCGATGCCTTAGTTTTCTCGGGCGGGTTCAGCATTGCCGACCAGCGATATTCCGGAGCGTCCCATCCTTCTTTTAGCTTCTTGAGGATGAACTCGGTCATGTTTTCGACGATCCAGTTGTGGTTGTATTCGCCGACCGACGCGAGCTCGGCGTCAGGTGCCGGGTTCATAAAGTCGATCGCGTAGGGAACGCCGTCCTTGATCGCGAATTCGACCGTGTTGAGGTCATAGCCGAGAGCCTTGCAGATCGTGATGACGTCCTGCTCGACCCGCTTGTGTAGTTCGGGCGTCAGGTAGTTTTCGACGTTGACGTACTGCATCCCGCTCAAATACGGCTTCGAGGGGTCGTACGGCATGATCAGCACCTTTTCTTGCCCGACGCAATAGCAGCGGACGAAGTGATCGTATTCGATGCCTTCCTGAAGCGTCATGCAGAGCGTGCCCGACTGGTTATACTCCGACCAAAGTTCCTCGAGCGAGTTGACCTTGGAAACGTTCTTCCAACCGCCGCCGTCGAACGGCTTTAGGAATGCCGGAAAGCCGACGTAATCGACGATGCCTTCCCAATCGATCGGGAACTCGAGGTTGCGGAGCGATTCGCTGGTGATGTCTTTGATGTAAGCGTGCTGCGGAAGCAAAACGGTCTTCGGGATCGCGATTCCGATCTTTGCCGCGAGCGAATAGTTAAAGAACTTGTCGTCAGCCGACCACCAGAATGGATTGTTGATGACGTAGGTGCCCTCGAGAGCCATTCGCTTGAGCACCGCCCGATAATAAGGCACCTCGTGCGAAATGCGATCGATGACGACGTCATAACGCTTCTCTTCTTCGTGGCGAATGCCGCCAACCTTTACCATTTCGGCAACGACCTCGCCGCCGCCCTTTTCATTTATGCTATTAATTATAGATTCGGGAAACGTGACCTCACGCCCGACCAATATGCCAACTCGTTTCATATCTTGATAATATTCCTTATTGAAATTGCTGCCGGGGCGGAAGGCTCCGACAAAGTAAAACCTAGATTGTAAGCGATTGCCCCCCGCCGGGCAAGACAAACAAAAGCCTTGCGCAACCGGCCGGTAAGACGCTATTATTCAAATACGGCCATCTGCGGCCCCGACTAGTCGTTCCCAAACTCTCGAACTAGTTTTACCCGGTACCATCATGGACACTAACCCAACTCTTCCAGTGGAGCAGTCTGCTCCCGCTACGCCCGTTACACAGCCGGCTCAATCTGCGAAGGATATTTTTCACAACATCCTTCGCCGGATGCTTGCGGCTGGCGACAAGGTCAGCGACCTTATCTTTTCGCCCGGAAGGCCGCCGCAGGTCGAGCTAAGCGGCGACCTTGAACCGGTGCCGATCCCGGGCTACGAAATGCTCAAACCGCAGCATATCAAGGCATTCGTCGATGTGATGCTCGAGGGAAACCGGCAGGGAAATGAATCGCTCGATGCAAAGGGCTCGGCGGATATCTCATACAGCGTGCCGGGCCTCTGCCGTTTCCGTGTAAACATCTTCATTCAACGCGGTACGCATGCGGTCGTGATGCGTGTCATCCCGACGCGGCCGCCAAACTGGCAGGAACTCGATCTTCCCGAAGCGGTCCGCAACGTTGCCACCATTAAAAATGGCCTTGTGCTTGTAACCGGGCCGACCGGTTCGGGCAAATCTACGACACTTGCGGCGGTCATCGACCTGATAAACAACACCAAGAAATACCACATTGTCACCATCGAGGATCCTATCGAGTTTATCCATGACCATCGCCTAAGCACGATTCATCAGCGGGAGCTTCACTCGGACACACCGGACTTCGCTCTTGCTCTTCGGGCCGCTCTTCGGCAGGCCCCGAAAGTAATTCTTGTCGGCGAGATGCGCGACCGCGAGACGATCGAGGTAGCGATGGAAGCCGCCGAAACAGGCCACCTCGTGCTCTCGACGCTCCATACTATTGACGCGGCGAAAACCATCGACCGCATCATCGGCGTTTTTCCGAAAAACGAAGAAGCCGCTATTCGTACGAGGCTTTCGCAGTCCTTCCGGCGAATCGTTTCACAGCGGTTAATGCCAAAGGTCGGTGGTGGTCGTATCGCCGCGATCGAGATCCTCGTCTCCAATTCACGAACCCGCGAATACATCGAGCGGGGCGAAAAAGAGGGCCGTTCGATCACGGACGCGATGAAGGATGGTGAACTCGACGGGATGCAAACATTTGACCAGGAGCTCGAAAAGTTGATCCGCAAGGGGCTGATCACACGCGATACCGGAATGGCCTACGCATCCAACGCGACAAATCTCGGGCTGGCGATCGCCGACCTCGACGGCCCGCCGACCTCGTTCGAAGAACATCCATCCGCAAACGGATACTCAGCCCCCCGGCAGGAAACATCGGTCGAGGCCGAGATCATGTTCGAGGGATTTGAACGATAAATTGTGAAAGCCGCCAACTGGGCGGCTTTTCACTTGTCACTTTCTCTGGGGTCTAGCGATTGCCTTCGGGCAGGAGTTCGTAATTGCCCATTTCGCGGTTGTAGGCGTCGAGCTGGCCGACGGAGTCTGCCGTCGCGTCGAGCATCTGCTTGGTCATCGCGATGGAATCGGAAAGCTGTTCGAAGTCGAGAAGCGAGAATTTCTCCGGCGTTGACATCGTCACGATCTCGTCATTGAGGTAGCTAAAAAAGTTCTCGATCGACTGCAACTGGCCCTCAACGAGCTTGACGCTCCGCTCGATCTCATCGAAAGACGCAATTCGCCGTTTCAGTATTTCGACGTTCGTCTGCTGGATCCGCTTGGTCTTTTCGTCGGTCGAGGACTCGGCGGCACGATATGCCTGCGAGAGCTGGTTGTGAACGGCCTGGCGATTGATCGATTTCAAGTGTTGCTTTCGCCGTCGGTAAACATCCAGCAGATCAACAAAATCTTCCCATCGCTGGTCGAGCGCGATCAGATTGCCTGGAAGCCTTCCGGCTCCCGTGAATTTGCGGTAGTTGTCCTGGATCTTTTCCTTAAGCCAGCGGAGGTACTCAACCGCTTCGCGTTCGCGGGGTGTGAATGATTTGATCAGCTTCTCGCGGTTCGACTTCGCTAATTGAAAGAGCCGATCCTTTTCGCGCTTCTGTACGATCTGCCTGTACCACGGCAAGTTCGGCATGACCATTATATAAACCACCTCGACGATCAGCGCGACAAGAAGCGGGATAACGCTTCCGGTATAAGCAGCGGCAACGGCAAACCCCGCGAGCCCCCAAAAGTTCGCCGGTTCTTTGATAGCTTCCTTAGCGTAGCTTGTTTGGAATTTTTCCAGACTCTGCTGGTACTTTGCCAGATCTGCCATATAAAACTAGATGCCGCCGAGGTCCGATTCGTTCGAACAAATTGTAACGGTCAGGACTTTGCTTCGTTCGCTTCGGTCTCGATAACCTGTTCCAGGATCTCTTCCTCAGTGGCGGGAGCTCCCGAGCCGGCTCCGATCTGCTTGCCCGCATCATTGGACGAGCCCGCACCGAGCAAGCCCATCTGCTGCTTGTAGGAAAGAAGCTTGTCCTGGAGTTGAATGTCCATTGCCTCGCGCTCGATGTCCGCCATCTGCGAATCGACCGACGAGGACCCGAGCTGGAGCTTTGCTTCCGCAGCGGCAACTCGGCGCTCGATCTTTTCTCGCATTTCGTTGAAGGTCGAAGCATCGTCGCCGATGTTGAAGCCTTCCATCGTTTGGGCGAGCTGTTCCTGAAGCTTGGCCTGCTTTGCTGCGGAAATGAGCTGCATTGCCTCGGAGGTCTTTTTCTTCATGTTCAGGACGTAATTGTCCCGAGCCTTAAGCGCATTGGCCGATGCGGACTGTGCAAGTTCAACCTGTGCAGCGGTTCTTTCAAGGTCGATCTGCGCCTGTTGGAGCTGGCCGATGTAGGCGGTCGCGATATCGTCGCGGCCCATCTTGACCGAAGCTTTGATCTTCGAATCGAGATCCACCACCTGAGTTTCCAGATTCTCTTTGTTCTTTAGGAGCAGACGCTCGGTCGCCATTACCTGAGCCACCGAATTATTCAGTTCCGGCACACGGTCGCGCATGTCACGGATCGTCTGTTGAAGCACGAGTTCCGGGTTCTCGATCTTGTCGAGAGCCGCACCGGTGCCTGCCCTGAACATCCGCTTTATTCTTTGCCACAATCCCATTATCTTCTGATTCTCCTCTATAGGTTGACGAAAAACTTCCGCCGGCCAACATCTGTACGTCGCCATACGGTTCGAAGTTCAAAAATCGGATTAAGTATAACAGGAATTGCGATTTAGTTAATAGTAGCGTCCGCTGGGGTGCAAAAGTTTCACTGGATTTCACAGAGACGGAGCCTAACGCTATGATGGTCGGCAACACAAGGAGGCACGATGAACGATGAACTGAAGCGAGCGGTACGAGAGCTTGATGACGATCTGGTCAGAAACAATCGGCGTAATGAGGAGCTTTTCGCGAGGCTGACAGAACTTCAGGTCTCGCTCGGGCTTTTGCACGACGACCGTCCGATATGCCCATTTCTGCGGCCGTTTTTTCTCTCTCGCGATCTTTATTCGGAGATATCAAAGGCCGCACGCGTCGTAAGCGGTGCGTTTGCCCAGGTTGCTCTCGCCGCGTTAGAAGATCCGAAGATCGCCGAAATGCTCGGAGTTACCGAAAAAGAGATGGTTTGGGCGAAGCTCGACCCGGGCTATAACGGCGTAACCGTCAACAGCCGCCTGGACACATATCTTCACGGCAACGACTTCAAATTCCTCGAATACAATGCCGAAAATCCGGCTGGCATAGGCGATCAGCAGTCGCTAAAGACGCTTTTCGCCGAGGTTCCGGAGGTAAAGAAATTCCTTGCCGCGAACGAACATTATTTCCCCGAGCCGCATCAGACGCTTCTGGAAGCTCTTGTTTCCGCATATCGCGAGTTCGGCGGTACTGAAGAGAAGCCGCAGATCGCAATAGTTGATTGGGACGGCGTTTCGACTGCGGCCGAGTTTGAAATTCTGGCCCGGCATTTTGAGGCGTGCGGCCACCGAACGCTGATCTGCGACCCGGAGAATCTTGCATACGATGGAAAGGTTCTCAGTTGCGGCGATTTCCGTATCGATATATTTTTCAAGCGGGTGATCATCCATGAGTTTCTCGAGCGTTTCGACGAGTCGCACCCGCTCTATAAGGCTTGCAGCGACGGCAATGTCTGCATGGCGAATGCTTTTCGGTCAAAGCTCGCTCACAAAAAAGCCGGGTTCGCGATCGTCACCGACGAACGGTTCAAGCATCTATTCACGCCGGAGCAGTTGGCAATGACGGAAAAGCATTTGCCCTGGACGCGAAGGGTCACCGACGAACGAACGACGTACGACGGACGCGAGGTCGAGCTTCTGGAGTTTCTTCGCCGCGAACGCGATCGCTTCGTACTCAAGCCAAGCGATGACTACGGCGGCGAAGGTGTAAAGCTAGGTTGGGAATCGAGCGAGAGCGAGTGGGAGGCGGCGCTCGAAGATGCGGTCGATAATGACTTCGTCGTGCAGGAGAAAGCATCGGTCGATAAGATCCGCATTGCCTCTTATGCGGATGGCGAGGCCTTTCACCAGGACCTTTTGGTCGATTTTGATCCGTTCCTTTTCCGCGGCAGCGTCGAGGGCGGGATGGTCCGGCTTTCCGCCGATTCGATCGTTAATATCACGCAGGGCGGCGGCGAGACCGGCCTTGTTGTTCTAGGGTGACCGCCAATACTATGGCGATCAGATCTGAAACCGACGTCTCTCGAATTTAATTCGGTGGTGCAAGTATTTACTGTTCGGTCCGTTCCAAGACCAGGCAATGCTCGTTTGCCCGCGTTCAAGTCGCGGTCAAAAGAGCAGGCCAAAATATAACGAACGGGAAGTTAATGTAATGAGAAAATTTACTGCTTTGGTGCTGTTATTTACGATCTATACGGGGGCAGTCGCTCCCTTTGCCGTTTCCGGACAGATCGTTGGAAGGACAATGGAGATCAAGCTAAAAGATGTTCCTTCGGGACTCACATTTCGGCTGAGCGAAGGCACTGAGGGTGCCGAGACGCGCGAGGTCCAGCAACCCGCGACTGCGGAGCAGCTAACCGACGACGCCTCCGGCAAATTGCTCGGCCGGCTGCCGGCGATCAAGACCGACCCCGACGACAAGGCCGAATTTGCAAAGCGTATAGGCACGCTTCCAGCACCGAAGACCGGCGACAAGATACCGGTCAAATTCCCGGCCGATACGCAGCAGCCGATCCCACAGACCGGCGATGCAAAGCAGGCGCTCGAGGTCGTTCGCTTTTCACCTGAGGGCGATGTTCCGCTTGCTCCCGATCTAAACATCACCTTTTCGCAGCCGATGGTCGCCGTTACTTCGCAGGAAGAAGCGGCAAAGTTTGCCCCGGTCGAACTAAGCCCGCAGGTCGAAGGCCGCTGGCGATGGCTCGGAACGCGAACGCTGATGTTCGATACCGTCAAGCGTTTCCCGATGGCGACCGTCTTTACCGCCCGCGTGCCCGCCGGAACGCGTTCAACGAACGGCCAAGCTCTCCAAAAAGATTTCATTTGGACATTCAAAACACCGCCGCCGAAAGCTATTCAGATGATGCCGAACGGCCAGACGACCCGCCGCGATGCGGTCATCTTCGTCGGCTTTGATCAGGCGATCAACCCGGCAGCCGTGCTCGAATCGATAACAGTTACTGGCGGCGGCAAGCGGCTCCCGATCCGCCTCGCGACCGAGGCAGAGACGGTTCAATTCAAGTATTACATCGATCAGGCACAGCCCGGCCGCTGGCTCGCTTTTCGTGCGGTAACCGCCGATGGCGGAGTCGAAAATGCGCTGCCCGCTGATTCGCCGATAACGGTGACCATCGGCAAAGGAACGCCCTCAGCCGAAGGCCCGCTAACGACGACCGCAGCACAGACATTCAGCTTCCGTACCTACGGAGCGATGAAGGCAACCGATTTCGTCTGCGGCTGGCAGCGGAACCAAAACTGCTCGCCCTTCGAGCAGTGGATGATCACGTTTACAAACACCATCAATTCTTCGGATTTCAAGAAAGAGATGGTGACAATCGAGCCCGCCGTCGAGGGCCTGAACATCTATCCGTCCGGAAACCGCATTTACGTTCAGGGCCCGAAGAAGGGACGGACCTCATACAAGATCACCGTCAGCGGAGAACTCACGGACATTTACGGCCAGAAGCTCGGAGCACCGGCCGTCGGCACGATAAAGACCGGATCGGCCGAAAGCAATATGTACGCCCAGGGCGGTCCGATGACCGTGCTCGACCCGATGGCGAAGCCGAATTTCTCGTTCTATTCGACCAATCATAAGAACGCCCGCGTTCGGATCTATCGCGTCCAACCCGAAGACTGGAACGCATATGTGCAATACGTCCGGTATCTGAACTACGACGATGGCCGCCGGCCCTCAATGCCGGGCTCGCTCGTCTCTGAAAAGGTGATGCCGATCGAATCGGTGGCCGATGACCTGGTCGAAACGCGCATCGACCTTGCCCGCTTCCTTAGCGGCGGCGTCGGCCATCTTGTGCTTGATATCGAGCCGACGGTCAAACGCGATCAGTATGACCGGACGAGGATATTGACATGGATCCAGTCGACAAAGATCGGGCTGGATGCGTTTGTCGATAACGAAGAGCTTGTCGGCTTTGCGACCGAGCTTGCGAATGGAAAGCCGATGTCGGGCGTGGACCTGAAAATTTATCCGAACAACGGTGCAGTGATCGAACGCTCGGCGAACGAGGGCGAGACCGGAACGACCTTTTTTGGTTCGATATGGAATTGGATCTCGAGCTGGGGAAGTGCCGACCCGACGGAGAATTCCTCGGTCGATACCGATGGCTCGGCGGTTGAACTTGAAACCATCGAACCCGCCCAAAGCCAGCAGACCGGTGCCAACGGCATCTTGCGGATCGCTCTCGCCGAAAATGCCTCAGATAAGGGCCAGAATCTTTTGATCGCCCGCCGCGGAAATGACGCCGCTTTTCTGCCGGAGAACTCCGATTACTTTTGGCAGGATTACGGCAATTGGCACAAAAAGGGCACGACCGACTCGCTCCGTTGGTTCGTCTTTGACGACCGCCGGATGTACAAGCCGAACGAAGAGGTTTCGGTCAAAGGGTATCTCCGCAAGCAGACCGCCGGAAAATTTGGCGACATCGAGCCGCTCGGTGATGCGGCATCCGGCATCACTTGGACGGCCCGCGACCCGCGCAATAATGAGATAGCCAAGGGCACGGCCAACCTGAACGCCTTCGGTGCGTTTGACCTCAAGTTCAAATTGCCTGACAACGCGAATCTCGGATACGCGAGTGTCCAGTTCACGACGGCGAGTGCACTTTCCGGGGCGAGCTTTTCACATCAGTTTCAGATACAGGAATTTCGCCGGCCGGAGTTTGAGGTTACGGCAAAGGTCGATAGCGAGGCTCCGCATTTCGTCGGCGAAAAGGCAGATCTTTCGGTCGAGGCTAAGTATTACGCAGGCGGTGGGCTTGCCAATGCGGAGACCAACTGGACCGTGACCGCAACGCCGACCAGCTACACGCCGCCCAATCGCGATGACTTCACCTTCGGCACATGGGTGCCCTGGTGGCGAGGCGATTTCTATGGCGGCCCGCGTGGTTCGGGTTCGACGCAGAATTTCAAAGGCACGACCGACGCCGAGGGCAAGCACCACCTCAAGATCGATTTTGAATCGGTGAAACCGCCGCGGCCTTACACGATCTCGGCCTCGGCCTCGGTGCAGGACGTAAATCGCCAGGCGTGGGCCGGTCAAACCTCGCTGCTCGTTCATCCGTCGGATCTCTACGTTGGCATCAAGACGCCGCGGACCTTCGTCCAAAAGGGCGAGAAGATCACGGTCGAATCGATCGTGTCTGACATCGATGGCAAGCTCGTCGCCGGTCGCGATGTCGAGATCAAGGCAGTGCTCAAAGACTGGCGGTTCGACGCCGGTTCGTGGAAAGAGGTTACGATCGACGAGCAGGCCTGCAACGTCAGATCCGCCGAATCCGCGGTCAAGTGCGAATTCGTCGCCAAAAACGGCGGCCGATACGTCGTCACCGCGACCGTGATGGACGACCGCGAGCGTTTTAACGAGAGCGAGTTCATGGTTTGGGTTCCGGGCGGAAAGACGCCGCCGAACCGTGGCGTTGAACAAGAAGAGGTCCAGATAATCCCGAGCCAGAAAGAATTTGCTCCGGGTGACGTCGCCGAACTCCTCGTCATCGCTCCTTTCACCCCGGCCGAAGGCGTGCTTACTCTCCGCCGCGACGGGTTAGTGAAGACCGAGCGGTTCACGATGAAGGATTCGTCGATAACGCTCAAGATACCGATCGAAGAAAAGTATCTGCCGAACATCTACGCCCAGGTCGATCTGGTCGGAGCCTCGCCGCGACAGAATGACAAAGGCGAGGTCGATGCGAAGCTCGGTTCGCGGCCGGCATTTGCCACAGGGAACCTCAACTTGCCGGTTTCGACCGCGGCGAGAAAGCTGACGGTCACGGCCGAGCCTGCGGATTCAACGCTCGCTCCCGGCGGGCAAACAAAGGTCTCGGTTTCGGTCAAGGATCATCGCGGCGAACCGGTCGCGAACAGCGAGGTTGCGATCGTGATTGTTGATGAGAGCGTGCTTGCACTCTCGCGATACACGATCTCCGACCCGGCAAACGTATTTTACACGCCGCGTGTTTCGGGCGTTCAGGACCATCATTCTCGGAAGGATGTTCTTCTCGGCAATCCCGAGGATGTGCAGCCCGTTCCGCCGCCTCCGCCACCCATGCCCTCACCGGGTGTCCTTAATACGTCTGACGCATCATTGGGAGCCGGCATCAGCCAGCGCAAGTTGTCCGCACTCCCAACTGCAGGCAGGGCAACGAACCTGTCGGCTTTCGAAATAGCAGCTGCTGATCGTGACGATTCCGGCGGTGACACGCCGATAAATCTGCGGGAGAACTTTGACGCTCTCGCCGTCTGGTCGCCTTCGGTACGGACGGATTCGAACGGCCGTGCGACCCTCGATGTAAAGCTTCCGGATAACCTTACGCGTTACCGCATAACGGCCGTCTCGGTCGATAGCGGCAAGCGGTTCGGCAAGACCGAATCGAACATCACGGCCCGAAAACCGCTGATGGTGCGGCCCTCGGCGCCGCGGTTCATGAACTTTGGCGATAAGATCGAGCTTCCGGTCGTGATCCAAAATCAGACCGACCAGGACATGGCGGTCGATGTTGCCCTGAGGGCGACGAATGCCGTTTTGAGTCCCGACTTTGGTCGGCTAAATGCTGAATCTCAGTCGGTTGATGGCGGCACCCAAAACGCAGGAAAGCGTGTTTTGGTCAAGGCCAACAGCCGCGAGGAGGTTCGCTTCCCGGTGGCGGCAATGAAGGCGGGAACGGCCCGCTTCCAGTTTGCCGCAAGCTCGGGCAAGAACAACGACGCAGCCGAAATATCACTGCCCGTTTGGACGCCCGCGACGACCGAGGCATTTGCCACCTACGGCACCACCGACGCCAACGGCGCGATCTTCCAGCCGGTCCAAACTCCCGGCGACGTTTGGCCGCAGTTCGGCGGGCTTGAGGTGACGACCAGCTCGACTCAGCTTCAGGAGCTGACCGATGCCTACATTTATCTCGCGAATTATCCGTATGCCTGCTCCGAGCAGATATCCTCGCGGATGATCTCGACCGCGGCCCTTCGCGACGTGCTCTCGGCCTTCAAGGCCAAGGACATGCCGACGCCGGCCGAGATCGAAGCGCAGTTCAAGCGTGATATCGAGGTGCTCGCCTCGCGGCAGCGAAGCGACGGCAGCTTCGGACTCTGGAAGCGTGACCGCGAGCGGTATGAATATCCGTTCCTGACGATCCACGTCGCCCACGCTCTCGCCCTGGCGAAGCAGAAGGGCTACAAGGTTCCGGACGAGATGCTCAACCGGACGAAGCCATACCTTGCGGATATCGAAAGCAAGCTGAAGGATCAGCTCTATATGTCGTCGCCGCAGGTGCGTTGGTCGATCTCGGCCTACGCTCTTTACATCCGCAATTTGATGGGCGACCGCGACGCCGGAAAGGCGAAGAAGCTGCTCGCCGAAGCAACGGTAGAGAAGCTCAACTTCGAGGCTCTCGGCTGGGTTCTCTCGGTACTTGCCGAAGATAAAGGCTCGGCCGCCGAGGTCGAGCAGGTCACGCGGTTCTTAATGAACCGAACAACCGAAACCGCCGGTGCTGCGAATTTCGTCACCAACTACGCCGACGGCGGCTGGCTGATAATGCACTCGAACCGCAGGGCGGACGGCATTCTGCTCGAATCACTTATCCGCGTCCGCGGGGATGCTTCTGCAGCAGCGGGAACGCGGGCGGCGGTTGAGGACCTTATTCCGAAACTTGTCCGCGGGCTGCTTGCTCACCGCAAGAAAGGCCATTGGGGCTCAACGCAGGAGAATGTCTTCATCCTACTCGCACTCGACCGGTACTTTAACGCCTTCGAGAGCGTGACGCCCGACTTCGTTACGCGAATCTGGCTCGGCAATACCTACGCGGGCGAGCAGGCGTTCAAGGGCCGCAGTGTCGATTCGAACGTGCTGAATATCCCGATGTCTTACCTAGTCGAGCAGGGCGGCACTTCGAACCTTATCCTCGATCGGCAAGGTGCGGGAAGGCTCTACTACCGCATCGGGATGCAGTACGCGCCGAAGAACCTGAAGCTCGAACCGGCCGATTATGGCTTCACCGTGCTAAGGAAATACGAAGCGATCGATGATCCGGCGGATGTTCGGCAAAATCCGGACGGCTCATGGGTCGTCAAGTCCGGTGCTCGCGTCCGCGTTCGGCTGACAATGATCGCACAGGCACGGCGTTACCACGTCGCACTCGTCGATTATCTGCCCGCGGGATTTGAAATACTGAACCCCGCTCTCGCGACGACCGAGGCGATACCCGCAGATGCCGGCGGCGGCAGCACGGGCGTGATGGAGGTCGGCGGGCGTTCGATCGGAAGGAACTATTACTGGTGGCGGCAATATTGGTTCGAGCACCAGAACTTCCGCGACGAACGCGCCGAGGCTTTCGCGTCGCTGCTCTGGGAGGGTGTTTATAACTACACCTATGTCGCACGTGCGACGACGCCCGGCGAATTCGTCGCCCCGCCCGCCAAGGCCGAGGAGATGTACGCCCCAGAAACCTTCGGCCGCACCGGCACCGAGTTCGTAAAGGTCGAATAGGAACTAACGGAATGGCCGTGGCCGTTGATAAGCGGCCGTTTCTTCCTCTTTCTGTGGGTTTCGATTCTGTGTTTTCTGTGGTTGTCGCCCTGTTTGCAAGGCGGCTACCACAGAAAGCACAGAAATAAGACACAGACGGCAAAGCTTGTGCGGAGGCTTGAACGGCTGATACTTTTTTCGGCGTCGTCTTCGAGGAATGGATCGATTTTGCACGGGGGAATCGGCGAAGCCGATGGAATTAATGTAGCCCACATCGTAAGATGTGGGACGGGATCGCAAAAATTCGGTGAGTCGTCGAAGACGACGGCATTCACACCTCATGGCACATACTTATACCAACCTCCTGACGCATATTGTCTTTAGCACGCGGGGCCGCATGAAGCTCTTGAGAAAGGAAATGCGTGCGGAACTTTTTGACTACATATCTGCCTTGGTAATGAAAAAGGGCGGGAAGGTTCTGGCCATCAACGGTATCGACGATCACGTTCACATCTTGATCGAACTGCCGCCGACCGTTGCGCTTTCCGACGTAATGAAGTTCCTAAAGGCTAACTCGTCGCGATGGTTGAAGGAGCGTTTTGGCAAGCCGTTCGCCTGGCAGCGTGGCTTCGGGGCATTTAGTGTTTCGCGGTCGGTAGCGCAGAGCGTTGCCGATTACATCCGCGATCAGGAAGCTCACCATTCCGGGCGGAGTTTCGATGACGAATTCATCGCGCTGATGCGGAAGAATGGCGTGGAGTTTGATCCGGAATATTTGTGGAAGTGAGATGCCGTCGTCTTCGACGACTCGGGTGTTGTTGGCGCGGTTCCCACGTCTGGCGACGTGGGCTACATTAATGGCGTCGTCTTCGACGACTAGTCGAAGCGCATCTGTCTTCGACGACTCGCGGCTTGAAAAAAGCGGGCAGATTCCGCAAACTTCCCCTCGTGGCAGAGAATCATACGAAGATCCGCGAATTGCTGATGCTTGAGGCTTCGGCGGTTGAGCGTGCGGCGGGCCGATTGACGGCGGCGGACGCGGATAAAGCGGTCGGATTGCTCGTCGGCTGTGCGGGAAAGGTCGTCGTTCTCGGCGTCGGGAAGTCGGGCGTCATTGCCCAGAAGATCGCCCAAACGATGACCTCGACCGGAACGGTGGCGATCTATCTTCACCCCTCGGACGCGCTCCACGGCAGCCTCGGCGTCGTTTCCGCGGGAGACGTCATCATCGCACTCAGCAACTCCGGCGAGACGGACGAGATCATCGCGATTCTGCCGACGCTGAAATCGCGGCAAGTTCCGATCATTGCTGTCGTCGGTAATCTCGCATCGACGCTCGCCCGCGAATCCGACGTCGCGCTCGACGCAAGCGTTGACCGCGAGGCTTGCCCGCTCAATCTAGCCCCGACAACATCAACGACCGTCGCCCTCTCGCTCGGCGACGCACTAGCGATGACTGTTATGGAGGCGAAAGGCCTGACAGCCGAGGACTTTGCGGCGAACCATCCTGCCGGGCGGCTCGGCAAGCGGCTGACGCTCCGCGTCCGCGACCTCATGCACCCAAGCCCGAACGTCGGCCCTGCGGATGGCTGGCTCTCGGTCGTGAAGGCTATTTCGGATGGCTCTCTTGGTGCGGTAAATGTCGTCGATGGCTCTGAACTTATTGGTATCATCACAGACGGCGATCTTCGCCGCACCATTGAGCGGACCGATCCGGCCGAGTTCTCATCGCTGACGGCCGAGCAGATGATGACCCGCTCGCCAACGACCGCGTCCGACGAAATGCTCGCCTTTGAAGCGCTAAAGGTGATGGAGGAACGGCCGTCGCAGATCTCCGTACTTCCGGTCGTGAATACAGAGGGCGAATGCACGGGAATGCTGCGGCTTCACGATATAGTCCGGGCCGGCATCTAACCGAACAACGCATTGCCCGCTTTTTGCGTCTCAGAAAGGGTTCAAAGTGAGGACAATGGATATGAAAAAGTTTCGGGCTTTCGGATTTCTATCGGTGGTGATGCTTGCTCTTTCAGTCGTAGGCCACGGCCAACGGACTGAGATCACCATCTCGCTCGGCGAGCAGTTTTTCGAGACGGTGATCGATTCGGTCTTTGCCCACGCGGCTCCGCCGGAATTTTCGATCGCCGGAAACAACGCGAAACCCGGCCCGCTTGCGAATGAACCATGGTCGGCCCTCACTATTTCATACCCGAGCTCGTTTCTTCCTAAGCCTAACCCCGCACCGGCCTGTCGAGAATCCATCACGCTCCGGCGGGACAATTCCGGCGTCCGTACAGCAGTTCTTTTCCGCGACGGCCGGATAACCGCTCCGCTTGCGTTTTCGGGTGGTTATAATCCGCCGCTTGTCGGCTGCGTCCAGTTCGCCGGGCTTGCCGATACGAACCTCGACCTCGAGTTTGACGAACCCGGCCAACGGCTCGTAGCCCGTGCCCGCGTCGCCAACGTGAACCTAAACGGAACCGGCGGCATCGGCGGTAGCGTAATTGCCCGGCTTGTCCAGAGCTCCATCGACCGAAAGATCAATCCGATCGAGATGATCAGCCTTGATAAGCTCTCCTTCCTTTTGCCGCTGCAGGGTGATTCGAAAATGAGGATGGTCGCAAAAGCGATCCGGCCCGAAGTTCATCCGGGCCGGCTTGATATTCACGTTACTTACGAGTTTGCCAAAGCTGAGTGATCAATTCGCACTGGTCAGCTCAACGCCTTGTGCCCCATAGGGCGAGCGAACTTCCTGCTTGACCAGCCCAACGCCCTTCGCAAACCAGTTCGTGCCTTTGATGGTCATTCCTGGCACCTTCTGGCCGCCCATTGTGAGGTTAATAACGATCTCCGTATCGATCTTCGCTGCCTCGTATTCCTTGCCGCCCGCCGAGACTTTATCGTTAAGCGAAACGACCTTGTTGCGAACAACGACGTCGCCGTCCGAGCCAAGGTTCATCCCGCCGGCCTGTCCCTTGACGCGGACCTTGTAAGTCGCGTCCCATGCCTTTCCAACCGAAAGTTCACGAGGGATGGTCAGGCCTTTGCTCTCCAGCGTTTCCATGTCAAACGCAGCATTCTCGACCGAGATATTGTTGCCGTACTGGGCGTTACGAAGGCCGTCTGCATCGCAGATCCAGTTGGTCGTAACATTCACACCCGAATCAAAAGCCCGCGTCTCGCTGAACGAATTTGGGTCGTTCAGCTTTTGCGTCAGAGTGTAGCTGCCCGGAGCCGCACCGGTGACCTTGTAGTTGTCCGCTCCGCTGTTGATCGGATAATAATCATTTGCACAATTTCCGAGCGTTGCCGTTTGCGTAGCTGTCTCGGCAGTATTCGTTTCGGTACTTGGGGCCGTAGTGTTCGCCGGTGCCTCCGCGGTATTTGAGCTTTCGGTAAAGCGCTCGAGCGAGCCGCAGCCCATTACGATCAAAAGTGCAACAAGGCAAAGCCCGCCGGAGATCAGCGCTTTATGTGAAGGTCCTGAGGTGTTGTTCTTTTGCATTTCGATAACTCCGTGTTGCCAACTGTGGGAGGCAAATTGTATGAATAGTGTTTGCTTATTTGTTTGACCGTAAGCAATTTACCACACCGGACGGGTTCGTGTGAATCTCAAGGGGAAGCAACCCGATCCGGTCTGATGGAGAAGAATGGCACTACCGCTCGTAGCTATAATCGGCCGGCCGAATGTCGGCAAATCGACGCTCTTTAACCGGCTGGTCGGTTCGCGGCGCTCGATAGTTGGCGACGAGCCGGGCATTACCCGCGACCGTATTTACGGCGAGGTCGAGTGGTCGCAGAAGCGTTTTGAGCTTGTCGATACGGGCGGCATCGTCCCGGACGATGAAGCAATAATCCCCGCGAACATCTTCAAACAGGCAGGTTTTGCCATCGATCAAGCCGAGGCGGTGATATGGGTCGTCGATTCGCGTGCCGGCATTACTCCGCTTGATGAAGAGATCTCGGTGCTGCTGAGAAATCTAGGAAAGCCGATCTTCATCGCCGCCAATAAGGCCGAGTCGAAAAAGGCGACCGAAGAGGCGGGCGAGTTTTATCAGTTTGGCTTCGAGATGTTTCCGGTCTCTGCCGAACACGGCACTTCGATCGGTGATCTACTCGACGGCGTAACCAGCGTTTTGACCTTCGACGAAGAGGCCGAGGATCATCGGCCCGAAGAGATACGGCTGGCGATAGTCGGCCGCCCGAACGTCGGCAAGTCTTCGCTGCTCAATAAATTGCTCGGCGAGGAGCGGGCGATCGTGTCGCCGATCGCCGGAACCACGCGGGATACCGTGGATACTGCAGTCGAGTTTGAAGGAACCAAGTTTGTTCTCGTAGATACTGCCGGGATCCGTCGACGCGGCAAGACGACCGAAATGGCCGAAAAAATGTCGGTGATAATGGCAAAAAAAGCTCTCGAACGCGCCGATGTTGCGGTCTTGCTTATCGACGCCGAAGAAGGCGTAACGAACCTTGACGCAAACATTGCCGGCCTAGCGGTCGATTCCGGTTGTTCGGTGATCATCGCACTCAATAAATGGGACGCCGTTGAAGAGAAAGAAACGAACACCATCTACGAATATGAACGTGAGGTGCGGCGGCATATGAAGTTCCTCGATTGGGCGCCGATCGTACCGATCTCTGCCTTGACCGGCCAGAGGGTGAGCCGCGTGCTTGAGATCGCGATCGAGGCGAATGAGGCAAGGAATCTTCGCATATCGACCGGGAAACTTAACAAATTCTTTGAGGAAAATATCTCGCAGCCGCGCAGCGGCGGGACGCCCGCACCGGTCAAAGGCGGTGTTTCGCGGCTCAAGGTGCAATATATTACCCAAGGCGGTGTACGCCCTCCGACATTCATTTTGTTCACGACCGGCGGAGGCAAAGGGGGAATGCACTTTTCGTATTTGCGGTACGTCGAGAACCGGCTTCGCGAGGCGTTCGGCTTCTACGCGACGCCGCTAAAGATCAAAGAGAGGCACAAGACAAAACCCAAATGAGCGATGAGATATTGCTGATATTGCGTGTTCTGCTCGCCGCCATTTTTGCGCTCGCGGCGGTCGGTAAATTACAGGACCGAGCCGGTGCCAAGAAGGCAATGGCAGATTTCGGCGTGCCCGAAAGTGCCGCATCGTCCGCATCGCTTGGGCTTGCTCTTGCCGAGCTTGCGGTGGCCTTCGGTCTGCTTTTCCCGAGCGTTTCATGGTATGCGGCGATCGTTGCAGCGCTGCTCCTCGCTATCTTCACCGGCGGAATGGCGTATCAGATGGCCAAAGGTAACGCTCCGGATTGCCACTGCTTTGGGCAATTGCACAGCGAACCCGTCAACATTTGGAGCCTCGTCCGTAATACCGTTTTCATTGTTCCGGCTGTGCTTCTCGTCATCGCGGGCCGCGGTGCTCAGGGGCCTGCTGTTGCGATTACGGCCCACGAGTATTTCGTCGTTGCGATCCTTGCCGCACTTTTCTGTGCCGCCGCGGCGATCGCCGGATTCGCAAAGCAGATCATTGCGAATCAGGAAAAGATCATCCGTCGTGTCGAGACGCTTGAGCTTCTCTCGGGCGGCGAGCCCTTGCTCGAACGCAACGAAGCCGGCGATCCGGCCGACGGACTTGCCATCGGTTCGCCTTTTCCGGACTTCAAACTTCCGGACATCAACGGAAAGGTCGTCACCTTCGACCATCTTTTCGCCGAGGGCGGTCCGATGCTCTTTATGTTCATCGGCCCGGACTGCAACCCTTGCAAGGCGCTATTTCCGGAGTTCCGCTCTTGGGAACGCGAATTCGCCGGCCGGCTTCGCTTCGTTTACATAAGCCGCGGAGGTGTTGCCGAGAACGCCGACAAGTTTGCAGAAGGCTCGGGCATCCGGCTTTTGCTGCAGAAAGAAAGGGAACTCGCCAATGAGGTCTACGCCAAATGGACGCCGACCGCTATTTTCGTAGATGCTAACGGGAACATCGCGAGCCACACCGCTGCCGGCGACCAGGCGATCCGCGAGTTGATAGACAAGCTTCGCAAAGCCGATCTGAGCCGCCAACATATTTACTTCCGGTCAAACTTCGTCAAAACCCGCGAGCCGAAGATCGGGAAGCAGATCCCGGAATTCTCGTTAAAGGACATCACCGGCGGTGAGGTCCGTAAGTCCGACCTCATCGGTAAACGGAGCCTCGTGTTTCTCTTGACGCTAACCTGTACCTATTGTCAGGACGTCGTTAAAGACATCAAAAAACGCGAAGCGGAAGAGAACGGGCATCGGCCGCAGTTCATCGTCCTCGCCGATGGCGATTCCGCTGAACTCGCCGAATGGGGACTGAAGTCGCCTGTGCTCATTGATAAAGACTACAAGACGGCGGTCGAGTTCGGGCTCCACGGAGCTCCTGCGGCGGTTTTGATCGGCGAAGACGGCACCGTGCTTTCGGAGTCGGCAGTTGGTGCTCCCGTCATTTGGCCGCTGATCGGTGAAAAGCCATGAGCGGCGGTTCGGAAAAGGCCATCGAATGGACCGTTGAAGCGACGGACGGCCGGGCGCGAGCGGGGACGCTCCGCACGCGTCGCTCCGTCATTGAGACGCCGGTCTTTATGCCGGTCGGCACGCAGGGCTCGGTCAAGGGCGTGCGATTCGAGTGGCTCGAGGACGAGCTCGACGCCCGTATCATTCTCGGCAACACCTATCATCTCTTCCTTCGGCCCGGGCCGGATGCGATACGAAAGCTCGGCGGGCTTCATAAATTCACTACCTGGAAGCGTTCGCTCCTAACAGACTCCGGCGGTTTTCAGGTCTTCTCGCTCACCGATCTCAGAAAGCTGACCGAAGCAGGCGTCGAGTTTCGATCGCATCTCGACGGAAGCCGGCAATTTATTTCGCCCGAAGTTTCGATGGAGATCCAGGCCGCCCTCGGGGCTGAGATCGTGATGGCATTTGACGAATGCCCACCCGGCGACGCCGGTCATGAAAAGACCCGCGAGAGTATGGAGCTTACACTTCGCTGGGCCGAGCGTTCGAAGAAGCGGTTCTTTGAATTACAAGAATCCGGCGAAGATACAGGCCGACTTATAGCCGAGGGACTTGCCGGGCGGCAGGCCTTGTTTGGCATCATTCAGGGTGCAGGCCACCACGACCTTCGCAGCGAGAGCCTTGAACGCACCGTCGCCATCGGCTTTGATGGTTACGCGATCGGCGGCTTGAGCGTCGGCGAAGCGAAGCCGGTGATGTATGGCGTGCTTGACCATATTGCGCATCAGATGCCCGAGGAAGCTCCGCGTTACTTGATGGGCGTCGGCACGCCCGAGGATCTGCTCGAAGCGGTCGGCCACGGCGTAGATATGTTCGATTGCGTAATGCCGACGCGAAACGGCCGGACTGGCGGCGTCTTCACTTCTCGAGGAAAGATAAACATCCGCAATGCGAAATTTGCCCTTGATGAAGCTCCGCTTGATGACCGTTGCGGCTGCTCCGTCTGCCGTCGTTACTCGCGGGCATACCTTCGCCATCTTTATCAGGCGGGCGAAATGACGGCCGCGACGATGATCTCGCACCACAACCTTGCATTCTATCTTGAGCTGATGCGACGAGCGAGGGAAGCCATCCGCGAGGGGCATTACTCGGCCTTCAAACACGAACAGCTCGCCGGATTTGCTGAGAATGCCGCTCCCGACGTTTGATAATCAAAGGGCTACTATATAATATGAATCTTTTACTTTCTGGTCGGTACACGCAATGAACCTATTACTCTTTTTTCAGGACGGCGGATTCTTAGGCGGCTTCGGATTCCTTCTTCCGTTCGTATTGATCTTCGCGATCTTTTATTTCCTGATCATCCTTCCGCAAAAGCGGCAGAGACAGCAGCTTTCGGAGATGATCGCCGGACTCAAGATCAATGACGAGGTCGTGACCAACGGCGGCGTGATCGGAAAGATCAAAGAGGTTCGCGAAACGAGTTTCGTTATCCTGAGCGCAGAAAAAACGCTAATCGAGATCGGAAAGACTGCCGTCGTCGGCAAAAAGCCGTAAACAAGCCGACAGTGGCGCCCTGCGATCAGCAACGCCCTGCAAGACAGCAAGAGCTTTAACTGAATTTTATGAACACAAAGAGTTTGAAAGTACGGACTCTGATCATCCTTGCCGTGACCTTGGCAGGGATCTACTTCGTCTTTGGCCCGCGTCGCACCCCGACAGGCGCCGACTTTACCTGGACAGGCATCAAGGCGAATCTTGAACAGAACATCAGCCTCGGCCTTGACCTAAAGGGCGGTACGCATCTCGTTATGCGTGTAAAGACGGACGAATACCTCAAGGTTTTGACCGAGAACAATGCACAGGCCGCGCTTACTGCCGCTCAGGATGCAAAGCTTCAGGTGACCGGCAGCAACGTTGTTGCCGAGGACGGGACTTACGAGATAACACTGAATCTCGGGCCGGATGCCCAGGGAGCAGCCGTCGCCGAAGAGGTCAAGAAAAAGGTCGATTTTTTCAATTGGTCTGAGGACGTTTCTGCAAGTGCCGTCACCTGGTCGCTGCCCTCGACCATCCAAACTAACCTTAAGAACCAGGCGGTTGAACAGGCACTCAGGATCATTGAGAGTCGCATCAACGCCTTTGGCGTAAAGGAACCGACGCTTCAACGGCATGGAGCCGAAGCATCCGGCCAGATACTTCTTCAGATGCCCGGCGTCGATGACCCGGAACGTCTAAAAGAGATCATCGGTGCGGAATCGAACCTGATGCTGATGAAGATCGTCAGCCAGCCAAATCCTTCGCCGGTTCAAACATATCCGTCTCGCGAGGCCGCACTTCAGTCGGTCGGTGGTGCATTGCCCCCTAACCGCCAAATTTTGCCATATGCCGAGCGTGACGCACTGGCAAGCGCCGATGGCGCTCAGCCGCCTCCGAGTTTTGTGGTCGTTGAATATCCGCCGGTCGTGGACGGCAGCGAACTCCGCGATGCCCAGGCAGTTACGCGGACGGGCAACGAAGGCGACTACCAGATCTCGTTCTCATTCAAGCCGGCTGGGGCCCAAAAGTTTGGCGAATGGACAGGCCGCAATATTGGAAACTACATGGCCGTCGTTCTTAACGACGAAGTGAAATCGGCCGCTTTTATCCGGTCGCAGATCTTTGACCAAGGCGAAATTTCCGGACAGTTCACCAAAGCAACCGCCGAGGACCTTGCCCTAACGCTTCGCTCCGGTGCGCTGCCGGCGAAGATCGAATACCTTGAAGAGCGAACCGTCGGGCCGAGCCTTGGAGCCGATTCGATCGCGGCAGGGCTTCGCGCATCGCTCGGCGGCCTGATTTTCATTATCGGCTTCATGGTGATCTATTATCGGGCTTCTGGTGTGAATGCCGTTGTCGCATTGCTCCTCAATGTGCTTCTTACAATAGCGGCCGTGGTGATGTTTGGTGCGACGCTCACCCTTCCGGGGATTGCCGGCTTCATCTTGGGGCTCGGTATGGCGGTCGATGCCAACGTACTTGTATTTGAGCGAATTCGTGAGGAACTGCGAGCCGGCGTGCCGGTTAACAAAGCGATATGGAACGGATTTGACCGGGCGTTCATCACCATTGTTGATTCGAACGTCACGACGATCATCTCGTCGCTCATTCTATATCTTTACGGCTCGGGCCCGATCCGCGGTTTTGCCGTGACGCTCATTTTAGCGTTGCTCATTAACCTGTTCACGGCAGTCTTCGTTTCGCGGACCATTTTTGGATGGTTTTTGAGCCGCAACCCGGAACCGAAATCATTAAGTATCTGACCCTTTGCTTGGCCGTGGCTTCGACAAGCGTGCGGCCAAGAACATTTTGCAATGTTTCAAATTTTTACCGATCTAAAAGTTGACTGGATGGGCCTTCGCAAGCCCTTCGTCTTTATCTCAATCGCGATCCTGCTTGCGGGCCTTTTCTCCGCAGCCGGCCGTCAGCTAACCGACGGCGGCACGGACGCCTTTAACCTCGGTGTCGATTTTCAGGGCGGGACGGTCTTGACCGTTAAATACCGCGAAAAGCCGAGTGCTGATGCGGTGCGTAATGCGCTCAACAATGTCGGCATCACCGAAGCGGTGATCCAGGATTCGACCGACAAAACGGACGAACAACTGATCAAGATACCGATCATCGAAGGTCAGCAGGCCGCCACTCCGCAGCCCGCACCGGAAGCTAACGCCAATGCGAATAATGAGGCAGGCACTACTACAGGCGGAACACAGGTCGAGGTCGGCCGGGCGAGCGTTAAGCGAGCTCTCGATACTTTCGGTGCCGAGGCTGCTACAGAACTTAGCCTTGAACAGGACGCCGCAGCTTCATATAAGATCGTTGGTACCGATTCGGTCGGCCCCGTTGCAGGCGAACAGCTCCGCGACGCAGCAGTTATTGCTACGCTGCTCGGCATGGTCGGCATTTTGCTGTTCATCGCGTTTCGCTACGACTGGACCTATGCGGCTGGTGCCGTGATCGCGGTGTTCCACGACGTTCTCGTCACGCTGGCATTCTTCACCATTTTTCAATGGGAGGTCAGCCTCACGGTGCTCGCTGCGATGCTTACGCTCGTCGGTTTCTCGGTCAATGACTCGATCGTCATCTTTGACCGTATCCGCGAGAATATGAACCTCAACCGTACTGATTCGGTCTATAAGCTGACGAACCAATCGATCAACCAAACAATGTCGCGGACGATCGTCACCAACGGGTTGACTTTCCTGGCGGTTCTTGCCCTTGTGCTCTTTGGCGGCGAGGTCCTGCGGACGTTCTCGCTGGCACTTCTTGTCGGCTCGATAGTCGGTACTTATTCGACCATCGCCATCGCCAGCCCGATCGCACTCTGGTGGCAGAGCAAGATCGGCCGGGCCGAGATGAAAGACGTGACTGCCGAGAAAACGAGCGGTGAAAAGCTCGCCTCGGCCTCGCGTCGTTCGGTTACGCGAAGGCCGGTGACGCGCTAGCATTTCGAGATTGGCTCGGTAATGGTTTTGGTTATTAAGTTTTTGTAAAGAATTAGTTTCGCTTACGGAAATCGGCGATTTTACCTTGACTTTACGGAGTCGAAAAATTAGACTTTGCCTGTTGCTGGTCAATTTATTTCGTTTTTCGTTTGCGTCCTTTCATTCAATGAATTGGAGAGGCTCGCGGATTTTCGTTGATTGTGGCCGGCAGAGTTCCAGTTTGCCCCGCACTTAGTGAGAAAGATCTTTAGTATTCGGAGAACGGGCTCGGGAGCCTTGTTGGGCGCACCCGAGTTATCAGGTTCGTTTACAACGCGAATTAGGTGATTTTACATCGAAGTCGTTGAGTGATCGAGTTACCCCCTGACCTCAAGTTTGGCACCGGAAAGAAAGGGAGGACCCAGGATGTTAGACCAATTAGTAGAATCAACCAGCCATTCCGAAGAGAATCGGCGCAAGAGCGGACTGCTGCTCACCACCTTTGTGATACTTTCAACGGTATTGCTTAGCTCGTGGGTTTACAGCCTCTTCGCGAAGGATTATGGAATGGGAGGCGACGAACTTTCGCTCCAGACTCTGGTAGCGCCGCCGGTGGTCGAAGAACCGCCGAAGCCGGAACCGGAAGAAAAGCCGAAAGACGCACAAAAAGACCCGAACGTTGATATCCGCAAGGAGATCATCGCGAGCATGACCGAAACTCCGCCGAAACCGCCGGATAAGGTCAGCACGACCCGGAACGAAATTCCGCCGCGTGACCCAAATCGTCTTACGATCCAGGGTGACAGGAATTATACGGCAGCAAATCCCCTTCCGCCGGATTATCGTGGACCGGTCAACACCCAAGGTACGGGTAGCGATAGCGGCCGCCCGGGTGGAGGAGGGAATGAAGAACGCGGTGCTCCGCCACCGCCTCCGCCGCCAAAGCCACCGCCACCATCAAAGCCGATCTCGGGCGGTGTGCTTAACGGTAAGGCCCGTAGCCTTCCGAAGCCGGCGTATCCGCCAGCAGCCCGTGCGGTTCGTGCCTCTGGCCCCGTTCAGGTTCAGGTGGTCATCGATGAAAGAGGCAATGTTATCTCGGCAAGCGCAGTTAGCGGACACCCGCTGCTTCGTCAGGCCGCGGCAGGTGCCGCTCGCGGAGCGAAATTTAGCCCGACGATGCTTTCGGGCCAGCCGGTCAAGGTGCAGGGTATCATTACCTACAACTTTGTCGCACCATAACGTTAACAATGGATCTTCGGGCCGGCCGTTTCTGCTCGGTTTGGCCCGAAGCCCAAAACAAGATCTGCAATCATAGACATTCACGATTTTCTTTGGAGGAAAAACAATGACTTTAATCGCAAGCCTGCTGGGTAGCGACTTCTCAGCCGCTCTGCTCTTTGCCGGCCAAATGAGTTTTGGCATTTATGACATCGTCAAGAGTTTGACGATCCCGGGTTGGGTAGTTATTTTCGTGCTGCTCGTCCAGTCAGTTTATCTTATTGCCGTCGGCATCGAACGCTGGCTCACCTACAGCAAAGCAAAGCAGCAGTCGCGGGCCTATGCCCCGAAAGTCGCTCAGGCTTTGAAGAACAGCAACATCGACGAAGCTATCAACATCAGCGACAAGCACAAGGATTCGCACCTCGCGATGGTCGTTTCAAGCGGCCTTAAAGAGTTCAGTGCACACCTTGGCAATGAAGAGATCACCGCTGACCAGATGGAAGCTTCGAAACGAGCTCTTGAGCGTGCTATCGCCGTCAAGACCGCCGAACTCAAGCGCGGCCTTTCGGGCCTTGCTACCGTCGGTTCGACCGCTCCGTTCGTCGGACTATTCGGAACGGTCGTCGGTATCATCTCGGCGTTCGTTGCACTTGCTCAGGCCGAAACAGCTGGTATCGCAGCGGTCGGTGGAGCTATCGCAGAAGCCCTCGTCGCGACGGCGTTCGGTATCGGTGTGGCAGTTCCGGCCGTGTGGCTGTTCAACTACTTCACCAACAAGGTGACGAGCTTTGGCGTCGAGATGGAAAACTCGGCTTCGGAACTCGTTGACTACTTCATCCGCCAGCGCACCAAGCGTCTGCACGGCTAGTAGTTTTAGTTAAGCGGCCGCCCCGATAATAGGGGCGGCCCAGAGCAAAAGTTCGGAGAATTAAGCAATGGGTGCAAAAGTCGGTGGAACCGATGAACTCAATTCGGATATCAACGTGACCCCGATGGTGGATGTCATGCTGGTGTTGCTGATCATATTTATGATCGTCACACCGCTGCTCAACGAGGGTGTCGCCGTTAATCTTCCGAAGGATATGGCTACTCCGGTCGAGGACGCCGAAATAACGAAAGATACTTCGGTCGTTATCACGATTCCGGACAACAGCAACTTCTATGTCGGCAAGGATCCTTTTCCGCTCGAGAATTTGGCGGAAAAGATCCAGACGATGATGCGGGACAAAGCTCCCGATAAGCGAATCGTTTATATCAAGGCCGGTATCGAGGTTGACTATGGAACGGTCGTTCAGGCGATCGACGTCATCCGCAAGCAGGATATCGATAAGATCGGCCTAGTCGCTGACCGCAAGAAAGGCGGTGAAGGCAGCGAAGGGAGCTAGTCTTATTGGCGGCGTTGGAAGTCTTACGCCGCAAGGAGAACAAAAATGGGAATGTCATCCGGTGGTTCGAAAGATGGAGCCACACCAAACATTAACGTAACTCCGCTGATCGACGTTCTGCTCGTTCTGCTCATCATCTTCATGGTCATTACGCCGCTCAAGCCGAGCCGGTTCGAGGCCAAGGTTCCGGCGGAACCGAAGGATCAGCAGAATCAGGAGGTCAAGCCGAACCCGCTTACACTTGTTGTCGCGATCAAGCGGACGTCCCGCGAGATACTGCTCAACAATGAAGCGTTTGGCACGGTCGATGAGCCGGAGCGGCTCACGGAGCGGCTAAAGGCGATCTTTGCCGAAAGGGAAACGAATAACGTCCGGCGTGAGGACAGCAACGAGATCGAAAAGACCGTTTTCATCAAAGCCCCGACACTTGTTCGGTACGGCGATGTTGTAAAGGTCATTGACGCGGTCAAGTTGGCTGGGTCCGAACCGGTCGGATTGCAGATCGACGATCTTACAGCAGAATAAACGTAACACCGCCCCGCAATGCAAAAGGCATAGAGTCGCGGGGCGGTACTTTTTATATGGAGTCTAGAATGAGTTTTTCTCGTTTAGGGGTAATTGTATTCTTAGGCGCGCTGGTCGCTGTTTCAACCGGTTGCGAGGCATATAGTCGGATCCTTTCTCGTAAGGACGTGGTTGACGGCTCGACGGCTTATAAGGAACGGAAGTTCGCTGAGGCTGAAAGCCTCTTCCGCCAGGCCGCAGCTCGCGACCCCGAAGGGAAGACGGAAGAAGGCAAGATCGCCCAACTCTTCCTTGCCCGAACGCTTCACTCGAGGTACATCGGTAATCGAACTGAACGGTCGTTAGCAGAGCAGGCGATTGCTGAGTACAAGAAGGCCCTTCAGAACGATCCGAACGAGCAGAGTGCTTACAAAGCAGTTGCGAGTCTTCTTGATACGCCCGAGTTGCAAAATGAATGGCGTGCATGGGTTACGGAACGTGCCAATAATGAAGGCATCCGCTCGGAAAACAGGGCAGAGGCCCTGACGTCGCTCGCCGCTCGCGAGAATACCTGTTCTAACGAAATAACCGATACCGAGGCCACGAAGAAACCCGGAAAGCGTGACGGCCAGGATGTATTCCTTTTCGTCAAGCCCGAAAAGCCGGAGGACCTCGAACGCCTCAAGCAGTGCGTCGCTCGTGGTACTGAGTATGCAGACAAGGCTGCCGGGCTTGAGCCGCCGGACGTCGAGGCAGCTAAGAGTCTCGATCTGACTGCACTTTCGGCTGCGGAGCTAAATTCAAAGCACGAGCTGGTCAAGATCTTCGAATCAGCCCGCTCTTACAAAGCCGCAATGCTCAACCAGTCCGCGCGCCTCGCCGAAATGGAAGAACGTACTGAAGATGCGGCCCGGCTTCGGACTGAGACCGATGCCGCCCGCACACGATTTAATGAGCTTTCGCAATTGAATAAGGCGTTCCAGACCGAAAAGGACCGCCGGCTGGCTGTTGAACGTGATGCTGAGAACGCGAATGCGAACGCGAACGCGGGCAAATAGTACAACTTCAGTTTTACATTACAGAGGCTGGCCGCTTGGCCGGCCTCTTTTCTTATCTGCCCCGGGCCGATCATCTCTGGTATAAACACGCATTGTGGCTATAGAATGGTTGTAAGGGTTTTCTTATGATCCGCATCGATGACGTCATCGAAAAGGTAGAGCACAACCGCCCGAGCTCGAATATCGATCTGATCCGGCGGGCCTATCTCTTTTCTGCGCTTCATCATAAAGGCCAGACCCGGGCTTCCGGCGAACCCTATCTTGTTCACCCGCTTGCGGTTGCAGATATCCTCGCCGATCTCCGCCTGGACGAGACCAGCGTTGCGACCGGGCTGCTTCACGACGTCGTCGAAGACACGCTTGTCGATCTTGAAACCATTCGCAATTACTTTGGCGACGAGGTCACATCGCTTGTCGATGGCCTGACGAAGATCGCACAGATCAGCAACCTCTCAAAAGAAAAGCAGCAGGCCGAAAATGTCCGCAAGATGGTCCTCGCGATGGTGACGGACGTCCGGGTCGTGCTGATCAAGTTGGCAGACCGCCTGCATAACATGCGGACGATGCAGTTCCTCAAGCCCGAGAAGCGCGCCCGCATAGCCCAGGAAACTCTTGATATCTACGCCCCGATCGCCCATCGGCTCGGAATGGGTAAGATCCGCGGTGAACTCGAGGACCTTTCGTTTCAGAATCTCTATCCGGTCGAATACGAGCGGCTTTCGAAAGAAGTTGAGATTCGCCGCCCCGAGCTCGAGGCCGCACTTTCCCGCATCACCTCAACCATTGAGGAACGGCTCAAAGTGAATGACGTGCCGTACATCAAGGTCGAAGGCCGCGTAAAGCGTCTCTTTTCGCTCTGGAAAAAGCTCAAGAAACAGAAGATCGCCATCGAGCAGGTCTATGACCTGATCGCCGCCCGCGTCATCACCGAAAATCAGAAGAAGAATTGCTATCTCGCCCTAAGCGTCATTCACGACACGTGGACGCCCGTTCCGGAGCGTTTCAAGGATTGGATCGCCATACCGCGTGATAACCTCTACCAGTCGCTGCACACGTCCGTGATCGGCGATGGCGGCCAACCCTTTGAGGTTCAGATCCGGACGCAGGAGATGCACCAGATCGCCGAGGAAGGCGTCGCTGCCCACTGGAAGTACAAGGAAAAGCGGCTCGGCTCGGCCGAGGACGACGAAAGCCTCGAAGAACTCCGCCGGACGGTCGAAAAGCTTCTGCTTCCGCTGGTCGAGACCAACGAAGATAATCCTGATTCCGAGGACTTTATCGAGTCCCTCAAGCTCGACCTTTTCCCGAAGGATGTTTACGCATTCACCCCGATGGGGAAGGTGATTCAGCTTCCTCGCGGCTCAACGCCGATCGATTTCGCCTACGCGATCCACTCCGAGGTCGGCGATACCTGTACCGGGGCGAAGATAAACAGCCGCATCGTCCCGCTCAAGACCGAGTTGCAGAACGGCGATGTGGTCGAGATCTTGACCACTTCGAACTCAAAACCCTCGCGCGACTGGCTGACCTTTGTTGTTACATCCAAGGCTAGAAACCGGATCCGCCACTGGATCACCGAGCAGCAGCGGTCCGAGTCCATCGACCTCGGCCGTAAACTGCTTGAAAAAGAAGCCGACCGCTTTAGGGTCGCACCGAAAAAACTCATCGGGAATGATGATGCGATGAAGCGTATCGCCAATGAATACGGCCTCGGCCGGGCCGAAGACCTTCTCGCCTCGATCGGCTACGGAAAGACGCTTCCGAGGAATGTCCTCGCAAAGTATCTCGGGCCTGAAAAATTTGCCGAGCTCGACCCCGAAAGGCGTAAGGAAACGCGGCTTGAGACCGGAATGCGGGCCGTCAAAAAGTTCATTGGGCTTGGCGAGGATGCGATCGTCGTAAAAGGCGTCGATAATCTTCTTACGACGCGTGCCCGGTGCTGCAACCCGATTCGCGGCGAGGACATCATCGGCTACATTTCGCTCGGCAAGGGGATTGTCGTCCATAGCAAACGCTGCAAGAATGTGAAGCAGTTGATGGTCAACCGCGAGCGGATCGTCGAGGTCGAATGGGCAAAGATCGAGAAGGAAGAGGTGCAGTCTGTCCGCTTGCTCGTAACGACCGAGAACCGCACAGGTATGCTTGCCGGAATCACAAATGCGATCGCAGAGATCAAGACCGGCATCCGCGATGCCTCCGCCAGCGTCTCTCGGTCCGATCAGGGGCTTATTGAGGTTACCGTTGAGGTCTTCGATAAGCGCCATCTTGACCGTGTGATCTCTTCGGTCGAGGGAGTTCCCGGCGTGCTTTCGGTGGAAAGAATGAACGCGTCCTGACAAAGTCCTTGCTTTCAGACCTGACTGGTGCTACTATTCGACTACCTTATTTTCGGTAGGCAACTTTTTGTCCCAATTCCCCCGGGCTGCTTCCGAACCTCTTGAATAATTCGATATTTTCCATTATTCGGCTTGATATCTGCGTTTTGCAGCGAAAAGCTGGGCAGTTCCAGTGCCCGATCTAAACAAAAAAGGAGAACTTGCGAATGAAACGTTTTGCATTGGTCGCCATGCTCGGGATGATCGCCGGCGTCATAGCCTGGTCGGTTCCGGAGCTCAAGGTCGAAGGGCAAGAACAGAAGGGAAAGATCCTCAGATCCGAAGAAAAGATACCGAATCGGTACATCGTCGTTTTTGAGGAGTGGGCCGCAGGTGCCCTTGGCGAGGGCTCGAATGCGGAGTCTCTTGCCGCCGAATTCGGCACGGTCTATGAGGGCAAAGTGGATCGCGTCTATAAACATGCCCTCAACGGTTTTTCGGTCGAGATGAACGAAAAGCAGGTCGAGGCGATGAGCCGCGACCCCCGCATCAAGTACATCGAGGAAGATACCCCGATGTCTATCGACCAGACGACGCAGAACAACGCCACCTGGGGCCTCGACCGTATCGACCAGCGGAACCTGCCATTGAGCGGGACATACACCTATGACGGTAACGGAGCGGGCGTTTGGGCATACATCGTCGATACCGGCATCCGTGCCGCGCATAACGACTTTGGCGGTCGCGTTGTTAGCGGCTATACAGCGATCAACGACGGCCGCGGTACGGACGACTGCAACGGCCACGGGACGCACGTAGCGGGCACGACCGGCGGAAACACCTGGGGCGTCGCCAAGGGCGTTACGCTGGTTCCGGTTCGCGTGCTCGATTGCCGCGGTTCGGGTACGTCCTCGGGCGTTATCGCGGGTGTTGACTATGTCACCGCACAAAAGAATGCGAACCCGACGCGGCGCATGGTTGCAAATATGAGCCTTGGCGGCGGAGCGAATTCCTCGCTCGATTCGGCGGTGAGTAATTCAGTTGCAGCAGGTGTCACTTTTGTCGTAGCCGCGGGAAACAGCAACGCCAACGCCTGCAACTATTCGCCCGCACGTACCGCGAACGCGATCACGGTCGGCGCGACGACGAGCAGTGACGCACGGGCTTCTTACTCAAACTTCGGAAGCTGTCTTGATATCTTTGCACCCGGCAGTTCGATCACATCGGCCTGGTACACGAGCAACACATCGACAAGCACCATCAGCGGCACCTCTATGGCATCGCCGCACGTGGCGGGCGTCGCAGCGTTGTATCTGGCGGCAAATGCGGGTGCGAGCCCGGCACAGGTATCCTCGGCGATCACCGGAAACGCTACGACCGGAAAGGTAACGAGCGCAGGATCGGGTTCGCCGAATCTTTTGCTCTATTCGCGTTTTGGTGGCGGTGCGGAGCCGACTCCAACTCCAACTCCAACTCCAACGCCGACTCCTTCCCCAACTGCGACTCCGACTCCGACGCCGTCACCAACACCAACACCCGGCGGCATCTCGCTTTCAGTGACAATGACGAAACAGCAAGGAGTCAACCGTGCGAACCTTTCATGGTCCGGAGCGACATCGTCGGCTGATGTATTCCGCAATGGTGTGAAGATCACGACCGTAACTGCGACCTCGTACGTTGATAACCTCGGCCGCGGGAGCGGATCGCAGACCTATCGCGTATGCAGTGCGGGCACCTCAACGTGTTCGGCTGATGTTACGGTGAGTTACTAGCGGCCTTTCATAGGCGTTGTGCTTTGCGGGCGGGGCGATGTTCCCGCCCGCATCGTTTTGTTTATCGCGGCAAATCTGTTAATATTCGCCTTTTGCTTGAGGTAAGCAAGCGACAGCTATGAAGGTGATCTCGACAGAAAAAGCACCCGGCGCTATTGGGCCATATTCGCAGGCGATCGTTGCCAATGGGATGGTCTTTTGCTCCGGCCAGATACCGATCGATCCGGCGACCGGAGATTTTGTTTCCGAGGACGTAAGCGAACAGACCGAGCAGGTCTTTAAGAATTTGAGTGCTGTGCTCGAGGCCGCCGGAGCTTCGCTTGAGAGCGTGGTCAAAACGACGGTCTTCCTCGCGGATATGAATGACTTTGCGGCGATGAATGAGATTTACGGGCGGTATTTCGATACGAACAAGCCCGCACGAGCGACCGTGCAAGCCGCGAGGTTGCCGCGTGATGCCCGCGTTGAGATCGAGTGCATTGCACTCGTTTAGATCTTTGTAAGTGAAGTGGCCGGAAAGCTTCCGGTCCTAATGGTTAATTGGGAACACAAGAAAAGCCAAACGCCTTTTGAGCATTTGGCAACTTTCTTGGAAAAGCAAGACTCAAAAAGAGTTAAGCAGCTTTAACGATCTTTCCAGACTTTATGCAACGTGTGCAGACCTTCGCCCGGGCGTTTCCGCCAGACGGCATCTGAACACGAACGTTCTGAAGATTTGGGTTGAATCGCCGACGCGTTTTATTGTTCGCGTGGGAAACGTTGTTTCCGAATTGCGGGCCCTTGCCGCATATGTCGCATCTTTTTGCCATTATTATCGCCTCCGTAAAATTGCGGTGCAAAGAGTTTGTAAAAACTCAAAAACAATTTTTATACCAGATAGGTCTCTAAGTAGTCAAGTAATGATTGAAAAAGGACATTTCAAAGGAGTACTTTCGAAAGTGCAAATTTCCAAGTTTCGTTTAGGTTTGGCCGCCGTTGTGGCGGTCACCGGCGTTTTTCTTTCGGCATGCGGTGATTCCGGTACGGCCACGGGCCCGAGCGGCGATCCCAATGTGGTCGCAGCAAAGGTGAATGGCAAGGACATCAAGCTCGAAGAGGTTGAGAAGGGCATCAAGGCACAGGCACAGGGTGCCGAGGCCAACCTTTCGCCGCTTGAGCTTGCCTCGGCAAGGCTTCAGGTGCTTGAGCAGTTGATCCAGACCGAAGTGATGTTCCAGCGTGCCGAGAAGGAACAGACGGTCCCGACCGAAGAAGAGGTGACGGGCGAGATGAACAAGCGCCGAACGGCGAGCAACCTCTCGGCCGAAGAGTTCCAGAAGCAGATGACCGCCGCCGGTGAGACCGAAGAGAGCTGGCGACAGAACGTCCGCAAGGAAATGGCACTCTCCAAGCTCCAGGAAAAAATAACCGGCAAGGTCGAAGCTCCGAAAGACAGCGAGATCGAGGCCTTCTTTAACGGCAACCGTGAGCAGTTCAAGAATAAACGCGGAGCACAGCTGGCCGCGATAGTCATCGACCCCGCGAACAGCGGTCAGGGCGATACAACGACCACCGACCAGGAAGCTCAGCTTCGGGCCAAAGAGGTTGGCCAGCGTGCATTGAGCGGTGCAGATTTTGCAACTCTTGCCCGCGAATTCAGCGAGGACTTCGATACACGTGCCCGAGGCGGCGACTGGCGTTATTTTACAGAAGAGGAGATGACGCAGGTATTTGGCCAGGGCGTTGCCGCCTTCGTGATGGGCCAGATGCAGAATGGCCAGATAGTCCCACAGGCTATCCCGTTCGAGGGCCGTTACCTGATCATCAAGCTGCAGCGTAAGGTCGAGAAGGATGAGGACCGCACGCTTGAGAGCCCCGAGGTTCGGCCGCAGATCACGCAGTTGCTGATCAACGCACGCAAGAACCTGCTTTGGCAATCGTACATGGCCATTGCACTTAACGAGGCCCGCATCGAGAACCTGCTGGCCCGCAAGGTCGTTGATAATCCCAACGAGCTGAGCGGTGCCCGCCAGGCTCCGGTGGCAACTCCGGCCGATGCCAATACGAATACGGCGAACGCAAACGCGAATACGCCATCGAATGCGAACGCGGCAGCAAACGCTCCGGCAAATGCGGCAACGAACTCGGGCTCGGCGAATACTGCCAACGCCAACACGGCGAACGCAAACGCCAATCGTTAACATCGCCCACGGGGGCGTTTCACAATAACGCCACGGGGCGGATCGCTTGAAGTTAATGCGGTCCGCCCGTGGCATTTCTAGTCAAGAATGCTGTTCAGATTCGGCGACATCACTAAGAGCTACGGCGGCACGGAGATCCTCCGCGGCGTTTCGTTCCAGATCAATCCGGGCGAAAAGGCCGGCCTTGTCGGGCGAAACGGAGCGGGCAAGACGACCGTTTTTCGCCTGCTGACCGGAGCCGAATCACCGGATTCCGGCGAGATATCGAAGATCAACGGCCTCCGTCTCGGCCTGCTTGATCAGCATGTAGATTTTGCTCCGGGCGAGACGGTCCATACGGCCGCACTTTCGGCTTTCAAAGAGATCCACGACATCGAGGCCGAGATGCGGCAGCTTGAGAAGCAGATGGAGACCGACCACTCGGCTGAGATCCTCGACCGATATGCCGACCTCCAGATCCGATTTGAACAGGCCGACGGCTTCACCTACGCCGCTCGGGCTGAGTCGATCTTGCTTGGCCTCGGATTTACCCGCGAACAGTGGTCGCACGATACGGGCATCCTCTCCGGCGGGCAGAAAAACCGCCTCGGCATGGCCCGGCTGCTGCTTTCGGGTGCGGACGTCCTTTTGCTCGATGAGCCTACGAATCACCTTGATGTCAACGCTGTCGAATGGCTCGAGGGATTCTTGGCTCAGTACGAAACGGCGTACGTCGTCATTAGCCACGACCGTTATTTTCTTGATCGGACGACCGACCGGATCATCGAGATAGAGAACGGCCGTGCGGTTACGTACAAGGGAAACTACTCAAAGTTTCTCGTTGAGCGTGAACTCCGCCGCGAGCAGCAACAGCGGGAATACGAGAACCAGCAGTCGATGATCAACAAGACTCAGGAGTTCATCCGCCGCAACCTTGAAGGGCAAAAGACCAAGCAGGCGAAATCCCGCCGCAATATGCTCGAGCGGATGGAACGGCTTGACGCGGTCATCGCCGACAAGTCCGGCGGAAGCTTTGGGCTGAAGAAGGTCGAGCGCACAGGTAACAACGTGCTGATGGCCGAGGACCTTACGATCGGTTACGGTGATACGGTGCTAGCCTCGGACATCAACCTCTCGCTCCATCGCGGCGAGGCCCTCGGCATAATCGGGGCGAATGGCACCGGCAAGACGACTTTTCTCAAGACCATCCTAGGGCAGATACGCGAACTCGACGGGAAGTTCATCTGGGGCACGAAGGCCGACATCGGCTATTACGCGCAGAATCTCGACGACCTCCACCCGGCGAATGAAATAGTTCAGGAACTTCGCCGGGTCGATCCGATGGCAGATAATGGAACGCTTCGGTCGTTTCTGGCACGATTTCTTTTTGTCGGCGAGGACGTTTTCAAACGCGTCGGCGACCTCTCGGGCGGCGAGAAGGGAAGGCTGGCACTTGCCAAGCTGATCTATTCGCGAAAGAACGTTCTGGTGCTCGACGAGCCGACGAACCATCTCGATATTCCGTCCCGCGAGGCGCTCGAAGACGCCCTACGCGAATACGACGGGACGATCATAACCGTCAGCCACGATCGCTTTTTCCTCGACAAGATCGCGACCCAGATCCTTGCCTTCAACGCCGACGCAGTGCACGTCTTCGCCGGAAACTACACCGAGTATCACGAATGGGCAGAGACGGCGGCGAAGGCCGAAGGCAAGAATGTCGGGGTCACGCTGAAGGTTGAAGAGCCACTTGCGATCGGTGCAAGCTCTGATGCCGGTTCGAGCAACGGCCATTCGGTTACGATCGGTATCGCTGAAACGGCCGTTACCGGCACTAAGGAAAAGAAGCCGTCACGTTTTAGCAAAAATCAGCTTCGGCAGATGGAGCAACGCGTCGTCCGGCTCGAGGAGCTTATCGCCGAGTGCGAGGACCGACACACCCGACTCACCGCCGAGATGTCCGAACCCGAAACGGCAAAGAGTGCCGACCGGCTTGCCGAACTCGTTCGCCTCATTGCCGAGACCGAGACCGAACTCGGAACTCACACCGCCGAATGGGAGCAGCTATCGCTCGACCTAGAATCGTAACATCCGCTATTTGCCGGAAAATTCGGCCCGCTCGCCGAGCAATTCATCCATCAGGTTTTTGTCCGACTCCCTGACCGCATCTTTATCTTTCAACTGTTGGGCGATCTCAATGGCTTTTTCGATCGAACTGATAGCCTTCTCACGCTGCGAGGTCTCGAACTGGGCCCGTGCGAGCAGCCGATGGGCGATCGAGAGGTCGTATTGATAGGTCAGCGATTCCTTATCGGCCTCTGCGATCGGTTCCATTATCCGGATCACGCCCGCGAGCGGAGCCAAGGCCTCGGAATACTTTCGGAGAGCTACCAGTGCTCTTGCGCGTTCCGTTTCGTAAATAGCGAGGTTTCGTTTGTATTCGTTGTTTTCCGGATTCTTTTCGCTCAATCGAGCCATGACGGCCGAGGCTTTTGCCGTGTTTTCGACCGTTACGGTAAAGTTCTCTGCAATACGATTCGCCCGTGCGACGTTGAAATACGATATCGCAAGGTCATAGGCCACAACGCCATTCTCGGGTTCCTTTGCCAGAGCGTTCTCGGGAAACGCGGTCGTCGGAGAACAGGTATCGACCGCCTGCTTGCCATCCTGTTTGCCGATGAACAACTCGCACTTCATTAGATGGGTCAGCCAGACACTTCGCTGAACGCGAAAATCATTCGGGAACTGCTTGGCAAGATCGTCGCTGATCGTTATGGCCAGATCGAATCCACGAACGGCCGCTTCGTAATCGCCGAGCGAGCCTTTCGCCTTGCTCATTATCCGGAGCAGACGCGTTTGCGCCTTTTTGAAGTCGCCGTTTTCCGGGTCGCTTGCTCGCAGCTTTTCGATGATCGCGAACGCTTCGTCGAAGAGCACGACGGCCTTTTCCGTTTGCGAATTGAAAACAGGTATCGCACCGTAGTCGATCAGCAATACCGCAAGCCGGTTTTGGTGATCGGCCGATTCCGGCAGGTCACGGACAAGCTCCCGGCGTAGGCCAAGGGCCCGCTCAAATGCCTGTTCGGCCTCCGCCGTTCGGCTACTGTTCCATAGCGTTCGTGCGGTCGTGTAGTAATTATTAGCGAGCTTTTCTTTCGCTTCGAGGTCGCTTGGGTTCGCGGCGTAAACCGCTTCACGGAGCTTCGCCGCTTTTGCATAACTGTCGAGGCCGGCCTGTACGTTGCCGAGGCTCGAGTTGCTGAGAGCTCCTTGCACATCCCCGACCTTTTCGTAAGCGGTCGCAAGCTCGCTCTGAAGTGAGAGATCGTCGGTTGCTTCGCTCGAGAGGCTGTCGAGATACTGGAGTGCGTTCGTGATGATCTTCTCGCGAGCCTTCAACGACCCCTCAAGGTTCTCTATCTCGGGATAAACGTCGAAGAGGTATGAGTTAGCCAGCGTGCGAACATCGTTGAATCGCTTCTCGGCCTTGGCACGTTCCGCCTGGGCGACTCTCGCCTGCCAAACGGTCGCGACAACGCCCGCCAAGACGGCGAGTATCACAAGCCCCGCGCCGATCGCTCCGGCCTTGTTCCTTACGTAAAATCTTTCGATTCGATATGAGAATGTGTTCGGTCGGGCCGTCACCGGAAGACCGCGTTGGTGTCGGTGAATGTCTTCCGCGAGATTTTCGGCCGACGTATACCTTCGCTCGGGCTCCTTACGGAGTGCTTTGAGCACAATATTGTCCAGATCGCCGCGAAGGCTCGTGGCATTTATGCTAGGTTTGCCCGGCAGAGTGATCTTCTGCCTTCCGGCATCTGTGTTCGGACGAGCCGCCAATGTAGGTTGTTCCTTGGCTTTAGGCGAGGCGGCGAGCACCTCTGTTCCCGCATCGGAAAGTGACTGGTAAACCCTTGCGGCCGTCACGACCTGATCCGACGGCGGCCGCGGTTCTGCCTCAAGAACTGCTTTGAATATTTCCTGAAGGTCCGCTTCTTGTTCCCTGAACGGCCTGCTGCCCGTCAGCAGTTCGTAAAGTATGACGCCGAGCGAATAGATGTCGGTCGCGGTCGTGACGCTTTCGTTGCGAAGCTGTTCGGGTGAAGCGTAGCTCGGGGTCATTACGCCGAGATTCGTCACCGTCGATGCGCCGAACGCAGACAACTCCTCCGAGAGAACTTTCGCGATGCCGAAATCAAGTAGTTTCGGAACGCCGTCGCTATTGACCAGAATGTTCGAGGGCTTCAGGTCGCGGTGAACGACCAGATTTCGATGTGCGAAGTTTACCGTCGAGCAGACCGTCCGGAAAAGATCGAGGCGCTTCGCAAGTCCGAGGCCGTGCTTGTCGCAATAAACATCGATCGGCAGGCCGTCAACGTATTCCATCGCAATGAACGGGACTTGATCGTCCGTGGTGCCAGCGTCAAGAAGACGGGCGATATTTGGATGTTCGAGCGATGCGAGTATTTCGCGTTCGTGTTCGAATCGGCGGCGGAGAGCGGCGGTGTTGAGTTCACGTTTGAGAAGCTTGAGAGCGACCTTTTGTTCGAATTTTCCGTCCGAGCGTTCGGCAAGATAAACGACGCCCATACCGCCGTAACCGATCTCTCGGGTTATCCGATAGTTTCCGATCTGCTGGCCCACGAGCTTCTCATCGGCCGAATCGGCAAAGAAATCCTTCGAAAACTCGACAGCAGAGAGCCGCAGCACGTCCTCGGACTCGGTCTCGAATGCAAGAAACGAATCGACTTCGGCTCGCGTTTCAGGCGGCAGGCCGAGACCGTCGATGTACGAACGCCGTTCTGACTCGGGCAGATCCAGGGCATCCGCAAGAATTTCCTTTACTTCCTTCCAGTTGTCGGAACCCATAATTGTGCCGGATGAAATGAGCTTCTCCTCAAAATTCAATGCGTCGGAAACGAGAATTTGGTGCCAACAAAAATTAAGAGCGGTTTAACTCGCGAAACAACCAGAGTCGAGCCGATTGCCATTCGCGCACGACGGTCCGTTCGGAAATGCCAAGTGCTTCGGCGATCTCGGCATTGCTCATCCCGCCAAAAAATCGCATCTCGACGACCCGTGCCTGCTGCTCGTCGATCGCGAAAAGCCGGTCGAGCACTTCATCGACGATCAGGATCGAATCGGCCCGCTGCTCGACAGGAATATCTATATCATCGGCGGAAAAGTGTATCGCGTTGCTACCGCGTTTTGCGGCGCCGTGGGTTCGAGCATGATCAACAAGGATCTGCCGCATCAGCCGGGCCGAGATGCCGTAGAAATGTGCCCGGTTCTGCCATTCGATGCCGGTTTGCTTGGCAAGCCGCATGAATGCCTCGTGAACTAGTGCCGTTGGCTGGAGGGTATGATTCGGCCGTTCGCGCGACATTAAAGCCCGAGCCTGCCGCTTCAGTTCGTCATAAACATACGGAATCAAGCGCTCGCCCGCCGCGTCGTCGCCGCTGTTCCAATCTTTCAAGATCGTTGTGATCTCGGAAACCGCCTGATCGTTCATATGTATCGGTACTGCGAGGTATTTCCGGCAATGTTAACCCAAGTTCGGCGTAATATCCATTTTTATGGCGTCCATTTTCGCGATCTTCCGCATAGACCATCAACTAACGCGATCCGCTTTCGGACAGACGACCGGAAGAATGCTCGCAAGCGTTTCAAAGCAAAATGATGGCGCGTTTCGGAAAGTGATAAGTGAAATTCCGAGTGGCTGCTGAACTCGTACTGCGACAAGACGTCGAAAAAAACCGAGACCAACCTTTAGGAGACAACATGAATTGCAACCTTAAACTGTATCGACAAACTCTGATCGGGCTCATGCTCGCGATCACCTGCTTTTTCGGAACAAAGATCTACGCACAAACGCTTGATGCATTCAATCCGAATCCCAACGGTAGGGTTCGAGCGGTAGTCGTCCACCCGGACGGTAAAATTCTGATTGCGGGTGATTTTACAAGCGTCGCAGATCAGCCACGGAACCGTATTGCACGATTGAACCCCGACGGCACGCTCGATCCGACATTTAACCCCAATGCGAACGACAATATATATTCAATGACTCTTCAATCTGACGGAAAAGTGTTGGTAAGCGGCGACTTTACCAGCATCGGCGGTCAAACACGCAACCGCATCGCCCGTCTCGACGGAGTGACGGGAGCCGCCGACTCGTTCAATCCGAATTTGAACTCCGCGGCTTTTTCAACCGTGATTCTGCCGGACGGTAAAATTCTGATCGGTGGCAATTTTAACAGTATTGGCGGGCAAACCCGCAACCGACTCGCCCGACTTAATCCTGACGGCACACTCGATACGGCTTTCAACCCAAACGCAAATAATTTCGTTAGTTCGATTGTGTTACAGCCGGACGGTAAGATCTTGGTAGGAGGTGCATTCACAAATATTGTAGGCATGGCTCGCAGTAAACTCGTTCGCATTAATGCCGACGGTACAATTGACACCGGCTTCAATCCGAGCCCGAGTAGCGACATTTATAGAGTGGCGTTGCAACCGGACGGGAAGATCCTTGTCGGAGGCAGTTTCACCAGCATTGGCGGTCAACCGCGCAACCGTATTGCGCGTCTCGACCGGGCCACCGGAGCGGCAGATAGTTGGAATCCAGGTGCGAATGGAACCGTCTCTTCATTCGCTGTTCAGAACGACGGAAAAATTCTAGCTGGCGGCAGCGGATTCAGCAACATCGGCGGACAACCTCGCATTAACACTGCCCGGCTCGACGCTGTAACCGGAGCTGCTGACAGTTTTAATCCCGGTACGGATAACCACGTTGAGGCAATAGCGATTCAACCTGACGGGAAGTTCATTGTTGCCGGAGCTTTTTTCTTTATCGGAGGGCAAACTCGTAGCCGCGTTGCACGGTTTGTTCCGGAACCGGTCACCTTGACCAACAAACCGTTCGATCTTGACGGAGATGGGAAGACGGATGTTTCTGTGTTTCGGCCGAATGGTGTTTCGGGTGGTGCGGAATGGTGGTATTTGAAGTCGAGTGACGGTGGAAATGGGGCGTTTGCTTTTGGGGCGGCTTCTGATACTCCGGTTCCGGCGGATTTTACCGGCGACGGGAAGACAGATGTTGCTTTTTGGCGGCCTTCGACCAGTGAATGGTACGTCATCAGAAGCGAGGACAATACTTTCTTTGCGTTTCCATTTGGATCAAATGGCGACGTCCCAATGCCGGCTGATTTTGACGGCGACGGCGAAGCAGACGTTACCGTTTTTAGACCTTCCTCGAATACATGGTTCACATACCGTTCGTCTGATGGCCAGGTGACGACGACTCCGTTTGGTGCGGCGGGCGACAAGCCTGTGGCTGCTGACTACGACGGCGACGGCAAAGCGGACATCGCGATCTATCGTCCGTCAGGCGGAACCGGCGGCGGCGAATGGTGGTATCTGCGAAGCTCAGACGGAGCGAATCGGGCGTTTGCGTTCGGCACTTCGACCGACCTTGCGGTTCCCGGCGACTACACCGGCGACGGCAAGGCGGATCTTGCCTACTTCCAACCTTCAACCGGCGAGTGGTACGTCCTGCGTTCGGAGGACTCGAGCTTCTACGCATTCCCTTGGGGTGCCGCGGGCGACCAGCCGGCACCGGGCGACTACGACGGCGACGGCAAGATCGACGCCGCCGTCTTCCGGCCTTCTAACTCAAACTGGTTTGCTCTGCGTTCCACGGCAGGCCCGCTCATTCTCCAGTTCGGCATCTCCGGCGACCGGCCGCTGCCGAATGCGTTTGTGAGGTAGGTAGCGAGAAGTCAGAAGACAGAAGTCTTGCGGCCTCCGTGGTGGATCATTCCATCGCGGAGGCCATTTAGCTTTTGCAGAAACGTGACCGACAGCGGTGAAAAAAAAGAACCGCAGAGCCGAAAGGCAAGCTGCGGTTCGTTAGCCCCCCGACGGGAAAGTTTCGCTTACAGAGGAAGGATTCACGGAGAGTCGGAAACAAAATCGAGTATGAATATTGAATCCTTTACGTTTATGACCCTGACGGGATTTGAGAAGGTTGCTCGCTTCGCGCGTACCTCGGCAATATAAGTCTGGCCCACGGCGACATCTTCGATCTGGAAATACCCAAAGGAATTTGTCAGAACTAGCCGCGGCTCGGACAAGCCTGCGCCCGTGAGCGTAATGGTCGCATACGGAATGCCGAAGCCGCCCGCCGTCGTAACCCGTCCTTGGATCGACCCACTCGCCGAGGTAGGTGCGAGCGGCGCGATGGCAAAGGGCGAAAGGGAAGTCGTCTGGGCACAGACCGCCCGGGTAGCAAAATCTCGCGTTGTTGTCCGGTTCACCCAAGTGCCGTTCTCGAGGTGGAGCACGAACAGCGTTGCGAAGGCCTCTGCAGTCGTGAACGCCGGCAGGTTAAAACACAGATCAACGTTGCCGAGAAATTCGGCAGTGGTCGCGATGTCGTGGATCAACGGCGAAGCTGGATTCGCTGGCAATGCAGGAAGTCCGGCACCCGAAAGCGGGATCTGCTGAGTGACGCCGCCCGTGGTCACTTCTTCGAAAGTCACCGTTACATCGCCGAGAGTCGTAGTCGAAGGATGAAAGTTTGAGCCAAAGGATGACCCGTATGTCCAACGTGAATTCTCCGGAACACTCGGTTCGCCGTAAGGCGATATCCTTTTCTCAGCAAGAAGAATCGGTTCGGCTATTGAGGCTTCAGAACTTGCAAGGTGGTCAAGTATCTTTACTGATCGAGATCCAGAGCCTTCATCGAATATGGCCAAGATCTCTGCTGAGGACAGAGCTCGGTCATAGATCCCTACCTCATCCAAAGCCCCTTTCCACGCATATTCCGGCGGTGTGGGGCCCGCGGAACACGTCACACCTGGCTCGTGTCCTATCATCGTACAGAGGTTGGCGTTTGCGACGTTTCTGATCGTTCCGGAGGCTGGCTGACTAAATATCGATGTTCCGTTTCTGTAAAGAACGATTTGCGAGCCGTTATATGTAAATGCAATATGAGACCACTCATTTAACGGCAGTTGACTTGTCGTTGCGGTTGGAAACTGATCTCCATTTGAAAGCCTAAGGTCAGCCAAAACGAAGCCATTTCGGACCCTCAGCGCGAAACCGTCACCGTCGGTGTTTGATATAACGTTCTGTCCGAGAAATTCGTTTCCTGCATAGCTTGTCGGATAAACCCATGCCTCAACACTAAGTTGTGCATAAGGTGCATGGAATGCGTCATCCGGAAGTGCGATCGCTTGATTCGTGCCGGAGAACTGAAACGCTTGGCCGACATGGCCTGGGGTGAAATTCACGCCGCCGATCAACCGGCCGTTGTTGCCGAAACCCGACGAATCTAGTGCGTTCCCCTCACCACGCCACAATCCGATCTGTCCGTTCCGAGGCGAAGTGATCGTTTTCTTCAGCTTACCGCCCGCTCCGGCGTTGAAGATGGACTGAACCTCAGCGGCTGATAATGCACGGTTGAAAACTGAAGGCTCGTCGATCTGGCCAAGGAATCCGAAATCGGTGGCGTTGCCGAGGCGAACGTTTTCAGTGTTAATCCCAATGCCAAGATTCGTGGTTGCCTGTGAGGCTTCCAGAATCCCATTCACGTATAAACGCATCGTGTATCCATCCCATGTAAACGCAAAGTGCGTGAACTCGCCGGCTGGAAGTGCTTGGATTGATCCAAATATATTCAAAGTGCTGTTCTGATCGAAGATCCCGGCACGCAAAAAGCCCGGCCCAAGCGGATTGCCATTGCAAGTGATCTGCGTAAGCCATCCACGATTGATAATCGGAACTGAGTGAGCGATCCTCATGACATTACTTGTGGGGTTGCACCCAACAAAGCTTTCTGGGCGTATCCAAGTCTCAAGAGAAAATCCGGCTTGCGGAAACAATGCGGGATCGTTTGGAATATCGACGTACTGATCTCTGGCGGTAAAGTTGAATGCTTGTCCGACCTTTCCGACCGCATAACTCGCTCCATTCTGGAGCATGGCGTTGAATGAACTTGCCGAAATATCGTTCGCATTTCCGTCGCCGGCCCACCAGCCGATCAGGCCTGAAGGAGCAACGGTCGCCGTCGGTTTGCATTTTCCGGCAGTTCCCGCGTTATAGATCGCCGCTATCTCGTCCGCCGTCAACGAGCGGCTATAGACCGAAGGCTCATCTATTTGTCCTACGAATCCGAAATCGATAGCGTTGCCGATCCGTAATGCGTCCGAATTGATTCCAAGTGAACTGATCGTGGTTGGTGCCGAATTGTCGAGAACTCCGTTTATATAGAGACTCAAAGTAGTACCGTCCCACGTGAATGCCACGTGAGTAAAGGTTCCGGCAGGAATGGTTGAATTTGATGCTAGGACATTCCTTTCCCCGGTCTGGGAACGAAGTTCTGCGGCAAACCGATTGTTCGCGCAATTAATCAAAGTCAGCCATCCGAGCAGTTGTGTCTGCATTGTATGTGCAATTCGATATGATGAATTGCAACCAACATAGGTAGAAGGATTCACCCATCCTTCAACGGTGATGCTAGTTGATGGGAATAGCGCGGGATTGTTGGGGATATCTACATACTGGTTCTGGGCTGTAAAGTTAAATGCCTGTCCGCTGTTTCCCAAGGTAAAACTGGCACCGTTTGGTAGTGTGCCGTTAAAACGAGAACGCGAATCAAGTGCGTTTCCATCGCCTGACCACCAGGAGACCAAGCCGGGAGCCACTGGTGTGCAAACCTGGGCGTGCGTGGCATGAACGAGCAACACGGAAAGCAGGCAAGATAAATTGAAAAGGCACTTGATCGTTGAGCGCATATAGTTTTCCCAGGCTTGCCGTAGTTCGAGGACGGCATGGTTGCTTCAAAATAATTGTCTAAACAGGGCTTGTGAAGTAAAATCTTGATACGTTTATAACCAGCTTTACCCTAAAAGTCCTAAATTATTTCTCATACGTTTCTCAATTAGTTCTCGTTTTGACCAAAAATGGCAGATCTGGACGGAAATAGCGGGTTTGAATTTGGCGAATTCGTTCTGGACGTCGAAACAAAGATACTTCGCCGCAATGGTGAGGTTGTCCCATTGCCGCTAAAGGCCATCGAACTGCTTGCTGTTTTGGTTGAGAATAACGGCGAAGTGGTCTCAAAAGACCAACTGATGGAACGCATTTGGGGCGATGCTTTTGTCGAAGACAGCGTTCTCACCCAAAACATCTATATTCTCCGCAAGGCGTTTAAATCAAGTGGATCGGCCGCAAAGATAAAGAACATCCCGCGAAGAGGGTATGTTTTTGAATACGAACTTTCAGAGCCGGAGTCGGTTTCAGACGTTTCTTCAGAGGCCGAAGGTGTCCCGATCGATGATCAAAGGTCGCTCCATGGCAAAACCACGAATTCAGTTCCGACTGAGGAAACGGGTCGCCATCGTCCAACTCGATGGGTGCTCGCATTTTCTGTTTTTGTTGTCGTTTTCGCCGCAGGCTTCGCCGGTTATCGATATCTCAATGGCAACGCGACGGCATCAATTGCCGCCCCCGGCACGGTTCGTTTGCGGCCCGCGGGGCAGCCATCGGCGCTGAAAATAGTTGCGGTATTGCCGTTTCAAGGCACAGATGTAGTTGCGTCAGCCAATTTTGCCCGCGATCTCTCCATTCGCCTCGGCAGCGTTAATAAATTCAACGTAGTGCCGATGCAGCTTATTCATCAATACGAAAAATTTGGTGCGGAGCTAAGGGCCGATTTAGTCTTGAGCGGAGAACTGACGGCCAATGAACAGCGGTATTCCGCCGTCGCCCGCTTAGTGAAGACAGCGGACAACAGCGAAGTCTGGAGCGGTCGCTTCGAGTTCGACAATATCATTCAGCTCCAGGACGCCATCGCAAACGCCGCGGCGAAAGCAGTCATTGACAGAATGACAAACGCAGAGCGGACGGTTATCGCTAAACGCCTGCCTACGAACCTGTCTGCTTACGAGCATCTTCAAAAAGGGCTGTTGCTCTGGCGAGACCGCCGAGAGGCCGAGCCGTTCCTGACAAAAGCGATCGAACTGGATGCAAGCCTCGCACAAGCTTACGCAATACTCGCCGGAAGATACGCGATGGCCGGCAAATGGACCGATGCTGAGCAGGCGCTCGATAAAGCGTTCGCGCTCAACGATAATCTGTCGGACGCATATGCGGTTCAGGGATTTTTTCGAATTTTCCATCTCCATGATTGGGCTGGAGCAGAAACGAGCTTAAAAAGTGCGGTCGAGCTTGATGCAAACAACATCAACGCCCGGCACTGGCTAGGCGTGTTTTATTCCATTCATCGCCGGCTTGACGAGGCGAAGGTTGAAATGAAAACCGCCCTCGAACTCGACCCGACTAACCCGACTCTCCTCGCCGATATTGGGCAGCTCTACTATTTTGCGGGGCAGATAGATAAATCGGCCGAATACTGCCGGCGTGCACTGGAGATCGATCCGGGACATGGGTTTGCCGCCAGATATCTCTCGGAGTATACGCAACCTTCGACCGTCGACGCTGAAACACTTCTGAAAGAGGCCGAGGAGGCTGCGCAAACTAGATCTTTCACGTTGCCTTACCTCAATATCGATCCGAGATATGAACCCGTCAGGTCAGATCCGCGGTTTCGGCAGGTTATGCACAGTATGGGACTCTAGATCGATCAGCTTTCGATCCTGTAATTCGGGGCTTCTTTAGTGATTATCACATCGTGGACGTGCGATTCGCGGAGGCCGGCGGACGTCATCCGGACGAAGCGAGCATTGGCCTGCAGGTCCGCGATGTCGCGGCAGCCGGTGTAACCCATACCGGCACGGAGCCCGCCGATGAGCTGCGTTACCATCTCCGCGACCGAGCCCTTGTAGGCGACGCGGCCCTCGATACCTTCGGGCACGAACTTCGAATCAACCGTCGTCATCTCTTGTGCGTAGCGGTCGCTTGAACCACGCTTCATCGCGCCGATCGAGCCCATCCCGCGATAGGTCTTAAAGCTGCGTCCTTGGAAAAGAATGACTTCGCCCGGGGCTTCCTCGGTACCGGCGAAAAGCGACCCGATCATTACGGTATCGGCACCGGCAGCGATCGCCTTGACCACATCGCCGGAGAACTTGACGCCTCCATCGGCGATAACGGGGACGCCCGTGCCCTTAGCGGCCTTAACTGCATTTGTAATTGCTGTTATCTGCGGCACTCCCGCACCGGTAACGACCCGCGTCGTGCAGATCGAGCCCGGGCCGATGCCGATCTTTACGGCGTCAACGCCCGCTGAGATGAGCGCCGCGGTTCCTTCCTCGGTGGCGACGTTCCCGGCGACGACCTGCATCGCGGGGAACTTCTGTTTGATGGCCTTTACCGCTTCGAGCACACGGGAACTATGGCCGTGGGCCGTGTCGACAACGATTGCGTCAGCCCGTGATTTGACCAGAGCCGTCGCTCGCTCAAGGAAGTCGCCCGTCGCACCGACCGCCGCCGCACAGCGAAGCCGGCCGAAGTCATCCTTTGCCGCGTGAGGGAAGCGGATCGCTTTTTGAATGTCCTTTACTGTGATCAGCCCCTTCAGATGCCCGTCGCCATCGACCACCAAGAGCTTTTCGATGCGGTGCTTTTGGAGTGTGACCTTCGCGTCGTCGAGCGTTGTGCCGACCGGCACCGTTACGAGTGGCTGCGGCGTCATTACTTCCGAGACCGAAATATCAAATCGCGTCTCAAACCGCAGGTCGCGGTTCGTGATAATGCCGACCAGAAAGCCGTTTTCATCAATGACCGGAACACCGCTGATCTTGTAGCGCTCCATAATGTTGAGCGCCTCGGAAACGAGCGCATTCTTGTTGATGGTGACGGGGTCGACGATCATTCCGGATTCGCTCCGCTTGACCTTGTCGACCTCTTCGGCCTGTTCGGCGATGGAGAGATTTTTGTGGATAACGCCGATGCCGCCTTGCTGGGCAAGAGCGATGGCAAGTCCGGCCTCGGTCACCGTGTCCATCGCCGAGGAGCAAAGCGGGATGTTCAACTCGATGCCGCGGCTGAAGCGTGTTCGGGTATCGACCTCGCCCGGCAGTATCTCAGAATAATTGGGGACGAGCATCACGTCGTCAAATGTAAGGCCTTCTTTAATTTCGTCGATGTTCATAAAAGCGTGTTCTATTTACAAAAAAGCCCGCAAGTATCTGCGGGCGGCGCAATCCATGTAATTTGGCGAAGCGTTGTGCTTTTCGTAAGGAGCGTATCGCATCTTTAGGGCGTCTGCGTTGCGGCCGGTGTCGTTCTGGCCGGCGGCGTTGTGCGTGCGGCGGGCGTCGCGGTTCGGGCCGGGGCCGGCGTCGCCGTGTTTCCGCGGATAACGGGCCCTGGGCTCAGTCCCGGAGTTGTCACCGGATTCGTGCTTACCGTTGCGGTCGGAACGGCAGCCGGTGTCGCGACGGGAGCAACGGTCGGGCTGGGTGTCGCTTCGCCGGGTTGAACAAACCTTCCCGCCGTGTAGATCGCCTCGGCATTCGCCTTATCTATTGTGAATGTGACCGAGCTTCCCCGAGCCGGAGCCGGAGGAGGCTCGATCGCTTTGCCATTGAGTTTCAACGCGACCTTATCGGAAAAGCCGGCCCAATAGCTAAGCCGTAGGGACTCGCGAGCGGTGATCACCTTTGGCGTTCCTGCAGGAACAACCTCCGAGATCTGTTTTCCATCTACCACGGAAGTCAGGCTGATCGCTTCAGCGGTCGGTGTGAACTCGATGCGGATCTCATTAAAGCTCGGGGCCGGTGTTGGTGTCGGGACTGCTCCTGTCCGGTTCGCGTTCACATTTGTGTTCGCCGCCGGTGTGGCCGGCTGGTTCTGCAAATAATTCAGGAGAAAGAGCACTCCGCCGGTTATCAAAGCGAGGATGATACCCGCAAAGATCAGGGTCGGGACCATCGAGTTCGCAACGTTATCGTCGGTTAGAACTTCGGACCTGTAAACCCGAAGTTCCTTATCTTCAAGCCCCTCGGTCTTTGTGACGATCCTCGAGTATTCCTGAACCGCTTCGTTTTCATCGAGCCCAACGAATTTCGCGTAGGATTTAACGAAACCTTTGTTAAAAATACCGCCGGGGAGTGGTTTGTAGTCGTCGCGCTCTATCGATTCGAGATAGAGGCCGGAGATGCGCGTTTGCTCAGCAACCTCGCCGATCGATAAACCTCGCTCCTCGCGAGCCTCTCGCAGTTTTTCACCAAGGGTTTGAGACATTTCTATGATCGGTAAGCCGTTCCAAAGCCATTCGCAACCAACATTTCCGTAAACTTGAAATATAGCCCTGAAAACAAGGCGATGTCAATCGGAAGGCCTATTTGAGCTTTCCGTTAGGTTGCTTGATTATTCCGCGCTACGCGTGATACGTTTACACATTGATCATCAACGGCATGCGGGCCGCGAAGGCCGCCTTGCCACAAACACAACAGGGAGCTAGATCGATGAGTTTAGAGGCACTAGGAATGGTCGAGACCAAGGGTTTTGTCGGTGGCGTTGAAGCCGCAGACGCCATGGTCAAGGCCGCAAATGTTCAACTGGTCGGCAAAGAGTATATCGGCGCCGGGTATGTGACGATCTTCGTTCGCGGCGACGTCGGTGCGGTCAAGGCCGCGACCGATGCAGGCGCTGCGGCGGCACGACGCGTTGGCGAGCTTATCAGCGTCCACGTTATTCCGCGGCCTCATCAGGAGGTCGAGCGTGTCATCCCGACGGGCGGCAAGGTCGGCTACAGCCCGGATGAAAAGGCGCTCCAGGGCGGCGGAAAGCAGATCGCTTCCGGCTCGGAAAACGACAGCAGCAAGCTGAAGTCCAAGTAATTACTAGCTCCGGCTCTCTCCGGTAACGGCTGTCCATGGGCGATAAAGATCTTGTAGCTCAGCAAGAGGCCCGCGACGCGGTCGAATCAGCTCACATAGCCTGGCAGAAGCTTGCCGCTTTTGACCAGGCTAAAGTTGACGCCATCTGCGACGCGATGTCCGCGGCCGCCCTTCGTGAAGCGGGACGGCTAGGTACACTCGCGCACGAAGAGACGGGCTTTGGCCGGCCCGAGGACAAGCGGGAAAAGAACCGCTTTGCCGCCGAGGACGTTTGGAACCACTTCAAAACGCTCAAGACAGTAGGCGTCGTTGCCGACCACGGCGATATTGTTGAGATCGCCTCGCCCCGCGGCGTCGTCGCTGCGATCATCCCGTCCACAAATCCGACCTCGACCGCGATCTTCAAGATAATCATCGCCATCAAGGCTCGCAATTCCGTAGTGCTCTCGCCGCACCCCTCGGCCGCACGCTGCATCGCGGAAACGACCCGCGTTATGCGCGACGCTGCGGTCGCGAATGGCCTACCCGCCGAGGCGATACATTGCCTTGAGAACTCGACCATTGAGGGAACCGAGGCGCTGATGCAGCACAAGCGAACGGCCGTGATCCTCGCAACAGGCGGCATCGGGCTCGTCCGTGCGGCCTATTCTTCGGGCAAGCCGGCCTTTGGCGTTGGGCCCGGAAACGTGCCGGTTTACATCGATTCGTCAGCGGATATCAAAAAGGCGATCGCCGATATTCTGACCGGAACGTGTTTTGATAACGGCACGATCTGCGCTTCGGAGCAATCGGTAGTGGTCGATCGGGCGATCGCCGAAGCCGTCCGTGCGGAGTTCACTGCTCAAGGCGGACACTTTCTGGACCGAGCTTCCGCCGACGCCGTTGGGAAGATCCTCCTCACGCCTCAGCGCACGCTGAATGCTGCAATTGTCGGCAAGTCGGCGGCACATATAGCCGAGCTCGCGGGTGTTTCAATTCCGCAGGGTGTTCGCTGCCTGCTCGCCGATTGCGACGGAGTCGGCCGCGATCATCCGTGGTCGATCGAAAAGCTCTCGCCGACGCTCGCATTCTTCGTGGTTGACGGTGCCGAGCAGGCCGCCGCTCGTTGCCGCGAGATACTTCAGTTCGGCGGCATGGGCCATACGGCGGGAATGCACTCCCGCGACCGGGCCGCCGCGATCCGCTTCGGCGAGCTTATGCCGGCCTCGCGGGTCATCATCAATTCGCCGACAACGCATGGTGCCATTGGGCTCTCGACCGGGTTGCCGCCCTCGATGACGCTCGGCTGCGGATCCTGGGGCGGAAACGTCACCTCAGACAATGTTTCGCCCGTGCATTTGATCGATATCAAACGCGTCGCATTTGAAACAAAACCGGTCAATCGGCAGGCCGCGTCGCCGGCTCCGGCAAGGGCAATCGCACCGACGCCCTCGCGTAAGATCAGCCGCGATGCGATAGCGACATTGGTCGATTCGTTTCTAAAGGATAAGCTCGCGAATGTTACTGCAGAAGCCGAACCGGCTCCGGCTCCGATAGCGCAGAAGCCCGAACCGCCGAAACCGCCAGCGGTCCCTGAAAGCCCGGTGAGGACAATAATTCACGAACTCCGCCCGACGCAGGAAAGCGACAACAAACCGCGAGTCGCGGTCGATTTCGTCAGCGAAGCGGACGTCCGAATGGCGGTCGATAAAGGCGAGAAGATCTTCATTAATAGCAAGACCATCATTACCCCGGCGGCTCGCGACCTCGGGGGAGAAAAGGACGTCTTTGCCCGCGTATAGATTTTTGATGCTGCGGATCGCAATATTTACCGGGATCGCTATGCTTTCGCTCAGTTTGTTGGCGGACGCTCAAGCGCCCGAGGCCGAGAGCGAACCCGCGACACAAACTATCGGTTTTTTGGTTGATAATTCAGGAACGTTTCGGCGAATGCTTGATCGATCGATTCGCATCGCGTCCGGTGTTGCTGTGGGCTTGCCTGAAGGCTCGGCCGGGTTTCTGATAACCTACACCGACCCGGAAAATGTTTATCTGAGGCAGGACCTGACGAACGACCGGGAAATGCTTGCGGGAGAGATCGAGAATATTTTTGTGCGTCCGGGCCGAACCGCGGTTTGGGACGCACTCCGGGTTGCGGCAAATCATTTCCGCAAACACACTCCCGCTGGTGGTCGCACGCTCATCGTATTTACTGATGGCGACGAACTGGGCAGCGTCTCTAAACCCGATCAGGTGATAAGGGACCTGCAGGAGTTGAATGTAACTGTGATCGCCGTCGGGCTCGCTGAGCGGCAGGTGAATCAAAAAATGCTTGATCGAGTGGTTCGCGAGACCAACGGCCTGAAGATCGTTCCGCAGGCGGGCAACGATCTCAAAGCGGTCGCTGCCGAGATAGTTGCTCGAATTCGTGATGGAAACTAGCACGGTGGAAAACCGACCAGCACAATCGGTCTGCCCTTCATGTTCTGTCGAGATCCGCGACGGGGCGATGTTCTGCTATAACTGCGGCACCGCGACGCCGACAACTGACGAGACCGAATTCCTCGAGGCAGCAGTTGCCGAGGCCGATACCGAGGCGAAGGTCATCGAGGAAAAGCAGGCTGAGACGAAAGATCCCTGGAGCGTCAGCGCTCCTATCGAATCACGGCCAATAGCCACTCCGAAGAAGCGACGCGAAAAACGCCGGCACTCAAAACCGCAGGCCATTGAGATCGTTCCTCGAAGCGGCCCGCAATGGCAGTTTGTTATCGCGACCGCGGTGCTCTTCATCATCGGCTTCGTGGTGGTCCTTCTGGCTCTCTATTTCAAGTAGGCCTTAAATGGAGATCGCAATACTCATCTTCTTCGCCGCCATTCTAGGCGTTGCTGCCTTTGTCCTCATCGGCGTATTGATACTTCTCTACCTCAGAAAGCGCAAATAAAAACGGCCGCTCGTTCGGCGGCCGCATTTCAAAGCTTCAAGTGTTTTCTAGTTCCTTTGCAGCGTTGGGGCATTGCCCGTCGGCGTTGCGTACCTTCCGGTGCGAGTGACGGCGATCCGCCGTTCGCGATTGGGCCCGTCTTTGATCACAACACGAATATTGCGAAAGGTGCCGTCGGTTGTTTCGTTTGTCGGGGCATAGCCGATCGAATACTGCATCCGCATCTCGTTTGAAATGGATGCCGCTATCTCATTTAGTTCGTTAACGCTCGCCGGAAAATAAGCCCGGCCGCCCGTCTCCGTTGCAAGTTTTGTCAAAAGATTCTTCGCACGGTTATACGGACTACGGCGAATGAAACCGCCCTCTTTCGGAAGTTCGTCGAGGAATCCGATCGTGTAGATCTGAACGTCAAGCTCTTTGAGCAATTCGAAAAGCTGCTCTTCCTTGAAATAGCTGTCGCGGTCCTCGCCGTCCGAAACTACGATCAATGCCCGACGCTTCCGATCATTCGGCCCGAGGCTTTTGTCGTGTTCGTTCACATTTTCCGCGGCTAGGTAAATGGCATCGATGATCGCCGTCTGCCCGCCCTCGGTGTAAAGATCGTCCAGAGTTTCGCCGAGATATGTCTTATTGGTTGTGAAGGGCTGCTTGACCTCGATCTTCGCCGAGCTGACAAAGCGGATGATCGATGTCTCGTCCTCCGGGCGGTTCGCATTGACCAAGATCTTGCCGGCTTCGATGACCTTTTCGATCTGCTGTCGGAGCGAGTTCGAGTTGTCGATCACAAGCGAGTAGTTGGTCGGCACCTCCGAACGCGAGAAAAACTCGATCTGTTGAGGAGCGTTGTCCTCAAAGACGGTAAAATCCGATTGTGTGAGGTTGGCTATCGGCCGATTGCTCCGGTCGACAACGCGGACGTTCAGATTAACGAGTTCGGTCTCGATCTTGATCGGCTCGTCATCGTCTATGGTCGGTGAAGGTGTTGGCGTCGGTGTTACGGCACTGTTTACCGTTCGCTCGCGGCTCGTGTCTTGAGCCGCTGCCCGATCGGCAAAATAAACACCCGCCGATATGAAACACATCGCCGCAAGTAAAGTGCTGAAAAGCTTGAACTTATTCATCGTATCGATTCCGCCCTACCGGTAAGTGACCTGTGGAGTGGCGTAATAGCCCTCCCGGCTCCGAACCGTTAGACGCGGCAATCCGCGAGGGGGTTTGACGCGAACTCTGATCTTGCGCCATTTTCCATCAGGGTTAAAATCGGGTGGTGTGAAGCCGACCGAGTATTGATGCCGAAGCTCAAGGGCGATGCGTTCAAAGATCTCGTCCATTTCAACCGCGGATTTCGGATAATGGGCACTTCCACCGGTAACGGCGGCAAGCTCATCGAGAAACGCCTGCCCCTGCATCCCGAGTTGTGACGAGACATCGCCGCGGTCCTGAATACCGACGGCATAGGTGACGACGTCCGATTCCTTCATCAGCCGTTTGACCTCGTTAAAGTTGTATCGCGAGGAGTTGTCTTGGCCGTCGCTGATGATCAGCAAGGCTTTTTTCTGATGTGTGCCCCGCGTCACGCGGTCAAGTCCGAGATAGACAGCATCGTAGAGCGCGGTATTGGCCCGCGGGTTAACGAGCGTAAGCTTTTGCAGGACAGCGTCGCTGTCGCGGGTTCGGTCAAGTAATAGCTGGGCTCGGCTGTTAAAGCCTATAAGGTAGTACTCGTCGTTCGGGTGGCTCGCCTCAATGAACCGCCGCAGGGCAGTGCGGGCCTGGCCGATCTTCTCGCCGGTCATCGATCCTGAAACATCAAAGAGAATTCCGACCGAAACGGGCGCATCGCTATCGCTGAAAAAGGTGATTTCTTGTTCTTTATTGTTGTCAAAAACGGTGAAGGCGTTCTTAGAAAGACCCGAGACGTAACGGCCATATAGGTCCGTCACGGTCAGCGTTAGGGTCACGAGGTCCGTCCGAACGGTCACCGGGCGGGTCGGGTCATCAGGCGGCGGCGTTGCCTCCGGCTCCGGATCCTGGGCAAACGCAGCCGCCGAAAAGATCAACAAAAGGCCAAGAGCCGCCAATGACCGGTAAAGAATACCGCCACGGACAACCGACAAATCGGAAAAAACACGCATAGCGTCACCTGTTAGCTTAATACCATCTTAGAAAAAAGGTACACGTATCGCAAGATTTTTCTTTGATGAAGGAAGTTCCGCTACGGTTGTTTGCAAGCGACACGAAAATCGCCATCCGATTCGCAGGAACATTTTCGACGCATATGCGTGTTATAATTCAGGAATTCCGAAAGGGGCCGCAGCGTCGGTTTGTACCGATCTGATTGCGAAGTCCCTGTACTTCATTTTCTATGCCCGAATTCGTTTGCCGGCTTGGCACTCCATCCGGAGAGATCGTTACGCGAATAGTCGAGGCCCACGCCGCCGGCGAGGCCCGCACCGAACTTGAGCGCGAGGGCTACCGCGTCTTTGACGTAAGTTCGGCCGAGGGCGGCATGGCCTCGATCCTATCGTTCGGCGGTGGATCGTCGAGGCCGAAGGTCAAGCAGTCCGATTTTCTCCTTTTCAATCAGCAACTTTCCGCACTACTTCGGGCGGGCATCCCGGTTCTGCAGGCGATCTCGCTTTTAAAGACGCGATCAACTTCAGCCGCACTCCGCGAAGTGCTCGGCAGCGTTGAAGAAAAGATCAAGAACGGCATTCCGCTCTCTAAAGCGTTTGAAGATCAGGGGATCTTCCCTCGCATTTACACAGCATCGATACTCGCCGGCGAGCAGAGCGGATCGCTCGACGAGGTGCTGGCCCGCTTTGTCGAATATCTTCGCCGCAGCGTTTCGATAACGCGAAAGCTTCGCGGAGCACTTGCCTATCCGGCATTTCTTCTCGTCGCGGCCGGTTTCATGATCGCGTTCCTTACGCTTTACATCGTCCCGCGAATGTCAGACCTCTTCCGAGGTCTCGATGCGAACCGCGGCCTGCCGGCGATCACGAATTTCGTACTCGCCGTTTCGACCGGCGTTACGCAAAATATTTGGTGGCTGCTGCCGCTCGTCATCATTCTCATTACGGCCCTCGTAATCTGGCTTCGGACTGCGAGCGGGCGGCTTGTCCTTCATAAGTTCCTGCTAAGGCTTCCGGTTGCCGGCACGCTGATCAAGCAAATGGCGACGGCCCAGCTCACCCGCTCGCTCTCGACGCTCCTTTCGGGCGGCATCACCGTTCCGGACTCGTGGGAGATCGCCTCGCAGGCAATTACAAATACCGAGCTCCGGCGGCGAAGTGAGTCGGTACTGCAGCTCATTCGCGAAGGACGCGGCTTTACCGAAGCTCTCGAACAGGCAAACTGGCTGCCGGACCTCGCTCTTGACATGATCGGCATCGGTGAAAGATCGGGAAGCCTTCGCGAAATGCTCGATGAGGTCGCCAAGTTTTATGATGCCGAGTCCGAGGTCAAGCTCGAACAACTGACGACGCTCCTTGAGCCGGCGATCCTGCTTGTAATGGCCGGCGTGGTCGTGGTCATCCTGCTTGCCATTTACCTTCCGATCATCGATACGATCTCCGCCGGGCCGAGCGGAGGACGAAGATAGCCTAGAAATATAATGAACGTGGAAACACCTACGACAACTAACGTCTCATCGCCGAAGATAGAGCTCTCAGATTTTCTTGAAAACGAACCGCCTGAGGTGCTTCATGCAAAGCAGATGGCCAAGCGGTATCGCTTGCCGTATATCGACCTGCTGCCGCCGGACGCCCCCTCGCCGATCGATTACGACGAGCTGGCGAAGATCCCGGTCGATATGATGCTCCGCAATCACTTCGTCCCGCTCAAGCGCGAAGGCCGCGACCTCCACGCCGCAATGGCCGACCCGACCGACCTCGAGAAGATGGACGAGATGGAGAACGCGCTCAACGTTCGCATTGTTCCATATATCGCGACGCAGGGAGCCATCGACGTCGTTCTCAAAAAAGGCGATGCGACGCAGCGTGTTCTGCAGGAAGCGGCATCGGGCTTCAAGATCTCGCTTGTAAAGGAAACCGAGCACGGCGAAGAGGTCCTCGACCTCGACCGATTGGCGACCGACGCCGATATGTCGCCGATCATCAAGCTGGTCGATACAATTATCTATAATGCGATGGAATCTCGAGCCTCCGATATTCACATCGAGGCCGGCGACCGCGACGTCAGCGTCAAATTCCGCATTGACGGAGCGCTTTATTCAAAGGTCGATCCGATCGATATCGCCTATCACCAAACGCTCGTCTCGCGCATCAAGGTAATGTCCGAGCTCGACATCGCAGAACGCCGCATTCCGCAGGACGGCCGTTTTCGTGTGCGTTACAAAGGCCGGACGGTCGATTTCCGCGTCTCGATATTGCCGGCTGCATTTGGTGAGAATTGCGTTATTCGTATCCTCGATAAAGAGCAGATCTCAGAGGAATTCAAGAACCTCAGCCTGGAGGTCGTGGGATTTGACGAAGATGACCTTCGCCGTTTTCGTATTTATATCAAAGAGCCGTACGGGATGGTGCTCGTGACCGGCCCGACCGGTTCCGGTAAAACGACGACGCTTTACGCCGCCCTCAACGAGATCCGAAACGAAGAGGACAAGATCATTACGATCGAAGACCCGGTCGAGTATCAGCTCCAGGGCATAATGCAGATCCCGGTCAACGAGAAAAAGGGACTGACCTTTGCCCGCGGGCTTCGTTCGATACTCCGCCACGACCCGGACAAGATAATGGTCGGTGAAATTCGTGACGAAGAAACGGCGCAGATCGCGATCCAATCGGCGCTTACGGGCCACCTCGTTTTCACAACCGTCCACGCCAACAACGTCATCGACGTCATCGGCCGCTTCTTGAACATGGGCGTCGAGCCCTACAACTTCGTCTCGTCGCTCAACTGCGTGCTCGCCCAGCGGCTCGTCCGGCTGCTTTGCCAAACATGCAAACGGCAGTATGAGCCGACCGAAGAGGAACTGAGGGAATCGGGCATGCGTCCTGAAGAGGTCAAAGATCGCGTCTTTCTTCGTAACGTCGGCTGCGACGCCTGTAACCATACGGGCTACCGCGGCCGGACGGCGATCCACGAGCTCCTGGATATGTCCGATAACATCCGGGAAATGATCATCGAACGGCGGCCGGGCTCCGAGATACGGCGGCAGGCCGAGAAAGAAGGGCTTTCGAGCCTTCGCGAATCGGCAATAAAGAAAGTATTCGCAGGCCAAACGACGCTTTACGAGATCAACCGTGTGACCTTTGTTGAAGAGGCGAAATAGATGAGCCGACGAATTCTGATACTTTTAGCCATAGTTACCTTTTCCACTGCCGCCTTCGGCCAGATGGAAGGGAACCCGCCAAACTGGTGCCGCGGGGGCTTCTTTACGTCCGAATCGGAGAACTTCTCGATCGGTACAGTTAAAGGCAAGCGGGGAACACGCTCTTACTTTTACAATGATGACCGCGAAGACTGCCCCGCGGGCAAAAACTGTCGGGCGAGATCCTACGTAGTCACCGGCGACGAGGTGATCGTCAATCGTATCTATAATGGCTTCGCTTGCAGTTGGTTTCCTAGCAAGAACGGCGGGACCGTAGGCTGGCTCCGGGCCGATACGCTCGATATGCCCGAAAGGGTCTATGACGTCTCTCCCGCGGCGTGGTCCGGCGAATGGAACTACGCAGAAAACTCGATCAAGCTTGTCCCCGAGCGAGGTTCCAGTTGGCTGCGTGTGACCGGCAATGCTTTCTGGAAAGGCCTTGGCGATAACATCCACATCGGCGAACTCGATGGACGCGCCGAGGCGAAAAACGGCCTGTTGCGATACTCCGACGGCGACGATGAATACGACTGCAAAGTGACAATGCGACTTCTCGGTAGCTACCTCATCGTTTCTGATAATCAAAAATGCGGCGGTGCTAACGTATCTTTCTCGGGTGTTTACTTGAGAACGGCGAAGTGATACTCCCGAAACTAGCCGATTAATGATCGATAAACTACAGGGTCGACATTCCCGCCGCTGACGATCAGACAGATCTTCTTTCCCGCGAAGCGTTCTGGCTGTTCAAGTAATGCACCGAGCGTCAATGCTCCCGTCGGTTCGGATTTCAGATTCGCGAGGCCGTAATAAAGGCGCACAGCCTCGGCGATATTTTCGTCCGAGACCTCGATAAAATCTTTCACGCCATTTTGGATTATCGGCCAGTTCAGATTCCCGAGCGAGATCGTCCTCGCTCCGTCGGCGATGGTCGTCGGCTCGGTTTCGTTTGGGATCAAACGGCCTTCGCGGAACGAACGTGCGGCGTCGTTTCCGAGCAATGGCTCGGCTCCGTAAACCTCCGCCGTATCGCCGTTTTGGCAAAGCCCGGTGACCACGCCGGATATCAGTCCGCCGCCGCCGACCGGCACGAGGACGACGTCAAACCCCTCGCCAGCAAGCTCATCACCGAGCGTCGAATTGCCCGCGATGACAAATTCATCGTCGTAGGCCGAGGCGTGATAAGCATTCGGCATCTGGGCGGCGAGCTCCGCAACGCGCTCATTGCGGCCGACCTTTTTCGTATCTATCAGATCGACAGTCGCCCCAAATCCGCGAACCGCATCGATCTTGACCTGTGCCGAAGTCTCGGGCATCACGACCGTGCACCGCTTGCCGAGCAGCTTGCAGGCATAGGCAAGTGCTTGCCCGAAATTGCCTGAAGAGGCCGTCAGGATCTCATCATTCGGCACGTTCAATGCCAGTTTGTATCCCGCCCGGAACTTAAAACTCCCGGTATGCTGGAATGTCTCGGTCGCGATCGTGATATCAAGTCCAAGAAGATCGCGAAGCTTTGAGGATACGACAAAGGTCGTCGGGCGAATGGCGTCTTTGAGTGATAACATATCTCGTGAAACCGAGTTTAATGCTCCCGGCCAAAGCGGGCAAGTTCGTCGTCGATGCGGCCAAATTACTAGAACTTTATGAAAAAACCGGAAAAGGAGATGAAAGAGCTTTTGGAGCTCATATTTCTTCAGGCGCAGATGCAGTTTGGCCCGGCGATCCGCTCGCGGTGGCTACACGCGGAAGACGATTGCCCGGGCTGCGGCGGCGAGCTGAATGTGGTCAAGTTCAAGAAAAAGAAGGCTCTCTCGCTCAATGCCTTTATCTTTCGCGAGCGCGGCGTGCTGATCGCATATTTGCTCTGCAGCAAATGCGCAAATGCCGTGATAAAGCTCGGCGAAACGCACCCGCATGGAACGACGCCGCTCCATCAGGAGATCGAGAAAAACTTGAAGGCCGCATATCTGAAACACCAGGGACACTAAATGGCGAACGCAGAATTTGGAATGGTCGGGCTCGGGACGATGGGCCGCAACTTTTTGCTAAATGTGGCAGAGAATGGCTTCGCGGCCGTCGGCTACGACCTCGACGCTGATAAGCGTGACCTGCTCGAACAGGAAGGCGCGGGCCTGCCGGTAAAAGCCGTAGCGGACGTTGCCACGCTTGTTGCTTCGCTTGAGACGCCGCGGCGGATAATGATGCTCGTGCCCGCCGGGCCGATCGTCGAATCGGTCATCAATGAGTTGCTACCGCATCTTGAGCCGGGCGATATAATCATCGATGGCGGCAATTCGCATTTCCCCGACACCACCCGCCGCGAGACATTTCTAAAGGAACACGGCATCGCCTTTCTCGGCGTTGGCGTTTCCGGCGGCGAGGAAGGAGCCCGCCGCGGCCCAAGCATAATGATCGGCGGCGACCCGGCAGTTTATCACCGCGTCAGCCCGATCCTCGAGGCGGTTTCGGCAAAGATCAATGGCGAACCCTGCGCTGCCCATGTTGGCCGCGGCTCGGCCGGGCACTTCGTCAAGATGGTCCACAACGGAATCGAGTACGCAATGATGCAGCTCATCGCCGAAGCCTACGACCTTCTGCGCCGGTCAGAACCGCCTGCGTCAGCGGGCGGCCAGTTTGCTTCGAATGACGCCATCGCCGAGATCTTCGCCGAATGGAACCGCGGCCGTCTCAATTCCTTTCTGATCGAGATCACCTCGATCGCCTTGCGAAAGACCGACCTCGAAACCGGCAACTCGCTTGTCGATATGATCCTCGACACAGCCGGCCAAAAGGGCACGGGCAAATGGACCTCGCAAGCCGCGATGGACCTCGGCGTCCCGATCCCGGCAATTGACTCCGCCGTAACAATGCGGCAGATCTCCGCGCAAAAAGCATTCCGCGAAAAACAAAGCAGCCAATTTCCCCCAATTGGCAATTGGCCGATTGACAATTGTCAATTGGACGAAAAAGTCATTGAGTCGGCTCTTCACAATGCATTTATCGCGGCCTATGCGCAGGGCTTCGCGATGCTGCAGGCGGCTTCTGATGAGATGAACTTTGAGCTTGATATGGTCGAGATCGCGAAGATCTGGCGGGGCGGATGCATTATCCGGGCCGCGACGCTTGAAGACATTCGAGCCGCTTTTTCAGATGAGCCAAAGCTCTCGAACCTTATCGCTTCGCCTCATTTTCGTGATGAGTTAGCGGCCGGTCGCGAAGATCTGGGCCGAGTCGTGGTCGCTGCCGCCTCTGTTGGCGTTCCCGCCATGGCCTTCGCCGCGACGATAAACTACCTGAACGCCTTCACCTCCGAACGCCTCCCGGCTAACCTGATCCAGGCCCAAAGAGACTACTTCGGCGCCCACACCTACCAACGCACCGACCGCGAAGGCACATTTCACACTGACGATTGGGAGGAGTAGCTATTCCAGTATCTCCCAGGCAGATTCGGTCTTTAGGAGTTTGCTCATCAGGGCGGCGTGGACGGCGTGGCCGCTTTTTTCGGCGGTGATCTTTCCGAGGACGGGGAGGCCGACGAGGGCAACGTCGCCGATGATATCAAGTATCTTGTGGCGGACGAATTCGTCATCGAAACGCAGTGGGGTTTCGTTCAGCATCCCGTCGGGCGTCAGGACTATGGCGTTATCGAGCGAACCGCCGAGAGCGAGATTTGCCTTCCGGAGCATTTCGATCTCTTCCGTAAAACCGAACGTCCGGGCCGAGGCGATCTCCCTGCCGTAGCTGCCGTTGTCGGCAGTAAAAGTGAAGCTTTGTCGGTTGATGAACGGGTGCTTGAAGTCGATCACGCATTCGATCGAAAAGTTTTCCGCCGGCTCGATCGACATCCGCCGGTCGCCCTGCTCGATTTCCACCTTTTCCCGGACTTTCAAATAACGCCGCGGTGCGTCCTGCTCGGCGATGCGGGCTTCTGCGATCAGCTCATAAAAATTCTCGCTCGAGCCGTCCAGAATTGGGATCTCGATGTTATCGAGGTCGATGAAACAATTATCGACGTCCGCACCGCGAAGCGCGGAGAGCAGATGTTCGCACGTAGAAAGCACAACACCGCGGCGGACGAGCGTCGTCGCATAGCTGCAATGGCCCACGTATTCGACTGACGCCGGGATCTCGAAATTATCGAGGTCTGTCCTGACAAAAATATAGCCGGTGTTCGCCGGTGCCGGCCTCAGCCGCATATTGACCGGAACTCCCGTATGGAGCCCGACGCCGGTAGCTTCTATAGGTTTTGCGATGGTCGTTTGCCGCATTTTCAATAATCAGCTACAAACCGCGTGCCAACTCCGGCGGACAGTAGATTCCACGCATCGGACAAAGGATCATTGCGAAATTGTGGCGAAGAGCAACACCGAATGTGGCTTTTTAACCTCTTTCGGGATTTTGGGAACCCGTCCGCATCGCCTAGAATTGTAGGTTGTCCCTATGCCCGTAATTTCAACATTTTATGGCCTTATTGTCCTGATGTATTATTTTGATAATAAGCAACATCATTTGCCTCACATCCATGTAAAGTATGGTGACGAGGAGTCGGTGGTTTCCTTGCCCGATGGCGACATTCTCGAAGGAAGCTTGAAGTCATCGAAAAAGAAGTTGCTCGACGCGTGGATCGAGATCCACAGGGACGAATTGATGGCAAATTGGGAACTAGCAGTAAACGGCCAGTCGGTGGTGAAGATCGATCCGCTTAAATAGATAATGAAGAAAGTAATTTCCGCAAAGGCACTAGAAGGGCATAGGCTTCAGCTTACATTCAGTGACGGATCGGTGCGGGTCTTTGATGCCACACCGTATTTGGAAAAGGGAATTTTTACGGAGCTGCAGGATCCGAATTATTTTCGCGATTTCAAGATCGCATTCGGGACGGTTCAGTGGCCCAATGAGCAAGATTTTGCACCAGAAACTCTTTATCTAGAAAGCGAAATATTAGACTTAAAGAAATAAATAATGGCGATTCAAACTGCGGGCCAGAAAACCGCAAAAGCAGTAAAACTCAGGATCGAGAACGCGTCTTCGCTTGATATGCCCAAGGGCGGCGAGGAAACGATACGGCAAGTTATCGATTATGTCCCGATCGAGCAACTCCGCGGGCTTGAGCGCGTGAAGCTTGTCGATTTCATCAACGATCCGCGGCTCAAGAACGTGGACGTACCGATGAAGGGCGACCTTCCGGGGCTTTATCATCCGAAGGTCGGCAACCAAAATGCGTGGTTCGAGATAGCAATGGGAGCACTGCTCCAACCGACCGAGGGCTTTGCCAAGCGATGGATGGCTAAGACGTCGTTCAAGGCAAATATCGCGGGTCTTCTATTCTCGTTGATCGGCCAACACTATTACCTGACGCTCCGCCACTCGGTCAAGAAACAGAACTTAGAACCGCAGATACGGCAATACACTGAAAAGAACCTCCGAGCATGGAGCGAACAACAAAACAAGAACAGCTTCCGGGCAAAACTCTTCAAACCCATCCGACCCTTCGTTGAGCGCATGGCGAAATGGCTGAACAAAAAGGCGGCGAAAGCGCAGAAGAAAGTCTAGGAAGTCTAGGAAGTTTGGGAAGTCTGGAAAGTCTAGGAAGTCTCGGGGGCGGCTTCGGCGAATAATATGGGGACGTTCAAACGGTTCGAAGATATTGTCGCTTGGCAGAAGGCCCGCGAATTGAATCTCGCAATTTACCGTATTTGCGGTTCCGGGCCGTTTTCGAAAGATTTTGATCTTCGCAACCAGATCCGTCGATCATCGATATCGATTGCCGCGAACATTGCCGAGGGGCAGGGACGGCGCACGGATAAAGATTTCGCACATTTTCTTAATATCGCACTAGGTTCTGTTGCCGAAACGAAGTCACACTTATACTTGGCTTTAGACCTTGGATACATCGACAAGACGACGTTTGACGAACTATTCACTCGGCTCGATGAGATCGGACGGATGACCTTTGGTCTCATTCAACATTTGCGAAGTGCGAACAAAACGATTGAAGTTTAGGAAGCCCGAAACGGTTCAAATCTGTTCAACACAGACTTCCAAGACCTCCTAGACTTCCAAGACTGACTAGACATTAAACCTATGAACTACTGGATGGTTAAACAAGAACCCGACTCCTATTCCTGGGACGATTTTGTAAAGGACGGGAAGACCGATTGGACCGGCGTGCGTAATTATCAGGCACGGAACAACCTTCGCGATATGAAGGTCGGCGATAAGGTGCTTTTTTACCACTCGAACATTGGCAAGGAAGTGGTAGGCGTCGCGAAGGTGACCAAAGCCGCATTCCCGGACCCAACCGCGAACGATGACAAATGGGTCGCGGTCGAGCTTTCGCCCGTAAAGCCGCTCAAAAAGCCTGTCGGGCTCGCTCAGATGAAGGAGAACCTGGCCCTCAATGACCTCAAGCTCATTCGGCAGTCGCAGCTTTCCGTGATGCCGGTTACAAAAGACGAGTTCGACGAGATACTCAGCATGGCAAGGTAAACCGAATGACAAGAAAAGAAGCCGTTGAGTACTATCACGAATTGCTCGAAGACGCCGACCTCGCTCGTGAATCTGCCGAAGCTCTCGACCGTGGCCTCGAATCGGCCCGCCTTGTTTTCGGCGGCCGCCGCCTGACGCCCTATTTGCGGCCGCATTTCATCACCGCCGAAGAATGGTCGATGGCCCGAAAGGCGTGCGAGACCATCTGGGGAACGCTTCAGAAGGTAAAGGACGCTGCGGTCGAGAGCGACGAACTGCTCGACGAACTCGGAATCACCGAGTTCGAAAGGGAACTCGTCAAGATCGATCCCGGTTACGAACAGGTCTCGCCGACCGCACGGCTCGATTCCTTTCTCGGCGAGACGGCCTATAGCTTTGTTGAGCTAAATGGCGAGAGCCCGGCCGGTATTGCGTATTCGGATTCGGCATCAGACATCTTTCTTGACCTTCCGATAATGAAGCGGTTCACCGAACGCTATCCGGTGACGAAGCTCGAAGGCCGGTCGAAGCTTCTGCAGGTACTTCTTGATTGCCATGCCGAATACCTGGGAAACCAGCCCGAAGAGAAGCCTGTCATTGCAATTGTGGACCTCAAGGGCCTTCCGACACAAAAGGAATTCGAGCTCTTCCGCGATTTCTTTGAATATTCCGGCTACACGGCCCTCATCTGTTCGCCCGAGGAGCTCGAGTTTGACGGTAGCAGGCTGCTATATGCCGGCGTTGCTATCGACATTGTTTACAAGCGGCTGCTCGTCAATGAATACCTGCCGATCATGGCGCATGCTCCGGCATTGCTTGATGCGTATCGGGCCGGCGCGGTCTGTATGGTCAATAATTTCCGCGGCAAACTTGTACATAAGAAGGCGGTCTTCGCTGTGCTGACCAATGAGCGATACGCATCGCTCTTTAGCGCCGAAGAGCTGGAAGCAATCGGCCGGCATGTGCCTTGGACACGCCGATTTCGGAATGAGCGAACGATGAACCACGGCAGCGAGATCGACCTTGTCGAATGGACGCGTGCCAATGCCGCAAAGCTCGTTCTGAAACCAAACGACGACTACGGCGGCCACGGCATCTATATCGGCTGGAGCCTGAGCGAGGAAGAATGGGACGATGCCATTGCGGTCGCCCTCGAAAACGGCGACTATCTTGTCCAGGAAAAGGTTCAGACCGCGAAGGAATATTTCCCGATGCTGTTTGACGAACACGGAAAGTGGGGCATGGTCGAGCAGCTCGTTGATCTCGACCCGCTACTATTCAATGGCATCGTCGGCTCGGCATTCACACGGCTTTCGTCCTCGGAGCTTGCAAATGTTTCAAGCGGCGGCGGGATGGTTCCGACCTTTATTTTGGGAGAAGCGTAACTATGAGAACTACGGCAATTGGACTTTTGTTTGTGCTTTTCGCGTTCCTCGCCGGCGGGGCAAACGCACAGTCGTCCGTTCGCCTTTTTTCGGTCACCGAAGCTTCTAGCCCATTCGCTGAGAGGTCATCGATCGCAGCGAAACGCGAATCTGTCATCGTCGTAAACACTGGCCAGGCCTTAATGGCGGAGGCTTTAGAGTTGCCGGTGGCGGAGGCCAAAGCGTACCAAGCCGTGAAGTCAGAAGCTGAAGTGCGAGGCGTTGATGACGTCACTTGGCGAGGAATGATCAGTGAAAAGGGCTTTGAAGGCGATGTCATATTGACCTTCCGCAAGGGCCACGTCGCCGGACTGATCTACACGCCCGACGCCGTATATGAGATCGTCCCGCGTGGCGCCCAGCAGATTCTAGTTGAGCTCGATCAGTCATTATTCCCGGAGTGCGGCGGTGCCATCGAGCCCGGAGAAGCGACTAAACAAGAACTGCCAGAAGGCGAAGTGCTCGCTACATTTTCTGATTCCGGCGATCGGATAGATGTGCTCGTGGTTTACACGACCGCAACCAAGAATTTGCTAGGCGGCGATGCCCAGGCACAAACGCTCTCTCAAAACGCGATCGACGCGACGAATACGGCTTACATTAACAGCCGGGTTCGTCAGCGCGTCCGAATGATCGATGCCAAGGAATGGGTTTACACCGAAACAACGAGTGCAAGCACCGACCTAAGCAATCTTCGCAATGACGCGACCATTCAGGGCCTCAGAAACTCGGCTAACGCTGACCTCGTGGCGATGATCGGAGAGATCGCCGGGGCATGCGGCGTCGGTTATCTTATGGGGTCGAATCCAGCCGGCAATCCAAACGCCGGATATACCGTAACTGCTCGGAGCTGCGCGGTCGGCAACCTTTCGTTCGCCCATGAGCTCGGCCACAACATGGGCAGCCAGCACAATCCGGAGAACGGAAGCGGTGCGACGTACCCATTCGGCTATGGGCATTACGTCAATGGAGTGTTCCGGACGGTGATGTCATATTCTAACCCTTGCGCTAGCGGATGCACTCGACGAGCGTATTTCTCGAGCCCCTCAATTCTTTACCAAGGCTTCCCGACCGGGATCGACAACACCCGCGACAATGTAAGAGCTATCAATGCTACGGCCGATGTTATCGCAAACTATCGCTACAGCGGCTCTAGTATCACACTTGTTAACTATGCCAACGGCGGCTTCCTGCCCCGCGGTATTGCCCGGCCGGTTACCTGGAAGACCAACAATCTCGGAGGCAATGTTCGCATCGAAATATCGCGAAATGAGGGCCTTACTTGGACCCCGGTAGTCGCAAATACGCCGAACGATGGCAATGAAGCGATAGCTATCTGGGGCGGAGCAAGCCGGCGGGCTTGGCTGCGGGTTGTGAGCATTGATTCGCCTACGGTTTCGGACACATCGACCGGCTCGGTCTATCTTCGCTAAGCCGGCGGGTCGTTTCTGAATTAGCTTTTGATAATGAGTAAATCTGAAAATCGCCTTCGAGCTCTAACCGATGAATACCTGCAGCTTGCGGAAAAGCTCCGGCAGGGTGGCGGGCCGGAGAAGGTCGCGAAAATTCACAAGCAAGGCAAGCTGACCGCCCGCGAGCGCGTAGACCTCTTGCTTGATAAGGACACGTACGCGCAGGAGATCGGCTTGCTGGTCGCCTATGACGAATATGGCGGGCAGGCTCCGGCTGCGGCGGTCGTTACGGTCGTCGGAAAGATTCTAGGCCGCGAGTGCGTCGTCGTCGCAAACGACGCCACGATAAAAGCCGGTGCTTGGTATCCGGAGACGATCAAAAAAATTCTCCGCGCACAAGAGATCGCGATGCGGAACCGCGTCCCGATCATCTATCTCGTCGATTCGGCTGGCGTCAATCTGCCCTACCAAGGTGGCGTCTTCCCGGGACAATACGGTGCCGCCCGCATCTTCTATTACAACTCGATAATGCGCCGATATCTAAAGGTCCCGCAGATCTCGGCCGTCATGGGAATGTGCGTCGCCGGGGGCGCGTATCTGCCCGCACTTAGCGACGTGATCCTGATGGTCGAGGGCACTTCCTTTATGGGCCTCGGCGGTGCAAATTTGGTCAAAGGTGCGACCGGCCAGACCATCGATAACGAGACGCTCGGCGGGGCGATGACGCACAACGCCATCTCGGGCGTCGCCCATTACCGCACAAAAGACGAGGATGAATGCATCGCCAAGATCCGCGACCTCGTCGCCGAAATGCCGGCCAAAGAGCCGACTCGAGTTTCTATTGAAGAAAGCCGTGAGCCATTAGCCGTAAGCGATAAGCTTTACGAATTGCTGCCTGAGGATCACCGCGCACCGTATGATATGCACGCTGTGCTTGAAACGTTCCTTGACGAGGGCGGTATAGATGAATTTCAGGCAGATTTCGCAAAGGAGATGATCTGCGGAACGGCGCGGATCGGCGGCATTCTGGTCGGCGTCATTGCCAATAGCCGCGGAATGTCGAAGGGCAAGCCGGGCGAGCCGCCTCGTTTTGGCGGGATAGTTTATACCGAGTCAGCCGAGAAAACGGCATATTTTATCGACAACTGCGACCGCCACGGCACGCCGCTGCTTTTCGTCCAGGACGTCTCGGGATTCATGGTCGGCGCCGATGCCGAGCACTCCGGGATCATTCGTGCGGGGGCTCGATTTGTCGAAGCAATGGCGACCGCCCGCGTGCCGAAGATCGTTTTGACCGTCAACCACGCCTCTGGTGCCGGATATTACGCGATGGCGGGCCAGGGCTTTGACCCCGACTTTATCTTCTCGCTGCCGACCGGGAGAATGGGCGTGATGGAAGGCGACAGCGCCGTTCAGGCGATCTTTGGGACCCAGCTCGATAAGCTCAAAGCTGCCGGCGAAACGCCCTCGGCCGAACTAGAAGCCGAGATGCAAAAGGTTCGCGAAACCTACGACCGCGAGCTCGACGCCAAACACGCCGCCGCCCGCGGCCTGGTAGATGCGATCATCACGCCCGACGACCTCCGCCCGGCATTGCTTCTCGCTCTCCAAACGACCCTGAACACATCGACGCCCCACATCGGAGCGTTTTCGTTCAATACATAAGAGTTAATCTCAGTTGGAGGTATTGTTTGTGAAAAAAGCCATTGGAGTTCTGTTTCTAAGTGCGGTTTATCTTTGCGGAAACCTAAGTTTGAACGGGCAAGAATTCGTGGACGGAGCTCGACCAAATAATTGGCCCGAATTTGTAATGTCGCCTGAAGCAAAAGCTGCCGGCATCGACGGTGTTATTACGGTAGGATTAACTGTATCATCAAAGGGGACGACATCAAATATCAAACTCTTCGGAGGGCCAATGTGGCCATGTGGCATAAAAGAACCTGAACAGGTAGATGAAGTCCGACGAGCAGTCAGAAAGTTCCTAGAATCAGCGACTTTTCAACCAGCTACGAAAGACGGAAGGCCCCGGTCTTCGGATGTTCAGTTATACTTTTCGGTATCGAAATCATTCGCGGATGCTCGTGATAGCAAGGCTATCGAAGAGAACTTAAGGAAAGGCATTTTTCCTCCACTGGTCGAAGTTGTAAACATTAGCCGATTCGCAACCGAGCTTCCTCGATTGGGAGGTGCCGTGGGTTCAACCGCACGATCTATTCTCGAAATCCAAGTTATTGTTGACGAGAAAGGTGATGTGATCAGCGCGGGAACAGTTCGTGGGTTGCCTCAAGAGGTTCACGAGGCAAGGAGACTTGGATGTTCTTCCAAGTTTAAGCCTCTTACCTATCGCGATAGACCGATCAAGATGACAGGGAGGATCTTATTTGATATTCGTCGGTGATACTTGGATCCATTTAGTTAGTAACGTTAGCACACAGGAATCGACCGCTTGAGTACGAAACTCAGCGGTCGTTTCCTTTATATGAACTCTGAACTCGTGAATGAATCGATATCCCCGCACCTGCTAGTGGTAAACTGCGTCTTGAATGGCGCGGGAAATACCTAAGTTAGAAAGAGCAAAGGCCCGTGAGGTGATCGCAAAGGGGCGGCGTTCGAAATGGTGGGAGCGGAAGGGCACGCCGAAGCGAGGCTTTCATTACGTTGATGCGCTCGGCAAACGTATCACCAGCGATTCTGATCTCGAACGTATCGGGTCTATCGTCATTCCGCCGGCGTGGAAATTTGTCCGCATCTGCCCGGCAAAAGGCGGGCGGCTTCAGGCTGTCGGGATGGATACGACCTGCCGGATTCAATACATCTATAATTCAAAGTTCGCTGAGAAGCAGCAGCAAAAAAAGTTCACCAAGATCGAGCGTTTTGGCGAGTATCTCCCGAAGCTACGCAAGACGACCAACGAACACATAGCTCTCGATGGGTTCCCACGCGAGAAAGTACTTGCGATAGTACTGCGGCTTATCAATTCGCTTTACATGCGTGTCGGGACAGAGGCGAGTGCAAGGAAATATCGAACCTTTGGAATTACAACACTCCAAAACCGTCACTTAACTATCGGTAGAAAAGGCGAGCTCCGGTTCGACTTCGTCGGCAAGAGCCATATTGCCCATCGGCTCGTTCTAGTAGATGACGAACTTAGCAGTCTGATGAAGCAGTTGAAGGAGATCGGCCCGAAACGCAAGCTCTTCAATTACATCGACGAGAGCGGCAAGCCTCGGCCGATAAAGCCTTCGGACATCAATCGCTACCTAAAAGAGGCGACAGCTCCGGAATACTCGGCGAAGGACTTCCGCACATGGGGCGGGACTCTTATGGCGGCAATTGAGCTGGCCGAGGTCGGCAAGGCCGACGATGAGCAGACGCTTAAGAAAAATGTCGTGCGTATGGTAAAGCGAGTCGCCGAGCAGCTTGGGAATACGCCCGCCATCTGCCGAAGCTCTTACATTCACCCAAAGGTCATAAAGGCTTACGAATCCGGCGTTACCATCGATGAGTTTCGTCCACGCAGATCGCGAGCGATCAAGAGCATCCAACCCGACGCCCTGCCCGAGGAAAAGGCCCTGATGAAGCTCTTTACAAACGGCAAATAGCGGGATTTGAGCGCATTTGAGGGCCGCTTGATCAGCGGCCCTCAGTAAGACGAAATGCCAATTTGATTTCCGAGCTTTAGATTATGCTGCTGCTCCGGCGACGGAGAGAAAAGCGTTTGGATCTCATCTTCTGTTCTTCGCTAAAAAATACCGGGTCAACATCTTTTCGGCCAATTTTCGGCACGTGGAGGAGTCTTTTAAGCTCAGGCCCGATCAATTCAAGATCTTCCGGCTTTACGAAAAAGCCCGAGGCACCTGCCGAAAACGCTTGCTCTTTATCAATGTCCCGGTCAAGAGCGCTATAGATAAGAACCGGTGCCCGTGGGGCAAATTCTTTGATCTGTTTGCACAGCTTTACGGCGGTTACGTCCTGCAAGCAGTAATCCAATAGGAAAACATCGTACGGACTAGACCTCACCATTTCGATCGCATGGCTTCCACTTGATGCAGTATCTACCTGATACCCAAAATAGTGGTTAAGCTGAAACGCCATCAGTTCGCAGCCATCTGCGTCATCATCAACATACAAGATTCGCGGTGTGGTGTTCATAAATCTCACGATCCTTTTGAAAGAAGACGGAAAGCCTTCGCTGTGCCAAAATTGCTGCCCAGTTCTGGGGCTCCCGCCCCAGCCCTTCTACCTTCCGAGCGTTCCGGTTTCCTTCGTATTATTCAGTCGATTTAAAGAGTATGGATGATAGACAGCAAGCGGGACTGTACGTTTGCTAACACAGTCGAAATTATTTTCGAGGTGGATGTTCAGTTTCTATGTTCGGCCTTGTATTTGTTGAGTATTCGGTCGCGGCATTCGATCACGACGTCGTGACATTCGCAGACGATGGATCTCAGCTTTTTAGGGTTGGCGATCGTGACCCTACCTCTGCCGGTCTCGATCACGCCTTGTTTGTTGAGATCCGATAGTCCAACCGAAACGCTTTCTCGTCTAACACCCAATACTTCGGCGATCTCTGCATGAGTGACGTGAAAGGTTTCCGTTTTAAGCTCGTCGGTCATTTCCAGCAAAAGCCGGCAAAGCTGGTGATCAATAAGATGCAGGCGGTAGCAAATGGCATTCTGAGCGATCTGAGTAAGCAGGCCCTGATTGTAAGTCATCAACAGGTCCTGGAAGTCACCGCATTCTGAGAGTTCTTTTCGGACGACTCCGGAACCCATCTGATATGCAGTTCCGGTATAACTGACAACGGCTCGATCAGGAGTTTTAAGGCCCATCACAATGCTCGTTCCGGCGATGCCGTGTCGCCCGATGGTGGCCACGGCGATCGAATCGCCTTCGCTGGACTCGTACATAAGCGAAACGAGAGAATCTATCGGGAAGTAAATATACTTGCCCTTCTCCTCGGCCTCCCAAAGGACCTGGCCCTTCTCGATCTCAACAATCGTGCAGGCATCTCTGATCTGCTCCCATTCCGCAAAGGGAAGTGCGGCAAGGAGTCGATTAAGAGCGGGTGTGTCGGTTGATGCAGTTTCTGACATTTCTGACTTCTAGATCGCTCTTCCTGTTAATTCCGCATAGTCGGCGATCGCCGTTCGGATCACCTCATATGACGCTTCACGGCCATATGAAAAAGCGATCTCACAGATATTCGGCGCGTCCGGCAAGCTCTTATACGTCAAAAAATAATGCTCGAACCGCTCGAGAATTCCTTTCGGAAGCTGGCTTATCTCGCTATATTGCTCAAAGACCTTATCGCCCTTCAGCACCGCGATTATTTTGTCATCGGCTTCGTTATCGTCTACGAGACAAAAGCCACCGATCGGCCTCGCCTTTAGTATGATGTCGCCCCGCGGAATGTGATGCTCCGAAAGCACTAGAATATCGAGCGGGTCACCGTCGCCCCCGGCTATCTTAATGTCGGTTTTTGCACGAGCCAGGGCCGCGATCCCCGCCGCACAATAGGTCTGCGGAATAAAGCCGTAATTTGCAGGGACGACATTCGAGTACTGCTGAGGCCGGTCGATCTTAAGATAACCCGTTTCCTTATCGACCTCGTATTTCACAGTATCGCGCGGGACGATCTCGATAAATACCGTCACCTCGGCCGGTGCCCCATCGCCGATCGGAATGCCGTGCCATGGATGCGCTTTGTCCGTGCGAAACATATCGCTATTATTAAGCGGTAGCCCGCCGATGTCTAACCCGCTAACAACCGAAGCACATGGCGACGGCTTGGTCGTACGGTTCACGCGGCCCGATGTGCGGAACCCGCTTTCGGCGGACGTTCTCGCAGCGTTGAACGATGTGATCGATAACCTATCGCATGAAACCGAGAGGCTTATCCTCACCGGCACTGAGGGCGTTTTTGCCTCCGGTGCTGACCTTCGTGAGATCGCGAAGACCGATCCTGCGTTGGCGAAAGGATTTGCGGAGCTCGGCCAGAGTCTGATGAAACGCATTTCAGAGCTACCATTTGTGACGGTCGCTGCGATCAATGGCCCGTGCTTCGGCGGCGCTCTCGACCTTGCACTTGCATGCAAGCGGCGGATCGCGATGCCATCGGCAACATTCTGCCATCCGGGTGCCCGCCTCGGGATCATTACCGGTTGGGGCGGGACGCAGCGGCTTCCGCGGCTTATCGGCGAGGCACGTGCGCTCGAGATGTTCTTTACCGCCGAGCCGTTCCCGGCCGAGTGGGCACTGCGGGCCGGGTTGATCGATCGCGTTGCCGAAAACCCGGTAAGGGCTGCTCTCGAGGAGGCATTTTGACCAACGAACGGATCCCCGCACAACATCAGTTCATCGCCATCGCTGTTATAGCGCTCGTCACGATCGGCGTCTATTACGGGTCGCTCTCCGGCGATTTTGTTTACGACGACAACCGACAGATCGCCCAGAATCCCCTTATTCAGGCGCGTTCCCTTTACGGCACGGCGGTCGTTTCCGACGTTTGGGCATTCAAGAGCAGCGGCGAGATCACGGCCAGCAATTATTGGCGGCCGACGTTCACGCTTTGGAGCATCGCCAACAACGAACTCTTCGGCATCGAGCCTTTCGGTTGGCGGGCCTCAAACCTAGCGGTTCATATAGCAGCCGCTATCGCCGCACTTTATCTCCTACTCTTGCTCGGGATTCCTTTGATGCCCGCCGCGGTTTTCGCAACCGTATTCGCCGTTCATCCCGCTCAGGTCGAATCGGTCGCGTGGATCTCCGGAGCCCCGAGCACGCTCGCCGGCCTCTTCTTGACGTTGTCTCTGATCTTCGCTATCCGCTTGGCCCGAGAGTCGAGAGGCAGATACTATCTGGCCGGGGCTGTCGGTACATTCTTGTTTGCTGTCGGAGCGAGGGAATCTGTCGTCGTCTGCCTGCCGTTGTTCTGGCTGATCTATGCCACAAACGGGCTGACCGAGTTTTCTGAACTGAAGACGAGAACGAAGGCCGCATTTTACCGGATCGGCCTTTTCACCGCGGCGGCCGTTGCGTTTCTCGTCGTTCGATCGTTAATTTTGGGCGGCGTCGCACTTCCGGTAGAAAACGCACCGAGTCTCGCCGAGGCAATTCTCACCGCACCGGCGATCTTTCTTTTCTACTTAAAGCAGATCTTTTATCCGGTCGTCATCGGCCCAAACTACGGGCTTCGTGCGGTTAGCGAAATCGGTCTGATGAGCGTTGCATTTCCGGCACTCCTCTCCGCTGCAATCCTTGCCTTTGCCGTCCGTTTCGCTCGCTCTTCGCCCCGGGCACTCTTCGGCCTCGGGCTCTTCATTCTTCCGCTTCTGCCGGCCTTCTACATTCCGGCCTTTCGCCCTGAGGAACTGGTCCACGACCGCTATCTTTTCGTCTCGATCCTTGGCCTCTGCGTCTTTTTCGCTTCGATCATTTACGACCGTTTCGCCACGGCATTGACGGGCATCAACTTCAAGGCTGCGTTCACCATCGCATGCTTCGTCGCCTTTATTTTGGCATTCCGTTCGTTGATCTATACCGATGTTTGGCGTGCGGATGAGGCTCTTTGGCGGCACGCCGTGACGGTTGACGCGAACTCGGCGACCAACTGGCGCCAGCTCGGTGCTGCCCTTGAGGCGAACGGCAAAGATGCTCTTAGCGAATTCGAACGCGCCGTCGCGATCCGCCCCGAACCGCTCGCCCTAAACGGCCGTGCCCGCGCTCGTATCGCCCGCAACGACCCGCAAAATGCCATCGCCGATGCCGAACGCGTCATCGCCACGCCCAACGCGAACATCAACGCCTACACGCTCTTCCAGGGATATGAAGCCCTCTCAATGGCGCTCCAAAACGCCAACCGGCTGCCCGAAGCTCGCCAGCGTTTAACCGAAGCACGTGAACGGCTCCCGATCTATCGTGCCGCCTTGACCGAAAAGATTGCCGTCGTTTTGTATCAGCAAGGCCAAAAAGCCGAGGCCCTGCGTGAGCTCGAGTCCGTCCGCGAAGTGGCCGCCGCCGAGATGATCCCCGGTTCAAAGCTGGTATTTTTGCGGCTCGGAATGCTCTATGCGGAACTTGGGCGGCGGGACGAAGCGAGGCGGGATGTTCAGCGCTTCCTTCAGGCGACGGGCAAAGACCGCTCGCCGATCACCCGCGGATACCGGGCCGAGGCTGAAAAACTACTCCGTTCGTTGAACTAAGGCTTCCGCGGCTCGTCGGCCTTGACGTCGACGTCCGGACGCGAGAAGCGTGTGTATTCAAAGACGGCCCGAACGTCCGGCTCGCTCCTTTGCTGTTTTCGAACCAGCGTAAAAAATTCGTGTGTGATCTTCGCTGGTGTGTTGATGCCAAACTCGCTCGGCTGATATTCGAGCACGACCCGCGAGATTATCACCGGCTGTGCAAAGCCCTTCGGCTGAACGGACAGCTCTCGAACCTCACGAAGCACGCGGCTAGTCTCCGCCTCTATCCAGAGCGAGCCGCGAAGCCTTTCATTAAAAGGCTCCCGTGATCGGTCCTCGATCTCAAAGCTGACCACCGGCTCTTCGCCCGTCGTCAGTCCGCGGTTGATAGTAATGTATGGGCTTTCCGCCTTCTGTTCGTAATCAAGCCGCACCACCGCACGCCCGCTAATTGCCTCATCTTCCGATTGCCGAAAGGCCATCACACCGCGGATCTTCGGCGAGAGAGCTACGGCTTGGAAGAGCGTGAAGCCGTTGATCCGCATTCCTTCATCAAACCGCGTGCTTTCATTCTGCAGCTTTTCGAGCTCTTTTCTAGAAGACCCGAGCGTGACCAGCTTTTCAAAAAATTCCTGTGAGCGAAGCTCGGCCTTCTCGACCGCCTTTCCGTCAACCCGCAGCACGTGCCGATATTCGGCCGCCGTGCCCTCGCCGCCACCGAGTTCATAAACGATGAAGTTCGATTCGACCACCCGCGTCTTGCGAACCCGCCCGTTCGATCCGAAAAACTCGAACGTCTTTTTCTCCTCGGCAAGCAGATCGCGAAACCTCGCCAGATATTCGCGCGTCGAGGCATAGGCCGCATCAACCACGTCCTGCCCAACGGCCGCCGCCGGAAAAAGCCCCACCAAGACAAGCATCGCCGCGACGATCAATCTGCCTTTCCGCTTTCGTCGGTTCGCCATCAAATAGAAGTTCCTTGGCCTTTCGGCTATATTTATCCAAAGGCCGGATTTGAAGCTATGAAAATACAACTCGTAAAGATCGCCCACGCCCGCTCGGGCGACAAAGGCGACACCGCAAACGTCGGGCTCATCGCTCTCGAAGATAAATACTATCCGATTCTCGTCCGCGAGGTAACGGCCGAACGCGTAAAAGAGCACTTCGGCGACATGGTCAAAGGCGACGTCGAACGCTTCGAACTGCCAAACCTCGGCGCCCTAAACTTCCTGCTCCATGGAGCCCTCGGCGGCGGCGGCACGCTCAGCCTAATGACCGACGCCCAAGGCAAAACATTCTCGACCGCCCTGCTGCGGATGTATATCGATATTGACGAAGCTTAGTTCTCCCATTTAATTACTAATTAAGAATTATTAATTAGTAATTAACCGGAGAATGAAGATCAGTATTCATATGGATAAGAATCCCGTACTTGATAAGTCTCTCGATTTTGCTTTGCGGATCGTGAAGCTTTGCCATTTTTTGAATGAGGAAAAGCGGGAATTCGTGCTTTCAAAAGAGTTGCTGATCTCCGGGACGAATATCGGCAAGCATGTTAAGGCGGCTATCGGGGCGGAGAACCGTGACACGTTTATAACTGAATTTGGGATTGCCCGGCGACGTGCGATGGAAACCGAGTACTGGCTGTTGGTGCTTTTTCATGGCGGCATTCTGTCCGAGGCACAATTTAATGAGATCGAATCCGATCGTCTCCAGCTGGTAAAGATAATCTCGTCGATAATCTCAACTTCCCGAAGGGGTTAATTACTAATTATTAATTGATAATTACAAATTATGTCGACAGTAATCGTCTCGAACCAGGACAGCACAAGGATCATCACCCTCAATCGCCCGGAGAAGCGGAATGCGCTTAATGATGAGCTGGTGGCGGAGCTTAAGCGGGCGGTGCGGGAGGCGGATGTGGATGATTCGCTGAGTGCGGTTGTGATCCGCGGGGCGGGGAAGGATTTTTGCTCCGGGGCGGACCTTTCGGCGTTGCAGAAGATCGCCGGGGCTTCTTATGAAGAGAATTTAGAGGATGCGAAAAGCCTTGCGGAGCTTTTCTCATTGATCCGCAATGCGCGGGTTCCGGTAATTGCAGCGGTCCATGGGCGTGCTCTCGCGGGCGGCTGCGGGCTCGCGACCGGCTGCGACATCGTGCTTGCGACCGAGACCGCCCGCTTTGGCTATCCGGAGGTGAAGATCGGCTTTGTCCCGGCGATCGTTATGGCGATACTCCGCCGAAACCTCGGCGAAAAGCTTGCCTTTGAGCTAACAACGCAGGGCTTCGAGTTCTCCGCACCGGAGGCGAAGGGCCTCGGCCTCGTCAACCGGCTCTTCCCCGAGGAAGGCTTTGAGGCCGCCGCTCTCGACTACGCCGCCGTCTATTCAAAGATCAGCCGCACCGCCGTCGCCCTCAGCAAATCGCTTCTCTACCGGATGGACGCAATGGACTTCGCCGCCGCCCTCGCCGCCGGCTCCGAAACCAACGCCCATGCCAGAATGACCGAAGACTGCCAAAAAGGCATCGCCCGCTTTCTCGATAAGTAGATAGGGAGTTATGACATGCAGTTTCGAATAGCCAACTTGATCGTAGTTCTATTCGCGTGCTCGTCGGTCGCGTTTGGGACCGCGCAGAGTCCTGACATTCTCATCTACAAGGGACAAGAGTATCCGATCTACAACGAGCCGATGGAGTTGTACTTCGCAAAGAACCCCGAGCGACGGCCAAAATTCTGCGGCGGGCGATCGGATCTTTGGCGAGGCTACGTCGCGTATATCGAGGTCGTGGAAGACAAATTGATATTAAAGGACATTCGAATTCACACTGTAAATCCGGCTGACCCTCTTTGCCTAAAGTATTCTAAGTTGTCAGAAGTTGCGCCCGACGGGAAACCCTTTAAGCTTGACTGGTACTCCGGTTCTCTCACGGCGGCTTATGGCGAACACATCGGCGACCTTGATTTCCATAATGTTTGGAAGGTCTGGGAGAAGTACACGATGTTTGACATCGAGAAAGGCGTCCTCAAGAATGTCCGCCACTTCACCAATGCCGAGTATCAAACCTACCTTGAATTGATCGACAGAAAACCGAACCGTTGAGCGACCTTTCGTAGTCATTTTCGCAAGCTTGGTGGGGAAGTCTGCAATTACTTCTTCGAGTCTTGGGCGTCTTCTCTCACTTCAGTTCCTGTATAACTTGCCTGAGGGCGGCTAGATCTGCACCGCTGTAGGCGACAAGAGTAATCTCAGAAGGTAGGGAATCATCTTTCAGAAATGTGGAACACTCACGTATCGCAATCCGGCACGCCGGCAGAATCGGGAAGGCAAATGCACCTGTGCTGATCAAGGGAAAGGCAATAGAAACGATGTTGTTATTAGCAGCCAGAGCAAGTGAGTTCCTGTAACATCTGGCAAGCATTTCCTCTTCATTATTCAGGCCGCCTTTCCACCGCGGCCCGACCGTATGGATCACAAACTTTGCAGGTAGATCGAAACCGGGAGTGATCCTCGCTTCACCGACCGGACAACGGATTCCAGGAGTTGTTTCCGAAACCGCTTTGCAAGCTACATATAATTCCGGTCCAGCCGCATGATGGATCGCTCCGTCAACTCCACCACCGCCAAGCATCCACTCGTTTGCCGCATTAACGATCGCATCGGCTTCGACGCACGTAATGTCACCCTTGATAATTGACGGAAGTCTCACAGAGTCTGCTAAGCCTCGACTATTTCGACCTTGGTCTCGATCAGGTGCTTGGGGATGAGGGCGGGGAAGTACGCCATTATCTCCTCGACCTTCGGGCGGCCGCCGGCGAAGCCGGTAACGGCGGGCGGGCCGGTCAGTATGAGCGGTGCGATCTCCTTCGTGAACCGCTCGACGTCCGCCTTGCTCTGCCCGCGAACGCCGATGCGGAACTGCACCTCGGGGATGTCAGCGGCGGGCTCGCCCGAAAGATGCCCGTGGGTCGCGTTAACTCCGACGAACTCGCTGAGCACGACGTCGAACTTTAGGCCGAGCCGGTCGAGCCTTTCGCGGAGTATCCGGTCCGCGGCCTGGGCTTTCTGGTAGGCGTCGGGCCAGGAATAAACGAGAGTGCCGACGGCCTTCCAACCATGAGAGTAAGCGATCGAAACTTTGAAAAACTCGGTGTTCGGGTTTCCCTTGATGCCGAAAACGCGCACGCGGTTCGGGCCGGCATCTTCAAGCTGAATGGACGAGAAGTCGGCGACAACGTCCGGCGTGATGTAGGCCTTCGGGTCGCCCATTTCGTAAAGGAGCTGCTCTTTGACAGATTGAACGCTGACGCGGCCGCCGGTGCCGTCATGTTTGGTGACGATGAACTCGCCGCTCGGCCCGGCCTCAACGATCGGAAAGCCGACGCGGGCCATGTCCGGGATCGACTCCCACTCGAACTGGCAGTTACCGCCCGATGCCTGAGCGCCGCATTCGATGATATGCCCGGCGATCGTCCCGGCAGATACGAGGTCCCACTGGTTAAACTTCCAGCCGAACTCGTGCATCAGCGGAGCGAGCGTAAGACCCGTATCGGTCAGCCGGCCGCCAACAACGACGCGAGCACCGCGGTCAAGAGCCTCGACCAAGCCGCCGGCACCGAGATAGACGTTAGCCGCCTGAACCTTGTCGCGAACGGCCGCAAGCGGTTCGCCGGTGTCCATGTTAGTGATCTCAATGCCGCGTTCGGCAAATTCATCAAGCCGCGGGAGTATGTCGTCGCCGGTGATGACGCCGATCTTGAGCTTCCCGCCGAGCCCAAGTTCGCGGGCAGTTTCACGGATAGCCTCGGCGCATCCTTCGACGTTGACGCCGCCGGCGTTCGAGAGCACCTTGATGTCCTTCTCGACGCAATCGGGAAGTATCTCGCGCATCAGCGAGACAAAGTCGCGGGCATAACCGGCATTCGGATCGCGTTGCCGCTGCTTCTGGACGATGGACATCGTCACCTCGGCGAGGTAATCGAGCATCAAGTAGTCGATCGGCCCGCCGCGGACCTGATCGACAGGTGCCGTAAGCAGATCGCCCCAAAAGCCTTGGCCGCTCGCAACTCTGATCTTTTCTTTCATAAGCCTTCGTTAGGAAAGTATAAGCGGAAAGGCAGGCTTTGGCGAAGTTGGGAACTCACGGGTAAGCGTAGCCGCATGGGCAAAGGAAAAAGCGTCCAAGTGGACGCTTTCGGGAAATCGAGGATGACGACGATTCTAGTAAACGATCTTCTTCGTGCGGCTGACGACCTTCCGGCCGGTCCGCCAAGATTTGTTCGTAACCCATTTCCCGCCGCGATAGGTTTTATAGGCGACCCAACGCGATCCGTTCCAGATCTGTTGACCAACGTATTTGCCCCCGCGGTAAACACGCCGCGTTACGCCGACCTTTCGCTTCCTTTTTACAGATGTTTGAGCCTGCACGGAGAAGGCGTCGCCGCCGCCCGTCAACGACGAGACGCCGCCGCTGATAAATGTTGCCGAAACGATCAACGCAAATGCGAAGAAAAGTAATTTTAGTTTTTTCATTGAGAAACGTTCCACCTTGTTCTAACGCTTTCGAACGACCCAAGGGTCGTCGCAACTGGCTATTCAGCGGCCCGGACATTCGCCCTAATATAGGTAACGATGTCCTCCGTCGATGTTCCGGGCAGAAAGATCTCGGAAACGCCCTTTTCCTTCAAAGCCGGGATATCCTCGGCCGGTACAATACCGCCAACCAACACCAGTGTATCATCCATTCCATTTTCACGGAGCAGATCGACGATACGAGGGCAGAGGGTCTTATGGGCCCCGCTGAGGATCGAGATACCAACGGCGTCAACATCCTCCTGAAGAGCCGCGGAGGCGATCATCTCGGGCGTTTGCCTCAGCCCCGTGTAGATGACCTCCATCCCGGCATCGCGGAGAGCACGGGCAATGACCTTTGCACCGCGGTCGTGTCCGTCGAGGCCCGGCTTAGCTACCAAAACCCTTATCTTGCGTTCGCTCATAAAAGCGTAAGTATATTACCGCCAAAAGTTTCGGGCAAGCGATGGTCATACGGGCAGGCGAGTTTCGGTGACCGATTCTTCCGCATCCATGTTCGGCGAGCCGAAAATGCATCGGAGCTTTGCGAGCATACCTTTGCGGTTCCGCATCGCCTGCCACGTCTCGACCCAGCCGTGAGTGTTGATCCAAAGCGGGTTATAGCTCTTGATCGGTTTGATGATGCCGTACCGCGGTTCTTCGGTCTCCGGGACGAACGAACCGAAAAGTTTGTCCCAAATGATAAGGACGCCGGCGTAGTTCTTATCAAGATAAGGATTGTTAACGCCATGATGCACCCGATGGTGCGAGGGCGTGTTGAGCACATGCTCAAGCGGGCCCAGGTTTCGGATGAACTTTGTGTGGATCCAGAACTGGTAGATCAGATTAAATCCGTGCATCAGAGCGAACATCCACGGAGCAAAGCCGAGCAACATGATCGGCGCATAAAAGACCCAATGCAAAATGCCGGAGAACCAGCTCTGCCGGACCGCGACGCTCAGGTTGTAGTGCTCGCTCGAGTGATGAACGACGTGGAAGTTCCAAAAGAGCCGCATCTCGTGGCTGAAGCGATGGAACCAGTAGTACGCAAAGTCGTCGATGAAAAAAAGGATCGCCCAGGTCCACCACGCCTCGGCGGGGAATTTGTAAGGCGCGAGCTGATAAGCGGAAGTATAGATCACCGCAACAAAGACGCCGAAAAGGGCACCGAATGCAACGCTCATAAAACCGACGAAGATGTTCGTCCAGGCATCTCGGGATTCGTATGCATTTGCCCGCCTGCGATAGGAATACCAAGCCTCGAGCCCGATAAGAAGGGCGAAGATCGGTATGGCGATGACCGTCGGCTTAAGCATCATTTCGTATTCTATTACGTTAGCGGGAAAAGTGGGAAGCAAATACGTCATCGCTCGGTGGGGTCTGCTATCGGGTCGGCTCCCAAGCGTGAATTTGAACGGCCGCTCGTGATATTATTCTGTTTTATGCTGGACCTGAAGATCGTTCACTATCCTGACCCCGTTCTGCTTACGGTCGCGAAACCGGTGACCGAGGAGCGTTTTGGAAAGGAACTTGAGGAACTGGTCGATAAGATGTTCGCCACGATGTATCAGGCCCGAGGCGTTGGGCTTGCTGCTCCGCAGGTAGGAATTTCGGAGCGGATCTTTGTGATGGACATTCCGAACGAAGATGGCCCGTCGCAGAAGCACGCGTTCATCAACCCAGAGATTCTTCATGTCGAAGGCGAGCAGGTCGGCGACGAAGGATGTCTTTCGTTTCCGGGGCTCTATCAGCAGGTGAAGCGAGACACACGGGTGATCGTTAGGGCACACGACGTTGCGGGACAGGAATTTGAGCTGGACGTCAGCGACCTTGCGGCCCGCTGCGTTTTGCACGAGACAGACCATTGCGACGGGATCGTATTTCTCGACCGAATGAGTCCGCTCAAACGGCAGCTCGCAAAACGCAAGATCAAGCGGTTACAAAACACCGGCGAATGGGAGTAGATTGGAGATACCTTATGCAAACACAAAGCGTTTTAGACGAATTTAAGAACGAGCCTTTTACAGACTATTCGAAGCCCGAAAACGCCGAAGCAATGCGGGCGGCGATCGAGAAAGTTCGCGGCGAACTTGGACGTGAACATACATGTCTTGTGAACGGTGAACGCATTTCGATCGATGCCAAGTTCAAGAGTTACAATCCGGCAAAAAGGGATGAGGTCGTCGGGGTCTTTTCTGTGGTCGATGACGATCTCTCAATAGTCGAAAATGCTATCGACGCCGCGACCGAGGCGTTCAACACCTGGCGGTTTGTGCCTGCGGCCGAGCGAGCGGAGTATCTTTTCCGTATCGCCGATATTATGCGGCAGCGGAAGCACGAGCTTTCGGCTTGGATGGTGTTTGAGGTTTCGAAGACTTGGGCAGAGGCAGATGGCGATACTGCCGAGGCGATCGATTTCATGGAATTCTACGGCCGCGAGATGATCCGATGGTCGCAAGAACAGCCGATCACAAAGATTCCCGGCGAGGACAATAGCCTTGAATATATTCCGCTGGGCGTTGGGGCGATCATCCCGCCTTGGAACTTCCCACTCGCGATCATGTCAGGAATGGCAATGGCGGCGGTCGTTGCGGGGAACACCGTGGTACTGAAGCCGTCGTCTGATTCGCCGACGATCGCAGCAAAATTCATCGAGATCGTTGAGGAAGTCGGCTTGCCTCCGGGCGTTGTGAACTTTGTCACCGGCGGCCCGCCGACCGGTGAAGCGATGGTGACGAGTCCGAAGATACGTTTCATCTCATTCACGGGGTCGAAAGGAGTCGGGCTCCACATTAACGAGCAAGCGGCGAAACCACGACCGGGGCAGATATGGATCAAGCGGGTGGTGGCCGAGATGGGCGGAAAGGACGCGATCGTCGTAGCCGATGATGGAGACATCGATGCAGCAGCTCTCGGAGCTGTCCAGGCGGCCTATGGATTCCAGGGGCAGAAATGCTCGGCTTGTTCGCGGTTGATCGTTGACGAGAAAGTTCACGACGCTTTGCTCGAAAAGGTCGTCGCCCTGACGGAGCAACTTAACATCGGCCAGCCTACCGAAGGCGACACCAACGTCGCTGCCGTTATCAACAAAAAAGCGTTTGACAGTACGCTCAGCTATATTCAAAAGGGCGTTGAGGAAGGCGGTGAGATCGTGACCGGCGGCACCGGTGATAATTCCCAAGGCTTCTTCATCCTTCCGACCATCATTGCCAACGTCCAACCCGGCGATACGATCGAGCAGGAAGAGATATTCGCTCCGGTGCTGGCTGTGATCAAAGCTCGCGACTACGACCACGCTCTTGAGATCGCAAACGGAACGGAATTCGGGCTAACCGGTTCTGTCTATTCAGCATCAGAGGAAAGGCTTGAGCGGGCTCGCCGTGAGTTTCATGTCGGTAATCTCTACCTCAATCGGAAATGTACCGGTGCTCTCGTCGGAGTTCATCCATTTGGCGGGTTCAATATGAGCGGTACGGATTCGAAGGCAGGCGGGCGTGAGTATCTGCTTCAGTTCATGCAAGGTAAGTTAGTGTCACGGAAGGTGTGATGAAGAGAGTTTTAGTTAAAGTTTGTATCGTGGCGGCGGTTGCGGGCGTTGTATTTGCAGGGAGTTCTTTTGGGCAGAGGCGAACGCCAACTCCGGCAAAGCCCGTGCTTAAGCCGATAATCTTCGCTGTTTTGAACGACGGCCAGTTACTTGAGCCAATCGCCCATGTTGAGAACGGGAAGCTTTCGGAACCCGTCGGCGGAGGTGATGAGAACTCGCTGATCCAAAAGTTCAACGCCGCGTACTATGCTCCGAAGTCTTCGTATCGCCTGATCTTCGGCGGGGCAAATGCCGGAACTGTGACCGTTGACAGTTCAGACGCGGCAGTCGATTGCGGGCCGAATTTGGCAAAGGCAACTACGTCATCGACGAAGGCTAAGCTCAAAGGCAAGCTCATGGCGATCGCGACCAATGCACCGGCCGGAAAGGGGGCGTTTGGTGTCAGGCGTCCGCCGACCTGGCCAGAACGCAACGAGATCGATGCACTTGTGCGAGCTGAGTTTGCTAAGAACACCGTCGAGGTGAAAAAGCTTGACTATCACAACCTCACAGCTCTCGATTTGAATAATGACAAGAAGGCGGAATTCGTCGGAAGTTTCTGGGCCGAGAACGACCCGAAGTCCCGGACGCTTCTTTTCTTTGCTGCAGAACGCGACACGGACGGAAAACTGGCGATCGTCCACTCGGACCTCCGTACCATCAAAGAAGATGAGGTTATGAACGGTGAGATCACATCGCTCGATGAGGGCGTTTACCACGAACTTCTCCTCGATGTTTTCGATTACGACCGCGATGGAACAGCGGAGATCTTCACATACGTACAGGCGTTTGAAGGTGCTGGCTTCAATGTCTATAAACGCCTCGGCGGAAAGTGGAACAAGGTTTACGAATTTTCGAACTACCATTGCGGTTTTTAATTTTCAGCATCTAGTTTGTTCAAGCGGCCGCTCAAATTTCGGCGGCCGCATTTTAATTTGATGAAGATCGTTTTTATGGGTACGCCGCGAGCGGCGGTGCCAAGTCTTGAGCGACTTGCGGCAGATGGCCACGAGGTCGTCGCGGTATATACCCAACCGGACAGGCCGGCAGGCCGCGGCCAAAAGCTAACAACTTCGCCGGTGAAAGACGCTGCATTGGGGTTCGGTATTCCGGTTGTTCAACCAGAAAAGATCAGAACTGCCGAAGCTCTATCGGAATTCGAGTCGTTCAATGCCGAATCGGCGGTTGTGGTCGCTTATGGAAGGATATTGCCAGAAGCGTTTCTCCATGCGTTCCCACGTGGTTGTATCAATGTGCATTTCTCGTTGTTGCCAAAGTATCGCGGGGCGGCTCCGGTCAATTGGGCGATAGTAAATGGCGAAAACGTCACCGGAGTGACGACGATGCAAATGGACGCCGGCCTTGACACCGGGGACATCCTGCTTCAGCAAGAAACGTCCATCGCCCCCGGCGAGACTGCGATCGAACTGATGGATCGGTTGGCCATACTCGGTGCAGATGCGCTCGCGACGACGCTGAACGGGCTTGACGCGATCATTCCAACAAAACAGGACGATTCACAGGCATCACTCGCTCCGATACTTAAGAAAGAGGATGGAAGATTCGATTGGTCCGACGCCGCTGTGGTAATCGAGCGGCGAGTCCGCGGATTCCAGCCATTTCCGACAACATACACAAGCTTTCATAACAAAAAGCTTACGCTTTGGAAGACTGAAATTGCAGATTTACAAATCGACAGCGTCGTGCCGGGAACCGTGCTTCAAGCAAAGGCCGACGACCTTGTTATCGCATGCGGCGAAGGTGCGTTGCGGATACTCGAAATCCAAACGGAAGGCCGTCGCAGAATGAGTACTAGAGATTTCCTCAACGGAGCGAAGCTTGACGAAGGGGATCTGTTTGAATAGGCGTTTAGCAAAACAATGTTCGAGATAATCACATTTTATGAGTTCAAGAGAATGTCAGAGGTAGGCAACCTCGCGGGTATGCGAGATGCTCTTCGTAACGCGATGCGCCGATATTCAATAACGGGAACCGTGATCTTAGCGGATGAAGGCTTTAACTCGACGGTCTGCGGTCGGCCCGAGGACATTCGGAGCTTCGTTGGGTACGCGGAAAAGATCTTCAAATCGACGCTGAACTACAAATCCTCATCTCATGATTCGATGCCATTCAGAAAGGTTGATGTGAAGATCAAGCCCGAGATCGTAACTCTAAAGCAGAGCGTAGATGTCGAGAAGGGAAAGGGAACGCATCTTGGGGCGAAAGAATGGAACCGGCTCATCTCCGATCCTGACACCATTGTTTTAGACACCCGCAATGACTATGAGTACCGTAGCGGAACGTTCCGGCGGGCGATCAATCCGGGGACTGAAAAGTTCAGCGATCTGCCTGCATTCGTCGAAAACAACTTAGATCCAGAACGCGACAAGCGAATCGCGGTATTTTGTACAGGCGGTATCCGATGCGAGAAGTTCGCGCCCTATCTAATCGAAAAGGGCTTCCGTGAGGTCTTTCAGCTCGATGGCGGGATCTTGAAATACCTTGAGTCTGTTGACGCTACCGAATCGCTGTGGGAAGGTGAGTGTTTTGTTTTCGATGAAAGGGTAACCGTCGATCACAGGCTAACAAAGGGAAGTTCAACGGATCTTTCGCTTCTCAAGCCGGAGAATGCGGAATGAAGATCTCTCCCGCCAGAACTTCCGCGTTCGATATCCTCGTCCATATTGAAACCGAGCACGCATACTCTTCGGTTGTTCTTCCGCTCTTCACTGAGAATTTATCGGACGTTGACCGCGGCTTATGTTATCAGCTCGTTCTTGGTTCGCTGCGTCGACAGATGTTTCTTGATGAGGCCATTCGCCATTTGTCCGGAAAGAACAAACTCGACATCGAGGTTCGGATCGCTCTTCGCCTCGGTTTGTACCAGATCGGATATCTTGACCGCATACCGCCGCACGCAGCCATCAATGAAAGCGTAAACCTTGCTGTCAGAGCGCGGAAGGTTTCTGCCAAGGGGTTTGTCAACGCAATTCTTCGGAAAGCGGCTGCGGCATTTCCGACTTTCACTTATTCTGACCCGGCCGAGACCTTGTCATTCGAAACTTCGCATCCGAAGTGGTTGGTCGGAAAGTGGATATCCGATTTTGGGCTTGAGCGGGCAACGGCGATATGTAAGGCCAACAACAGAGCAATTCCACCGGCTTTCAGGCTTACAGCGCGGTTTTTTGCAGAGTTTGGAGTCGAGAACAGGTCGCCTGACAGTGTGGCACAAGCTTTGGGGCTTAGCGAGACCGATCTCCGAGCTTCGGAGACGATCGACGGTTGCTTTTATGCTGAACGAATGAGCTCGAAGATCCAAAACGCCGTAGAGGCCGGATTTATCTATTTTCAAGACGCCGGGTCACAACTGGTCGCTGGAGCCACGAAAATACCTGTGAACGGCCGTTTTCTCGACCTTTGCGCCTCGCCCGGGGGTAAAGTCACGCGGATCGCGGCAGAGCCGGGGACATCGGCGGCATTAATTGTTGCGGCCGATCACAGCTCGGTGAGAGTAAGGAACCTGAAAATGAACTGCGAACGCCAGGGCTTACCCGGTATCAATGTATTGCAGATCGATGCTACTAGCGACCTGCCGTTCACCGACAGTTCCTTCGATACGGTGCTCGTCGATGCACCTTGTTCCGGAACGGGGACGATTAGGCATAACCCTGAGATCAGGTATCGAGTCTCTTCGGAAGATATATTAGCGAAACAGCGTAAACAACGCGCGATATTAGATTCGGCATCAAAGGCAGTAAAGGTTGGCGGTTCGCTCATCTATGCAACCTGTTCGCTGGAGCGAGAGGAGAACGAGTACGTTGCGAATAGCTTTCTGGCCGATAACCAAAATTTCGTATGCGTTTCGCCGATTGTGCCGGACTATTTTCTTTCGGAAGGACAGTCTGCTCGAACGTTCCCATCAGATTTTGAGGGTGACGGCTTCTTTATCGCTAGCTTCGAGCGTAAATCGATCTAGTTTTATTGGTCGCGGCAGACAAAAATGTTAAACTTTCACTTTAATTTTTGAAGTCCTCTATGAATATCTTCAAGCTCGGAATGACATCACTTGGCCGCCTGCTTTTTCTTGCAGGGATGTTGGCTGCATTCCTGTTTGGAATGGCCGCGGTGGTCTATATGTCGCTTTCTGGCGAAGAGGTTAAGGTGCCGGAACTTGTCGGCCGGGACTTTGTAGAGAGCGAGAAGGAGCTTGCCGCCCTCGGGCTGAAGATCAAGAAGAGAGCAGATCGCCCGAGCACTGAGAAGATGAACACCGTTCTCGAGCAGTTGCCGCGGCCCGGAGAGACGGTAAAGACGGGGCAAATGATCTTGGTCGTTGTAAGCAAAGCCGGGCTCACACAGGACGAACGACCGGAGTCGCTCAAGAAGGACATTGAAGAAGACGATACAAAGAAGATCGAGGAGATGATCTCGGACAAGCCGAAGCGACAGCGTCCGAATGCGAATGCAAACGCGAATAGCAATGCGAACACTCCTAGGAAGGTAGCGGATACCGCTCGAGACGTCGGCTCAAATACGTCAACGTCATCGAACACCGCAACTGGAGACGGGCCAACAAGGACCGACGAAGCCGACAGGCGAGAGACGCCGCCCGCAAATACGGGAGAGCGTCCGAACAGGAATACGGCACCAACGTCAACGCCGCGAACGCAATCGTCGCCCACGGGCTCTCGGCCCGCGTCGGGTGACACACGGCCTCGAACGGCCAATCGTCCATAGAGTTTAACGATGTATAGCATCGCACCATCTATACTTTCGGCCAATTTTGTTCGGCTTGAGGAAGAGATCGCCGCGGTTGAGCGCGGCGGAGCAAGTATTTTGCACGTCGATGTAATGGATGGACGGTTCGTTCCGAATATTACGATCGGACTTCCGGTTGTGAAGTCGATCCGGAAAGCCACATCGATGACGATAGACACACATTTGATGATCGTCGAACCCGGAAATTATGCGGTCCAATTCGTCGAAGCCGGGGCCGATATGGTTTCAGTCCATATTGAGGCCGATCCCCATATTCATCGGACGCTGCAAGGGATTCGCGACGCTGGAGCAAAGGCAGGGGTCGTTGTAAATCCCGGCACCCCGTTAAGTGCCATTACTGAAGCGATCTATCATGCCGATTTTGTGCTGTTGATGTCGGTCAACCCTGGTTTCGGAGGGCAAAAGTTCATCCCGCGATCGCTGGCCCGAGTTCGGGAACTTCGACAAATGATCACGGAACGCGGGTTGAATGTGAAGATCGAGATCGATGGCGGCATCGACCTTAGCAACATAGCCGACGTCGCAGAAGCAGGGGCCGAGATAATGGTTGCTGGCTCCGCAGTTTTCGGCACTGATGATCCGGCCGAAGCGGTCCGATCACTAACTCAGAAGGGGGCCGTTTGGGTTTGATCTAGTTTTCGGCCAACAAGTTTTTAATTATGAAGCGTTTTATTTTTTCGTTCACTACTGTTTTTGTTATCGCGATTGGTTTTCTGGCCGTCTCGGATTCATTCGCTCAGGCTCGGCCCGGAGAGGGCACACCTCTGCAGCGTCTACAAGTGATGCGTGAAAAGCTCGAAGCTATACGCCGTTCGGCAAATGGTTCGCTTTCGGGTCTCCGGCAAGAAGGCCGCGATACTAAAGAGGAACGTGAGAATGCCGATTCACCAGTTGCCCGCCTTCGGTCAGTGGAAAGTGAAGCATCGAGAATTCAAAGCGATGTCATTTCACTAAGAAACAAGCTCGACCGGAACGAAAAATATGAAGCTTCAGAGGTCGACCAGCTTGAAGTTGCGGTTACTGAACTGCAAACGCGGGCTGACCTCGTCTTTACCGAGACCGCGGCGGCTCGGGCAAACCCGCAGTCAACAGTCGGTCAGCCGCGAGAGATAAAGAAAAAGAAGAAGTTTCTTGGGATCTTTGGCGGCGGCGGAAACGATGAATACGATGAGCTTTTAGGCACGGTGTCGCCCGGCCGTGATCGTGAGCTTTTTGTAACAGCGACCCGTGAAGCAAGGAAGAAGAATTTCGACGTTGGGCGTCTGCTATTCCAAACGATCATCACGACCTACCCGGATTCGCCCTATCTGCCGATGGCGAAACTTGCTATTGCTGACGCTTTTTTCCTTGAAGGCACGACGAGTGCTCTGATCCAGGCGATCGCAGCTTATCAGGATTGGTTGACGTTTTTCCCGACCCACCCGCTTGCAGATCGCGTCGTTCTAAAGATCGCCGAGTCCGAAATGCGACAGATCGGGCTGCCGGACCGTGACGCCACTCGAGCGAAACGTGCCGAGGTTCGACTGAGGGCACTACTCGCGTCATACCCGAATTCGATCCTAAAACCGGAAGCGGAAAAACGGCTCGTAGAGGTTCAAAATAACCTCGGTTCGCACAATTTAGGTATCGCTAATTACTACTACACCCTGTCGGTCGACCAGAAAAAAGGCGGTCTCAAGGGTGCTCAGTCGCGGTACAGAGAGATAATCGACAAGTATCCGAACTTCGCGTACATGGATGAAGTTTTGTACAAGCTTGGAGTAACTTATATGGTCGAGGAAGAGACCGATCAGGCTGCGAGATATTTCCAACAGATCGTCGCGGACTATCCAAATAGCGAATTTGTTTCAAAGTCGAAAGAGCAGCTCGAACTGATCGGGGCTTCCGTTCCGGAACCAAATCCAGAAAGAGTGAATGTGCTTCCGGCTCCGAGGGACGGTTTTTTCACCAATTTCCGCAATCAGCTTTTTGGTATTTACCCGATGACTATCGACAAGAATGGCGTTCTCATGACGAAAGACTTTGACCGCGAGAAGTTTGAACTGATCGATCAGATCATCGAGAACCAAGGCGATATCCAGACCAACCAGATACCGCAATCATTTACGACAGTGATCTCAGATAGGCGGACAGCGAGCATTACAACACCGACGCCGTAGTCATCGGATTGGCACGTTGATCTTTTATTTAGTTTGACGCGGGGCCGACGGTTAAATGTCGGTCCCTTTTTCTTTGGCCGATTTCCTGAAAACCTGAATGAAATTGCAGTTCATGTCATACCGTATCGTTCTTTCGCTCGTCGTCGCCATTTTGGTGTCAGGCACATCAGGATCCGTCTTTGCTTTTCCACAGGATACCTGGGAAGCGACGATCGCGAGGCTAGAGGCCCGAGTTGCACCTGCCGCCTCGCCGAGTGATCCTTCCGCAAAAGAGGCCTATGGCAAGCTACTCGAGGGTCAGCGTCACGCCTGGGCTGCCAAGCGAACGAGAAGCGCCGCTCGAGCTACTGCCTCTGTTCGGTCTGCCCGAATAGCGTTGGTCGCGGCCGTCGATGCGGATCCAGGGCTTTCCGAGGCATATACGGTTCTTGCAGAACTCGAAATTCTTCGCCGGGTGGGTGAGTCCGAGGTGTCAAATGCGATAAGGCTTGCAACTTTGGCGTTAAGGTATGACGGGAATAATTTCGGCGCACGGCGAGTGATGGCCCGCCTTTTGTCGCTTAGGGCAAATCTAGCCCGAGGTCAACTCGATCGCAAAAACGCCGAACTTGCAGCTGTCGAATGGCGAAAGGTCGCCGAACTTGACCCGAGAAATACGGAAGCTTGGGCTTTCTTGAGTGTGATCTACGAAAAGCTTGGCGAGCCTGAGAAAAAGATCGATGCCCTTCGTAAGTGGGTATCATCAAGCGGAGCACTTGAGAGCCAATACTATCAGTTCATCGTTGGTGTCAACGAGGATCTCGCGCCGGAGCGGGCATCGGTTCGTCTGGCCTCGGATCTCTTTGCACTTGGCCGGGTGAGCGAGGCATTAGAGGTGGTCGCTCCTGTGGTTTCCGATCAACCCGGGAATACTGTTGCGGTTAGCATACTGAGGGACATCGCTGAACAGGTCGACGAAAATAAGTTCGAACAAGCTGCCGAGCCGTTGACTCAGGCGGTTGCGACCGATCCGAACAATGTGGAACTCGCGAACACACTGGCAAGGCTATATCGGCGACGGGGGATGCAGGAGCGAGCGGTGACCGTGTATTCGCGCGCCCTACAGCAGCTCAGCTCGCGAGAAACGCGTGTGAGAGCGAGACTTTTGATTGGCAGAGGTGACCTCTTAGCCGGTGCCGGGAAGTACGAAGAAGCAATACTTTCCTATTCTGAGGCATTTGAGGCTTTTGGATCTGGTGCTGGCCCTGGCGAGCAAGAAGTTGTTCGTGAGGCCGCACGCAAGATGATCGTCACAGCACGTGTGGTGGGTGATAGAAGCCTTATCGAAACAGCCCTGCAACGCGCGGCCCGGCGCTTTGGCGGTGACGACTTTCTGGTACTTCTCGAGAGCTCGGCACATCTTCGCGAAAATGGAAAACGAACTGAGGCTTTAGCGTTGCTCAAAAGAGGGTCAGTCGGCGGGAATCGATCGTTCGAAGTCTTTCGAGCCGAGGTAAGTCTTTTGGTCGAGACCGGCAAGGTAGAAGATGCGGTGGCTTTGATCCGGAGTTCGACACGTGGCGATTCATCTGCCGCCGGTGGTCCGCGCGGGACCGATTCTGCATTCCTTGATAGTTTTACCGCTTCGCTTTTGATCACAGGTGCATATATCTCCGGAAAGAAGGCCCCCCAGGCAATGGCGGCGGCTGAGGATCTGTCATCGCTCGCGCGTGGCAATGAAAGGCGGCAGCTTGCAACCATTAGCAAAGCTACCGCGGCCAATCTAAACGGCGACCGGAACACGGCCCTGCAGCTTTTGCGAAGTGTGCTTGAAGAATCCCCAAACAATCCGATCGCGTTGAATAACCTTGGCTACTATCTACTGGACGAGGCTGCGAGCAGAGATGAGGGAATCGCAATGATAAGGCGGGCGGTTTCCGTTGATCCAAGAAACGCGTCCTACTTGCACAGCCTAGGGAAAGCAATGTTGCAGAAAGGGGAATTGGATAATGCGGGGGTTTATTTGTTTGAGGCGGTCGCGATCGAGCCGGGATCTCTTGTGATCTGGGAGCAACTCGGTGAACTCTTTGAGCGACGGGGAGCGGTGGCGGAGTCTCAACGAGCGTTCCAACGGGCACTTCGTATGGCATGGAACTCCGACGACAGGAATCGACTTCTTGCTCGGATCAAATAAAAAGTGCGGCAATGGTGCCGCACTTTTCGATCGATCGGTTGAAAAGGAAAGCCGAGGTTACGGCTTGTCCGGAGACGGAGTCGGTTCGGGTGTTTGATCACGACGCTTTAGTTGCGGCGGCTTGCTTGAGGATGACCCGGAGGAATCAGAGCTGTCCGAATCGCTAACGCCCGGTTCATCACCGTCCGCCGGTTGTCTCCGCTTGAGCGTCGGTCTTCCCGGCTCGCCTTCATCCGAATCACTGAAAACTCCGGCTTTCGCATTTGTCTGCCTCAGAAGAAGATTCTTAACCCGCTGGAATTCTGAGGTGCTGATGACGTATTCCTCACGTTCCGGAAAACGAGAAACCAGTGCGAGGCTTGCATCTCTGCGGTCTAGTGACTGCGGATGCGTGGTAAATATTTTGGCCAATGTTCCCGGCTTTTTCTTATTCTTTTCGTTCAACTTTTCGAACATCGTCGCCATCGCGGAAGGATCGTAGCCGGCAGCGTACAGGTATTGAACCCCAAGCATATCAGCTTCCATTTCTGCGTTGCGGCTAAACTTTAGAAAACTGAGGAGTTGGGCAAAACCGCCGGCATTCTGTGCGATGGGAGCGGCAATGCCACCGCCAAAAATGATTGTTGCAAGCAGGCCGTAATTGATCGCCTGCAGCTTGCCCTGGTTTTCCATTGCGTGTCGGGCGGCAACGTGTGCAATTTCGTGTGCCATAACACCCGCGATCTCCGCCTCGTTGTCAGCGGCGAGGATAAGGCCTTTATTGACGAAGAAGTATCCTCCCGGCAGTGCGAAGGCATTGACCTCGTCGCTGTCAATAACTTTGATAGTGAAAGGGATCTTCGCATCCGAGTGAAGCACCAAATTCTGACCAACCCGGTTGATATACTCAGTAATCATCGGATCTTCGACCATTTTCGCCGATTGCTCTATCTCCAATGACAACTGACGGCCGATGGCAAGCTCCTTTGACTGCGAGCCGCCGAGCCAACCGAAAAACTTATCTGTTCCTTTATTGATCTTACGTTTACCGATCATTGCCGGATTCTCTTTTTCCGAGAGAGGCTTAAGGTTCGATTGAGCAGTCAGTTGACTGGCAGTTGTTTCGCTTTTCGCATTAGACGCCGTCTCGTTGGCCTTCTGGGCAACAGCTTGAGCCGGCAGAAATGCGAAACTGCCAATGAGCATCACAAATGAAAGCAAAAACGACAGTGCTTTGGATTCTCTGATCTTCATAAGGGTGTCCTACGATCGGTTCGACTTCAATCCTACCTAATTTTACTAATAGAGTTCAACGTATTTTGATGCACCGAGAAATTATTTGGTTGCGAGAAACAGGCCAATTTTTACTTTTTCCATTTCTCGAAAAGTCTTGATACCAACCAGCGAGAGAATTTTCGTTCTCGTGGGCCGAAATACGTGTTATATTCATAGATGCCTTCGACCGTCTCACGGGTTGCGGGCGTCTTTCCGAAAACCCCTAAACATTGCAGCCATCGCTGCTTTTCTTTCAAATGAAGATTCAGGAAAAAGTTAAAGATCTCGTGGAGGTCCGACACTATAAGGGCCTTCGCGATTTCCACGCCGATCCCTCCGCTACACTGGAAAGCTATTGTTTTACCGATGAAACCGCCACACTGATGGCGAGGTGGATCGATTCGGCCTCAACGATCGGGCCGGGGAAGGGGAAATCGCTTGCTCTCGCTGGCTATAGAGGAGTTGGCAAGAGTCACTTCCTAGCAACTTTCGGCTCGTTACTCGCTCTTCCGGAACTCCGGTCGAAGATCCAAAATCCGCATGTATCCGCAGCGACGCAGGGGCTGTTGCGAAGGCACTATCCTCTTTTGAATGTTCGCCGCGGAACCCACGCAACCCTGATCGAAGAGCTCAAGTCCGCGATATCAGCATCGATCGGCCCCGAAGCTGTGATCGGCGCAGGTTCTATCACGACCCTTCTTGAGAGGGCTGCGGCCCGATCTGGGGATGTTCCTCTTGTGATCATCGTGGACACTGCCCACGATCGAGTTAGCCGCGTATCTCGGAACGATGGTGACGAGCTTGCAGAGATGTCCGCGTTTGCCGCGGATAACAACGTGATTCTCGCAGTTGGGTTAGACGATGATATCGCCGGGGCTGACGGTTCAAACTCGGCGATCGTCCGTGCATTCAACATCGACTTTCTCGACCAACAGCATCTCTTCAAGGTTGTAAATTCATTTATATTTCCAAAGTTTAACCAAAAGATCTCACTTATCGAAGAGATCTATTCATTCTTCAGCCGCGTTGTGCCGAACTTCCGATGGAGTTCACAACGTTTCGTGTCTTTGTATCCGCTGCATCCCGGGATTCTTGATGTGGCTCCGTATGTCCGTCTGTTCGTTCAGGATTTTGCTTTGCTTGGGTTTGCGGCTGAAGCCGGTGAGCGCATTCTCGGGCGTCCGGCGACTTCTTTGATCGCATTTGATGAAGTTTTTGACAATGCTGAGGCGGGACTGAGGAAGGTAAAGGACCTTGAAGATGCCTTTGCCGCTTACGACCGGTTGAATGCGGAGGTCGTGAGCAAAGTGCCCGTTATACAACGACTACAGGCTAAGCTCATTTTGAAGGCCCTTCTTCTGCATTCCCTTAATGGGCGCGGTGCCACGGTCGAAGAGATCTGTGCATCAATGATGATCTACGACGAGTCTGACCCTTCGAAGGCACTCGAAGGGGCATCCGGCATCATCAAAATGTTCGCCGATGCGTTACCCGATGACATATCGTGGTATTCGGAAGAGGGAATCGGCGTGCTTTACAGTTTCCGAGCAAATGCGAAGGAAAATGCGAACATTGTACTTGACGAGGCGATCGGCCGAACCGACCCAGGTGTCGTGACCGAAATACTCCGGAAGCTGTTGCAAGAACGGTATCCGGATCTTACATTAACGCCCGCACCTGATAATCCCAATCTGCTTTCTTCTGAGTCATCGGCGATCTGGAGAGGTGGTCAGCGGCGGGGAAGATTTTTTGCGGCTCTTGATGACGCAGCGGTCGAGGTGATAGGGACCCAGGAAGAGTCGCTCGATTGGCGAATAGCGTTGGACATAAGAGGAGTTCTTCGTCCAAGTACCGAAGCCGCGTTAGCGCCAGATTGTGTCCTTTGGCGGCCAGACATCCTCAGAAAAGATGAGATCGACACACTTCTTCGGTTCTACGTACTTCAGACTCAAACCGAGCTGATAGAGACTTTTGGCGATCAGCATAGGGCCCTTTTGCATTCCCAACGCGTTGCCGCCGTAAACATCGCGGAAAGGGTATTTCTTGCGAATGGAAATCTTGTCATCAACGGTTTCGATTTCAACTTTACCGAGGAAGCAATGGCTTCGCAGTCAATCTCCGGATTGATCTCGGCAATGCTCGATCCGATGTTCGAAACACAGTATCCCGATCATCCGGCTTTTGGTCGAGCTCTGGGCATCAAGGATGTATCTGCCACGATCGCGGACTTTTTCGATCCTGCAAAAACCGGGCTGGAAGAAACTCAGGAACTGGCACGCGCTTTTCTCGCTCCACTGGGGCTGGCCACGGAGCAAGATGGAAATCTCACTCCGGTGGTTGGCGAATATCTTGACCAACTTCCGTACATCACGACGATCAATGAACTTCTCGATGCAACAGGTGACGGAACCGCCGAGATCATTGGAGTTTATCAAAGCCTAAAACAGCCGCCTTATGGATTTGTCCGCGAGGCCCAGCATTTGATACTTGCATCGCTTGTAGCCGACCGGCGGATCGAGTTCGTAACGGCGAAAGGAGATCGGATCAATGCGCGGTCACTAGACCTAAAGATAGTTTGGGGCGATATCGTCGGCATCGCTCGTCCAATTATCGCCGATCACCCCGCCGTTTCTAATATCAAGTGGGCACAGCTATTGACCGGATTCGATGATGAGCTTTCCGACAAGGGTTCTGCTGGAACGGAACGTGTTCTCGAGGCACTGGGCGCGTGGCTTGAGGAGTGGAATACGGCGAACCTTTTGAATCGGTTCGACAAGGTTCCTGATGCTCTCGTAAACACCAAGATCTGGCTTGACGCGTCGTTCGTTAAGAAGACTCTCGGCCGCGTTGTGGAGACGATAACCCATTTGCTAGCCGGTACCACGCGACTCGACCAGGCGCTTGGAGACATTGCTGATGCGTTTTCGCATAGCGAAACAGAATTCGAAAAGAGCGTCGCGGGGCTCGAAAGGATAGAGACGTTTCTATCATCGGTCGCAATTCGTCAACGTATCGTCGCATATACGACACCCGCCGGATTTGCACCCGACGCCAAAGCCAACGACACAAAACGAGCACTATTGGCGTGCATTTCGGAGAGCATCAGGAATCCTGGTTCAGCGCGGAACCGGGAAGCGGGCTATCTCTGGGATGGCTACCGCTCACAGTATCAGGACGCATTTACTAACGAGCATTCAAGGATAATGCGCTCTCACGAGCTTCAGGAAAGATTTGAGAGTATCAGGCGAACGGATATTTGGTGGGAGTTCGAGTCACTCAGCGAAATCCCGCAACTTCGAACGCCCTTTTGGCAGAAAGCTTTTGAGCTCAGTGGCAGACTGGCTGAGCTGGACTGCAGCTTTGAGAGCAGCCGCGGACTTGAACACCGAGCCGGCTGTATCTGTGAATTTGATGTCTCTGCTTTGAATGACTGGGAAAAGATGTCAGATGAACTTTGGGATGCAGTTACGTCCGGGCATAACATGATCAGGGAGAAGATCGCTCGGGACTGCGAACGCCTTGCTGATGTATCCAACGGAGCAATGTCAACGATCAAGTCAAAGCAAGACGCTGAGGCCGGCGAGGCTCTTTTTGCCGGTTTACGCGTGGGCGGTCTTCGACGACTAGGCAAATCCGAGATCGATATTCTACGAATACTTTACCGCGATCTAACTGCGCGAAGACCGTCGAATGATGCTGGCCCAGATTCTTCTGACCGCTACTCTGTTTCCCGTTCTGGAGGAGACCCCCAGCACAGTGAACTCGCGACAGTATAGACCCTACGATTCGGTGTCTGAATTTGTCGAACCTTCCGTTTTTCGCCCATATAGCGAAATCGATTCTACCGCTGTATTCTTAACATCGTGAAACGAGTTGCGATTGTTGGTGTCGGACGGGTTGGCGGAGCTTTTGCTCTGGCTTTGGATCGCTGCGGCTACACGGTCAATGAACTCATCACCCGCGATGGAAGTGTTCCCAGCGTGATGGAGCGCCTTTCGCGCCCAGCTCTGGTTACCGGCATCGAACACATCGAAGGAATTTCAGCGGATATTGTGATTATCACGACGTCCGATCCGGACATCGAATCGGCGACCATATCGATTTTACCTCGGCTTTCCAGGCACGCAATGGTATTCCATACAAGCGGTTCACTCAGTTCAGACGTACTTTCTGTCGTTGAAAAGCGGGGGCACGCGACCGGTTCGATTCATCCACTTATCGCGGTGAGTGATGCTGTCGCAGGGGCCGCGGCTTTCTCAGGCGCCTTTTTTTGTATTGAAGGATCGGAGGTCGCAGTGCAGGGCGGTCGCGAGATCGTCGCTCAACTTGGCGGCCACGAGATCGTTGTTGAAACCTCTGAAAAGCCACTCTATCATGCTGCCGCAGTCATGTCGGCCGGCCACCTGGTGGCATTGCTAGCGACCGCTCACAGACTCATTGCCATGGCAGGCGTCGATCCGGATCGGGGCAAAGAAGCTCTGCTAGTGCTTTCAAGATCTGCGATAGATAATCTTTCACACAAACGACCGGAAGAGGCGTTGACCGGAACGTTTGCCCGGCTCGATATTGCCGCCTTTCGCCGTCACCTAGAGTTACTGGGGGCTGGAGCTGAGGGATTTGGCAAGAATGTTTACTTGGCTCTCGCCGCCGCGTCCATGGAGTTGGTTCGAGAAACCGAAGAGAACAAAGAGCTTCGAGACCAGTTCATCGAAGAGTTAAATATGGCTAAAGCGAATAGCAAGTGATACCATTGTGTTTTAGGTGACGAGCCGTGGCAGAGTTCGAAAAAGAAAAGGAGATCTTTCTGGAGCACATCCGAAAGTCCGGCCTGCGAAGGACCGGTCAGCGTGATTTGATCCTGGAGATCTTCCTCCGAACGGAGGATCATTTAACGAGCGAAGACCTCTATTGGCTGGTCCAGAAAGAGGATCCGTCCGTTGGGCACACCACGGTTTATCGCACGCTTAAACTGCTTACTGAGGCTGGCCTCGCACGAGAGGTTCGGTTCGGCGACAACAAGACCTATTACGAGCACCACTACGACCACGAGCATCACGATCATTTGATCTGCACATCGTGCGGTAAAGTTGTCGAATTTTATTCCCCAAAGATCGAAGAGCTACAGGACATGATCGCGGAGCAGCAGGGCTTCACGCTTTCGCATCATAGTCTCAGGATGTGGGGACTTTGTGAGTCATGCTCACTTTCAAAGGCGGAAGTTTCAACAGCACCCTCCGGGGCGCAACCAAAAGTCAGGGTACGAACGGTGATTGGCGGATATTGATGGAAAACGAAGTAAAGATCGACGAAATAGCAATTGAGTTCAAGAAAGAAGGGATCAATGGGAGCATTCCGGCTGGCACATATCTGATAGATGCAGCCAAAAGGCTGGGCGTCCGATTTCCTATCCCTTGTATACCGGTGTCCGGCGAGCACTATTGCTCGGTCGACGTTGAGAACGGAATCGGGGCCCTGTCGGACACGTCAGAAGCCGAAAAGGAATTCTTCGCAAACAGCACGGCGGCATTTGGAAATCGGCTCGCCTGCCAAGCCCGTTTGGAACGCCCGGGTTCAATAGTAGTTGAGACCCGGTTCGAAGAACCTGAGCCTGAGGAGAAAAAGGAAGATGGAAATAAGATCTTCGAGGGCTATAAAGAGCGGTTCTCCGCACTTTCACTCGAGCAGAAAATGTCCGAGATCAGTCAGTTGGAGGCTCTCGCTTTAGCAGATACGCTCGGTTTCGTGATGAACGCACCATACGCGATCGGGAATAAGGTGACGGATATTCTTGCCGATATTGGGCTGAAGAAGGATATTCCGGACGTTCCCGAGAGCGGCGACGAAAAACATCGAGCCGAAGAAACGTCAGTATAGTTAAAACCGGATCCGCCATCCGCTCGAATCTAAGTATGGGAGACAGCAGGAAAACGTGAACGACAACGCGATCGAAAAACGAGTTCCCAACATGATCAAGGAGAAAGGACAATACTTCCTTGCGTTCGGGATCATTATTTCAATGCTCGCGGTCACCAACATCCCATTTCTTGTAATATTCTTCTTTGGGGTTTTCGCCTATTTTGTCATCAAGGTCTTTGCCGGCGGGCCCAGGGCCGATAGTCGTGAGATCTTTGAGTTCTTTTTGAGCGCGAACGAGATACTAAGGGACGACGACCGGCGGTGGTTTGGGTTCGAGCTTCGCGAGACAATCGAGCGAGGTGAGAACATTGTCCGCAGGATGTCCGCTGCCCCGCCGTTGGTTTATTTCGCGCTTGGAGCCTTATACAACAAACTAGGCGAGCATAAGGCTGCAGTGAAATATCTTTCACGTGTAGTTGAAAAACCGGAATCGGATGAGTCCGCTTATGTTTATCCGACCCCGGAACTGCGACAGTATGTCAGAGTACTGCGACGGATCGAACGGGAACCTGCAGACGCTCCGCTGACCTCAGCAGCGATACGATCACTCGAACGAGCGCGGAAGTTGCGGGGAACGAACTTGCTCGAGGATAGTCGGGAGAGGTTTTCGGCTGGAGAGTTGAGTCCTGGACAGGTTGCTGCCGCTCTGCCTGAGGCCTCGAATGCCGAAGAGAACGCAGTGCCGCTCGTTTACACCGAAGAGTTGGTGCCTGATGATTCGTCATTGCGGACGGAGCATAATGGACGCACGAGCGAAAAGTCGCCAAAACAAGTCGAATCCGCGGGTGATCCGTTTTCAAACAGAAAGCCCATTACCGAATTGCTTCACGACATCTACGACAAGAACCCACGCTAATCATTTCCGGAGACCAAAGAATTGTTTCACAGATAGAAGGATACCCTGTTTATTAGGGGTTTTATCCTCGTGCTGTCTATCTTCGATAGCGGATAATTCGTTCCTTCGCAGTTCAACGATCTCGGCGATTCTTTCGGCAAGAGAGGGATCTTTCTTTAGAATAGGAGCGAGCTCTTTCTTCCTTATTTCGATGACCTGCGTTTCGTCGTCCGCGATAACGCTTGCCGAACGCTTCTCACCGGTTAGTAGACTCATCTCTCCAAAAAAGTCACCCGTGCCGAGACGAGTCAGAATGTGCCTATCCCGACCCTCAAGATGTTCTATCCGCACTCCGCCTTGCGTGATGATGAACATCGACCCTCCTGATTTGCCTTGTTCAACAATCACTTCCCCGGGAGCGAACACACGGGCTACGGCGTGGGTAGCCAGCTCATCAAGGTCGTTTTCTGAGAGCGGCGCAAAGATCGGCACACTTGCGATCGCCTCAGATGAACGTGCCGAGCTTTCTTCATGAGCAATCGGCGACGCGGCACCTTCAACGTGAACAGTTCGGGTTGGGAAAGCGAACCTGATGCTCTCTCGGGTGAATAGGTACCAGACCGTTTGTCGGATCACCGCATCCGTGTCGTTATGCCGACGGTAATCTTCGCACCAATACTTGATCTCCCAATCGATGCCGCTCTCGGCGAGATCGCGAATTCGCACGATCGGACGTTTTAGCGGGGAAACGTTCGGAATATTTCGGACCGCTTCACGAACAAGCTTAGCCGTTCGCGACGGCGAAAACCCATACTCCGTATTGAAAAAGACCAGACGTGCGTTGAGGTTGTCCTTTGGAGCGACTTCGATAACCTCTTTTCCGATTACGGAGTTGCTGATAATGATCAATTTGTCTTGAAAGGTTCGGATCTTTACACCTCGCCAGGTAACTGACTCAACAACGCCTTTTGCTCGATCGGCGACTGATATCACGTCGCCGACCTGAAATGGATGATCTGCCTGAAGGGCAACGCCCGAAAAGAAATTCCCAAGCGTGTCCTGGAGAGCAAGTCCGACCACGATGCCGACTATGGTTGAACCTGTGAAAAGTGCCGCGAGCTGAACATCCGGAAAATGCGACTGAAAGATGACAAAGAAGGCGGTTATATATACTAGAACCGAGACCACGGTGCGGGTTAAGGAGACGATCTCCGAGTGGGCGACAGACCTCAACACGGTCGCGAGGATGATGGCCGTGAGCAATCGAACGATCGCAACGACGAGCGACATCCAAAAGAGAATCTTGAGTGTCGGAAAGACGTATGACGCGAAGGACTGGAGGCTTACGAAGAACATCTCGGAAGTAACGCTACGTGCGTACATACCGCCGATGTATTCGAGAGTCGTCGTTTCGATCCGAGGAAGGAGAAAAAGAATGATCGAAACCAGGACGATGAACAAAAAGGTCGGAAGAATGCGGCTGAGAAGTTTATTTTGCTCCATGTCCTAGCCGCTAAAAATATCAGCTATTGAATACCCAATCAACATGAGGGATAAGATCGAGACAACTCCCGTTATCGCCCAAGCAAAAAAGTTGAAGTACTTTCCGTTGGCGTGATCGCCCATGATCTCGCGATTGCTGGCGAGTTTGACGATTGCGACAAGGATGACCGGCAGCAGTAGGCCATTAACGCTTTGCGTAAAGATCAAAAGCCGGATCTGCGGGATCCCCGGGATCAACGCGACAATAGTTCCGATGACGATAAGGACGGTGAACAGCCCAAGGAAAATAGGTGCTTCGCGAAATGAGCGGGAAAGCCCTTTCTCGAAGCCGAGTGCCTCGCTCATCGAATATGCCGTGGCCAATGGGAGAACTCCCATTGCGAGCATTGCCGCCCCAAATAACCCGATCGCAAAGAGATATTTTGCATATTCCCCGACAACCGGGACGAACGCCTCGGCCGCGGTTGCTGCGGAATCAACCTCGTAAATACCGTTCAAATGTAAGGTCGCGGCAGTGGAAATAACGATAAATGCGGCGATAACAACGGCAAACGTTGTACCGAGTATAACGTCTGCACGGGCGATCGGCAGGTCATCTTTGTCTAGTCCCTTCTCTACGACCGTTGATTGAACATATACCTGCATGAACGGGGTTATCGTTGTCCCGATCAGTGCCATTATCGTGAAAAGATAGGCGGTCTCGGCACGAAACGTCGGCATTACGAAACCGGACGCGACGTCGCCCCACACGGGGCGTGCCAAGAACGCGGAGAGTATGTAACAGAAAAAGACAAGCGACATCGCGAGGAACACCCGTTCGATACGCTTTTGCGTTCCCCGAACGACAAGCCACCAGATCACGCCTGCGGTCAAAGGGACAGCGACGTAACGCGGCACTCCGATCAATTCCGATGCCTGAGCGATACCGACAAATTCCGAAATGACAACGCCAGTATTTGCTATTAGCAGAGCCACCATTACCAGGGTCGTCCATCTGACTCCGAATTGTTCGCGAATTAGGTCTGCGAGTCCTTGGCCAGTCACTGCGCCCATGCGGACGCACATCTCCTGAACGACAATGAGGCTTATGACCATAGGGATGAACACCCAGAGAAGAGCGTATCCGAATTGGGCTCCGACGGAAGAGTAGGTGGCGATTCCACTAGCGTCATTTCCCGCGTTTGCAGCGATTACGCCCGGACCTAATACAGCGAGATAGGCAATAAACCGATATTTAGACAGACGTTCCGCAAGCCGCCCTTTAAGGCGCCGCAGTCTGACGATCAAGAACTTTGGTGAAAGTCCGCCGAGGTTCATTGCCGCAACTATCGCTCTCTAGCATTCCGAAATGTTGTCCAACTATTGGTACTTAACGCGAACTCTGACTATAACCCGTTCTAAACGAGCAGCAAAGCATTGCTCGATAGATTTGATCGCCGAGGCCATTTCGAGTCAATCACGGAATTTGTGCGGTCGTAGGTCCTTTGATAAAGTTCCGATATGACAAAAAAGATGGGCCTCCGATCTCTTTCCGCGCTTTTAGTTCTCACTTTTTCACTTTCTCTTGCAGCACCCGCGACTCAAGCCCTTGCTACGCAAGAACCGGTCCGAGCACGAAGCGGTATGGTTGCCTCGCAGCACGAACTGGCTTCGAAGATCGGCGTGGAAGTGATGAAACGCGGTGGGAATGCCGTTGATGCCGCAATCGCTGTCGGAATAGCGTTAGCTGTCGTCTATCCGGAAGCGGGAAACATCGGTGGCGGCGGGTTCATGGTCATACGGTTCAAGGACGGCCGGACCCGCGCGATCGACTATCGCGAAATGGCGCCTGCGGCAGCCCATCGGGACATTTTTGTCGATAGGGACGGCAACGTGATTCGAGGCGAGGGCGGTTCGACTATCGGCTACCGAGCTTCGGGAGTTCCCGGGACGATCGCCGGATTCGAGATGGCCTTGGCAAAATTTGGTTCCGGAAAGCTCAAATGGCGTGATCTGATCGAGCCGTCGATCCCGCTGGCAAATGATGGTTACGTTCTGTCGCATCGGCTTGCATCGTTGGCCGAAGCATATAAGGAACATCTTTCGAAGTACCCGGACAGCAACCGGATATTCCTGAACAACGGCAAATTCTTTAAGGAAGGCGATCTCTTTAAGCAGCCCGAACTGGGAGCGACCTTGAAGCGGATCGCTGACAAAGGGCCGAGAGAATTCTACGAAGGCGAGACCGCGAAAATGATCGCTGCCGATATGAAGGCGAACAATGGCCTCATCACCCTCGAAGACCTCAAGAACTATAAGGCGAAAGAACGGGCACCGATCCGCGGAACATATCGAGGGCACGAGATAATCTCGATGCCGCCGCCGAGCTCCGGCGGCATCGTGATGCTTCAGGTGCTGAACATGCTTGAGGCTTGGGACATCGCAGCTATGGGACACAATTCCGCTGCAAAGTACCACGTGCTGACAGAGGCCTCGCGGCGGGCATTTGCGGATAGGGCAGAATATATGGCCGATCCTGATTTTGCGGATGTTCCGACTGTCGGGCTGATCTCAAAAGAATACGCTGCCGGCCGACGCAAGGGAATCGACCTCAAAAAGGCTTCAACCAGCCAGCAAATCAAATTTGGGGAAGTCGCCGTAAGCGAGGGGCAGGACACGACGCATTATACGGTTGTTGACCCCGAGGGCAATGTAGTTTCAAACACCTATACGATCAATGACCTTTATGGATCGCGAGTGACGATCAAGGGAACTGGCGTTCTTATGAACGACGAAATGGATGATTTCGCCGCCCGCCCCGGAATGCCAAATCTGTTTGGGCTTGTTCAAGGCGAGAGAAATAAGGTTGAGGGCGGCAAACGGCCGTTGTCATCGATGACCCCCACGATCGTGCTTAGAAAAGATGGGTCCGTGTGGTTTGCGGTTGGTGCGAGAGGTGGGCCGCGAATCATCTCGGCGGTAATGCAGACGGTCATAAACGTTATCGATCACGGAATGAACATTCAGCAGGCGATCGATTCTCCGAGGATCCATCAACAGTGGCTGCCAGATCAGGTGCTTCACGAGCCATACGGACTTTCGCCTGATACGATCGATATCCTGCGAGGTTACGGGCACAAACTTGCTGATCGTCCGGGAAATATTGCTTCAGCAACCGGAATAATGATCGGGGCCGACGGGGTTCGCTACGGGGCGATAGATTCGCGTAGTGACGGGGCTGCGGTGGGCTTCTAGGGCTCTTCCTCTTTTTCCAACAGTTTGGTCGTATTGTCAGTCACGCTTGCGGGACGCCGATCAAGGTCATTGGTCTCACGCCATGCACCTTCTTTCGGCGGAGCATACGCATCTACTGGAATTGAATGTCCTTTCGGTAACGCGCGAAGGACGGCGGATGTCGCACCGCCTAAGGATTTTAGGCCCTCATCTGAGGCATCTATAGTAAGATCAGAGGACTCAAACATTAATGCAAATGCCATGCGGAGGATACCGCCAACAGAGAAAATGATCGCCGAGGCAGCAACGAAAAAGGGCTCAGCATTTGCCGCAATGGTTATGAGAGCAACCAACGGCACGACCAAGAAAGAAAGCAGGAAAATGAATAGTCCTTGAAAGATACCCCTTCTTCGCGGATTCATCTTCGTCCCATTCTTGGGTCCCGGAAGCTTCCCACCGCCTTCTATTAACGCGGTCACTCCGCTCATCTCAAAACCACAGCGGGAGCAGAAGCGAATCTCACGCGAAATTTGTTGTTGACCGCAAACGGGGCAATGCATCATTTCTCTAGATCTCTTTGAAGAAGTTTCGTCGTACTCTCTGTAACACTTCCCGGACGGATTAGATCGTCGGTGTCAGGTGCTCGCCACATTCCCGCCGAAGGCGGCACGAAATCAGCAACGCCGACAGCGTCGCCGGCCGGCAGTTCCCCATAATTTGGACGTCCAGAAAGCGACGACTGCCGTTCCGATATCGGCTGGTAAGGTGGACCTGCAGTTTTCCGCCTCGATGATTTCGGGAGTAAGATCAGTGAAAACAGAAGAAATAAAAGGCTTCCAAATATCGACAGGACCCCCGAGATCGCGACCAACACATCACCATCGAGAATAGCGAGGATCGGCGTGACAATGAACAGCATTATCAGGAACCAAAAAGCGGTGAAGATCAGGCCGTTCTTCCGCGTCAACAAGGAAGTCGCGTTCGCGGGAATTAGCGGCTGTTGCGGAAGTTCACCATGATTATCTAGAAGGCCCGCAATTGCAGCTAGCGACAGGCCGCAACGCGCACAGAATCGCGTTTCCTGACTTACTTGCTGTTGTCCACATCGAGGGCAATGCATTTTATTCACGCCGTAATCTTTCAGTCCAGAATTGCCTAGACGGAATGACTACGAATTCTTACACAGAATTGTTCGCGATGTAAAACACTAGAGTCTCGGTGGTGGTTCGTCGGAAAGTAGCTGAAACAGCGCAAAAGCTCGGCCTTGAAGGTGCTCGGCAGTACAAAGCGATTCGAAAAGGACGTCGACAATCGGCCGTAGTTCAACTGGGGCAGGTATGTCGCGAAGCAGAGCCGTGTCGTCGGCGATGAATTTGAATCCTTGTGAAGTCATATCCTCGACCTCCGATAGGTAACGAAAGATCGTTTCGTGTGACCCGAGAGCTTCTGCAAGTGTCCATTCGAACGGATCATCCCAGAGACGGCGAGTGATTCCGCCAAAGGCCATCTCGACATTTGCGGCGGAACGGATAATGTATTCAGCGCATGAGAAATGGGACGGGAAATAACTCAACTGCTTGGGCCGCTCAAAAAGCAATTGGACCGGGCAGCTCTGAATCAGGCTGTGCGAGCGATTATGAAGGTAGACAAATCTACCTTCGAAGTGTTCCAGAAGCGTTGCCATAAACTAGAAAGACCGCAGTTTAGCGCGGTCTTTCGTCATTTTCATACTGGAGAAACCTTATCGTTTGCGAAAACGGCGGTCTTTCTCGAGCATACCGAGCCCAAAGTTCCGGCCCTGCCAACTGACACCGCTTCCGATGCGTCCCTTTATTCCGATCTCCGCCCCCTTATTTGGGACAATGTCTTCGGTGATTATCCAAAGCGTCCCGGTGCCGTCGTCGATCTTATAGGCTCCGCCGCGGATCGGTGTCCCCGGTATGTTCACCCCGTAACTGTCTCTAACAACGCCTGCGACAGAAACGTCTTTATTGCTATATCGAGACGGGTTGGCCTGCAGTTCTGCGATACTCACCCGCTTTGGGCAGGCGGCAAGGAACAATGAACCGACTACCAGAAGCAATACGCCGGCAATGGTGCTCTTTTTCATTCTTCTTGTGATCTCCTCCGGTTATAGGTCTCGGCCTCAGCCGACGTCGTAGAGATTCGTTTTGGAGCCAAAAGGGTTGCAGCAAAATTTTCGCAGACAACAGGTTCTAATCCGTTGCAACTCGACAATTTCCTTACGCTTTTACTCAAAAACCAAATGGAAATGCAGTATTTTATGGTATATTACAGGGTTACCGTTTGTTTTTAAGTGGACGGTCAAACCATTTCATTGTATGACACAGAGCCTTTTTAATTCACGCCAAACCTTTCGGACCGGAGCAGGAACCGACGGGACCTTTTATTCATTGCCGCAGCTCGAATCCGAAGGGATCGGACGGATAAGTAGATTGCCGATCTCGATAAGGATCGTTCTCGAGTCAGTTCTGCGGAATTTCGATGGCGGCCTAAAGGTAAGCGAAGAGAATGTTAGAAAACTAGCTAGCTGGAAGCCGAATGCAGAAAGAACGGCGGAGATACCGTTTATCGTTGCCCGGGTCGTGCTTCAGGATTTTACCGGCGTTCCGCTGCTTGTTGACCTTGCTGCGATGCGATCGGCGGTTCAGAGAATGGGCAGGGATGTTGGATTGATCGAGCCGTTGGTGCCGGTCGACTTGGTCATTGACCACTCGGTTCAAGTTGATTTTGCCGGTAGCGAGGCGGCCTATCAACGTAACATGGAGATCGAGTTCCAAAGAAACGAACAGCGGTATCGCTTTCTGAAGTGGGGAACTCAGGCCTTCAACGGATTCAGCGTTATCCCTCCGGGAATCGGAATCGTCCACCAAGTCAATCTCGAATATCTTGCAAAGGGCGTTTTTGAACGCGACGGCGTTTATTTTCCAGATACGTTGGTTGGTACCGATTCACACACAACGATGATAAACGGCCTGGGCATTGTTGGATGGGGAGTTGGCGGTATCGAAGCGGAAGCTGGAATGCTTGGTCAGCCGGTCTATTTTCTTACACCCGATGTTGTGGGTGTCCATATGACCGGGGCGCTAGCGGAAGGTGCTACAGCGACCGATTTGGTGCTTCGTGTGACCGAGATGCTTCGGAATTTGAACGTCGTCGGCAAGTTCGTCGAATTTTTTGGCGAAGGGGCGGCGGCCCTTGGAGCAACAGACAGAGCGACCATCGCCAACATGGCGCCGGAATATGGAGCGACAATGGGCTTTTTCGGTGTTGATGACAAGACCTTGGAGTATTTTCATTCCACCGGCCGCCAAGACGAGCATATAGATACGATCCGGAACTATTTTGTTGCGCAGCAGATGTTCGGCATCCCAAAGAAGGGAGATGTTGACTACAGCGAAGTCCATGAATTGGATCTGGCAACGATCGTACCTTCGGTCGCAGGCCCAAAGCGTCCGCAGGACCGAATCGAACTTAAGGAACTTTCAACGAAGTTTCGCGACCTCTTCGCAGCGCCGACGGCAGATGGTGGATTTGGCAAGTCTGCAGAGCAACTCGACGAACGGTTCCCAGTCGAGCTCTGTGGAGCGGAAGAGTCTATTGTCACCGGCGGCGGCGATCAGGGCTCTGCCTCGATTCCGCTTCCGATATTCGGGGATGAAAGTGCGAAGGATACGAGCGTAAAGACCGAGTACGAGATGGTCAACAATCGGCCGACGCCGAATACGGTGGATATTTCTGGTGTGGATTGCCCGCCGGAACAGACGAACATCGGCCACGGTGATGTGCTTATTGCGGCGATAACCTCCTGTACTAACACTTCTAACCCTTCGGTGATGCTCGCGGCCGGCTTGCTCGCGAAAAAGGCGTCCGAACGGGGAATGAAGGTTCCAGATTTTGTCAAAACTTCTCTGGCTCCGGGCTCAAGGGTCGTAACCGATTACCTCGAAAAAACGGGTCTGCAGAAACACCTTGACGCGGTTGGTTTCAATCTGGTCGGGTACGGCTGCACGACCTGTATCGGAAATTCAGGGCCGCTAGACGGCGGGATCGAAAAAGAGATCGTCGGAAACGATCTAGTCGCCGCATCGGTGCTTTCGGGTAATCGCAATTTCGAAGCTCGCGTTCATCAGAACATCAAGGCGAATTTTCTTATGTCTCCGCCGCTTGTCGTTGTGTATGCACTTGCGGGCACGGTTCTTAAAGATGTTTATAGTGAGCCGATCGGTCGAGATAAGGACGGCAGCGACGTGTATTTGAAAGATCTTTGGCCGACGCTTGATGAGGTCAGGGAGTTGCTCGCACAGGCCTTTGACCCGGAGACATTTAAGCGTCTCTATAGTGAATTTGCTGAACAGAACCCACTTTGGAACCAGATCGAAACGTCGGTCGGCAAAGTTTATGAATGGGACGCGTCTTCGACATATATCCAGGAACCGCCCTATTTTGACGACTTTTCGCTGGAATCAGGCCGGTTTTCGGACTTTCAAGGGGCTACGGCGCTCGCTATCTTCGGCGACTCGGTAACGACGGACCATATCTCGCCGGCCGGTGCGATCAAGGCAGAATCGCCGGCGGGGCGATATTTGCAGGAGCTTGGTGTCGAGCCGAAGGATTTCAATTCTTACGGTTCACGCCGTGGCAACGATAGGGTCATGCTCCGAGGGACGTTCGCCAATGTTCGGATCAAGAACAAGCTTGTAGCCCCGAAGGAGGGTGGTTTTACAAAGTATCAGCCTGATGGCGACGAGATGACTATATACGATGCCGCAGCCAGATATAAATCGGCCGGTGTGCCGCTTATGATCTTTGCAGGCAAAGAATACGGAACCGGTAGTAGCCGCGACTGGGCGGCTAAGGGCACCCGTTTAATGGGCGTTAAGGCCGTTGTAGCCGAGTCCTTCGAACGTATTCATCGCTCTAACTTGGTTGGAATGGGTGTACTCCCTCTTCAGTTCATTGACGGTGATACAGCGGAGACGCTTAAACTCGATGGTACTGAGACTTTCGACCTGGTTGGACTAGAAAGCGGCGATGTCAGACCGATGCAGGATGTCACGCTACGAATTCGGCGGACAACCGGTGAGATCGCGGAAACTTCGCTCCGACTTCGAATCGATACGCCGATCGAGCTCGAATACTACACGGGCGGGGGTATTTTACCGTTTGTGCTTCGGCAGTTGATCCGAATGGGCGATGCCGCTACCGCCTAGAATTTTTAAAATGTTGGAATAAAATCGATTCGGTTCCGAATTACAATTTGGCAACGCTCTGATTTGCCTTAAGCCCATACTGAATTTGAACCAGAAGTTGGTCAGGAGTTGTTATGAAAAAGTTGTTCTCTTTGGCGATTTGCCTTTCCCTCGTAGCTTCAAGCCCATTGATTCTTCAAGCCCAAAGGGGCGAGTCCAAAGGCCGGATGTTACCACCACTTGCTGACTACTCTTCAAAGCAAAGCACTGAAACCGCATTCGGGCCGGCTTTTGCTTATGCCGACGGGAACGTTACCTTGGTCGAATGGACCATGATCGCGGAAAGGAACAGCTTCGGATTTAACCTGCAACGTCTTGGCGAGAAGGGGTGGGAGACTGTTGCCGACGCTTTCATTGGCGGTTCAGCGTTGATACATGGTTCCCAGCTTGTTCCTGGTGAAAAATACAGTACGCTCGACGAACATGGTGCTGCCGGTACGGTCTATCGTATCGAAAGTGTTTCGACCGTGGGTGCGATCACTTTTTCTGAACCGTTCACGTCGGTTCAAGTTAACGAATTGGCCGGATTCTCTGAGTTCCGCAATGCTGAAAATCGCAGGATCGCTCGTAGTCAAACCGGCACGACTGTTCGAAACACTCCAAATCTACCAAAAGAAGTTGCTTCCGAGGTCGAAAGCAATTCCCTCTCCCCTAATCCGGATGGGCATCGTTGGGTTGTTTCCCAACCGGGCGTCCGAATCGGCGTTCGGAAAGACGGGTTTTACCGTGTGACTCGTGCGGAGCTTGAGAATGCGGGCTTTAATGTGAATGCCGATCCTGCACTTTGGCACCTCTATTTAGAGGGAAACCAGCAATCACTCATCGTTGGCCCGAATGGTGACTACATTGAATTTTACGGTCGCGGTCTTGATACGCCGGAGAGCGATAATCGCGGGTATTTTCTTGTTGTAGGGCCGAGTGCCGGAAAGCGTATGACGACGCGGGTTGCACGCCCAGATGGGAGCACTGTTCGAGCAAGAAATTATCAGCATCGCTTTGAATTCAAAGAAAGGATCAACTACACAAATCAAATAAGGAACGGTGATGCGGAGAACTTTTGGGGACGTCCGATTCTCAGCACTCTGCCCCCCGCGACTGTTCCCTTCAATTTGTCCAAAATCGACACCGACGCTCCTACGGCGAATGTTTCTGTGCGAATCCAAGGTTTTAGCTCGGGTTTGCATTCGGTCCGCGTGACACTCAATGGACAGGTCCTCGGCACTGTCGATGGAGCAGGTCAACTGAACGTGGTCCAAACGTTTACTGTGCCGGTCGCGTTGCTACAGGACGGTGCGAATGCGATACTGCTTGCCGCAATAGCTCCGAATACCGACACGAACTTGTTTGACACACTAACGATCGATTTTGCTCGAAAGCACGCTATCGAAGGTGGCAAACTCGATTTCTATACCGTCGGCAATCGCGGGACGACGCTAACAGGGCTGTCATCGGCAAATGTTCGGATTATTGATACCACCTATGAAAGCGATCCGATTGAGGTTATCGCTTTGAATCCTGTTGAGTCTGAAGGAAGTTTTTCGGTTCAGATACCAGCTGCCCGCCCTAAAACGTATCATGCTTTTGAACCGTCGCAGCTTCTTTCGGTCGCCGATATCCGACCGATCATCGGCGATTCTTTGGGTTCGCCGGCCAACGCATCTGAGCTGATAGTAATTGCTCATCCGAGCCTAATGACTGAAGCGACACAGTGGGCAGCTTATCGTCAATCGCAAGGCGTCAGCGTGAAGGCGGTAGACGTCAATGATGTCTATGATGAGTTTGGTTATGGTGTTTTGAGTTCTGCTTCAATAAAGTCTTTCCTTCAATACGCCGACCTTAATTGGACTGTTCGACCTGGATACGTACTATTGGTTGGAGACGCCTCGTACGATTCACGAAACTATACCGGTGCTGGCTTTTGGAATATGGTTCCGACTAAGATCGTTAATACGATCTTCACCGAAACGGGAAGCGACGAGTATTTGGCTGACTTCAATAACGACGGGCTATCCGAGATCGCGATCGGCAGAATTCCGGCTCGGACGCCATCACGCGTTCAAAATGCTCTGGAAAAGGCAGTTCGATGGGAAGCAAATCTTGTCGACCCACTGTCCCGTGGAGCGCTTTTTGCATACGATGAGCCGGTGGGATATGACTTTCTTGCAATGAGCGTAAGGCTCCGGGATCGTTTACCACAGTCAATGAACACGACTTTCGTCGGAAAACCCGATGTTAATTCGCTGGCTAATCTAATGGCTGCTATGAATAGCGGTCCTTATGTGGTTAATTATGCTGGCCACGGTTCGACGGGAGCTTGGTCAGGATCCCCGGTCTGGTTTAGTGTTTTCAATGTTAATTGTACGAACGGCGCGACTCAATGTTTGACTAACCTGAACAATGAATCATTGTACTTGATGCTAACCTGTTTGAATGGCTATTTCGTGCAGACTACGAGCGACAGTCTTGCTGAGTCCCTTATTTTCTTAGAGGATCGCGGAGCGGTCGCATCTTGGGCATCCACCGGTCTAACGACAGCCGATGTACAAGAAATTATGGGACATAGGTTTTATCAGAAGGTTACCGAAGGGGCAATACCTAGGATCGGTGACCTGATCAAGGATGCAAAGTCTACGATTCCGGGCGGCACCGATGTCCGGCTATCGTGGGCTCTTTTCGGTGATCCGATGCTAAAAATCAGATAAACTGGAGTTCATTTTGAGATAAAAAGGCATCCGAATGAACCGGACGCCTTTTTCAATTTATGGTACTCGCGGCAGGAGTCGAACCTGCGACTTCTTCCTCCGGAGGGAAGCGCTCTATCCACTGAGCTACGCGAGCGGAAACGGAATTATAGCACAGAGCTACTGCCTCGGTTCAATGCGGATCGTCTTGATGCGGACACTCTCGACCGGCCGCTCAAAGTCCTTTGGCTGGACGCCCGAGATGATCCGAGCATTGTTCATTCCCTCGATCACCTTGCCAAAGATCGTGTATCGCCGATCGAAGGCAGACTCACGCTTTAGCGTAATGAAGAACTGTGAGTTCGCGGAATTAACGTCGGGACCGCGTGCCGCGCCGACGATGCCAGAATTGTACTCGATATCAGAAAACTCGGCCGGCACGTCCGGCTTTTGAGAGGCACCTTGACCGTCGTTTTTCGGGTCGTCATCCTTCGAGTTCGGGTCGCCGCCCTGGATCACGCTGTCGTTAACGCGGTGAAAGGTAGTGCCGTCGTAGACGCCTTCGCGGGCTAGCTCCTTGAAACGCTCGACCATCTTAGGTGCGATATTCGAGTAGAGCTCAATCTTGATAGTGCCGTAAGCTCCGTCGTTCTCCATTTCAACGACCGCGATCTCCGGGTCAGCGACCGGCATGACGCCCGTTTTGACCGGTGCGTTTGTTGCGTTGCTAGCTGTAGGGGTATTGCCGCATCCTGCGGCCAACAAAAGGCTGAGCGACAGTGCCAATGTAGTTCCAATCGTTCTTCTGATCATTTTTCTTTCTTTAGATCGTCGGTATCGAGCCAGATCGTCACCGGGCCGTTGTTAACTAAAGAGACGTTCATCATCGCCTGAAACCGCCCTGATTCGACCTTCAATCCGAGCCGCTTCGTCCGGTCGATAAAGTATTCGTAAAGCCGGTTCGCTTCCGCTGGCGGAGCCGCATCAATGTATGATGGCCGCCGGCCGCGTCGGGCATCGGCAAAAAGGGTGAACTGCGAAACTACCAGCATCTCTCCACCCACCTCGAGGAGCGACAGATTCATCTTGCCGGCTTCGTCATCAAAGACCCGCAGATTCACGATCTTATCGGTGAGAATATCCGCTTCGCGTTCACTGTCGTCCTTGCCCACGCCGAGAAGCACTAACAGGCCCTGCCCAATCTTTCCTACATTCTCGCCGGCGACGACAACTGATGACTCGGAGACCCGCTGGATCAGGGCTCGCATTAGTTGACTGCTTCTTCAATATATACGCGGGTCATCACTACCGGCTCGAGCGGTTTGTCGTTCGGGCTCGTTTCGACTTCCGCGATGGCGTTCACGACGTCCTGCCCCTCGATGACCTTGCCAAATTTTGTGTAGCTCGGCGGCAGCGGGTAATCGATGTGCATTATAAAAAACTGCGAGCCGTTGGTGTTCGGGCCGGCGTTTGCCATCGCTACCGTGCCGCGTTCGTAAACCCCGGCGTAAAGGTCGGACGTCTTGTCGATCTCGTCATCAAAGCGGCCGCCCCAGGCTGATTCACCACCAAATCCTTCGCCGAGCGGGTCGCCGCCCTGGATCATAAAATTCTTGATAACGCGATGAAAAATAACGCTGTCGTAATAATTTCGCTCGGCGAGAAGCCGGAAATTCTCGGTCGTCTTCGGCGCATCCTGCTCCAAAAGCTCAAATTTGATAACGCCCTTGTTCGTCTCAATTACTGCAATTCGATTGCTCATAAATCTCTCCTAAATTGAATAAATACAAATGAAAAAACTACCATGATTGCCCTCTAAACGCGAATTGCCGCTCTATCGGTCAAGAATGAACCTCCGTATCGCTTCGGCTACGCCAGCACTGTTGTTGTCCGAGGTGCGGTGGACTCCGTCGCGCTCGAGCAGCTCCCGGGCGGCGTTGCCCATTACCACCGGCGTTCCCGCGTATTCGAGCATCTCGAGGTCGTTGAAATTATCTCCGATCGCCATCACGCCCTCGTGCCCAATGCCGTGCCGTTCGGCCAGCTTCTGAACGCCGATGCCCTTTGAGGCGTGGCTCGGAAGAATGTCGAGCAGGGTGAAGTCGAGCTTCGGATAGACCGTCGCAAGGAGCGTTACCGTGTCGCCGAGCTCGGTTCTGAGCAGAGCTTCGAGCTTAGACATCGGCTCGCATCCGCCGGAGAACGAGATGTGAATGACCTGATGGTCGGGCACTGCATCCTCTAGCGAGAGCACGTGATGGACGGCTTCCTCGGCCTCGTCGCCGTGCATCGTCTCGGCCCAGCGGATGTATTGCTGCAGCGGCTGATTGTCCTCGGAGATGCGGTCGTAGATCATCGTCCCTTTGCCGGCCGGGTCGGCGCTTACGAGGGCGTCGCCGCCATACTTTTTGCCGACGCGAACGATCTCGAGAGCGACGTCCGTGGCAAGCAGGGAAGCCTCGACCGTCTGCAGGGAATCGGCGAACTTCAAGAGTGCTCCGTTGTGAGTTATGAGCGGAGCGTTCA